>Ga0196963_10000036_pt1 | contig 211399 bp, 167 predicted proteins | sample S1_5metaG_FD_148600 | JGI IMG/M metagenome (GOLD analysis project Ga0196963, IMG submission 148600) | Soil microbial communities from Anza Borrego desert, Southern California, United States - S1_5 | ecosystem: Environmental > Terrestrial > Soil > Desert | place: USA: California | collected...
CGCGAGCGGGGTATATGCACGACCGCCTGCGCCAGGTGTGCGAGCAGGACAGCGGCCTGATCCTGACCTGCGGCCCGACCGGCAGCGGCAAGACGACGACGCTCTACAACGCGATCCGCGAGATCGACCGCCAGGCGCGCAACGTGATCACCATCGAGGACCCGGTGGAATACCAGCTCTCCGGCGTCACGCAGATCCCGGTGGACGAGGCGAAGGGGAACAACTTCGGGACGCTGCTGCGCAGCGTCCTGCGTCAGGACCCGGACGTGATCCTCGTGGGCGAAGTCCGCGACGAGGAGACGGCCCGCACCGCGATGCAGGCGGCGCTCACCGGCCACCTCGTCTTCTCGAGCGTGCACAGCAAGGACTCGATCACCGCGGTCTTCCGCCTGCTGGACCTCAAGGTCGAGCCCTATCTCGTCGCGAACTCGCTCAACCTCGTCCTCGCGCAGCGCCTCGTCCGCACGCTCTGCTCGTCGTGCAAGCAGCTCGTGCCGCTGACGCCGGGGCAGGCCACGCGCATCGGCCGCTGGGTCGCGGGCAAGACGAGCGTGTACGCCTCGACGGGGTGCGGCAAGTGCCTCCGCACCGGCTACCGGGGACGGCGGGCGCTCTTCGAGATGCTCGACTTCAACGACGAGCTGCGCGACATCGTCCTCAACAAGCCCTCGATCGCGGCGATGAAGAAGGTGATCGAGGCGGGCCTCTTCACGACGCTCCAGCAGAGCGGATGGAAGATGGTCGCCGAGGGCGCGACGACGATCGACGAGGTCGAGCGCGTAGCCGGCATGACCTGACGCGTACCCTCGCCGCGTGACCGACGCCGATCAGCCCGTCAGAGCCGCGCAGCGCCCGCCCTTCTGGATGGCGCCGGCGGAGCACGTCGCGTCGCTGGGCGCGGTCATCGTCCGGCTCGTCGCGGAGTTCGGCGAGTTCACCCGCTTCACCGGCGCGGTCTTCCGGGGCATCCTCTCCACGCGGAGCTGGGCGCGGCGGGAGCGGATCGGCCGCCAGCTCTTCTTCGTGGGCACGACGTCGGTGCCGGTGCTCGCCCTCACCGGCGGTTTCATCGGCATGATCCTCGCCTTCGAGGGGTACCGCCAGTTCCAGTCGATCGGGCAGGAGACGCGCCTCGGCGCCGTCATCAACCTCTCGGTCGTGAAGCAGATCGGGCCGGTGCTCGCCGCGGTGATGCTCGCGGGGCGCGTCGGCTGCGCCCTCACGGCGGAGCTGGGCACCATGCGCGTGACGGAGCAGCTCGACGCGATGAAGGTGATGGCGAGCGACCCGGTGCGCGTGCTCGTGGTCCCCCGCTTCCTCGCGTGCGTGCTCGTGATCCCGCTGCTCACCGTCATCAGCAACGTCTGCGGCGTGCTGGGCGGCTGGCTCATCATCACGCGCTTCTACGGCGCGGACCCGGTGCCGTACGAACGCTTCAGCGCCCAGTTCATCAACTCGTACGACATCGCCAGCGGCCTCATCAAGAGCGTCTTCTACGGCGGCGGGATCGGCCTGATCGCCTGCTGGAAGGGGTTCAGCTGCAAGCCCGGCGCGCAGGGCGTGGGCGAGGCGACGACGCACTCGTTCGTCACCAGCTTCGTCACGATCATCCTGATGACCCTCGTGCTGGCGAAGGTGCTGAACGACATCGACTTCATGATCCACGGCGGCGTCGACTCGGTCTTCCGCTGACGCCATACGGTGTGCCAGCGTGGACCCCGACGACGAAGTCTGCCTCTGCTTCCACGTCTCCCTGCGGAAGATCCGCGCCTACCTCGCGCGAGAGAACCCGCCGGTGGCGTCGCTCATCAGCGAGTGCCTCGGCGCGGGCACGGGGTGCATGTGGTGCGTGCCGTTCCTCAAGCACCTGCACGCCGAACACATGAAGGGGCGCGAGCCGGACCTCAACGTATCGCCGGAGGAGTACGCCCGTACGCGGCTGACCTACCAGCGGACGAAGACTCGCGACGCGGGCGTCGTGGGCCGTGCAACCGCGTCGCCCGATCCGTCATCCGACGGCGACGAACCCACAACGGAGAAACCATGACAACGACGACAGCGACCGAGCCCGTCCGCGTGTTCGCACCTTCAAAGGCCGCCAAGTGGACGGGCTGGGGGCTGAGTGTGTTGGCCTGCCTGCCGTTCCTGCCGAGCGCATTCTTCAAGCTCAGCCGGGCACCGGCCGCAGTTGAGGGCTTTCAGAAATATCACTACCCGGCCAGCGTCGTTGTGCCGCTGGGCATCGTTGAGGTGCTTTGCCTTGTTCTGTACCTGATCCCGCAGACCGCCGTGCTCGGCGCGATTCTGCTAACAGGCTACCTCGGCGGCGCGATCGCGACGCACGTGCAGGCGAGCGAACCGTTCTTCATGCCGGCGGTCATTGGGGTCGCGCTCTGGCTCGCGCTCTATCTCCGCGAGCCGCGTCTGCGGGTGCTCGCGCCGATCCTCCGGCGCGGCGTGTGATGGGTATCCTCTCTTTCCACCCGGAGACTCCACATGGCCTACGTCGATGGTTTCGTGATCCCGATGCCCAAGAAAAACATCGCCGCGTACAAGCAGATGGCGAAGACGGCCTCGAAGGTCTGGATGGACCACGGCGCGGTGCAGTACTTCGAGGCGGTCGGCGAGGACATGAACGTGAAGTTCGGCCTCCCCTTCCCGAAGCTGGCGAAGGCCAAGGCCGGCGAGACGGTCGTCTTCTCGTGGATTGTGTACAAGTCGCGCGCGCACCGCGACCGCGTGAACAAGAAGGTCATGAAGGATCCGCGCCTCGCGGCGATGATGGACCCGAAGGGGATGCCCTTCGACGTCAAGCGCATGGCGTATGGCGGGTTCGAGGTGCTGGTGCAGGCCTAGGGCTTCACGGGCTCTTCCGCTCCGCGCTTTCCCGGCTTCACACGCTCAAAGCGGTAGACGTTCTCTTCCGAGAAGAGTCCGTCCGCCTCCGCGCGCACGAGCGCGCGCTGGAGTTCTTCGGGCGATCCCGCGACCACGCCGGCGGGCGCCGCGTCGATGTTGATGACGAACCCTTTCGGCTGCCCGGCAGGCTGCTCGGTCGGGTCGGGTTCGATCGGCACGATCGGGAACGGCAAGGGCTTCCGCGGTTTGTCGCCGAACGAGAAGAGCATCGATTCATCCGGCTCGAACGGATAAATGCGTAGCTCGTCATCGCGAAGTTCAAACTTGATCGCCCAGTGCGTCGTGATGGCGAACACACCCCACTCCCGCATCAACGCGTCCCGATCCTCCCGCCCGAGGGTCACGTTCGCGAAGTGGGACTTGCCGACGCGAAAGACTGTTCCCTCAAGAGGCCTGTTGGGGATGCCCGATTCGGCGGGAAACGGCGTGCCGCGCAGTTCATCGTTCGTGATCAAGTACACGCCGCGGCGGAGCGGCGAAACGACGAGCGTCATCGGCTTGGGCTTCTCAAACCCCGCCGGAAGAGGCGCGGAAGGCTCTTCGTCCACCGCGCGCCAGACGCCCACCAGGTCGTCCATCTCAACGACGGTGTTTTTCGTGTAGAAGGGGCCGACGGACGGCCCGACCCCCGTGCAGCCGACCGTCACGAGTGTCCCGATGATCGCGGCCATCACGAGACCTGCTCTTCCGCCCGCGCGGGGAAACGTTGCCATGGCACCCTCCACAGCCGCGCAGAGAGCGGCGGCGTGCATCGTACACCCGGCGGCCGGTCGGGCGCCTGATCAAGGGGTGCTTTGGTCGTACGATCCAGCGTGCGCATCCCGCCGCAGATCGCGCCGTGGAACTCGCGCGCAGCGCGGGCGGTGTGGTATAGCTTCACCGGCTTGGTCGTTGGGTTCGCGACGCTCGGTGGTGCGATCGGAATGGTCGCCGATTATCCGCGCCGCTACACGTTTGTCGAGGCCGTCGCGGCTCTGCACGACTTCACACCCGGGATGCTCCGAACCGCGTTCGACTGGCCCGGACACTGGATCGTCCACGTTGTGACCCCGCTTGTCATTGTTTCGACGAGCGTCGCGATTGCCCGCTCCCTCAAGCGACACGAACGTTCCTTTATCCTCTGTGTCGGCTTTCTCTGGGTGATCTGGCCGATCCACGTCGCCCCTTCAGAGATCAACCGGGCGCCGCTGCAAGGAATACAGGCGCTCGTGTCTCAGGAGTATGGCGAGTTCTACCAGGAGTTCGGGCTCGAGAGCACTTTCTACCTCGCGTGGTGCGAGATGACCGCGTTGCTGCTCCTTGCAAAACAAACTCATCCCATCGCGGTACGTGCCTGTTGATGCGCGACCGCTCTGTCGGAAGTGCGGGTACGACCTTGCGGGTCTTCTGGCGTCGCGCTGTCCCGAGTGCGGGCGTGACCGGGCCCCCTAAGACGCCTTTAATGCGACGGCGCGAACAAAGTCAGCAACACTTCGGAAGCCCTCTCGCTCGGCCGCGGCCTCGAGCGCGAGTTTCTCGTTGCCTGAGATTCGGATATTGAGTTGCTTGTCGCGAAGACCGGCGCGGGCCGGAGACGGGGGACGCTCGCCGATTTCCAGCAGCGTGCAGATGCCCGCGATCGCGGCCTTGAGCGTGTCTTTCGCGCACGCCTCGATGGTTGCGCCCTCTCCGAAACTCGACGGCATCTCGACCGTGCATCCGATGTAGCACTTCGACTCCGCGTCGTGCTCGATCACGAGCCTGTATTGCGACGCGAGTTCCCGTGCAATCGCCAGGTGTTTAGCGGAGAATGGACGGCGTAGCGTCCGCGCCTGGCGTTCATTCGAGCTTGAAGGCGCGGAGGTCGATGCCGAAGTCCCGCTTGATCCGGGAGATATAGCCCGGCTTGACCTTCCCCGCGTGGACCGGGAGGGTGATGAGCCTGGGCTCGCTCTTCTTGATGAAGACGTGGTGGGAACCGGAGATGCGTTGGAGCGTCCAGCCATGGGATTCGAGCTTCCTTCGGACTTCTGCGAATCGGACTTCAGAGGGCATGTAGTTCTCCCGTCGTTGCGACCTTGTAGATGCGACGACTTCTGGTCGCCGCGGATGTAGCGGTCCGTGCAGTCCGGAAAGTATAGCCCAGGCTATGCCGCTACGAACGGCCCAGCAACCGGTCCATCTGCTCGCGGTTGTGCCGGTCGCGCTCGTCGCCGACGCTGGTCAGCGAATCGGCCTGATGGTCCGCGTGGTAGCTGCTGCGCACGAGCGGGCCGCTCTCAACAACCTTGAAGCCGCGCCGCAGCCCCTCGCTCTTGAAGAACGAGAACTGCTCCGGCGTCACCCACCGATCGATCGGCAAGTGGTTGCGCGTCGGCTGGAGGTACTGGCCGATCGTCAGGATGTCGCACGCATCACCGGGCGCGGCGTCTCCCCCTCGTTCGCTCGTTCGCTCGTTCGCTTCCTCGCCTCTCCCTCTCCGCGCCTTCGTCGCCCCGAGCACCTCATCCATCAATCCCAGCACTTCCTCGTCCTTCTCGCCGATCCCGACCATGATCCCCGTCTTCGCGACGCCCCCCTGCTCCTTCACGCGCCGCAGGAGCTCGAGCGATCGTTCGAATTTCGCGCTCGGGCGCACCGCCGGGTACATCCGCCGCACCGTCTCGAGGTTGTGGTTGATAATGTGCGGGCGTGCATCGATCACCATCTGCAGCGCCGGCCAGTTCCCCTCGAAGTCCGGGATCAGCACCTCGATCGACAGCCCCGGGCACGCTTCGCGCGTGCGCACGATCGTCTCGGCCCAGATCCCCGCGCCGCCGTCCGCCAATTCATCGCGGTTCACGCTCGTGATCACGATGTGCTTGAGCTTCGCGTGCTCCCACATCAGGCGCATGCTCTCGGCGACGCGCCGGGGCTCGTCCTTGTCCAGGACCGGCGGCCGGCCGGTCTTGACGTTGCAGAAGCCGCACGCGCGGGTGCACGTGTCGCCGAGGATCATGATCGTGGCGACGCCGCGGCTCCAGCACTCGCCCATGTTGGGGCAGTTCGCCTCCTCGCACACCGTGAAGAGCTTGTGCTCTTTGAGCACGCTCCGGAGGCGGTTGTACTCCGGGCCGCCGGGCACGCGCGCCCGGAGCCAGTCGGGTTTCTTCTTGATCGCGAGTTGCTGCCGGGCTTCGCCGTCTCCGGCGCGGTTGTTGAGCACCAAGCCGGTCAGGCTCACCCGCCCGGCGTCGATGGTCCGCAGCGGATCGCCGCCGGCGGGCCGCGGGTGGCGGGCGAGCGTGCGTGCGAGCGCAGATTCGGCGGGTGGCGGCTGGTGGTGGTTGCCCGTGTCCGGCATGAACCGCATCGTACGGAGAAAGTCCCGGTGTGGAGCTCGCCCCGCCCGTTCACGCCATTCCTACCCTCGCGACGATGATCGGGTCCGAAAATGCCTCGCCGGCGGCGCATCCGCACCGTGCGGCCCGCCCATCCGGCTAGGAAGGTGGCACGATCCGGTCGGCGTGGTACATTCATGTCGCGGCCTCCGAGGGCGCGCATCGACGCAAGGAGCGCAGTGTGTCCGAATACGCGATGAGCAAACGGTCCGTCTCCGCATCCCTCGCTCTCGTGCTCGCCTGCGGCGCCGCCGCGGTGCTGACCGGTTGCGGCGGGCGGTCGTACATGGATCCGAGCGTCACGGGCCGCTGGCAGCACACCCCCACCATCGTGCCGATCCTCGACCGGCTCGCCAGCATCGAGGACGACCGGGGCGAGTTCGTCGAGAGCACGCCGCCGATCGCCGAGGATCTGATCCCGCGCCCCGAGAGCTACCGCATCGGCCCGGGCGACATCCTCGAAGTCACCGCGTACGACCTCATCGAGCAGGGCCAGGCGGAGCAGTACGAGGTCGTGGTCGATCCCCGGGGCACGATCGAGCTGCCGCAGCTGGGCCGGATCGCGGTCGGCGGCAAGACGACGCAGGACGCGATCACCGAAATCGAAGACGTCATCAAAGCGCGCAACCTCGTGCAGGACCCGCTGGTGACGGTCGTCGCGCGCAGCCAGCGCGGCCAGACATTCACGGTCATCGGTGCCGTCCAATCCCCGGGCCTCTACCCGATCCCGCGCGCCGACTACCGCCTCCTCGAGGCGATCTCCGCCGCGGGGCAGTTCGACGACTCGATCCCCGAGGTCTTCGTCATCCGCCAGGTCCCGCTCTCGGAGGAAGTACGCGAAGGCATCGGCGGCCCGGCGCGCACGGGCACGGAGTTGCCCGGCGAAGAGCGGCCGATGAACGGCGGCGACCAGCCGACGGCGGACGAGTTGATCGACATCATCGCGCCCGAGCGTCCGCGCGAGCAGACACCGCCCCCCTCGCCGAGCGCGATGCGCGACGCGGTGCCCGCGCCGCGTGCGCGCCGCCAGGACGAGGCGCCCGCGCAGCCGCCGCCCCCGCCGCCGATCGACCTGATCGAGCCGGAAACGGCGAGCGACCCGCGCCGCGCGGAGGAGTCGGGCAACTGGATCTTTGTCAACGGCCGGTGGGTCAAGGTGAAGGCGGCGACGCCCGCGGAGGCCGCGGCGACCGGCGCACGTCCCGACGAACTCATCACGCAGCGCGTCATCCGCGTGCCGCTGAAGGAGCTGCTGTCCGGGAGGCAGGCGATCAACGTCGTGATCCGTCCGGGCGACGTCATCCGCTTCCCGTCGGCGCAGTCCGGCTTCGTGTGGATCGGTGGCCAGATCAACAGGCCGGGTCCGTACCAGATCACGTCGGACATGACCCTCCAGCGGGCCATCATGTCCGCCGGCGGCCTGGGGGAGACGGCGATCCCGTGGCGCGTCGACGTCACCCGCCTTGTCGGCGACAACCGGCAGGCGACGATCCGCCTTGACCTGGACGCTATCGGTCGGCAGCTGCAGCCGGACATCTACGTGAAGCCGGGCGACATGATCAACATCGGCACCAACTTCTGGGCGCTGCCCCTCGCGGTCACCCGCAACGGCCTGCGCGTCAGCTACGGGTTCGGCTTCATTTTGGACCGCAATCTCAGCAACGACCTCTTCGGCCCGCCGCCCGTCAACCAGTTCGGCAACTGATCAACTGAAAATCCGTTCATGCCGCCCGGCCGGCTCGAACCGAGGGCGGCTCGGGCCGATATCCGTACTGTGTACTCTTGACGCCGCCGTCACCGGCTGAACCGCCGGCGGTCGGAGCGCATACGGAAGGTCCATCGATACCGCCGCGACGGGGCGTTGTCCCCCTTGTCGGGCGGTCGTGAGGGAAGGGTCGCAGGATTGTCGAGCGTGCAAACCGCGCAGCATGTGGCACCCGCGCCCGGGGAAACCCCCGCGGTCGTCGCCGCGGATGACGTGGGCGTTCTTTCACGGCACGGGGCGGCTGTGTGGGTTTACTTCGGGCTGATCGCCGTCGCCTTCGCCGGTCTGTTCTTCCGCTTTTTCCGGCAGCAGATCGAGTTCAGCACGACATTCATCGACGATTGGGGCCACGCCTTCGTGATCCCGGTGATCAGCGGCGTGATGGTGTGGCGCAAGCGAGAGGAGCTCGCCCGCACCGCCGCCGAGCCGTTCTGGCCCGGCGTCCTGCCGCTCGTGCTCGGCGTCGTCTGCTACTTCTACTTCACGGTGGGCATCAGCAACCACATGCTCCAGGGCGCCGCGATGCTCCTCTGCCTCGCGGGGCTCGTCCTCGTCGTGCTCGGCGTGGGCGCCTTCCAACTGCTCTTCCTGCCGATCGCGTACCTCGCCTTCGGCGTGACGATCTCCGAGCAGGTGATGATCAGCATCACCTTCCAGCTGCAGACGCTCGCCGCGAAGGGGGCGTGGCTGCTCCTCAAGATCATCAGCCTCCCGGGCTCGTGGTTCCTCGTCGAGAGCAGCGGCAACACGCTCGTGCTGACGCACAACGGCCGCGACCTGCCCCTCAACGTCGCCGAGGCGTGCTCGGGCATGCGGATGGTGATCGCCTTCATCGCGCTCGCGGCCGCGGTCGCGATCTTCTCGTGCAGGCACTGGTGGCAGCGCGTCGCGGTCGTCATGCTCGCGGTGCCGGTCGCGCTGCTCATGAACATCGTGCGCGTGGCGGTCCTCGGGCTCGCGTCGCTCGCCGACGCCGACCTCGCGGCCGGCAACGCCCACATGCTGATCGGCACGCTCCTGCTCGTGCCGGGCCTGTTCCTTTTCCTCGGCCTCGTCGGCGCGCTGAAGCGGCTGGTGCGTGAACCGTCGGAGGCGGCGCGGTGAGGCTCCTCCCGTTCAAACACCCGGCGTACGTCGGCTCGGTCGCGACGCTCGTCGTCGCGGCGCTCGGCTTCGGCGCCGCGATCGACCGGTACAAGATCTTCCTCAAGAAGGACCCCGTCCCGCCCCCCCGCCTCTTCACCGCGATCCCCGCCGAGACGCCCGCCTGGAAGCAGGTGGGCTCCGATCGGCGCGAGACGGCCGAGGTGGAGGCGGTGCTCGGCACGACGAACTACGTCTCGCGCACTTATGTGAAGAAGGAAGCCCCGGGCGCCCGGGTCACGCCGCCCGTGGTGATCGACTTCCACGCGGCGTACTACACGGGCATGATCGACACCGTGCCGCACGTGCCGGAGCGCTGCTTCGTCGGCGGCGGCATGCAGCTGGGCGGCAAGCTCGGCGAGTTCGATCTGAACCTGCCCGAGGACTCGTGGTCGCCGGTGTCGTTCACGCCGAGCCGCCACGGCGGCCGGGTCTTCCGCATGCGCGTGCCCAACTGGTCGCGCACGGCGCCCGGCGATTACGTCTACCTCCCCCGCAACCCCGGCGAGATCCGCCTCCGCGTGATGGAGTTCGCGGCCGAGGACAAGCGACCGTTCTATTCGGGCTACTTCTTCATCGCCAACGGCGGCTGGGTCGCACGCTCCGAGGGCGTGCGCGAGCTGGCGTTCGACCTCCGCACCAAGTACGCGTACTACGCGAAAGTCCAGTTCACCGCGCGGGGCATGGACTCGCCTGAGGCGTTCGTCGCCGAGTCGGCCTCGCTGCTCAACGACCTTCTGCCGGAGGTGCTCCTCTGCCTGCCGGACTGGACGGAGCTGGAACGCCGTTACGGCGAGACCGGGTGGGACCCGCCCGGCGCGACCGCACCGACCGACGAATGATCCGCCCCCGACCCGCACCGACCGACGCTTCCCCGACCGATCTCCCGGAGTCTCCGCCCATGGCAGCCCGCGTCAACACCAAGTTCGTCGTCCTCCTCTCGGCCGGCCTCGTGGCCGTCTGTGTCGGCGTGGCGGCGACGGCGTACGTGCTCCTCAAGAACTCGCCCGCCGACAACATCAAGGCCGGCGACAAGGCGATGGCGGCCAAGGACTTCGAGGACGCCGAGCTGCACTACTCGAAGGCTGTCGCGAAGGACCAGACCAACGTCGAGTACCTGAAGGCGTGGCTGAGCGCGATCGAGCAGACGACGCCGACCAACCCCATCCGCTATAACGAACGCTTCGGCAGGTGGGTCACCGCCAAGCGCCAGCTCGCCGTCGTGCAGCGCAGGGGGCTCGAAGACCACACCGCGTACCTCGACCTTCAGCAGCGGCTGCTCGCGAACACGCCCTACGACCAGGCGCAGTGGCAGCGCGCGCTCGACGACGTCAACACGATCCTCAGGAACTACGACGGCGAACCCGCCGGCCCGTGGGAGGGCCTCAAGCGCTACCGCGCCATGATCGCGCAGCGCATGTACCTCGCGTCGGGCTCTCCGAGCGAGGCGCAGGCGCAGGCGGTGATCGCGGACCTCGAGGCGGCCCTCCGCGCGAACCCGAAGGACGCGGAGGCGGCCGTCGCCCTCGCGGACACCCACGGGGCGATGGCGTCGAACGCGCGCAACACCGGCCAGGACGAGGCGGCGGACCGGCACGACGCGGCGGCGGACGAGGTGCTCCGCGCCTTCCTCGCGGCGAACCCGGACAATCCCGAGGCGCTGCTCGCGCAGGTTCAGCGCGACCTCAATAAGACGCGGCGCTTCGTCGCGGCGAACCCGGACCTTCCGAACCTCAAGGCCGTGAGCGAGGAGTTCGCGGGCCGCAACCGCCCGCTGGTCGATCAGGCGTTCGCCTCGCTCAAGCAGGGCCCACACCCGCTCCCCGACCGCGTGCTCAGCCAGTTCCGGGCCGCGGAGATGATCGTCGAGGGTTCCAACCGCGTGCCCCGCACCGAGGAGTTGCTCGGCGACGCGCTGAAGGCGAAGCCCGACACGGTGAGCGCGCTGATCACGCTCGCCGAGGTGCTCGCCAGCCGCGGCGACTTCACCGCCGCGGTCGAGCAGCTCGAGAAGATCGGGCAGCTCCCGCCGCGCCCGATCAGCCTCGAGGGCAGCGTGCTGCGGGGCCAGCAGGTGGCCTCGCTCGGCTTCCAGTCGCTCTGGACGCTGCGGGCGTGGTCCACGATGCCCGCCGGCCCCGAGAAGGACGCGACGCTGGCGAAGGCCAGGGACCTCCGGGGGCGGCTGGCGGCCGCGGACCCGAACGCGCCGCAGCTCCACTTCCTCGACGCGAACCTCGCGTTCGTGAACGAGGGGCGCGACGCCGCGCAGGAGGCGCTGCGCCACCTCGACACGTACAACCGCATCACAAACCAGACCAACCCCGAGGCGCTGATGCTCACGGCGCAGGCGGGCATGCGCGTCGGCTCGTACGGCATCGCGCGCGATGCGCTCAACCGTCTCCTCCAGCTCCAGCCCAACAGCGTGCCGGCGCTGATGCTGATGGCCGATGTGCGCGTCCGGCTCGAGGACCTGGCGGGCGCCGCCGACGCGCTGCAGCTCGTCACGAAGCTCGACCCCGCCAACGCGCAGGCCGTCAAGGCCCTCGACGCGATCAGGCCGCTGGTGACGGGCGAGGCCTCGAAGGATCCGGTGATCACGGACCTCATGGAGCTCGACAGGCTCGCCAACACCCTCGGCAACACCGCCGCGGACCGGCAGCGGCTGATCGGCGCCGCGAGGCGGGTCGTCGAGAAGCACGGGAACGACCCGCGCGCCGCGCTGGCGCTCGCGACGGCGTACGTGCGCGCCGGCCAGCGCGAGGACGCCCTCGGGGCCGTCCGCGCGTCCATGGCGAAGCACCCCGACCACGCGCTCCTCAAGCGGCAGGAGCAGGTGCTGAGCGCCGAGAACCCCGTGCAGGGCCAGCTCGCGTTCATCGAGAACGCCGACCTCTCCGAGATCGACAAGGCGCTCGAGCGGCTGCGCGTGTTCGCGGGCGCGAACATGGAAGCCGAGGCGAGCGCGGAGCTCGAGAAGGCCAAGGGGATCAATCCGAAGGACAAGCGCGTCGTCGAGCTGCAGTTCCTGCGGGCCATCGAGCAGCGCGACCTTGCGCAGGCCCGCGTCTTCGCGGAGCTCGCGGTGAAGGAAGGTCTCGACGGCTACGGCGGCTCGACGTACCGAGCACGCGTGCTGACGGCCGAGGGCAAGCCCCGCGAGGCCGCGGCGTTGCTCGAGGAGACGATCAAGCGCGGCGGCGCGCAGCCGGAGGTTCACCGCTTGCTGGGCCGTACGTACCTCGCCGACGGTCGCGCGGGCGACGCGTCGCGGGCGTTCGAGGAATCGCTCAAGCTCCGGCCCAACGACGCGGCGACGGCCGGTGATTACATCCGGACGCTCGTGCAGCTGGGGCGCATGGACGCGGCGCTCCGCGCCGCGCGCGAGTACCGGACGTTCGGCGAGGCCGATCCCGAGTACGTGGACCTGTGGCTGAACGTCGAGGCCGCCGCGGGCGACCGCAAGGAAGCGATCGCCATCCGCGAGCGCATCGCGCAGAGCGTCCCGACGAACCGCCAGAACCTGCTCACGCTGGCGGACCTCTACCTCGACGACAAGCGGCTGGACGACGCGCGGTCCACGATCGACATGGCCAAGGCGCTCGGGGACGGCATCGACACGGCGATGCTCGACGCCGACTGGCACTGGCGGCGGGGCGATCAGGCCGCGGCGCTCGACGCGATCAACGCGCACGTCGCGGAGAGCGGCGAGAGCTTCGACGCCCTCGCGGCCAAGGCGCGCTTCCTGCTCGAGCGGGGCGCCAACGAGGAGGGGCTGGCCGCCATCGAGGCGAGCCGGGCGAAGCAGGACCCGGCGACGATGTTCGCCGACCGCGCGCTCTGCGACGCCTCGATGGGCCTCGGCATGTACGACAGGGCGCTCGAGGCCGCCAGGCGGGTGGTCGCGGGCAACGCCGACACGGCCGACCGCATCTACCAGAAGCGCATCGTCGACATCCTCGCTGCGCAGCAGAAGTTCGACGAAGCGAAGGCCGAGCTCGCCAAGCTCGGGCCGATCAACAACGCCGACGCGACCACGCTGATGCTCACGGCGGCCGTCCGCGCCGGCCTCAAGGACACGCGCGGCCAGCTCGAGGCGCTGAACGAGGCCGTCAAGCGCTTCCCGACCAGCGCGCAGGTCTTCATGCGCCGCGGCCAGGCGCTCGCCGCGGATAAGCTCACCGTCCGCGACGCCGTCGCCGACTTCTCCAAGGCAATCGAGCTCGCGCCGGACAACCCGTTGCCGTACCGCCTCCGCTCCGCCGCGTACGCCGCCTCCGGGGACACGACCAAGGCGTTCGAGGACCTGAAGCTCGCCGTCTCCGCGAACCCCGCGGACCAGGAGCTTCTCTTCTCGATGCTCGGCGACCTGATGCGCCAGGAGAAGCCCGAGGAAGCGCAGGCGATCGCCAACGCGGCGGCCGAGAAGCGCCCGCGCGACACCGTGCTGCTCACCAACCTCGGCGCGTTCTTCACGAACAACGGCCGCTGGGACTTCGCACGCCGCTATTACCGCCAGGCGTTCGAGAACGACACCGCGAACGACTTCGCGGCGCAGTCCTACCTCGACTCGCTCATGTCGGGGCCGACGCCCGACGCCGCCGAGGCGCAGCGCGTCCTGGGCGTGCTGGGCGACCGCGTGCAGAAGAGCCCGGGCTTCATCATGGCGCAGGCCAAGATCCGCATGCAGCAGGGCAAGGCCGGCGAGGCGGCGCGGCTGGCGCAGGACTCGCTCGTGCTCCTCGACCCGACCAAGGTCCAGGTGATGTCCGCGTGGTACACCGACGTCAACCGCATGCTGTCCGACAAGAAGCAGCTGCGTGAGCTCTTCGAGACGCTGGGCAGGCAGAACGTTCTCCCGGAGTGGATGACCTTCTTCCGCGCCACAACGCTCCTGGAGAACGAGGGCAAGCCGGAGGAGGGCCTCGCGCTCCTGGAGCAGCTCACCGGCACCACCAAGAGCCGCGAGCTGCTCCAGATGTGCTACCGGACCCGCGCGAACATCCGCCTGCAGATGGGCAAGACGGATGAAGCGCTCGCCATCTGGCAGGCGGCGCTCAGGGAGTTCCCGGACGACGTCGACTTCTGCAACAACGCCGCGTACATCCTGACGACGCACGCCAAGAAGCCCGAGGAGGCTCTCCCGCTCGCGGAGAAGGCCGCCGCTTCGAAGCTCGGCCGGACCTCCTCCGAGGTCCTCGACACGCACGGTCTGACGCTCCTCCGGCTGGGCCGGACGAAGGAGGCCCTGCCGATTCTCGACCGGGCGTTTACGTTGGCGACCAACACCAACGCCACCTTCTCCTCGGGGCTTCACTTGGTGGAGGCGCTGATCGCGGACGGGGACAAGACGCGGGCGGACGACCTGCTCGGCAGGCTCGAGAAGGTCGTGGAGGCGAACCCGCGGCTGACCATCCCGGCGGAGACCAAGGCCGCGATGCAGGAGTTGCGCGGCAAACTCGCCGGATGAGCGAGCCGAGACCGCGCCGCGTGTGAAAGATGACCAAAGATCGGCCCACCGAGGACCGAAAACAAACCGAGCCGCCTGGAGCCCGCCCACCCCTGCAAAGGGGTTCGGGAGATGACGAATGACGACCATTCCCACAACGCCCGCCACCATGATCGCCCAGCGAGTCGCCGTGCCCTCGGCGCCCGCGGCCCCGACGCCGTCGATGGGCGCGGTGGATCCCGTCAAGATCATCCAGAAGTACAAGTGGGTCTGGCTCGTGGCCGCCGTCATCGGCGCCGCGATCGGCGCCGCAGCGCACTTCGCGTGGATGCGCGTCTACCCCATCTGGCGTTCGGCCGCGATCTTCGAGGTCTTCCCGTCCCCGGGCACCACGATCTCCGAGTCGATGAGCCCGGGCTACGTGAACCGCGACGAGATGATGGCCTTCATGCAGACGCAGGCGCGGCTCATGATCTCGCCCAACGTGCTCCAGGCGGTCGCCGAAGACCCGGACCTGATCAGCTACGCGCCCAAGTGGTCCGCGGAGTACCGCAGGACCGACCCGTCGACGGGCGAGGAACGGTTCGACTCCGTGACGGCCGCGCGCGATCTCGAGGATTACGTCTCGGCGCGCGTCATCCCGCAGACCAACCTCGTGCAGCTCGCGTGCAGCTACAAGGACAAGAACGAGGTCAAGGGCATCGTGCAGCTCGTGCGCGAGCACTACATGCGGAACCTGGAGAATCAGCGCATCCTGCTCCGCGAGGAACGCACCAAGGCCCTGTCGAACCAGATCGCCCGCTTCGACCAGGAGATCCGCGCCGCCCAGCAGCGCCGGGACTCCATCATCAAGGAGAAGGGGCTGGACTCCACGAACGACCGCATCAATCAGCGCCAGCAGGCGCTCGGGAAGATCAACGACGACCTGATCGAGCGCCAGCAGGACCTCAATTCGGCCCGCAAGCTGCAGGAGCAGCTCCTGGCCGAGCGCAACAGCCCGGCCGGCCCGCAGTTCGGCCCGGACCTGGAGGAGCAGGCCGAGAAGGACCCGGTCATCCTCGACATCCGCGGACGCATCTCGTCCCTGGAAACCTCGTACCGAGCCCTGCTCGAGCGCTACGGGCGCGATCACCGCGACGTGCGGCTCGTGCAGTCGCAGATCGACGCCTCCAAGTCCAACCTCGAAGACACGCGCCTCAAGGTGATGAACAAGCTCTTCGACGGCCGGCTCGAGGACGTCAACAAGACGATCGGCCAGTTCGAGGCCCAGATCGCCGACCTGGATGTCCGCAAGCGCGAGATCGAGCTGGCGCTCGTCGAAATGACGAGCTCCCAGAGCACGGTGACGGACCTGAACCGGCAGATCTCGAACCTGCAGGACGACCGCGTCGAGTTCCGCAGCGCCCTCGAGAACGTCATCGCCGTGACGGAGCTCCAGACGTCGAACCGCGTCATCCTCCGCGAGAACGAACGCGTGCCGACGATCCCGGCGTTCCCCAAGCTCAAGGCGATGGTGCCGCTGGGCTCGATCGTCACGCTGGCCCTCGTCGCGGGCATCCTCTTCCTGCGCGAGATGATCGATCAGCGCGTCAAGGGCCCGAGCGACATCGCGCTGATCCCGCGCACGCGCCTCCTGGGTTGGATCCCGGACGCCGGCGAAGACCCCGCCGGGCCGGGCGCGTTCGAGACCGCCTTCCGCGATCGGTCGCGCGGCGTCGTGGCCGAGAGCTTCCGCCAGGTGCGCGGCTCGCTGATCAAGCGCCTCGCCGGCTCGGACCACCGCGCCGTGCTGGTGCTCGGCTCGATGCCCGGATCGGGCGCGACGAGCGTGATCGTGAACCTCGGCCTCGCGCACGCCACCGCCGACAAGCGCGTGCTCATCATCGACGCGAACTTCCGCCGCCCGGCCGCCCACCGCGTGCTCGGCCTGCAGGCCTCGCCGGGCCTGGGCGAGGTCCTCGCCGGGCGTGCGACGCTCTCCGACGCGACGCAGGCGACGAGCACGCCCGGCCTTGATCTGATCAGCGCCGGCGCCAAGGAGCTGCGCGTCGTCGAGCGTCTCTCGACGCACGCGATGGCGGAGCTGCTCACAAGGGCCCGCGCCGAGTACGACCTCGTGCTGGTCGACTGCGCCCCAGCGATCGTGGCCGGCGACTACCTCGCGCTCTGCCAGAAGTGCGACGCGACGATCCTCATCGTCCGCGCCAACGCCGAGAAGCGCGGCATGGTCGCGCGCGTGCGCAACGAGCTCGCCGAGGCCCGCGCCGAATTCCTCGGCGTCGTCGTCAACGGCGTCCGCGCCGCCGCGGGCGGCTACCTGCGCGGCAACATCAAGGCCTCGGCCGAGTACCAGGAGGCCTGAGCCCGGCCTCAGCGTGGCAACGCCGATCGACCAACCCGTGCCCTCGCGCAGCGTGCTCGTGACCGGGGGCGCGGGCTTCATCGGCTCGCACCTCACGGACTTGCTCCTCGCGCGGGGCGACCGCGTGACCGTCGTGGACGACCTCTCGACGGGCGACCGCGACAACCTGCCGCCATCGCACGAACGGCTGGAGTTCATCCACGCCCAAGCCGGCCGTGCGTGCCGCGAGCACCTCGCCGGGCGCGGGTTCGACCAGTGCTACCACCTCGCGGCGGCGGTGGGCGTGCGCCTCGTTGTTGAGGACCCCGCGGCGTGCATCGAGACCAATATCCTCGAGACCGACGCGGTCCTGCGGTTCGCCCTGACCGCCGGCCGGGACGGCAGGCCCGCCCCGGTGCTCGTGGCCTCCAGCAGCGAGGTCTACGGCAAGGCGGAGAAGTCGCCCTTCTCGGAGGACGACGACGTTGTTTACGGCCCCACCACCGTCTTCCGTTGGGCGTACGCCATGAGCAAGGCCGTGGACGAGTATCTAGCGCTCACGCTGCACCGCCAGCGCGGCCTGCCGGTCGTGGTTACTCGGTTTTTCAACACCGTCGGCCCTAGACAGGTCGGTCGGTATGGGATGGTCCTGCCGCGGTTCGTCGCGGCGGCGCTCGCAGGCACGCCGCTGCCTATCCACGGCGACGGGTCGCAATCGCGCTGCTTCTGCGACGTTCGCGATGTGGCCGGCGTGCTGCCACGGATGCTCGGGGCGAAAGCCTGTCACGGCCGGGTTTTTAATGTGGGGTCCGACCGGATCATCACCATCGATCAGCTCGCGGACCTTGTCATCAAGGTCACGGGCTCCGCGTCGCGCAAAACTTACACCCCCTACTCCGAGGCGTACGCGGCGGGCTTCGAGGACCTGCGGCAGCGCAAGCCGGACCTGCGCCGCGTCCGCGAAGCCGTCGGGTTCGACCCAACTGTGCCCCTTGAAAGGACGATCTTGGACGTAGCGGCGTGGTTGCGCGTGCACCCCGCCGCGCTCCGTGTGTCATAAATCGCGCTCTTCCTTGCGGTGCGCTGCGAAACGCCGTGCAAGGATTCACGGCTCCGAATGCTCGCCGGTTTGCTCAATCTTCCGCAGGCCTCGGCCGGGTTCCTCACGGACTTGCTCAGCGAGCAGGCGGCGGACGATGCTGCCACTCGGCTCTCGATTTTTGAGGGCTATATCGGCGTGCTGATCGCCTCGTTCTTGGTCGCCTTGCTCGCGACACCGCTCCTGCGCCGGCTCGCCGTGGCGAACGGGATCATCGACCGGCCGAGCGATCCGCGCAAGGTCCACAAGGTTCCCGTCGCCTACCTCGGCGGCGTCGCGGTCTTCCTCGGCGTCATGGCGGGGATTTTCTACAGCCTGGTCAGCGTCAGATTCCCAAACCTGCTCGAATTCCATAAGACGAAGCACCTGATCGATGGCGAGTTCCATTGGCCCGTGCCGTGGTCGGTCCTGCTCGGCCTCACCGTCATCTGCCTCGTCGGCGTCATCGACGACGTGACGGGCCTGAATCCGCGTCTCAAAATCGCCGGCCAGCTGGTCGCCGCGGCGTGCCTCGCGATCGACAACGTCGGCGTGCGCCTCGCCGCGGGCGTCCTTATCCCGCTCGCGCGGGCCGCGGGGATGGAGATCGACGTCGTCGGCGGCGTCGAGACGCTGATCTTCAACGTGCCCATGCTCGGGCCTGTGGACGCCATCTATTGGACAGGGACCGCGGTCATCGGGCTCGCCGTCGTCGGCCTTTGCAATGCTTCCAACCTGATCGACGGGCTCGACGGCCTGCTCTCGGGCACGACGGCGATCACATCGATGGGCCTGCTGTTCATCGCGTTGGGCCTCGCGCTGGCCGACGACGGGCCGCTCGACAGCCAGCGCGTCGTGCTCTGCCTCGCCGTGCTCGGCGCATGTCTGGGGTTCCTCCCCCACAACTTCAATCCCGCCTCCATCTTCCTCGGCGACGCCGGCAGCCTCCTCCTGGGCTTCTGCATGTGCGTCCTGATCCTCACGCTCGGCGACACGGGCAAGACGCACCTCGTCGCGGCGGGCCTGATCGCCTACATGCTCCCGATCCTCGACACCATCCTCGCCATCATCCGGCGGAAGATGGAGGGAAGGAGCATTTCCGCGGCGGACGATCAGCACATCCACCACATGCTCAAGAGGGCGTTCGGGGTCAAGAAAGCCGTTTTCGTCCTCTATGGCATCGCCGGAACATTCGCGATCATGGCCGGGCTCGCGTCCTTCGGGCGCGCACGCGTTGTGTATCTCTTGGCGCTCATCCTCGTTTCGTACGTCGGCGTCACGGCGATCAAGATCGCCCGCAGGCGGCACATCGAGAACCAGGCGATGCTGCGGGAGGCCGGCGTCGCCCCGGGCCCCGTCCAGCACCCGCCCGCGATGACGCCGCCCGCGGCCGACGGTGCCGTGAAAGTCTGACGGGAGCGCAAGTTTCGCCCGCAGCCGGTATACTCCCGGTATGCCGGACGGACCCGCGCACGTCGCCCGAACCATCGCGTTCATGAACCAAAAGGGGGGCGTGGGGAAGACTACCACGACGGTGAATCTCGCCGCGGCCTTCGCCCGCGCCGGCCGCCCGACGCTGCTTATCGACCTCGATCCGCAGGCCCACGCGACGCTGCACCTGGGCATCGACCCGGGGGCGCTCAAGACGAGTGTCTACGACGTGCTCCTCGACCCGGCGGCGGACCCGACGCCATCGATCCACAAGGCGCGAGAACACCTCGACGTCATGCCGGCCCAGACCGACCTCGCGGCGGCGGAGAGCGAACTGGCCGGCCAGCAGGACCGCCAGCGGCGGCTCGAGCGAGCGCTGGCGACCGTCAGCGCCAGGTACGAGTTTGTGCTCCTCGACTGCCCTCCGTCGCTGGGCCTGCTCACGCTCAACGGCCTGGCCGCGGCGCGCGAGGTGATCATCCCGATGCAGGCGCACTTCCTGGCGCTGCAGGGCGTCGGCAAGCTCCTCGAAACGATCGCGCTGATGAGCAAGGCGGTGAACCCGCGATTGCGTGTGACGGGCATCGTGCTTTGCTCGCACGACGCGAACCTGATGCACAGCAAGGAAGTCGTCGCGGACCTTGAGGGGTTCTTCGACGCGGCCCGCGAGCAGGAGACGCCGTGGCGCTTCGCACGCGTCCTCCGACCCTTCGTCCGCCGCAACATCAAGTTGGCGGAATGCCCGAGCTTCGGGCAGTCGATCTTTGAGTACGCCCCCGGCGCCCCGGGCGCCGCGGACTACGGCGCGCTTGCCGAAGGCCTGTTGAAGGAGTGGGACGCGATGAAGTCCCGCCGCGTCGGTGTCGAGCAGATCCGGCCCGAGGTGGTCATCCCGCAGAACGCCGCGCCGCAGGGCCAGACGGCGTGACACGGCCGGCCTCGGGCTCACTCTTCCCCGGCGCGCGCCTGGTGTTCGCCGCGGTCGCTGTCGCCCTCGCCACCGCCACCCACTGGCCGAAGCTGAAGGTCCCCGGGCCAGAAGGTACAGACCTGGTTATCCATATGGCTTCGTTCGGCGCGTGGACGATCGCTCTCGCGTGCTGCGGCTTCTTCGGGCCGGCCCTCGAGCGGCGCAGTATTCTCGTCGGCGTGCCGGCCGCCCTTGCCTACGCGGGGCTCGACGAACTGACGCAGGCCTTCAGCCCCGGCCGCGTCGTGACGTGGGCGGACTTCGGCGCCAACGCCCTGGGCGTCGCGGCGGCGTCGCTGCTGCTTTTGATCGTCGCGCCGGTGATCCGCCGCGCAATCGTGCGATAATCGGGGCATGGCGACAGGCGGACACATGCCGTCGGCGAGACGGCTCACGGTCGAGGTCAGCATCGCGGGCCTGGCGGGGCTGCTCGCGGGCGTTCTCGCCGGGGCGATGGTCGCGTCGGATCTGGCGCGCGTCCCCCTCTGGCTCGTCGCGCCGTTCGCCGCCCTGCTCGTCGCGATCGCGACGGGACCGCTGTTCCTTACATCGGCGTGGCACAGGCACTACCCGTCCGTCGCGTTCGGCTTGGGCTTCCTGGTGTTCGGCTATTACCTGTCGGGCTTCGGCGACGCCGCCGCGGGCTTCGCGCCGATGTCGCACGCCGTCGTTGAGTACGTCGCGTTCATCGCGCTCGTCGGAGGGTTGTTCCTGGCGAGCGCCGGCATCGTGGTTGACCTCAAGAACCCAGCGGGACCGGCGGCGAACACCATTCTTCTCGGGGTTGGTGCGGTGCTCGCGAACGTCATCGGGACGACCGGAGCGTCCCTGCTGCTGATCCGTCCATTCCTGAAGGCTAACTCGGGTCGGCTCACGCCGCTGCACGCGATCTTCTTTATCTTCATCGTTTCGAATTGCGGCGGCTCGCTCACACCGATCGGCGATCCGCCGCTCTACCTGGGATACCTCAAGGGCGTTCCGTTTTTCTGGACGCTCACAAACCTCTGGCAGAACTGGGCGCTCGTGGTCGGGCTGCTCCTCGCAGCATTCTTTGTCATGGACACCTTGGCGGAGCGGCGGCGAATGAAGGACCCGGCAGTCCCCGGCGCCCGCATGCTGCCGAGCATCGCGGTCCGCGCAAGGCCGCTGAGCATCGTGCTCTTGCTCGCGATCGTCGCCTGCGTCTTCGTCGATCCGCTCCTCCACCGCCTCGGCGTTCACCTGCACGCGCCCGTCGGCGCGATTATCCAGATCGTGCTGGGCGTCAACGCCTTTCTCCTTGCGCCGCGAGAGAACATCCGCGCAAACGGTTTCACGTTCGATCCGCTCAAGGAAGTCGGCCTGCTGTTCGTCGGCATCTTTCTGACAATGGTGCCCGCGCTCGCGTACCTCTCGCAGAACGGCTCCCGCCTCGGCGACCCGTCGCCCGCCGTCTACTACTTCGCGACCGGCGCTCTCTCGGCCGTGCTCGACAACGCGCCGACATACCTCAACTTCCTGCAGCTCTCTGTCGTGCCCCAAGAGGTGAACGCGATCTCCATCGCCAGCCTGCTCGCCGAGCGCAGCGGGGCGCGGACGCTCGTCGCCATCTCGACGGGCGCGGTCTTCTTCGGGGCGATGACGTACATCGGCAACGGCCCCAACTTCATGGTGCGGTCGATCTGCGAGTCCTCGGGACTGCCGATGCCCTCGTTCTTCAAGTACGCCGCGTGGGCGTGCGCGATCCTCCTCCCCATCCTCGTGATTCACTGGGCCCTCCTCATCCGGTGAGCGATCGCCCGCCGATATCCTCGCCCGTGACCGCCGAGGCGCCGCCCGCGATAGAACCCGACCCGCAGGTCGCCGCCGCGCCGCGCCGGGCCGAGGGCGCGGGGGCCCTCGCGGCGGGCGTGCGCGTCGTTTCCGGCCTGACGCTCGCCTCCCGCTTCGCGGGGCTTGCGCGCGACGTCATCACCGCGCGTCTCTTCGGCGACACGCTGCTGGGCTCGGCCTTCCGCTCCGCGTACGCCCTCCCCAACTTCTTCCGCCGGCTCTTCGGCGAGGGGGCCCTCTCCGCGGCGTTTCTGCCCGAGTACGCCCAGCGCCGGCGCGACGACCCGGAGACGGCCCGCGCCGTCGCGGGCATCGTCCTCTCGCTCACGACGCTGGTGACGTGCGCCCTCACCGGCCTCATCGAGCTCGCGCTCCTTCTCCGCGTCGCGCTCTTCCCGATCGAGCCGGACACGCTCCTCTCCGTCCGGCTCGTGATGCTCATGCTGCCGATGATGCCGGCGGTCTGCTTGGCCGCGGTCCTCGCGGGCATGCTCCAGGCGCAGCGCCGCTTCGTCATCCCCTCGGCGACGCCGATCCTGCTGAACCTCTTCCAGATCGCCGCGGGCGCGACCTTTTACTTCGGGTGGATCAGCGACCCGACGCGGGCGGCGTTCACGGTCGGCGCGGCAGCCCTGCTCGCGAGCTGGGCCTCGGTCGTATGGGCCCTGAACGCGTTGCGGGGCCAGATCGGTTGGTCGCGCGTCCGCGATGCCGCCCCCGCGGCGCGAGCGTCCGCCCGGGTGATTCTCGAGCGGTTCGTGCCGGCGATGCTCGGGCTCGGAACGCTCCAGCTCAACACCATGCTCGACATGGTGATCGCCATGTGGCCGGTGTGGGTGGGACCGACCATGTTCGGGCGGCCGACGCCGCTCGACGACGCCAGCAACGCGATCCTGAGCTACACCCAGACCGTTTATCAATTCCCCCTCGGCGTCTTCGGCATCGCCGTGGCGACGGCCGTCTTCCCGCTCCTTGCGTCGTCGGCACGGGACAAAGACGCGTTCGCCGGACACCTCCGCCGCGGCGTCCGCCTCTCGCTCTTCATCGGCCTTCCCGCGAGCCTCGGCCTGGTGCTGGTACGTCACGACACCGTCGCGACGATCTTCGGCGGCGGCGAGCGATCGTTCTCGCCCGAGGGCCTCGCACGATCCGCGCTTGTGCTCGGCATGTTCGCCCCCGGCGTGTGGGCGTACTCCCTCAACCACGTGCTGACCCGCGCGTACTACGCCGTCGGCAACACCAAGACACCGATGCGCATCGCGATCGCGAGCGTGGTTACGAACCTATCCCTCAACCTCGTGCTCATCTGGTCCCTGCGCGAGGCCGGCATGGCCTTGGCGACGACCGTCTCGGCTCTCCTCCAGACCGCTCTTCTGCTCGCGCTCGCATCGCGGACGCTGTCCGTGCGCCCGATCGACGGCGAAACGCTGCGTGCGGTTGTGCGGATCCTCGTCGCGACGGCGCTCATGGGTGCGTGTGTTCTCGCCGTTCAGCACGCCTGGCCCCAGACGGAGACGTGGTTTGGCCGCGCGGTGCGGCTCGCCGCGTGCGTCGGCGCGGGCGGTCTGGGTTATCTCGCCGCGGCGAAGTTGCTGCGCCTCCAAGAGTTGTCGTGGCTCCTCACGCGCGCCCCGCGCGGGTCCGGGCCGAGCGACATCGGCTTCGAGTAGCCGCCGCCGAGCGCCGCCCGCTACGCTCGGGCCGTGCCCCACTTCGCCGACTTCCTCACGTCGCGCATCGCCGAGACCCGCAGCGTCGCCTGCGTCGGCCTCGACCCCGTTCTCGAGTCGCTGCCCGACGCCGTCCGGGTCCGTCACCACGACCCGGTCGAGGCCGTCCGCGCGTTCTGCTTGGGCGTCATCGATGCCGTCGCGGACGCGGTGCCCGCCGTGAAGCCGCAATCCGCGTGCTTCGAGCGCTACGGCTCACGCGGCGTCGCCGTGCTGGAGGCCGTTTGCTCGCACGCCCGCTCGCGCGGTCTCTGCGTCGTCCTCGACGCCAAGCGAGGTGACATCGGCGTCTCGGCGCAGCACTACGCCGCGGCGGCCGTCCACGCCGGCGCCCACGCGATCACCGTCAACGCCTACCTGGGTTTCGACACCGTCGGGCCGTATCTCGAGGGGGGACTCGGCATCTTCGCGCTCGTCCGCACGAGCAACCCGGGGAGCGACGGGGTGCAGGATCTCCGCCTTGATGACGGCCGCACGATCGCGGCGATGATGGCGGAGCAGGTCGCGGCGCTCGGCGCCCACCGTCCGAGCACGTCCGGATTGTCCGACGTTGGGGCGGTCGTCGGGGCAACGAAAGCGTCGCAGGGCGCCGAGCTGCGCAAGCTCATGCCGAACCAGTTCTTCCTTGTCCCTGGATACGGCGCGCAGGGCGGCACGGCGGACGACATCCGCGCCCTTGTCCGAGCCAACGCGAAAGGCCCTGCCGAAGCCGGCGTGCTCGTGAACGCCAGCCGGAGCGTGATCTACGCGAAGGGTGCCGGCACATGGCAAGAAAACGTCCGCGCGGCGGCACTGAAGATGAATGCGGAACTGAACGCCGCGATTGCCGCAGCGTAACGATCACTTGAGCGCGGCCAACCCCGGCCGGGCCTCGCCGCGTACGCGGTACCATCGCGCATGGCAAAGTCACGTTCCACCCGCCCAGCGCCCCGCGGCCTCGAATACCCGATCCTGCACCTCGACCGCTGGATCCGCGAGAACAAGGCGAACTTCAAGCCGCCGGTCTCAAACAAACAACTCCTCGCGGGCAGCCGCGACGCGATCATGTTCGTGAGCGGCGGGCCGAACACGCGCAACGACTTCCACGTCAACCCGACGGAGGAGCTCTTCTTCCAGCTCAAGGGCGATATCGCGGTGCGCGTGCGTCCGCTCGACGGCTCGGCGCCGCACGACGTGGTTGTGAAAGAGGGCGAGATGTTCCTCCTGCCGCGCTGGGTGCCCCACCGCCCGCAGCGCCCGGCGGGCACGCTCGGGCTCATCATCGAGTTCCCCCGAGGTGTGGACGAGCAGGGGAACCCGCAGAAGGACGGCCTGCGCTGGTATTGCCCCGAGTGCGACGGACTCGTGCACGAGGCACGCTGGGTCCTCAAGAAGATCGACGAGGACCTGAAGATCATCATGGAGGACTTCTGGGGCGGACCGGCCGACCGCCGCACGTGCAAGAGTTGCGGGCACGTGATCCAGCGGGCCGGGGCGATCAAGCTGACGAAGGGGAAGGTGCGCGCAGCGGCGAAGAAATCTGCAAGCCTCACATCCAGTCGATCGTCTAGCAAGCGACCGAGAGCGCTACGGCGGCTTTCAAATACGTCGAGGTAGCCGCACATCTTGTCCGCAAGGCCCAAAACCCGGCTGGCTGCCTGCGCGAGCGTTCTGGCTGCGCTTGCATGTTGGATACTTGTCGTGGGAGGCTTTTTCAGTCGCACGGCATTCGGTGCCACCCGCTTCGGATTTGTGCTTGGCGATGGTGTGGTCGGCGTTTATACAACGAATGTGCCATCATCCGTTGGCTGGGCACCGACCATGCCTCGACCGGGCTGGATGTTCGCATCGAACACCATGGGCGTTATCTTGTGGGCAGGCTCCCCTTGGTGGCCAACATTCACAACCGGCTCGGTCGCGTCAGCCATCGGTTTGCCGTGCACAGTGCGAGCAATTTGGCTCCCGTTGTGGATGCCGGCAGTCGCGTTTTCAGTCGCTGGCCCATGGCTTGCAAGGCGTGCACAGAAGAGCCGCTTGGCTGGCACTTGTGCGACATGCGGCTACAACGTCGCCGGCATCAATACCGGTACCTGCCCGAGTGCGGACACGTGGCAGCCGCGCGATCCGCAAGCTGACGGCGTGCTGTAGGATTGTCAGATGCGGGTAGATCTTCACACACACATCCTCCCCCGCACCTGGCCGAGCTGGACGCAGCGCTCCGGCTACGCGGGGTGGATCGAGCTCGCGCACGAGCGTCCCGGGTGCGCCCGCATGACGCAGACGACGAGCGTCGACGGCTCGACGCCGCCCAAGAGCTTCCGCGAGATTTGCGAGAATTGCTGGGATCCGGCGGTGCGCCTCGCGGAGATGGCGAAGACGGGCGTCACGACGCAGGTGCTCAGCACCGTGCCTGTGATGTTCAATCACTGGGCGAAGGCGGCGGACGCCCGCGACCTGCACCGGCTTCTCAATGACCATATCGCGGCAATCTGCCGCGCCCACGTGGAGCCCGGCGTGCCGCCCTTTATCGGGCTGGGCGTCGTGCCGATGCAGGACGCGGACATGGCGTGCGCCGAGCTCGACCGCTGCGTGCGCGACCTTGGGATGGCGGGCCTGCAGATCGGGACGAACGTCGGCGGCGCGAACCTCGACGACGCCCGCGTGCAGCAGGTCCTGGCGCACGCGCAATCGCTCGACGCGGCGGTCTTTGTCCACCCGTGGGACATGCTCTGCCCCGAGCGCACCGAGAAGTACTGGCTGCGCTGGCTCATCGGTATGCCGACGGAAACGGCGATCGCGGTCGCGTCGATGATCTTCTCCGGCTCGTTCGACATGCTGCCGCGTCTGCGCATGTGCTTTGCCCACGCGGGCGGCCCAGTCCCCTCCCTGCTGGGCCGCTTCGAGCACGGGCACGCTTGTCGCCCGGACCTGGTCGCGATCGACAACCCGACACCCCCCTCCCGCTACCTGGCGCACCGCGACGACCGCGGCGTCGAAGCACCCGCGCGATTCTGGGTCGATTCGCTGACGCACGACCCCGCGATCCTGCGCGAGGCGCTGCGGGTGTTCGGCGAAGCCCGTGTTGCGCTCGGGAGCGACTACCCGTTCCCGCTCGGCGAAGAAAAGCCCGGGGCGATGATCGATGGCATGGAAGACCTGGCTGCCGCGGTCAAGGAGCGGCTGCTGTTCAAGAACGCATTGGAGTTTCTCGGCGGGCAGCCCGCCGAGATCAGCGAAGCAGCAAAGCGGCAGACCACGAAGTAGGATCGCGAGCCGGCAACCCCTCGTTCGCCGCCCCGTCCACTCGCCGCGTTTCCGCTTACACGCCCGCCACGATCTTCACCTCGACGTGGATCGGCGTGTTCCCGCCCGTGGGCAGCGCCGCCACCTCAACGGTGGTCCGCGTCGGCTGGTTCGGGCCCGGCGGGAAGAACTCCGCGTAGACGCGGTTGTATGTCGGCCAGTCTCTCTTCATGTCAGTCAGGAAGACCTGCACGTCAATGATCTTTTCCCACGCGCTCCCGGCCTCGGCCAGCACGCGCCGCACGTTCTCGAAGCACGACCGCATCTCGGCCTCGATGTCATAACTCACGAGCTCGCCGCGATCGTTCACGGTTGCGCCGGGGATCTCCTTGCTGCCGCGCGTGCGCGGGCCGATGCCGGAGAGAAACAACAGCCCGCCCGCGCGGCGGGCGTGCGGGTAATTGCCCAGCGGCTCCGCGGCGTTCCCCGCGTTGATCGCCCCCTGCGTCATGGCTCCATCCTCACGCACACGTTCTTGGGCTCGGTGAAGAACCGGATCGCGTCCGATCCCCCCTCGCGCCCGACGCCGCTCTGCTTGACGCCGCCGAAGGGCGTCCGCAGGTCCCGCACCATCCAGCAGTTCACCCAGACGATGCCGGACTCCACCGCCGCGGCGACCCGGTGCGCCCGCGCGAGGTCGCGCGTGAAGATCGTCGCCGCGAGGCCGTACGGCGTGTTGTTCGCGAGTTTCAGCGCCCCCGCCTCGTCCTCGAAGGTCTGCACCGTGACGACGGGCCCGAAAATCTCCTCCTGCTCCACGCGGCAATCGCACGCGAGCCCGCTGACGACGGTGGGTTGGTAGAAAAAACCGCCGCGGCACCGCTCCGGCAGCGCGTCCGGCGTCACCGGCTCGCCGCCGCAGTGGATTCTGCCGCCAAGCTCGCGCGCCGCTTGAACGTACGACGACACTTTCTCGAAGTGTGCCTTGCTCGTCAGCGCGCCGAACTGCGTGCCGGCGTCTGACGGGTCGCCGATGCGCAACGAGGTCGCCTTCGCGACCAGCCCCTCGACCACGCGGTCGCGGACGCTCCGATGCACCAGCAGCCGAGACCCGCAGAGGCACACCTGCCCCTGGTTCGTGAACGCGGCGCGGGCGGCCGTGTCGATCGCCGCGTCGATATCGGCGTCGTCGAAAACGATGAACGGGTTCTTGCCGCCCAGCTCGAGGCTCACGCGCTTGAGCGTCTCGCCGCACGTCTGCCCGATCCACCGCCCCACCGGCGTCGAGCCGGTGAACGTGACGGTCGGCACGCGCGGATGCTTCACGAGCGCCGCGCCCGCCCCGGCGCCCGTGCCGTGCACGATGTTCAGCGCGCCGGGCGGCAGCCCCGCCTCGACCGCGAGTTCGCCTAGGAGCGCCGCCGTCACCGGCGTCACCTCGCTCGGCTTGCCCACGACCGTGTTCCCGGTCGCGAGCGCCGGCGCGATCTTCCATGTGAAGAGGTATAAGGGGAGATTCCACGGCGAAATACACCCGGCGACGCCCCGGGGCGACCGCAGCGTGTAGTTGATCGCGGCCATCCCGCCCGGCACGCCGCCTCCGTCGAAGGCGTGAAACTCGCCGGGCGTGTGCTGCACCGCGCCGGCGAAGTACCGCAGGTTCGCGGCGGACCGCGGGATGTCGACCGCACGGGCCAGCGAGACCGGCTTCCCCGTGTCACGCGACTCGGCCAGCGCGAGACGGTCCAGGTTTGCGTCGATCAGGTCCGCGAGCCGGTTGAGGAGCTGCGCCCGCTCCGCTACCGGCGTCGCCGCCCACGCCGGGAACGCCCGTGACGCGGACTCCACCGCGGCGTCGATGTCCGTCGCGTCACTCTCGGGCACAGCGGCGTACGGCTGCCCCGTTGCAGGCTCAACGACCGGCACCGTCTTGCCGCTCGCGGCCGCGACCGGGCGGTTGTCGATCAGGTTGGCGTAGACCGTTTCGGACATTGGCTTACAGGGTCGCGAGGCGCCCGCCGTCCACGGGCATGTTGATTCCACTGATGTACGCCGCTGCGGGGCTCGCGAGGAACGCGACGGCCGCGGCGATCTCCTCGGGCCGTCCGAGGCGGCCGACGGGAATGGACCCGATCGTCTCCTCCCGGGCGGCATCCGCGCTCGAGTTCGTCCGCTTCGCGCGCGCTTCGAAGATCTCCGTGAGACGCTCGGTGTCGGTGTACCCCGGCAGGATGTTGTTCACGGTGATGCCCAGCGGACCGAGTTCCTGCGAGAGGTTTTTCGCCCAATTCGCGGTCGCCGCCCGAACGGCGTTGCTGACCGCCAGGTTCGGGATCGGTTGCTTCACGCTGGTGCTCGTGATATTGATGATGCGTCCGTACTTCGCTTCTCCCATCCCCGGCGCGAGCGCCTGGACAAGCACGTGCGGCGTCAGCAGCAGGCTCTCGAAGCCGGCGACGAACGCCTCCGGCGCCGTGTCGATCGCACGTCCGGGCGTGGGGCCGCCGGTGTTGTTGATGAGGATGTGGAAGGCGCCGCCGCGCGCGAGCAGGGCGCCGACTTCGGCCCTCACCGCGGCGGGCTTGGAGAGGTCAACGACCCAGACGTCGTGCGTCTGGCCGGGCTTCACAGGGAGCGACGCCCTGACCGCGGCGAGCTTCTCCGCGTTCCTCGCGGCGAGCGTGACGCTCGCGCCGAGGGCCGCGAGCTCGACCGCGCACGCCCTGCCGATGCCCGCCGACGCGCCGCAAACCAGCGCTCGCTTCCCGGAAAGATCCAGATCCATGCCCTTCGAGGCTAGGACACCAGCCGCATCTTTACCTCATCTCTTCGCCGCTCTTCTCCTCCTCAAAGACACCGCGCCCGGGCCTTTCCAGGCCCGGGCGCGGTCATCAGTGGGATGCGTCGCGGTCGAGGATTACTCGAGGCACTCGCCGCCGCCGAAGACGCTGAAGAACGCCTCGATGTCGAGATTGTCCGGGTAGAGCCCGTCGTTGTTGAAGTCGATGTCGTCGCAATCGCCCGTGCTGCACGGCCCGCCGCCGAAGACATTGAGGAAGTCAACGAGGTCCTGGTTGTCAGGGAAGAGCGAATCGTTGTTGAAGTCGATGCCGTTGCAGTGCGAGCCCGGCTGGATCGTCAGCACGCCGTGGCCGTAGGACGCGAACCCGAAGCCGCCGACCCGGATCATGTAGGAGGTGCCCGCGACCGCGTCGAACGTCAGGTCGGAGAGCAGGCTGTACGAGCCGGGGTTGCACGAATCCGTGCTGTCGTCGTTGCACGCGATCACGGTCGAGTTGCCGTTCGGGCAGTTCTGCTGGTTGCCCGTGAAGACCTGCACGGTCGTATCGAAGTGGCTGCCACACGTGTTGATGTTCACCGGTCCCGATGCCACGGCGATCCACCGGAACCAGACGTCGCGGACCATGTCGGAGTTGTTGCAGCCTTCGGGCAGACCCTCCGAGTCCGTCGCCGCGCAGGTGTTGAACTCGGCCGTGCCGAAGCTGTTGCCGAAAACGTGGGCGGTGGCGCAGGTGTCGTTCTGCACGCCGTAGGAGATGAGGTTGCGGAGCGTGAACTGACCCGACGCCCCGCTGTAGCCGGTAACGCGGATGTAGTAGGTCTGGTTCGCAGTGAAGTTGAAGGTTACGAGGCTGGCGCGGTGGTTGGGCGAGGGGAAGCTCGCATCGTCGCTGCACGTGATCGACGTGCCGTTATTGAAGATCGTCGGGCAGCCGGTGTGGACGCTGAGGACCGTGTCGAACTCGCTGCCGAACGTATCGAAGATCGCATTGCCGTCGCAGGCGGGCTGGAAGACGAACCAGACGTCGTTCCCCTGGCCGCCGCCGCCGTTGCCGCAGGTCGCTACCGGGTCGTCGAGGTCGGTGGCCGTCGCCATGGCCGTGCACCCCACGTAGTCCCCGCTCTGCACCTGGATCGCCTCGCTCCCGCAGCGGTCGCCGATCGCGATGTCGTTCTCGAAGTTCGTCACGTACACAGCGCCCGGGTTCGAGACCGACGTGTGGTCGTCGAGGTGGTCGCCCACGGCCATGTCGCCGTTGCGCACCGCCACCGACGAGCCGAAGTTCCCGCCCGCGGCGGCGTCGGCGTCGGCCAGCGTTCCCTGGTAGTGCCACGTGCCGCCGTCGCTCGAGTAGATGTAGACCTTTTTCGTGCCCGGCTCGCTGGCGAGGATCTGCAGCCCGCCGTCCGTCGCCACCTTGGAACCGAACTGCGCGTTCGGGGTGGGGTTGGGGGAGCGGAGTTTGGCCTGGAACTCCCACGCCGAGCCGTTCTTCTTGAAGATGTAGATCGCGCCGCCGTTGGTGGCGGCCTGCATGAAGCCGCCCTCCTGCAGCGTCATGTCCTCGTCGGGTGCGCCCACAACGAGGATGTCGTTCTCGATCGCGACCGCGGCGCCGAAGTGTTCCGCCTGCTCCGGGCTCGGGGGCGAGACCTCGACGGATTGGCCGCTCACGAAGCCGTTGGCGAGGCGGTGGACCACCCGCACCGTGCCGTGATCGCTGGGCTGGCCCGCGTCCTCGTGGTTCGGCGAACCGACGGCAGCGAACTCCGTCATCTGCGCCATCGCCACGGCCGTGCCGCGCCGGTCGCTGCTATCGCCGCCGAAGTCGCCGCCCCAGATCTGGTACACCTGGCTCCACGCGTTGGTGGCGTCGTCACGCGTGTAGAAGAACGCGGCGCCCGACTCCACGAGGCCGTGGAAGCCGTGCGTCGGGGCGCCGACCACCGCCCAACCGCCGCCGTAAGCGCTCACCGCGACCGCGCTGCCGAAACCGCTCCCGATGCCGCCGATGGAGGGCGTCAGGTCGACCGGCGACGTGTACCCGCTGCCGTTGCTCGGGCGGCGAAAGAGGCGCGCACGCCCCGTGTTGCTGAAGTTTGGCGCACCGGCGATGAGGTACGGATCGGCGAGGCCGATCGAGGAGCCCAGCCGCTCGCCGCCCTGGCCCGTGGTGTTCCACGCGCCGTACATCTGCGACCAGCCGTTGACCTTCTGGTACACCACAAAGCCGCCGGCGTCGACGCCAGCGACCGGCGCGTCGTCGCCGGGGCGGCCGACGGCGAGCAGCGGCGCGTTGTTCGGGCCGCCGAAGGACATGGACACGCATTGGCCGAAAAACTCGTCGGCGCCCGGCGTGAAGAAGTTGCCCAGCTTCTCCACTTCAGGGCACGGCTGCGCTCCGGCAGCGCCGGCGAGGAGGGTGAGAGCGAGGATCGAGATTGTCTTGGCGGTCTTCATGGCTGGCCTTTCGTTCGTCGAGCGGCGCGGGGAGACAGCCGTGTGCCGGCGCACGCCGGCGTTTGCCACGGGCCTTCTTCTCACGCGGAGCGGCCCTGTGGGGGCCGGGTGACTTGCCGGCTGACGGAGGCGCCGGTCAACGCGGCCGCCTCTCCTTTCCGACACTCACAACGCGACGCCGCAGCTCCGAGAAGCCAACGAATCTCCGAGTTTTCTCGCGGCGCACGCCGACGCATCAAACGGGCCAAAAAAGGGAAAAACCGCCCGGGGGCGCACGCGCGCAGCGGAGCGGGAGGAATAGGGGCGTTCTGTGCTTTGACCCCGTGCCGGGCCCGTTCCGGACGGCCGCACGGCGTCTCGTCCTTATACGCGAGGAAAGACGGTACACTGGCCAGCAATTCCCGAGAGTTCTTCCTGATGTCGCCGCAAACCCCGCCGGATTCAGGCTCTCCACCCGTGGCCTCGCCGCACGAGGTCACGATGCTCCTGGGCGCGGCGAGCGCCGGCGACGCCAACGCGCCCGGCAAGCTCCTCCCGCTCATCTACGAGCAGCTTCGCCGGCTCGCGCAGTCGCACATGAGCAACGAGGCCCCGGGCCAGACCCTCCAGCCGACCGCGCTGGTGCACGAGGCGTACATGAAGCTCGTCGGCGGCGCCGATGTCCGGTGGAACGACCGCGGGCACTTCTTCGCCGCGGCGGCACTCGCGATGCGCCGCATCCTCGTGGACCGCGCCCGCGCCCGCAACCGCGACAAGCGCGGCGGCGGACGCGCCCGCGTCGAGATGACCGACGCCGCCGTCGCCCGGGAGACGGAACCGACCGACCTGCTCGCCCTCGATGATGCCCTGAAGCGCCTCGAGGTCGAGCACCCACGCCGCCATCAGGTCGTCATGCTCCGCTACTTCGCCGGGTTGTCGATCGAAGATACCGCGGCGGCGATGGACCTCGCCCCCGCGACCGTCAAGACCGACTGGGCCGTCGCCCGCGTCTGGCTGTACAAGATCATGAACGGGACGGCGCCGGGGGGCGCGCTTTGAGCGGCTCGGGCTCGAACCGCGCGGAGGAGATCTTCGCCGAGGCGATCGACATGGCGTCGGGCGACCGCACCGCGTTCATCCGCGTCCGCTGCGGCGCGGACGCCGGGCTGCTCTCCGAGGTCCGCGAATTGCTCGCCGCGGCGAACGACGCCGGCGACGGCTTCCTCGATCCCAACGAGATCCGGCAACTCACCGCGGCCGGGAGCGGGCTCGAGGGGTCCCCGCTCGAGGACGCTTTTCTGGCCGAGGGGACGCGCTTGGGCGGCTACACGATCAAGGGCGTCCTGGGCAGCGGCGGCATGGGCGTCGTGTACCGCGCCGAGCAGGAGCGGCCGACCCGGACCGTGGCGCTCAAGGTCATCCGGCGCGGGCTCGGCACACGCGGCATCCTCCGCCGGTTCGAGCACGAGGCCGAGGTGCTCGGCCGCCTCCACCACCCCGGCATCGCGCACATCTTCCAGGCGGGCACCGCGCGCACCGAGATCGGCGACCAGCCGTTCATCGCGATGGAGCTCGTGCCGGGCCGCAACCTGACCGAGTACGCCCGGGCCGTCAGGCCCGGCACGGCGGAGCGGCTCCGCATCATCGCCGACGTCTGCGACGCTGTGCAGCACGCGCACCGCCGCGGCATCATCCACCGGGACCTCAAGCCAGCGAACATCCTCGTGAGCGACAGCGGCCAGCCCAAGGTGCTCGACTTCGGAGTCGCACGCGTCGTGAACGCCGAGGTCTCCGTCACGACGCTGCGGACCAGCATCGGCCAGCTGATCGGCACGCTCGCGTACATGAGCCCCGAGCAGGTGCTCGGCGACCCGTCGGACGTCGATACCCGCAGCGATGTCTACTCGCTAGGCGTGATCCTCTACGAGCTCCTCACGGGCCGTCCGCCGCACGATCTGGGCAAGCGCTCCATCCCCGAAGCGGCGCGCATCATCCGCGAAGTTGCCCCCGCCCGCCTCTCGCAGGTCCGCAAGGATCTGCGGGGCGACCTCGAGGTCATCGTGTCCAAGGCGATGGAGAAGGACCCGAAGCGGCGGTACCAGTCCGCCGCGGATCTGCGCGACGACATCCTCCGGCACACGCGGGGCGAGCCCGTTTCCGCCCGAGCCGATTCGGCGCTCTACGTGCTCCGCAAAGGCCTGCGGCGGTACCGCGTCGCCGTCGCCGGCGGCGCCGCGGCGGTGACGGCCCTGATCGCGTTCTCGCTGTACGCCGGCACGCAGGCCCGCGAGCAGCGACGGCTCGCGGAAGCGGCCGACGCGGCGCGCCTCGAGGCCGTGGCGCAGGCCGACATCGCCGGCCGCGCCAGCGAGCAGCTGCGCGAGGAGCTCGACCACGCGCAGATCGAGCGTGGCCGTCTCGAAGCGCAGTCGGGGAATCTCCCGCTCGCGAGCGATCTCCTCTGGCCCGCGTACCTGCGCGATCCCTCGTCGCCGCACGCGCACTGGGGCCTTTGGCAGCTCTACAACAAGGCGCCGGTGTTCTGGGCGCGCCGCCCGGTGACGAACGCGACCGGCGCGGGGTTCTCCGCCGACGGCTCCATCGTCGCCATCGGCTCCTTCACCGGCGACATCGCCGTCCTCGACGCGCGCACGGGCGCCGAGGTCCGCCGCTGGTGCGCGCTGGGCGCCACCTCGAACGCCATCGCCGTCTACGGCGACCCCCCGCGGGTGTTCGCGGGCATCGGGCACGGCCGCCTCGCGTCCGCCGGTATCACGACGGGCGAGGTGGTGCTCCTCGACGGCGGCGCGTCGGTCCACACCGGCGGCGTGCGCCACGTCGCCGCCAGCCCGGACGGGACGCTCCTTGCCTCCGCGGGCGGCGAGGGCCGAGTCGTGCTCTGGGACGGCGCCACGCTCCTTCCCCTCCACGAAGTCCCCACGCCGCAGACCGTGCCGATCGCGCTCGCCTTCAGCCCCCGCGGCGAGCGCCTCGCGGTCGGTCTGGCCGACGGCCGCACCGACGCCGTTGTCCGCGTGTACGACCTTACGGGCGGCGCGGCGGTCGCCGAGCACCGACTCCAGGACTTCCGCACGCTCTGGGGGCTCACATACGCGGACAACGAGCGTGACGTCGTGCTCGCGGCCGCCGGCAACTTCATCACGGTGCTGAACACCGAGACCGGCGACGTCGCGCGGACGCCGGCCGGCACCGCGGCGCCCGTTTCGCTGTTCGCGGTCGAGCCCGTGAGCCGACGCACCGCCGCGCAAGGCCGGTACGGGCTGGCGCTGGCGTCGCTCGCCGATCAACGGCTCGACCGCGTGCTCACGATTTCGCGCGGATCGGCGCGCGGCGTCGCGTGGAACGGCGACGATTCCGTCGCGCTCGTGACGACCGACGGGCTCGTCCGCTCCCTCTCGACAAAGCCGGACGGTTTCCTCCAGCGCGTGGAGCGATACAAGTCCTGGGTCTTCGGCCTCGACTTCTCGTCCAACGGCTCGCTCCTGGCCGTGGGCGCCGCGTACGAGCTCGAGCTCGTCGATCCGGCCGACCCCGCGCGCAGACTGTTGTTCGATACGCCCATCGATGGCCTGCGCTCGCGGGCCGTCCTCATCGATGAAGCCTCCGGGACGCTCTACAGCGGCAATATCGACGGCGCTCTCCGCGCGTGGGACGTTGCAACGGGCGACCTGCTCGCCGCGACCGGCGAGAAGCAGGCCGAAGCCTTCTCGATGCTCCTCTCGCCCGACGGCCGCCGGCTGTACAGCGGCCACGCCGACGGCGTCGTCCGTGTCTGGGAGCCGCGGGACCTTTCCCTCGTCGCGAAGTGGCCCCGCGGCTGGGGACGCGTCGAATCCATGGCCCTCTCGCGCGACGGCACGCTGATCGCCACCGGCGCGAGCGAGCACGGCGTCGAACTCCGCGACGCGCAGTCGGGGGAGCCGGTCCGTTCCCTCGACACGACCGCGGACTGCTGGGGCGTGGAGTTCCTGCACGACCGCAAGACGCTGATCGCGGGCACCTACGACGGCACCATCGAGTTCTTCGACTTCCGCACCGGCGAGCGCGAGGCGGTGCTCCTCGCGCACAGCCGACTCGTCACGGGCATCGGGCTGTCGCCGAACGGCGATCTCTTCGCCACCGGCAGCGAGGACGGCCGCATCAAGATCTGGGACGCGAAGCGGCGACGCGCCGTCGCGACGATGGAGCCCGACCAGGGCGAGATCGTGGACGTGCGCTTCGACCCAGCCGGCCGTTTCCTCGCGGCCGCGTCGGCCCACGGCGCGTTGCTCCTGTACGACCTCTCCGCCGTCGGCGAGTGCATCCGCGGCAACCTGGAGCACCAGCGCCAGGAGTCGCGCGAGCGGCCCGTCGCCCCGTGAGCGTCACGCCGCCGCGCGGGTGCGCAGCTGGAGCTTGTTGACATACTTCTCGATCTGGCCGCAGACGAACTCGCGGTGCTCGGCGCCGTGGCCGAACTCGAACGCGACGCCCATGTAGACGTTCTGCGTGCTCTCCAGGTGCGTGTGCACCACCTTGGCGACCATGCCGAGCGGCGCCACGGCCGGACGCAGGTCGACGCGCAGCCACAGCGTCCGCGAGCGGTCCGCCCCCGACGCCTCGCTCTTGTCCACGATCAGGCCCATGCCGCCGCCGCCGATGTTGAGGAGCGACGCGCCGAACCTGGGGCCGACCTCCGGAAGTTCCAGCTCGATGTCCGTGGGACCATCGCCGCCGGCGGCCCGCGCACGGTTCGCCGCCTCCGCAACCGCGGCGCTCGCGTGGCTCAGCAGCGGCCAGCAATCCACCGCGGGCAAGCGCGGACCCGCCGTCGGGACGCGCGCGTGCTCGCGCCGCGAGACGCGCTCGACCGAATCCGGCATCGCCACGCGCATCACCGCGACGCGACCGCCCCCGAACGCGAGGTCCGACCGCCGCGGCAGCGTTTTCGTCCTGAACACCCAGCGGTTCTGCCCCACCACCATCGCCCCCGCCAACGGGACGCCCTCTTGGATCGGAAGCGCCCGGCCCGCCGCCGCGGGCTGCTCGACGACGATCTCGTGCTCGCCAAGGGCGAGGAGACGCACTCGCCAAACAAGGTCTGGGCCGCCCGCGCCGTCGCCGGCGACGGAGAACTCGAGGCTCCCGCCGCGATCGTGGATCTGCCGCAGCATCTCCCGCCAACGCTCATTGCGCGAACGACTCGCGGGCATATAACGCTCCTGGGTGCCGGGATGTATCGGCGAGCCGAGAGCGGGTGTACGGCCCGGCGCCGTTGGCCGAGTGGCGGGCGGGCGCTGCGGCCGCATAAGCCGTTATCCGGCGGGTTTCCGGACGCTTCTCGCGAGCCTGGCTGCTTCGTTGAGCGTGGTGTGGGCCTCGCGAAACAACGACCGGTCCGCGACCGCGCCGAACCGTCCGGCGTACGCGACATCCACGACACGCGCCAATCGCTCCGCGGCGTCGCGCCACGCCGCCGGCGCGTCCGGCCTCCCGACTTCACCGCGCAGGTACATCGCGAGCGGTACACCAGCGGGTCGCCGCCGTCCCGATCGCTCCACGACACCGAGAACCCCTCGGTGCAGCCGGTCCGCCTCCGCCGCCCCGGAGAAAGCCCAGCCGTCCACCGCGCCCGCCACCCCTGTCCGGCGGCGGCGCTTCCGCGCGATGCCCACCGCGAGCATGACGCCGCCTGTCACCACGAGACACGCGCCCGCTCCCGCCAGCCACGGCTTGGCCCTCTGGATCGCCTGCAGTGTCTCCCGCCTGCCGCTCCGCGTGTGGATCAATCTCGATAGTCTCTCGAGCGGCTGCACGCTGTTTTCGGACAGACCGAGGACTCGCTTCTGCCGGGACTCGTCGAAGCCGACAACGTTCGAGTTCCAGAACATCTCGACGTTGTCCAGCACACCGGCGATCAGGCTGGCCAACGTGACATCCTGCTGCCGTGCAAAGACCGGGCTCGCGACGGGTGTTCCGTCGAACGTGCGCCATACACCCGGCGCGGTGTTGACCTCGACCCACGCGTGCGCATCGCTATTGCGCACGGTGTATGTACCCGACGACGCGTCGAACTCATTGGTCATGTACCCCGCCACGACCCGCGCGTCGATCCCGACGCTGCGGCACAGGCCCGCGAGCGCGCTGGCGAAGAACTCGCAGTGCCCGCGCTTCCCCTTCGCCAGGAACCACGCCGTCGGATCCTCCGAAATCGGCGGCACGGGCGGGTTGAGCGTGTAGGTGTAGTTCCCCCGCAGGTATGCCTGGAAGGCGTTCGCGACCTGCGAGTCCTCTTCGGGAGGACGCTTCGCCGGATCCGGCTCCAAGCCCGATCGCAAAAGGACCTTCTCCGCGACCGCGCGCACGCCCGGGTTGAACTCGACGCGTCCGCGGGGGGTGGAAAGATCCGCGGACAACGGGTCCGGGTCGAGCGAGGATACGACCGTGACATTGAACTCCGGGGCCGGCGGCTGAACGCGAATGACGCAGGTGAGATACTCGGCCTGCCAGCGGGTTTCTTCTTGGAAGGAGATCGCTATGGGACGCCACACGTGGAACAGCGGGATCTCCGTGCCCCGTGCATTGTGCATGGTCGTCACGTACTTAACAGTCCGCTTCGCCGTCTCGCCCTCCGGACGCACGTTCGACACCCCGAGGTAGGTCGTGTTCTGGCCGGTGCTGACTCGGGTCGAGCGCCAGCGGCCGTCGCGGTAGTCATCCAGTACAGAGCCTCGCAAGTACAGCGGTTCGCCCTCGACCGCGGACGTCTCCGAGGGCTCGACACGCCGCACGCTCATCACCACCCCGTGCGATTGCGAGATGAGCCCCGCGTTGTTCAGGTCCACCTGCTCAGCGAACCCCGTCACCCGCTGCATCATCGGACGCGCGAACGCTCCGAAGCGGCTCATCCCCAATCCCCGCGGCGTCACGACGAACACGACGGAAGCGATCACCAAGCCGACAACCACCGACGCCGCCGTCGCCCAACCGACCTTGCGGTTCAGGGCGGCCGGAGCGCCGCGCCCCGCGCCGCCCGACCGTGCGCGGTGCCACGCCGTGTAGATCTGGTGGTGCATCGCGCCGCACACGAGCGTCGGCGTCAGCAGCAGGATCGAGACGCCCACCCCCAGGCCGTTGTCGTTCAGTGTCGAGCCCACCGCGAGGAAGAGCGACATTGTCAGGAGCTGGGCGTAATCGCGGGGCGCGCGCCGCTCCCAGAGCTTCAGCACCAGCACCGCGGCGAGGAACGCGAGGAACGCCGACACGACGTTCGCGCCGGCGAACCCGCGCCACAGCGACCCGAGCCCGATGATCGTGAGGATGATGCTCGTCGCCCATCTCGGGATCCCGACCCAGCCCTCGGCGCCGGGCCGGTCCTCGCTCGACGACAGAAACCTGCCGTCGGTCATCCACCAGCCGCCACACCCGAAACCCGCGAGCACGAGCAGCGTGAGGAGCGATTGCTCGGCGAGCGCATACGCGACGAACGCAAGGAGCGCGCAGACGAGAACAGAGATTCGTAGCGGCCGCAGGGAGGGGGTCACGCCTCTAGCCTCCCCGCCTCGGCCGGGCCATCCTGCGCCGCAATACCCACGGCCCCCGGCACCGCCCCGGACTCATACGTCCGGGGGTCGTCCGCGAAGACCGTGCGTCCGCTCTGCCCGCGGCCCGCAGCGAGGCACGTGACGGTGATCTGCTCTTCCCCGCGCCCCCGCCGGCGCGCCGGGACGCGCTCCCGCGGGCCCCGCTCCCAGAGCGCCAACGCATCCAGAATGGCCTCCGCCTGCTTGACACCGCCGCGCGGCTCGAGAACGACACCCCCCGCGCCGTCGGCCAGACCAACCTCGTACCCGATCTCCAGCGAGCGCTCCGCGAGCGATCCGGCGGCCGCAAGGATCAGTTCGAACGCCTCATCGGCGCCCACGGTGTCGTCGACGCGGATCCACAACCGCTGGCCGGGCGGACGCCCGAGCACACGCACCAGTGGCGTCTCCGTCCGCGCGCTCGCCCGCCACGCGACGTTCCGCACGCTGTCCCCCGGCCGGTACTCTCGCAGCGAGAGGAACTCGTCGCCCGTGCGGCTCGGGCGCACGCCGCCGCGTCCATCGCCCAGACCCGGCGCCGGCGGCAGCACGCGCTGCGCGAGATCGACCTTGCGGGGCCAGATCAGCACCTCGCCCGGCGCGACCCACGTGACGCTCTTGCGCGTCATCCCGAACGGGAACGACGACGACACGCGCACGATGTTGGGGCGGACGACGCCCCGACGCAGCGCGACCGATCCCGCGTCCGTGCGCACGCGCTCCCGCACCGGCGCCTGGGCGACGCTCGCGACGGGGAGCGTCGCGCGCGGCGCAACGGTCGCGTGGACGGGGCGGAACCACCAGTCCCGCGCTTCCTCGAGCTCCTCGATGAAAAGCCCGAAGCCGGGCACGAGCCGGTTGCGGTTCTCGACGATGTACGAGATCGGCAGCCGCTCTCCGACGCGCCCGCGCGTCCCCGTCACGCGCGTCACGAGCAGCCCCATGAGCCCCCAGCCGCTCAGCACGCCGGACACGACGAGGCCGGCGACGGCGAGGCCGAAGAGCCAGAAAAGCAGGTTGTTCTGACCGTTCACCGCGCCGACGACCAGCACGCACGTCGTCGCGGCGTACGCGACCCCCGCCATGCTGAAGTGGTACCGCCGCGCGATGACGCGCCCAACGGCGCGCTTCGATTCGGATGAACGCATCCGCCCGCGGAACACCTCCGGGGCGCCCGGGCGGGATTGAAGGGGTGTCGGCGTTCGGGGCATCCGCCCTCTCTACGCCTTGAAGGCGTCGCCTAGTTGCAGTTCGCCGGGTTGCGGCAGGTCTTTGATCGATGCGAGCCCGAAGTGCTGCAGGAACTGGGCCGTCGTGCCGTAGAGCATGGGCCTGCCGAGCTCCTCCGCGCGGCCTTTCACCGTCACCAGCCGCCGCTCGAGGAGCGTCTTGAGCACCTCGCCGCACGAGACGCCCCGGATCGCCTCGAGCTCTGCACGCGTGATCGGCTGCTTGTACGCGATGATCGCCAGCGCCTCGATCGCCGCACGGGTGAGCTTCGTGCTCGCGCGAGAGCGGTGGAACGCGGCGAGCGTTTGTGCATAGGCCGGCAGCGTCATCACGCGATACCCGCCCGCGAGGAGTTCGACCCGGAACGATCGCCCCGTCGCCTCGTACTCGCCGTTCAGGTGCGAGACCATCGCCTCGATCTGCTTGACGGCCGCACGCAGCGCCGGCCCCTCGGCCGCGGGCTCGCCCCCGGCGTCGTCGTGCCCGGGCACAAGGCCGAGCCCCGCGGCGAGCTTTGCTGGTTGGATCGCGCGGTCGAGCGAGATCAGCACCGCTTCCAGTTCGCGCGCCCTCGCCGGGTTGACATCCACGGGCACGTCCGGCGCGGCGGTCTTGGGCTTGCGCCTGCCCGAAGCGGGCACGGTGACAACACCGTTGTCCGCCGGCGCCCGCGCCGAACCGCCTTCCTCCGAGCCGGCCGTTTCTGCCTGCGGTGCGTGGTGCTCCATCACTCGATTCTTGGCGTGCACCGGCAAGCCCGCCGCTCTACGCTGCGTCGTGCCGCGAGAACCGCTGCCAAAGCCCGCGAGGTTCGTCTGGCCGCCGCGGCGGAGCGACGCGCGGGCAGGGCCGACACCCGCTCGCGCCGCGCCGATCGGCGCAGCCGACGGCGTGGGGGCTCGCGCGCTCGAGGTCGTCCGACTGTTCGAAGCGAGCTACCTCGGCGTCGTCCGACCGTCGTGGTCGGAGTACGTCGAGGAGACCGGATGGGCGCCAGACGCCGCCGGTGCTTGGTGCATCCGCTGTGGCAGGAGCACGAAGGGCGTACCTCCCGGCGAATCCGGTGACGACACCGGATGTCCCGCGTGCCGGAATGAGCGACTTCCTTGGAAGCGCACCGTTCGTCTGTCGCGTCACGAAGGGGTCATCCGCGGCGCCGTGATCGGGGCCAAGTCGTGGCGTTCACTCGCGAACGACCTGGGCCGCGAGCTCGGCCGCCAGATCGCCCGTGAGTCCGCCGTTTCCGTTGTGCCGCGCTCACGAATTGTGATCGTGCCTGTCCCTGCCTCCTTCTGGCGACGCATGCGCCGCGGCGTCGACCACACGCTGGCGATGGCCAAGGGCGTTGCGAGGGAGCTGGGAATCGCCGTAACGCCCGTCCTTGCCCGGTCCCACCGACCCCTGCAGACTGGTTCGACGCTCGAGACAAGGCGGCGGAACGTTTCTGGGTCAATGCGGCCACGGCTTGGGGCGAGCCTTCAGGATGTCGAGCTCGTGCTTCTGATTGATGATGTGATGACCAGCGGCGCCACGATGCGGGAGGCGTGCCGGGCTCTCAAGCTTGTTGAAGGAGCGAATACCCCCCAGATTTGGGCATGTGTCGCGTCCCGGGCGGAGCTTGAATACCCGTAAACGCGGGAGAATTTGGGTTTAGCGGGGAGTTTTTGCGATCTTCTGCGCATTCCAGAAGGTCAAAATCCTGGCGTAAATGCCACGATTGCGGCGGGTTGCACTTGAGAATCTAGGCGAAGTTTTACCGAACCGCTTGACCGCTTGCGGAGTATTGTTTATCCTCACCTCCCCGCTGAGAGGTTTTCGACGGGTGCCTGAGAGGGCCCCGCGACGCCAATCGCGGCTGATCTTTGACATCAGAACAGTTGGGAACGCACGAGAGTGTGCGTCCTTGGCATCGGCTGCACGCCGACCTGGTCTGACTCCGGGAGCCAAGGGCGAATCCACAAAACGCGAGAGATGTCCCGTACAAGGCGTCACATCGCGGGTCAGGGTCGGGGTTCACAGCCCGGCCGGGCATACTTTGCGTGCAAACGTCGGTACCTTCACAGCGGAGGTCCGGCGTTGTGAAGAGCCCGAAATCCATCGTGGCCAAACGATGGCGGCAGGTGCCCGCAAGGGAGCTTGTCGTAGACCGGCGCGATCCGCAAGGGTCGCGTTTTCATGGTCAACTCAAACCGAGATCAAACCGCCGCAAGGCGGGTTATCAAGGAATTCAATTGAAGAGTTTGATCATGGCTCAGATTGAACGCTGGCGGCATGGCTAAAACATGCAAGTCGAACGAGCCCGCAAGGGTAAGTGGCGAAAGGGTTAGTAATGCGATCGAACGTACCCCGAGGTGGAGGATAGCCGTGGGAAACTGCGGGTAATACTCCATGATCTCTCAGGAGCAAAGCTTTAGCGCCTTGGGAGCGGCGATCGTCCTATCAGCTAGTTGGCGGGGTAAAGGCCCACCAAGGCGAAGACGGGTAGCGGGTGTGAGAGCACGGCCCGCAACATCGGAACTGAGACACTGTCCGGACTCCTACGGGAGGCTGCAGTAACGAATCTTCCGCAATGGGCGCAAGCCTGACGGAGCAATGCCGCGTGTGGGATGAAGTGCCTATGGCATGTAAACCACTGTCAGGGGGTAGAACCAATGATCGCCCCCAGAGGAAGTGGCGACTAACTCTGTGCCAGCAGTCGCGGTAATACAGAGGCCACAAGCGTTAGTCGGAATCACTGGGCTTAAAGGGTGCGTAGGCGGGTCTGCAAGCGTCCTGTGAAATACCTCGGCTCAACCGAGGAACAGCAGGGCGAACTGCGGATCTTGAGGCTGGTAAGGGCCGGGAGAACAGTTGGTGGAGCGGTGAAATGCGTAGAGATCAACTGGAATGCCGATGGGGAAGCCGCCCGGCTGGGCCAGTCCTGACGCTGAGGCACGAAAGCGTGGGGAGCAAACAGGATTAGATACCCTGGTAGTCCACGCCGTAAACGATGTGCACTAGACCGGTGCGGTTTTGACGCCGTATCGGTCGTAGGAAAACTGATAAGTGCACCGCCTGGGGAGTACGGTCGCAAGGCTAAAACTCAAATGAATTGACGGGGGCTCACACAAGCGGTGGAGCATGTTGCTTAATTCGAGGCAACGCGAAGAACCTTACCTGGGTTTGACATGCTGGGATTAACTCTATGAAAGTAGAGCCACAGTCGCAAGACCGGAACCAGCACAGGTGCTGCATGGCTGTCGTCAGCTCGTGCTGTGAAGTGTCAGGTTAAGTCCTTTAACGAGCGCAACCCCTGTCGTTAGTTGCTCGGCGCAAGCCAGTACTCTAGCGAGACTGCCGTCGTCAAGACGGAGGAAGGTGGGGATGACGTCAAGTCCTCATGGCCCTTACATCCAGGGTTGCAAACGTGCTACAATGGCGTATACAGAGCGAAGCGAGGCCGCGAGGCGGAGCAAATCGCAAAAAGTACGCCCCAGTTCGGATTGCAGGCTGCAACTCGCCTGCATGAAGTCGGAATCGCTAGTAATCGGAGATCAGCTACGCTCCGGTGAATGTGTTCCTGAGCCTTGTACACACCGCCCGTCACGTCATGGGAGCCCGGAGTGCCCGAAGTCGCCACATTTCAGTGGTGCCTACGGCAAGACGGGTGACTGGGACGAAGTCGTAACAAGGTAGCCGTAGGAGAACCTGCGGCTGGATCACCTCCTTTCTAAGGGATTTCCTTAGACCGGCATGGCGGAGACACAACCGTCTCCATCCACGGGGCGACCCGTAGCCGGCGAGTCAACACAATCTCGTCCGTCGCAAGACGGACAGCCGCTCGGTGACGAGCGACGAAGCGTTCCCAACTGTTCCTGACCTATCCAGGTTTCTGGCGCAACCGCCGAGCACACGCTCGGCGGTTGTCGTTTTTGCTTCTGGCTTCCAGCTTGCCGCGCCGTCGTCGGGCTCGGCAGGAGGCGGAACGGGCTGGTGCGGCTCATCAACGACGCGCGCCATCGCCACGTGGCGCCGGAACGGGACGGTGCCCCACCTCTTGCCCAGTTCGTCGATCATATCGAGCGGTATGTACCCGCTGCGCCCCGCGGGCCCGCATACCACTGTCACGGCTACTTCCGGTGCAAGTAAGAGCTCCGCCTCAAAGGCAGCCGTGTACTTCTCCGCTTGCGCGTCGAAGTCGAATGGCCCGAGCCGGGCGTGCTCCCCGCCGGACGTGGAGTTGTATGAGCCGTCATGGTCATCGCGGTCAAATCTGTGTGATCGTGAGGAACTCCTCCTCCGTGCGCGCTGACGGCGGCGAGAACGACCGACAACCAGTACGCGGAAACGACGTTGACGAGAGGTGGTCCACTCACGCCGTCCCCGCCGTATCATCGGGAGCAGGGGAGAACGGGTTGCAGATCTGAAGGATCCAGCAATACCCCTTCAGCCGCCAGGCCCGGGCCGAAGGCGAGCATGGCGATCGGACCTGTCACGCCGCGACGCACCAGACGGTCCAGGATGAAGAGGACTGTCGGCGAGGACATATTGCCGTGCTGCGCGAGTACCTCGCGTGAATCCGCCCACTGCTCCTCGCGGAGCGACAAGGCCCCCGCCACCGCCCGCAGCAGACGCGGCCCGCCGGGGTGGATCGCCCAGCGATCGATGTCGGCGGCGGTCTGCCCGTTCCGGCCCAGCCAGCCGCCAATCCAGCCCGGTACCTCGCTCGCCAGCACGTCCGGCACCTTCGGCGAGAGCGTCATCACGAAGCCGTGATCGCCGATCGTCCACGACATCAGGTCACGCGTGCCGGGGATGAGCGCGCTCGACGTCGATCGGATCGCGAGGCCGGAGTCGCTGCGCGACACCACGGCCGCCGCCGCGCCGTCCGCGAAGAGCGCGTTCGCGACGACCGAGTCCGCCGCGGCGTCGCCGAACTGGTAGTGCAGGCTCGAGAGCTCGGCGCAGCACACGAGCACGACGGCTCGCTCGTGCGCCCGGGCGAACGCGCCCGCGACGCGCAGGGCGTTCACAGCCGCGTGGCAGCCCATAAAGCCGATGTGCGTGCGCTCGACGCACGTCGGAAGGCCCAGCGACTCGACCAGCGCCTGGTCGACGCCCGGCGCCGAGAACCCCGTGCACGAGGCCGTCACGACGTGCGTCACGCCGACCGGCGAGACGCCGGCCCTCGTCAGGGCGTCGCGGCAGGCCGACGCGGCGAGTGTCCCGGCTTCCCGCGCGAATCGCTGCATGCGCTCGCGCGTCGTCGGGTCGTGCGTCGGCGCGTAGAACGACTGCGAGCCGTCGGCGTTGAGGAGCACGCTCCCGCGCCGATCAACGCCCGAGCGCTCGTACATGCCCGCGACGCCGCGGGCGGACAAGCCGGGCGCGAGGCCCATCGCGAGGCGCACGGAGTCGTCGCGCGCGATCGAGCACGGCGGCACGCTCGTGCCGACGCCGACGATGGCGGCGCGTGCGCTCACGCCGCCGCTCCGTGCCGGGGGCCGAGGGCGATGCCGGCGGCCGCCGCCCGGATCGACCCTGAGAAGCCGCACGCGCGGAGAGCGGCCGGCGCAAGCATCGGCGCGCGCAGCAGCGTCGAGACCAGGCGGCATCGCGTCAGCGCGTCGCCGACCGTGCCGCCGTGAGCGCGCGTCCATGCGCCCGGCGCGTACCGCTCAGCGATCATCTCCAGCGCGTGCCCCGCGGCGCCGATGCCGGAGCGGACCGCCCACGTCATCCCCCCGCCGGTGAAGGGCTCGGCGTACGCGGCGGCGTCGCCGGCGACGAGGATCCGCCCGTGCTCGCGCGCGCGTGTGCGCGTGAGGAGTGGCGTCCCGCGCCATGCGACGTCGCCGACCGCGCCCCGCAACAGCCGGTCCGGCTCGCGTCCCAGCGCGTCTCGGATGCACCCCAGCACCGCAGCCGCCGGGCCGGATTCGCGCACGGCCCGCGGTGGCACGGCCGCGCCCGCGATGAAGCGCCCGTTCGCGTCCCGCACAAGCCCGACGTACCCGCGCCGGCCGACGAGCATGTTGACCGCGTCGGCGTCGAGCCCCGCGTCCCGGATCACGCCAACGTCCAGGATCGCGCCCAGACCCATCCGCGAAAACGTCGAGACGCGCGGCCGCATCGCGTCGATGTGCGCGACGGACGAGCCCGCGAGCCCGTCGGCAACGATGATCGACGCCGCGCGAACCCCGATCGAATGCCCGTCCGTCAAGAGCCGGACGCGCCCGTCCGCGAACGCCCTTGCGCTGGCCCGGGGCAGGAACTCGGCCCCGGCGGCCGCCGCTCGCTCCACGATCGCCGCGTCGAGCGCCTCGCGGCGGATCACGGCGATGCCGGGCGTCGTGAACGCCGCGGTCTGCCCGCCCGCGCGCACGGCCGCGCGATCAAGTCGTACCGCTCGCGGCGACGGCACACCCAGGTCTTGCAGCGATTCAACGCCGGCCGCCGCAAGACAACACCCGCACACCTTCGGTCGCGGCCACCCGCACCGCTCGGCGAGGAGCACGCTCACGCCGGACGACGCGAGAACAATCGCCGCGGCGCCGCCCGCGGGCCCCGCGCCGATGACCACGGCGTCGTAGCGATCGCGGAGCGTCAAGACGGCCTCCGCCAGAGAAGGAACATGCGCTGCGGCCACACGTTCCGGACGACCGCGCCGCGCAGCCCCGCGTCCGCCGCGATCGAGCCCAGCTCCGCCGGCGTGAACGCTGCCCGCACGCTCCGCACCGCATCAACGTGCACGATCCGCGAGGCGCTGCCGATGCGCGGGGCCGTGTACGCCAGCGCGAGCCCGAGCGACGTGCGACGCAGGTCGCTCACCGCGACCACCGGCGCCGCGTCCGCCATGCGCCGCAGCAGGAGCTTCGCGTTATCGTCGGTCAGGTGATGGAGGAAGAGGCTGCACATCGCGATATCGCACGCGGGAAGGTCGTCCCGCAGCGCGTCGGCACGCACCGTCTCGAGGCGCACCGTCGATCCCTCCGCATGTCGCCAGAGCCCCTCCGCCATTCCGATCGCCACATCGGAGATGTCGCTCACGACGAACTCCGCCCGGATGCCGGCCCCGGCGCACCGCCGGGCGAGGCCCGCGGCCACGTCGCCCGAGCCGGTGGCGACGTCCAGGACGCGGGCCGGCCGCCCCTGAGCGTTCGCCCGCACGCAAACATCACGCACGACGGGCCAGAATGGTCTCGCCGCGGCTGAAACCGTGTTCAGAAGTCGCAGGGACGCGAGCGCCCGCGCGTGCTCCCGCCAATCGAGACCGGGGTCGTCCATCAACTCGCCGACGAGTTCACGCTGCGCAAGCGCCACGGGGGACCGTACGCACCGCCGCGTACGCCCCTCCCGTCGGAGGCGAAGCGACAGCGGCAACTACTCGAGGGCCGCGGCGCCCGAGATGATCTCGGTGAGTTCCGTGGTGATCTGCGCCTGGCGGGCGCGGTTGAACTTGCGGGTGTAGAGCTTGCCCATCTTGCCGGCGGCGTCCGTCGCGGACTTCATCGCCACCATGCGGGCCACGTTCTCGCTCACCACCGCGTCGTTGAAGGCTTGGAAGAGCAGGGCCTTCACCGCGGCGGGGAGGAGGGCGTCGAGCAGTTCCTTCGCGTCGGGAGAAAACTCGTAGATCTGGTTCGCGCCGGCGTTGTCGGCGCTCTTCTTGTCGGCCGCTTGCGTCTGGAAGGGGAGGAGCTGCACGACCTGCGGCGTCTGGCGGCTGGGGCTCAGGAACTTCATATACACCACGCGCACGCGCGAGACCTCGCCGGCAATGAAGCGCTTGGTGTAGTCCTCGGCGAGCGCCTGCACATCCTCGTACCGGGGCTTGTCGCCGAACTGGCTGTGGTTGCGGGCGACCGGCACGCCGGCGAACTTCATGAAGCCGACGCCCTTCTTGCCCACGAGCTCCACCAGACCGCCCTTCGCGGCGGGGTTGCTCCGGAGAAAGGTCATGCATGTGCGGAGGACGGCGCTGTTGTACGGGCCGCACAGGCCGCGGTCGCTCGTGATGATGAGCGTGAGCTCCTTCGCCGCGGCGTTCTCCTGCCTGGCGCCGGCGTCGAGGAGCGGGTGCGCCGCGTCGCCCGAGCCCATGGAGCCGGCGAGCTGCGTCACGAGGTCGAAGAGCGTCTCGGTGTACGGCCGGCCGGCGACGGCTCGCTGCTGGCTGGCGGCGAACTTCGCCGTGGCGATCATCTGCATCGTCTTGGTGATGCGCTTGATGTTGCCGACGGCCTTGATGCGCTTCTTGATCTCGCGGGTCTTCGCCATAAGGTGCCAAGGATAGGCGCTGGGGGTGCTGTTTTCGTAACGCGTATGGGTCGCGGTCGGTATACAGACCGTTCCGCGGCGGCATTTTCCGCCGCCTGATCGCAGGAGTGCATGCCGTGAAGCACACCGCGTTGGCAGGTCTTGTTGCGGGGGTTGTTCTGGGCGTTGCAGGGGCGGGCTTTCCGTCCGCGACGTGGGGCCAGCAGGAGACGAAGCGCAAGAGCCAGGCGGCCCAGGACGCGATGCGGGCGATGCTCAAGGCGGCGACGCCGGGGCCCGAGCACGCCCTCATCGGCCAGTTCACGGGCGTCTGGACGGCGACCGTGGAGAGCTTCGACCCTTCCACCCGGGCGATGGTGACGTCAAAGGGCACGATGACGAACACGCCGGTGCTGGGCGGCCGCTGGCTGCGGCAGGAATTCCGCGGCGAGTTCGGCGGCATGCCCTTCGAGGGACTCGGCCACTGGGGCTACGACGTCGTCCGCAAGCAGTACGTCGGGCTGTGGATGGACAACTTCACCACCGGGTGCATGGTGTCGGCGGGGTCGTACGACGAGGCGACTAGGACGTGGACGCTGACGGGCAAGATGCCCGACCCCGTCACGGGCAAGGACACGACGATGCGCGAGGTGATGACCGTCAAGAGCCCGACGGAGTATGTGTCCGAGGCGTGGGTGCCCGGGCCGGACGGGAAAGACGTGAAGATGATGACGATCGTCTACACCAAGAACTGACGCGCCGGAATCGCGGCGCACGGCCAATGAAAAACCCCCGGCGGAACGCCGGGGGGTCTGTTGTTTCAGGCCGCGATTCTCCGTTACCTGTCGCGCGGGTCGAGTCCCATGCCCGCACGGTTCGGGCTCTTGGGGCGGGCCGGACGGGCGTACGGCCGCTCGCGGTTGATGCGATCCACCTCGGCGATCGCGCGATCGAGCTGCGGGTCGCCGCCGCCCATCGGGTCGCTGGTGGTGTCATACATCATCGCCGGGTCGTCGATCACCTCGATGTCCGGGTCGACGCCGTGCCCCTCGACGCCCCAGGTGCCGTCGGTCTCGTAGAAGCCGAACGTCGGCACCGTGATGGAGCCGCCGTCGATGAAGCCGGGGTTGCCGGAGATGCCGACGAGGCCGCCCCACGTGCGCGTCCCGATCACCGGCCCGATCTTGTTGTGCTTGAAGAGCCAGGGGAACATGTCGCCGCCCGAGCCGGCGAGCCCGTTGGCGAGCATCACCTTCGCGCCCTGGTGGCTGTCCGGCGGCCACGTCCAATCGATGCCGTCCCGCCGCGCCCAGTAGTTCGTCACGGGCCTGTTGAGCAGCTCGATGAAGCGCGTCGGGATCTGCCCGCCGCCGTTCCACCGCTCGTCGATGATGAGCCCGGCCTTGTCGCGCTGGCCGATGAACTGGCGGAAGAGGTTGTCCTGCCCGTCCACGCCGGTGTTCGGCACGTAGATGTACCCGATCGTACCGCCGGACTTCTCGTCGACGTACCTGCGCTTGCGCTCGATCCACGCGCGGTAGCGGAGCGTGGTCTCGCTCCCGTCCGGCCGCACGACGACGCTGCGCTCCGTGCCGTCCATCACCGGCTTGTCGCTCACGGTGATCGTCACGGCGCGGTTGGCGGCGCCGACGAACGCCGCCCACGGGTCCTTGCTCGTGTCGATCGGCACGCCGTCCACCGCGAGCAGGTAGTCGCCCTCCTTGACGTCCACGCCCGGCTGCGAGAGGGGCCCGCGCGCGTCCGCGTCCCACACCCCGCCCTCGTAGATCTTGCGGATGCGGTAGGCGCGGCCGTCCCCCTCGCCGACGAGCTCGAAGTCGCACCCCAGCATGCCGACGCCGACGGTGGGCTGCTGCTCCACGTCGCCGGGGTTGCCGAGGTACGCGTGGCCGACGTTGAGCTCGCTGATCATCTCGGCGATCACCCAGTTCACGTCCTCGCGCGTCGCGGCGTCGGCGAGCATGGCGCCGTAGTGCTCGCGCATCTTCGCCCAGTCCACGCCGTGCATGGTGGGCTCGTAGAAGTAGTCGCGCATGATGCGCCAGGCGTCGTTGAAGATTTGCCGCCACTCCTCGCGGGGCGAGATCATGACGGTCATGCCGGCGGTGGGCACGCTCTGGCTCTTGCCGCCCGCGCTCGCGTCAACGATCGACAGGTCCTTGCCGCCCCGGAGGACGAGGATCTTCTTGCCGTCGCCCGAGAGCTGGAAGTTGCCGCCGTCGGCGACCTTCTTCTCCTCGCGCTCGTCGGCGTCGGCGTAGTTGTACACCTTCACCTGCGCGGGCTCGTCCTTGCCGCGTGCGCCGTAGCGCACGAAGAGCAGCTTCTCGCCGTCCGCGACCGCGATCGGCCCGAACGAGCCGCTGGTGACGGGGATGGTCATCGCGCGGCGCTCGAACCCGTCGAAGTCGATCTTCACTTCCTTGGCCTTGTCGTCCTTCTCGTCCTTCTTGTCGTCGGACTTCTCGTCACCGCCGCCGCCGCCCTTCGCGGCGCGGGACGCCGACCACGTGCCGTCCTGATCGCCGGCCGTCCATGTTCCCTCTACCTTCTCGCCGACGACTTTGCCGGTGAGGTTCACCGATTGCTCGCCGACCTTGAGCGAGATGCGCAGCTCGCCCGATTCCTTGTCGAACGTCCCGGACACGTCCCCCGAGCCCATCGGGCTGGTGACGGTGCCGCTCACGTCGTCGCCCTTGAGCGTCAGCTTCAGCGTGAAGGCGATCTCCGCGGGCCTGTTGGGCTGCGGGTCGTTGAACTTGCTCTCGGCGTCCCACGTGCCGGAGATCGGGTCGTCCGACGCGGCGTCGGAGGACTTCTCGCCGTCCTTCTTCTCCTTCCCGCCTTCGTCCTTCTTCGCGCCGTCCTTCTTTTCTTCCTTCTCTTCCTTCAATGTCTCTTCGTCGCTCTTCGGAAGCCAGGGGTTCTTGACGTCCCTGCGCAGCGGCGTCATCAGCAGCGTGTCCGTCCCGGTGTAGACGAACGTCGTGTCCACGTCGGAGTAGAGCGGGCTGTCGATGTCGCGCTGGCTGCGGAAGAAGAGGAAGTCCCCCTTGCGGTCGAACGCCGGCGAATTGTCGTTGAACATGCCGCTCGTGACGCGGTGCTTCTCGCCGGTCTTCGCGTCCGTGATCCGGATCGCGCCGTTGCCGTTGCCTTCTTCGGCGCGGGAATACGCGATCCACCTGCTGTCGCTCGACCACGACACGCTCACGCCGTTCATCCACGGGTCCTTGTCGATCTCGCGCGTCGAGCCGTCCTCGACGTTCGCGAGATAGAGCCGCCCGTTCTCGTCGGTGAACGCGATCATCTTCGAGTCCGGCGACCACTGCGGGTTGAACCGGAAGCCCGGCCCAAGGTTCGTCAGCTTCCGCGGGGCCGCGGGCGCGGGCCTGGGCTCGGCCGCCGCCGGGGCCTCGGCCTTCTCGCCCTCCTTCTTCTCCGCGTCACCATCCTTCTTGTCCTTGTCGTCCTTCTTCTCCGGCGGCTTAGCGTCGCTGGGGCGCACCCACAGCTGGTACTCGCCCGTCTCGTCGCTGAAGTAGGCGATCCACCTGCCGTCCGGAGACCAGGCGGGGTCGCGCTCGGCGACGCCGTCGGTGCGGGTGAAGTTCCGCACCGGCCCCTCCTTCGCCGGCGCAGTCCAGAGGTCGCCGCGGGCTTCCAGCACGACGCGCTTCCCCGTGGGGGACGGCGCCGCGGCGCCCACGTTCTTCGAGGCGTCCACCGGCGTGTCGCGGAGCTTGGGCCTCGCGCCCGGCACTGTGATCGTGATCGCCTCGCTCCTGCCGGAGCCCAGGTTCAGCAGCATCATGCGGGCACCGAGCTGGAAGACGATCTCGCCCTCGCCCCTGTCGCCGGGCCCGATGCTCGGCCAGCGCACGTCGTCCTGATCGAAGCCCGTCACCTGCGCCTTGGCGCCGCTGCGCACGTCGTACGACCAGACGTTGAGCCGGTGCTCCTTCCCCGCGTCCGAGAGGAAGTAGACCTTCGAGTTGTCGCCGCCCGGCACCCACATCGGCAGCGTGTCGGTGCCCTCCCAGTCGGTCGCCCGCTTGCTCTGGTTGGTCTTCAGATTGAACAGCCACAGGTCGGTCGCCATGCCGCCGCGGTAGCGCTTCCACGTGCGCGTGTCCGTCGAGTGGGGCGTGTACGCGAGCCATTCGCCGTTGGGCGAGACCGCGCCGAAGCCCGAATACGGCACCGGCAGCTTGCTCGGCAGCCCGCCTGCCGCGCCGGTGCGCCACAGCTGCGACTGACGCGTCAGGCCCGCGAAGCCGTTGGTCACGAACATCAGCCCGCCGTCGGGCGTCCAGTCCGCGAGACTCTCGCCCGCGGGGTGGTGCGTCACACGCACCGGGATGCCGCCGTCGACGGGGATCGTGTAGATATCACGGTTGCCGTCGTAGTTGCCGTTGAACGCGATCGTCTTCCCGTCGAGGCTGAACTTGGGGAACCCCTCGACGCCCGGCGGGCTCGCCAGGGGCGCCGCGACGCCGCCGCGCTTGGGCGCCACCCAGATGTCGTTCGCGTACACAAAGCAGACGTGATCCTTGCTCACGTCGGGGAAGCGCATCATGCGTCCGTGCGGCGTCGTGTCCGCACCGTTCTGCGCGTGCAAGGGGGCGGCGCCCGCGACCAGCATGAGTGCGAGCGGCCCGAAACGGCGGATGTTCTTCGGCATCGTGCGGTGTGTCCTCGTGGCCCAAAGCCCGTCCGCGTGGGCGGGGTGTGTTCGGGCTCAAGTGTTCGCACGCCGGATGCGCTGGGTTACAGCGGGCTCGCGCTGGCTTCGGGATCAGCAATCGGTGAATGGTCGCACTCCATCGCTCGGACCACACCCGCGCGATCGGAACGTTGTGCAGCCACCACTCCCCGATCCCCGTTCCCCGTCACCCTCTCCAATGACCCCGCTTTCACCCGCGTTACGGGGTCACGCACAGCAAGTTGTCGAACAACTCGGTATGAACACCAAGCGACTCCGTTCCATCTTGCTGCTCATCGGCGCGATCGGCGCCGGGTCCATCCTCTCCGGCTGCTTGGCGGCCGCGGCGGGCGCCGGCGCCGGCGCGGGTTACATGGTCGCGAAGGGCGACGACGAGTAATCCGCGCGGCGTCAATGATTGAGTTGGGCTGGACGCTCGATCCGCGCGCAAAACCGCGCTCCTTTCGCGGCATCTAAGGACGCGCAGAGTCCGTCGGCGACGAGCTGCGCCCGAGCTTTGAGTGCGGGTGCCGCCCATTCTCGCGGGCCGCAACCCTGTGGCCCGCGGAACCAAACAATCTCCGAAAATCGTTCGCTAAACAGTGAACTAACTGTCGGTTGCCGCGTATAGATATAGCCGCGACGTCGCCTTCCGCGCGCCGGCAGGGTCTGCTCACCCCTGAATCCAAAGGCCTTGACTCAGCACCGGGGGAAACCCCGCGGCGATGGGTGTTATTCGCGCTGGGCGGCACGGCTGATCGCCGGGAACGTGCCGCGGGCGCTTGAACCGAAACCCGGCGGACAAGCGAAGGAATCACACGAATGCCCCTTCTGGCACATTCGCCCGAGGTCCACGAACCTCGGCTCAAACTGTTCATGTACGGCGAGCCGGGCGTCGGCAAGACGATGGCCGCCATCCAGTTCCCCAGGTCGTACATCATCGACGCCGAGCGCGGCACGGACCACTACGCCGAGACGATCGCCAGGTCCGGCTCCGTCGTCCTCAAGACGACCAGCCACAGCGAGCTCGTCGATCAGCTCCGCGCGCTCCTCTCGGAGAAGCACGACTACCGCACGCTCGTGATCGACCCCATCAGCACGATCTACTCCGAGCTCCTCGACGAGTGCGAGCGCAAGGTCGGCGACACGAACGCCCGCCACTTCGGCGAGGCGCAGAAGCACATGAAGCGCATCGTGAACCTGCTCACGGCGCTCGACATGAACATCGTCGTCACAGCCCACGCCAAGCCCGAGTACGGCCCGAACCTCATCCGGATGGGCACAACCTTCGACGGCTGGCGGCGCCTGCCCTACGTCTTCGACGTCGTGGTGCAGCTGATGCGCGACGGACGCGACGCCGGCGCACGCCGCATGGCCCGCGTCGAGAAGTCCCGCATCCCCTCGTTCCCGGACGGGGACGTCTTCGAGTGGTCCTACGACGCCATCAAGGCCCGCTACCCGCAGGCGACGCTCGAGCGCGACGCCGGCCCCGTCCCCCTCGCCGAGCCGGAGCAGGTCCGGCGCGTCGAGAGCCTCATCTCGCAGCTCTCCCCGGAGCGCGTCGAGAGCCTGAAGGTCGACCGTTGGTTCAGCAAGGCGGGCGTCTCCGAGTGGAGCGACATGCCCGCGGACATCATCGCCAAGTGCATCGCACGCCTGGAGCAAGAGGTGCTCCGCCCCGCCGCCTGAAGACGGCGAGTTGACAGCAAGGAAGGAAACTCACACCCATGACACAAGTCGCACACCAATCGCCCTCCCAGAACGGTCAGCGCGCCGCGAACTTCACGTTCAATCCGCACGCCAACGACACGCTCCTGCCCCGCGGCCGTCACGAGGGCGAGATCCTCGCCGCCGAGACGCGCGTGAGCAAGGCGGGCAACCCGATGCTCGAGCTGACCATCGGGGTCTACGGCCCCAACGGCGAGCGCGTCGTCCGCGACTGGCTCGTCGCCACGCCCCGCAGCACCTGGAAGATCAAGAACTTCTGCCAGGCGCTGGGCCTCGACTTCGACTCGGGCCGCATCGACGCGGCCGCCCTCCCGGGCAAACGCGTCGGCGTGATCATCGAGGTCGATCAGGACGCGCAGGGCATCTCGCGCAACATGGTCAACGACTATGAGAGCGCGAGCGGCCAGGGCCGCCCCGGCCGCACGCCGGGCCTCTTCCAGATGCCCAAGCCCGAGGGACCGCAGACCAGGAACGAGCCGCGGCCCGACAAGAAGGCCGGCGGCGAAGAGAACATTCCGTTCTAACCGAACGGCACGGACTACATCTTCACTCCCTCTCCTTGCGCCGAGGGACGCGGCCTTGAGCAAGCCGCGTTCCCGGCGCTTTCTTTTTTGTCCCGCGCGGGCGCGGCGAAAAACCCGCGGTCGCTCGCGGGTTTCGTGCCGCCCTCGTCCGGCCCCCGGCCCCTACTGGTTCTCGAATTCGTGCATCCCGCCGCCGTCGTCCTCGTGGCCGTCGCCCTCGAGCTGGATGCCGCGCTCCTTGACGATCTTGTCCACGTTCACGACGCGCACGAGCCCGTCCTTGAGGCGCCGTTCGGCGAAGTTGATGATGAGGCCCAGCTCCAGGTCCGCGGCCTTCAGCATCGCCCGCAGCTGCAGCCGCTCGAACGTCGAGACCTGCCCCGGGCGCGCCATCACGCCGAGGAAGAAGCGGTTGTCCACGAACATCGTGACCGTTCCCTCGCCGACGCGCTTGTCCTTGTACGTCACCGGCACGCGGTGATCGGCCTTGTACGAGACCCCCAGCGCGTCCAGCTCCTGCTTGAGCGCGCCGAGGTAGACATCCTGCGCGAAGCCCGGCCCGAGGAGCTTGTGCACCTCGATCGCCGCACCGATCACCTTGCGCGACGCCTCGGTCGTCGCGGCGTCAAGCGCGGAGAGCGGGATGCCGCGGCGTTCGTGCCCGCCGCCGCCGTGGCCGCCATACCCGCCCCCGCCGGTGCCCCCTCGGCCGTAGCCGCGGCCGCCGCCGCCCCCGCCGTAGCCGCGGCCGCCGCCTCCGCCCCGCCCTTGTTCGTAGTCGCCCTGCATGGAGCGCTCCTTTGGAAGAACCAACCCGTGAAAGCCCCGCGTACATGGCGAAGCGTCGCGTCGAGGTCAGGGCGCCCGCAGCACCAGCGCCGCGTTCTGCCCGCCCATGGCGCTCGACACAGCAAGGACATTCTTGACGCGCTTCGCGACCGACGCGCGGGGGCCGCAGCACAGCCCGGGCACGTCGGCTCCCAGCCGCGCGGGCAGCCGTTGCTCTCTCACGATCATGGCGGCGACCGCCGCGAGCAACCCGCCCGTGCCGGCGCCCGTGTCGCCTATCGCCGGCGTGACGGTGACGAGTTCCAGCGTCGCGAGGCGGTCACCGAAGACCTCTCGCAGCGCCGCGGCCTCGGGCGCGTCCACGAGCGGCGAGCCCGTCGCCTGCGGCACGACGGCGTCGATGTCCGCGGGCGTCGTCCCCGCGTCGCGCAGCGCGGCGCGGATCGCGAGGACGAGGCCGTCGTTCACGCCGTCCTTCGCCAGGACCCCGTCGTACCCGCCGATCGCGGCGCCGAAGCCGGCGACGGTCGCCAGCGGCTTCGCGCCGCGCGCCCTCGCGGCGCCGGCCTCCTCGAGCACGAGGATGCCGCCCCCTTCGCCGGCGACCGCCGTCGATTCGCCGCTGTACGGCCGCACCGCGCGCCGCGCGTCCGCATCGACGGCGACGTCGCCCAGGCGCCCCGAGATCGTGTACCGCATCACGCTCATCAGGTTCAGGAGGCTCTCCGCGCTCCCGGCGAGCGCCGCGTCGGCGCTGCCGCGCTCGATCACGCGTGCCGACTCGCCGATCGAGAGCAGGCCGCTCGCCTCCTTGCACGTGATCGTGTTGCTCGGCCCCTCGCACCCGTGGATGATCGTCACGTGGCACGCGAGCATGTTCGGCAGGTACTTGAGCATCCAGAGCGGCTGCAGGTTGTCCATCCCGCCGCCGGCCGTCCGACCGTCGTGGATCGTGCCCCACCTGCGATAGTCGAAGCCGCCGCGGTGCGCGAGCGCGGGGTTCGTCGCGTCGACGGACGTCGCGAGCGCCACCGTCAGCTCGCCCGTCTCCGCCGCGATGAGCCCCGCGCCGATGTTGCACGCGACGCGCTCGCCCGGGTACGTCGGCGTCGCGCCCTCGTCGCCCCTTGTAAGGAACGCAGCGCTCGCGCACGCGTCCTTGGCGCACGCCACCGCGATCTCCGTGTCCCGCGCCATCACCTTGACGGCCTTGCGGTAGCTCTTGGGAACGAAGTCCTTCGCCGAGAACTCCGGGATCTCCGCGCCGAGCCGCGCCGGGAACCCCGAGAGGTCTATCCGCGTCGGCCTCGACAGGGCGCTGCGGCCGCTCTCCAGGCCCTCCCAGAGGGCGCCGGCCGACGGGCCGAACCCGCTCGCCGCGCCGATGCCGGTGATGACAACTTCTCGCTTTGCCATTGACGGGCGAGTCTATGGTGGCGGGCGGTAACCCTCCCGCGGCGCGGACCGAACAATGGGGGATCACCGGGGGGTTCCGCATGCTCCGTCCCGTTTGCCTGCTCATCCTGCTCCTCGCCGGGACCGCGCCGATGGCGGCATCCGCACCGCCCCGAGAAGACGAGGCCCCGGACCACTTCAAAGTCCCCGAGACGACCGCGGGACGGCTGATGAAGTACGTTCTCAGGTCGCTCAACGCCGGGAAGTTCGAGAAGCCCGAGGAGCAGTTCACCGATGACTTCCTCGAGGACGTCACCCCCAAAGAACTCGACGATGCCGCGGCCGACATCGAGCGGACGCTCGAGGGCCGCGTCTACGCGACGGGCGTGATCGGCGAGGACCGCGACGACGCCTTGACGGTCTCCATCACGGGCTCCGAGACGGACTTGGTGCTCTCCGCGATGCTGCTCGTGGACGACAGGAGCAAGAAGATCACGGGGCTCCGCTTCGCGCCGCTCGGCGGGGGGCAGGAGGGCGACGGCGGCGCGCAGGCGGAGGACGAGGCCGGCGACTGGGACGCGCTGGCCGACACCGTGAACGACCTCCCCGGTGAAGTCGCGTTCGCGGCGTACGAGCTCAAGGATGTTCCCAAGGGCGAAGGTGACGACGGCCCGCAGCGCGTCGAGATGCTCGTGGTCGCCGCGCACAACGAGCACCGCACGCAGGCCATCGGCTCGACGTTCAAGCTGTACGTCCTGGGGGCGCTCGCGGGGGAGATCCTCGGCGGCCGCGCCGCGTGGGATGAGAAGCTGGCGATCAGGGACGAGTGGAAGAGCCTCCCCAGCGGCCGCATGCAGCTGATGAACGCGGGCAGCGAGTTCGCCCTGCTCGACTACGCGAGGCCCATGATCGCGATCAGCGACAACACGGCGGCCGACCACCTGATCCACCGCGTCGGCCGCGACCGTGTCGAGGCGTACACGAACGCGATCAACGACAACACGGTGCGCAACACCCCCTTCCTCACCACGCGCGAGATGTTCGCCCTGAAGCTCTTCCCCGACGCGAGCGTCACGGACAAGTACGTCGATTCAACGGACGCCGAGCAGCGTGCGATGCTCGCGCCGACGGGCCCCGTCGCGGCGTATCTGCCGGCGTTGGCCGACGCCGCCGATTGGGAGGACCCGATCGCGATCGACAGCCTGGAGTGGTTCGCGAGCCCCAGGCAGTGCTGCCGCGCGATGGCGAACTTGCGGGAGTTCGAGCGTCGGCCCGCCGCGGAGCACGTCGCCGACATCATCCGGCGGAACGCCGGGCTTTCCTTCGACCCCCGGGTCTGGAAGAGCGTTGGTTTCAAGGGGGGCTCCGAGCCGGGCGTGATGAACGGCACCTGGCTTCTGGAACGGGCCGACGGGCGGTGGTACACGCTCTGCGTCGGCTGGAACAACGCCAAGGAGACGATCGACAACAAGCTTTTCATCGAGGTGGCGACGAACGCGGTCAAGCTGCTCGCCAAGGACCTCGACCCGAACGCCGCGCCGGCGGACGACGGCGTCCCGCCGCCAAAGGCGAACCCCCAGCGTCCCGACGCCGCACCGCCGGACCAGGTCGAACTCCCCAGCCGCCGGCGGACGTGAGGCGAGGACAGACTCACCGCAGAGACGCAGAGAAAGATGAGGAGAGGACAGACTGATTTGAAGACTGCGTACGAGCACTCTTCGAATCAGTCCGTTCTCTTCTCAGCGCTCTCTGCGCCTCTGCGGTGTATCTTCATGCTTTCTGCCGACGCCGGCCGATACCATACCGCCCGATGCGCCGCGAACCGCGCCCCAACCCCGTCGCCTTCGACCCCGCGTGGCTCTTCCTCGTGGCCGGGATTGTCATGCTCGGGGCCCTCACGCTCGTCGCCAGCCAGCGGGAGGTGGACGAGGCCCGCGCCGTCCGCGACCGCACCCTCGCGGTCGAGCAGCACCGCACCGCGCGCCTCGCCCGCTACGAGGAGTTCCTCGCCGCCCTCGACCAGCAGTCCCCAGCGCTCATCGAGTCCCTCGCGAGCAGCCAGCTCAACATGATCCCGGCGAGCCGCGCCGCGATCCCGGGCATGTCGGGCGGCATGCGCGCCGACGCCTCGATCTTTCCGTCCCTCGAGCCCCCGCCGCTCAGGCTCCCTTCCGCGACGACCGTTGATTCCACGCTCGTCCGCCTCGTGCGCAGCGAGGCGACGCGCCTGTGGCTGCTCGCCGGTTCGGTCGTCCTGATCCTCGTCGGCCTGCTCCCTGCCAGCCGGGGCTGGGCGCACCCGGGCCGGCGCCACCCGTACCTCGACCACAACGACGCGCTCCTGCACCAGTAACCGTGGCGCGGGCGGGTTCCCCGTACGCTTCCGCGTGGGCGACGACACGGCCCCATCACCGCGCCGGCTTACGCTGCCGCCCTCGCGACGCCTCTCGCTCGACCGCGACTACGACGCGGTCTACAGCGGCAAGATGCGCAAGAGCGCCGGCGGCCTGACCGTTTGGACCCGCCCGAACGGCCTCGCGTTCCACCGGCTCGGGCTCTCGGTGGGGAAACGGGCCGGCCAGGCGCACGACCGCGTCCGCATCAAGCGGCTCATCCGTGAGGCGTTCCGGGCGGGGCAGCACGGCCTCGCCCACCGCGCGGGGCACCACGACATCGTCGTCTCGGCGCGCGGCGGCGAAGGGCTCACGCTGACGTCGTGCGCGGCGGCGCTGCGCGACCTCGTTGCGCAGGCCGACCGCGAGTGGCTCAAGCGGCAGGAGACGAACAGACGCAGGGACGAAGAGACGGCGTGATACAAAAGGAAGGCCCCGGACGTCGTCCGGTGCTCTCCTGTCTGACCTTGTTCGCTCGTTCGCTCTCTTCAGCCCCCCGGCCCGCGCCCCGGGCCGCCGCCCGGCGGGATCTGACCGCCGCCCGTCACGGCCGTCACCGGCACGTTCTCCACGCCGATGATCCTGCTCGCGCCCGTGTCCATCTGCAGCGACACGTAGCGCCGGCCGTTGGCCATCGCGACGCGCTGCGCCCGCTGCGGCCACCACGAATAGCCGTTCAGGCCGCGGTGCACATAGTCCGGCGCGTTCACGATCAGCGTGTCCTGAAAGTAGCGCATCGTGGCGGCCTCGCCGCCGTTCTCCACCCACTGCTCGGGCTCGACGAGTTCCATGAGCAGCGTCCGGAGCTGATCGACGCGCTCGCCCTTCGGTAGCACGTCCGGATCCTCGCCATCGCCCTGCTCGAGAGGGCCCTGACCGCCCCCGCCGCCGCCGCCGCGGCGGCCGGGGCTGGACTGCAGCGCTTGCTGCAGATTGAACTGCGGCGCGTCCGTGTAGTTCGGCGTGACGGTAAGCAGGTCGCCGACCGGGTAGACCTCGACGCGCCGGAACTTGTTGAGGCGTTCACGCGGCCCGATCTGCATGGCGCCGCTGGCGGACATCTGCCACGTGCTCGTGCTGCCCTGCGGCGACGCCGCGTCGGCGCGCTCGAGCACTCTCTCGAGGAGGGCGAGCAGCGAACCGCCCGCGCTCTTGGCGCTGATGGACGCGTCCTTGTCGAGCCCCACGCCGGTGCGCTCGTCGGCCCACATGACTTCCAGGTCCGCGCCGGACGTCGTCACGATGAAGTTCATGACGTCCTCGAGCCGCGTGTCCGCGAACTCCGTCGTCACGGGCTGGAGCATCCGCGCCACCGTGTCGCGCCTCGGGTCGGTGTTCACGACGCGCACGGAACGCACCTGGCCCGTGCCCCCTCCGGCGCCCGCGCCGCCCGCCTGCTGGCAAAGTGCCGCTGGAGAAATGGCCGCGAACCCGACGACCGCGCACAGCATCACGCGCTTCATGACCGCTCCTTTGTCGCTCGCCGCCCGCTCATGCGCCGCGGCTCGCAGCCGCGGGTGAATCGTTGGCAGGCGGGGCCGGGCGTCCTTCCGCGCCAACACACCATTCGACTCGCCCAAGCGCGGGCGGTTCACCAAAGTTTGAAGTTACCACCAATTGTCCTATAACCATGCCCCAAGAACGGACGGTGATTTTCCCACCCGTGTGCCCCGCGGACACCGATACGTCACGAATCGCGGGCCGCTCGGCCCGGGGTTTGCGTGAGGCAACCCTCACCGGCACGGCGCCGGTTCCCTTTCCGGAAAGGACTCCGATGAACCCGTTCTTTGGCACCGTGGGCTTCTCGCCCTTCACCAATTCCTTTGGCCAGTGCTTCCCGGGCTGCTGCCCCCCGACGGGCACGATGAACGCTTGGAACAACATCCCGGCGTGGGCGGCGGGCAACTGGAACCCGGCGTTCAACCAGACGCCGTGGGCCAACACGAACGCATGGTGGAACTGGGCGCCGACGCTCGGCTGGAACAACACCATGCCGTTCAACGGCTACGCGCCCTGGAGCGGCTCCGCGCCGGCCAACACCTGGTGGAACAACACGCCGGCCAACGCCTGGAACCCCGTCAACACCTGGAACACGAACCCCTTCTTTTTCAATCAGTTTCAGCCCTTTCCCGGCTCGCCCAACAGCAACACCCCGTTCAACACCAACAACTTCGCGCCGACCGCCACGCAGAACGGCGCGATCAACCCGAGCTTCAACGGCTCCTGCACGCCGACCGGCACGATCCCGACGAACTTGAACAACCAGTTCAACGTGCCGAACACGCTCGGCTTCTTCGGCACGAGTTTCTTCAACCCATTTGGCTTTCCGACCCCCGCGCAGTTCGCGCCGAACGGCGTTGTGCCCCTCGGCAACTTTCAGCCCGTGAACTTCGGCTTCCAGCCCGGCTTCATGCCCGGCATGGTGACGCCCAACTTCTCCGTCGGCATCCCCTCCGCCGCGGGCTACGTCACGCCCTCCAACCCTATTGACGGCGCGGACCAGCAGACGCAGAAGCGTTCGATGGCCCGCGGCGTCGCTTAACGCCCGAAGACCAACGCAGACGTCCGACGCACGCCGGGCCTCCCCGGCGTGTCGTCATTTCTGATAACCCGCAACCGGGCGGCGAACCGGCTATTTTGGTGGTGCGTAAGGGCCCGTCGGCTATATTCATCGGTGGCGGAGATTGGACCTCGTTCCGCCATCGGCCGGAGGACTCTCAAGATGCGACTCTCAGGGTTCGCCCGCGCGCTCGCCGCGGGCATCGCCGCCCCCGCCCTCGCGCAGCAACTCCCGCCCGTCCCCGTGCCGCCTGAGAACCCGATCACCGAGGAGAAGCGCGTCCTCGGGAAGATCCTTTTCTGGGACGAGCAGCTCTCCACGAGCAACGTCGTCTCGTGCGGCACATGCCACCAGCCGCACGTCGCCGGCGCGGACCCCCGCTTCGGCCGCAACCCCGGCATCGACGGTGTTCTCTTCACGGACGACGACGCGATCGGCTCGCCCGGCGTCATCGCCTCGAACGACCAGAACGACTTCCTCCGAAACGCCACGTTCGGCCTCGCCCCGCAGGTTACCGGCCGCGCCGCCAACCCCGTGATCGACGCGGCGTACAACACGCAGGAGCTCTTCTGGGACGGCCGCGCATCGGGCGAGTTCGTCGACCCCGAGACCAACGACCCGATCATCGCCAGCGGCGGCGGCCTCGAGAGCCAGGCGGTCGGCCCGCCGCTCAACACCACCGAGATGGCGCACGCGAACTACTCGTGGGCCGCGATCGCGGAGAAGCTCGGCAACATCCCGCCCCTGGGCGCAGCGGCCAATCTCCCGCCGGACGTCGCCGCGGCTCTTGCCGGCGGCGTCGACTACCCCGACCTCTTCCGCGCCGCCTTCGGCGACGCGCGCATCACCGCCGCGCGCATCGCGATGGCCATCGCCACCTACGAGCGCACGCTCATCTCCGACCAGACGCCCTTCGACGCGTACGTGAACGGCGATCTGGAGGCGCTCACGCCGCAGCAGATCGACGGCCTCAACGTCTTCGAGAGCACCGGCTTCTGCAGCCAGTGCCACACGCCGCCGCACTTCACTGACTTCTCCTTCCGCAACATCGGCCTGCGCCCCGTCGCCGAGGACATCGGCCGACAGGCGGTGACGCAGGACAGCGACGACCGGGGCAAGTTCAAGGTGCCCGCGCTGCGCAACGTTGGGCTCAAGCGCACGTTCATGCACAACGGCCAGATGGTGAACCTGACGGCCGTCATGGACTTCTACGACCCACAGGGCGAACCGATCCCGAGCTTCCCGGACAACCGCGACCCCGTCATGAACGCGATCAGCCTCTCGCCCGCGGACAAGGTCGCCGTCATCGACTTCCTCTCGAACGGCCTGCGCGACCCGCGTGTCGCCAACGAGCAGTTCCCGTTCGACCGACCGACGCTCTTCATCGACCGCGATGACGGCGCCCGGCCCACCGTCATCCATCTCTCCGGCGTTCCCGGCTCCGGCGGGTTCGTGCCCGTCCCGGTCGTGCAGACGCCGGGCCTCATCGGCAGCCTCGACTTCCGCGTCGGCCTCGACGCGGCGAGGGGCGGCGCCGCCGCCGCGCTCTGGGCGTCCGAGATAGCGCCGGTGAATGGCCGCATCACCCGGGACATCTATCTCGGCTCCGCGATGACCTCACCGGGCGCCGCGGGCACGGGCGTCGCGACCGTGCATTGGCCCATCGCCGTGCGCGATTGGACGAACGGCGACACGCTCTATGTGCAATGGGTCGTGGATGATCCCGTCGCGCCGCAGAATGAGGCGCTCTCGCGGGTCGGCGTCGTCCCGCTCTTCTGCTCCGCGCTCGGATGCCCGCCGCCCTGCGACCCGATCGACTTCAACCGCCACGGTCTCTTCCCGGACAACCAGGACCTCATCGACTTCCTGAGCGTCTTCGGCGGCGGCGATTGTCCCACGCCGGCCTGCCGGGACATCGACTTCAACAACGACGGGCTCTTCCCCGACAACGAGGACATCTTCTCGCTGTTCCGGGTCTTCGGCGGCGGGGCGTGCTGACACGGGATTCTGGCAACGTGGCAACCCGCAAGAAGGGCGTCCGTACATGGGCGGTATGGACACCGCCGATTCCCCCATCCGTGGTGCCGCGATCCTGGCTGCTGCACTCACAGTCGCCGCCTCGGCCGCCTGCGCCGATGTCACGCTCGCGCGGCAGCCTGTTGTCAGCGCACCGACAGCGGTGACGACGATCACGGCGCCGCCGGGCGATCCGACCCGGCTTTTTCTGACAGAGAAGTTCGGGAGCGCGCACACCGTTCGGCTCGGACAGGCGCCGCCCGTCCGCAGCACCTTCCTGACCGTGAGCGTCAGCACGAGCGGCGAGGGCGGCTTGCTCGGGCTGGCCTTCCACCCCGGGTACAACGACAACGGCTCGTTCTGGATTCTCTATTCCGCGCCGTCGCAGGTCGTGCTGGCCCGCGGCCGGCGGAGCGCCTCCGACCCGAACATTGCCGACACGGCGTTGACGACAACGCTCACGATCCCGAATACCTCCCAGATCCACTTCGGCGGTTGGATCGGATTCGGTCCCGATGGGTTCTTGTACATCTCCGTCGGCGACGGGGGCGCGAGCAGCAGCGCTCAGGTCATCACGAATAATCTCCGCGGCAAGATCCTGCGCATCGATGTGGACGGCGCGGACAACATGCCCGGCAACAGCGACGACGACGCGTTCCCGGCCGACACGGACAGGAACTACTCGATCCCCGCCGGCAACCCGTTCCTGGCGAACGCCGGCGACGACGAGATCTGGGCCTACGGCTTCCGCAATCCGTGGCGCTGCTCCTTCGATCCCGCGACCGGCGACCTCTGGATCGGTGACGTGGGCGGGAACCAGCAAGAGGAGATCACCGTCCTTCCCTCCGGCGTGGGCGGCTTGAACGGCGGCTGGCCCTGCGCTGAAGGGTTCCAGGTCTGCGCGCAGCCGCCCGCCGATTACCACCCGCCCTTCGCGGCGTTCCGCCGCGACGGCACCGGCTCGCTCCCCTATCTCCCCATTAGCGGCGGCTACGTCATCGGCGGCGTGGTCTATCGGGGCGACGCGATCCCGTGCCTCCGCGGTCAGTACGTCTTCGGAGACGGCGGGAACGAGGTGCACTCGGTGTGGCGCAGCGCGAGCGGCCAGCCCCGCTTCTACCGCGACCGGCGTCAGCAACTCCCCGCGTCGATGACATTCGCGTTCGGCGAGGACGCCGCGGGTGAGCTCTATTACTGCGCCGGAAGCCAGCTCTACAAGGTGGTTGCGACCGGCCTCAGCGGCGATGACTGTGACGCCGACGGATCGCCCGACGACTGCGAGATCATGCAGGGAACGACGCAGGACGCGAACGACAACGGCGTGCCCGACGGTTGCGAGTGCGATCCCGTGGACTTCAACGGCGATGGACTCTTCCCCGACAACCAGGACCTCGTTGACTTCCTGAGCGTCTTCGGCGGCGGGGCGTGCAGCACGGGCGTGTGCGGGGACATCGACTTCAACAACGACCAACTCTTCCCGGACAACGAGGACATCGCGGCGTTGTTCCGTGTCTTCGGCGGCGGAACCTGCTGAAGGCGAATCGCCGACTCTCTCAATGACCAGGTTTCCGAACCTCGTCCGGGGCTTTGGCCGTCGGGCCATCCGGAAATCCGGTCGTTCGCCCCGCAATCACCCGGCGACCTCCGCGTTCACCTCATCGGTTCACCCCGCCAACGGCGGGATGTTGGGGAGACTCTCAGAATGGACGCGAGCCGACGCTGCGTGGCGGTCTGTTTCGTGCTTTTGACGGCGGGCGCTCCGGCACTCGCCCAGCCCCTCGCGGCGATCGCGCCCGCGCCGCCGGAGAACCCGATCACCGAGGAAAAGCGCGTGCTGGGCAAAGTCCTGTTCTGGGACGAGCAGCTCTCGACCAGCAACGTCGTGTCGTGCGGCACCTGCCATCAACCCCAGGTCGCCGGCGCCGACCCGCGCATCGCTCGCAACCCCGGCCTCGACGGCCAGTTGAACACACCCGACGACATCCTGGGCTCGCCCGGTGTTATTGCCAGCGACGCGGACAACGACTTCTTCCGCCACGCGACATTCGCCCTCAACCCGCAGATCACCACGCGCTCCGCGAACCCCGTGATCAATACCGGCTTCAACGCCGGCGACATGTTCTGGGACGGCCGTGCGCGGACGACTTTCAATGACCCCGAGACGGGTCAGGTCGTGATCGCCAGCGGCGGCGGGCTCGAGAGCCAGGCCGTCGGCCCGCCGCTCAACAGCACCGAGATGGCGCACGCGGACTACGACTGGGCCGGCATCAACGAGAAGCTCAGGAGCGTGCGGCCCCTCGCCACCGCGGCCGGCCTGCCGCCGGATGTCGCCGCGGCGCTCGCGGGCGGCGTCGATTACCCCGACCTCTTCCGCGCCGCCTTCGGCGACGCGCGGATCACCGCGGCCCGGATCGCGATGGCGATCGCGACGTACGAGCGCACCCTCGTTGCGGACCAGACACCGTGGGACGCCTTTGTCGCGGGCAATCCCAACGCGCTGACGCCGCAGCAGCAGCAGGGCCTGCAGCGCTTCAACACGACGGCGCGTTGCAGCCAATGCCACGTTCCGCCCCTCTTCAGCGATAACACCTTCCGCAACATCGGCCTGCGCCCCGTCGCGGAGGACGTCGGGCGGCAGGTCGTCACGGGCGACGCGGCCGACCGCGGCAGGTTCAAGGTGCCCAGCCTGCGCAACGCCGGGCTCAAGGCCACGTTCATGCATAACGGGCAGTTCCAGAACCTGGGCCAGGTCATGGCCTTCTACGACCCGCTCGGCCCCGGCGCTCCGCAGTTCCCCGACAACCGCGACCCGATCATGCAGCAGATCGTCCTGCCACCGCAGGACCAGACGCTGATCACCGACTTCATCATCAACGGCCTGCGCGACCCGCGCGTGGCGAACCAGCAGTTCCCCTTCGACCGCCCCACCCTCTTCACCGACCGCAACGACGGCGTGCGCCCGACCGTTCTCCAGAACACCGGCGCCGCGGGCACGGGCGGCATCGTCCCGCAGCTCATCGTCCAGACGCCCGGCGTCATCGGCGGTATGGACTTCCGCATCGGCCTCACCGGCGCCCTCGGCGGCCGAACGGCACAACTCTGGGCCTCGACCACGCCGCCCGTCGGTGCCGCGATCTCGCTCGACTTCATGCTCGGCTCGGGTACGACGAGCGCCGGAGGCGCAGGGCTCGGCGTCGCGACGGTGCACTGGCCCATCTCCGCCCGCGATTGGCAGAACGGCGACGTTCTCTTCGTGCAGTGGATCGTGAGCGACCCGGGGGCGGCCGGTGGTCAGGCCCGCTCGCGCGTCGGCCGCGTCCCGCTCTTCTGCTCGACCCTCGGCTGCCCGCCGCCGTGCGATTCGCTTGACTTCAACCGCGACCAGCTCTTCCCGGACAACCAGGACCTGCAGGACTTCCTGACCGTCTTCGGCGGGGGGCCCTGCTCCACCGGCGCATGCAACGACATCGACTTCAACAACGACGGCTTGTTCCCCGACAACCAGGACGTGCTCGACTTCATCAGCGTCTTCGGCGGCGGGAGTTGCTAAGCGGGACGGAGGCTTGAAGGCACGAAGTGAAACGAACCCCGGGTGATCACCGGGGTTCTTTCTGGTCCTTCTCTTCTCTGCACACCGTGCACACCGCGCCACGCACGCTTTAGTGCGGTACTTCCTTCACCGCATTCCTGTTCCAAGCCGGCACGCGCACCGTGATCGGCCCTTCCTTCTGGATGACGCACTGGCACGAGAGCCGGCTGTTGCGCTGCAGCCCCGGCGCCTCCTCCACGCGGTCCTCCTCCGCCTCCGTCGCCTCGGAGAGGTTCTCCGCGCCGCGCTCGACGTACACGTGGCACGTCGAGCACGCGCACACGCCGCCGCAGGCGTGCTCGATGTTGATCCCGTACTCCATCGCCAGCTCGAGCAGGCTCTCCCCGGTCGCCCCCTTCATCGACCATTCCTTCTGGTCCTTGCCGGTGAGGCCCTCGGGGTCTTCGAGAATGAACGTGACCGGGACGACGTCCGGCCCGTGGGGTCTGTCGGAGTGTTTCAGGTGCATCGCACGATTGTTCGCCCGCCGCGGCGTGCGGCACGCCGGTTCTCTACGATCCGCCCCGTGCCGAAGAAACCCGGCAAACCCGAAGAGCCGGACCGGCTGGTCGTCGAGAACCGCAAGGCGCGGCACGACTACTTCATTGATGAGACGCTGGAGGTCGGTCTCGCGCTCCAAGGCTCGGAGGTGAAGGCGGTGCGCGCGAACCTGGTGTCGATCGGCGAGGGTTTCATCCGCGTGACGGAGACGCCCCCCACGCTGACGCTCCATCAGGTCCACATCGGCGAATACGGCCCCGCCGGCGAGCTCGGCCACCGCCCCGTCCGCGCCCGCGTCCTCCTCGCCCACAAGCGGGAGATCGTCAGGATCGCCCGCAAGATGGCCAAGGGCATGACGATCGTGCCTCTCAAGCTCTACTTCAAGGACGGCTGGGCCAAACTCCTGATCGGGGTCGCCCGCGGCAAGAAGGCCCACGACAAGCGCCACTCGATCGCCGAGCGCGACGCCAAGCGGGACATCCAGCGGGCGATGAGCCGCCGGGCCTAGCGGCCGCTTGGCTTTTGGCGGTGAAGGCCCCTATCATCTCGACCCCACCGGGAGAACGGCCCGTTCGGGGTCTGGAAGGCACGCCATGAACCTCATCCTCGAAGAGATCAACAAAACCGCCCTCAAGTCCGACGTCCCGCGCTTCGAGCCCGGCGACATCATCAACGTGCACTTCCGCATCGTCGAGGGCGAAAAGGAGCGCACGCAGATCTTCCAGGGCATCGTGATCTCGCGCTCCGGCCGCGGCATCAACGAGACGGCCGTCGTCCGCAAGGTCGTGGACGAGGTCGGCGTCGAGCGCATCTTCCCGGTGAACTCACCGCTGGTCGCGAAGTACGAGGTCGTCCGACGCTCCGACGCCCGGCGCGCGAAGCTCTACTACCTCCGCGAGCGCGCGGGCAAGAGCCGCCGCCTCCGCGACCGCCGCCGCGGCCTGAAGCACAACGCTAACGCCGGTGTGAAGGGCTGATCGCCGGACACATTGCGCTGTTCCACCGTCCGCTCCTCCGGGGGCGGACTTTTCTTTGGTACCGCGCCGGGCGCACCCGCGCCTTTATTGTGCCGAGAAGCGCGCCAGGCTTGGATTGCGATCCTTCGCCGCCGAGCTCGCCGCAACGATGCACCCACCGCGCGCGTCTGTCCGCGTCAAAGCAAATGGCCTACGACCCGCTCGGTCGATCCGGTCCGTACGCCTCTCCCGCGACCTCAAAGACGTCGATCGACGCCGCGCGGCTCACCGATGCCTGATCGCCCTTGTACCAATAGAACAACTCGTACCCGTCCTTTGTCTCGATCCTCGGCTGGGGCTCGATGTTGTTCTCCAGGCACAGCCGCGTGCAGCCGTTCAGCCGCACCATCACACGCCGCGGCCTCACGCCGTCAACAAACACGAGCGTGACATCCGGCGGGGCCTCGTAGCCCTCGTCGCCGCTTGCCGACCGCTTCTGCCGGCCTGTGAAGAGCAGCGACTCAAGGAACGAGTCGTGCCAGCTCGTCTTCTCAAGGATCTCGGCGCGCTTGTCCATCGGGCTCTCCACGCCGACAGGACGGCGTGGCGAGCGCCGTGCTCTCCGGGGCCGACGCGAACATTGACGAGCAACGATGGCGCTCCGGCGCGAGCGGTTTCCTAGGTCAGCAATTCCCCCCGCCGAAGACCCGGAAGAACGCCTCCACGTCTTCGTTGTCCGGGAATAACCCGTCGTTGTTGAAGTCCAGGTCCCCGCAGGCGCCGGTCGGGCAGCCCCCGCCGCCGAACACGGCGAGGAAGTCTTCGATGTCCTGGTTGTCCGGGAAGAGACCATCGCCGTTGAAGTCGATGGAGTCGCAGCCCGGCGCGCCGACGGTGAACGTATAGACAGCCGCGCCGCCGTCGATGCCGTTGCCCGACGGCAGCGTACCGCCCACGATCTCGCCGTCGATGTTCGTCGCGCCCGGGCCGCCGAAGCGCGTCACGGTCACCGTGTAGGCGCCCGGAGCGAGGGGAGCGCCGAACGTCAGCGTCGCCACGCTCGGCGTGCCCGTCGTGCTCGCGGTGAAGGGCACGGCGCCGCCCGGCCCGCTAACGGCGTAGCTGGTCGCCACCGGCGTCACGAGCTCGTTGAACCACAGCCGCACCTGCGTCGGCCCCGTGACGAGCGCCTCGCCGGGCGCCGGGCTCGCGGCGGTCAGCCGCGCCGGTCCGGCGGTGTACGCCTCGCTCGTCTTCCCGTCGTTCAGGATCCAGTCGAACTCATCGAGCGTCACGCCCGTGATGTTCTGCGTCGCGGGGAGGAGGAAGTGCTGTGCGCGCGCCGTGTTCTCGATCTCGGTGATCGCGCTCCCGCCGGCGCCCGTCAGCGTCACGTCGATCGGCATCGCGAAGTAGCCGCCGGGGAGGCCCCAAGAAACGTCCTGCGTCTGCCGCAGCGAGAGCTTGACGTACCGCTGCCCGTTGATCGTGACGTTCTGGAAGCCGTACGCGTACGACGGCGCGCCGATACGGTAGACCCACTGGTCGAAGAAGTCGGCGAGGCTCCTGCCGCTCACCGTCTCCATCACCGTGCGCAGGTCGGCGGTCGTCGCAGCGTCCCCCTCGAACGCCGAGCGGTACGCCGCGAGGCCGTCGAAGAAGTCCGCGTCGCCGACGACGCCCCGGAGCATGTGCACGACCCAGCCGCCCTTGCGGTAGGTGAACGTGCTGCTGAAGATGCGGCCGAGGTTCGAGACGTCCGTGACATACACCGTGTCGTCGGTCGCCGCGGGCCGCCGGGCGTTCATCGCGTTGCGCAGCGCGGGCAGGCCGCTGGAGCCCGGCTTGCGCTCCTCCCAGATCGCCTCGCCGTACGTCGCGAACCCCTCGTTGAGCCAGATGTCGTTCCACGTCTTGCACGTGACGGCGTTGCCCCACCACTGGTGCGCCAGCTCGTGCGCCGTCAGGCTCTCCCCGAAGCTCGTCTGCCCCGTGTACGTCTGGTGCTCCATCCCGCCGCCGAACGGAAACTGGTAGATCCCGTACTTCTCGTCGATGAACGGGTACTCGCCGAAGACACCCCGGAACGCCGAGAGCATGGGGATGCACCGCTCCCACGCCGTGCGGTTGGCGGGCGTGTCGGACGCGGGGTAGATGCTGAATTCCACGGGCATCGTGCCGGTGCCCCCGCCGGGAAGCGGGTAGACGTAGTTCTGCGTCCACTGGTTGTAGTTGGTCGTGCTGAACGTGTAGAGGTACGTCGCCGTCGGGTAGTTCGTGCGCCACCGGTAGCGCGTGCGCCCGCCGGGGAGCGCGTCGATCCCTTCGAGCAGCCCGTTCGCGACGCTCTTGAGCGTGCTGGGCGCCGTGACCGCGATGCGGCCGATCGACTTGTCCCCGTTATCGCCGGGCTGCGCGAAGTCCCCGTCCTTCACCGGCCACCACGTCGCGGCGTAGTACGGCTCGCTGAGCGCCGACACCAACGGCTGGCCGTTCTGCGTCGTGAACTCGATCGACCCGAAACCGCGAGAGACGGCCGGCCCGTCGTAGAAGACCTTGACGGTGAACTGCTCGCCGGCGGCGTACGCGCGGTCGAGCGTCACTCGCCGCCCGTACGACCCGACGCTCGCCGGCAGCGCCGCCGGAGCGCCGTTCACGAGCACCTGCGTGATCGCAAAGTTGCTCCGCAGCATGAATGTGAACTCGGTGAGCCCGTTCACGCGCGCCGCCACCACCATCTCGTTGCTGCCCGAGATCTCCTCGTTCGGGATGTCGAGCTCCATGTCGAGATCGACGCTGATGAGGTCCGTGTCCGTGAGCGCCTCGCGGGGCGTGAAGCCCGCGGGCGCGTCCGCGACCGGCTGGCCCGCCGCGTGGCGCAGCGCGAGCGCGTTCGCCTTCCCGCAGCCATCGAGGAGGCACGAGTGCTCCCGCTCCGCGCACGGCTCGACCCACGGCGTCGAAACGGTCTGCGCAACGCACGGCGTGCCGACGAGAACAACAATCCACGGGGCCCGAAGATTCATCCGCGTCTCCCTCGAAACTGTCGGCGCGCGGCGCGACCGTGCCGGCGAAGCGACGCTCTCTGTTCGCGGGGTGCGTACCCCGGTTCCTCTTGATCGGACAGACACGTCCGGGAATTCGGGGCCGAACGCCCGTTCGCTACCATTCGCCATGGACAACGCCCCCGGAACCAACGGCGTCGCCTCGCCCCCCCAGGCCGCGGAGCCCCGCATCTCGGCCCGCCGCAGCGCCGAGTTCGCGTACGCGCCGGCGCCGGAGACGGTGAAGGTCGAGATCGCGCCCCGGTACGGGCACTACGTCAACGGAAAGTGGACGCCCGCGCGCGGCGGCTCGTTCCCCACGATCAATCCGGCGACCGAAGAAACGCTCTCGCAGATCGCGCAGGGGTCGGAGGCGGATGTCGACGCCGCGGTGAAGGCCGCGCGTGCGGCCCAGCCGAAGTGGGCCGCGCTCCCCGCGGGCGAGCGCGCCAAGCTCCTCTTCCGCGTCGCGCGGCGCATCCAGGAGCGTGCGCGCGAGTTCGCCGTCCTCGAGACGATGGACAGCGGCAAGCCCATCAAGGAGTCGCGCGACGTGGACGTCCCGCTTGTCGCGGCGCACTTCTTCTACCACGCGGGGTGGGCGGACAAGCTCGAGTACGCCTTCCCCGGGCGCGCCGTGCGCCCCGTGGGCGTCTGCGGCCAGATCATCCCGTGGAACTTCCCGCTGCTGATGGCCGCGTGGAAGCTCGCGCCCGCGCTCGCGTGCGGCAACACGTGCGTCCTGAAGCCCGCGGAGACGACGCCCCTCTCGGCGCTGCGCCTGGCCGAGGTCTTCGACGAGGTCGGGGTGCCGCCCGGCGTCGTCAACATCGTGACCGGCGACGGGAAGACGGGCGCCGCGATCGTCAACCATCCGGGCATCGACAAGATCGCCTTCACCGGCTCGACCGACGTGGGCAAGCGCATCGCCGGGGCGGTCGCCGCGTCGAAGAAGCCGAAGCGCCTGACGCTGGAGCTCGGCGGGAAGAGCCCGCACATCATCTTCGACGACGCGGCGATCGATCAGGCCGTGGAGGGCATCGTCGGCGGCATCTACTTCAACCAGGGCGAGGTCTGCTGCGCCGGCTCGCGCCTGCTCGTGCAGGAATCGGTGATCGGCGAGGTCATCAAGAAGCTCGAGCTGCGGCTCGCGAGTCTGCGGATGGGCGACCCGCTCGACAAGAACACCGACGTCGGCGCGATCAACAGCCGCGCCCAGCTCGACCGCATCCGGCACTACCTGCGCCTCGGCGAGCATGAGGGCGCTCGCGTCCACACGCCCTGCCGCACCAAGGCGCCGGGGAAGGGTTTCTGGTGCGAGCCCTGCTTCTTCAGCGACGTGCAGCCCAGCCACACGATCGCGCGCGACGAGATCTTCGGCCCGGTCCTCTGCGTCATGAGCTTCCGCACTGTGGACGAGGCGGTGAGCCGCGCGAACAACACGCCGTATGGCCTCGCGGCGGGCGTGTGGACGCAGAAGGGGAGCAAGGTGCTGGAGGTCGCGCGCCGGCTGCAGGCCGGCGTCGTCTGGTGCAACACCTACAACAAGTTCGATCCCTCCAGCCCCTTCGGCGGCTTCAAGGAGAGCGGGTTCGGGCGCGAGGGCGGCGTGCACGGCCTGCGGGCGTACGTGGCCGAAGATTGAGTTCAAGAAGAGACGAAGAGACGGAGAGACGAAGTGAAAGACGCGCGTCACCATGCCATGGGGCGCGCGAGCGCGGTTGTGCGCACAACGGGGGCGCTTGGCGCTGGGGGCTGGGCGTCGGGCGGGGAAGAGACACAGGATGCAAGACGCGACCGCGATGGAACTGGCGGTTCAGGCGAAGCGGGCGAAAGAGCTGTGATCGCTTCCGCCGCGGCAGTCAACCCACGGGCGACCGTGTGCGCACAGACCGGTACATACCGGCTGGAACGCACCAGGCAGGAATAATCGCCCATGGCGTTCGGGCTGCCCACCCCCACCGTAATTGACGACCGGGGCGTCGCGCGGCGTGCGCTCAGCGGGGACAAGTTGATCCGAGCCTTCCGACGCGAGACCAGACGCGGCGTGCTCATTGAGTGGGCTCCATTCTCGGTTCTTGTGCTTCTTCAAGCCGGCGTCACGGTGATGAACCGCTGGTGGGCGCCGCTCCCGTGGGTAGCCAACAACTTCGTGCTCTCGAACATGACTATCTGGCTGGCGATCCTGCTCGTCGCGGCGATGCTCATCGCACGGCGCAGGCAGAACCGTCACCTGATCATCCAGAACGCGAGCCCGCTGTCGTTCGTCGCGTACGGACGCTGCGCCGCCTGCGGCTTCGACCTCGCGGCGCTCCCCACGCAGCCGGACGGGTGCGTGGTCTGCTCTGAATGCGGCGCGGCGTGGGACACGCGCCGGATCACGCGCCGGCTTCCGGGATCAACACCGGAAGAAGCCGCGGACGCATGCCTGAACGGACTGAGGCCCACCGGCTTCTTGAGCGATGGCGCGACGGCGACGCTCATCGATCACGCCGGGCTCAACACCACAGTCCACGGCCTGCGTGTTCGAGGGCCGCAACCGGCCGGAAAGTCCGCCGCGGCGCTCGATTGCCTTCGGCAACAGACGTGGAAGTTCCGGCGGAACTTCGTCGTGCCCATGGGCGTGCTCGCCGCGGTCTCGCTCGGAGCCGCGGTCCTCATCGGGCTCGCGGACGGATTGAGCGACCGCGTCGGCGTGCTCATGGTTGTCGGGTGTCTGTCGCTCATCGTTGCCGCGCTGTGCTGCCTGCTCTCGCTGCCCACTGACGACCGGCGTGAGTTGCTCCTTTCGCACGGCGTCTGCGCATCGTGCCTGCACGACATGGCCGACAGCCGCGATGGCGTGCGCGGGTGCCGCGTCTGCGCGGCGTGCGGGTGTTCGTGGATGATGAGGCAACGGGCTTGAAGGACGGCGCACGAAAGGAGCTGCGGCCGGGCGCGATGACGTGCCGTGGTGCGATGGGTTCATCGCCCCGTGCTTGCGCACGCGGCTCGTACCGGGACGGGCCTCCGAATAAGGCGAGCGGTGGCCGTGCCCTACCGGCTGATAGCCTTGGTCCGTGGAGTCCGACCGTCGCCCGCTCAAGTCCCGGTCCTGGCCCGTGATGCACCGGCTCGCGGCGTGGCTTGCCCGGCGCGCGGTGACTCCGAACCAGGTGTCGGTCGCCGGCATGATCTTCGGCGTTGCCGCCGGGTGCTGCCTCGCGGCCACGGACGCCGCGAATGAGGAATCCGTGTGGACCGATCGCGTCCTGCTCCTCGCGGCGGCGGCGTTCGTGCAACTCCGGCTGTTGTGCAATCTCATCGACGGGATGGTCGCCGTCGAGCGCGGGAAGGGGACGCGCGTCGGCGTGCTGTACAACGAGTTGCCGGACCGCGTGTGCGACGTCGCGATTTTCGTGGGCGCCGGCTACGCGGCGGCGAGCGAGCCGGTGCTGGGATGGCTCGCGGCGGTGCTCGCGGTGGCAACCGCGTATGTCCGGGCGGTCGGGAAGGCCGAGGGCGCCGGCAACGACTTCTGCGGGCCGATGGCCAAGCCGCACCGGATGGCGGTGGTCACCGCGGCGTGCGCCCTGACGGCGTGCTGGCCCGCCGCGTGGGGCAATGTGCTGCCCCGTCGCGTGGCGTTTGAAGACGGGCCGGCGGCAAGCGTCTCGTTTCTTTCGATGGGGCTGCTCGTCGTCGCGGTCGGTTCGCTCGTAACCTGCGCCCGCCGCACGGTCCGGATCGCCCGGCGGCTGGACCGTGGGGGCACCGGCGGCGCATGACGACGGCAGAGGCATTCCGGCACGTCACGAGCTCCGAGGGCGCGCTCGACCACCCGGTGACGCGGTTGTGCGCCGCCGTGGTGGCCGGTGCGCTCGCGTTGGCGCCCGTCGTGCTGGCCTCGCTCGGCGCCGCCGGCAAGCTCGGCGACAGGACGAAGGCGGACGCGTGGCTGCGGTACCGCACGTGGCTCTGGATCGCGCCGCTCGTGCTGGCGGCGGTGCTGTGGTGCAAGCTCTCCGCCGTCGTCGCGATCACGGCGATGTCGCTCCTCGCGTACCGGGAGTACGCGCGGGCGACGGGCTTTTTCAGGCACCGCGCCCTGAGCGCGATCGTCGCCATCGCGGTGTGCGCGATGGGCGTGGCCGCTCTCGACAACTGGTACGGCCTGTTCGTCGCTGCGGCGCCGCTGGGCGTCGTGGCGCTCGCGGGAACGGCGGTCGTGGTGGACGAGCCGAAGGGCTATATCCAGCGCGTCGCTCTGGGCACGTTCGGCCTCATGCTCTTCGGCGCCGGGTTCATGCACCTGGCGTATCTGACGAATCACGGGCAGTACCGGCCGGTCGTCTGCCTGCTGCTGCTGTGCACACAGGTCAGCGACATCGCGGCGTACTGCTCCGGGACGGCGTTCGGGCGGCGGAGGGTCTTCGCGGCGACGAGCCCGAACAAGACGCTGGGTGGTCACCTCGGAGCGCTCGTCGTCACCGCCCCGCTGGCCGCCTGGCTCGCGCACGTGGTGTTCGAGGGCACGGCGATCGATCGATGGCCGCGCCTCGTGTTCTTCGGGCTCATCGTCGCGGCCGGCGCGCAGTTCGGCGACCTCGTGCTCGGGTCGATCAAGCGGGACCTGGGCGTCAAGGACCTCGCCGTGACGCTGCCCGGGCACGGCGGCGTGTCGGACCGGGTGAACTCGGTCCTGCTGGTCGCGCCGGCGGCGTTCCACTTCATCGGGTACTTCACCGGGGTCGGGCTGGGCGAGGTGCCTCGCCTCTTCACGGTCCCGTAGCGTGCACGCGTGGATGACTGGAAGTACAAACCCGCGCGCGACGGGCATCTGGCGCCGATGGACCGCCTCCGCAGCGGGTCGCGCGAGCCGGGGCTCGTGTCGCACGTCGTGGCGCGCTGCGCGTGGGCGGGGGTCCGCGCGTTCTTCCGCGCGTACAACCGTCTCACGGTGGTCGGGGCCGAGCACATCCCGCGCGAACCGCCGTTCGTGATGGTGGCGAACCATGGGAGCCATCTGGACGCGCTGGTGCTCGGCGCGTGCGTGCCGCCCGCGACGCGGCACCGTCTGTATCCGATCGCGGCGGGCGACGTTTTCTTCGAGTCGCCGGTGCGGACGGTCTTCGCGGCGATGACGATCAACGCGCTGCCGATCTGGCGCAAACGCGTAGGCGGGCACGCGCTCGACGAGCTGAAGCAGAGGTTGCACTCCGGCGACTGCGCGTATGTTCTTTTCCCGGAAGGAGCCCGGACACGCGACGGCGGGCCCCTGCGCTGGAAGCCCGGCATCGGCATGCTCGTGGCGGGAACGGACATCCCGGTCGTTCCGTGCCGCATCGACGGGTGCTTCGGGGCGTTACGGCCCGGGACGAAGGTCCTGCGGCCGTGCCCGATCACGGTCACGGTCCGTGAGCCGATGCGGTTCTTGTCACATGGGAACGACCGCGCGGGGTGGGAGTCGATCGTCGCGGCCTTGCGGGCGCGGGTGCTCGGGGGAGAAACGACGGGCGCTCCGCCCGTCTCCGAGAACCCCGCGTGATCAGCGGGGCGCGCCCGCCGCGTCGATCGCGTCGAAGTATGCGAGCACGCGCGGGTCGGGGCCCGCGGGCCGGAGCACGCCCTCCATCCGCATCGCCTGTTTGCGCATCCAGGCTCGGTGCTCGGCGCTATTGGTCGTCGTGTCGAGCGTGCGGCCCCAGAGGGGCACGGCGTCCGGGTTCTCGCGGATCCTGGGCGTGAGGGTTTCGAGGAGCGCGGGGTCCCCGCCGATGAACTCGTAGTACGGGATCATCGGCAGGTTGTTGTTCGCGGGCACGCGCCCGCGGCCGACGCGGTAGTCCACGTATTGGCAGATCATCTGGCTCGGGTGCACCATCTGGTCTTCGCCGATGGGAAGCAGCCCGGTCTTGCCCGCGCGGTGCTGGGCGTTCAGGAACGTGTCGAACTCGACGCGCCGGCCGCCGATCGTCTTCATGGTGTTGAACAGGGCGACGGGCTCGAAGCGGTCGCGCATGAACGCGGCGTCGAACATCAGCTCGAACGTGCGGACGAGCCTGTCGTCGGCGGTGACGCCGCCACCGGTGTGGTAGGCGATGCCGAGGTACTCGACGCGCTGACGCCGGATCTCCGCGTAGCGGGCCTCGACCGCGTTCTCGTCCAGGAGGAGGGCGTCGAAGTCGTGGAGCATCGCGTAGCGCGTCGTGCAGGCGCCGATGCCGATCGCCCACGACATCCACGCGTAGACCCAGCCCCAGTCGATCATGCGCGAGAGGCGGCGCTGGCTCGCGTTGTAGTGGATGACGCGCACCGGGAGCCCGGGGGCGGCGGCGGCGGCGCGGGCGGCGATGTCCATCCCGACCTCTCCGGGCGAGCCGTCGACGACGAGGATGACTTCGCGCAGGTTCTCACGCCGCTGGCGGCCGAGCATCAGGAGGTTCGCCATCAGCATGCCGCCGAGGTTGCGGTTGCAGCCGATGAGGAGCGTGTAGCCGGGCGCCGGGTCGCGCAGCTTTTCCCATCGCACGAGCGGGGCGAGAGCGACGCCCATCGCGCCGCGCGACACGGTCTTGCGTGCGTACTGGGCGAGGGTGTGGGACGGGCTGCTCAAGGGGGCGGATGGTATGAACGGGGTGCGGCCGGACCGGTTGGATGCCGCGGTATCGGCGCGGGCGACTACGATCTGAACCAAAGAACGGAGGCACAGGCATGGCGATCCGCGTGGGCATCAACGGGTTCGGTCGTATCGGTCGTTTGTTCTACCGCATCGGCTTCGAGAACGGGATCGACGTGGTCGCCGTGAACGACCTCGTCCCCGCCGACAACCTCGCGTACCTGCTGAAGTACGACACGATGCACCGTCAATTCATGGTCGGCGGCTCGCCCGCGACCGTGTCGGCGACGGAGAGCTCCTTCACCGTCAACGGGCGCACCGTCAAGACCTTCGCCGAGAAGGACCCGGCGAAGCTGCCGTGGAAAGACCTGGGCGTGGACGTCGTTCTCGAGTCCACCGGCCTCTTCACGGACTTCGAGAAGGCGAGCCTGCACGTGAACGCGGGCGCGAAGCGCGTCGTCATCAGCGCCCCCACCAAGAGCGACGGCACGCAGGTCCCGACGTTCTGCATGGGCGTGAACCACGAGCAGTTCGACGCCGGCAAGCACACCGTCGTCAGCAACGCGAGCTGCACCACCAACTGCCTCGCGCCCATCGCCAAGGTCATCCACGACAACTTCGGCCTCGAGGAAGGCCTGATGACCACCGTCCACGCCGCGACGGCGACGCAGCCGACGCAGGACGGCCCGAGCAAGAAGGACTGGCGCGGCGGGCGCAACGCCTACCAGAACATCATCCCGGCGAGCACGGGCGCGGCCAAGGCCGTGACGCTCTGCATCCCGGAACTCAAGGGCAAGCTCACGGGCATGAGCTTCCGCGTGCCGACGGCGGACGTCTCGTGCGTGGACCTCACGTTCCGCACCAGTCAGGAGACGTCGTACGCCGCGATCTGCGAGGCGATGAAGCGGGCGAGCGAGACCACGATGCGCGGCGTGCTGGGGTACACGGACGAGGAGGTCGTCTCCAGCGACTTCATCGGCGACCGCCGGAGCAGCATCTTCGACGCCAAGGCGGGGATCGAGCTGAACAAGCGCTTCTTCAAGATCGTGAGCTGGTACGACAATGAGGCCGGCTACGCGGCCCGCTGCGTGGACATGATCAAGTACATCAGCGGGAAGAAGTGATCCGGGACCGGGGGGTCTGGGGCCCCGTCCCAGAACACCCGAAGCACCCAGGTCAAAAACAAAGACCCCCGGCCACGCGGCCGGGGGTTTGTCGTTCAAGAGCGGGCGAAGGGACTTGAACCCTCGACTTCTACCTTGGCAAGGTAGCGCTCTACCACTGAGCTACGCCCGCGTTGTCGCCCCGGCTGTTCACCGGGGGGCCGAAAGTTAGTCGTGTCTCCCGGCCATGTCAAATCCGCCGGTGACAGCCGCTCCGAGGGTTAATTTCCCTTCGCCCGCTCCATCGCCTCTGTCACCATCGCCGGCGTGTAGGAGTCGTAGCGGACCGGCTGGTCGATCGCCGGGCCGTAGACGGCGAGGAGCGGGATGCCCGCCCAGCCGAGTTCCTTGAGCTTCGCCTGGCCGTCGGGGTTGGGGCCGGTGAGGTCCACCTTGAAGGCCTCAACGTGCTCGGCATTCAGAAGTGCCGCGATCTCCGGCCGGTACAGGACCTGGCCCTTGAGCGCCTTGCAGTTGAGGCACCACTCGGCCGTGAAGTCCAGCACGACAACTTTGCCCGCCCTGACGGCCTCGTCGAAGCGTGCGGGCGTATAGCCGACCCACGAGACGGGCCCGCGCTGGTTCTGCTTGTAGGCGAAGTACGACATGCCCCCGCCCAGCGCGAGGCCGAGCACGGCGACCACCGTGAGCGTCGCGGTCTTGAGCCTGATCTTGACGCCCCGCGCCAACGCGAAGGCGAACGCGCCGACGACGCACGCGGCGACGATGTACCAGTGCCATCGGATCGGCTCGTCGACCGGCTCGCGCAGGAGCGGGTCGACCCCGCTGCCCAGGAAGAAGACCGCGACGCCGAACATCAGGACACCCATCACCTGCTTCACGAGCTCGCTCCCCGGGCCGCTCCGCGGCACGCGCGAGAGGAGCTTCGGGAACATCGCGAGCACCAGGTACGGCAGGCTCATGCCCACGCCGATCGCGCCGAACGTCGCGAGCGTGACCCACGCGGGCTGCTTGGTGCTCCACGCGACGGCGCCCGCCATGAAGGGCGCCGTGCAGGGCGTCGAGAGGACGGCGGTCATGACGCCGAAGAGGAACGAGCCCGCGGGCGACTCCTTCTTGGGATCGACGAGGTAGACGACGCCCGGCAGGTTGAGCGTGAAGAGGCCCATCATGCCCAGCGCCATCGCCGCGATGAAGACGCCGATGCCGATCGTGAACGCGGGCTTCTGGAAGAGCTGGTTGACGGCGGTGAAGCCGGAGACGGTCACCATCATCGTCGCGATCGCGAGCCAGAAGGCGATGACGCCCGCGCTCATGATGACGCCGAGGATCATCGCCCGCCGCGGCGAGCCGGCGCTGTGCGTCAGGCCCATGATCTTGAGCGGGATCACCGGCAGCACGCACGGCGTGAGGTTGAGAACGAAGCCGCCGACGCACGCGAGGAGGAGGAGCAGGAGGAGCCCCGCGCCGACGGCGTCGAACTCGATCTTCCAGCCGAAGACGTCCTCGCTGAACTTCGTGGAGCTGTTCGCGGCGCCGGCCGTACCGATCTTCGCGAAGGACGTGCGGTCGAACGTCTCGAAGATCGTTGGGTCGTCGGCGGGCTGGGTCGTCGTGCCGAGCGCGACGACCGGGATCGTGAGCGTTTGCTCGATGGTCTGCGGGAACTGACACGTCGTGTCGTCGCAGGCTTGGTAGCCGATGCGGAACGTGAGCTTCACCTCGCCCGCCGCGGCGGCGCCGACTTCGATCGGCACGAAGGCGTAGGCCGGGCCCTCAAAGACCCCGAAGGGCTCGGGCGTGCCCGTTCCCGCGAGGTCAACGTTGATGGTGTATGGCGTCGGCCATTGGATCGGCCCGACGGTCACACCGGGGCCGGGCTCGACCGTGATCGTCGTCGGGGTGGCGGGGAAGTCCCCCCACGACGCCGGGATCTTCGGCTCGTTGGTGTGGATGTGCCACCCTTCGTCCATCTCGAAGACGACGGCAACGGCGATCTGGTCAGAGGGCCGGACCGCGGACCTCTCAGCGACGATCGAAACGCGCACGGTGTCGGACGCCGGGGGCTGGGCCGCCGTGGCCGCGGCCGGGAGGGCGGCCGCGGCGATCGCGACAATCCCGCTGCGCAAAGCCCGACCCCACGTGGAGAGAATGCTCATACGGAAGTATTCGGCGCCCGGAAGGGCGGAGTGTTTCAGGCCGGCTACACCCGTTCGCTCGGCCCGATCGCCCGAAGGACGCGCAGCGCACGCCCCCCCTTGTACTGGCCGATTTGCGCGAGGTACTTCTTCTCCCCCTCGACACAGAGCACCACCGGCTGGTCGGCCGGTTTCTCGGTGAGAACAACGTCGCCCTTCGAGAGGGTGAGGAGCTCGCGGACGGTCATCGTCGTCTCCGCGAGCAGTCCCGTGACGCGGAGCGGGGCGCGGGAGAGGTTGCTGGAGATCTGACGCTCGATCTCGGGCAGGCGCTGGTTCTTCGCGGCGCTGAACCAGCTCCGGCTGCTCAGCTGCTCCATGAAGGGCTCGATCACGTTGTAGGGGATGCAGAGGTTCATCGTGCCCGCGCGGTTGCCGAGCTTGAGCTCGAAGGCGATGACGACGACGACCTCGTTGGGCGGCACGATCTGGACGAGCTGCGGGTTGCTCTCGCTCGCCGCGACGCTGAAGTCGAGCTTCCGGATGTTCATCCACGCCTCGGAGAGGGCCGCCAGCCCCCGGGCCGTGACGTTGTTGATGAGGCGCGTCTCGATCAGCGTCATCGGGCGCTGCGGGATGAACAACTCCTGGCTGCTGCCGCCGAGCAGGCGGTCGATGATCGGGTAGATGATGAGCGGGCTGATCTCGAGGCACATCTGCCCCTCGAGCCCCTCCGCGGCGATCAGGTTGAAGCTCGTGGGGTTGGGCAGCCCGGCCGTGAACTCGGCGTAGGTCATCTGCTCGCACGTCGCGACCTTGACCTCGACGATCGTGCGGAGGAAGCCGGAGAGGGACGCGCCGAAGTTGCGGGCGAAGGACTCGTGGAGCGTCTGGAGGGCCCGCATCTGGTCCTTGCTCACGCGCTCGGGGCGCTTGAAGTCGTAGACCTTGATCTCGGTCGCGTCGGGGTCGCGCGGCTTGCGGCTGAAGATGAGGGGGCGGGCGCCGGGCGCACCGTCCTCTCCCCCGCCGGCTTCGGCGGACGCGAGGAGCGCGTCGATGCTGTTCTGATCGAGCAAGTCGGCCACGGATCCTCCGGCGCCTTTCCCCTGTTCTTATCGGCTCGCCGGGCCGCAAGCGCTTGAGGAGTCCGTCCGGGTGCGCAAACCCTGCCGATCGCCGATCCGAGAACCGCCGGTTTGGGCCCAAAGGCCCCGGATTGCTGGCGGAGACGCCCGGCACGGCGCACCTTGTCGGCGCGGCAACGCGTTGTCGGGGAACGGGATACGGTGCGCTCGAAGCGAGGGTGTGGGAATGAGGGGGGCCGTCGATCGCAGGCTAGCGCACCTTGCCGGGGTCTACTCGGTGATGTTCGGCGGCGTTGCGCTGATGACCGCGCTCTCGTGCGGCTTGGTCGCGATCGAGCCCCCGAGCCCGGACCCGAACCTTCTGTCCACCATGGTGCCGTTCCTGGTGATCGTCTTCGCGATGACGACGCTCGCCGGCGTCGCCCTCGGGCATGTCCACGCCAAACAGGCGTGGCTTCGGGTCGAGGGGCAGCGATTGGCGCGTGCGCGTGAGTCGCTCCTCCCCGCGTTCCACAACGTCACCATCCTGCGAGCGCTCGCTTTCGGCGTCCCCGGCGTCGTCGGCAACGCGGCGTTGATGCTGCTTGGCGACTGGACGATCGCGCTGATCCCCGTCGGGTGTGTCGGCATGATGGCGCTGGTCTTCCCGAGCGGGCTGCACTTCGACCGGTTCGTGCGCGGGGCGAAGCCTCGGGCGGAGCCTGCACGCACGACGGCCGGGGCCGGGCCCGCGCGGGCCGCGGCGGCGGGCGCATGACAGCGGCGCGCCGCTTCATACCCTCGCCCATGAAAGCAATCCTCTTCGCCGTCCTCGCCGGCGTCTGCTGGGGCCTGGGCGAGGTCGCGACCAAGCAGGTGCTGTCGAGCGGCAAGGTCGGCACATGGTCGCTGCTGCTGGTGCGCGTCGTCGGGATCGTGCCGATCGTCCTCCTCGCGTATTGGCTCGCGTACAGCGTCTTCAAGAGCGAGCCGCCGGTGTGGTGGAAGGCGCCCGCCCCGGTGCTCAACAAGCTCTTTTTCGGGTCCGCCTTGCTCGCCGGCTTCGGCGGCGTCGCGTTCTTCTATCTCGGCCTCGCGCACGGCGAGATCAGCACCGTCAAGCCCGTCGCCTTCGCGCTCGCGCCGGCGATCGCGGCCGTCTTCGGCGCGCTCTTCCTCAAGGAAGCGATGACGGTGCAGAAGGGCGTCGGCATCGCGCTGATGCTCGTCGGGCTCGTGCTCATCGCCCGCGCCCCCCACGGCGATGCCGGCCACGCACCGGAGGCTCAGCTACCAGCGAATACACCGGGTACACCGTGACGCCGCGCCTCAAAATCACCCGCGCGACCGCCGCGGAAGTGAACGACCTCGCCCCGCTCTTCGACGGCTACCGCCGCTTCTACGGCAAGCCGTCGGAGCCGGACGCGTGCGCGCACTTCTTGAACGAGCGGATCTCGAGGAACGAGTCCGTGGTCTTCATCGGCCGCTTCGGCGACGCCGCGGCGGGGTTCACGCAGCTCTACCCGACCTTCACGAGCGTCGGCATGGCGCGGGTCTGGCACCTGAACGACCTCTTCGTCGCCGAAGGCTTCCGCCGGCGCGGCGCCGCGAAGGCGCTGATGCTGCACGCCATCGCCTTCGCCCGCGGCGACGGGGCGATGCGGGTGACGCTGGAGACCCAGGTGGAGAACGCCTCCGCCCGGGCCCTGTACGAGTCGCTCGGGATGACGCTGGGGACGAAGTTCGTGAAGTACGCGATCGGGTTTGAATGATGGGATCAGGGGCCGGTGAACGGTGATCAGCGAATGGCGTCGTTCGTCGCGCCGCGAGTCGCGGTAGACTCCGGAACAACCGGCTGACCCCATTCACCGATCCCTGATCACCGATCACATGGACTCCCGCGCCTACTCCCCCACCAACCCCGTCGACGTTCCTTCCGTTTCGCGCATGCTGGCGCTCGCGTTCGGCGGGACCGCGGACGCGACCGGCGGCTGGGTGCGCAGCGCGGGCCTGGAGAACCTGCGCGTGCTGCGCGGCGAGGACCACGAGCCGGTCGCGTGCCACCTGCAGATCCCGATGGGCCAGTACTTCGGCGGCAGAAGCGTCCCGCTCGTGGGCATTGCGGGCGTCGCGGTGCCGCCGGAGCGGCGCGGCCGCGGGCTCGCCCTCTCGATGATGAAGGAGTGCGTGCGAGAGATCGCCTCGCGCGGCGTCGCGCTCAGCGGGCTCTACGCCTCGACGCAGGCGCTCTACCGCCAGGTGGGGTACGAGCAGGCCGGTGAGCGCTTCCAAGTCCGCGTCCCGGTGGTGCGCTTCGCGGGCGCGGGCAAGGCCCGCGACATCGTGGCTCTGGGACCCGAGCACAACGACGCCGTAGCCCGCTGCTACAACGCCTTCGCCTCGCGCTTTACCGGGCCTCTCAACAGAGGGGAGTACATCTGGAACCGCGTCCGCAGCAGCCGGGGCGTGGACTATTACGGCTTCGGCGTGATGGAAGAAGGCGAGATCCGCGCGTACGTCTACCTCGCGTCGGAGCGAAAGCCCGACACCGGCCGCCAGGACCTCATGCTCTCGGACATCGCGTTCGCGAGCGTGGGCGCGGCGCGGCAGATCATCGCCTTCCTCGCCGACTTTGAGCCCATGGCCGACGAGGTGGTCTTCCACGGCTCGTCGCTCCACCCGCTGCTCACGCTCCTTCCGCAGCAGCGGTACAAGGTCTCCCTCCGCGACTACTGGCTCATCCGAGTGACGGACGTCGCCGCGGCGCTGCAGGCCCGGGGCTACCCCGCAGGGCTCAAGCAGGCGGTGACGTTCGACGTGCGCGACGAACTGATCGGGACGAACAACGGCCTCTGGACGCTGCGCGTGAACGACGGCGCGGCGGAGGCGGAGCGTGGCGGCGACGGAAGCCGGGCGATCGCGTGCGACGTGCGGGCGCTCGCGTCGATCTACGCCGGCCTCTACTCGTGCACCCAGGCGGCGCTGTTGGGGATGTGCGAAGGGCCGGAGAGCGCGCTCCGCGCGGCGGACGCAGTCTTCGCCGGCAACACGCCGTGGATGAGCGATATGTATTAACCACGCAAAGCGTCGTTGCACACCGTTTACCACGAGGCACAGAGACGCAGAGAAGAGAAAGAACGGGCCGGGTTGACGCCCGGTGGCAGCGGTCATCCCAATGCTCCCTGTTCTTCTCTTCCGACCAGTCAGCTTTTCTTCTCTGTGTCTCCGTGCCTCTGTGGTAATCGACCACTCAACGGGCGCAAAAACGAACAAGGCGGAGCCATCGGCCCCGCCTTGCCGCTCACCACAGATCGTTCGTGTTTAGCGCCCGCCCTCGAGGCCGGCCATGATCGTCACCTCGTCGCCGAGGCCTTTGCCGACCATGTAGTTCATGCCGAAGTCACTGCGCTTGAAGGTAAACTTCGCCTCGACCCCCGCCACCTCGCCCCGGCGGCCGGTCGCCTGGCCGGTGTGCGTCACCTGCACGGTGACGGGCTTGGTCTGGCCGCGGATCGTGAGGTCGCCCGTCACGTCCCACGTGCTCTCGCCGGTCTTGGAGAAGCCGGTGGACTTGAACGTGGCCGTCGGGAACTCCGTCGCGGAGAAGAAGTCCTGGTTCTTCAGGTGCGCGTCGCGCTTGTCGTTGCGGCTGTCGATCGAGTCGACCTTGATGGTCACGTCGATCACGCTCTTGTTCGGTTCGGCCGGGTTGAGGAAGAACGTGCCGCTCACGTCGTTGAACGTGCCGTAGAAGTACGCGACGTCCTGGTGCTTGATGCGGTAGACGACCGACGAGTGGACCGTGTCGATCTCGAAGGGCTTCGCGTCCTCGGCGTTGAGCGCCACGGGCGTCACGGCCGGCGTGGAAGCCGGGGTTGACCCCGCCCTCTCCCACACCGCGGCGCCGACCACCGCGCCCCCGACAATACCCGCCGCCGCCAACGCCCACAAGCCCTTGCAACCACATGCACAATTCATTCTGGAGCCCTTTCGTTCGGGGCGGCGCGCACGGGCACCCGCCCTCAGCGTTAGATGCCATGGTCGGTCCCGGGTGGCAGAAATCCGGGCGGTGACCGCTCCCACCCTCCCGCTCACTCGGGGCGCAAGAAGTGGCAGTACGGCTGCTTGCCCGTTTTCTCGTAGTACCGCTGGTGGTAATCCTCTGCCTTGTAGAAGGTTGCGTCTGGCTCGATCGTTGTCGCGATCGGGCGCGTGTGCTTGCCCGCGCGGCGATCCTTCACCGCCTGCGCGACGCGCGCCTGCTCCGGTGTGTTTGCGAAGATCACGGAGCGGTATTGGTCGCCGATGTCGGGTCCTTGGCCATCGACCTGCGTCGGGTCGTGCAGCCGGAAAAAAATGTCCACGAGCTGCTCGTACGAAATCTTCGACGGGTCGAACGTCACCCGCACAACTTCGGCGTGCCCGGTGTCCTCGTAGCACACCTGCTTGTACGTCGGGCTCTTGGTCTTGCCCCCCGCGTAGCCGCTCACGGCGTCGATCACGCCCGGTTGCTGACGGAAGATATGCTCGACGCCCCAGAAGCACCCGGCGCCGAAGAGTGCGGTGTCGGTCTTCGCCGCCGCGGGCATACCGGTCCGGGTTTTCTCGCTTGCCACGGGTTGGCCCTCCGATGTGCGCACCGACGCGGGCGACGCGTCCCCCACCGCCCTGTCGCCGCAGCCGGCGGACGCGAACAACGCCGCCGCCATGAAGCAGAGCGAGACGAGCGTCGCCGACGGGTTCATTCGCATCCCCTTTGGACGCCCGGACCGGCGGCGTGTTTCACGTCAGCCACCGGCCCCCATCCACGCGGATGATCTGACCCGTCATATAGGCGGCCTCGAAGGCGATCCAGCGGACGGTTTTCGCCGCATCGGCTGGGCTCCCCGCTCTGCCGAGGGGGATGCGGCGCAGGTAGCGGGCCTTCTCCTCATCGCTCATTTCCGCGTCCCCCTCCGGCCAGGCGACGACACCGGGCGCGACGCCGTTCACGCGGACGTCGGGCGCGAGGTCACGGGCGAGGGCGTGGATCATCTCGTTGAGCGCGCCCTTGGACATCAGGTACGCCGCGTGCCGCCGGCGCGGGCGGCCGAGGGAGTGCATGTCCGTCATGGCGACGATGCACGCGCCGCCGGGGAGCGGCGACTGGCGGAGGAGCGGCGCGAGGCGCGCGGAGATCATGAGGGGTGCGAGCGCGTTCACCCACATCTGGCGCAGCGCCTCCGAGGGCTCGATGTCCGCGAGAGGCGAGGGCTCGAAGGTGCTCGCGTTGTGCACGACGACGTCGAGGCGCGCGAGCGTCTTGGAGAGCTGCTCGGCGAGCGCCTCGACCTCGCGCCAGTTGGCGAGGTCGACCTGGAACCCCGTGCATTCACGTCCCAACTCGCTCACTTCGCGCGCGAGGGATTGCGCCTCGTCGTGGCTCTGGTGGTACGTGAAGACGATGTCGCACCCGGCGCGGGCGAGCTCGAGCGCGATCTCGCGCCCGACGCGCTTCGCGGCCCCCGTCACGAGCGCAACGGGCGCGGCGCCGCGCTTCATCGGCGGCGTCACGCCCGCGTGCGTTTCCTCCAGCGCATCGGGCGGCGGGACCGCGGCGCGCCTGCCGGCCTCTTCCCACGCGCTGGGCCCGGGCGGCGCGGGCGGCTCTCTCGAAGCGAGCGCCTGCTGCACCCCGCGGCGGTGTCGCGCGAGGAGGAGCCACACGACGCCGACGATGAGCACGCCGATCAGGCAGAAGAAGAGAATCAGCTTCGCCGAGTCGCGCAGGGCCTCCTTCTCCTGCGGCGTCTTCGGCGCCGCCGGGGGCTGGGCGATGGTCGCGATGAACTGCCGGGCGCGCACGGGCAAGAGCGTACCCCGGGTGAGGCGCGGCGCCCGGCACGGTCCGGCTTCGCCGCGGGCGCGCCAGAAATGAACACGGCCCTCGCGCGGAAGCGAGGGCCGTGGTGCGAGGATGCAGATTGGGAGAGCGGCGGGCCGGCCGAGACCGCTCCGGACGAACGGGGCGCCGCGCTATTCCTCGTCGTCGCCCTCCGCGGCGTGCTGCGTCTGCAGCTCCGCCTCGAGCTGCTCGATGGACTTTTCTTCCTCGATCTTCTCGCCGCGGGCGATCTTCTCGGCCCGTTCCTTCTCGATCTTGCGCTTGATCGCCTCGACCTTGTTGCGGTCGGGCGCGAGGATGATGCTGGCCTGCTTGCCCATCCAGCGCGGTGCCTGCTCGACCTTGGCGACGTCCACGAGCGCGTCGCGCACCTTGGCGAGGTTCTGGATGCCCAGCTCGCTGTGCGCGATCTCGCGTCCCTTGAAGCGCTGGGTCACCATCACCTTGTGGCCGTGCATCAGGAATCGCCGCGCCTGATCGACGCGCACCTGGATGTCGTGCTGGTCGATCTTGACGCTGCGCCCGAGCCGGATTTCCTTCATCTCCGACGACTTGGACGCGGCGCGTGTCTTGCGGGCCTTCTGCGACAGCTCGTACTTGTACTTGCCGTAGTCCATGATCTTGCAGACCGGCGGACGCGAGTCCGGCACGACCTCCACGAGATCAAGGCCCTGCTCCTGCGCCATACGCAGGGCGTCGGACGTCTCGACGACGCCGATCTGCTCGTTGTCGGGGCCGACGAGCCGCACCGGGGTGATGCGGATCATCAGATTGACGCGCGTGCGCTGCACCGGCTCGCGACCGGGACCGTCTCGACCGAATCGACCCATGTGTTCCTCAGAACTCCTTCACCGGGCGCGGACGCGCCGACGGTGGAATAGCACCGACGCCGCGGGAACGCCCCGCGAACGCGGCCGACCACGACATTGAACGAATTGGACGGGCGGATGGCGTCATGGGCGGCACGCGGGGGCGAACGCCCCGCAGATCCCCGCCCGTTGCTCGATGCGTGTGTGCACCAGGTCGCCTCGCCCGCCGCCGGCGCCGGGACAGTCCGGATCCATCCGGAAGCCTGACGCACGCGCCAGCCTAACACATCGGAGGCCGGGCGACAAGCCCATCGGCGTGAATCCGGCGCAAATCCCGCAAATCCGCGTGGGTCGACCGGTGAGTTTTGCGTCATGCCAGGGAGATGACGAGCTGGACGATGTTCAGCAGACCGCTCAGGACCAGCAGGCCCAGCAGCCACGGGCGGACGACCGGCCCGCCGGCGGGCTGGACCGCGGCGATCTCCCCCTGGGCCTTGGCCTCCGCGCTGGCGAGGGCCGTCAGGTCCGCCGCGCCGAAGTCCTTGTGGGCGATGGGCGGGGTCTGCTTGGCCTTCACGGCCCGGAGGTCGGTAATGAGGTCCTTGCAGTTCTGGTAGCGCTTCTTCGGGTCCTTGGCCATCATCATCTCGATGACCTCGGAGAGCCCGGCGGAGAGCCTGGGGTAGACGTGGTCCGGCGGCACGAGCTCGGCCTTGAGGTGCTTGTGCATGACGGCCGAGGGGTTCTTCCCGTCGAAGGGCACCTGGCCCGTCACCATGTGGTAGAGCGTCGCGCCCAGCGAGTAGATGTCCGCGGGCGGGCCGATGTTGACCTCGCCCCTGATCTGCTCCGGGCTGATGTAGTACGGCGTGCCGAAGGCCTTGCCCTGCTCGGCCTCGGCGGCCTCCTTGTCGGAGATCGCGCGGGCGAGGCCCATGTCGGCGAGCTTCACGACGCCCTCGCGCGTGAGCATGATGTTCTTGGGCTTGACGTCGCGGTGGATGAGCCCGCGCTCGTGCGCGTGCTGGAGCGCCTCGGCCACCTGGAGCGCGATCTGGACCGACTCCTCCTCGGGCACGCGCTTCTTGGTGACGATCTGGTCGTAGACGGTGGTGCCGTCCACGTACTCCATCACGAAGTAGTAGTACTCGCCGGCCTTGCCCACGTCGTACGCCGCGACGATGTTGGGATGGTTGAGCTGCGCCGCCGCCCGCCCCTCGGCGTAGAAACGCTCGACGAACTGCTTGTTCGTGGTGAACTTGAGCGGGAGGACCTTGATCGCGACGAGGCGGTCGAGGGAGATCTGCTTGGCGAGCACGACGTTGGCCATCGCGCCGGAGCCGAGCTTCTTGATCGCCTTGAACCCGGGGATCTTCTGGCCGGAGCGCTCGGCGAGGGCCTGCTCGCGCAGGCGCTGCATCTGGCGCTTCGTGATGTAATCGTTGTCGACGAGCAGCTCGACGAGGCTGCGCGAGTTGTTCTCGGCGACGCCCGACTTCGCCTGCGTGAGGCAGTGCTGTACTTCCTCGACCGTCGCGAACCCCTGGTCGATCACGAGGCGGCCGACGATGCTGTCGACGTTGCTCCCGCTCTTGGCGACTTCCTGGAGGATCTCCTCCGTCGTCGGCACCGCCGGACCGGTGGAGCCCAGGCCGGGCTTGCTCGCGCTCGGGTCGATCCCCGGGCCGGAGCGTGCCAGCGGGCTGGTCTCGGACAGGTCGGTGTGTCGCTTGGGGTCTGACATCGTGCTCCGCGGTTGCTCGTGCGGTCCCGGAGGGCCAAAGGTACCCGTCCCGGAACCGTCCGACACGGACGCTTGGCCGCCGCTTCTGCGCGGCGGCCCGTTCATCCCGTCCGGATTGGTCGAGCGCACGACATCCATTGTACCGAGAACCCCGATCGAATTGGGGCCGAACCCCGCGCAGAGCTTGCGGAGACCCCCGCTCTTCCTTTACGATGGCGGTTTCGGTCAGTTCCGGAATCCGCCGGCCGCCGACGGGCGGATGGGGGTCCGAACGACCGATACGGATGTTTCCCTATGCGCACGCCTCACCGGGCCTTCACGCTCATCGAACTGCTCGTCGTCATCGCGATCATCGCGCTCCTGATCGGGCTTCTCCTCCCCGCGGTCGGCAAGGCGCGCAAGGCCGGCTGGCAGACTGTGTCGATGGCGAACCTCCGCTCGATCTGCACCGCGGCGTTCAGTTATCAGGATTCCTACAAGGGCTACCTGCCGATCGTGCCGCTCAACGACCGTCGAGGGCAAGTGACGGAGGCCAAGGTCTTCGAGCCCGGCGGCGGGGGCGGGCAGCTGGACGCGATGTGCAGCTGGACGTTCGGCGGGATCAACTGTAACAAGTTCTGGTACAACGGGCCCTCGGGCGGCCCGCCCGGCTGGTACGACCACGAGGCGGCGGACAGGCCGCTGAACAGCTTCCTCTACGCGAACGAGATCCCGGCGCCGCCTCGGCCGACACGGCTGCCACGCAACGCGCCCGAGCGGAAGGCCTTTCGGCTCGAGGTCTTCCGCGACCCGAGCGACAAGGCGAGCTATCAACAACTGTGGGACGGCACGCAGCGGCTCGAGCCGCCGCCGCACTTTCCGTCGTTGGTGTCGCGCGATCCGGACACCGGCCAGACGCTATCGTCGTACATGGACGTCGGCACCAGCTATCACGCGAACCTCAAGTGGCACGAGCAGATGGTCGGCCAGGGTGTCGATTGGGAGCGAGGGTGGTACTACGGCTTCAGGCGTCTCCGGTCGGCGGACGCGTACGTCCCTTCGCGGCTCGCGTGGGTGCACGACCAGTACGCCGACATCGTGGTGTACCACCCGCTCGAAGGGTTCGCGCTGCGGAACGGCTACGGCGACATCAATAAGTCCGTCATGGGCTTCATGGACGGGCACGCCGCATTCAAGAGCGTGATCCCGGGGCGGCAGGCCGCCTCGTACAACAACAACCAGTACACGTTTGTCTTTGAGGACCTGCCGGTGCCGACGAACTGAGCAGACCCGCTTCCGCGGGACGTCGGCGCGCGTGTTTCCGGAACCGTCCACTTTTTTTTGCGAATGTACGATGTTGGCCCCTCGCGCCGATGGGAGTGGCGAGGGGGCACCCCAACGTCGTCGCGACGTTCGGCGCTGCTCGCGGCGGCGCGGGGTGTGTTTGCCACGGCAAGGAACAACCAATGCGAAGCAATCGTCGGGGTTTCACGCTCATCGAGCTGTTGGTCGTCATCGCCATCATCGCGCTGCTGATCGGGCTTATCTTGCCCGCGGTCGGCAAGGCGCGCCGCGCGGGCTGGCAGACCGTCTCGCTCTCGAACATCCGCAGCCTCTGCCAGGCGGCGTTCATGTACCAGGACCAGTACAAGGGATATCTGCCCATCGTCGCGTTGGACGGCCAGCGCGGGCAGTACACGGACGATCAGGTCATGGCGCAAGGCAATGCGTTCGCGTATTGCAGCTGGACGCACGGCGGGATAAACCCGAACTCGTACTGGTACGGCAGCGCGGCGATCTACGACCATGAAGCCGCCGATCGCCCGCTCAACACGTTCGTGTACGATCGCGTGATCCCTGCGCCGGACCGGCCGCAGCGGATGGCGCCGAGCGCCACCGATCGCAAGAACTTCCAGATCCCGGTCTTCCGCGATCCGAGCGACAAGGTCAGCTACCAACAGGAATACACCAACCTCGCGTCCACCGACCCCGCAGCGTGGCCGACCCAGCTGGCGTCGCGCGACCACGGCACGGGCCCGGTGATCTCGTCGTACGAGGATGTCGGCACGAGCTACCACGTCAATCTCAAGGGTGTCGAACAGCTCCAGGTCGTGCACAACCGTCCGACGGGCGTCGCGTGGGTCTATGCGCTGCGCCGCCTCCGCGCCGCGGACACCTTCGTCGCCTCGCGGATGGCGTGGATCACCGACCAGTACGCCGACATCGTCGTCTACGACCCGCGCGAGTCGCTCGCCGTCCGCAACGGCTACGGCGAGATCAACAAGTCGATCATGGGCTTCATGGACGGCCACTCCGCGTTCAAGCCAGTCATTCCCGGGCACAGGGCCGTTTCGTACAACAACAACGAGTACACGTTCGTCTTCGAGGACCTGCCCGTCCCGACCGACGTTCCGTAACTCTTCACCACAGCACGGCATTCAGTCCGGACCGGCCGCGACCTATCGCGGCCGGTCTTTTTTCATCCATGGGCAACGCCGCGGCGACATCTGCTGCACGGTGAGCAACTGTGGAGATGCACCGCACAAAACCCTTCCAGATGCGCCCCACAGGTTCCGGCTTGACAAAACCCCAATATCCAGTAGGCTTTCCCGCACGGGCGTTCTGCCCGGGTTCTGACGGCCGTTTGACAGGATACACCGCCCAGCACGGAGTGAACACCATGAATCGTCGCGGATTCACGCTTATCGAGCTTCTCGTGGTCATCGCGATCATCGCGCTGCTTATCGGGATTCTTCTTCCGTCCGTCAGCAAGGCCCGGATGTCCGGGTTCAAGGTGCAGAGCCTGAGCAACCTGCACCAGAACATGCTCTACATGAACTACTACAGCACGGACAACAAGGAGGAACTGCTCAACCCCTTCAATCCCACCGATCGCACGGCCGCGAATCCCCCCAACACGCCGTGGGATGATCGGTGCGTGGTTTTCGAGCCGATCGCGGTGGCGCAGTCGCTCGGGCACCCGCTCTACGCCTACGCCTGGGACTACGGGGATGGTGTGCAGAGCAACCAGGGGACCGAGACGTTCTCCTATCACTGGCTGAGCCACATGCTCTACGGCGACAAGGAGACGTCCAGCCGCATGAAGTCCGGCATCGCGCCGGCCGACAAGGCGATGAAGCGCTTCTGGCAAGAGAACACGAGCGCGAACGCACAGACGGACATGTCGTGGATCTTCCCGTCCTCGTACTGGTACTCGCCCACGTGCTGGCAGTCGTACCGGCGCTTCCTCAACCCGACGCGCACGCTCAACCCGCCGCCGAACCAGGGTGAGAATGGCTTCTGGATCCGCCGCAACAAGGTGAGCGACGTCTACCAGCCCGGCTCCAAGGTCATGCTTTTCGAGAGCCACGACTTCGTCGAGAAGGGCCAGCCCATGTGGAACTCGCCCTTCGCCCGGCCGTGCGTCGCGATGGTGGACAGCAGCGCGAAGGCCGTCAGCATGAATACCATCATCTCGAAAACGACGACCGACCCGAACCAGACAGATATGCTTCTTTCGCCGTCGGGCAACTGGGGCCCGGTGAATCCGACGCAGGGCGAGATGAATTACTTCTACGAGACCTATGCCCGCTGGGGCTTCCGATTCGACTTCGGCAACCCGGCCTACTTCTTCGCGACGCGCAACGGCATCCGGGGGATTGATCTCCGATGAGCGACACTGTTGACAAGAAGAAGCTGTACATCGCCGTCGGCATCGGCGCCGTCGCGTTGATCGTCGTCGGCTGGCAGGTGTACAGCATGCTCGACAACAGCGCCCCCACCGCGCAGTCCGCGGAGGAAAAGGCGCTGCTGGAGAAGCAGGAGGCGATCGCGGCGGAGGCCGCGAAGAACGAGCAACCGGCGCAACCGACGCCGGAGCCTGCGAGCAGACCACCCCGGGGTGCGCCGGCGCCGCGGTGACAGTTCGAGATTGTCGTTCTCTCAACCGGTCGCGGCACAAGCGGCCGGTTTTTCGTGCGCCGCGGATACGTCGCGACGCCTACTGCACGAGCCCCTTCGTCAGCCGCATGAACGCCGTCTCGAGGTTCACGGGCTCTTCCGCGAACTTGGTGAGGCGGAAGCCGCGGTTGACGAGCTGGTTGGGGATGTCGCTCACGGTGAAGACCGCGCCGTTGTCCTCGTAGGTCACGTGGAGGAGTCGCGCGTTGGGCGCGGCGGTCACGGAGTCGTCGTTGGCGATCGCGACCTTCTTGACGCCGGGGACGGCGGCGAGGAGCTTGGCCGCCTCGTCGATGCGCTCCGAGACCCCGATGTGCAGCACGTGGCCGAGCCGGGCGCGGCGGAGGATCTCGTCCACGCCGCCGGAGAAGAGGAGCTTGCCCCGCTCGATGATCCCGACGACGTTGCACAGTTCCGCCAGCTCGGGCAGGATGTGCGAGGAGATCAGGATGGTCTTGCCCATGCGCCGCAGCTCCTTCAGCAGCTCGCGCATCTCGATGCGGGCGCGCGGGTCGAGGCCGCTGGCGGGCTCGTCCATCAGCAGCACCTTGGGGTCGTGCAGGAGGACGCGCGCGACGGAGAGCCGCTGCTGCATGCCGCGGCTGAGGGAGTTGACCTCCGCCGTCGCCTTGTAACCCAGGTCGGTCAGTTCGAGGACGTCGTGGACGACCTTCCTGCGCTGCTGGCCGTGGATGCCGTACGCCGCGGCGAAGAACTCGAGGTATTCGGTGACGACGAGGTCCTCGTACGCGCCGAGCTCGTCGGGGACGTAGCCGACGAGGGGGCGGATCAGGCGGTTCTGGTAGCCGATGGTGAGGCCGGCGACGTTGGCTTGGCCACTGCTGGGCTTCAAGAGTGTGGCGAGGATCTTGATCGTCGTCGTCTTGCCCGCGCCGTTGGGGCCGATGAAGCCGAAGCAATCCCCCTCGTTGATGGTGAGGTTGAGGTTGTCCAGCGCCGTGAGGTCGCCGTACTTCTTCGTCAGGTTGATCGTCTCGATCATCGGCACGCGCGTTCACTCCCCGCCGTCGGCGCCTTCGTCTTCGGGCTGCTCGACCGACTGTTCATCGGCCGCCGCCCCCTCGCCGGCCCGCTTGGGACGCCGCTGATCCTCGGGCTTGCCCACGGGCGGCGGCGAGGCGGGCAGAGGGTACACCCAGCGGACGAAGGTCTTGCCCCGGGTGGGGAGTTCTTGGCCGTCCACGTAGAGCGGGATGGGGGTGGCGCTGTCGTCGCGCAGCCACCCGGTGACGATCACGCACGGCTGCGTCAGCCAGCGCGAGAGGTCGAGGGTGTGCATGCTCTGGCGCTGGGCCGCGATCTGCTCGACGGTCGAGGACATGGAGTTGCCGTAGGTCGGCGGTTCCAGGTGGTGGAAGAAGCTCAGGACGAAGAGCCGGTCTTCGAGTGAGCCCCCGGTGACGGGGCCGAAGCCGACCATGTCGGTCAGGGTGGACTTGGAGCGGAGCGTGGTGACTAGGGCCGGCGGCGCGCCGTCGAGCCTCGTCAGAACGCTCATCGAGAGAGGCTCGTCGGGCTTCCAACCCGTCGGGGGCAAGAGGTATGCCTCCGCCACGGCGGGCAGCGCGATGGACGGGTTGCCGGTGATGCGCTCCTGGCGTCGCACGACGACGACATAACCGTCTTCGATCAGTCCCGGCAGGCTGTGGACAAGCCAGCCGTCGAGGGAAGGCTCGGACTTCTGAGCCCCCTGCGTCCTTTCGACGACCTTGAGCGTCCCTTCCGTGCCGTCGGCTGGGTTGACGGGCCGGATCATCCGCCACACGGGCGGGCCGACCCAATCGGCGCGGAGCTGCTTCACCGTCGCGCGCACGGGGAAGGACATCGCGTCGGGCGAGCGGGCGTTGACCGGGTAACCGCGGGCGTCGGGGAAACTGCCGCCCGTGCGCTCGTCGCCCGGGCCGTCCCACGGCGCGAGGCACGAGAGGGACCGCTCCATCTCGCCGCTGGCGTCCCCCACCGTCACGCGGGCGTCGCCGTACCAGGGCACGAGCACGCTGAACCAGCCGCGGGCGCGCTGCACGGGCTGGCCGTAGACGTGGTCGAGGACCGTGAAGTGCGTGGCCTCCACGCGCGTCGGGCGCAGCGCCGTCGCGGCTCCCCACGCGAGCACCGTGAACGCGAGCGTGCCCGCGCCGAAGGCCAGCCACGCGAAGCGGTGCAGGTCCCTGCGCTTGAGGACGAAGTAGAGGGGCGGCCCGACGGCCAACCAATACACCGAGAAGAGCGTGAAGCCCGCGAGCGCGCCGAGGAACGATCGGCCGGTGACGTTGATCTGGTCGGCGATCACGCGGTCCACGAACCACTCGCGCCGCGGTGACTGCTTCACCGCTTCGGAGCGGTTCTGGAAGTTGCCGCGCCGGCCCAGGACGCGGTTCCAGAAGATATCCGCGTCCACCATCTGGAACTGGCTGAACGCCGTCTGGTTGATGTCGATGCCGACGAGCGTCACCATCCCCATGCCGACGAGACGGCGGACGACGACGCACTCGCCGTCGGCGTTGCTCAGGATCGGGATGCCCTCGCTCGGCGCCGCCTGCGGGTTGGCGCCGAAGGTGTGGACGATGCCGGCTTTGGGGTACGGCCCGTCGATTCTGTTGGTGAGGAGCGGGCGGTACGGGAGCAGGTCCACGTTCTCGCGCCGGCCGATCACCACCGAGGGCATAATGGAGTGGAGCGGGTTGCTGGCGGGGTTGCTCCACATCTGCGCCACGGGCGGGAGGACGATGACGAGGTGGCCGCCACGCTCGACCCACTCGCGGATCGCCGCGGCCCGCTCCTCGCGGAGTTCGGTGATCTCGCCCTGGCCCCAGACGATCGTCTCGAACGGGAGGAGACCCAGCCAACGGTCGGGGAGTTCCGCGGGGCGCAGGCCGGTCACGATCTCGGTCAGCTCGTGACCCATGACGGCCTGCGGCGCGCCGCCCCCGCTGCCGGAGCCGGGGCGAGCCGAGTACTGCCGCAGCCCGAGGTCGCGGTCGCCGAGCATCCCGACGAGGCCGACCGTGTCGGGGACGGTGTTGCCCTGCTTGAGCTGCACCTCGAGGCGGCCGAGCAGGCGGCCGGGGCGGAAGACATCCTCTCGCGGGGCACGCTCGCCGGGGCCCTCGGCCTCGATGGCTTCGTGCACGGTGATCATCACCTGATCGCGCCCGAACTCGGTGTGAGCGAGCCGTCCGTAAAGCCAGACGCTCTGCTGGACACCCGGATTGGTCGTGACCTCGACCTGCTGGTGCGTGGTGTCGCCGTCGCTGTCGGGCATCGAGAGGCGGACGAGGACCTCGCGCTGCCGCGACCCCGCGTCGGCGATCAGGACACGGACGCCGACCCAATCGCCGAGGCGCGCGACGTTGCCGACGCCGAGCGAGGCGAGCTTGATCTCCACCTCGCCCGTCGACGTGAGCCGCTCGGGCGCCGGGGCGTCGATGCCCGGGCCGGTAACGGCGACGTCCGGCCGGTCGTCTTGGGCGAATGTCGAAGGTGTTGCGGAGACGCAGGCCGCGAAGAGCGTCAATACCGCCAAGCTCCGCATACCCGGCACCCCCTCGGAGTTCTTGGACCTTGCGAACACGGGCGGATTCTACCGATCATGCAGCCGGTGGTTTCACCCGCCGATGTGCTTCTTATGCCGCAGCTGGCCGACAAGTTCTGGATCGTCGTCGCGATGCTGACGCTGGTTTCCGTGGTCGCGGTGCTTCACTGTCTGGCCGCGGCGATGCGGGAGCAGGAGCACCTGGACGAGCTGCGCTCGAAGGTCGGCGGCCTGCGGGCGGAACAGCTGCGGAGGCTGGCGGAGCGGGCGGCGATCCCGGAGATCGAGCCGGAGGAAGAGCGGAAGGCGGCGTAATGCCGCCGCTGGCGCCGGCGAACAGCGAGCTGTGATCGGTGACTGGTCGCCTCGGGCCAGCCCGGTCAGGCGTGCGCGATCCGAACGGTCCGGCCGCCACCGCTCACTGATCACCGTTCATCAATCACTTTTTCTCACGGCACGAACATCTCGAAGCCGCGGGCGAGGAGGCCGTTCGGGGCGTCGTGGCCCTTGAGCAGTTCGTTGACGCGGCTCGTGATGAGCGCCTCGGCATCGGCGAGGATGCTCTGCGCGTCGGGCTTGCCGCCCGCGGTCATAAGGTAGTTGAACGCGCGGGCCATGCCGCAATTCGCGATGAAGTCCGGGATCACGGCGAAGTGCTTGTCCGCCTCGCGGGCGAGGACGAGCATGTCCGCCACCCAGTCGGCGATCTGCGCCTTGCCCTTGTCGTACGCGAAGGGGTTGTTCGCGCCGCAGGAGACAACGCGCACGCCGCCGCTGCGCATCATTCCGAGGCGCGCCGACGTGGTCGTGTGGCTCGCCGCGGCGGGGATGTAGATCTCGGCGGGCAGCGAGAGCACCTCATCGCCCGCGTGCGTGTCGACGGTTGTCGCCCCTTCCTGCCCGAACTTCGCGGGCAGGTCGGTGCCGTCGCGTGCCAGGATGAGCTTTTTGACGTCGAGGCCGTTCTGGCGCGAGACAACGCGGATCGAGCCGTTCGCGTTGCGTGTGCTCGTCGCGACGAGAGCGACGCCGCGTTTTTCGAGGTAGTACGCCGCGAAGGCGCCGACGGCGCCGAACCCCTCCACCGCCATGCGCCGGCCGGCGAGATTCATGCCGCGGGCGGCGTAGTACGCCTCCACGCTGCGGGCGACGCCGAGGCCGGTGACGACGTCGGCCACCATCCATGCGCCGCCGGCGCGCGGGCCGGGGAGGTCGTCGAGGCGCACGAGGGCCTCGACGCCGTGCTTGAGGCGGTCGATCTTGGGCCCGGGGCCCTCGCGGTCGGGCCACCCGTGGCCGCGCGCGATGCCCTCTTGCACGTGCCCGAGGCCGATGGCGCGCTGCGTGATCGCGGTCGCTTCGGAAACCTCATCGACGCCCACATCGCCGCCGGTCCCGTAGCAGGACTTGAGGTACGGCCCGATGTGCCGGTACCAGCGTTCGAGGACGCCGTGCTTCACTTCGCCCGGCGCCGCGGCGTCGAAGCGGATGACGCTCTTGCCGCCGCCGATATCGGGGCCGCAGGCGCGGAACTTGACGCCCATGGTCTTGGCGAGGAAGACGGCCTCCTCGCGCGTGCCGCCCGCCCGCATCCGCGTGCCGCCGCCGGCCGCGCCGCCCCGGAGCGAATCGATGCAAAGCCAGCCGACGGCGTTGGTCCGGTCGTCATGCCACTCGACGACGACCGATGGCGGACGCTGGTAGAACGACTGGTACTTGGCGAAACCGTCGGGCATTCGAACTCCGGGTGGGCGGGAATCGAGGAACTCTGAATGGCCAAGCTTCCAAGCGGCCAGGTTTCCAAACTGACGTCGGTTGCCGAACCTCTGACTCGGCCGTTTGGCGACTTCGCCATTTGGCCATTTGGTCGCTGCTACCGAACTCCCTGCATCTTCTCGATCGTCCCCGTCGTGCTCTTGCCGGGCACGAGGTCGATCAGCGCGACGCGCCCGCCGTAGCTCTCGACGAAGGCCGCGCCGACCACGCGATCTTTCGTGTAGTCTGCGCCTTTGACAAGCACGTCGGGCGTGATCGTCTCGATCAGTTCCTGGGGCGTGTCCTCACCGAAGACGACAACGGCGCCGACGCAGCCCAAGGCACCGAGCACGCGGGCACGGTCCGCCTCCCCGTTCACGGGGCGCGAAGGGCCCTTCAGACGGCGCACCGAGTCGTCGCTGTTGAGGCCGACGACGAGGAAGTCTCCCTCCGCGGCGGCCTTCTCCAGCATCGCGACATGGCCGGAGTGGAGCACGTCGAAGCAGCCGTTGGTGAAGACGACGCGCCCGCCGCGGCGACGCGCTTCCGCGCACTCGGCCCGGGCCTGTTCCCACGAACGCAGCTTGCCGGGGTTGGCGGCGCCCGCGAGGCGCAGCACGCTGTCGCGGACCTGCGGGAACGGGATGGGCTGAACGCCGAAGACCTCGACCTCGAGACCGGCCGCCGCGTTCGCGAAGCGCACGGCGTCGGCCCAGTTACAGCCGTTTGCGCGGGCGGCGGCCAAGCCCGCCAGGAACATGTCGCCGGCGCCCGAGACGTCGTAGACCTGGCGTGCCTGCGTCGGAACGGTCACCGGCCGCTTATCCCTTTCCAAGACCATCGCCCCGTGCCGGTCGAGCGTGAGGACGACGCACTCGAGGCCGAGCCGGTCGAGAAGTGTCCGCGCGAGTGCTTCGTTGTGAGCGCTGTCCGCGCTGTCGGAGGCGGTGCGCATTCCCGTCGCGGCCTCCGCCTCCGTGCGGTTCGGCGTGATGGCCGTCGCGCCGGCGTACTTGGCCGGGTCGGCGCGGAGCGCGGGGTCGACAAAGACGGGCTTGCCCTTCCTCTTCGCCATCGCGATGACTTCGCGGCAGACCTCGGGCCCGCAGACACCCTTGGCGTAGTCCTCGATCACGACGAGGTCGACGTTCGCGATGCGGTCCTCGGCGATGCGGAGCAGACGTGCACTCGCGGCGTCGCTCAGCGGCTCGCGGGATTCTTCATCGACGCGGAACATCTTCTGCGGGTGTCGGGCCTGCGCGAGGCCGATCAGGTTCTGCTTGAGCGTGGTCGGGCGGGAGGCGTCCTCGACGAGCCCGTCGCAGGCGATTCCTTCCTTCGCGAGCGATGCGCGGAGCTGCGCGCCGGCGCCGTCCCCTCCGGTCACGCCGAGCGCGGTGACGCGCCCGCCGAGGGCCGCCAAGTCCATACAAACGTTCGCCGCGCCGCCCGGGCGGAATTCCCGCTTGCGCACGAGCAACACCGGCACAGGGGCGTCGGGGCTCAGCCGCTCGGCCTCGCCGTAGACGAGTTCGTCGAGGATGAAGTCGCCGACGACCAGGGCCGAAAAGGGCCGCCAATCGGCGAGGCGCGCGAGCAGTTCGTCCATCGGCGGAGTGTAGGTTCTCGACGCGGGTGCACCCCCCTTCTACCCTCGCCACCCGGAGGACTCATGCCCAGCGACTTCGTCACGCTCCCTGCGGACAGCAACCAGGCCCTCGGCCTCGCGCGGTACGCGATCGACTTCATGTCCGACGATCCGAAGCTCTCGGGCGATCCGTCCTCGTCCGTCCTCGAACGCACCAACCTCTTCCACACCGACGCCTGCGTCTGCGGCATTTCCGCGATCGCGCTGGGCACGAACGCGCCGGTCCTGCTGCGTCGCGAGGCGATGATGTACCAGACGCCGGGGCGCGGCTTCGGGAGCATGAGCGGCGCGCCGTGGGCGCCCGCGGGCTCGACGGTGCGCGCGGGCGTGCCCGTCTTCGGCAGCGACGTGGACGTGCAGCCGGAGAAGGCGATCGCCGCGAACTCCGCCGCGGTGCGCGAGTGGGACAGCAACGGCACGAACTTCGGCTACAACCCCGCGCGGAAGCAGACGGCGGGCGAGTTCGGGCACAACGACTTCTACCCGGTGGCGCTCGCCGCTGCGCAGCTGCGCGGGCGCGACGGCGCTTTCGCCCTGCGCGGGATGATCCTCGTGGACGAGATCCGCGGGCGGCTGGCGGAGGCGTTCAGCCTCAAGAGCTACAAGATCGACCACGTGCTGCACGGCGCGATCGGGTCGGCCGCGGCGTTCGGAGCGATGATGGGCGCGACGGCAGAGCAGATCGAGAGCGCCATCGGCATGGTGGTGGCGCACTACGTGCCCTTCCGCGCCATCCGCGCGGGCAAGCAGCTGAGCGACAGCAAAGGCGCGAGCGCCGCGGTCAGTACCGAGGCGGCGGTCCTCTCCGTCAAGCGGAGCATGATGGGCTTTCTTGGGCCGCGGGACATCTTCCGGAATCCGGAGGCGGTCTTCCGGCTCTTCCAAGGGCCGGGGCAGCTCTTCGTCAAGACGGAGAGCGCGGGGACGGGGATCCCGGACGCGGTGAAGGGGAAGGCGTTCGCGAGCCCCTTCGACCTGCACCTGGCGCGGTCGGGCGACGACTTCGCGGTGATGGGGATGCACTTCAAGCTGGGGCTCTACGAGCACCAGAGCGCGGGCGCCCTGCAGGGCCTCATCAACATCATCAACCGCAGGCCGGAGCTGCTCGACGATCAGTCGGGGGACGCGATCTCGAAGATGGTGGTGCGGGCGTACGAGCCCGCGTTCGGGATCATCGGCGACCCGGCGAAGCGCGACCCCAAGACGCGCCAGAGCGCGGACCACTCGATGCTCTACCTCGTCTGCACGATGCTGCGGACGGCGCTGGAGCTGCGCGCGGCGGGACACAAGGGGCCGTACGGGTGGAAGGAGCTGATGCTCAGCCCCAACGACTTCAACGAGTCGGCGCTCCACCACCCGGTGACGCGGGCCCTGATGGAGAAGATGCACTTCGAGCACGGCGGCGCTGAGTACGACGCGAAGTACCCGGACGGGATCCCGACGAGCATCGTGATCACGGACGAGTCGGGCGAGAGCTTCGACAGCGGGCTGGTGATGTACCCCGGCGGGCACGCCCGCAACCACCTAGGGCCGGACAAGATCGACCTGCGGGACGTGCTCAACTTCAAGTTCAACCTGCTGGGCAAGCTCGCGATGAACGACCCCAAGCCGGTCATCAAGCGGCTCTCGAACCTCGAGAAGAAGTCGGCGAAGGAAATCGCGACGATCCTAGACTTCCCGCTGGAGGTCAAGGGCAAGTTCGACTAAACCCCGCCGTGAGCGGGCCCTGTAGTCACTTCTGCGGCCCGTTCGTCGCCCGGCGCGGCGCGTCTTCTTCCTTCACCATCTGGTCGAGCATTGTGCCCATGAGCGCGGCGGTGGTCGAGTCCGAGCCGAGCGTGCCGCCCGCGCCGCCCGTCACCATAATCCGCGGCGTGATCTGGATGCCCTTCTCGCCCACGATCTTGAGGAGCTCGATCATCGCCGCGTTGCCTTTGCCGATCTGCTCGGCGATCTGCTTGTAGGCGTCCGCCTGCGCGATCGCCTTGATCGTGATCGCCTCCGCCTCGCCCTGCGCCTCCGTGACCTTCTGCTTCTGCGTCTCCGCGGCGATCTTCACCGAGTACGCGGCGGTCGCGAGCTTCTTCTCCTCGTCCGACTCCTGCTGGGTTCGGGCGAGCTGCTTCTTCTGCTCCGCGGCCTTCTGCTGCTCCTGGAAGGTCGTCTGCTCTTGCTTCGCCAGCTCGCGGTCGGTCTGCGTCTTGAGGAGCGCGCCGAGGCTGGTCTCGTCGCCGACCTCGCCGATGCGGACGGCCGTGACCTTGACGCCGAAGCGGGCCATCTGTGACGCGAGCATGGTGAGGCTCTGCGATTCCTGGATCGATCGCTGCTGGACGTAGTCGAGGGCGCGGACTTTCTCCGCGTTGTTGCGGAAGATCGCGCGGACGGCCGAATTCATGACGTTGCGGAAGCGCTCCCCCTCGTCGTCGCCCAGGGTCGCGACCACGACGGGCGCATTCACGGCCTCGATGACGTACTCGATGCGCACGTCCACCGGGAACTTGAAGCCGTCGCTGGTGGTGACGCGGATGTCGCTCTCTTCGGCGACCGCATCGCGCATCGCGCCGCTGCGCGGCGTGGACGGCCCCGCGTTGGCCGCGGTGTAGTGCGCGATCATCACGCTGCTGTAGAGCTCGACGACCGTGAAGGCGTCCGTGTTGATCGGGTACTTGCCCGGGCGCAGCACGTCGCGCCGGATGCCCATCTCTCCCTCGCGGGCGAAGGAGAGGACCCGCTCGTCGGGGAGCTTCGAGGCCTCGTCCGCCGAGAGGGAGCGGCCGGTCTCCGCGTCGACCATCTCCGTCGCCGGCGAGCCGAAGTTCGCCTTCACGACCCCGACTTCGCCCTGCAGGATCTCGGTCTGGTCCACCATCTTGACCTTGTACAGGAGGGGGTTGAGGCGGTAGGTGCCGGGCGTCAGGACGGACGCCTGCTTGCCCTTGCGCCCGTTGCCGTTCGTGAGGAAGAACCGCGCGTCCTGCATCCGCTCGAAGTCCGCCTGCGTCCACTCGGGCGCGAAAAGCTGCCCGGGGTCGAGGGGGAGGCCGTCGGTCGTTTCCACGATGCCGATCTTGCCCGATTCGATCACCGTCAGCGGCTCGGTGCGGACGGTGTAGACGAAGGGCCAGAACCAGAAGTGCAGGCCGGGGGCGAGAGCGTCCGCCTGCGGGCCCATCTCGCCGTTCACCGCGACGATCCTGCCCTCGCGCAGCGATGACCCGAACATGTTCTTGGTCACGACGCCCACCCGGTCGCTCGGGACGTACGTAACCGTCGAGAAGGCGAGCCCCGTGAGGAAGACGGCGAGGGCGAACCAGCGCATGACCGCGCGCCCGCCGACAACCTTCGGGCTGTACGACCACGCGATCACGAAAACGGCCAGGAGCGTGCCCACGAAGAGGGCGAGCAGTTGCATCGAGGTGCCTCCCACACGCCGGGCATCGGCGTCCTATATCCATCGGCTCGCACCCACCCCCAACATTCACCGAGTCCTCGCGCCGATTCGGCCTGAATACGGGGCGTCCTCGGCCCCGCGTCGGTATACTCATGCACGCTGGAGGAGAGAGACACCACCAGCAACCGAGGTCGACGGCGCCGCGGCGGAACCCCCGTCCATGGTGTCGTTGCCCCGGCCCGGGACCGTGCGGGCGTCGTTGCCCGTGCGTTTGTGCTCCACGAGAGACAAGGAGAGAGACGAATGAAAGCTGTTCCCCTGCTGGCCGTTTGCGCCGGGCTCGCGACGCCCGCCCTCGCCACCCTGACGTACACGGGCGGCACGATCATGGAGAACTTCGACTCACTGCCGACGACGAACACGACCGGCGCGTTCTCGAACGTCGTCGGCACGCAATCGCCGGTTCCGGGCCTGGTCACCTGGTCGGGCACGAAGAACGCGGGTACGGGAGCGACCGCCTCGACATTCATCGCCGACAACGGCACCAGCAACAGCGGCGCGCTCTTTTCCTACGGCCAGACCGGCAACACCGACCGCGCGCTCGGCGCTCTCGCCTCGGGCAGCAACGCCATGACCTTCGGTGTTGACATCGTCAACAACTCCGGCCTCACCTGGGCGGACGTGACGATCACCTTCACGAAGGAGCAGTACCGCTCGTCCACCTCGACGCAGAATGTCCTCTCGTTCGCGTACGGCCTCTCCGGCGGCACGGCGACGGGCTCGAACTTCCTCACAGACACATCGCTCGCGCCGCTGGCGACGGGCAACGTCGTCGGCGACGCTCCCGTCGCGACGAACGGCCGCCTCGACCCCATCAGCACCGCGCCGGTGTCGTTCACGATCACGGGCGTGAACTGGGCCCCCGGCCAGACGCTCTTCATCCGCTGGTCGGACTTCAACGATATCGGCAACGATGCCGGCCTTGCGATCGACGACTTCAGCCTCACCGGCGTCCCGTCGCCCGGCTCGGTGGCGCTCGTCGGCCTCGCGGGTTTGGCCGCGATCCGCCGCCGCCGCGCCTGAACGGCACCAACTCGGGTCCGACAAAGACAAGCGGGCGCTCCGGCGTCCGTTTGTCACTTTTGCCGGTATCGCTCACGCTGCCAGCAGGTCGTCCACCGTCACGTCGAGCGACGTCGCGAAGAACGCGTGCGCCAGGGCGAGTCGCTCTCGGGGGAGCGTGTGCCCGACGGCCACCACGCGGCAGCCGGCGCGGAGCGCACTGGTCGCGCCGCCGACCGTGTCCTCGACAGCGACGCAGTCGGCGGGCGGGATGCCGAGCCGCTTCGCCGCGAGGGCGTACGGCGCGGGGTCCGGCTTGCTGACGGGCACGTCCTCCGCGGCGACGACCGTCTCGAAGAGCCCGGCGATCCCCATGTGGGCGAGGACCGCGTCCACGGTGCCGTGTTCCGCGGCGGTGCACAGAGCCACCGGCACGCGTTCTTTGCACGCGCGCACGAGCTCCAGGGAGCCCGGGAATGCGCGGACGCGGCCGGCGCGAAGGTGTTCGGTAAAGAGCACCCGCTTGCGCGAGAGGACAGCTTCGAGCTCTTCATCGCTGAGGGGCCGCCCCTTGTCCATCGGCAGTTGCGAGAGGAGCCGGCGGTCGGCGAAGGCGACGTACGACTCGTAATACTCCTCGTCGGTGAAGGTCACACCGAGGTGCGCGAGCGTCGCCCGCGTCGCCAGCAGGTGGGCGGGCTCGCTGTGCACCAGGACGCCGTCGAAGTCGAAGATCACCGCGCGGACCATCGACGAGCATACGGCGAGCGGGCCCGCTCGATTGTCCGCCATTCCGCATCGGCGTCTTGCGGTTTCTCCTCCGGGTACACTCCGGCATGTCCGGCCAGCCTCAGAGCGGACGACCGTGCGTCATCTTCGATGACCGCCGCGGCCAACTCGCCCCGTTGAACGACCTGCGTCCCTCGTTCCTCGTCAGGACGGGCGCGTTCACGACGCTGGAGAGGCACAGGCACGACTCGCGGCTGCACATCGAAGCGGCGCTGATGCCCGAGGCGTTCGTATTGCTGGGGCGCGAGATGTCCGGGCTGCCGACGGCCGCGATCCTCGCGAGCGAATCACCGGTTCTGTTGATCAATGGGCGCTGCCCGCTGCTGCCCGAAGGCGTGACGGCCCTCGCGCCCGGGCAGGCGATCGTGGAGTCCGCGACCGGGGACGTCATCGCGTGCGTCGTCCCGTGCAGCAGGGCGCGGACGGTGATCGACAGCCCGGAGTCGCTCCAGCTCGACCGGCACGCGATCGACGGCCTCTGGCTCATCGCCCGCCCCTGGCACGTGCGGACGTTGCGCGACCGCGCCATTGCGCACGACCTCAAGCTGCTCGTGCCGACGCACCACCGGCACGAATGGCTCGGGCGCGACAAGTGCTGCGTCGTCGGGAAGCTCGTGGACCTGCGCCTGCACAGCAACATCATCCTGCACGGGGGCGTGATCTTCGACACCGAGCACGGTCTCGTCGTCGTGGACGAGGGGGCGAACATCCGGCCCGGGGCGAGGCTCATCGGCCCATGCTACATCGGGCCGCACTGCACGGTGATGGAGAACGCGACGATCCGCCCGAACACGGCGATCGGCCCGTGGTGCAAGGCCAACGGCGAGATCAGCGGCACGATCTTCCAGGGGTTTTCGAACAAGGCCCACGACGGCTATCTCGGCGACAGCTGGGTGGGCGAGTGGTGCAACTTCGGCGCGGGCACGACCAACAGCAACCTGCTGAACACGTACGGCGAGATCATCGCGCAGGCGACGCCGGGGGGACGGCACGAACGGACGGGCGAGAACTTCCTCGGCGCCGTCATCGGCGACCACACGAAGTTCGCGATCTGCACGCGCATCATGACGGGCGCCGTGCTCCACACGGGCGGGATGTTCGCGACGACCACGCCGGTTTCCGGCTGCGCACGGCCCTTCACGTGGGCGACCGACGCCGGGACCCGCCCCTACCGCTTCGACAAGTTCGTCGAGGTCATGCGCGCCGCGATGGAGCGCAGGAAGATCAACCCGAGCGACGCGTACCTGCGGCGGCTCAACGCGGTGCACGCCGCGGCGATGGAGGGTTGGAAGTAAAAATCGGGAAAAGCGGAAAGTGCGAAAGAGGAAAGTGCGAATCGCCATCCATCGCTTTCTTCATTTTCCTCTTTCCTTGTTTCCCACTTTCCCGCTTTGCTTGCGTTACCACGCGAGCACCATCTTCCCGAACTGCTCGCCCCCCTCCAGCCGCTCGTAAGCCTCGACGCACGCTTCGGCCTTGAAGACGCGATCGATGACGGGGCGGACCCCGCCGGAGCGGAAGAGCGCGACGACTTCCCGGAACTCTTCGTTCGTACCCATCGTGGTGCCAAGGATGCGGAGTTGGTTCCAGAAGAGGCGGGCGAGGTCGGTCGTCGCGTCCGCGCCGGTCGTTGCGCCGGGGGAGACATATGCCCCGCCCCGGGCGAGGCTCTTGATGCACGCGAGGTGCGTCGCCTTCCCTGTTGAGTCGTAACAGACGTCAACGCCCCGCTTGCCCGTCCATTCGCGGACTTCCTTGCTCCAGTCCTGCCCCTGATCAAGAACGCACAAGTCGGCGCCGAGGTTCTTTGCCGCGTCGAGCTTCCATTGGTGGCGGCTCGTGACGGCGACGGGGCAGCCCATCCACTTGGCGATTCCCAAGGCGCTGGTCGCGACGCCGCCGCCGATGCCGGTCACGAGCACTGCCTGCCCCGGGCGCAGGCGCGCTTTCGTGCAGAGCCCGCTGTACGCGGTGAGGCCGCAGAGGCCGAAGGCCGCCGCCTCGTTGGCGTCGACATTGTCGCTGACGGCGGCGCAGTTCGCGACCGGAGCGTGGAATCGCTCCCGGAACATGCCGTCGTGGTGCTCGCCGATCAGCTCGTAGTTCGGCGCGAGCGTCGAGCCCGGCGGATCGTTCGGCGACACGCGGCCGGGCACGACGCAGGCCGCGTTGACTATCACCCGCTTCCCGATCCAGGACTCATGAACGTCCTCGCCGAGGCGCTCGACGACGCCGCAGGCGTCGCACCCGGTGATGCGCGGGTAACGATCGATCCCCGGCAGTCCGCGCCCGACCCAGAGGTCCATGTGGTTGAAGGCGCTCGCGAGCGTCCTGATCTCGACCTGGCCGGGGCCGGGCGGGGCGAGGTCCGGCCAATCGGTGCGGAACTCGATGTTGCCCGCGACGGGCACGCCGCGGCGTTGCAGCACGACTGCTCTCATGCGGGAGCGTAGCGGAAGGGAAGGAAAACGGCGGGGGGGAACGCGGGCACGAGGGGGAGGGCGGGCGCGTACCCTCGTCCATGCACACCCGCGCGGGCCGACAGCCGGCGGAAGTCGCGGCCGGGCCCGGGTCCCCGGACTTGGACTTTGCGCGCAGCGTCATCGGTGAAGAGGCCACCGCGCTGCAATGCCTGCGCTCGCATCTGGACGAGCACTTCGTGCGCGCCGTCGACCTGATCGTCCAGTGCGCGGACGCGGGGGGCACCGTGCTCGTCACCGGCCTGGGCAAGTCCGGGCTCGTGGGCGCGAAGATCAGCGCCACGCTCGCGTCGCTGGGCATCCCGTCGCACAGCGTCCACCCCGCGGAGGCGGCGCACGGCGATCTGGGCCGCTTCCGGCCCTCCGACCTGGTCATCGCGATCTCCGCCTCCGGCGAGACGGACGAAGTCGTCAACCTCGCCGCGATTCTGCGGCAGGACGCGATCCCGGTCGTTTCGATTACGCGGGGGGTGCGGGCGGAGGCGGCGCGCGGACGGGAACGATCGAGCCTCGAGCGTCTCGCGAGCGTCGCGCTCGTGCTCGGCGAGATCAACGAGGCGGGTGCGCCAGACTTTGCTGCGCCGACGTCCTCGACCACCGCGACGCTCGCGCTCGGCGACGCGCTGGCCCTGTGCGCCGCGAGACGACGCAACTTCTCCAACCACGACTTCGCGCGGCGTCACCCGGGCGGGGCGCTCGGCGGTCTGCTCCGGCCCGTGACCGAGGTGATGCGGTGGACGGCGGGGAAAAACCTGGCGCTGATCGACTGCACGCTGCGCGTGCGCGACGCGCTCGAGCAGGCGGCGCAGATGGGGCGGCGGCCCGGCGCGATCGTGCTCGTGCAGCGTTCTTCCGGCCGCCTCGCGGGCATTTTCACCGACGCGGACCTGCGCCGGCTGGTCCTGCACGACCCGGCCGCCCTCGGGAAGCCCATCGAGGACGTCATGACGCGCTCACCGCGCACGCTTGCGGCCGGCGCGGTCGTGCGCGACGCCGTGCGGCTCTGCATGGAGCACCGGCAGGATGAGGTGCCGATCGTCGATGACGCGGGGCGGCCGCTGGGAATCCTCGACGTCCAGGACCTCATCGCCATGCGGCTGGTGAGGGAATGAAAGCGACGCGCCACCGGACAAGTGCGAACGCCGGGAGGGCGGCGCGCCGCGCAGGCCGCGGCGCTGCGCGCGTCGCCACGCTCGCGGCGATCACCGCCGGCGTTGTGGTGCTCGCCGTCCTCGGTGTCGCGTTCTACGGCGCGAAGCGCGGGCCGCGTCCCGTCCCCGCGGCCCGCTCGCTCCCGGCCCCGGCGCTCGCCCCGCAGGCGCAGGGAGCGGTCGGGTCGCTCACGCGGGGCGACAAGTTCTTCGTGCAGTTCGTGGACCGCGACGATCCCTCCCGCCTCGCGGGCGAGGTGACCGCGGCGCGCTCCACGCCCGGACCGGCGTCGTCGCACGAGCTCGAGAGCCCCGATGCCTGGTTTTACCTGCGCGACGGGCGGTCGATCCAGGTCCTGGCCCGGACCGGCGTTCTCACGCTCGAGCCCGGCAGCAACCGCCCGACGGCCGGAACACTCCGCGGCGACGTCCACGCCCGCCTTTTCGCGCTCGTGCCGGGCGGCGGGCGGCCGCGGGCCACCGCGACGCCCCTGGCCACGCTCCGAACGCCGCTCGCGCGCGTGGACTGGACGCTGGGCGAGCTGGAGCTTCCGGACGCGGTCGAGTTCCAGTCCGAGCAGGTTTCGTTCGCCGGCTCGGGCGTGACGGTGGACTTCGACCCCGAGCAGCAGACGCTCGAAGCGCTCAACATCGCATCAACGCGTGAAGTCCGCGTCACGGACGGGCCCGACACGCCCGGTTCGCAGCGATCAGCGCGGCGACGCGCAGCGGTTCCGGCGAGCACGTCCGTGCCCGGGATCGATGCAACGTCCGCGCCAACAACGCCGACCGCCGTCGAGGAGGCGGAGCCTGTCGAGCAGATGTACTGGCTCATGGCGACGGGCGACGTCCGGGCGACGCGGGGCGGAGCGGCGTTCGCGGCGGGCGAGGTTCAGGCGTGGGCCCGCGTGGTCGACGGACGCGTCAATCTCGGTCTGGAGAACCTCACGGCACCGTCACAGCCGTCACCGGTCGCGGCCCCGGCTCCCGCGACTTCGACCGCCGAACACCATGCCGCGCCGCCCACGCCCGCCGGATCGCCGCATGAGCCGGTCGTGGTCACGTGGTCGGGCCCGTTGGAAGTCCGCCGCCTTCGGGAGTCGCCCGCCGAACTCGCCGGCGATGACGCCGCCGTGAAGGCCCGCGGCGGAACGATCGCGTTCGACGACACCGAGCGCGGGCTGCACGCGCGGACGGGCGAGCTGTCGGTGTTTCTCCCCTCCAAACGCGCGGCCATCACGGGCGAGGGTTCACGCGTCTGGAGCGACGGGAGCGGCGCGATCGCCGCGGGGACGATCGAGGCGGACTGGGCCTCGGGCGTCGTGCGTGTGCCGGGGGCGGGCGTGCTCGAGCTCGCCGACGGCGGTTCGCGGCCGACCGTGGCGTGGCGCGAAACAGCGGAGTTCGCGCTCGACGCGGGTCGCCGGCACCTCGACCGCGCCAAGTTTATCGGCGCCGTCTCCGGCCGCGACGGCGAGAGGACGGCGAACGCGCACCAGATGACGGCGGTGTTCGCCGAAGGCGGCGGCCGGGCGCTCCGCGGGGCGGTGCTCGCCGGCGGCGCGTCGCTCGCGGACGGAGACCGCGCCGGGGTCGCGGCGGACTCCATCGCGGTCACGCTCGCGAATTCAGGCGGCAGCACGCTGCCGGAGCACCTCGTCGCGACGGGCCGTGCCAAAGCCCGCGCCGACGGCGACAGCATCGACGCCGACCGGATCGAGATGACCACGAAAGCCGGGAGCGACGGCGCCGTCTCCGTGACGGCCCTGACCGGGCAGGGGGGCGTCGCGTTCGCGAGCGGCGACGGCGCGCGGGGCGGCTGCGAGGCCCTCGCGGCTTGGCCCGCCGAGCGCCGCGCGACGCTCGTGTCGAATGCGTGGCTCGCCGACGCGACGACGCGCCTCGCGAGCGACACGCTGGCGCTCGACGGCGCGGCGGGGACGCTGCGGGGCGACGGCGGCGGGAACCTCACGTTGAAGCAGCCGGACGGCGGCGAGGCGACGGTGACGTGGACCGACCAGATCGACATCGACGACGGCGCTGGCACGGCGCGCATCGCCGGCGCCGTGCGGGCCGCCGGCACCGACACGCGGGGCGGGACGAACACGATCCGCGCGGACTGGATCGACGCGTCGTACACGGTCACCACCGACGCCGCCGCGCCTCCGACGGAGCCGCGGGGCCGGGGCCTTGTCCCCGCCGGGTCCGCGGAACGAACGCTGCGGACCGCGAACGCGGGCGCGGCGGGCGGCCGCGTGGTGGAAGTCGAGATGCGACGCACCGACGCGGGCGCGAGCGGCCTGCTGAACGTCACAGGCGGCCGCATCGCGGTCGATATGGAGCGCGGGCGCGTGGAAGTGCCGGGCGCCGGCGCGCTTGTGTCCCGTCGCGTGGGCGGTGAGCCCACGGCGATCGCGCGCTCGCCCCTCGCGTCCGACGGCGCCGGCGACACCGTCCTGCGCTGGGCGGACGGCGCGGCGTATTCGTGGGGCGATGGCCGTGCCGCCGCGCGCGGGCGGGTCCGCATGATCCACCGGCGCCCGGATGCCGCGACGCCGGACGAGCTGGAGTGCGCTGTAGCGACGGCCAGCTTCGGCGCCGGCGACACCGAAGGCCTCGGAAGCCTCGTCTCGCTGGAGGCGGAGACGGCGGTCTGGATGCGCTCCGCGACGCGGGAGATGACCGGCCAGCGCGTCGTCTACAACGCGCGCGACCAGCTCGCGGAGGCGAGCGCCGGGGGCGGCCTTGTGACCGTGGCGGACGCGGACGGATCACCCCCGATCACCGCGAGGCGTCTGCGCTGGAACCTGGCGACCGGACGGGTCGAGGTCCTCGAGGCCGGCGCGGGCGGCGCGGCCAAGTAAACGAACGCCGCCCCTATGCTGCGTCATGCACTTTTGCCTCGTGGACCGCGTGCTGGAGGCGTCACCGCACCGCGTCGTCACCATCAAGCACGTCAGCGGCGCGGAGGAGTATCTGCGGGACCATTTCCCGGGCTTTCCGGTGCTGCCCGGGGTCATGATGATCGAGGCGCTGGCGCAGGCAGCTCGCACGCTGATCGAGCACCGCACGGGCGCCCCCTCTCGCCACGTGCTCGGCGCGGCGCGGGCCGTCAAGTACGGCGCGTTCGTGCGCCCCGGAGCTACGCTGCGCGTAGAAGTCGAGCTGCTCAAGGAGCCGGCGCCGGGCGAGTTCGAGTTCCGAGGAGCCGGGCTCCTCCTCGAGCCCGGCGCGCCCGCCGCCGAGCCCCCCACCGCGGTTTCCGGGCGGTTTTCGATGCGTCCGATCCGCCCGCACACGGGCGCGGAGAGTCCTCCGGCGGCTATCATGGCCCCATGACGCGCGACGAGATTTTTCAGAAGGTCAGGGCGACGCTCGTGGACGCGCTGGCCGTGGACGAGGACGAGGTGACGGAGGACGCCGTCCTGACCAAAGACCTCGGCGCCGAGTCGATCGACTTCCTCGACATTCAATTCAAGCTCGAGCAGGCCTTCGGCATCAAGATCCTGCAGGGCGAGCTCTTCCCCGAAGGGATCGCGCAGGACCCCCGCTTCGTCAAGGAAGGCCGCGTCACGCCCGAAGGCATGGAGCTGCTCAAGCAGAAGATGCCGCACGTGGACTTTTCCCTGTTCGCGAAGGACCCGTCCATCGCGCGCGTCGGCGAGCTCTTCACGGTGCGGACGCTCGTGAACTTCATCGAGGCCAAGAAGAAGTAAGCACGACCCATGCGATGGCTCTGGATCGACCGCGTGATCGAGCTCGTGCCGGGGCATCGCATGCGCGCGGTCAAGCACGTCTCGCTGGCGGAGGAGCACCTGCACGACCACTTCGCGGCCGGGCCCGCGGGCCCGGCGCGGCCGGTGATGCCGACGAGCCTTGTCATCGAGGGGATGGCCCAGACGGCGGGCATCCTCGTCGGTCATTCGGAGTCGTTCCGCCACAAGGTGATCCTCGCCAAGATCACGCGCGCGGAGCTGACCGAGGACGCGACGCCCGGCTGCTCGCTCTTTTACACGGCTTCGATCGAGCGCAAGGACCCGGTGGGCGCCTCGACGGCCGGGGTCGTCGAGCTCGCCGACCCGGGTTCGCGCGAGCCGCCGCGCCGCGTGGGGTCGATCGACCTCATGTTCAGCCACCTCGACAACAACATGCAGGGGCTGGAGTTCCCGGACCACAACTTCGTCTTCGGCGAGTCGTTCAAGACGCTTCTCCGCGCGAGCGGGGTGGAGTGGAGCGCCTGACGCGCGGGCGCCGACGACGAAACCCGCTCCTTTCCTACCCTCGAGAGAAGGACGCGAGGAACCACGGATGGGAGATGCGCAGAACGACACCGGGGTGCCGCCGTGGCTCGAGGATTCGGGCCCGGGGGACGCCCCCGCGTCCGACTGGACCGCGAGCCTCCTCGAGGACCTGACCGAGCCGCAGCGCCGCGCGGTGCTGCACACCGAAGGGCCGCTGCTGGTGCTCGCCGCGGCGGGCTCGGGCAAGACCCGCGTCATCACGCGCCGTATCGCGTACCTGGTCGGGTGCGGCGTGCCGGCGTGGTCGATCCTCGCCGTCACGTTCACCAACAAGGCGGCCGGCGAGATGCGCGAGCGGGTCGAACGGCTGCTCGGCGGCGCGGGCTCGCGCTCGGGCCGCGGGCTCACGGTCACGACGTTCCACTCGCTGTGCGCGCGGCTCCTCCGGCGCTACGCGGAGCAGGCGGGCCTCAGGCCCGACTTCTCGATCTACGACAGCGGCGATCAGTCGGCGCTCGTCAAAAAGGTGATCGAGAGCCTCCAGCTCTCGACGGCGAACTTCCCGGCGCGGAGCGTGCTGTCGGCGATCAGCGCCGCGAAGAACGATCTCCTCGACGCCAAGGGGTACGCGGCGCGGGCGATCGACTTCTCCGGCCGCACGATCGCGAAGATCTACGCCGGCTACGAGCGCGCCCTGCGCGGGGCGAACGCGGCGGACTTCGACGACCTGCTCCTGCTCACGGCCCGGATGCTGCGCGAGAACGAGGCCGTCGCCGGGGAGCTGCGGCAGCGCTGGCAGTACCTGCTCATCGACGAGTACCAGGACACCAACAAGGCCCAGTTCGTGATCGCCAGCGGGCTCGCTGGGAAGGGCCGGCCGGACACGCGCGGCCCCAACATCTGCGTCGTCGGCGACCCGGACCAGGCGATCTACGGCTGGCGCGGCGCGGACATCACCAACATCCTCGAGTTCGAGCAGGCCTACCCGGGGTGCGAGGTGATCACGCTGGGCGAGAACTTCCGGTCGACCGCGCCCATCCTCGCTGTTGCCGACAAGCTCATCCGCCATAACGCGCGGCGCAAGCACAAGGACCTCTTCACCAAGCGCTCGGGCGGCCAGCCGGTGGAGGCGGTGCTCTGCCGCGACGAGCGCCACGAGGCCAAGCTGGTCGTCGATTGGCTGCGCTCGCTCCGCGACGCCTCCGGGACGGGCGACGGCGTCCGCGCCGGGCACGCGTGGAAGGACATGGCGGTGTTCTACCGCACCAACGCCCTCTCGCGCGTGATGGAGGAGGCCTTCCGCGAGGCGGGCGTGCCGTACACGATCGCCAGGGGCACGGCCTTCTACGAGCGCGAGGAGGTCAAGTCCGCCACGGCCTACCTGCGCGTCATCGCGAACCAGGCGGACGACGTGTCGCTGGGGCGCATCATCAACACGCCGGCGCGAGGCATCAGCGACGCCACCGTCGCACGCCTCGAGTCGCGGGCCGCCGAGACGGGCGTCCCGATGATGAGCGCGCTCCGCGAGCTCGCCGACTCGCCCGCGCTCGCCGCGCCGATGGGCCTCACGCCCCGGGCCGCGGCGAGCGTCCAGCGGTTCGTGGGCCTCATGAACTCCTGGACGGGCGCGGGCTCGTTCATGGGCGAGCAGATCACGGGCTCGCTCGCCGACCTCGTGGACCGCGCGATCAAGGAGTCGGGGCTCGAGGACATGTACCGCAAGCAGGCGCGGCAGTCGCAGTCCGAGACCGACGCGGAACGCCTCGACAACCTCGCGGAGCTCGTCTCGTCCGCCCGCCAGTTCGAGATGGAGTACGACCCCGCCGCCGACGCGGCCCTGGACGGGTCGGCGGACGGCACGCCCCCGCTGCTCGCGATGCTGCGCGCGTACCTCGAGTCGATCGCGCTGGTGTCCGACGCGGACACGATCGACCCCGCGCTCGGGAGCGTGACGCTCATGACGCTCCACGCGGCCAAGGGGCTCGAGTTCGCCGGCGTCGCGATCGTCGGCCTCGAGGAAGGGCTGCTCCCCCACGCCCGCGCCCTCTCCTCCGGGAACCCGGACGACATGGAGGAGGAGCGTCGGCTCTGCTTCGTGGGCGTCACCCGCGCGATGCGCCGCCTGCTGCTCACAAGCGCCAAGTACCGCACCATCCGCGGCGCGTCCGAGCGGACGACCCCGAGCCGGTTCCTCGCGGAGATGCCGCAGGAGCACCTCGCCGTCCGCGACCTCGCGGGCGATGACACGCAGTGGGACCCGGGGCCCGAGTTCGAGCCCGACGTGGCGGTGGCCCGCAAGAAGTCCGAGGTCGCCGGCATGTTCCCGCCCGGGTGCCTCGTGCGCCACCCGCAGTTCGGCGTGGGCACCGTCAAGAGCCTCACGGGCGGCGCGCAGGCCCGCGCGTTGATCGACTTCCGTGATGTGGGCGTGAAGACCCTCATCCTCGAGTACGCGCGCCTCACCAAACTCCGCTGACTCCCGCCGGCTCTACGCTGCGGTGATGGCAAGAAGCCCGGCGCCGCGCAACACCGACCGCACCGTCGCCCTCGAGACCACCCTGCTGCTGCACGGCGTCCCCGCGCGCGCCGCGGCCGGGCTGGCGCGCGATCTGGCGGCGGACGTCCGGGCGGGCGGCGGCGAGCCGGCGATCGTCGGTGTCGTCGCGGGCGAGCCGGTCGTCGGGCTGTCGGCCGCTCAGCTGTCCACGCTCCTCCGCGCGGCGCGCTCGCGCGAGGGCGTGCCGAAGACGAACACGTCGAACCTCGGCGTCGCGTTCGCCCGCGGCTCTCACGCGGCGACGACGGTGAGCACAACGATGGAGCTCGCCGCGGACGCCGGCGTGCGCGTCTTCGCCACCGGCGGCATCGGCGGCGTCCACCGCGATTATGCCCGAAGCCTGGACATGTCGGCGGACCTCGCGGCGTTCACCCGTTTCCCCGTCGCCGTCGTGACGAGCGGCGTCAAGAGCATCCTCGACGTGGAAGGGACGCGCGAGGTGCTCGAGACGCTCGGCGTGCCGGTCGTCGGTTTCCGTTGCGACCGATTCCCGGCTTTCTATCGGCGCGAGAGCGGGGCGAAGGTCGATGCGCGCTTCGAGGACGTGCGCTCCCTCGCGGCGTTCGCGTCGCGGGAGCTGGCACGAACGGGCCGCGGGATCGTGGTCGCGAACCCGATCCCTCGCGGGGACGAGGTCCCGGCGCGCGTGTTCGAGGAGTGGCTCCGCGCCGCGGCCGAACGCGCGCGCGACGCGGCGGGGCGTGACGCGACGCCCGCGGTCTTGAGCGGCCTGCACGAGGTGTCCGAGGGGGCGACGCTGCGCGCGAACATCGCGCTGGTGCGATCCAACGCCAGGTTGGCGGGGAGAATCGCTGCCGCGATGCCGCCGCGCGGAACGGGGGGTCTCAGCGGCTCTTGAGCTCGATCTTGCCCTTCTCCTGGAAGGAGAAGGGGCTGCCACCCTTGCCGACACGCGACGCCGCGTTGAACGCGACGGCGCACGCGACGGCGAGGGCGAGCATCGCCGCGGCGGCGAGGCCGGTGTAAACGTTCAGTGACGACCCGCGCTTGCGCGCGGCGGGCATCTGCATGCCGAACTGCTGTGCCATGGCGTCTGCCTTTCGTGCGCGGGGACTCAGCGGAGGCTGCTCTGCACGGTGTCGCCGTTGCGGACTTCCTGGCCCTGCGAGAGGAGCGTCACCTCGCCGACGCTGTGGGAGAGGTCAACGCCGGTGATCGTGATGTTGCCGACGTAGACGTTCCCGCGCACCACCCGCATGATCATGTTCTTCTGCACACGGTCGTTCGTGCCCACGCTCAGGCGGACGAGCGTCTTGCCGCTGGAGGGCTCGCGCTGCACTTCCTGCACGGTGCCGCGGATGAGCGCGCCGGCGTAATTGAAGGGCTGGTCGCGGCCCGTGCCGCCGGAGACGGCGCCGGCGTTCGATGCCGCTGCGTCCTGCTTGTACGCCGCCAGCTCCTCGCGCAGAGCGCGGTAGTTCTGGTCCAGCACGTCGCGCTGGCTCTCGATGTCGCTCAGGCGCTGCTCCATCTCGAGGGCGCGCTGGCGGTAGGTGAGCTCGTTGTCGCGGAGCTTGCCGATCTCGTCGCGGTAGCCGGAGATGATGCCCGCCTGGGTCTTTGAGAGCTGCGTCAGCTCATCGATCTTCGCCTCGCTCGCGACGCGGTCGGCCACCGCGCGGTTGCGCTCGACGAGCATCTGCGACGATTCGCCCTGCAGGCGGTTGATCTGGCCCTGCAGTTCGCTCAGCTGGTTCTGGAGCGACTGCATGCGCTCGGCCGTCTGGAGCTTCTCGGTGTTCCAGGCCGCCTGCGCGGTCGCGCCGGCCGCCTCGGCCGCCGCCAGCCGGGCCTTCTCGTCGGCGATGGACTGCTCGATACGCCCCGCGTTCACCGCGAGGGGCACGACGAGCGCCGCGAGGAAGAGGGCCAGCACCGTCGCCAAAACCACGAACACCTTCGTGAGGATGTGCACGTTCCGCTCCTGATCGACACACCGGCCGGCCCGTCGCACCGATCGCGCACGGCCCGGCCAAGATCCCTGCGGCGGGTGCGCCCACGCGCCCCGCACTCGACACATTCGCCGCCCCCGCGCCCCACCGCCGCCCCTTTCTCTGTCCGAGGGAGGACGGGCGTGGGTTCCGCCGGCGGCGTTCGCTCCGGCTGAATGAGAGGATAGTCACTCCAGCCCCTGTCGTCCTTTGACCGGGGCGTTCCTCCCGCCCATACAAGTACCAGAAAACGAGCGGTCTGTCAAACCCTACCGGTTCCCCGCCCGCAGAATCGCGCCCGCGGCCGCGATTCGGACCTGCGGCAGCGGGTCTTGCAGCATTTCCGCCAAGCGCCCGAGGGAGACAGGGCCGCCCGCAAAGCCGTACACGAACGCCGCCTGCGCTCGCAGGGCGGGGTTCTCGGCGGCGCGGAATTCCTCGGCGACAGCCACGCCGTCCGCGACGCCCATCCGGGCGAGGGCCCCTGCGATGCTGAGCCGTACTTCTGCCGGATAGCCGTTCCCGTCGCGTCCGGGCCCGCTGCGCTCGCGGTAGGCGAGCAACGCCTGGAGCTGACCGATCGACTTGCGGTCGTTCAGTTCCCCCAGCACCTGCGCCGCGAGCGCGGCGGACTCCAGGTCCTCCGGCTGCTGCGGATAGAGCGCCGCGCGGAGAACCCCGAGTTGATCCTCCTGCCCGAGCTTCACGAGTGCCTCGGCGATCTGCAATTCAAACACGCGCTGCTGCCCCGTCGGCAACGAGCCGGTGCGCTGCCTCGCCGCGGACGCGAGCAGCGGGATCGCGGTCGGGTTGCGGAGTTCGCCGAGAATGAACACGGCCTGCCGGCTCGCCCACGGCGACTGATCGTTGAGCAGGACGGTCGCCAGCGGGGAGAGATCCACCTCCTGCCCGTTGTTGGCGAGGGCGTAAATCGCCGCGGCGCGCACTTCGGAGCGCTGATCGCGCAAAGGTCCGACCGCTCGCTTGGCGAGGTCGCGGATCTTCTCGCGCCCCACCGCCATCAGCGCCACGGTGCGCACGCCAGGCGACGTATCCGTGAGCCCCGCGTCGATGACGCCGCGCAGCCGCTGGGGCGCGTACGACGCCGCTTCCACCGCGTTGGCGCGCACCTGTGCGTCCTCGTCGCGCGAGAGCGACTCGACCGTCTCCATCGCGCGCTCGCGCAGCACGGAGGCCGACACCTGCGCGTCCGAGCCGCCCTCCGTCGGCGGGGCCACCGGCGCCGGAGGGGCCACGGCCGGGTTCGCCGGCTCTGAACGCGCCGTCTCCTGCCGCGGCCGACGCGGACCGTCGTCCATGATGCGGCAGCCGGTGAACGCGAATCCGCACGCCGCGACAAGCACGATCGGGGAGCGGATAAAGAGAAACGCGGGGTTCATTGTGAGCTCCGGGTGCGCCGGGGGGCGGGCCCGGCTGCGAGCGGTAGATTACGGCCGCGCCACGCCGCCGGTTCGCGGCGTCGCGTTCGGACGCCGGACCCAGGCAACAGCGAGCAGGACGCACGCCGCGGCGAAGACGGCGTGGCCCAGTACGAAGCCGCCCCGGGCGTAGACGGTCGCGCCCGCGCCGGGTTCGACCGTGGCGGACAGCACGCCGTCGGTGCGCGACGTTCCGCCGCCGGCGTCCCGGGCCACGCCGAGAACGCGTCCCCGCGCGTCGATCGAGCACGAGATGCCCGTGTTCGCCGCTCGCACCATCGGCGTCCCGAGCTCGACGCAGCGCCAGCGCGAAATCTGCATGTGCTGCACCCGCCCCATCTCCCAGCGGCCGAACCAGCCGTCGTTGGTCGGATTGATGAGGACGCCGGCGCGCCTCGCCACGCCATCAAAGACCAGGCGGCGGCACAACGATGGCTCGGTCACCTCGAAACAGATCGGCGTGACGACGCGCACCGTCGCGCCCGCTTTCGTCGGGATGTCGAACACCGTCCGTCGGTGGCCCGCGCTGAGGTCGAACACCATCCCGCCGGCCGCGAACGCGAGCAATCGCCTTTCCAGCCACTCCCAACGCGAGACGAGCGGCATCGTCTCGCCGAAGGGCGTGAGTTCGATTTTGTCGTACCGGGGCGGCTGCACCGCCCCGCCCTCGATCCGGTACACGCTGTTGTACCGCCGATCGAAGTCAATGCCGACGCCCCCGCCCTCCTCGACCACGCGCAGGCCCTCGATTGCCTCGTCCCCCACAAGCATCGGGATCGCGTGCGTGCGCTGCTCCTCGAGGAGGGCGTGCCCGAACGCCGTCGCGGGCAGGCTGACGCGCTCGCCGTCGGGCGTCCGCTCGTCGAGGAAGTACGAGATCTGCCGCTCGTCGAGCGCCCGCATCGCGCTCGGCTCGAGCGAGATCCCGGGCATCATGGTCTCGGGCCAAACAATGACGTCCGGCCCGGCGGCCGCGGCCTCGCGCGTGAGCGCGATGAACCGCGAGAAGTCGCGGCGCTGATCCTCGGGCCTCCACGCGATCTTGTTGTCCTGCGGCAGGTTCGTCTGCACCGCGGCGATCGCGATCGGCCCGAGCGGTGCACCGCGCTGCCCCGGCGCGGCCCAGGCCGACGCGCCGATCGCGAGCAGCATCGCCGCAACCCACGCCGCCGTGTGCGCGACGCCCTTCTTCGGTTCGTGCGCGGCCAGAGCCACCGAGCACCCGAGCCCCGCGAGCAGGAACGACACGGCGAAGACACCGCCGAGCGATGCGGCCATGGCGATCGGCTCCCAGTCGATCGTCGGGTGCGCGAGCAGCCCCCACGCGTAGCCCGCGAGGAAGTAATCCGCCCGCAGGACCTCGACGGCCGTCCAGACCGCCGCCCCCGCGAGCGTTACCGGCGCCCGGAGCGTTGAGCGGTGCAACGCCGCGAACAGCCCGACGAAGACCGCGGGCCACAACGCCTGGATGGCGACGAGCGGGAAGAAGCCGAACCGCGAGACGTTCTGGACCCACCACTGCTGGACGACCCACAGCGGGACCGCGCCGAACCAGACGCCCAGCGCGGCGTCGCGCGCCCTGCCGGGCCGCGTCGCGCACCATGCCAGCGGCGCGACCACGACCGGGGATAGCCACCACGCGGAGACCGGCGGCAGCGTGAGCAGCGAAAGAACGCTATAGACGAGGCCGGACGCGAACCCAGGCCCCGCGGCCCGGAGCCGCGGCCGAGCCGCCCAGAGTTTGCGCGCAAGGCCCATAGGTGGTCAGCGTACGACGACCGACGCGCTACCTCGCGTACTCGATCGCCCGCGTCTCGCGGAGCACGGTGACGCGGATCTCGCCGGGGAACGTGAGCTCGTCGCTCACGCGCTTGGCGATCTGGTGCGCGATGAGGTACGCCTCGTCGTCGTCCACCTTCGCCGCGTCGATCATCACGCGCACCTCGCGCCCCGCCTGGATCGCGTACGCCTCGGTCACGCCGCGGAAGGACAGGGCGATGTCCTGCAGCTCGTTGAGGCGCTGGACGTACTTCTCGAGGCTCTCCCGCCGCGCGCCCGGCCTGGCGCTGCTCACCGCGTCCGCGGCCATCACGATGGGCGTATAGAAGCTGGTCGACGGGATGTCCGCGTGGTGGCCGCCGATCGCGTTGAGCACCGGCTCGCGCTCGCCGAACTGGCGGGCGAAGTCCATGCCGATCTTCGGGTGCCCGCCCTCCATCTCGTGGTCCATCGCCTTGCCGATGTCGTGCAGGAAGCCGCAGCGGCGCGCGACCGCGCCGTCCAGCCCGAGCTGCTCGGCGATGATCTGGCAGAGGAACGCGACCTCGACGCTGTGCCGCAGCACGTTCTGGCCGTAGCTCGTGCGGAAGTGGAGCTTGCCCATCGCCTCCGAGACCTTGGGGTGCACGCCCCGCAGGTTCACCTCGAGCACCGCGTCCTTGCCGATCTTCTGGATGCGCTCGCCGATGTCGTTGCGCGTCTTCTCGACGACCTCCTCGATGCGCGCGGGGTGCATGCGCCCGTCGGCGACGAGCTTCTCGAGGCTCTCGACGGCGATCGCCTGCCGGACCTTGTCGAAGCAGGAGACCACGATCACGCCCGGCGTGTCGTCCACGATGATGTCCACGCCCGTGGCCTTCTCGATGGCGCGGATGTTCCGCCCCTCGCGCCCGATGATGCGCCCCTTCATCTCGTCGCTGGGGATCGCGACGCTCTTGACGGTGCCCTCGCTCGTCACCTCGCTCGCGTACCGCTGCACGGCCATGAGCGTGATCTCGCGCGCCTTCCCCTTCGCCTCCGCTTCGGCCTCCTCCACGAGCTTGCGCACGATCTTGGCGCACTCGTGGCGGGACTCCTCCTCCACGCGCCGCAGCAGCACCTCCCGGGCCTGGTCGCGCGTCATGCCGCTCACGGCCTGCAGCGCCTGCTTCTGCTCCTCGATGAGCCGCTCGGCCGCCTGCTCCCGCTCCGCGAGGCGTGCCTCGCGCTTGGCGGCGTCGTCGCTCCGGCGCGTCAGCGTCTGGGACTGCTCCGCGAGGGACCGCTCCTTGGCGTCCACCAGGTCCTCGCGCTTGACGAGCCGCTTCTCGGACTCCCGCAGCTCGCTCCGCGTCCGCTCAATCTCCTCCTCGGCCCTCGATCGGAGCTCGAGGATCGCCCGCTGGCCGTCCAGCCGCGCCCGCTCGGCGTCCACCTGCGCACGCGCCTGCGCCTCGTCGACGATCCGTTTGGCCTCCGCGCGCGCGTTGCTGAGGGACGCCTTGCTGACCGCCCGCACGATGAAGAAGCCCGCCGCCGCGCCGACGGCGGCACCGCCGACGCCGATCCCGATCGCCTCGGCGGCGCCGACCTGACCGACCGAGAGCGGCGCCCCGACCGCCGCGAGAAGAAGACTGATCAAGCGACACCTCCCGGCGGCGCTTCGTGCGCCGCCGACATCAATGCCCAGAGGTACGGTGTCGGGCGGGGATTCTCAAACGCGCGGGCGGCGCGCCCCGCCGGGTGTACGAACCCCGCGGACGGTGCGCCATCGTGTGCCGGCCTTCGTCATCGCTGAACAAAACCGCGCGGGCTGCGCTCGATGCGATCGGCGCGCCGCAGCCCCGGCGCGCCGTGAAGAACTTCGTCGTTCAGTCCCACGCGGCGGGCATGCAATGGAATATCGCCGCGGGCGGACGTGATTCAGGTTGTACCCCGTCCCGGCCTCCGAACCTCGCGGCAGGAACGCCGAGCACCGGGTGACTATAGGATTCGCCCTTCCCGCCGTGACACGATCCGAACGGAGCCTTCGCATGCCCCACCGCCGCCTCCCCGCCGCCCTGCTCGTCTGCCTCGCGGCGTGCGGCTGCTCCACGCACCCGATCGGGCGTTCGGTGCCGGTCCAGGCGCGGGGCGACGCCGCCCCGGGCGGCTCCCTCCGGGTGGAGATCGAGAACACGATGGGCTCCATCCAGCTGGACGTGGACGCCCGGGCCGATGGGCCGGTCGTGCAGGCTTCCTCCCTCGGCAGCGGCGGGGACGGGCCGGCCCCGGAGGGATGGGTCGCCGCCCAGCTCGACGCCGCGGCGTCGGGCCCGGTCCTGCGCGTCCTCGCGGGCGACCCCACCGGCTCGGGCACGCCGGTCAACCTGCGCATCACCGTCCCCACCGCGCTCGGCGTCAGCGTCCGCAACAACGGCGGCGCGGTCACGCTCATCGGCGTCAACGGCCCGCTCGACATCTCCAACGGCCTCGCCACCGGCCGTGGCGGCAAAGTCACCGTCACGACCTCACGCGACCTCTCCGGCCCGGTCACGATCAAGACGCGCACGGGCGACATCATCTTCGCGGCCGGCCCCGGCACGAGCGGGCGCTTCGAGCTGCGCGGCGCCAGGGGCTCGACCGTCCTCGCCCCCGCCGCGCGCAACTCCGAGTCCGCCGGCGCGATCCTCCGCATCACCCTGGGCAATGCCGACAAGCCCTTCATCCTCCGCGCCGACGACGGGGCGGTGACGGTGCGGGTGGGGAAGTAGTGCGTGGTGCGTTGTGCGTCGTGCGTGGCAAGACAGATTGAACGCGGAGGGCGCGGACGAACGCGGAGTGAAGATGTGGGGCAGGCGTCTCGCCTGCCACCGAGTGCATGCTGCCCTCCTTCGCCCCGTCTCTTCACGGCGAGAGGTAGTCGCCGTCTTCGGCGACCGGTGAGAGGTCTTCTCTTTGGTACCCCGCCGCTCCGCGGCGGATCTTCTCGTCGTGCCACCGCCTCGGCGAGTCTTCGAGCCTAGGCGGGGCTCTTCAGGCCGCACTCCGGGCACGTTTGGAGCGCGCCAGCATCGGTCCTGACCTGGTACCCGCACCGCGCGCACAGCCCGCGAAGACGCCGACGCCGCGCTTCCCACTTCGGGATCATGGCGAAGATCGGCCACGCGAAGAAACCCGCGAGCGCGAGGAGAGTCACGCCGTTCCAAGCATGGCCCCACCACACAGTGCGCCAAGCTTCGCCCATGAGACAGGGTTGGCCGTCGGCAGACCAGAGGAGTTTCCAATCTCGCCGAACCTCTTGCGGCACAGCCTGCATCGCTTGCAGAGTTCTGTCACCGCTTGAGACGCCCGAAACATCAGAACGGCGAACGAACACTGAGAAGTCGGCCTGCATCAATCTGTGTTCACGTGTGGGCGCCCACATACCCCACCTATAGCGCCATTCAGAAAGCGTAAGAAGATCCGTGTCGCGCTCTGAATCCTGCCGTCGATCGCCCGGAGCGGCCCGCACGAGCTCGTATTGACCGGCGGCATTTGTTCTGAGCTCGATTCCTAGGTGGCGGGGCTCAGGCTCGCCGTTCAGGCCACCGAGACGCGGCGTGAGGACATCGTCGTCGGGCGTCCAAGTTACCCCCGTCTGCTTCACCGTCGCCCACGAGAGCACCACGACCGCGACGCACACCACCAGTGAGCGCGGGTGGCCCAGCACCCCGACGATCCAGCGAAGGAAACCCACGCGCGCATTCTTGCGACGCTCAGCGCGCCGCACCGCGGCGCGTCACCGCACCGCGCGCAGCGAATCGCTCGGCCCTTCCCCCCTCCCTCGCTCCTTCGCTCCCTCGCTCTCTTCCTCACGCCGCCCGGCGCTCGGCCCCGCCGCGCTCGACCGCCGCCGCGCCCTCGGCCCCCGCGCCGCCGAAGCGCACCGTGAGGATCGGCGAGACCGGCCCCGCGGCCCCCGCGCGCTGCCCCTGCACCGTGTACTGCACCGTGCGGAGCCCCGCGGGGAGCGACGCGTCGACGAAGCGCTTCGTGCCCGCGACGCCGACGAACTCGAAGGCCGCGGCGGGCGAGAGGCGGCGGCGCACGATGTAACTCGTGCCCACCGCGCTGCGCGGGTTGTTGCTCTTCCAGCGGATCTCCAGCGCGCCGCTGCTCGCGACCAGCGCCGCGCTGAGGTTCGTCGGCTGCCCCGGCGCCAGCAGCGGCGAGGGGCCGCGCGGCGCGGGGACCTGCGCCAGCTGATAGACCGCGTTCCCGCCGCCGTTCTCGGCGAATGTGCGCACCGAGCGGACCATGCCCGCCGTCGCATCGCGCAGCGCGGTGACCTCGCGCTCCGCGGCCGCCGTCGCCGCGGCGTACGCGAGGCGCGCTTCCTCCTGCGCCCCGAGCGCCGCCTCGGCGGCCGCGACGGCCTCGGCGTAGGCCGCCGCCTGCGCGGGCGTGAGGCCGATCGCGGGGGCGTTGTCGGCGAAGACGGCGGTGTGGGCGCGGCACCAGGCCATGAAGGCGGGGCGCGGCGAGGTCGGGTAGGCTCCCATCGTGCTTCCTTTCGCGGGCGGCGGTGTGCGCCGCGCCAAAGGAACCATCGGCCCGCGCGGGAAGGCACTTGAGCGCGTCGGTTGATCGATCGAACCCATCGCCGTATCGAGCCACCGCGCAGGTTGCTCGATCAACCGTGCGCACCGGTCGAGCAAACTCCGGGTTTGATCGACCTCGCCCGACGGTTGATCGAAGAATCTCCGGTTTCGATCGAGCGTTCCAAGAGTCCGCTCAAGCGGGCGCGAAGTTCGGCCGATGCGGCGCCGGGGTGGACCACGCGATCCGCGCTGCGCACGGCGCGGACGCGGATGCGATGGGTGCTCGGTTCACCACAGAGGCGCAGAGGCACAGAGAGAGGCGGGGTTGGCCCCGCCGTTATAGTCCGCGATGCGCAGGCCGTGGGTCAGGTTCTGGAAAGCAGTGTTCATTGCGTCGGTGGTTCTCTTCGTTGCGGGCACGGCGGTGGCGGTGATTTCCGCTAAGCGCACCGGGGCCGTTCACGTCACGTCGTGCACCTCGATTCTGTACGGGAGGCATGATGTCGGCGTCGTTCGAGAAGCGGATTCCGAGGGTTCCCACGACTTTGCACAGATTTGGAACGAGGTGTCGCATGACCCCTTGTTCAAACGCTTTTGGAAGCGGACGTACTTCAGGTGGCCATGGGCGAAAGTCGACCGATGGAGCATGGTTTTCGTGGTTCCGGCCAACTATCTGTACCTTGCTCCCATTGCAACAGGCCTCATTGCCGTGACATCGCTTCGCCGAGTGAAGAAGGACACTTCGGCCCGATGCCCACAGTGCCGCTATTCCCTCGCGGGACTGTCCGTTGACGCGACCGCGTGCCCGGAGTGCGGAGGGAAGATTCGCAAGAGCACCACCTAGGCTCGAAGACTCGCCGAGGTGGTGGCACGAAGAGAAGACGCCACGCGGAGCGTGGCGGTACCCGAGGGAAGACCCCTCACCGGCGGCTGCGCCGCCACCTCTCCCCGTGAAGACACGGGGCGAGGGAGGGCAACAAGCACTCGGTGGCAGGCGAGACGCCTGCCCCACATCGTCTCTCCGCGCTCCTCCGCGCCCTCCGCGATGATCGAAGTCAAAGAAAGCCGTCGCTCACGCTCGGGCTACCTGTTGCGAGCGCGTCTTCCGCTCAGTGCCCGGCCCCCAGTGCCTCGTCCCACGCACGACGCACCACGCACTATCGTGTCGCGCGCTTCGGATCGAACCGTTCCCGCAGCCACTCGCCGACGAAGTTGAGGGAGAGGAGCGTCGCGGCGAGGGCGAGGCACGGGAAGACGAGGAGCCACCAGTCGGACTGGTACGGGTTGATCTCGCCCAGCCCCTCGGCCGCGAGGTTGCCCCAGCTCGGCAGCGGCGGGCGGACGCCGATGCCCAGGAAGCTCAGGAAGCTCTCCTGCAGGATCGCCTGCGGCACGGTGAGCGTGGCGTAGACGATGATCGTGCCAGAGAGATTGGGGAGGACGTGCCGCGCGAAGATGCGCCACGGCGAGAGGCCCAGCGCCCGCGCCGCCTCGACGAATGGCTGGTTGCGCAGGCTGAGGACCTGCCCGCGCACCACGCGGGCCATCGTGAGCCAGCTCACGCCGCCGATGGCGAAGAGGAGCGTCGAGAGGTCGAGGAACGTGCGCGTCCCTTCGGCGATGAGCCGAGGCGGGGCGACGCGCATCGCCTCGGCCTCGAGGCGCTCGCGGAGTTCAGCGTCGGAAGCGAGGAGATCGCGCGCGGCGACGGCGTCCGCGGGCTTGCCCTGCGCACGGAGCGTCTCGCGTGCTTCGGCGAGGACGATCCCCGTGCGCTCCTTGTGGCGCGAGACGTACTCGCTCACCACCGCGTCGCTCGCGACCGCCAGGAGCACGACGAGGAGGACGTACGGCAGGCCGTACAGGACATCGACGATGCGCATGAGGAGCGCGTCCACGCGCCCGCCCGCGTACCCGGAGAGGGCGCCGTAGAGCGTGCCGATCGAGACGGAGAGCGCCGTCGCGAGGAGGCCGATGGTGAGGGAGACGCCCCCGCCCGCGAGCAGTCGCAGCAGGAGACTGCGCCCAAGGGCGTCGGTGCCGAGGAGCCAGCGCTCCGTGCTGTCGCGCGCACGCGCCGTCTGGTCCGCGTCGCGGGCGAGGAACGCCGGGGGCATCCGCGAGAGCGAGGGCGAGCCGGCGTTGAAGCGCGGCACCGCCGCGCCGCCCGCCTCCCTCACGCGCCCGAACGTGTACGGGAGCGTCAGCACGCACGCGAAGAACATCGCCGCGAGGACGCAGAGCGCAACGACGCCGGCGCCGATCCGGCGCCGGGGACGAGGGACGGATTGCTCAGTGCTTGTCGCCGCGGCCACGCAGCAGGGTACCGGCCGTGATCAGGTCACGCGGCGACCGCGAGCGACGCGGGCTCGCGTTGCCGACGCGTCTTTGCGCGCCGCACGCGTCGGATGATGATGAAGAGCGCGACGCCAACCGCGAGCACGCCCAGCACCGGCACGAGGATCGCCATCGCGGCGACGAGGATCGCGAGCGCGTTCTCCGCCGTGGCAACGATGGGATTGCCGAGCCCGCCCGTCGCGATGAGCGAGACGCCACGGGCAAGGATCGTCGCGCCCTGCACGAGCCCGGCCGCGCCGCCGCCCGCGACGATCCCGACCGCCCACGCGAGCCACGGGTCGAACCCCGCCAGAGGCGCCGCCACGGCGATCGAGCCGGCGACGACGGCCGCGGGCGCGGCGATCACGTCGAGCGCATGATCGAGCCAGGGGATGTAGTACGCGCCGATCTCCAGCGCGCACGCGCTCCCGAGGGTGATCAGGGCCGCGTCGGACGACAGCCAGGCGAACGAAGGCGCGAGCGGCACCACCCCCGCCCGCGCGGCGACCGCCAGCAGGAGGAGCGGCACGAAGACCCGGAAGCCCGCCGCGGCGGCGAGGCCGATGCCGGAAACGAGCGCAAGGATGACCGACCAGTCGATGGACGTTGGCATGGAGCCTCCCCGAGAGGGTTGTTGGGAAGTTCCGGACGTCGGTTTCAGCCGGCCGCCGGCGCGAGAACCGGGTGGTCTACCGATTGGTCGATACCGCTCCGGGAATCGTCCGAATATATTGTCCATCGCATACCATGCGACGACGAAGCACCGCGTTTGTTCGGGTGTTGTTCTCCGCAGCGCCAAGGACCGGACATGAACTCCAGCCAAGCCAGCCTCCGCGCCAACCGCCCCGCCGTCAACGGGTGGAGCGCGGAGTATCTCGACGCCCAATACAGGCAATACCTCGCCGACCCGGCGGGCATGCCGGACGATCTCCGGCAGTTCTTCATGGGCTTCGAGCTTGCGGAGGCCCGCGGCCCGGTCGCGGGCGGCGCCGACACGGGCGCATCGGCGCTCCAACGGAAGGTCGATGCGCTGGTGAAGGCGTACCGCGACCTCGGTCACCTCGGGGCGAAGGTCGACCCCTTCGAACGCAAGCGCGATGTCCCCAAGGCGCTTGAGCCCGGCTACCACGGCATTACCGAAGCCGACCTTGACCAGACCGTCGGCTCGCCGATCAGCGGCGGCGCGGCGGGCTCCGGCGCGCCCGTGCGCGTCCGTGATCTGATCGCGCGGCTCGAGTCAATCTATTGCGGCTCGATCGGCGTCGAGTTCATGCACATCCCGAGCCAGCAGGAGCGCAACTGGTTTCTGGATCGGTTCGAGGGGACAGCCGGCCCGCGGCCGATGAGCGCCGAAGAGAAGCGGACCGCGCTCTCGCACGTGATCGCCGCGGACACCTTCGACCGCTTCCTGGGCAAGCGCTACCAGGGCAAGAAGCGCTTCAGCCTCGAGGGGGGCGAGGGGCTGATCCCGCTCCTCAAGTTCCTCACCCAGCGCGCGGGCGAGCTCGGCACCGAGGAGATCATCCTCGGCATGCCCCACCGCGGCCGGCTGAGCGTGCTCCGCAACTACCTGGGCAAGGACCTGCACAAGCTCTTCACCGAGTTCGAGGACAGCTGGTCCGACGGCGTGGACAAGTCCGGCGGCGACGTGAAGTACCACCGCGGCTATTCGGGCGACCAGCCCCTCTGGGGCGCGGGCGAGGGGCGCAAGGTCCACCTCTCCATGCTCAACAACCCGAGCCACCTGGAGTCCGTGGACCCGGTGGTGATGGGGCGCTGCCGCGCGATGCAGGACCGGCTGGGCGACACCGAGCGCCGCCGCGCGATCTCGCTCCTGCTGCACGGCGACGCGGCGCTGCCGGGCCAGGGCGTCGTCGCCGAGTGCCTCAACATGAGCCAGCTCGAGGGGTACACGGTCGGCGGGACGATCCACGTCGTCGTCAACAACCTCGTCGGATTCACGACGGACTGGGAAGACTCCCGCAGCACGCCCTACTGCACGGACATCGCCAAGATCGTCAACTGCCCCGTGCTGCACGTGAACGGCGACGACGTCGACGCCGTCGTCCGCGCCGCCCGCATCGCGGCGGAGTTCCGCCACGAGTTCCGGCGCGACGTCTTCATCGACCTCGTCTGCTTCCGGCGCTTCGGACACAACGAGCAGGACGAGCCGGGCTTCACGCAGCCGGTGCTTTACGCGCTGGTCCGTCAGCATCCGGGCGTCGCGGAGAAGTACACCAAGCGCCTGATCGCCGAGGGCGCCCTGACGCCCGAGCAGGCGCAGGCGATGGTGGACCGTGTCACCGCCGAGCTCGAAGAAGGCCAGACGCTCGCGCGCACGAAGCCCGTGAACCCCGTGCCCCCGCCGGGCGGCGGCCTGTGGGACGGCTTCGTCGGGACGTATTCCTTCGATTCGCCCAGGACCGCCGTCTCGCGCGAGGTCGTCGCCGAGGTGTGCGCGGCGATGGGACGGGTGCCGGAGGGCTTCAACGTCCACGCGCGCCTCAAGAACCTTCTCGTCGCCCGCGCTGGGTTACCGCAGACAAAAAACGTCTCGCACGCCGACGCCGAGCAGATCGCCATCGGCACGCTCCTGCTCGACGGCTACGCGGTGCGCCTCAGCGGCCAGGATTCACGCCGGGGCACGTTCACGCAGCGCCACAGTGTGTACCGCGACGAGCGCACCGCGCAGAAGTACGTCCCGCTCAACAACATCCGCCCGGATCAGAAGGCGCTCTACAGCCCCTGGGACAGCCCCCTCTCGGAGTTCGCCGTGATGGGCTTCGACTACGGCTACAGCCGCGGCGCGCCGAGGACGCTGGTGATGTGGGAGGGGCAGTTCGGCGACTTCGTGAACGGCGCGCAGGTGATGCTCGACCAGTGGCTCGCGAGCAGCGAGATCAAGTGGAGCCGGTGGGCGGGCCTCGTGCTGCTGCTGCCGCACGGCTACGAGGGCGCCGGGCCCGAGCACAGCTCAGCCCGCCTCGAGCGCTTCCTCCAGCTGTGCGCGGACGAGAACATGGAGGTCGTCTACCCGAGCACCGGCGCGCAGATGTTCCACCTGTTGCGCCGGCAGATGCTGCGGAAGTTCCGCAAGCCGCTGATCGTCATGACGCCCAAGAAGTACCTGCGCGTCGAGACGAGCTCGATCGACGAGCTCTCGGAGGGCGCCTTCCAGCACCTGATCGACGACCCGAAATTCAAGGGCCCGACGGCGAGCGTCACCCGCGTCATCTACTGCTCGGGCAAGATCTACCACGAGCTGAACGACCGCCGCGAGGCCAACGGCAACAACAACACCGCCATCGTGCGCGTCGAGCAGTTCTACCCGTTCAACACGCAGCTCGCGAAGGCCATCGACGCCCGCTACCCGGCGCAGGCGCAGCGCGTCTATGTGCAGGAAGAGCCGCGCAACGCCGGCGGGTACCTCTTCTGCGCCGACGTCTTCCGCGAGCAGCTGGGCATCAACCTCGGCTACATCGGCCGCCCCGCGAGCGCGACGCCCGCGACCGGCAGCGAGCACCGGCACAAGGAAGAGCAGGACCGCCTGCTCACCGCCGCGGTCGGGGCCGCGGGCGGCGAGCAATCCGCGCCGAAGGAGAAGCCGGCGCGCGGGGCGGTGGCGGCGAAGGGATGACGAAGATGGGATCGGGGAGCGGGGAACGGTGATCGGCGGTGTCGCCGCAAGGCGAAGGAAAAACGCGGGAGCGACCGAACGGCCCGTCCCCACCATTCCCCGATCACCGATCCCCTGTTACCGACGACGGTCCAGAGGATGGACACGGGCGAGGCGCCCGTGCAAAAGAGAAGGCGGAACGCAATGGCGATCGACATCGTGATCCCGCAGGCGGGCGAGAGCGTGACGAGCGGCGTGATCTCGCGCTGGCTCAAGAACGACGGCGACTACGTCAGGCGCGACGAGGACCTCCTCGAGCTCGAGACGGACAAGGTGACCATGGCCGTGCCCGCGCCCGCCGCCGGCGTGATTTCACACAGCGCCAAGGCCGGCGACACGGTGAAGATCGGCCAGGTCGTCGGGCGCATCGACGAAAAGGCCGCGGCCCCCGTCGGCGCGACCGCGTCGAGCGCCAAGGCGACGCAGAGCCCGCCGCAGCCCGCCGCGGCGGCCTCTTCGGCCCCGATGCCCGCCGAGCCACGCGGCGACGACGTGCGCGCGACGCCGCTGGCCCGTAAGCTCGCCGAGGAGAACCGCATCGATCTCGCCACGGTGCACGGCACCGGCGCGGGCGGCCGCATCCGCGAGCAGGACGTGATCGCGGCGATGCAGGGCAGGGGGAGCAACGGCTCGCACCACGCCCCGGCCGCGGCCCCCGCGCAACCGTCGGCGCCCGCGCCCGAGAAGCAGGCCGCGCCGGCCCCGAAGCCCGCGCCCCACCCCGTCGCCGATCCGCGCGGCGCGACGCGCGAGCGCATGACCCCGCTGCGCCAGCGCATCGCCCAGCGCCTCGTGCAGGCGCAGCACACCGCGGCGATGCTCACGACCTTCAACGAGTGCGACATGACGGCGGTCATGGAGCTGCGCAAGAGCTACAAGGAGGAGTTCGAGAAGAAGCACGGCATCGGGCTGGGCTTCATGGGCTTCTTTGTCAAGGCCGCGGTGTCGGCGCTGCGCTCCTTCCCCGCCGTCAACAGCTTCATCGTCGAGGACGAGGGCGGTTTGGCGATCGAGCGTCACGACTCCTGCGACATCGCCATGGCGGTGAGCACGCCCAAGGGCCTCGTCGTGCCGGTGCTGCGCAACTGCGAGCGCCTGTCGATGGCGCAGATCGAGATGGGCATCAAGGAAATGGCGACGAAGGCCCGCGACGGCAAGCTCACGCTCGAGGAAATGCAGGGCGGCACGTTCACGATCACCAACGGCGGCGTCTTCGGCAGCCTGATGAGCACGCCGATCCTCAACCCGCCGCAGTCCGGCATCCTCGGCATGCACGCGATCAAGAACCGCGCCGTGGAGCACCCGGTCGGCAGCGGCCAGGTCGCGATCCGCCCGATGATGTACCTCGCGCTCAGCTACGACCACCGCATCATCGACGGCGCGGAGGCGGTGCAGTTCCTCGTCAAGATCAAGCAGGCGATCGAGTCGCCCGAGCGCTTGTTGATGGAGCTGTGAGCGAGCGTCCGTGCTCAAGGCAACTTCTCAAGCTCCGGCTCCTGAAGTTCGCTACAGGGCGCACGGGCACGAGGTCCGCGACGCGCGCGGTCGCTGGCTCGGGGGTCGCATCAAGCTCGCCGGAGATCCACCGGCCGGTGTCGGCGCTCAGCCGCCGAACTCGGGGCGTGCCGGTGCGCGCCGCTGGGTGCTACTCGGCATGACCGCGGTCTTCGTGGGCTGCGGTGTGTTCCAAGCGCTCGCGGTCGAGTTCCTGCCGCTGGTCAACGAAGACACGCGCTACTCCGAGCGGATCGGCGTCTCGTTCGCCGTCGGGGTGTGTATATCCGGTCTTTTGGCGATCGTCGTCCTGAGCGTAAGGTATCGCGAGAGTCTCATGGCTGACGATGCGAACGACGTGTTGTCGCTCAGCAAGTGCGCGTGCTGCGGGTATCGGATCGCTGAGGTACCCGTTCACCGCGATGGCTGTGTCGTCTGCCCCGAATGCTCCGCTGCCTGGCGCCTGCACGAGAAGGCTCCGATCATTCGAGCATAGTCGTGCGCGCCCTCATCACGTACATCTTCGGAGAACGCTGCCCTGACGGCCAGTGTGCTTTCCGGCTTCGATGGAAACGCACCGAGATCCGAGACGCCCACGGCGAATGGCGTCGACCCGTCTCGCGGTGGCCGCAGCCGAACTATGCGATCCGTGACATTCCGCGGCTCGTCAGCAATCAGTGGACCGTGCCCGAGCTGCGCGACGCATGGATCCGAACCCTCGTGAGGGCTTCTCTCCTGTTCATCCTGTGGCGCCTGTTCGCTGAGTATGCAATGCTCAGTCGGGCGAGCTTGGCCGTCATTCTGTTGCAGATCGCGGCCTTCCTCGTTGTCCAAGCATTCTTTCTTGCCGGATGGTGGAAGTCGATTAAGCCCTTGATCGGATGCATGCACGAGCGCCGCGCGACAGCACTCCTTGCAAGCGGTCTCTGCCCCGTCTGTTGTTACTCGATCGACGGCGTCCCGATCCAGCCCGACGGCTGCACGGTCTGCCCGGAATGCTCCGCCGGGTGGCAGCGAGCCGACGCCACCAACACCGAGCAATCTGCACCTTCCGCATCCGCATGAACGCCTTCGCCGCGATCCGCGAGTTCCTCGATCCGTTCGCCTCCGTCCGGGCCTCGGACGACGTGCGTGCAGGCATCACGCGGGTGCTGCTCCGCGACGCAAACGGCGTCTGGCACAGAGCCCGCGCCGCCTCCGCGCGCCCAGATTGTCTCCTCGAGATCGGACCGACTATCCGTTCCCGCATCGGCGCCGCGGCCGAGTTCCGCGCCTTCGGCCTCGTCATCCTCTACGCGCTGCTGCTCCTTGCGTACGCCGGCGCGATCCTCGTGCTCGCCTCCGACATCCGGATCCAAGTCGAGCCCGCACCGCTCGCCAGAATCGTCGCACGAGCCGTCGAGGCGACCATCCCGCTCGGGTTCTTCTTCTGGTTCTGGCTCGCGATCCTCCCGATCCGCGCGCTCATGATCGAGATCAACGCCGTGCGTGGAATCGCCGCCGGCGTCTGCCCCGCGTGCGGCTACACGATCCGCGACCTGCCGATCGATCCCGAGGGACACACGACCTGTCCCGAGTGCGCCGCCGCGTGGCGCCGTGAGCCCTCGCCCGACCTCGGCCGGTGACCGCTCGCGCCGCCGCGGCCGCCGGCCCCGCCCGCGAAATCCGCCGGGGTCTTCCCTATCATTGCGTTCGCCCTTTGGGGGGCGTAGCTCAGTTGGTAGAGCACCGGACTTTTAATCCGATGGTCCTGGGTTCGAGTCCCAGCGCCCCCACTTCTCCGCACGGCACACGAAGGATCGACTTGCCCACCGTTCTCCACGCCAGTTGGCTTGACGGATCGCTGCACCTTTGGCGGGAAGACGGTGCGCGCGTCGCGCAGCACACCGCGCCGAGCGGCGAGCCCGTGCCCGAGCACCCGTTCGCGGACGGCGATCTTCCCGAGCACTTGGCCGCGATCGTGGGCGCGGCGCCGCGACGCGAGATCACGCTGCGACTGCCCGCCGCGGGCGGGGTGCCGCGGCCGAGCCCGCAGCTCGAACTGAGCGGCGCGTCGCAGGGCGCCGACGACGCAGATGACGGCGTGGACATCGACTTCGAGGACCCCACCGTCGGGCTGGACGAGGAACCCGCGCCGCCGCCGGCCCCCGAGCCCGCCGCGGTGGTCGTGGCCCCGACGATCCAGACCTTCCGTGTGAACGCGCTCGCCGTCGACGCGGCACGGGCCGGCGACGTGCTCCTCGAGCTCGCGGACACGATCGCGGAGAACGGGGCGGACGTCCGCGCGGGCGGCGACTTTGAATATTGGGTTTTGTGCGCCCGCTTCGCCCGAACGCTCCTCGCGCAGGAGCGGCTCGTCCCCATGCTCGTGCAGGACTTGACGGGCGAGCTGCGCGGATCATGGCGGCCCTGGCTCAGCGACGAGGCGACCGCGAAGAAGGCGGCGGGGATCGTCGCGTCGATGCCCGCTATCGCCCGCGCGGGCGTGGACGCGATGGAGCACGGCGGCTGGGCGATGACCAGCGACTTCCTCGGCGCCGTGACCGACGCGTGGGCGAGGCGCGCACTCGAGGCCGAGAACTTCATCGACGCGGTCGAGGGTCGAGACACGGCGAAGGACGCGCCCGCGGCGTGGCTCTCGGGCCTCCTCTCGATGCGGCAGGAGATCCCGAGCACGACCTCCGTGCGCCAGGACATCGCCAAGCGCGTTCGGATGTGGATCGCGCAGCTCGAGGAGCGGGGCGCCAGCAGCGCGTGGCGACTCCTCTTCCGCCTGCGCGAGCCGGACCTCGTCGGCCTGCCCCCGGACGCCGCCCCGTCGCCCGACGAGCCGGCGTGGGTCCTGCACTTCTGCCTGCAATCCGCCGAGCAGCCCGCGCTCATCGTCGAAGGCTCGGACATCTGGCTGCTGTCGGGCGAGAGCGCCACGATCATGGGCCGCACGCTCCACCAGCCGCAGGAGCTGCTCCTCAAGGAGCTCGGCCGCGCGTCGCGTCTCTACCGCCGCCTCGAGGCGGCGCTCAACGAGCAGGAACCGGCGGAGCTGCGCCTCAACACGCGCCAGGCGTACGACTTCCTGCGCGAGGTGCGCCCCGTGCTGCTCGAGCAGGGCTTCGGCGTGCAGTCCCCGGACTGGTGGGACTCGCCCCAGGCGCGCGTCGGGGCGAAGCTCCGCCTTGAGAGTCAGCTCGAGACGGACCCGCGCCTTGCCCCGCCCGGCCTCTCCGGCGCGGGCAAGCCGCAGCTGGGGCTCGCGACGCTCGTGAACTACACGTGGGACATCAGCGTCGGCGACATGACGCTCTCGCTCGACGAGTTCGAGAGCCTCGCCGCGCGGCGCGTGCCCCTGGTGCGCGTCAACGGGCGCTGGGTGGAGGTGCGCCCGGAGGACGTGCACGCGGCGATCAAGTTCATCCGCGAGAACCCGGGCGGCACGATGCGCCTCTCCGAGGCGATGCGGATGGTCTACTCCTCCGACCTCGCGACGACGGGCATCCCCGTCGTCGGCATGGAGGCGACCGGCTGGCTCCAGGCGTTCTTCAACAGCGAGGCGGCGAGCAAGCAGCTCGAGCTCCTCCCGCCGCCCAGGGACTTCAAGGGAACGCTGCGCCCCTACCAGGCCCGCGGCGTGTCGTGGATGATGTTCCAGGAGCGGCTGGGATTCGGCCTCTGCCTCGCGGACGACATGGGCTTGGGCAAGACGGTCCAGCTCCTCGCGCTCCTCGCGTACGAGCGCGAGGGCGCCGAGCCCGCCGCGGAGCCCGCCGAAACACCCGCCCAGCCCGCGACGACCGCCGAGGGGGGAATCCTCACGTCGCTCCACCACGGCGTGCAGCCCACGCTCCTGCTCGTGCCCATGTCCGTCGTCGGCAACTGGCAGCACGAGACCAAGCGGTTCTGCCCCCACCTGAAGCTGCTTGTGCACCACGGCCCCGACCGCAATCAGGGCGAGGCTTTCTACGCCGCCGCGGCGAACGCGGACCTTGTCATCACGACGTACGCCCTGGCCCACCGCGACCGGGAGATGCTGGAGCGCGTCAAGTGGGGCCGCGTGGTGCTCGACGAGGCGCAGTACATCAAGAACCCGTCGAGCAAGCAGAGCCAGGCCGCCCGCGCCTTCGAGGCCGACCACCGCGTGGCCCTCACGGGCACGCCCGTGGAGAACCGCCTGACCGAGCTGTGGTCCATCATGGACTTTCTGAACCCGGGGTACCTGGGCGGAGCGTCCAGCTTCCGCACGCGCTTCGGCGTGCCCATCGAGCGCTACCACGACAAGAGCCGGGCGGAGAAGCTCCGGGGCCTGATCCGCCCGTTCGTCCTGCGCCGCCTCAAGAGCGACCCGACGATCATCGCCGACCTGCCCGCCAAGGTCGAGACCAAGGAATTCAGCCACCTCACGAGCGAGCAGGCGGCCCTGTACGAGCAGTACGTCAAGCGCATGCTCGCCGAGGTCGACCAGGCCGAGGGCATCCAGCGCCGCGGCATGGTCCTGTCGGCGCTCATCCGCCTCAAGCAGGTCTGCAACCACCCCGCCCAGGTCCTCAAGGACTGGGACGAATCGACCGCGGGCGCGCCCGACCCCGTGCGTTCGGGCAAGTGCATCCGCCTGCTGGAGATGCTCGACGAGACGCTCGCGGAGGGGGACCAGTCGCTCATCTTCACGCAGTTCCGCGTGATGGGCCGCATGCTCGAGACGATGATCCGCCAGCGCTTCGGGCGCGAGGTGCTCTTCATCCACGGCGGCGTGCCGCAGGCGCGGCGCCAGCAGATCATCGACCTCTTCCAGCGCAGGGGCGAGCAGCACCCGGTCCTGATCCTGAGCCTCCGGGCCGGCGGCGTCGGCCTCAATCTGACGGCGGCGACGCACGTCTTCCACTTCGACCGCTGGTGGAACCCGGCCGTCGAGAACCAGGCCACCGACCGCGCCTACCGCATCGGCCAGACGCGCACGGTGCAGGTGCACAAGTTCGTCGTCCGCGGCACGCTCGAGGAACGCATCGACTCGATGATCGAGAGCAAGCTCGAGCTTGCGCAGGACATCATCGGCGACGGCGAGGCGTGGCTGAGCGAGCTCTCGACCGACCAGCTCCGCGACGTCCTCTCGCTGAGGAACGATGCGGTGGATGACTTGGACTGACGCGCCGGCTGAGCTTGACAAGGCGTCGGGTGTCTGCGGGATCCGTCAATCAGCGTTCGGGATCCGTCACTCGCACGAACGCCGAATCACGAACGCCGCCTTCAACGAAAAACCCCGTTCATCGCCGGGGCTTGAGGCGAACGATGTTCTTTCGGTTCAGCGCTGCTCGCCGACCTGCCAGCGCAGGAAGCCGACGACGGTCGCCTTAGGGCCGATCACGTCCTTGATCTTGCGGCTCTCGTCGCGGATGAAGGGCTGCTCGAGCAGCGCCCGCTCCTCGTAGAACTTCCGCATGCCGCCCTCGACCATCTTCTCCGCGATCTCCTTGGGCTTGCCGCTCTCCATCGCCTGCTCGATGCGGAAACGGCGCTCCTTCTCGGCCATGTCCGCCGGGATGTCCTGGATCGACACCGCCACCGGGCGGGGCGTCGCCGCGGTGATGTGCATGCAGATGTCGCGCAGCGTCTCGTCGCTGATGGAGCCGGTCGCCTGCACGACCACGCCCGTCTTGCCGTCGTGGTGCACGTAGTGGCCGAACGCGCCCGTGCCCGGGTCCTGCGTCAGCTTGTGCCCGCGCACGTACTGGGCGTTCTCGCCGGTCGAGATGCGCAGCTCGTCGATCACCGCGGTGATCTTCGGGCTCGCCGGGATCTCGCCCGCCGGCTCGCTCAGGAGCATGTCCGCGACCTTCTGCGCCGCCTCGACGAACTTGGGGTTCTTGGCGGTGAAGTCCGTCTCGGTCCGGACCTCGACGATCGCCGCGGCCTCGCGCGACAAGGCCACCGCGATCCGCCCCTCGCCCGCGGCGCGGTCGGTCTTGGTGTCCATCTTGCCCTTGAGCTGCTTGCGGAGAATCTCCTCTGCCTTCTCGAAGTCGCCCTTGGCCTCCATGAGGGCCGCCTTGCAGGCCATCATGGGCAGGTTCGTCTTGTCGCGGAGCTTCATCACGTCTTTGGCGGAGAGTTCCATCGTCGTTCCTCTTTCGTGCTTCGCCGCTCGGTGCGGCGGTTCTGATGGCCCGGGCGGGGCGAGCCCCCGCCGGGCCATGGTGGTCGATGATGCGTGGTCAGGACGCGATCAGCCGGCGGCGACGGGGTTGCCCTCGGGCGTCGCGTTCGGCTCGTCGGACCGGAACTGCGCCCGGCGGCTGCGGCGGGGCTTCTCGCCCTGCGGGCCGGCCGGGCCCGCGCCGGACATGTCCGGGCTCTCGCCGCCGGGGGAGGCGCCGGCGTTCGCCGCCGCCGCCTTCTCCTCGCGCATCTGCCGGCCCTCGGCGGCCGCGAGGCAGAGCTCGCGGACGACGACGTCGATCGAACGCATGCTGTCGTCGTTGCCCGGGATCACGATGTCCACGAGCTCGGGGTCGCCGTCCGTATCGATGAGCGCGATCGTCGGGATGCCGAGCTTGCGCGCCTCACGGAGGGCCGTGATCTCGCTGCGGACGTCGATCACGACGAGGCAGCCGGGCAGACGCTCCATGCCGCGGATGCCGTTGAGGTTCCGGGCGATCTTGCGCTGCTCGCGCTTCAGCTGGCTCTCCATCTTCTTGGAGTAGCTCGAGAAGTTGTCGTTGCGCTCGATGGCGTCGAGCTCCTCGAGGCGCCGCAGGCGCTGGCGGATCGTGCGGAAGTTGGTGAGCGTGCCGCCGAGCCAGCGCTCCGTCACGTAGTGCATCTTGACGTCCGGCACGCGCGTCTCGAGCACGCTCTTGGCCTGGCGCTTCGTGCCGACGAAGCACACGTCCTTGCCCTCGGCGACGCTCTTGGCGATGTACTTCTTCGCGAGGAGGAGGCCCTTGACCGTCTCCTTGATGTCGATGATGTGGATGCCGTTGCGCTTGCCGTAGATGAACGGCTGCATCTTGGGGTTCCACCCGCTGGCCCTCTGGCCGAAGTGGATGCCCGCCTCGATCAAGTCCTGTACAAGCGTGTTCGCCATGATCAATCTCCAGCAGCGACACCGGCGGGACGGCTGTTCGACGCGGAGGGCTCATCCCCCGCGCCCGCCTCGCACAAGGGCGCTTCAAAGTGCGGGCCCCGGGCCCGCGTAAAAAAGTCGATCCCGAGGCCACCGGCCCCGGCCACCGCGCGGCGTTGAACAGCGACCGCCGCGGAGTTATGGTAGGTCGGACGTGTTCGCAACGCCAGCGATCGGCCCGCCGCCCCGCCCGTTCGGGCGGAGTACGGCGATTTCGGAGAGGTTATCGAGGCGCGGGCTTCACCCGAGGGGCGATCCGGCCGACTGAGAAGCCGGGGGATTGACCGCAGGGGCCGCGCATATGGGACAAACACAGATCCTGGTCCGGCGCAGCGTCCGGCACGACGTCTCGATCCGGGGCGTGCTCTCCATCGCGCCCGAGCACACGGGCATGGTCTTGTTCGGGCCTAACTCGGGCGCGAAGGACGGCTGGATCGAGTGCGACTGCGTGGACTTCTCCCTCGGCGGCGTCGGCGTCATGGCGCAGGTGTTCGTGCCCCGCCTCGCCCGGGTGCACGTCAAGCTCTTCAGCGCGGGGGAGGAGCCCCGCCCGGTGCTCGAGGCCACGTGCGTCGTGCGCCGCACCATCATGACCGACAGGCGGCCCATGTACAACCTCGGGTGCTCGTTCATCGAGATGACGGAGAGCTCGCAGAGGCAGGTGGAACGGCTGATGACGCTGCTGTCGTCGGAGGCCTGACGGCCGGAGAACGCGCGATGCTCGACTCGAAGAACTTCGTCGTGCGGACGCTGCTGGCCGACGGGCTGGTGACGGAGGCCGACCTGCGCCGCGCGGGCGAGCACGCCATGGCGACGGGCAGCGACCTGCTCGACTCGATGGTGCAGCTCGGCGTCGCGACCTCGCGGCGGCTCGCCATCGCCCGCGCCAAGATCTGCGAGTACCCCTTCGTCGACCTGTCGCAGTTCGAGATCGACTTCAACAACACTCGCTTCATCCCGCGGAACGTCGCCGAGCGCATCGTCGCCTTCCCGCTCTTCGTCATCGACGGCGTCGCGACCGTCGCGATGCTCGACCCCCTCAACCTGCAGGCCATCGACCAGGTCCGCCAGCTCCTCCGCTGCGACGTCGACCCCGTCGTCGCCGACGCCGACGAGCTCCGCGCGCTGATCGCCCGCGCCTACAGCATGGTGCGCGAGCAGGAGAGCACCGGCGTCGACACCGAGCAGGCGCTCACCACCGGCGACGAGCCCGTCGTCGCCGCCGTCAACCAGATCCTCGCCGCGGCCGCCGACTCCGGCGCGTCCGACATCCACCTCAACCCCGAGGAGCGCGAGCTCGTCACGCGCTTCCGCGTGGACGGCGTGCTGCAGAACCAGCAGGGACCGCCGCGCTCGATGCACGAGGCGATCGTGCAGCGCCTCAAGGTGCTCGCCAAGCTCGACCTCACGCAGACGCGAAAGCCCCAGGACGGCAAGTTCCGCCACCGCCACAAGAACGAGAACGTGGACATCCGCCTGTCGGTCATCCCGACGATCCACGGCGAGAACGTCGTGATGCGCCTGCTCCGCGCCGCGGCGAAGATCGGCCCGGTGTCGGCGCTGGGCATGCCCGCCAAGGCCGCCGAGTGGTTCGAGGACGCGATCCTCCGGCCGCACGGCATCATCCTGGTGACCGGCCCGACCGGCAGCGGCAAGACGACGACCCTCTACACGGCCCTCAACCGCCTGAACACGCCCGACGTCAACATCCTCACGATCGAGGACCCGGTCGAGATCCGCCTCCCGGGCGTTCGCCAGGTGCAGGCCAACGCGGAGATCGGGCTCACCTTCGCCTCGGCGATGCGGTCGTTCCTCCGCCAGGACCCGGACATCATCCTGGTGGGCGAAGTCCGCGATCAGGAGACCGCGCTCATCGCGATCCAGGCGGCCATGACCGGCCACCTCGTCTTCTCGACGCTGCACACCAACGACGCGATCGGCTCGATCACGCGCCTGCGCGATATGGGCCTGCCGACCTTCGCGATCAACAGCGCGCTGATCTGCGCGATCGCCCAGCGGCTCGTGCGGAAGCTCTGCCCGTCGTGCGCCGTGCCCGACACCACCCACCCGCTGCTCCGGAAGATCGGCCCGCGCTTCGCCGACGCCGACTTCCGCGCCCCCGCGGGGTGCATCTCCTGCCGGCAGGTCGGGTACAAGGGCCGCATGGGCGTCTTCGAGATGCTCCGCATGACGCCCGCGATCCAGGCGCTCCTCGAGCACCAGGCGCCGAGCAGCCAGGTGCTGCAGGCCGCCCGCGCCGACGGCATGCGATCGCTCTTCGAGGACGGCCTCGACCGCGCCGCCCAGGCCCTCACCAGCCTCGACGAAGTCGCGTCGCTCCGCAGCGAGCTCGCGGGCGGCGAGAGCGCGTCCGAAACGAGGGCCGCGGCATGAGCGTTCGCACGTACTCCTACACCGCCCTCGACGCCGCCGGCCAGAAGACGAGCGGCACGGTCCGGGCCATCGGCGAGCAGGAGGCTTTTCGGAAAGTCAACGCCGCCGGACTGACGCCCCTCAAGCTCGACGCGCTGCAGGCCCGCGCCCCGCTCTTCACCTTCGGCACGATCACGCACTCGGACATCGTGAGCCTCACGCGCGAGCTGGCCGTGCTCGTCGAGGCGAGGATCCCGCTCGACCGGGGCCTCGCATCGATCGCCGAGCACGAGCGCAAGCACCAGCTCGCGGACATGATCCGCGACGTCGCCACCATGATCGAGTCCGGCCAGTCCCTCACCGCCGCGCTGGCGAAGTACCGGCACGTCTTCGGCGACGCCTACATCGAGACGATGCGCGCCGCCGAGAAGTCGGGCTCGCTCGTCGAGGTCACGACGCACGTCGCCGACATGCTCGAGCGCCAGCAGGAGACGCGCCAGCTCATCCGCCGCGCGATGGCCTACCCCGTCGTCGTCTGCTGCATGGTCCTGGCCGCCGTCACCGTCATCGTCGGGTTCGTGGTGCCCAAGTTCGCCGCGACATTCTCGAGCCAGGGCGCAAAGCTCCCGCTCGCGACGCGGATCGTCCAGTCCATCGGCGAGTCGGGCAAGAACTACTGGTGGGCCTACGCGGGCGGCCTCGCCGCGATCATCGTCACGCTCGTGCTCATGTGGCGCAACCCCGCCGGCCGCTGCCGGCTCGAGCTCCTCCTCACCCGCATCCCGTACGTCGGAAAGATCGTCATCAGCGTCGCGGCCGCCCGCTTCGCCCGTGTGCTGGGCATCGGGCTGGCGAGCGGGCTGGACGTGATCGAGGCGATCGACGTCGCCGGGCGGAGCACCGCCCGCCCCGTCTTCGTCGCGGAATGCTCGGAAATGGTCTCCCGACTGCGCCAAGGCGACCGCCTGACGGACGTGATCCAGAAGAGCCGCTACCTCCCGCCGTTCGCCAAACGCATGATCGGCGCCGGCAAGGACAGCAGGGAGCTCGCCCGCGCCTGCGACATCGTCGCGCGCCACTTCGACCGCCAGAGCAGCACGCTCACCAAGAACATCAACACGATCATCGAGCCCCTGCTCACGATCGCGCTGGCGGGCATCGTGTTGCTCGTCGCTCTCTCCGTCTTTCTCCCGATGTGGCAGATGTCCCGTCTCAAGCACTGACGGCGCCCGATAACCCGCGGGGGCGCCGCCGCCCGCGCACCGCGTCGCTTCTTTCTGGCGCCCGCCGGGGCCGACTGGACCGGGCCGCCACGCCGCCCGACATACCCGGTGATGCTCCGCCGCTCCCCAAACCCGCGCCGCGCGTTCACCTTCCTCGAGGTGATGATCGTCGTGATCATGATCGGCATCCTCGCCGCGATCGTCGTCCCGCAGTTCGGCGCCGCCAAGGGAGAGGCCACCCGCTCCGCGCTCACCTCGTCGCTCGGCGGCGTCCGCAGCGCGATCGCAGGCTATCGAGCGAATCAAGCGCTCGCCGGCACGGGCAACTTCCCCACGCTCTCGGAGCTCACGACGCCCGGCACGGTCCTCGCCGACGACGTGCCGCCGAACCCCTACTCCGGCCTCGCCGCCGTGCAGTCCGTCACCGCGGGGCAGGCCGCCAACCGCACCGTGATCAACAGCGGCGCGTACGGCTGGAACTACTTCGTCAACAACGCCGCGAGCCCCCCCGTCGCGACGTTCTATGCCAACTCCGCCGTCTCCATCGGCACGGACGCCACCGGCGCAACGCTGTACGCCAACGAGCAATGACGATCCTCCCCCGCCATCCCCGCGTCCGCGCGTCGCCGCGCCACCGCGCGCTGACGGTGATGGAGATGCTCGTCGTGACCACCGTCATCGGCATCGTCGCCGTGACCGCGATCCCGGCCGTGAGCGCCGCGCGCGACGCCTACCGCGTCGGCGCGGCCGCGGAGCTCGAGCGGCATCTCCTGACCGCCCGCGCCGAGGCGCTCGCGACGGGCCGCCCGCGCGGCGTCCGCGTCGACCGAGTCACGACCCGCATCGAGCACCTCGTCATCGCGAGCGCGGGCGCGACGCCGACGCCCGCGACGGACGCGCTCGGTTCACCCCGCGGCGGCGTTCTCCTCGCCGACAGCATGCGTGGCGTCGCGATCACGGCCATGACCGACGGCGCCGGAGCGGCATCGTCCTTGATGACAGTCTGGTTCGCCAACGACGGGACGCCGCAGCGCCGCGGCGCGGACGGCTCGCTGCAGGGGCCGGCCGCCGCGCAGGCCAGCGTCGAGTTCCCGGGCAACCACGGCGTCCGCGTCACCCCCGTCTCCGGGGCGGTGGAGCGATGGTGACCGCACGCCCTCCATCCCGCCGCGCCTTCACGCTCGTGGAAGCGCTCCTGGTCGTGATCGTGCTCGCGATCGCCGTGCCGGCGAGCACCATGTTCCTCGACCAGCGGGCGGCGCAGCGCGCGGACGCCGCGACCGCCGCCCGCGCGACCGTCTACGCGCAGGCGGTCATGGAGTTCGTGCTGGCCGACGCCGCGAGCGGGCACGCGCTCCTCGGGTACGCCGCCTTCGCGGACGCGGGCACCTATGTGGACGACCCGGCCACCGGCATGCGCGCCCGCTTCGCGAACGTCTCGGCCCCGTACGAGGCGCTCGGGTACACCTTCGACGTCGCCGTCGGCCCGGAGGTCTCCGCCTCCGGCGCCGCGACCGGGGACCCGTCCAAAGACCTCTTCCGCGAAGTGACGGTCACCGTGCACGCGCCGGGCGTAGGCACGGACCGATTGACGATCGTGCTCTCCTCGCTGGTGACCGATCTATGACGCCCGCCGCCCGATCCCGCCGCGGTTTCACGCTCGTCGAGGCGCTCGGCGCCCTCGCGATTCTCGGCGTCGTCATCGCGCTCGTCATGCCCGTGATCCACGGCGCCTCCACCAACACGGTGGCGGCGGACCGCGCCCGGGGCGTGGTCGAGAAGGGCGCGTACGCGGCGGACAGGATCGCACGCCTGATCCGCGATTGCCCGACCGACGCCGCCGATCCGACCGCCCTGGGCATCACCACCGCGCTCGATACGAGCCTGATGCTCGCCGACGGCCGCGGCGTGTCGCTCAGCGGAAGCACCCTCCTCTACCACTCGCCCGCTTCGCCCGGCGGCGAGCCGCTCGCCGAGGACGTTTCCTCGCTCGAGTTCCGGTATCTCATGCCCGACGGCGAAAGCACGACGGGCGACCCGGCGAAGATGCAGCGGATCGAGTTCGCGCTCGTGATCAGCGGCGTCGAGCTGCGCTCGGTCGCGCTCCCGCGCGTGAGGATGGTGACGCCGTGACAGACCCGCGCCGCAGGGGCGCCGCGCTCGCCGCGGTGCTGCTCATGCTCGTCGCCCTCAACGTCTGCGCCGTGCTCGTCACCGCCGGCGGCACGGACGACGCGAACCTCCTCGCCCTGCGCGTCGAAACGGCAAGGGCCCTGTACGCGGCGGACTCCGCCGCGAGCGTCGTGCTGCGCCTCCGCGCCGCCGGCGGGACCATGCCGTCCGAAGGTTCCACCCTCACCCTCACGCACTCGAGCGCGGTGTACCAGGAAGTCCCCCAACTCTCCGAGGAACCCGCGACGCTCGAAGTTCTCGGGCGTTCGGGCCGCGCGGCGCGGCGCGTGCGCGTCGAACTCGGCGAGCCCTGACCAAACCCGGTCGCACCTCCGGTCGATGTTCCCACAGACAACTCCGCGCCCGGCCAGCTCACCATGCTCAAACGAGACGCCATCATTGTCGGCCTGTCACCCACCGCCGTGCGCGTCGGGGTGCTGAGCGGCGGTGAATTCGCCCGTGTCGAACGCGTCGGTCTCGACCCGGATCAATGGGACGACCACTGGCGGCAGAACCTCCGACCGATCGACGATGCCCTGCGCGAAGCGTGCAAGGGGCTGCGGCTGCGCCCCGGCGCCCCGGCCCGCCTCCTCTACCTCGCGCCGCGAACGCTCGCCGACATCTTCGCCGCGCCGGCCACGGGCACGGCCGCCGTGCAGGCCGCGGAGCTTTCGCTCCTGCAGTCCCTCCCCGACGCGGGGCACGGCTGGATCACCGGCACCCGCGTGCTGGGCGAGCAGGACCTGCGCCGCGTCAGCATGAGCGACGCGGCGCCCGGGCAGACCAACGCCGCGTCCACCAAGCGGACGCTCGTGCTGACACTGGCCGAACGCGCGGACGACGCGGACATTCTCGCGAACTGGGTGCGCCGCGCCGGCCTCACGCCGCGGAGCATTTACCCGTCGAAAGCCGCCCTCCTTCTCAACGCGATGCGCCGCACGCGCGCGCCCGGCGAGCAGGGGACGCGCCTGGACGTGCAGCTCGGCGAGCACGCGTGCACGCTGGTCGGTTGGATCAACGACGAACTCGTGCTCGGCCGGTGCGCCGAAGTGGGGTACGCGCTCCTCGCCGACGCGATGTACCGCTCGGGCCGCGGAGCGGCCCGAGAGGCCACTTTCTCCCGCGACGCCGCCTCGCGTCTGCTCTTCTCCTCCGGCATCCCCTCGCGCGGCCAGACCGTTGACCAGAACCTCGGACTCGACGCCGACCACGTGCTCCCGCTCTTCCAGCCCGCGCTGCAACGCTACATGATCGAGATCAGGCAGACCGCCCGGTTCGGCCTCATGGAGAGCGATCTCTCCCGCGTCCGAGTCCGGCTGCTCGGCACCGGCGCGGGCGTGCCGGGCCTCGCCGAATCGCTCGCGACGCACACCGACACGAACGTGGATCGCGTCGAGGCCGATACCCGGCGCATCGGCGGCGCCGAGGATGATCAGCTCGGGGACCTCCCGGCCGCAGTCCCGTTGCTGGACCAGGGCGTCTGGATCACCCCGCCCGCTGTCCGCGCCGCCGTGACCGCCCGCTCCCTCGACCGCGCCGTCCACGCGGGCATCGCCGGCGCCGCGCTCGGTCTCGCGGCGCTCGGCGCGTTCGCGTACGTCGAGGGCGTGCGCGTCGACGAGCGGAACAGCGCGATCGCGCCGCGCGTGAAAGCGCTGGAAGCCGACGCGGAGGCCCGCTCCAGGATGGCGTCGCAATCCGCGGAGTTCGCTTCGCTCCTCAGCATCGCGAACGCGGGGCTCGGCGAGCGCCCGCACTGGCGCGGCGTGTTCACGCTCCTCGCGGGCGCCGACCGCCCCGGCCTCGTTGTCGACGAGATCTCCGCCGATTACCAGACCGAGCGGCCCACGCTGTCCATCCGGTGCACGGCGACGGGCAAGAACGCGGACGGCAAGGACCCCGCCTCCGCGTTCCTCGACGAGCTGGCGCGGAGCCCGCTCGTGCTGAGCGCGCGGGTCGTTTCCGCCCGGGTTGCTCCGGACGACGACGACGCGAGAGAGCTCACCCTCGGTCTCGAACTCGCGACGCTCCCGGTCCATCCCGGGATGTTCGCCGACGCCGGCGCGGAGGACACCGAGTGAGCCAGACCGGTTTCAGCCTCGTGACGCTGGTCCGCCCGAGGCTCGGGCGCGCGCTCGTCGCGGGCGCGATCTGCGCGGGCGGGTGGTACGCCGGCGTACGCCCCCTCGAGCGCTCGCTCGCCGCGAAGGCCGAGGCCATGCACGCCATGGAGGTGAGTCTCGCCGCGGCGAACGAGCCCGGCGCGGACGCGGAACGCCTGCCCCGGGAGGCGGCGCGGCTCGAGGCGTCCTTCACGGGCGCGAAAGCGTGGTGCGAGTCCGTCACCGACCCGGGCCAGGTCTACAACGCGCTCACCCGTCTGGCGTCCGAGCACTCCGTCACGCTCGCGCGCATCGACCCCTCCGGCACGCGCGACGTCATCGTCGCGAGCACCGACTCGCAGCAGGCCCCCACCGCGCGCCGCCGCCGCGGCAACCAGACGGCCCAGGCGTCGGCCCGAGGCCCCGTGCCGGAGATCATCATGTACCGCCTCTCCGCTCGGGGCGCGTACGAAAACGTCTGCGCGTTTATCGCAGACTGCGAGACGTCGCTGGGGGCGTCGAAAGTGCTCTCGTTCTCGATGCGCCCGGCGCTCGGGGCGGGCGCCGGCGTCGTCGAGGCCGAGATCGAAACCGGCCACCTCAAGATGCCTCCGACGAAGAAGGAGGAAGCCGCCGCGAAGCAGAAACAGGGAACACCATGACGCCCCCGATCCTCGAATCCGCCGTCAACCGCTGCCCCTGGCAGGTCTTCGCGGCCGTGATCGCGATCCTCCCGGCCGGCCTCATGCTCGGGGCGCGCCACATGTCGCCCGACCTGGGCCCGCGCGCGGCGGGCGCCGGGGCGATCGCGCCGAACATGAACGCCACGCTCACCGTCACGGCCGATGGGCCCAAGCCGCTCACCCGCGAGCAGGAACGGCTGAGCCAGGACTTCGCCCGCTACGACGACGTCACCCCCAAGCGCCCCCGCTTCCCGGCGCCGCTGCACGTCGAGCCCTCGACGATCGTGCCCGTCGCCTCCGGGGCGGCCGAGTCGACCGTGGTCGCCGCCCTGACGTCGATCATGGCGACCAGGTCCGGGCCGATCGCGATCATCGGCGGCAAGATGCGCCGCGCCGGCGAGCGTGTCGGCCAGGGCTGGCGCGTCGAGTCGATCGACCCCAAGGCCGGGCGCGCGACGATCGTCCACACCGACGGCAGGACGCAGGACCTCTTCCTCCGCAAGCCCGCGTCGGGCAACTGACGGCCACTTCCTAGACTGGCGCATGGCCAGCGACAGCGCGCAACCGACCACGATCGCCGCGGCGAAGACCCGCACATCCGTGAAGGAGACGATCACGTCCATCGTGATCGCCTTCGCCCTCGCGTTCGTATTCCGCGGGTTCGTGGTCGAGGCGTTCGTGATCCCGACCGGGTCGATGGCCCCGACGCTCAACGGCGCGCACGTGCGCGCACGCTCGCCCCTGACGGGCTACGAGTTCGCCGTCGGCCCGCGCGACTACACCAACCCGAGCATGCAGGTCCCGCTGCCGATGCAGGGCACGACGGTGAAGCCGCTCCAGCTCACCGACCCTATGTCGGCGGCGGAGCTCCGACTGGCCGGGGCGGCGACGCGCTGGGGCGACCGCATCTTCGTCCTCAAGTACCTCGCGGGCATCTACGACCCCGCCCGCTTCGACGTCGTCGTCTTCAAGAACCCGACGGACCCGACGATCAACTTCATCAAGCGCCTCGTCGGCCTGCCGGGGGAGATGGTCGCGCTCGCCGACGGGGATGTCTTCACGCGCACGCCGCAGCAGAACGACGCGAGCGGTGGCAATCCGTGGGCGCTGGCCGGCTGGAAGTGCCGCACAAAGCCCGCGCACGCGCAGCGCGCCATGTGGCAGCCCGTCTTCGACGGCTCGTACGCCCCGCTCCCGTCGGACAACTCCGCCGTCTTTACGCCGCCGTGGAAACCCGCGACAGACACCGAGTCCTCCCGGTGGCGTCTGAACCCGACGGGCGAGTACCAGTACGCCGGCCCGGGGCCCGCCGCGCTGCGCTGGGATGGTGCGCCGTTCCGCGTCACCGACGAGTATCCGTATAACCAGTCGATGCGCCCGACGCTCCTGTTCCCCGTGAGCGACGTCCGCATGTCCCTCGGCCTGCGTCCCTCGAAAGACGGCATGCCCATCAGCGCGGTCCTGTTCGCGCGCAAGCACGAGTTCCGGCTCGATATCGACGGCCAGACAGTCTCCCTGCGCATGCGCTCAACGGAGACACCAGACGCGTCGTGGCAGGAACTCGGCGGCGGGGGGCTCGACGCCCCGATGCCCGCGGGCGTCGTGACCAACGTCGAGTTCTGGCACGTCGACCAGACGCTGCAATGCTGGATCAACGACAAGCTGATCACGTCCGGCGTGTACGACTGGACGCCGGCGGATCGCGTCAAATACGCCACGCGCCCCTCCTTCGAGGACATTGCCCAGCGACCGACGTCGCTCATCGACGGGGGAATCTACACCCGCCCCGAGATGCGCTGGGAATTCGGCGGCGGAGACTTCACCGTGTACCGGGTGCGCCTCGATCGCGATATCCACTATCAGGCCAACACCTACCCCCAGGCGCCCAATATGCCCGCCCTGTCGACCCACCCGTCCGCGACGCTCACGCTTGGGTCGAATGAGTACTTCTGCTGCGGCGATAACAGCCCCTCGAGTCTCGACGGCCGGCTCTGGAGCGACGTTCACCCATGGGTGGAGACCATCAACCCCACGCCCGGCGTCGTCTCGCGCGACCTCATGATCGGGAAAGCCTTCTTTGTCTACTTTCCATCCCCCGTGAAACGGTGGATGGTGCCTGTTCCTGACGTTGGCCACATGCGTTGGATCTGGTGACAAAGAGTTATAGGGCGTTCCTCCGGGTGCGGCCGCTGTGTCTCTTTCGCTCGCGGCCGTAACTCCCACTCGGCGGCCCACTTCCATCTGCGTGCCCGCGTGACACAATTTATTTTGTCAGATTGGTGGCATTTCCAAAAAGCTGTGGCATGTTGTTCCCGTCTCTCTCTCCTCCTGTCTCGGCTGCGGGCGGAAACACGCAGTCGGGCTTCAAGAAGGCCGGTGGTTGGCGGGTCGCTGACGACCCCGGCTTTCGACGGTGTCTTGTCTCTCTCTCCTCTATGACTCGGCCACGGGCGGAAACGCGTGGCCGAGTTTTCTTTTTGGCCGGGCGGCGGCCGGCCCGTAACCTTTGCCGCGCCGGAGCATCGGCGCGCCGGAGGCACGGATGCCCGCCCCAAACTTCGCCCTTGCGCAGGCATCCCCATCCGCGATCACGCTCACCACGCCCGACTGGATCGTCCTCGGCTGCTACGGCGCGCTCCTCGTCCTGACCGGGATCTACTTCTCGCGGCGCGGCGCGAAGGGTGTTCGCGACTACTTCCTCGCCGAGCGCTCGATGCCGGCGTGGGCGGTCGCCTTCTCGATCCTCGCCACCGCGCAGTCCGCCGCGACGTTCATCGGCGTGCCGGAGCGCAGCTACGTCGGCGACCTCACTTACCTCGCCGCGTCGCTGGGGCCATTGATCGCGGCGCTCCTCGTCTCGGCGTTCTTCCTCCCCCGCTACTACCGCGCGGGCGTCGCGTCGCCGTACGAGCTGCTCGAGAACCGCTTCGGGCCGGGGGCGCGCACGGCCACGAGCTGGGCGTACCTGCTGGGCCGTCTGCTCGGGAGCGGCGCGAGGACGTACATCGGCGCGCTCCCGCTCTCGCTCGCTGTCTACGGCGACGCGACGCTCCCGCACGTGCTGGTGTCGATCGGCGCGATCATGCTCGTGGGCACTGTCTACACGCTCGCGGGCGGCGTCCGCAGCGTCATCTGGACCGACGTGCTGCAGGTTTGCGTCTACCTCGGCGCCGGCGTCGCGGCTCTGGCCTTCCTTCTCTCCATCGTCCCGGCGCCGCTCGACGCCGTTCTTGACGCTCTCCGCACCGCGGGCCCGGACGGCGCGGACAAGCTGCGCGTCGTGGACCCGGGGATCAGATTCGCGCCGGAGGTCACGATCGCCCGCGGCGCACCCTACTCGATCCTGGCGAGCATCACCGGGCTCATGCTCCTCAACCTCGCGGTGATGGCGATCGACCAGGACCTCGTGCAGCGGTGCCTCACGTGCCGCGACCACCTGCACGCCGCCAGGAGCGTCATCATCTCGCAGCTCCTCGGCGTCCCCGTGGTGCTTCTGTTTCTCGCGATCGGGCTGCTGCTGTTCGTCTACTACCAGCGCCCGGACCTGATGGGCGTGTCCGCCCCCGCCGCGAGCGCCCCGGCGAGCAAGGACATCTTCCAGACGTTCATCCTTTCGCGCATGCCGCCGGGCCTGCGCGGGCTCATGATCGCGGGCGTCCTCGCGATCGGCCCCATCGGCATCAACGCCACGCTCAACAGCATGGCGAGCACGCTGATGAACGATACGGTGCTGCGCGTCCGGGGCAGCTCCGGCCCCGCGAGCGACCTCCGCGCGAGCCGCCTTCTCGTGGTCGCGTGCGGCGTCACGCTCGCGGGCGTCGCCTGCCTCTGCGCCTGGTGGCAGCAGCACTCGAAACTCCCGCTGCTCGACTTCGCGCAGGCCGTCCTCGCCTTCGCGTACACGGGCCTCCTCGGCGTCTTTCTGTGCGCCCTGTTTACACGCCGCGGGAGCACACGCAGCGCGATCACAGCCATGCTCGCCGCGGCGGGCCTGTGCGTGCTGGTGCAGCCGTTCGTGCTGGCGAACCTGCGCCGGTTTGTGTCGAGCCTCCCCTCGCCCTTCGCATACGCCGACGCCGCGCTCGCGTGGGCCGGAGCGTGGGCCTTTTCGTGGCACTTCGTGGCGGGGACGGCGGTCGCGTTCGCGATCTGCCTCGCCGGTTCCACGCCGCCCGGGAGGCGGCGGTGAACGCGCACGACGCGGCGGGGATTCTCGCGCCGGCGCCCGCGCGCGTCGAGACGTTCGCGGGCCGGGTCGCGGTGCCCGACCACGTCGATGCGCGGCTCTTGACCCGCTTGCTCTCACATCCCGCCGATGCGGAGCGGCTCACGCATGGTTGGGTTCGGCCCCGGATCTCCGGCGGCCATTGCGGCTCGGATACGCGGGGTGCGCAGTCCTTCGAGCTGTGCGTCACGGCCGGCACCGCACCCACGGTGACGATCTCGTCCCCGTCGCTCGTCGGCGCCCGCCACGGCCTCGCCGCGCTTGCGCAGCTCCTCATCGCCTCGCCGCGATCGCTCCCGGCGATGCGCATCACCGACCGCCCGGCAATCGTCCACCGCGGCGTGATGCTCGACGTCTCGCGCACGCGCGTGCCGACGGTGCGATGGCTCACATCGCTCCTTGACGACCTCGCGCTAATGCGGATCAATCACCTTCAGCTCTACTTCGAGCACACGTTCGCGTACGAGGGGCACGAGGAGGCGTGGCGGGGCAGCTCGCCGATCACGCCGGACCAGCTCGCCGCGCTCGACGATGCTTGTCGCGATCGCGGCATCGAGCTCGCCGCGAATCAGAACTGCTTCGGGCACCTCGCGCACTGGCTCCGGCTGCCGCGGTACGCCCGCCTCGCCGAGACGCACGGCGATTGGATGTTCGATGCGTGGCCCCGCTCCGGACCGTTCTCGCTCTGCCCCACCGATCCCGGCTCGCTTGAACTCGCTCGCGATTGGATCGCGCAGATGGCCCCGTGCGTGCGGTCGCTTTTCTTCAACATCGGGTGCGATGAAACGTACGACATCGCGTACGGGCGCTCGAAGGCGACTGTCGCCGAGCGCGGCCGCCTCGCGGTCTTCACGGACTTTGTCTGCAAGCTCGCCGGGGCGGTGCGCGGGGAGGGGAAGACGCCGTTGATCTGGGGCGACATGGTCTTCTCGCACGCGGCCAAGCCCGACGCCCGCGAGCACCTCGAGCGACTGCGCAACGCGGGCGTCATGTGCCTGGCGTGGAACTACGAGCCGGACGCTCCCTTCGCCGGCTGGGTCGAGGCGGCTCACGGCGCCGGCATGCCCTGCTGGGCGTGCCCGGGCACGAGCTCGTGGCGCGCGATCACCGGCAGGACGGCGGAGCGCCGCGCGAACATCAACGACGCCGCGTCGGCCGGCGCCGACGGACTGCTGCTTTGCGATTGGGGGGACTCGGGGCACTGGCAGCAGTGGATCGTTTCGATCCCTGCGCTCGCGCAGTTCGCCTGCGCCGCGTGGTCGGGCACGTCCGCGAGCGACGAGCAGACGCGCGCGGCTGTCCGTGCGCTGCTCCCGAAAGCCGACGCTTTACTCCCCGCTTTCCTCGACGCGCTCGGCGATGCGGACCTGCCCCTCCGCGAAGTGCTCGGCGTCTATTCGCGCCCCGACCTGACGCGGCTTCGCAACCAGACCGCGCTCTTCGCGAGCCTTTTTCAGCCGCCGGAGGCGATCGTCCGGGCCGGACATTCGGACCGGTGGCGTGCGTGCGCCGAGACGTTGACACGCCTGCGTCGGTCCATTCCAACGACCGGGGACACCTTCCAGGACGATGGTCTCGCGCACACGCTCGACCTCGCGTCGTTCGCCGCGGCACGTGCCCTCGCCTGTTTCGGCGAACCTCACGATCTCCCGGACCTGCACGGGTGGCTCGACCGTCTCGCGCAAGGGCATGCCCGTCTCTGGTGTGCGACGAGCAGAACCGGGGAGTTGCCGAAAAGCCTGTCGTACTTCGACCGCGTGCGCGAGCTCACGCCGGGGGTTGCATGACACGTGTGCGCACCGTCGTCGGTTGCATGACGGGCACGAGCATCGACGGCCTCGACGCCGCCGTGGTCGAGATCATCGGCGGCGGGCTCGGGATTCGCGCCCGCTTCGTCCGCGCCGTGTCGCTTCCTCTCGGCGAGCTCGCGCCGCGGCTCCGCCGGATCGCCGCGGGCGCGCCGGCGACCGCCGGCGACATCGCCGTGGCGGCGCACGGTCTCGCGTCGCTCCACGTGGACGCGCTCCGCGGGTTGCTCGGCGACCGCGCGCCCGACCTCGTCTGTGTGCACGGGCAGACCGTTTTCCACGCCCCCCCGCTCTCGTGGCAGATGATGCAGCCCGCTCCGATCGCGCGCGCGATCGGAGCGCCCGTCGTCTACGACCTCCGCCAGGCCGATCTCGCGCGGGGAGGCCAAGGGGCCCCGATCACGCCGATCGCGGACTGGGTCCTCTTCCGCACTGCGCCGGGGCGCACGGCGATCATCAACCTCGGCGGGTTCTGCAACGTCACGTTCCTGCCCCCGGAGCGCGACGACCCCGGGCTCGTCGAGGCGATGGACGTCTGCGCCTGCAACCAACTCCTCGACGAGGTCGCGCGGCGCGCGCTCGGGAGACCGTACGACGAGGACGGCGCCGCGGCGATGGCGGGCGCGCCCGAGTCGGCCGCGCTGCGCGACCTGACCGCGCTCTTACGTCGCCAGTCCCGCGCGGGCCGCAGCCTCGGCACGGGCGACGAACTCGCGAGCTGGGTCGTCGACGCGGCGGGCCATCTCAGGCCCGCGGATCTCGCGGCGACGGCGTGCGAGGCGGTCGCCGCGGCCATCGCCGATCGCATCGGCCCTGTGCAGTCGGCCTACCTCGCGGGGGGCGGCGTGCGCAACGTCGCGCTCGCGCAAGCGCTCGGCCGCGCGATCCGCGGACGCGTGGCGGTCACGGACGAGCTCGGCGTCCCGCCCGAGTACCGCGAGGCCGCGTGTTTCGCGGTGCTGGGTGCGCTCTGCCAGGACCGTGTGCCAATCACGCTCCCGCGCGTCACCGGGTGTGCGTCGCCGGCGCCGGTGGCGGGCGCGTGGGTGTACCCGTAGCTACGCTCGGACGTGACCATCGGCGTGGGGATCATCGGCTTCGGTTTCATGGGCAGGACACACGCCGCGGCGTACGAAGCCGCGGCGAATACCGGCTTTGACTGCCGCGTGGTGGCGGTTGCTGACCCGCGCGGAAAGGAAACGGCGACCGACGCGGCCGCGGTGCGTGACGCGGCTGTGTACACGACCGCGGAAGAGTTGCTCGCGGATGAGCGGGTTCGGCTTGTCAGCATTTGCACGTACACCGACACGCACGCGCCCCTCGCCGCCGCGGCACTCAAGGCTGGCAAGCACGTGCTGGTCGAGAAGCCGGTCGCGTTGACGAGCGACGTGGTACGCTCGCTGCGCGACGAAGCGGCGGCGCATCCCGGCCTCGTCTGCATCCCCGCGATGTGCATGCGCTTCTGGCCGGGGTGGGACTGGCTCGCGGCGCGGATCAAGGACGGCTCGCTCGGCGCCGTGCGGAGCGCGACCTTCACGCGCCTTTCCGCGGGGCCGGCGTGGGGCGGGGCGTTCTACGGCGACCACGCCCGCTCCGGCGGTGCGCTTGTCGATCTTCATATCCACGACGCGGACTTCGTGCTGCACGTCTTCGGCGAGCCCGGGGGGGTCGCGAGCACGGGCAACACGACGCACGTGACCACGCTCTATCGCTTCAGGCACGGCCCGGCGCACGTCGCGGCCGAGGGGGCGTGGGATCTCTCGCCCGCCGCGGGGTTCCGGATGCGGTTCCTCGTCAACTTCGAACACGGCACCGCGGAGTTCGACCTCTCGCGCACGCCGTCGCTCGTGCTGCACACCGCGACCGGCACAGAGCTTGTACGGCTCGAGCAGGGCACGGGCTACGACGGCGAGGTGCGGCACACGCTGAACGTGATCGCGGGAAAGGACCGCCCCCGGGCGACGCTCGACGACGCCCTCGCGGTCGCGCGAATCCTCGAGGCGGAACGTGCCTCGCTGGAACAGGGCGGAAGATTGATCAGCCTCTGACGCGGGGCACGCGGCGGTACCATCGCCGAGCTACGGCCCCTTATTCGCTCGTTCGCTTGTTCGCTCGTTCCCTTCTTCCCATGCGTTTCATCGCCTTCTTCCTCGTGCGTGACGAGGCCGACATCCTCGGCGAGACGCTCGCCGACTACGCGGGCTGGTGCGACGAGATGCACGTGCTCGACACGGGGAGCACCGACGGCACGTGGGACCTCGTGCACGACTGGGCGCGGCGGGACAAGCGCGTCAGGCCCTTCGCCCGCGAGCCGCTTTCCGCCAACTTGAGCCTCCGCGGCGTGATGTTCGAGGCGGTCCGCCGCACCCTGCGGCCGGGCGACTGGATCGGGAAGTGCGACGCGGACGAGATCTTCCACGTTCCACCCCCGGCGTTCGTGCGCGAGCACGTGCGCGCGTGGGAGGGGCGGCTCTACGCCTGCCATTACGACTTCGTGATGACGCGCTCGCTCGCCGAGGCGCAGGAACGCGGCGACATGCCGCCGCCCGCGCCCGGCACGGTCGTCGAGCGCCTGCGCACGTACACCACGCGCAACCAGATGGGGATGGACTCGCGCTGGTACAAGTTCCGCCCCGGCATGCGCTGGGGGATCGACCAGCCCAACCCGTTTTTTCCTGGCCTCCCCGCGCAGGAACGCATCCCCGTGCGCCACTACCGCTACCGCTCCGTCGAGCAGATCCGGCGGCGCGTCGCGCTGCGCGCCCGGATGCGTGAGCTCGACGGCCACGGCGTGCACTGGGGCCCCCACGACTGGCGTTCTTTCCTCATGGACGACAGCGACCCGGACCTGCGCACGTGGAATCCCGGCGAAGCCTTGCCCCCGATCCACGACCCGCGACACTTGCTGCCGCCGAGCCGGCTGCGCCGGCAGCGCGCGCTGTACCTCTCCGGCCTCGCGCATGCGCTCGACTTCACCAAGGCCGGCTGGCGGGGCGGTCTCGAGGAGGCGGTCCGGATGTACGGGCTGAAACCGGGTGATCCGGCGTATCCGAAGGAGAGCGAACGAGTCAACGAGCGAACATGCGAACGAGAGCAGATGGTGCCGCAGCACTAACCGGGAGGCCTGCGAGCGGGAAACGCATCGGCTTTCCCGCCTGTTCAGCGCTGCACCTGCTCACCTCTTCTATCTGTTCCGTCCTTATCCGCTTGTTCGCTTCACCCTTCCCCCCGCTACCCTGCCGCCCTATGGCGATCCTCGTCGACAAAGACACGCGCGTCATCTGCCAGGGCATCACCGGGGACTTCGGCAAGGTCCACACCCGGGGGTGCTTCCACTACGGCACGAAGATGGTCGGCGGCGTCACGCCCGGCAAGGGCGGCACCAAGGACGACAACGGGTTGCCCATCTTCGACACCGTGGCCGACGCGGTGAAGGCGACGGGCGCGACCGCCACGATGATCTTCGTCCCCCCGCCCTTCGCCGGCGACGCGATCCTCGAGGCTGCCGCGGCGGGCCTCAAGGTGATCTGCGCGATCACCGAGGGCGTGCCCGTGCAGGACATGATCAAGGCCCGTGCCGTGCTCGACGAGATGAACGCGGGGCGGAGCGGCCTCGAGCGCAAGGTCTTCCTCATCGGCCCCAACTGCCCCGGCGTCATCACGCCCGGCCCCAAGACCGGCAACGGCGCGAGCGGGAGCGACGCGTACACGAACGCCGGGTGCAAGATCGGGATCATGCCCGGCTACATCCACACGCACGTGTCGGAGGCGCGCTGCACGCGCAAGAAGTCGGTGGGCATCGTCTCGCGCTCCGGCACGCTCACGTACGAGGCGGTGTGGCAGACGAGCAACCTTGGTTTGGCGCAGAGCACGTGCGTCGGCATCGGCGGCGACCCGGTGCGCGGCCTCGGCCACATCGACTGCCTCGAGCTCTTCAACGCCGACCCGGCCACCGACGCGATCATGATGATCGGCGAGATCGGCGGCGCCGAGGAGATCCTCGCGGCTGAGTACATCAGGAAGCACGTGAAGAAGCCCGTCGCGGCGTTCATCGCGGGGCGCACGGCCCCGCCCGGCCGGCGCATGGGGCACGCGGGCGCGATCATCGGCGGCGCGGACGACACCGCGGACGCGAAGATCAAGGCCCTTGAGGCCGCGGGCGTGACGGTGGCGCAGACGCCGGCGGACATGGGCAGGGCGATGCTGAAGGCGATGGGGATGGGCTGAGGTACGCGCTAGGCGACCACCCGATAATGTGCACAAGCAACAGCCTTGTCGACCCGGTGCAATCCGGTCCCGTCCGTCTATGCTTGTTGCTGAACCACCTGGCATTCGGAGGGTTGCAACATGATAGCGGAACCGTTGCGTGTTTCACACCTGCTCGCCGAGGTTGCGCAGGGCGGAGTACTTCTTCCTGAGATACAGCGCGACTATGTTTGGAACGGTCCACAGGTAGCGAAGCTGTTAGACTCTCTGTACCACGAGTTCCCTAGCGGACAAATTCTGCTGTGGGATACGCAGAACTTGCCGGTCACCAAGACGCTCGTTGGTACCACGACTTCGGCGTTACCGCCGGCTAGTAGACCAAAAATCGTACTTGACGGACAGCAGCGATTGACTTCACTCGTGCAGGCGCTTGGTAAGCCGGAGTCACTCGCCAACGGCAACGGCATTAACATCTTTTTTCATCTCGGCAACGAGACCTTCGAACGGTACTCAAGCAAGATGAAGCGAGACCCGCTCTGGATCAGCGTACGTGACGTTGTGCAGGCGTCACGCAGCGACTTGGCGATTCTAAAGGCCATTTCGCAAGCAGGCGGTCCATCGATCGAAAGTGATCAGGCAGACGTTTTTCTGCAACGCCTTCAGAAACTAAAGCGCATCGCAGACTACAAGTTCCCTGTTGAAGTATTTCGTAGTGATGACTACGAAGAAGTCACCGAGCTATTCGTCAGGATAAATTCGGGCGGCAAGCGATTACGGACCGCAGAGCTTGCGCTTGCACAATTGGCGCTTAGGTTGCCGGGGCAATTGGTCGAGTCGTTTGAAGACGCGATTAACGACTACGAAGACAAGCACTACGACTTGGATACTCGTTTCCTTATACGTGCGCTTATCGCAGTCGGCACGGGCCAGAGTAGGTTTCGACATCTGACGGACTTCTGGACAAAGCGACCAGCTGAAATTGAGCAGGCTTGGAAGGCGACCCGCAAAGGTATTGACGCCGCCGTCAATTTTGCGCGCGGTAATGCGCGGTTTGAGAGCTCAGAGTGGTTACCATCGCTATACCCGTTGATCACTCTTACCAAGTACTTCACGATCTACGATCGTCTCCAGGCAGATGTCGAAAAGCAACTTCTGCAATGGTTCTACATAGCGTCCGTGCGTGGCCGTTACAGTTCGAGCGGCGAGACCGCCCTTGATGAAGACTTGAAGGCCGTCCTGGGCAGCGATCCCATTTCTGCGCTTACAGCCAATGCGACCGGAGCCGTCGGATGGATCCCGATTCTTCCGGACGAACTCGACGACGCTGGTGTGCGAAACCCTCTCTATGCATTAGCTTTCGCGGCCGCGCGCCGTAACGGTGCAGTCGATTGGTTTACTGGATTATCCCTAAGCGCCTCTGTGCTCGGTGACGAACACGAGATCGAAGACCACCACATTTTTCCCAAGGCGCTACTCCGGCGAGCCGGTGTACGACGGAAAGACATAGACGAAATGGCTAACCTTGCGTTCTTGACGTCTCGCCCAAACAAGAAAATTGGCAAGAAGCCGCCACACGAGTATCTACTCGATATACCTCGTGATCGACTCGCTTCGCAATGCGTGCCTCTTGACCCAGCGTTGTGGAGAGTGGAACGATATCAGGATTTTCTTACCGAGCGACGCAGGCTACTGGCGAACGCGATGAACGCTCTAATTGAGAACCCAAGGTAACTTCGAGAACACGAATTAAATGAAAAAACCCCGGGCTCTCGCCCGGGGTTCGTTTCTTTCCCTGATGCCCAATGCCTGATGCCCGGTGCCTTCTTACCCCGCCATCTTCGCGGCCTTGGCCTTGGCGTCGTCGAGCGTGCCCACGTACATGAACGCGCCCTCGGGCAGGTCGTCGCCCTCGCCGTTGCAGAGGCGCTCGAAGGAGTCGATGGTCGCCTCCAGCGGGCTGTCCACGCCCTTGAAGCCCGTGAACTGCTCGGCGACGTGGAAGGGCTGGCTGAGGAAGCGCTCGATCTTGCGGGCGCGGGCGACCGTGCGCTTGTCCTCTTCGCTCAGCTCGTCGACGCCCAGGATCGCGATGATGTCCTGCAGGTCCTTGTACCGCTGCAGGATGCGCTGCACGCGGATCGCGACGTTGTAGTGGCGCTGGCCGAGGATCTCGGCGCTCAGGATGCGGCTGGTCGAGCCCAGCGGGTCGACGGCGGGGTAGATGCCCTTCTCCGCGATGCCGCGGCTGAGCACGATGAACGCGTCCAGGTGCGCGAAGGTCGTGCTCGGCGCGGGGTCGGTCAGGTCGTCGGCCGGCACGTAGATCGCCTGCACGCTCGTGATGGCGCCCTTGTTGGTCGAGGTGATGCGCTCCTGCAGGGCGCCCATCTCCGTCGAGAGCGTCGGCTGGTACCCGACGGCGCTGGGCATGCGGCCCAGGAGCGCCGACACCTCCGAGCCCGCCTGCGTGAAGCGGAAGACGTTGTCCACGAACATCAGCGTCTCTTTGCCCGACGCGTCGCGGAACTCCTCGGCCATCGTGAGCGCCGAGAGCGCGACGCGGAGGCGGCTGCCCGGCGGCTCGTTCATCTGGCCGAAGACCATCGCCACCTTGTCGAGCACGTGCGCCTTCTGGCCCTTCTCGTCGGTGTACTCGGCCTCCTTCATTTCACGCCAGAGGTCGTTGCCCTCGCGCGTGCGCTCGCCGACGCCGGCGAAGACGGAGTAGCCGCCGAAGTTCTTCGCGACGCGGGCGATCATCTCCTGGATGACGACGGTCTTGCCGACGCCGGCGCCGCCGAAGAGGCCGATCTTGCCGCCGCGGACGAAGGGGCACATGAGGTCGATGACCTTGATGCCCGTGACGAGGATTTCGGTGTTGGGGTTGAGCTGCGCGAACTTGGGCGGGGCCTTGTGGATCGGGCTGCGCTTGACGCTCGCCGGGATCGCCGCGCCCTTGTCGATTGGGTGGCCCAGCAAGTTGAAGACGCGCCCGAGGACCTGCTCGCCCACCGGCACGGCGACCGGTGCGCCGGTGTCGAGGCAGTTCATGCCGCGGGTGAGGCCGTCGGTCGAGCCCAGCGCGACCGCCCGGACGCGGCCGCCGCCCAGGTGCTGCTGCACCTCGCCGACGAGGAAGAGATCGCCGGCCTTGGTCTGGGCCTTCACCTCGAGGGCGTTGTAGATCTCCGGGAGGTTCTCCTCGGAGAACTGGGCGTCGAACGTCGAGCCGATGACTTGGGTGATCGTGCCGGTGCTGGGCATGTGGTTTTCCTGCCCGCGGCGGGCAAAACTCGGCAAAAACACCGAGGGTCCGCCGGGGGCCGCAAGGGTAGGCGCAGGGGGTGCGATGTACAAGCTCCGGCGGCGCTCGCGAACGGGGCCGCAAGCCCTTCTCTGGAAAAGGCTTGACCGCCGCGCCGCGATCCGCGAGAATCGGGACTGGACACCTGACCGTGGAGGGCGCGCATGCGGAAGTCGTTGATGTTGTCTTGTCTTGCCGCGTGCGCTCTCGGCACCGCAGCGAAGGGGCAATACGAGACTTTTCAATGGCATCCGACAGCATCTGTTGAGGCAACGGGACCGCAGTCTGTGAACGCTCTCGCCGCGTGGGATCCGGATGGACTTGGACCTCTGCCCGAGCGGATCGTCGCTTCTGGTAACTTCTCTGCTCTTGGAAATCGGCGTATGGCGGGCATCGGCTACCACGGCGGGAATGGCTGGGTCCCGCTCGCCGACATGATCGTCGCCGGTGACGAAGGGATCACGGCGCTGACCGTCCACCAGGGCCGCTTGATTGCCGGCGGCTCCTTCTCGTCGATCAACGGCGCGCCGATGAATTGGCTCGCGCAGCACGACGGTACCGCTTGGAGCCCCGTCCCGCTGCCGGCGCAGGCGTTCAACGGGCCGATCAAGGCACTCGCATCGTTCCAAGGCAAGCTTTATGTCGGCGGCGTCTTCGACGAGGTCCCGGGGTCCGACACAGGTGCGTACATCGCCGTCTGGGATGGTGCACAGTGGCGGAACGTCGGCGGGAGCCTGCGCTCGACGTTCCCCGGGCGCGGCAGTGTGCTGGCGCTTCACGAGTACAACGGCCGTCTCATCGTCGCCGGCCGCTTCACGCATGTCCGGGATTACAACCCTGCGCTCTGCATCGCGGCGTGGGACGGGCAGCAATGGGAAACGCTCGGGAGCGGGCTCAACGGCATGGTCAGCGCTCTGACGACGTGGAACGGCCAGTTGGTCGCCGCGGGGGCGTTTGCGCAAACGGGCGCGAGCGTGCCGGCCAACCACGTCGCGTCGTGGAACGGCGCGTCATGGAGCGATCTTGGGGCGGGCCTGTCACCGACGGGCTGGGCGTCGTCGGTCGGCGTGCAGGGCCCACCGCCGACCGGCTACGCGAGCGGGCTTGCGACAATCGGGAACGACCTGTACCTCGTCGGCACGATCCCGCTCGTCGGGCAGAGCGGAACGCGGAGCATGTTGCGATGGAGCGGTGCGCAGTGGGTGCTTCCCGCGCAGGGCCCACCGGGCTGGGACGGAAGCGCCGGCGCGCCGCGTGCAGTACTCCAGCGCGAGGGCACGTTCCTCGTCGCCGGGGCGCAGATACCCCTCTCCGACGCGGCCGGCGCACCCGCTCCTGTCGTCGAAGTCCGTGCGGACTCAATGAGGTCTCTCGCGGGACACCGGCTGTCGCCGTTCACGCTCGCGGGCCTGCGCCGGGCCGTCGTGCACAACGGCGAGCTCTTCGGCGTCTCCGGCAATTCGCTGTACCGCTGGAACGGCAACCGATGGCTGCTCGAGCCCGTGGACGCCTCGCTGGTGGACGCCTTGTGGAGCGACTCTCAGCTCGGGTTGCTCGCGACGGGCCGCTTCGCAACAACACCACCGAGTCGGCACGCCCTCGCGCGTCTCGACGGAACGACGTGGACGCCGCTCGTCGGCGTCGGTCAACCGCCTTCTGCGCCTTCCACGCTGAGCGTGGCACGCCTCGGCAGCGACCTGTACATCGGCGGGCCCTTCAACACGCTCAACGGAGTCGGAGGATTTCAGTACGCGGCACGGTTCGACGGACAGTCATGGCACTCGCTCCCGCTCAACAACGCGCCATCCGTCCCCGCGAGCGTCATAATCGGATTCGACGGCGTGCTGTGGTACCAGGGCGGCGGCTGGGTTTCCACGTACCGACCGGGAGTGGGTTGGGACGTTCCGCCCCACGCGGGCGTCTATGACTCGGTCGTCGCCCACGGCTGGTTGTACTCGGGCGGCGCGTTCGGGAGTATTCAACGCCGCCGCGTCGGAGTACTCGAGTCGGTGCCGGATCCGCTTGTGGTGTCCTACCTCACAGTCGCGAACTACCGCGGCGATCTCTTTGCGGGCGCTCGCCAGACGTTCAATCAGCTTTCCAACACACAGGTCTACGACGGCACGGCCTGGTTCCCGCTCGGCCGCGGCATCGACGGCGATGTCTACGACTCAGTCGCCTTCGGCGATGATCTTCTCGTGTGGCACCGCGGCTCGTTCGCGAACGACTTCTATTCGCCGGGTGTCGCCCACTTCGGCCCCGCCCACCGCTGCGACGGGCTGGACTTCAACAATGACGGCCTTTATCCGGACAACGCGGATCTCGCCGACTTCCTCGCCGTCTTCGGCGGCGGGGCGTGCTCGACGGGGACGTGCCAGGACATCGACTTCAACAACGATGGCCTCTACCCCGACAACGAAGACCTGCTCGGATACCTTCGCGTCTTCGGAGGGGGCGTCTGCGTGGAATAGCAGGAAGCACGAGACCTCCGAGGCTTTTCCTGCTCACCTCGTGGTGAGTTTGTCCAGCGCATCCGCGAGACTCTCCGCCGCGGCGTCGTCCATCCGGACGATCAAGGGCCATACCCCCTTCTCCGCGTCGATGACAACGAGCGTCGGCCGTACATCTTCGAAGCGTCCGTGCTCCCCCATCCCGACGTACCGGTCGCGCAGCTCGACCCGCACACTCTCGCCCGAGATCAGCGCCGGTTCCGCGCCGGCAGGTTCGTAGAGCGAGATCGCGACCGAAAGCGTGCTCCCGGCCCCGCGGCCCTGCTCTCGCGGGGCCCGGACATCCGCGAGGCGCGCCCGTAACTCTTGGGCAGCTCCGCGTGTCAGCCACACCACCGCCACCGGCTGCGCCGAGTCGTCAACGCGCAGCGCGAGCGTACCGGCCCAGGGCGCCGCCTCCGGCGCGATCGGGACGACGCTCGTCTCGGGGTCGGCCGCGTGCGACCACGCGAGCGCCGCGTCCTCCGCGAGCGCAACGCCGTGCTCGTTGAGCGGGAGGTCTCCCGTCCGCAGCCACGCCGCGCTCGCCGGCGTGTCCTCGGGGAACAGCGCACACTCGACCGCATCTCGGATCGCGATCGGGTTTTGCCGCAGGTTCGTCAGCACGGCGATCGTGACGCCCTCCGAGGGAATCACCGAGAGCACCGCTCTGTAGCCGCGCGTCGCCCCGCCGTGCCCGATGCGTTCCCGCCCACCGATGCCTCGCTCGATGAACCAGCCCATCGCCACACGCCCGCGCCCGCGACGGTCCGCCTCGCCCGGGGCGAACATCGTCGCGCGGCGGCCCTCGCCGAGCAGTTTGCTCGTCCGCAGAACACCGCACCACGCCCGCAGGTCCTCGAGGTTCGTGACAACGCTCGTGCAGCCCCGCGCACCCCAACCCCACGGGTCGTCGAACGTGCCGCCGGGTGCGCCCGCCACGGTTTGCTCCCGATGGGTGACGCGCGTCGAATCGAGACCGATGCCGTCGGTGAACCCCGTGCTCGCCAGGCCCGCGCCCTTGAACACCCGCTCGCGCAGAAAGACGTCGAACCCCACGCCGCTCGCCTCGTCCACGACGGCCGCGAGGACGCAGTAGCCGAGATTGCTGTACACGAAGGCTTCGCCGGGCGTGAACTTCGGCTTTGCAGCGAACGCGCGTCGGAGCATCCGCCCGCGCGACGGCTCTCCCAGCGCCGACATGCCCTGCTCGTCGTTCAGGCCGCCCCGGTGCGTGAGCAGGTGGCGGACGGTGACACCGCTTCCCTTCGCTTCCGGCAAGTACCTTTCGACCGGGTCATCGAGCCCGAGCCTGCCTTCCTGCTCGAGCAGCAGAACCGCCGCTGCCGTGAATTGCTTCGAGATCGAGCCGACGTCGAACAGGCTCACGGCATCGATCGGCGCAGGCCGGTCGGGCGTGCGGTCGCCGAACCCTCGTTCGAGAAGCACGTCGCCGCCACGCATCACGAGCACCGCGCCCCACATCGGGCCGGCGGCGGCCTTGGTGATCGCCGCCTCAAGTCTCGACGCGACGGGGACGTCGGCGGCCGGCAGCTCTTGGGCCGCGCAGCGGAAACACGGTGATGCGCACGGAGTCATCACGAGCGCGGAACAAGCGAAAAGAATGTGGAGGGAGCCGAAGCGTTCGCGAAGCGGCATCGCCCGTCGTACGCACACGGAACCACTATGCTACCGCGGACAGACGCCGGTCGCGGAAGGGCCGCGCCCGAACCGCTTGATTCACAGGGTATTCGCCGCGCTCAGGCCGTCGGCGTGAGGTCGGCGAACGCTTCGTCGAAGTCGAAGACCGCCTCGAAGTCCTCGACGTTGTCGTCGTCGTTCTTCCGCATCATCCCGGCGTCGATCATCGCGAAGACGATGCGGCCGAAGTCCGCGGTCGAGTGGATCTGCCAGTGCGCCAGCACCGTGCGGGCCAGCCGCCCGTACTGCCGCTGGGCGTAGTTACGGAGGCCGAAGCAGAGCTGGCGGCCGGTGACGTGGCGCGAGGCCTCGTCGTCGCCGCCGACCTCGTTCGCCTTCTCGCCGTGCACGAGGCTGGTCGTGTGGGCCAGACCCTTGCGGACGAAGTCGTATGCCTGCGGCGGGAAGGGGCCCGTCCGCTGCCTGATCATCCGCCACTGCGTGTCGTGCTCGCCCATCTGTGTGCTGCTCCGCGGGCTGTCGGCCGCCCGGCCTGTTCCGACCTTGATATTCGTCGTCATTCCGCGCCGGGTTCTTTCATCTGAAAGCTCGGCGATTCTTTGATGCAGAAATGCTCACGTTGGGATCATCTGTCAGCATCCATCGTAGGTTTTTTTTCGCCCAGTCGCCCGCGTAATCCACCCCAATGCGGGGCGTACGCGTCAGCTTGCGGGCGGGTAGCGGGGGAGAGACTTCGACAAAGAGGGCGTCGCCGCTGCACATATCCGAGCCGTTGAGCGTGAGGTCGATGTCCATCGCCTTGCACAGCCGCGCCGGCCCCGCGCAGAGCAAGCGGTCCGCCGCGCCCCCCCGGCGGACGCGCATGGCCTCGAGCCCCTCGACGGGCGCGAGCGCTCGCACAAGCACGGCCACGGGCTCCCCTTCCTTCCCGCAGACGATGTTCATGCAGTGGTGCATCCCGTATGTGAAGTAGACGTACGCCGTCCCCGGCGGGCCGTACATCGCCTCGTTGCGCAGCGTGCGGCGGCCGCCGAAGGTGTGGGCCGCCGCGTCCTTCACGCCCAGATAGGCCTCGGTCTCGACGATGCGGCCGGACATGCGCGTGCTGTCGGGGAGCGTGCGGACGAGCAGGCAGCCGATCAGCCGCGGCGCCAGCCGCTGCGGGGGCATTTCATAGAAGCTTCGCGGTGCGCGCACGGTTGAGAGTACCGTCTGCGCATGAGCACCAACGACGCGCTCGCGGGCGTGCTGCATGAAATGTCGCGGATGATCGAGCTGCTCGGGGAGGATCAGTTCCGCGCCAACGCCCACGCCCGCGCGTCCCGCGCGGTGTCGTCGCTGAGCGAGGACGTTCGGTCGTTGGTCAAGGAGAAAGAACGGCTGCTCGCCGTCGACGGCATCGGCAAGAAGATGGCCGACAAGATCGAGGAGTACGTCGCCACCGGCCGGATCGGTGAGCACGAAGAGCTGCGCTCGCGCGTGCCCGCGGGGCTCCTCGACGTCATGAGCATCCCGGGGCTGGGGCCGAAAACGGTCCGGGCGATGTGGACAACGCTCGGGATCGAGGACATCCCCGGCTTGCGGAAGGCGATCGACGACGGCTCGCTCGTGACGCTCCCGCGGATGGGCGAGAAGGCGGTCGCCAAGATCAAGGAGTCCCTGGCTCTGGCGTCCCAAGGGGACGAGCGCGTGGCCCTCGGTCTCGCCGCGCCGCTGGCATGGGTAATCGTTGAGCGACTGCGGGCGCACAAGCACGTCGCCCGCGCGGAGGCGGCGGGATCGCTCCGCCGGGGCAAAGAAACGGTGGGCGACCTCGACTTCGTCGTCGCGCTCAAGAAGGGTTCCGAGAAGCACGCGTCGGAGATCGGCGAACTCGTGTCGAGCATGGCCGGCGTCTCGAACGTGATCGCGGGCGGCCCGACGCGCACGAGCATGCGCATTGCCTTGGCGCCGGGCTCCAAGCGCACGATCCAGGTGGACGTGCGCGTCGTGCCGCTCGCGTGCTTCGGCGCGGCGCTGCTCTACTTCACCGGGAGCAAGGACCACAGCATCGCGCTGCGCACGCACGCGCAGAAGCGGGGCCTCACGCTCAACGAATGGGGGCTCTTCGAGGAGAAGGCCTGGCGGAAGTATCACGCGACGCGCGAGGCGCACGACGACGACCTCTCCGACGTCCCCGACTCGCTCGCGGGCGCGGAGGAGAACGACGTCTACAGGGCCCTCGAGCTGGTGCCGATTCCGCCGGAGGTGCGCGAGGCGCAGCGCGAGTTCGACGTCAAGAAGACGCCGCGACTCGTCGAGGTCGGCGACATCCGCTGCGAGCTGCACGCGCACACCAACGCCAGCGACGGCGTGCTCTCGCTCGAGCAGCTCATCCGCGAGGCGGCCCGGCGCGGCTTCCACACCATCGCCGTCACCGACCACTCGCAGAGCTCGACGATCGCCAACGGCCTCAAGCCCGACCGGCTACGCCGGCACATCGAGGCGATCCGCGAGGCGAACGAGACGCTCGGCAAGAAGCTCAAGATCAGGGTGCTGGCGGGGAGCGAGGTGGACATCCTCGCGGACGGGCGCCTCGACTACGACGACGAACTCCTCGCGATGCTCGACATCGTCGTCGCGAGCCCGCACGCCGCGCTCTCCCAGGACGGCACGCTCGCGACCAAGCGCCTCGTGCGCGCCGCCTCCCACCCGCTCGTGCACATCCTCGGCCACCCCACCGGCCGCCTCATCAACCGGCGCAAGGGCCTCGACCCGGACATGGGCGAGGTGATCGCCGCGGCGAAGGAGCACGGCACGGCGCTGGAAATCAACGCGCACTGGATGCGGCTGGACCTGCGCGACACGCACGTCCGCGCCGCGGTGGACGCGGGGTGCGACATCACGATCGACTGCGACGTGCACGCGCTCGAGGACTTCGACAACCTCGCCTTCGGCGTCGCGACGGGCCGGCGCGGATGGCTGACGCCCGAGCGCTGCGTGAACACGTGGGACGCCGCGGCGGTGGCGAAGTGGCTGAAGACGAAGAGGCCGTGAGCGCAGTGCGCGTCAGCATGTAGCCCGACCGTGAGGGCGGGCTCTCTTGGGTGGCTCGGAGGTCCCCGCCGGTCTTCGCGATCGCGGAGGTCGCAGAGACGCGCCGAGAAACGCGGAGAAAGAAGAAGGTGTGAACGCGGAGAACGGGGAGATGCGCGGGGTGGGAAGAGATGTGCCACCGCCTCGGCGAGTCTTCGAGCCTAGGCGGTGCTCTTCCCGATCTTCCCGCCGCACTCGGGGCACGCCGCGGCGTCAACGGGCAGGCCCGCGAGGGAATAGCCGCAGTCCGCGCACAGCCCGGCCGCGACCTTCTTCTTGTGGCGACGGAGAGCGATCGCCGACGGAACGCCTGTGATCAGCGCGAGTGCCGGGACATAACATGCGGGAAACAAAACACTCCAGGGGCTCACCCGTGTCGCATGAAACGGGCGCAGCAAGTTCTCCCGCAGCCAGAATGAATTGCCCCGACGCCTTGCGTGATATGTCCAACTGACCGCGGCCCCATCTCGCTCTGCTCGCGAAGATGACCTCTCGACGCCGAAACAGCCAAAGCCGTAGAGGACGGAAATTGTCGGTGAGACAGACACCGCACCGCCCGAGACGTGTGCGGGCACTGTCATGCCCGCACCCGCAACGAACAGAATCACCGACACAACGAAGTCTGCCCGCCAGAACCTGACCCCCGGCCGTCGCATGGCGCAGTGTACAAGCCGGGTCGAAACCACCGGCCGCGGAGAACACACCGCCGCGCGGCAGCCTACGAATCCCCCATGATTCCCGCCGCGACGATCACGACCGAGAGGCTCCAACTGCGCCAGCCGACCGAGACGGACGCGCCGGCGATCGCCGCCGCCGCGAACGACGAGCGGATCGCGCGGATGACGCTCCGGCTGCCGTACCCGTACACGATCGACGACGCGCGCAAGTGGATCGCCATGGTCGCGGACGGCCTCGCGACCGGCAACGCCTGCATGGCGCTCATCACGCTGCGTGAGGGCGGCGCCGTCGCGGGCGCGGTCGGGCTCGAGATCAATACCGACCACCAGCGCGCCGAGCTGGGGTATTGGATCGCCCGCGAGCACCGCAACCAGGGCTACGCCACGGAGGCCTCCGTCGCGCTCGTCCGCCACGGGTTCACGAAGCTCGGCCTGCGCCGCGTCCACTCGTGCCACTACGCGGCGAACCCGGAGTCGGGGCGCGTGATCCTGAAGACCGGCCTCAAGCCCGAGGGCGTGCAGCGCGGCCACGCGCTGCGGATGGGGGCCGTGCACGACGTCGTGCAGTACGGCGTCCTGCGCGACGAATGGCTCGCCGCGTTCGGGGCCGGGTGAGCGCGTACGTTCCACCGCCTTGAAGACCGTGCCGACACAGCACTGGGAGCGCGTGGGGGCGGTGCTGGCGCACCTCTCGGCGCTCCTCTGGTGGCTCTTCCTGCCGTGCGTGGGCGCGCTCGCGGTCTGGTGGTGGCGCCGCGCCACGAGCCCATTCGTGTCCGATCACGCGAAGGAAGCCTTCAACTTCCAGCTCTCGGTGGTCGTCTACGCCCTTGTCGTCTCCGCCCTCGGCCCGGTGACATGCGGCGTGACGTGGTACGTGCTCGGCCCGATGCTCGCCGTCTTTGCGCACGGCGCGGCCTTCATCGCCGCGTGGCGCGCGGGGAAGAGCGAGGTCTACCGGTACCCGATCACGATGCGTGTGTTGTGAAGAGGTGCGTCGTGCTTGGTGCGTGGTGTGTTGGCAAGAGAGGATGAACTCAGTGCTCGCCGGTAGGCGATGGCGTCAGGCGGTTTCGCCGCGGACCAAGGTCCAGACCGCGTCGTAATCGTGGCCCAGAATGATTGGTGGACGAACCGTGCTGATGATTGCGGCTGCCTGACGACGCAGCCGCTCGGTTTTGAACGCAAAGCTGTAGAAGGACGCGATCGACTCAGGACTACCGGGTTCGCCGTCGCGTTCGTAATTACGGTGCTCGAACGGCGCCATGTCGGCAGCCCACGCAAGCGTCATCAGAGGCTCGTTCGCGTGTCGAGTGATTCGAGAAGCGACCGCCTGTCCGATGCGTGCCAGACTTCGGCATCGATGCGCTTCCGAAAGACCCCGCGAATCAAGAGCACAAGAAAGAGCGTGCTGCCGGCCGATTCCGCGAGCGACGCCTCGCCGTGAGTCCGCCGCACGTCAACGAATCTCGGATCCGCTGTCCCGTCCGCCCAGCGTTGGTACAGCAGCGATTCTCCCACACGGCGCCCCCGCAAAGCCCCGTCTTCTCTGCCGTTCCTTGCCTGCTCGCTCGTTCGCCCCCACGCTTCTTGGCACCCCGTGCCTTCGTGCCTCCGCGCCTACTTGCCCCTCTTCTTCTGCTGCTCCTCCGCCATCTTCGCCATCCGCTCGAGGAAGCTCTCGCCCGTCGGCTTGCGCTTCGCCTTGCGCTCCGCACGGATCTTGTCGAGGTCGAGCAGACCGTGCTTGTCCATATGCGCCCGGATCCACTTGCTCTCGATGATCGCCAGCGTCGTGTTCGTCACGAAGTAGAGCGCGAGCCCGCTGGGCGCGTTGTACATCGCCAGCGGGAACATGAAGACCATCATCCACTTCACCATCGTCTGCTGCATCTCCTGCTCGGGCGTCAGCGGCGCGGCGGTGGGCGGCGTCAGGTACTTCTGCTGGATGTAGAAGACGACGCCCAGGATGATCGGAAGGACATTGATGGCGTGGACCGGCCCCATGAAGGTCGAGAGGAGCGGGATGTGGAAGTACCTGCCGAAGTTGATGAGGGCGTCGGGCTCGCCGAGGTCCGCGAGGAAGCCCCAGAAGGGCGACGTCTGCGGCTGGATCGCCTGGAAGACGCCGTAGAACGCGCCCTGGTGGCGGAGCTCCACGGCGAAGTAGAGGGTCGCCGAGAGTGCGATCCAGATGGGCGACTGCAGGAACCCCGGCAGGCAACCCAGCAACCCCGCGGGGCTCACGCCCTCCTCGCGCCACAACGCAGCGGTCTCGGCCTGCGCCTTGCGCGGGTCGTTCTTGTAGCGCTCCTGGATCTCCTTCATCTTGGGCGCCATGCCGGCCATCTGCTTGCCCCAGCGGCTCATCCGGATCTGGCTCCAGCGCGTCACCGGGTGCAGGAACGTGCGCACGACGATCACCAGGATGATGATCGCCATCGCCCAGTCGCGCGTGACGTAGTCGTGGATGACGTGGAGGAACCAGAGCAGCCCCTCCGCCACCCACGCGAAGGTGCACACCGCGCAGATGCCGCCGAAGTTGTACACGACCAGCCCGGTGAGCCCGAGGAGGTTGCGCCGCGCGTCCGCCCTGATGTCGGTCTTGTCGAGGGGCCCGGCGTAGATCCCGAGCGACAGGTCGCGCACCGCGCCGGGGTTGCCGGCCGGCGCGAGCGGCAGGGGCTTGCTGTCGAGGCGCAGCCCCGGCGTCTCGTTCCCCGGGCCACCGTCGGCGACGACGCGCGTGACGCTGTTCACCCAGGAGAGCGTGAGCCCCTCGCCGCGGCCGTCGAGGGGCGCGAGAGGGAAGACCGCCGTCGCGAAGTGACGGTTGGTCGTGCCGACCCACACCAGCGAATGGCCCTCGGACGTCGAGGTCTCGTTGGGCCACAGGCGGACTTCCTGGAGCAGACCGCCGGTCGTCTTGTCGCGCGGGCCCAGCGTCTTCTCGCGCATCAGGTCGTGGTCGCCCGACTGCACCGTGCGCTGCGTGGGGTCGACCGACTGCGGCATCAGGTAGCCGAAGCGGAACCATCGCTTGTCGCCGCCGTATCCGAAGGACTTTTCGCCGGAGGTCGTGACGTGCCCGTCGAAGGGCATGTCGATGGGACCGAGCTGGTACCACTCGACGGTGAGCGGGATGGGCGAAAGGTTCTCGATGCTCTGCGTGAGGAGCACCGAGGCGGGCCGGTCCGCGACCGTGTACTGCCGGCGGATGCGGAGCACCGGCGCGTTGTTCTGGTCGACGATCGTCGCCTCGAACGCGCCCGGCGTGCCGGCGACGGGCGACCAGATCGCGCCGGCCCGGTCCGCGTAGAGCCGCACGAACTGCGCCGGACGCACCGCGCCGTCGGCGGTCACCATCGGCGTGACGCTCACGCCCATCGCGCTGAAGGGCGCCAGCGGGCTGACGCCCCCCTCGGCCGGCGGCACCTGCTCGTGCGCGACGACGTTCTCCGTCTTCCTGACCGTTGCGTAGTGGCCGTTGACGAGGACCCGCGCAAGGCCCGCCCCGCCGCCGCTGAACTCGATCTGCACGGGCGCGCTCGAGGCGGGGTCGACCGAACCCAGCGCCGGCGGCGAGGGCGCGTCCGGGTTGATCAGCGCGCGCAGGGTCCAATCCGCGGGCGCGGCCTGACCGGCGGGCGTGGGCGTGGGCTGGCCGCCGGCGGTGGTCGCGGCGGCGCCGGCCGGCTGACCCGTGGGCTGGTTCGTCGCGGCCGCCGCGGGGCCGCTCGCCGGCACGGGCGTCTTGGGCTTGCTCGTGCGGAAAACGGCGAACGCGACGCCGATGCCCAGCGCGAGGGCGACAACCGGGACGGCGACTCGCAGGAACGTGTTCTTCTCTCGCGGCATGCGTTGCAACTTGGCGGATCAGCGCCGGGGAGGGGCTACTCGCCTCTGTACAGACGGTCCGCCAGCCACACGGGCAGGCGCGGGATGCTCTTGATCTTGCTCGCGGTCGCCTCGACGTCGTAGGCGACGCGCACGAACTCGACGTGCGTCGGGTGGAGGATGACGAAGCTCGCCCGCGGGTCCTTGTCGCGCGGCTGGCCGACGCTGCCGACGTTGATCACCGCCTTCTCGTCGTCGCGGAATCGGTACCCATCGGCGCCGAGCTCGCCCGGGGGATAAAAGTCCGGCTCGTCGGTGAAGACGCCGGGCACGTGCGTGTGCCCGACGATGCACAAGCGCTGGACGCGGTCGAAGACGCTCTCGAGCTTGTCCGGGTTGTTGGTGACGTCCTCGGGGAAGATGTACTCGTTGATGGGCTTGCGCGGGCTGCCGTGCACGGCGAGCAGCGCCGGGCCCGTCTTGCCGGGCGCGGCCGGCTCCGCGCCCTCGGGCCCGATCACTTCCGCGACGCGCACCTTCAGGTGGTTCAGGAAGTGGTACCGCTGGGCCCGCAGGGCCGGGTCGGGCTCCAGGTCGAACTGCTCGCGCGTCCAGAACGCCGCCGACTCGGCGCTCGCGTTGAAGTTCGTCGGCTCGTAGAGCACGCCGTAGTCGTGGTTCCCCAGGAGGCTCCACGCGCACCGCTGACGCACGAGGTCGACGCACTCCAGCGGGTCCGGGCCGTACCCCACCGTGTCGCCGAGGCAGACGACACGCGCGATCCCGCGCCGGTCGATCTCCGCGAGAACGGCGCGCAGGGCCGAGGCGTTGGCGTGCACATCGCTGATGACGGCGGTCGGCAAGGCGAACTCCCGAGGGAACCCGGAAATGAGCCGGGATGATAGATCGCGGACCGGTGCTGGGGGTTACTCGCCCGGGATGTGACCGATCACGCCCTCCCACGGGCTGCTCGCGCTCGCGTATCGCCGCCTCGGGATGCGGCCCGCCAGACGGCCGAAGCGCCCGGCTTCGCACGCGAGACCCATGGCTCTTGCCATCTGAATCGGGTCCTTCGCGTGGGCGATGGCGGTGTTGAGAAGCACGCCGTCCGCGCCGAGCTCCATCGCGACGCTCACGTCGCTCGGGCTCCCGACGCCCGCATCGACGATCACCGGGTACGCGGCGTCCGCCTCCTTGAGCAGCTCGAGACAGAGCGCGATGTTCGCCGGGTTCAACACCCCGAGGCCGCTGCCGATCGGGCTGCCGGCGGGCATGACGCTCGCCGCCCCCGCCTCCTTGATGCGCAGCGCGGCGATCGGGTCGTCGCTCGTGTACGCGAGGACCTCGAAGCCCTCCTTGACCAGCGTGCGCGTCGCCTCGAGCGTGCCGACCGGGTCCGGGAGCAGCGTCTTCCTGTCCCCGAGCACCTCGAGCTTCACCCACGACGCGCCGGGGTTCTTCAGTTGTTCGAGCAGATCACGCCCGAGGAGGGCGACGCGGACGGCTTCCTCCGCGGTGAAGCACCCGGCGGTGTTGGCCAGGATCGTGTAGCGCTTCGTGTCGATGAACTCGAGGAGGCTGCGGCCCTGCTCGTTGTAGAGACGCTCGCGCCGGACGGCGACGGTCACGACCTCGCACCCGCTCGCGTTCAGCGCCTCGCGCATGACCTCGTAGGTCGCGTACTTGCCCGTGCCGACGAAGAGGCGGCTGGAGAACTCACGCCCGCCGATGCGGAGCCGGGCGGAAGGGTCGGTGTTGAGGGCCGTCATCGAGCGATTGTTGGGAGGAAAGCCGCCAGCGGGAAACAGTGAATCGCGGGCTGTCGCGCCGCCCCGGCCGGACGTTTCTCGCACCACCCTCCCACCCGCCCACGCCCCGGCCTCTTCATCCTCCCCCCACCAGCGTCACGAGCTCCACAACGTCCCCCGGAGCAAGCCGCCGCTCCGCACGCTCGCGGTGCGGCACCAGGCGGCCGTTCACCTCCGCCGCGACGGGCTGGCCGGTGAGGCCGAGGCTCTCGATCAGGTGCGCGAGCGTCGTCACGTCCGCGAGTTGGCGGGGCGCGCCGTTCACGGTGATGGTGGGGTCGTTCGTCACGAGGAGCACGGTAGACGCGGCCTGCTCGTAGCGACCATTTGAAGAATCGCACCGGGGCCGCTGCAACCCGCGATGGCGGCCCCGGGTAAGCAGTTGGCCGGGTTCCGCCCGGCACGAAAAGGAGCTTTCCGCATGATCCGTCCGCTCGGGGTTCTCGCGGGTTCGGTCGTGTGTCTGGCCTTTGTTGCGTCCGGCCAGACCTGCCTTCAGGGTTCATACACCGCCACCGGCTCGCCCGGGGCCGGCGTCGAGTCGGCCCAGGGCCTGCGCGCGGGCACGGTGCACGCCGCGTGCACGTGGGACCCGGACGGCCCGGGCCCGCTGCCCGAAGGGATCGTCGTCGTCGGCCGCTTCGACGAGATCGACGGCGTGAGCGCGCACAACATCGCGTTCTACGACGGCGAACGCTGGTCCCCGATCGGCGACGATCCGATCCGCCTTCAGACCAGCAGCGACACGCTGCACAGCGTTTGCGTGCACGGCGGCGGGCTCGCGGTCGGCGGGCGTTTCTCGACACTCATCCCCGGCGGCGCACCCTTCAACAACGTTGCGTACTGGGACGGAGCGGCCTGGCAGCGCCTCACGGGCGCCACCGGCGCAGCCGGGATCAATCTCAGCAACACGTCGGTCGAGACCAAGGTGCGCTCGTTCGACGGCCAGGTCGTCGTGGGCGGGTCGTTCACGGTGCCGGGAACCTCGTTCCAGCACGTGGCGGCGTGGAGCAACGGGGTTTGGAGCAACCTTTCCCTCCCGCCGAATGTCGCGAGCGCCGTGAACGCGCTGCACGTGCACGGCGATTGTCTTTACTTGGGCGCGACACAGACCTTCGCCACCACCAGCCCGCTCTGGCGGTACGAAGCGGGCGGCTGGACGCCCATCGCGGCCGGGCTTCAGGCGTTCGCCGCACAACGCGTCGAGGCGATCGCGAGCGAGGGGCAGAACCTGCTCGTCGCCGGCCTGCTCGCTCCCATCGGGAGTCCTTCACACACGCGCGTGATGCGGTACGACGGCATCGCGTTGTCGAACGCCGCAATTTCAGCATCGCAATCGGCGCAGCAAAGGTTCACGGGTGTAGCATCCCTTGGCGGCGCGATCTTCGCTTCGTACAGCGACTCAACAACACTTTATCAGAACGTCGTCGGCGTGATGCAGCCGGTCGGTGCTACCTTCGATCACGGCGCCTCCGTGCCCCTGTCGCGCGTGGTCGGCGTCTTCGGCGGACGCCTGCTCGTGGGCGGATCGTTCGATCGGTGGCGGCTGGACAGCCCCTTCAACACATGGAGCGCGTGGTCGATCGCGTGGGTCGAACCGACGGGGCCGCGCGCCTTCTCGTCGGGGTTCGATGCGCGGGTTTCGCAGTTTGTCGGCGTCGGGGGCGATATCTACGCGGCCGGCCGGTTCGTGAGCACAAACGGCCAGCGGGCCGAGCGCGTCGCCCGCTACGACGGCGGTCGGTGGATGCCGGTCGGCGATGGGAGCGGCCCGAACCACGATGCGTGGTGCGCGACCGAGTTCAACGGCGCGCTGATCGTCGGCGGCTCGTTCACGGCGGCCGCAGGGCTGCCTGCTCCGTATGTTGCGCGTTGGAACGGGTCCGCGTGGGAGGCGATGGGCGCACTGCCGCGGCCCTGCCGCGAGTTGATCGCCGCGGGCGGAACGCTCTACGCGCGCGTCGCGTCGATGCACCCAACAGGAGCGCCGGCCGGTGGACAAGAGCTCTTTCGCTGGGACGGCGCCGCGTGGCAGAGCGTGTTCGCGGGTCCGTTCCAACGCTTAGTCACCGTCGGCGACCACGTGTACGGCGTCCTCGCGGAGTCACCCACCCGGCAGTTTGGACCTTTGGCGCGCCACGACGGGAATAGCCTCATTGTTCTCACGCCCGACAGTTCGGTCTCTGTCATGGGGGTTCACGGCGGCAAGCTCATCGTTGCCGGAACAGTCTCTTCGCTGGGGCTGACCGGCACTCTCGAGTACGACCCTTCCGACGGCACCTTCTCGCTCCTCGGTGGCTTACCGCCGCAAAGTACGATCGGGCCTGGGCCCTACGCGGACTTGCGCACGGACATCGAGTATCGCGGAGAGCTTTTCGTCGGAGCGTCCGGGCATTCAGCCAGCGACTGGGACACGCCGATGCGCTGGAACGGCGCTTCGTGGGAACGCCTCGGCTCTTTCCACTTCGGACCCAACAGCTTCGTCTCAGACCGCTGCAGCACGCCCTTCGTGCACGACGGCGAGCTCTGGATCGCTCACGGGGGAAACAGCGCCCGCCCGGCGGGTGAAGCGGGCTATACCCAGGGCCAGGCCTGCTGGAGCATCTGGTCCGGCCCGGAGCGTCCGATCGCCAACGGGCACCCCGGCGTCGTGGAGGCCCCCGTGGGCGGCTCCGCGTCGCTGACCTTTGACGTCTCGCCGGCCGACGCGCAGTACCAGTGGCTCCGCAACGGGATTGTGCTCACGGACGGTCCCACGGAATCGGGGTCGCTCGTCAGCGGCGCCACGACCCGCACGCTCACGGTCTCGAACCTCGCGCTCGAGGACGGCGGGTACGACTACACCTGCGTCGTCGCCGACGCGTGCGCCCCAGTTACCTCGCGGCCCGGCCGCATCAACGTCCTGCCCGTCTGCGACACCACCGACTTCAACGGCGACGGCGTTTTCCCGGACAACCTCGACCTGGTCGACTTCCTGAGCGTCTTCGGCGGCGGCTCGTGCTCGAATGACCCCGACTGCGGCGATCTTGACTTCAACAACGACGGGCTCTTCCCGGACAACGAGGACATCGTCTCGCTGTTCAGGGTCTTCGGCGGGGGAGGCTGCTGAAGAAATCGGCAAACAGCAACGCGATAAAGCGGCAAGTGAAGAGGACGTGTCGAGCGCCTCTTGACTTGCCGCTTTGTCTATCTGCCGTTTCGCCGCTTTATCTTCCCAGCATCCGCCACACCCGCTTCGCCGCCCGCTGCACGCCCAGCCGCTTGAGCGTGTCGTTCAGGCGGTCGGCCACGCGGTAGCGGATGTTCTCGTGCAGCGTGCGCTGCACCGCTTCGCGCACGGCGCCCGCGTCCATCGCCGCCGCGGCGGGCGTTTTCAGATCGATCGTGTCACCCAGCATGAACCGGAGCGACCGGCCGGCCGTCCCGAAGAACGACGGGTGCTTGGCCAGGATCCTCGCCCGCAGCAGGTGGTGATCCCTGCGTGCGAGCGTGTGCATCATCGACGCTTCGCGCAGCCGGTGCAGCACCAGGAACTCCGGCACGACGATCCCCTCGCGCTTGGGGAATCTCTCCTTGAGCGCGCAGAACAGGTCCCAGTCCTCGTACGCGGGCAGGTCCGTGTCGTACCCGCCGACCGCCAGCACGTCCGCGCGACGCATGAGCGCGACGCAGCTGGAGAACGCGTTCGCGACTCCGGCGAACTCGACATCGCCCCCCATCGGCACCCAGCCCGCCACCGGGCGCGCCGGGTCGTCCGTGAACGACGCGAGCGGCGATGTCACGAAGAGCGCCTCGGGGTGCCGCCGCGCCGCGTCGATGAACGCCGCGAGGGCGCCGGGCGCCAGCATGTCGTCGCTGTCGAGCGGCAGCACGTGCTCGGCCCTGGCCTCGCGCACGCCCGCGTTCCGCGCCGCCGAGAGGCCGGCGTGCGCGATCCGCACGACGCGCAGCCGCACGCCGTCCGCCGCCTTCGCCAGCGCTTCCAGCGCCGCGATCGTGTCGGGGCGCGTCGAACCGTCGTCGACGACGATCGTCTCGTGGTCCCCGAACGTCTGCCCGCGCACGCTCCGCAGCGTGTCGTCGAGGTGCTCGTGCGTGTTGTACACCGGCACCACCACGGACACCGCCGGCCCCGACGGGACGACGCCGATCCGCGTCGGCGGGCTCGACGCGTCCAGCGTCACGCGCGGGCGGCACGATTCGACGAACACCCCCACCGCCGCCGCGATCGAAGCCGGGTCGCACAGCGACCGCACGCGGTCGGGCGCGCGCCGCGCCGCCGCCGCCCGCAGCTCGCCGTCCGCCAGCGCGCGCTCGAGAACGTCCGCCAGGCCCGCCGCGTCGCCGGCGCGCGCGATGAGCCCGCTCGCGCCGTCCTCGATGATCTCCGGCATGCCGCCGTCGTCGGTCCCGACGACGCACGCCCCCAGCGCCATCGCCTCCGTGCACGCGAACGGGAAGTTCTCCCACCGGCTGGGCACGCAGACGATCGTCGACCGCGCGAAGAGCGCGCCGAGCGCCCGCCTGTCCGCCCGCGGCTCGAACGCCGCGCGGCCCGCGAGCCCGGCGCCGATGATCCGCTCCAGGTGCGCCCGCATCGAGCGCCGCAGCGGGCCGGTGTTGGTGTCCTCGCCCACGATGCGCAGCCGCGCGTTGACGCCGCGCTCCGCGAGGATCACGAACGCCCGGGCAAGGACATCCACGCCTTTGCGCCGCTCGAGCCGACCGCAGTAGAGGATCGCCGGCGTCTCCGGCGGCGACGGGGCCTGATGCCCCAGCTCGCGCCGCAGCGCGTCGACGTCGATCGGCAGCGGGATCGTCGCCGCGGCGGGGCAGCGGTCGCCGAGCATCGCCCGCACGCGCCGCTCCATCGCCCGGCACGGCGCGATCAGGCAGTCCGCGTGCGCCAGCGACCACGACTCCATGTGCTCGATCGTCGCTCGGTCGTGGTCCAGCCAATCGTCGGCGTTCAGCTCGCTGATCTGCCGGAGCGTCATGTGCAGCCGCAGCCCGAGCACCGCGCCCGCGAACGCGCCCGACCCCTGCCGCGCGCGCAGGCAGAAGTACGACTCGCCGAGGAAGTCGGGGAACTCGATGTACCCGAACCCGTGCCTCTCGTGCAGCGGCAGCAGCGCGTGATAAACGCCCATGGCGTACCGCTGCGCCTCGCTCGCGTACGCCCGCAGGGCCGCGGGCGAGTTGAAGAGGTCCACCCCGTGGAACGCGACGCCCGGGAGCAGGCCAGGCCCCTCCCGCACCGCCCGCGCCTCGCTCGTCAGCACGTGCACGTCGTGCCCCGCGTCGCGCATCGCCCTCGCGGCCTGGGCGGCGTACGTGCCCGCCCCCCAGCCGTTGAACGGCGCAAACTCGCGCGAGACAAGGCAGACTTTCATAGGCGGCGTGCTGCGAACAACGAAAAGTCAGAAGGAGGAACCGACGCGGCGGACGTGTGTTGCGTGACCTCTTCTCTTCGCCCCGTCCCTTCGCCACTTTTGGCTTCGTCTCTTCCTCTAGGATACCTCGTGCTCCGCCGCGATGCAACGCGCGTCCCGACCTCCGCGTGGGCCCTGGCCGCGCTGGCGTGGTTCGCCGCGACGTTTTTCCTCCTGGGCGATCGCGGCTGGTGGAACGATGATTGGTTTTTCACGAACCGCGACATGGTGACGGGCGGCTACGGCTCGCTCATCAAGGGCCAGCTGCAGCCCTTCCACCCGCCGGAGGGGTGGCCCCTCGCCTCGCGCCCGCTCTGCTTCATCGTCCAGCCGACGCTCATCACGCTGCTCTGGGACCACCCGTGGGCGATGCACCTCATCGGTGCGCTCACCCACGCGGCGAACTGCCTCCTGCTCTATGCGCTCGCGCGTGAGCTCGGCGCCGGGCGCCGCGCCGCGTGGCTCGCCGGCACCCTCCTCGCCGTCGACCCGGTCCACTTCGAGGCGGTTTTCTGGGCGTCGACGTACATTTGCCCGATCTCGTTCACGCTCCTGCTCGTGTGCCTCGTGACTTATGCGCGATGGCTCCGGGGGCGGGCGGGCGCCGGCGCGATGGTGTTCGGAACGCTCTGCGGTTGCGCCGTGCCGTACCTGTACGAGCTCGGCGCGCCCGTGCTCTTCCTCATGCCGGTGCTGTCGTACGGGCTCCGCCACGCGGTGCCCGCGCGGCCGCGCATCACCCGCCTCGTTCCTTTTTTCGTCGTCGCTGCCGCGTGCCTGTTCTACGCCGCGAACCTCATCCTGAACCCCAGCCCGCACGGCGGTCTGGGGAGCGCGGGCGGTCTCGTGAAGCCCGCCCGCGCCATCGGCGTCTTCTTGAAGCAGGCCGGCATCGTCTTCGAGTCGTACACCCAGCTGCGATACCTCGGGCTCGGCGCGATCAGGACCGGCCTCGCGACGCTCGCCGCGCATTGGCCCCTGACGCTCGCGCTCGCGGCCGCCGCGAGCCTCGCCCTCGTCGGGGTCTCCCGCTGGTGGGGCCGGCAGGAGCCGGACGTGGCGCCGGGCGGCGCGTTCACGCCGCCGCCGTGGATTCTGCCCGTCTTCGGCGCGCTGGCGGCCTTCTCGACGCTCGGGCCGGGCTCACTCGTCGGCAGCGGGCTGCGCCCCCGCATGCTCTACGGCGTCGGCGTCATGCTGTCGCTCGTGATCGCGTGGGGCGCGGGGCTGCTGATGCGAAGCCGGCGCGCCCGCACGCCGCTCGCCGCCGCGGCGCTGGTCCTGGGGCTCGTGTGGACGACCGCGATGGTCGGCGCCCAGCGGGCGTATCAGGCGCGCGAGCGGTGCGACCGCACGCTCGAGGCGATGCTGCGCGAACGGATCCCGGAACCCGGCGCCGACGCCGTCTTCGTCGCCCTCGGCGTGGGCGACTGGCCGCTGAAGACGGGCACCGACGACTTCGACACGTTCCTCGTCGGCCACTTCTTCTGGGATTGGTCCCACCCGTTCTGGATCCGGCACGTCTACAAAAGGCACGACGTCGACGCGATCCCCGTCGCGCCCGGCACGCCGCTGCCCAAGCCCGGGATCCTGCAGGCCGACGAGCGGGGCATGATCCCCGCCACGCTCGTGCGCTGGGACCTGCGGATCGACACGCCCGAGGGGCGGCGGCCGATCCGGCTGGGGCACGAGAAGGCGACGATCGCCTGGGAGCGCGTCATCCCGATCTATACCATGCCGGACGACGTGCTCCCCGTCTCGAAGCTGACGATCGAGCGCCCGGGCGGGGAACCGCTCGTCGTCACATTCCCCCGCGTGCTGCGCAGCATCGAGGCCGGCGCGTGCGACCCGTTCGAGCAGACCATCCGCCTCGATCGCTGACGGCTCAGGCCTTTTCCGCTTTCCCACTTTTCCGCTTTTCCGTTTTCTCCTACCCTCCGCCATGCCCTTCACCCTCAAGCCCGCGGACCCCATCGGCGTCGACGCCGACACGCCGCAGTACCTGAAGGAACACGTGGACACCGGCGACCGCTGGGTCCTCAACTTCGGCCCGCAGCACCCCGCCACGCACACCACGCTCCGCCTCGTCCTCGAATTGGACGGCGAGCGCATCGCCCGCTGCACGCCCCACATCGGCTACCTGCACAGCGGCTTCGAGAAGCTGGGAGAGCACCTCGACTACAACCAGTACGTCACGGTGATGTCCCGCACCGACTACCTGAGCCCGATCGTCAACGACATCGTCTGGCACGGCGCGGTCGAGAAGCTCTTCGGCATCGAGGTCACCCCCCGCTGCAAGGTCCTCCGCACCATCATGGCGGAGGTGGGCCGGATCCAGAACCATCTCCTCTGCTGCGGCGCCGCGGGCCTCGACCTCAACGCCTTCACCGGCTTCATCTACGCCTTCAACGTGCGCGAGAAGATCTACGACCTCTGCGACTACATCTCCGGCCAGCGCTTCCACCCGGATTGGACGCGCGTCGGCGGCCTGATGCAGGACCTCCCCGACGAGGAGACATTCAAGCGCCTCGTCAAGGCCCTGATCAACGAGGAGGTCCCCAACGCCATCTCGGACATGGAGCGGCTCCTCAACCGCAACCGCATCTTCGTCGACCGCACGCAGGGCATCGGCGTGGTCACGCGGCAGGACGCCATCGACTGGAGCCTCACCGGCCCCATGGCCCGCGCCAGCGGCGTGAAGCGCGACATCCGCAAGGACGAGCCCTATCTCTGCTTCGCGGACAACTGGGACGGCCAGGGCGCGAGCCCCGTCGACTTCAAGGTCGTCGTCGCCGAAGAGGGCGACGCCCGCGCCCGCTTCCTCGTCCGCATGGAGGAGATGAAGCAGTCCCTGCACATCATCTCCCAATTGATCGACAGGATCCCGCAGGGCCCGGTGGACGCCTTCGCCGACAGCAAGGTCGTCAAGCCGCCGAAGAAAGACGTCTACGGCAGCATCGAGGGGCTCATCCAGCACTTCGAAATCATCATGAGCAACCGCGGCTGGACGCCCCCGGTCGCCGAGTGCTACACGTGCCACGAGTCCGCCAACGGCGAGCTCGGCCTCTTCATCGCGAGCGACGGCGGCCCGCGCGCCTGGCGCACCCGCATCCGCCCACCCTGCTTCATCAATTACTCCATCATGCAGAAGATCACCGAGGGCCACCTCCTCAGCGACATCGTCGCCATCCTCGGCTCCATCAACATCGTCGCGGCGGAACTCGACCGCTAGTCGCCGGTCCGCCCGCCACCGCGTGCACGTCGATGTACGAGCACCGTGCGCGAGACGGGCAATAAACCTACCCCACCGGCTCAGACTGCTGCTTTCGACCTGCGTCTATTCACCTCCCCACCGCTTCACCTGCTCACCTCCTCTCCGCTTCCTCTACCATCTTCCATGCCTTCCCTCGCCGCGCGCGTCGAGCACCTCCGGCCCTCCGTCACCGTCGCCTTCATGAACCGCGCCAAGGCGATGCAGCACCAGGGGCTCGACGTCCTCAGCTTCGCCGCGGGCGAGCCCGACTTCGATACGCCCCGCCAGATCAAGGACGCCGCGATCGAGGCGCTCCTCGCGGGCCAGACCAAGTACATGCCGACCTTCGGCGACCCCGAGACCCGGGAGGTGATCGCGCGCAAGCTGCGCGAGGAGAACGGCATCGCCGGCTGCACCAAGGAGCATGTCACGATCGGCGCGGGCGGGAAGCACAGCCTCTTCGTCGCGATCCACTGCCTCTTCGATCAGCCCAGGCCCGGCGAAGCGCCGGGCGAGTGCATCCTCCCCGTGCCCGCATGGGTCAGCTACCGCCCGATCGTCGAGCTGGCGGGCGGCACAATCGTCGAGGTGCCGACAACGGTCGAGACGGGCTTCCTCGCCAGCGCGGAGCAGATCGCGAGGGCCATCACCCCCCGCACGAAGCTCCTCATCCTCAACTCCCCGTGCAACCCCTGCGGCACGATGTACGGCGAGCGCCAGCTCCGCGACATCGCCGCCGTCGTCACGCACGCCGCGAAGACGACCGCGCCGGACATCACGATCCTGAGCGACGAGCTCTACGAGAAGATCGTCTACGGGGGCATCCCCCACTTCTCGATCGGATCCGTCCCCGAGGTCGCCGAGCGCACGCTCACGCTCAACGGCCTCTCGAAGGCGTACGGCATGACCGGGTGGCGCATCGGCTACACCGGCGCGAGCGGCGACTTCGGCCTGCGCCTCACGCGCGCGATGGCGACGCTGCAGGGGCAGATGAGCACGAACATCACGAGCTTCACCTACCCCGCGATCCGCGTCGCCCTCACCAAGTGCGCGGCGGAAGTCGAATCGATGCGCAGGGCCTTCGCCGACCGCGCGCAGGTGATGAACAAGCGCCTCTCATCGATGCCCGGCCTCAAGACCAGCAGGGCGACGGGCGCCTTTTACGCCTTCCCGGACATCTCCGCGCACTTCGGCAAGACCAGCCCCGGCGGCCGCCCCGTCCGCGACGCGCAGTCCTTCTGCGAAGCACTCCTCGAGGAGTCGCTGGTCGCACTCGTCCCCGGCGACGACTTCGGCGGCTGCGGCCGCAACCACGTCCGCATCAGCTTCGCGTGTTCGGAAGAGCAGATCGAGCGGGGGATGGACCGGCTGGTGGAGTTTCTCACGAAGCTCAGGTGATCAGTGATCGGTAGGTCGCGGATGGTCGCATCGCCACGCTCGAACAGCGCCGGCGCGATCCGAGCGTCCGGTGGCCACCACTCACTGCTCACCGTGCTCCGATCACGCGGCGTTCATCCGCCCAGCACCAGGTTCACCATCTTCCCGGGCACCGCGATCACCTTCTTGACTTCCTTGCCCGCGATCAGCGCCTTCACCGCTTCGTGCGAGAGGGCGAAGGCCTCCAGACTCTTCGGCTCTTTCGCCGCGTCGGCGGGCACCATGATCCGCGCCCGGACCTTCCCCATCACCGAGACCGGCACCTCGACCTCGTTGTCCACGAGCATCGCCGCGTCGAAGCCCGGCCACGCCTGGTGCGCGATGCGCCCCGCGTTCCCGGCCTTCTCCCACACTTCCTCCGCGACGTGCGGCGCGAAGGGCGCCAGCACGAGCGCGAAGCGCGAGACCTGATCGCGCGTCAGCACGCCGGCCCCCTTGTCCGCGCCCGTCGCGGCGTTCACGAACTCGATCATCGCGGCGATGGCCGTGTTGAAGGCCATCCGCTCGACGTCGTCGCCCACCTTCTTGACCAGCCGGTGCAGCGCCCGCTCGAGCCCGGCGTCCGCCGCGGGCGCGAAGCGCGCCTCCCCCGTCTGCTCGCTCACGCAGACGCGCCACGCACGCTGCAGGAAGCGGAAGCACCCCGCGATGTCGCGCGGGTTCCACGGCTTGCTCGCCTCCAGCGGCCCCATGTACATCTCGTACAGCCGGAACGTGTCCGCGCCGAAATCGGTGATCACGTCGTCCGGGTTCACGACGTTTTTGAGGCTCTTGCTCATCTTCGCCGTGATCTGCACCACGCGCTGGCCGGTCGCCCGCTCGACGAAGTCACCGTTCTCGCGCTCCTCGACCTGGTCCGTCGGCACGAGGCTCTTGTCCGCGCGCTGATACGCGAAGCTCGTGATCAACCCTTGGTGGAAGAGCTTTCGGAAAGGCTCGGGCGTCGAGACGAACCCCAGGTCAAAGAGCACGCTCTGCCAGAAGCGCGCGTAGAGCAGGTGCCCCACCGCGTGCTCCGACCCGCCGACGTACAGATCCACGCCCGGTCGTTCGCCCCCCATCCAATACCGCTCCGCCTCGACGCCCGCGAACCGTGCGTCGTTCCCCGCGTCGCAGTACCGCACGGCGTACCAGCTGCTCCCGGCGCTCCCGGGCATCGTGTTCGTCTCGCGCGTCACCGGCGTCCCCGGCGGCAGCAGCGCGGGGTCCACGCCCGCCTCCCCCGCCGTCGTGCGCACCCATCGCGTCGCCTTCGCCAGGAGCGGCCGCGGCTCGTCGCTCTCGATGGGCGCGTAGTCGGCCAGCTCCGGCAGCCGCACGGGCAGCGCGCTGTCCATGACCGGGTACGCGTTCCCGGCGTCGTCGTAAACGATCGGGAAGGGCTCTCCCCAGTATCGCTGTCGCGAGAACGTCCAATCGCGCAGTTTGTAGTTCACGCGCCCGCGGCCGCGGCCGGTTTCCTCGAGCCACGCGATGATCCGCTTCTTCGCCTCGGGCGTCGCCAGCCCGTCAAGACTCACCCCCGCGCCCGACGAGTTGATCGCGATCCCATCGCCCGCGAAGCACTCTTTCTTTTTCCCCTCGTTCGCTCGCTCGCTCGTTCGCTCGTTCGCTCCCCGGACAACCTCCACCACCCGCAACCCAAACTTCTCCGCGAACTCAAAGTCCCGCTCGTCGTGCGCCGGCACCGCCATGATCGCGCCGGTGCCGTAGCCCATCAGCACATAGTCCGCCGCCCACACCGGGATCTCGCCGCCCGTCGCGGGGTTCACCGCGTTGACGCCGGTGTAAACCCCCGTCTTCTCCTTGCTCTCCTGCCGCTCCACTTCCCCCCGGTTGCGCGCCGCCTCGATGTACGCACGCAGCGTCTCGCGCGTCGCGCCGTCAACACCGTACTCGCCGTCCAGCACGCGCCCGCAGAGCTCGTGCTCGGGCGCGACGACCATGTACGTCGCGCCGAAGATGGTGTCCGGCCGTGTTGTGAAGACCTTCAGCGCCTCTTCGTTGTTCTTTGAGCTTTGAGGTTTGAGGTTTGAGAGTTCAAATGCAATCTCCGCCCCCTCGCTCCGCCCGATCCACTCGCGCTGCATCGTCTTCGTGCTCTCCGGCCAGTCCACGCCGTCGAGCTGGCTCAGCAGCCGCTGCGCGTACGCCGTGATGCGGAACATCCACTGCGTCAGCGGCTTGCGGAGCACGGGGTACCCGCCCCGCTCGCTCTTCCCGTCGATCACCTCGTCGTTGGCCAGCACCGTGCCCAGCTTCGGGCACCAGTTCACCACCGTCTGGCTCCGGTACGCGAGGCGGTAGCTGTCGATCACGCGCCGCTTCATCGCGGCGTCCAGCGAAGCCCACGAGCCGAGCTCGCTCCCGCGCTCCGCCTCGTCGATCTCGTCCGCACGCGGGTTGAACCGCACCGGCCGCCGGCCGCTGGCGAACTCTTTCTCTAGCTCCTCGATCCTGCGCGCTCTGCCCTTGTTCGCTCGTTCGCTCGTTCGCTCCTCCCCTTCTTCGTCAAACCACGCCCCGTACAGCCGCAGGAAGATCCACTGCGTCCACTTGTAGTAACCCTCGTCGATCGTGCCGAACTCGCGCGACCAGTCGTACGAGAACCCGAAACGCCGCAGCTGACGCCGGAAGTTGTCGATCGCCTTGCGCGTCGTCACGGCCGGGTGCACGCCCGTCTGGATCGCGTACTGCTCCGCGGGGAGGCCGAACGCGTCCCAGCCCATCGGGTGCAGCACGTTGTACCCGCGCATCCGCTTGAAGCGGCTCACGATGTCCGTCGCCGTGTACCCCTCCGGGTGGCCGACGTGCAGCCCCGCGCCGCTGGGGTACGGGAACATGTCGAGGCAGTAGTACTTGGGCCGGGACGCGTCGAACCCCGGCTCGCCCGGGTTCGGCACGCGGTGCACGCCCTCGCGCAGCCACGCCTCCTGGCGCGTCGTCTCGATCTGCCCGGCGAGGGCCGCGGTGTACCGGAACGGCGGAGCGCTGTCGGTGGCGGTGTTCGTCATTGTGCGTGGTGCTTGGTGCGTTGTGCGTGGAAAGGAGAGAGCCAAAACGAAAAAAGCCCCTCGCGGGGCCGCATCATCCGTCACGAAGTGATCGCGCGCCCCTACTCGGAGTTCATTCCGCCGGAAACAGCGAGCGAGGCACCTCGAACCTCATAGGTGTCAAGCGTAGGCCGCGAGGCGGAGTCTCTGGCAGGCCCGGCGTCCCACCCGGCACTCTTCTCTCTGTATCGGCAGGCGTCCCGCCCGCCACTGTGCACAAGCGGGGTGATGGATCAGTGACCGGTGAATGGACGTTCTGGATAGCCCGGACCGCACCCGCGTCGTCGGAGCGTCCCAGCGCCGTCACGCCCCGATCCCCGCTCCCAGATCACCTCTTCACCGCCGCCACGCCCCCGTCGCCGTCAGCGGCTTCACCTCGCGGATCACGCCCCCCTCTTCGCGCACGAGCCCCTGCTTGGCGAGCAGCAGCCGCTTGGCCTCCCCCGCGACCGCGAACGAGCCCGTGACCACCACCAGGTCGCCGCGCTGCACCGCGCGCGCCGCCATGTTGATCGCGTCCTTGACCGTCGGCGCCGCCTGCGCCATCTTCCCGGACGCGTGCTCGGCGTACGCCCGCAGCAACTCCCTCGGCTCCGCCCCGCGTGCGTGCCCCGTCGCCTTCGTGAAGATCACCTTGTCCGCGCCCTGCGCGAGATTCGCGAGCAGGCCGGCGACGTCCTTGTCCGCCGCGCACCCGAAGACCACCACGGCCGAGTCGAACTTCATGTGCGCGCCAAGCGCCCGCACGAGGTTGCCGACCGACTCGGGCGTGTGCGCCCCGTCCACGACGATGCGCGGATCGGCGAAGACCAGCTCCGCGCGCCCGTTGGCCTGCGTGCGGGCGAGCCCCTCCACGACGCCCACCTCCGGCAGGTCCATGCCCTGCTCGCGCAGCACGCCGACCGCCGCCAGCACGAGCGCGCAGTTGACCGCCTGGTGGTCCCCCTTCAGCGGCGCGGGCACGCCCTCGAACGTGTGCCTCCGGTCGGACATCGTGACGCGGAAGTGCGGCCCCAGGTCCGGGTCGCTCTGGAACCTGTACGAGTAGTCGCAGTCCACGCCGACCACGCGCAGCGGCGCCCCGACCCCCGCCGCCCGCGCCCGCAGCACCTCCGCCACCTCCGGCGTCTGCGGTGCGCTCAGCGCCGCCACGCCCGGCTTGATGATCCCCGCCTTGTGCGCCGCGATGTCGGTCAGCGCCGGCCCCAGCACCTCGGCGTGCTCCGAGTGGATCGGCGTGATCACCGACAGCGCCGGCGTCACCACGTTCGTCGCGTCGTTCGTCCCGCCCATCCCCGTCTCGACGACCGCGACGTCAACCGCCTCGTCCGCGAAGTGCAGCAGCGCCGCGGCGGTCACGGCCTCGAAGTGCGTCGGCGCCACGCCGGCGTCTTCGGCCGCGTCGAGCACCCGCGCGACCACGGCGCCGAAGGCCTCCGGCGTCACCCACTCGCCGTTGATCCTGATCCGCTCGCGCACGTCGAGCAGGTGCGGGCTCGTGTACACGCCGACGGTGAGGCCGCACCCGCACAGCGCGGCGCCCAGCATGTCGCAGACGCTCCCCTTGCCCTTCGTGCCCGCGACGTGAACCACCGGGTAGTGCGAGCACGGCGTCCCGAGCGCGTCAAGCAGCTTCCTCATCCGCTCGAGCGTGAAGACGGCCTTCTTGTCGATCGCCGCGGGGCTCGCCCGCTCCACGTCCTGCAGCTTGTCGAGGGCCGCGACCGCTTCGGCGCACGTCAGGATCCGGCGTGCGCCCGCTCCCGACCTGCGGTTCTGTTGGCCGCCGGGGTTCTTCGCCACACGCCCCCCTCGCGCGGTCGCTCCACAACCGCCGAGATTCAGTGTAGCGGATTGTCCACGAAACGCAACTCAATTCACGCCCGCGCCGCGCGGCTTGACCCACATCGCCATCACGTGATCGTCGACGTAGCGACCGGGCCCGTAGCGCAGCTCGCCCCTGCGCGTCCCCTCGACCTCGAACCCCATCTTCCGGTAGAGCGCGACCGCGCGAGCATTCGTCGCGTGCACGCACAGGCTCAACTTCTCGATGCACGGATGCGCCGAGGCCCAGGCGATCGCGCTCCGCAGCATCGCCGCGCCCAGCCCCACGCCCCGCGCGTCCGCCCGCAGCGCGACGCCGAGCTTGCCGATGTGCCTGACCCGCTCTCGCTTGCCGCCGTCGACCGACAACTCGCCGACCACCTCGCCGCCGATCACCGCGACCAGCTGCAGCCTGTCCGGGGACGCTTCGGCCTTCGCCAGGTCTCGGTCGAGGTTCTTGTAAACGTCGTCCACCTCTTCGCGTGTGAAGAGCTTGTACGCGTCCTCCGCGACGACCGCCTTGTTGAGCGCAAAGAGCCCCGGCGCGTCCAACGCGACGCCGTGCCGGATCGTCGCGACGCGACCGTCGCGCAGCCTCACCGTCGTCGTCGGGAACAAGGCCACGCCTACCTCCGCATCGCCCCGATCATCTCCCGCACGGCCTCGCGCAGACCCACGAACACCGCCCGGCTCACGATCGCGTGGCCGATGTGCAGCTCCTCGATGCCCTCGAGCCGCGCGATCGGCCCCACGTTGTGGTAACTCAGCGCATGCCCGGCGTTGAACCGCATCCCCGCGCCGACGATCCGCCGGCCGGCCCGCCCCACCCGCTCCAGTTCGGCCGCCGGCCGGGGCGCCCGCATGTCGCCGCCCGCCTCCCCGCACGCCGCCGCGTACGGCCCGGTGTGCACCTCGCAGATGTCGAACCCCGCGCTCTTCGCCGCGTCCACCTGCCGATCCTCGGCGTCGATGAACGCGCTCACGCGGCAGCCCCCGTCCCGCAGCCGCGCCACCACGTCCTTCAGCCGCGAGAGCTGCCCGGCGACGTCCAGCCCCCCCTCCGTCGTGACCTCCCGCCGCCCTTCCGGCACGAGCATCGCCGAGTGCGGCCGTACGCGCCGCGCGATCTCCACCATCTCGTCCGTCGCCGCCATCTCGAGGTTGAACCGGATGCGCGCCGCCCCGCGGAGCGCGAAGACGTCGCGGTCGGTGATGTGCCTCCGGTCCTCCCGCAGGTGCACCGTGACGCCCGCGGCGCCCGCGATCTCGACGTCGTGCAGGGCGCGCACCGGGTCCGGCTCGGCGGAGAAGCCCGCGTCCACGCCGCGGTACCGCGCCTGCCGGACCGTCGCCACGTGATCGATGTTCACCGACAAAAGCGTCACGCGCGCAGCGTAGGGGCATTACCCTCGCGCATGCGCGTGCTGCTCCTCGCGGTCGGCTCGCACGGGGACGTCCACCCGGCGGTCGCCATCGCCCGGGCGCTGATCGCGCGCGGGCACGAGCCCCGCGTCGCCGCCAACCCCTACTTCGAGCGCGTCGTGACCGACGCCGGCGCCGGCTTCGAGCCCCTCGGCGAGCGCTTCGACCTGGGTGAAGCGATCCGTTCTACCAATATCATGACGGGCCCCCTCGCCCCCTTCCGGCTCTTCCGCAGGTTCGTCGTCCCCACCATCGACCCCTCGGCCGATGAGCTCACGAAGCTCATCAACCGCCTCGCGCCCGACGGCGTCGTCAACCACCCGCTCAGCGTCGCCGGACCGCCGGTGTGCGAGGCCCTCGGCGTGCCGTGGATCAGCACCGCGCTCGCGCCCATCAGCTGGTGGAACCCCGCCGACCTGCCCCTGTTCTCAGCCCTCGACCGCACACACCCCCCGCGCCTTCTCTCCAGGGCAGGCGTCTTCATCGCACGCTCCGTCTGCCGGCTGATGCTCGACGGCCCCATCAACCGCCTGCGCAAGCGCCTCGGCCTTCGCCCCGGCCGCGACCTCTTTGTCTCGCAGACCACCGGCGGGGGCCTCTCACTCGGCCTCTGGTCGCGCCACTTCCGCGAGCCGCTCGCGTCCGACCCGCCGGGGGGCGTCACGTGCGGCTTCCCGGTGTTCGACGACCTCCGCGACTACGAGCGCGACCGCGGCGAGATCGAGAGTTTCCTCGCCGCCGGCGACGCGCCCATCGTCTTTACCCTCGGCACCGCGGGCGTGCACGCCGCCGGGCGTTTCTACGAAGCCGCGGCGAAGGCGTGCTCCTTGGTCGACCGCCGCGGGATTCTCCTCACCGGCCGGCCCGAGTATGCGCCGCGCTCCGTGCCCCGGCGTGTCGCGGTCTTTCCCGCGGCGTCCTTCTCGCGGCTTTTCCCGCGCTGCCGCGCCGTCGTCCACCACGGCGGCATCGGCACGATCGCGCAGGCCCTCCGCGCCGGGCGTCCGCAGCTCGTGACGCCGATGTCGCACGACCAGTTCGACAACTCCGCCCGCGTGAAGCGCCTCGGCGCGGGCCAGCGGCTCGAGCACGCCCGCGTCAACGCGGAGCGCCTCGCGCCCCTCCTGCTCGACCTCGAAACCCCCGGGCATACCGGCCGCGCCGCCGAACTCGGCTCTCGCATCCGCGCCGAGGACGGCGCGACGTCGGCCGCCATCGCGATCGAGGACTTTCTTTCGTCCCTCGCCCCGTACCGCCACGCCGAGAAAGTGCGGCGCGGCGACAGCGAGAGGTCTCGACGCCGCTAGAGCGGGGCCATTCGGGCCCCGCGGGGCCGTGCGCCCCCGATCCGCCAAACGGTCCTCACTTCTCCTCCCGCCCTTGCTCGCTCGCCCGCTCCTTCCCTTTCTTCAAGGAATATCCGCCTCGAACTCACCCTCGAACGCCGCGCTCGTGCGCCGCAGCCGGTTGTTGTACAGCGTCTGCGCAATCGCTGTCGGCCCGACGTACTCAACCTTGCCGCGCACCCATACGTCCGCGCGACCCGGCGTCGGGTTCGTGACCGCCACGGGGATCGTGAACACGTGCGAGCCGTACGCCGGGACGAAGCACTCCGCGAACCGGTCCGCGTTCCCCTCCGACCCCGCCACCGAGACCGCGCATTCGGTGATGCGCAGCGGCACCTGGCGGTCGTTCGGGTTCCGCGCCAGAACGTCCACCAGCAGCACCACGCCCGACTCGCTGCGCTCCCCGACGCGCACGGCGGTCACCGCCGCCGCGGGCTTCTTCCCCGCGCACGCGCCCAGCACCGCCACGCCGGCGAGCATCAACATCAGCCGCATCAGTGCCCCTCCCCGGCGTACTCGCGGTACGTGCGCGTGAACGGCCGGGGCGACCACCCCAGGTCCTCACGCGCCTTGGTGGTGTCGGCGACGGTGTCCTCCGCCGCCATCCGCGCCATCCCCGCGTCGAACGGCAGCATCTGCCCGAGCCCCAGCGCGCCCGCCACCATCGCCTGCGTCGCCGCCGCGTCCGCCGGGATCCCCCACACCGGCTTGCCGCGCATCGCGCCCGGTGTGTTGTCGCGCATGAACTTCAGCATCGCCGGCATCGACATCGCCTCGGGCCCGCACAGGTTGTACACCTCCCCGACGCTCCGCGGCTCGTCCATCGCACGCACGAAGGCCGCGCACACGTCGCGCACATCCACCGGCGCCACCACCGGGTCCGTCGGCGTCACGCCCCCCAACGGGACGCGCGTGTCCTCGCGCCCGCCCGTGAAGTACGGGATGAAGACCCACGGCTGCGCGTGCCCGCTCATCCACCCCTTCGCCATCGCGAGGAACTCGCTCCCCTCGCCCATGATCATGCTCGGGCGGAAGATCGTCCAATCAAGCCCGCTCCTGCGGACGATGCGCTCGCCCTCGAACTTCGTGTGCTGGTACTCCGACACCCCCACGTCGCGCGCGTTCATCGCCGACATGTGCAGGAACCGCCGGACGCCCTTCGCCGCGCACGCCCCGGTCAGCACACGGGGCGTCTCCACGTGCGCCCGCTGGAACGTCCGCCCCAGCCGACGCACCTCGCGGATGATCCCGACGAGGTTGATGCACGCGTCCGCGCCCGCCACGAGGTCCGCCGCGGCGGCCGGATCGGCCGAGTCCCCCACCACCACCTCGCACGCGATCGTCCCGTCCGCGCCCCGCGGAAGCCTCGGCGCGTCTCCGCGCTCGCGCACGAGCGCCCGCACCTTGTGCCCCTTCGCGAGCAAAGCCCCGACCATGTGACCGCCGACGAAGCCCGTCGCGCCCGTGAGTGCAACTGTCGCCATGCCGCCTCCAGCGCCGGGCGGACCGCCCGGGGTGCAAACGTAGGGGCCCGCCGCGCACCATACGGTGCCGCGTGACCGTCCCCCCCGCCGCCGACCCACAGACGGCGCTCGCGTCCCGCGATCTTCACGCGGGGTACGGCGCCGGCCCGCACGTGCTCCGGGGCGTCTCCGCGAGCTTCGCGCCCGGCCGCGTGTGCGCCCTCTGCGGCCCGAACGGCGCCGGAAAGACAACGCTCCTCCGCTGCCTCCTCGGCCTCGTCGCGCCGCGCGCGGGGACGGTGACGGTCGGCGACGCCGATCTCCAATCCCTGAGCGCCCGCGCCCGGGCCGCCCGCCTCGCGTACGTCCCCCAGCGACCGGATGTTGCCTTCGAGTTCACCGCCCGTGAGGTGGTCGAGCTCGGCGCGGCCATGGTCGCCCCCGCTCGCGCACGCGAGTGCGCCGCGGCGGCCCTGGAGCGCGTCGGAGCGTCCGACCTCGCCGAGCGCGTCTTCGCCCACCTCTCGGTCGGGCAGCAGCAACGCGTCTCCCTGGCCCGGGCCCTGGCGCAACTCGCCGCGAGCCCGCCGGGCGTCAAGTTCCTCCTCGCCGACGAGCCCGTCGCCGCCCTCGACCCCGCCCACGCCCTCCGCACGCTCTCGCTCCTCCGCCGCGTCGCGCTCGAGGACGCGGGGAGCGTCGGCGTCGTCTGCATCCTCCACGATCTCGGCCTCGCCCGAAGGTTCTGCGACGACGCCGTCCTTCTCGGCGCCGAGGGACGAACGGCGGCGGCCGGGAGAGCCGATGAAGTCCTGACGCCCGGCCTGCTCGGCCACGTCTTCGGAGCCACATTCGCGCTCGCCGACGCGCCCGGCGCCGCGAGCGTGCGAACGATTGTGGCGGTCAGCGCCGACGCCGGCCCGGAGGGTCGTTCGTGAACATCCTGAACTGGATCATGAACAACATCAGCGTCCACACGCTGATGATCCTCTTCATCGTCGGCGGGCCCATGCTCGGCGCGCTCCTCAAGAAGATCGAGAACGCCAAGCAGAAGCGCCTCGCCAAGGCGCGCGCCGAGGCCGAAGAGCTCGAGCGCCTCCGCACCGGCCGCGCCGGCTCCATAAGCTCCCCGCCCGAGCGCGCCGCGCCGTCAGAGCAGACCCCCTTCCTGTCGCGCGCCGAGACGATCGAGGCGCGACAGACGCCTTCCCCCACGCCGACGCCGCAACGCGCGGGCATGACGCGCATCGTCCGTCTGCCCGGCGGCATCGTCCTCGAGGTCCCCGTGGATCCGGACGGCTCCCCCGCTCCCGCCCCCACGCCGCCGCGCCGCCAGCCATCACCCACAATGCGCCAGCCGCAGCGCCAGGCGGCGCCCCCGCGGCAGCAGACCGCGCAGCGGCCGCCGGCGCAGGTTCGCCCCCCCCAGACCAAGCCGCAGCCCGTCAAGCCGCAGCGCCAACAGAAACAACGCGCCGCCGCGCGGCCGGTCGACGCTCCCCCGCCGGCGCCGTATGCGCGTCACACCCTCGCGCACGTCACCACCATCGCCGACGCGCCCGATGCGCCGGACGCGCACGTGCCGCAGCACCTCTCCATCCAGGCCTCCGGCGTCCAGATGAACGCCCCCGTCGGCGTCCGCAAGGACGTCGGTGTCCTCGCCGGCCTGCGCGGCAACAGACGAGAGAGTCTCCGCCAGGCCGTGGTGCTGGCGGAGGTCTTCGGGCCCCCCAAGGGCCGCGTCTAGTGCCACCCGGCGTGTACACTCGCACGATGCACCGCGCGCTGCGCACCGCCGTCCTCACGTGCCCCGCGCTCCTCTGCGCCTGCGAAGGGTTCGAGGTGCGCCCGGGCGCGACCAGCATCCTCGAGGCCTTCCAGCCGCCGCCGCCGGCGGAGGCCGTCAAGATGGCCCTGTCCGAGGACGACCCCAACGCCCGCTACCGGGGCACGCAGCTCCTCGCGGGCGCGTCTTTCGCCGGCGAGCCGCACCTCCAGGAACTCTTCCTCGAGCGCATCGACGACGCCGACCCGGGCGTCCGCGCCCTCGCCATCCGCTCCGTCGGCACGCACGGGACGCCCGAGCACGCCGAGAAGATCGCCGCCCACCTGACCGACGACGAAGTGGCCGTGCGCATCGAGGCCGCCCGAGCGCTCCAGCGCCTCCACGCGCCGGGCACGCTCCCCGCTCTCGTCGACGCCCTCTCGCCCGCCAAGCAGGAAGAGCACCGCGTCCGCGCCGAGGCCGCCACAGCGCTCGGCCAGTACCACGACCGCCGCGCCGTCGAGGCCCTCATCGGCGCCCTCAGCGACGAGAGCCTCCTCGTCAACACCCGCGCCCGCGACGCCCTCCGCATGCTCACCGGCAACGACATGGGCCTCGACCGCCGCGCCTGGAACGCCTGGTACAAGACCACGCCCGACGTCTTCGCCGCCTCAGCCGGCTACACCTACCCCGTCTTCTGGCGCGAGAAGAAGTGGTACGAGCACATCCCGCTGATCCCGCCGCCGCCGAACGAAGCACCCACGCTCCCCGCCGGCCTCTCCCCGACCGCCGCGGCCAAGTGAACCCGCGCCCGTTTTCGGTCGATGACGCTCTCCTGGGGCGACCGCCGGAGGGAATCGATCTGCGCTGCCTGCGCGTCACCAACGCGGGTGTCTCGTTTGACGAACGCGCGCCCGACCCGGCCGCCGCGACCGGCCTCGCGCGCGTCCGCATCACCCGCGTCGCCGTCGGCTCCCCCGACGTTCTCGCCTCACGCGGCCGGGGCAACTTCACCGGCACCCTCGGTCACGCCGGCGTCGGCGTCGTCGAATCCACAGACGACGCCCGGCTCGCCGGCAAGCGCGTGGCGATCTCGATGGTCGTCGCCTGCGGACGCTGCGACCGTTGCCGGGCCGGTCTCCCCGGCCACTGCGCCTCGCGCGCAACCCGCGGCCTTGCCGGCGCCGAGGGTTCGCTCGCGGACTTCCTCGTCGCGCCGCCGACGGGCCTCGTCGCGCTCCCCGACAACGTCGACGACGACGCCGCCGCCTTCGCCAACGCCCTGGCCGGCGCCCTCCACGCCTGCCGCCTCGTGCGCGTCGAGACCAAGCCCTACGTCACCGTCCTCGGCGACGGACCCGTCGCGCTCCTCGCCGCGCAGGTCCTGGCCAGGTCCAACGCCTCGGTGCGCGTCCTCGGCCGCCACCCGGCGCGCTACCAACTCTGCGAGCGCTGGGGCATCAAGCACCGCGCCATGAGCGAGGTCGGCCTGCGCCAGGACCAGGACGTCATCGTCGATTGCACCGGCGACCCCGTCTGGCTCGGCCTAGGCGCCCGCATGCTGCGTCCACGCGGCAAGATCGTCTTGAAGTCCCCTCCGACGCCCGCGCTCTTCGAGACCCCGCCCCTCGCGGACCTGTCGCACGTGCTCGCCGCGGAGGCGGAGATCCTCTGCGCCGGAGCCGGTAGCGTCGCCGACGCCGTCGCTGCCCTCGCGCGCCGCGACGTTGATGTCGCGCCCCTCATCTCACGCCGTTTCCGCCTCGCGCAGTGGCGCGCCGCCCTCGACGCCGCCGCCGACCACGCGAACCTGATGGTGCTCGTGGAACCCTGACGCCCGTGGATGTCGGCGTCCCGCCGGGCACGCGGGTTTGCCAGCGATCAATGATCGGTGCATGGTCGCAGCGCACCGCTCAAACCGCACCCGCGCGATCGGAACGTCACGTCGCCACCGTTCCCCGATCCCCGTTCCCCGATCACGCAAAGAGATCGATCACACTCCCACACTTCGTCACCGGACACGCCTGCACCGGCGGCCTGACCGCGTTCTCGCGCTCGAGGAACGCCCAGAACGGCCGCACCGGCGTCTCCGCGCACGGCTCGCGCCGCTCGCAGGGAACGCACCAGACCGGGGGTTGAACCGCCTCGCAGCGCATCCGGGCTTCTCAGTGAAACCCGCGCGCCATCCCGTCCGCACCACGCCAAGGCCCGAAAAGAACGCGGGCAGAGGGTCATCCCCCGCACACCACCGCCGCTCGTGCCGCCCCGTCGCGTCCTGGCAACACGGGCGGTGTGCGCACGCAACGATCAGCGGACCCATGCTCCGCACGTCCGACCTCGACTACGACCTCCCCGAGTCCGCGATCGCGACCACGCCCGCCGAGCCGCGTGACGCCGCGCGCATGCTCGTCACCCGCATCGGCTCGGACGCGCCCGCACTCCACGCGCACGTCCGCGACTTGCCCTCGTACCTCAACCCCGGCGATCTCCTCGTCGTCAACCAGACGCGCGTCCTCCCCGCGCGCGTCGAGGGCGTGCGCGAGGACACCGGCGGGCGCGTCGAGGGCCTCTACCTGCGTGGCGAGCCCGGCCCGCCCCGCACCTGGACGCTCATGCTTCAGGCCAAGCGCCCGCGCGAGGACGCGGTCATCACGCTCGCGGGCGCCGTCCGTTTTCGCCTCCTCGCGCCGCTCCCCGACGAGCCCGGCGCGTGGCGCGCCGAACTCATGGACGGCCTCGCCCGCCCCGACGAGACCGACGCCGAGATCCTCGCCCGCATCGGCGCCACGCCCCTCCCGCCCTACATCCGCGGCGCCCGCAAGCGCGCCGGGATCGACGTCGCCGACGCCGCCGACCGCGAGCGCTACCAGACCGTCTTCGCCGAGCGGGACGGCGCCTCCGTCGCCGCCCCCACCGCCGGCCTCCACCTGACGCCCGATCTCCTCGCCCGCCTCCGCGCGCACGGCGTCGGCTTCGCCGCCGTCACCCTCCACGTCGGCACCGGCACCTTCCGCTCCGTCGAGACCGAGTTCATCGAGCAGCACCCCATGCACGCCGAGTGGTGCGCCATGCCCGTCGCCACGCGCGACCTCATCGCCGCCACCCGTTCCCGCGGCGGGCGGGTGGTCTGCGTCGGCACGACGAGCGCCCGCACCGTCGAGGCCTTCGCGCTCGCCGCGGAGGAAGGGCCCGCCCCCGAGTGGCTCGAGACGCGTTTGCTCATCACACCCGGTTACCGATGGCGCTCGACCGACGCGCTCCTCACCAACTTCCACCTGCCGCGCTCCACCCTCCTCGCCCTCGTCGCCTCCAGGCTCGCCAGCCCGGGCGACGACGCGGCGAGCGCCGTCACACGGCTGAAGACCCTCTACGCCGATGCCCTCGCACGCGGCTACCGCTTCTATTCCTACGGGGACGCGACGCTGATCCTGCCCTGAGCGGCTACCGTCTTTCGGTCCGCGCCATTGGCTCAAGGAGGAGCGATGCGCCTCGAAGAACTCATCCGCGCCGTCAACGCCCTCGCGGGCTTTGAGCTGCTCCGCGTCGTCGGCTTCGGCGCGCAGCCCCTGCCCGGCGATGTCGGCCTCACGCGCATCTGCGACGTGACCGAGGACAGCCGCACCATCGTCCCCGGCTCGCTTTTCATCGCGCGCGCCGGCGGCAAGGTCGACGGCAAAGCCTTCGTCCCCGCCGCCGTCCGCGCCGGCGCGTGCGCTGTCGTCACCGACGACCCCGCGCTCCGCGTCGCCGAGGGGCACGAATCGACCCCCGTCATCGCCGCCTCCGACGCCGCGCTCGCGACCGCGCTCATCGCCGAGGTCTTCTACGGCCGCCCGGCGTCCTCCCTCCGCCTCGTCGGCGTCACCGGCACCAACGGCAAGACGACGACGACGTGGCTCGCGTGGCAATTGATGAACGCCGCCCGGCGCCGCTTCGGCCTCGTCGGCACCGTCGTCATCGACGACGGCGTCGAGACCGCCCGCGCCGCGATGACCACGCCCCCCGCGACCGAGGTCAGCCGCACCCTCGCCCGCATGCGCGAGAGCGGCTGCATCGGCGCCGCGCTCGAAGTCTCCTCCCACGCTCTGGACCAGAAGCGCGCCGACGCCCTCGCGTTCGACGCCGCGGTCTTCACCAACCTCTCCGGCGACCACCTCGACTACCACAAGACGATGGAGGCCTACGCCGGCGCCAAGCACCGGCTCTTCGCGCTGCTGCGCGAGGACGGCGTCGCGATCGTCAACGCGCTCGACCCCTGGTGGCGCACCGTCGCCGGCGCGTCAAAGTCCCGCGTCCTGCGCGCGGGCGTCGGCCCGGGCTCCGCGGCCCTCGACGTCTCCGGCGAGATCGTCGAGCACACCCGCGCCGGCATGCGCCTCGCGCTCCGCGGGCCCTGGGGCGAGTTCGATGCACGCACCGGATTGATCGGCGAGTACAACGCCTTCAACGTCCTCGCCGCCGTCACCGCCGCGCACCACTTGGGCCTGCCGGCCGATCGGCTCGCCGCCTCCCTCCCGGCGCTCACCGCGCCGCCCGGACGCCTCGAGCGCGTCAGCCCGCCCGACGGCCCCGTCCACGTCTTCGTCGATTACGCCCACAGCGACGATTCCCTGCGCAACGTCCTGACCGCGACGCGCGCCGTGATGCAGGGCAAGGGGGAGCTCATCGCCGTCTTCGGCTGCGGCGGCGACCGCGACCGCACCAAGCGCCCGCGCATGGGCCTGGCCGCGAGCCAGCTCGCCGACCGCGTCATCGTCACCAGCGACAACCCGCGCACCGAGCGGCCCAGCGACATCATCGACGAGGTCCTCTCCGGCGTCCCGCCGCACCGGCGGGGCCGCGTCGGCGTACAAGCCGACCGATCCCAGGCGATCCACGCCGCGATCGCGAACGCCACCGAGGGCGACGTCGTCGTCATCGCCGGCAAGGGCCACGAGACCGAGCAGATCCTCCCCGACGGCAAGGGCGGCACGCACCGCATCCACTTCGACGACCGCGAGGTTGCGCGCGAGGCCCTCGCCCGCGCGTTCTCGATCAGCGGGGACGGCCGATGAGCCCGAGCCCGTTCTCGAGCGATGAGGCGCTCGCGCGCGCGGCGAACGGCCGGTGGCTCCGCCGGCCCACCGCGGCGTCCCCGTACCCGGCCGTCGATCCGGTCAGCACCGACTCGCGCGCCATCGCCCCCGGCCAGGCCTTCGTCGCCCTCAAGGGCGACCGCTTCGACGCGCACGACTTCCTCGACGCTGCCTCTCGGGCCGGCGCCCGCTGCGCGGTCGTCGAACGCGACGTCGCGCTCCCCGCCGGCTCGCCGACGGGCCTCCTCCGCGTCGCGAGCACCCGCGCCGCCCTCCTCGCGCTCGGAGCCGCCCACCGCCGCTCGCTCGCGAACACCCGCGTCCTCGCCGTCGGCGGCTCCAACGGCAAGACCACCTGCGTCCGCCTCCTCGGCGCGGCATTGAGCGCTTCGCTGCGGGGCCGCTGGTCCCCCAAGAGCTTCAACAACGACGTCGGCGTCCCCGTGACGCTCCTCTCCGCGCGCCCCGACGACCTGTTCCTCGTCTGCGAGGTCGGCACCAACGCCCCCGGGGAGATCGAGCCCCTCGCCCGCGCCGTCGCGCCCGACGCCGCGATCATCACCAGCCTCGGACGCGAGCACCTCGAAGGCCTCGGCTCCATCGACGCCGTCGCACGCGAAGAGGCCGCCCTCCTCACGGGCCTCCGCCCCGGCGGCCTCGCCCTCGTCGCCGACGATCCCGTCCTTGTTGATCACGCCCGCGCGGTCTTGGGTGGCCCGGCGGTCCCCGCTGGTCTTCTTACCTTTGGTCCCTCCGCCTCGGCGGACATCCGCATCACCAACGCCCGCCACGAGCACCTCAACAACACGGCCGGCGTCGCCTTCACCGTCGAGACCGCCGACACCCCCGCCGCCGCCTTCTGGCTCCCGCTCCTCGGGACCCACAACGCCCTCGCGGCCGGCGCGGTCGTCGCCCTCGCGCGGTGGGCCGGCCTCGCCGACGACGCCATCCGCGCCGGCCTCGCCCGTGCCGAGCCCGCGCCGATGCGACTGAGCCCGCAGCGCACCCGCAACGTCTGCTTCCTCAACGACGCGTACAACGCCAACCCCGAGTCGATGATCGCCGCCTTCAAGGTCTTCGCAGACCCGGACGCGACGCCCCGCGACATCCGCCGCCGCGGCGTCGTCTTGGGCGAAATGCTCGAGCAGGGCGACGCCGGACCCGTGCTCCACCTCGAGGTCCTTGAGCACCTCGTCGCGACGGTCGGCCCCCTCGACCCCGCCTTCGTCGCGCTTGTAGGGGATCTGTTCGCCCGGCACACCGAGTGGCTTCGCTCGGCGCTCCCGCGTTCGACTGTCGTTCATGCATCCCGCACCGATGTCTCGCCCGTCGCCGCCCTCCTGCGCGAAGGCGACTACGTCCTCCTCAAGGGGTCCCGCGCCACCGCCCTCGAGCGCGTCGCAGACGCCTGGTCCAAGGCGGGCGCGCAGATGCAGGAACCCAAGCCCGCGGGCGCCGCGCGGGTTTGACCGCGCGTTATCACGCGGGCCGCGTCCGGCGGCCGATGGAAGAGCCGCTGCCCGATGCTGTATCTGCTGCTGGATTCCATCCGCAACTGGCTCATCGACCTCGGCGCCTACAGGCTCTTCAGCGTGCTGGACCAGCTCCAGTTCCGGGCCTTGGCCGCGGCGGCGCTGTCGTTCCTCCTCGTGCTGCTGCTCGGACGCCGCACGATCGCGTGGCTCACCCGCAAGAAGATCGGGGACTCGGGCCTGACCGACGCGCAGGCGCTCCGCGCAACCGCCAACGCCAAGGCCAACACACCGACGATGGGCGGCATCCTCATCGTCGGGTCGATCCTCACGAGCGTCCTCCTGCTCGCCGACCTCTCGCAGCGGTATGTCCAGCTCGGCATCGTCGTGGTCGTCTGGCTCGCCGTTCTGGGCAGTATGGATGACTGGCTCAAGCTCACCGCCAAAAGCCGGGGCAGCAGCAGCCGCCAGGGCCTTTACGCGTGGGAAAAGCTCGTCTTCCAGCTCGGTCTGGGCGTGCTCGTCGGGTACTTCCTCTTCGCCAGCCCGCCGGCGCCGGAACAAGCGCCCGGGGAGGCCCGTCTCGCCCACGTCGTGAACCTTCCCTTCCAGAAGACCTACGTCGGTGTCGGCCGCGCGCGCCCCGCCGGGGAGCCCGCCCCCGTCCCCGCGCCCGCGTCACCGACCACCGCCGCGCCGACGCCAATCGAGCCCACGCTCACCGTCAACCCCAACCTCTTCTACTTCTCGATGCCCATCTTCATCGTCTGGGCGATGCTCTTCATCACCGGCATGTCCAACGCGGTGAACATCACCGACGGCATGGACGGGCTCGCCGGCGGCATCTCCGCGGCGGTCATGATGGGCGTCTTCGTGCTCGCGCTGATCGCGGGCGACGAGGACACGGCGAAGTACCTCCTCGTCCCCTTCCTGCCAGGCGCGGGCGAGCTCGCCGTCCTCGCCGGCGCCACCGCCGGCGCGTGCCTCGGCTTCATGTGGTGGAACTGCTCCCCCGCCCACGTCTTCATGGGCGACACCGGAGCGCTCTCCCTCGGCGGCATCGTGGGCTACACCGCCGTCGCCCTGCGGCAGGAGTACGTCGTCATCGTCATGAGCGGCGTCTTCCTCGCGGAGATCGCGTCGGTCGCGCTCCAGGTCGGATACTTCAGGGCGACGGGCGGTAAGCGCATCTTCCGCTGCGCCCCGTACCACCACCATCTGCACATGGGCGGATGGCCCGAGCCCCAGGTCGTCACGCGCCTCTGGATCATCTCGATCATCCTCGTCGTGATGGCGCTCGCGAGCGTGAAGCTGCGATAGCGCGCGGTGCGCCGCGGGCTGCTACGTTCACGGCATGAAGACAGCCGCGATGATCGTGCTCGCCGCGGGCCTCGCGCCCGCGCTCGCCCAGCAGACGAACCCGAGCGCCCCCCCGGCGCTCAAGGCCGACCACGCCGACGGCGCGATCGAGGTCCTCCGCAACGGGCTCACGCCGCAAGAGGCCGCGAAGGCCCGCGCGATGATCGACAAGGCCGTCGCCTATCTGCGCTCGCAGCAGCACGAGTCGGGCGGCTGGGGCATCCGCGAGGGCGCGCCCGTCTTCCCCGCCATCACCGCCCTCGCGGTCAACGGCATGCTGCTCGCCAGAGACTTCGACCGCGCCGACCCGACCGTCGCGAAGGGCATCGACTTCATCCTCTCCAAGCAGCAGCCCGACGGTGGCATCTACGACGCGATCCTCCCGAGCTACAACACGGCGATCTCCCTCTCCGCCCTCGCCCACGCAAAACAGACGCCCAAGATCACCGACGCCATCAAGCGCGCTCAGGAGTACCTCAAGGCGTTGCAATGGGCCGAGGACGCGGCGGAAGGCGGCACCGAGGCCGCGTCGCGCGTGAGCAAGGACCATCCCTTCTACGGCGGCGTCGGCTACGGCAACCGGGGCCGACCCGACCTCTCCAACCTCGCCTTCGCGATCCAGGGCCTCTCCGACACCGGCGGCTTCGAAGGGGAATTCCGCGAGCGCGCCCTTGTCTTCATCCAGCGCTGCCAGATGCTCGAGAAGACGCCCGGCGGCGAGACCGTGAACGACATGGCCTACGCCGACGGCTCGTCGCAGGGCGGCTTTATCTACGCGACCGGCGCGAACAAGGAGACCGCGGGCAAAGGGCAGAGCTTCGCGGGCGAAGTCGCGGAGAGCCTCTCCGGCCCGCCCGGCGTCGCCGCGAGCGTGACGCTCAAGCAGAAGGGCGCCGACGGCAAGCCGGTGCTCCTCTCCAAGGACGAACTCCTTACCCGCATCCGCGGCGCCGTCAAGAAGTCCTCCCGCATGGAGGACGGCGCCTTCGGCGAGGACATCATGGTCCTGCTCGGGCCCAACGGCGATGGCGTCAAGGCCAACACCTTCGAGGTCCGCGCCCGCGCCGAGAACCCCGAGGCCTTCGCCGCGTTCCTCGGCCGCGCGTTCGCGGACGTGACCGACTCGCCGGTGACCGCCAAAGCCGTCACGTCGTGGCGCGGCGAGAGCCGCCTGCGCGCCTACGGCTCGATCACGTACGCGGGCTTCAAGAGCTACGCCTACGCGCGACTGGCCAAGAACGACCCGCGTGTGACCGCCGCGCGGCGGTGGATGAGCGAGCACTACACGCTCGACGAGAACCCGGGCATGGGCACCGACGGGTACTACTACTACCTGCTCATGTTCTCGCGCGCCAACGACGCCTTCGGCGAGCCCGCGATCCCGACCTCCGCCGGCGACCGCTTCTGGGCCCGCGACCTCGTCAACAAGCTCGCGGCGATGCAGAACGACGACGGCAGCTTCCGCTCGATCGACGACCGCTGGATGGAGAGCGATCCGGTGCTCATCACCGCTTACTCCCTCATCGCGCTCCGGCACGCGGCGAGGTAAGAAGTGCGTGGTGCGTTGTGCGTGGTCCGTGGGAAGAGAAGAATGAACGCAGGGGTCGCGGAGAGGCGCGGAGCGTGAAGAGACGCCTCCCCCGCCTCGTGTCTTCATGGGGAGAGGTGGCGGCGTCTTCGCCGCCGGTGAGGGGTCTTCTCTCTGGTGGTCCGCCTCTCCGCGGCGGTCTTCTCTGCGTGCCACCGCCTCGGCGAGCCTTCGAGCCTAGGCGGTGCTCTTCGCGCCGCACTCCGGGCAGACCGCGCCGGCGGCGAGCCCAGCAAGTGAATACCCGCACGGGCAGGACCCGGCGCGGCGGCCCTGCCTCCTGCGCCACACCCACGCAGCAACAACGCCGCCGAGGGCGGCGACCAGCCAGAATGGCACGGCGAACGTAACCGGGTGCACACCGAAGGCAAGCTCCGAACTCGTTGAAAATGAAGGCAAGCCTCGCAGCGTCACCCGGTTCCATCCGTCGATGCCGTTGAACGATGGTGCCGTTGACGGTTCCCAAGGAGAATCGGCGCTCACCAACGCCATTCCGTCTGCGATACCCAGACCGATATCGGCGTGGTACGTCATCACATGCATCTTCGACACTGGGAGCGCCAACGCCATTAACACCCCCGTCGCGATCGCCCAGGCGGCGAGCGTCCTGCGCCACGTCGGGCACGGCGTGGGCCGGGCGGATTGCGGGGCGGCGTCCATCGCTGGTCGAAGGCTACGCGCAGCGGAAAACGGCCCTGCTTCGGGTGGTTTGCTCCCTTTGCGATGTGCTTGACGGTCAAGGGCGCGGGGAGGTCCTGGCGCACGGGAACTCGAGTCCGTGCGCTTCTATCAACCGGCCCTTGCTCGACGGGCGGATCGGTCCCCCAACGCGTGGCTTTCGCGCTGGCGGTGCGGGCCTAACTCCCGCGGCCGCGGTCCCCTCCCCCGCACGCCGGCAGCGAGCCGGCGGGCAGAACTTGGGTTCCGCGGGTCCATCCGACCGTGCACCGCCGCGACGCCCCCTCCCCCGTGCAATCAAGAGCGCCGGACCTCCGGGTCTGTCGCCGATCGCCCGGTGCTGCCGGTGGGCTCGCTGCGCCCACAGACGGTCCGGTGCGGCCGGTTCCAGAGCCCTTGCGAGAAGCGTGTCGAAGGCACGGTGAAGGGTGTGTTGCGGCGGTACGTAGAGGGACGGGAGAGCGCGGTTGTGCGCACAAACGTGATCGTTTGGTGAGAAGGTGAGCGGTGAAGAGGCGAGCCGGTGAGGGTGGAAGGATCGCCGGGGGAAGGGGTTGCGGGACGAGGCGAGGGTGCCGAGGTCGACGAGG
>Ga0196963_10000037_pt1 | contig 205171 bp, 161 predicted proteins | sample S1_5metaG_FD_148600 | JGI IMG/M metagenome (GOLD analysis project Ga0196963, IMG submission 148600) | Soil microbial communities from Anza Borrego desert, Southern California, United States - S1_5 | ecosystem: Environmental > Terrestrial > Soil > Desert | place: USA: California | collected...
GGGGCTCATTGGGCCCGTTAAAATGTCGGTGACATCCATCAATACGGAAAACAAAGCGCACAACGTGGTGCCGGCCGAATGCAGCTTCATCGTGGACGCAAGGATCAATGAATTGTATACGTTCGATGAAATACTGGATACTATCCGCGCCAACGTGCAAAGCGATGTAAGGCCGAGGAGCACCCGCCTGCGCTCTACCGCCATTGCCTTAGATCATCCACTTGTGAAGGCAGGATTGGAAATGGGGAGAAGCTATTACGGATCGCCTACCACGTCGGACAAGGCGCTGATGCCCTTTCCCGCTTTAAAAATGGGGCCCGGCGATTCTGCGCGCAGCCATACCGCCGACGAATATATTTACCTGGATGAAGTAAAAGAAGGGATCGATCTTTACATCCAACTCTTAAAACAACTGTTATGAAGCTGTGGCAAAAAGAGAACACTTCGGTATCTGCCCTGATAGAAGATTTTACCGTTGGCAGGGACAAGGAGTTCGACACCATGCTGGCGGCCTACGACGCCATGGGCTCCATAGCGCACGTAAAAATGCTGGCGCAGGCAGGTTTACTGACGGAGGAAGAAAGTGAAAAAGCAGTCGCCGGGCTCGAGCAAATACTGGATGAGATCCACCAGTCACAATTCACCATTCACGACAATGTAGAAGATGTTCATTCACAGATAGAGCTCATGCTTACAACGCGCATAGGCGATACCGGTAAAAAAATTCACAGCGGCCGCAGCCGCAACGACCAGGTGGCGGTAGCTATTAAGCTTTACCTGCGTTCGGAAATACTGCAGGTAAAAGACGAATGCAAAAAATTGTTCGACCTGCTGATAGCGCAAAGCGAGCGGTACAAACAGCATTTGCTGCCTGGCTATACGCACCTGCAAATTGCCATGCCCTCCTCTTTCGGTTTGTGGTTCGGCGCTTATGCGGAAAGTTTGGTGGATGATATGGAATTGCTGGCCGCGGCGTACAACATCACCAATAAAAACCCACTGGGCAGCGGGGCCGGTTATGGATCTTCGTTTCCGCTTAACCGGACGCTTACAACAGAGTTGCTGGAGTTCAGTTCAATGAATCACAACTCGGTGTACGCGCAGATGAGCCGGGGCAAAACTGAAAAAATAGTTTCGATGGCGCTTAGCGGCGTCGCTGCCACGCTGAGCAAATTGTCAATGGATTGTTGCCTGTACATGAACCAGAATTTCGGCTTCATATCTTTCCCCGACCATCTTACTACGGGCAGCAGCATCATGCCGCATAAAAAGAATCCGGACGTGTTCGAGCTGATCCGAGCAAAATGCAACCGCATTCAATCCATTCCCAACGAACTCACGCTGCTCATCAACAATCTTCCTTCAGGTTATCATCGGGATATGCAGCTGACCAAGGAAATATTATTTCCAGCCATAGAAATAGTGAAGGCATGCCTGCGCATGACGGCCATGATGCTTGCGGAAGTACGGGTAAAGGAAAACATCCTGCAGGACGAAAAATACAAATACCTGTTTACCGTGGAAGCTGTAAATGAACTGGTAAATAAAGGCGTTCCTTTTCGCGAAGCTTATAAGCAAATAGGCAACCAGGTAGAGCAGGGCAATTTTCAGTTCGATGTTTCCAGGGGACTGCAGCATACGCACGAAGGCAGCATCGGCAATCTTATGAACGATAAGATCGAAGAGGAAATGAACAAGGTGTTACAAAAATTTACCTGAGCAACTACTTTCGCCTACCGCCCAATTTCCATGCCTCACCTTCTAACCGGCTTACCGCGCCAGCGTCTTAACATCAACCCTTGATGGAGAATCCTTACCCGCCACAATCGATGTGGAGCTGATGGCAATGGCCTTGATGATCTCAGCCATATTCTTCATGTCCAGCGTTTCGATCTCATCATCCTGCGTATGATAAAATTTCTCGGAATCCATTTTGGAAGTAGAAATGGTATGCGCCGGAACGCCCAGCCTCGCTAAGGTTGCGTTGTCGGAACGGAAGAACAATTGCTGATCAGGATAAGGATCGGGATAGAATTTAAACTGGCTGCCCTGTAAGTTCTTCTCCAGTATCTTACCCATATCTGTCCTTTCATATCCTGTAATGAAGGCTGAATTGGTGCCCCATTTGCTTTCCGTGCCGATCATTTCGATATTGAACATGGCCATCACTTTCGCGGGGTCCATTTGCTTTGAAAAATATTGCGAGCCGAAACCACCTGACTCTTCGGCCGTGAAAGCCACAAACACCAGCGTGCGCTCGTTGTTCGCCAGCTTCTTAAAATAATTGGCCAGCAGTATCACCGCCGTGGTGCCCGAAGCATCATCATTGGCGCCATTGAAAATGGAGTCCATTTCTTTATTAGGACGGCCAATGCCCAGGTGATCGTAGTGCGCCGAGAAAATAACATATTCATCCTTCTTGCTTTTGCCAGGTATCACGCCAACCACGTTGCTCAGCGGCATATCGGTAATTTTATGTTCCGCTTCGATAGAAAAAGCCGTAGGCGTTTTATCGCTCAGGACAAACACCACTATGCGTTCTGTAGGAGAAGTCTCCCGCTTAAACCTCGTAAGTCCCCTGAATGCGCGGTCATGTGCAGGATCTACCAGCACCAATACATTTTTATTGCCCCTGATGGGGCCGAAGGCCTTGTTGTTGAACGTATCGGTAGCGGCGATCCTCACCACTTCATATCCCGATTTTTCATTCAATGTAACAGTAGGCTTGGTGGTAAACACGATGATGTTGCGGCCATCAACTTCAGTACCATCGAAATTCGCTTTTGCGGAAACAAAATTGGGGCGCACCATATTAAAGGTTTGCAGGTAACCACTCAGTCCCGGCCAGGTTTGCAGCCCCGCTTTCTTAAACTCATCGGCAATAAATGCGGCAGCCTTGTCGATGCCGGGCGTAAACGTCCTGCGACCCTGCATTTCGTCTGAAGAAAGTATCCTTTCGATACGCTCAGCCTCGGCTGGATTAATAATATCGTTACTAACCTGCGCCTCGCACGCAATTGCAGTAACCAATAAAAGACCAACAGCAAATAATTTATTCATTTCAAAGTGATTTTTAAAGTCGTGCAATAAAAAAGCATCCTTACGGGGATGCTTTAGGATGTCATAGTTACAAATTATAAACTCATCATCTCTTTAAACTTTACCGTCTGCCGGCGGCTCACTTCGATCTTCTCGCCTCCTTTCAATTCCAGCAGCAGTCCCCCGTTGAAATAAGGTTCCACTTTCTCCACCATTCGCAGGTTCACGATATGTTTGCGGTTGGCGCGGAAAAAAGTTTTCTCGTCCAGCCTTTCTTCCAATGCGTTGAGCGATTTCAGGATCAGCGGCTTGTTGGGCCCGAAGTACACCTTGGCATAATTGCCCACGCTTTCAAACAGCCTGATCTCTCCCAGCTTCACGAACCAACACCTTTCCCCATCTTTCACAAATACCTGGTCTGCTTCGGTGAGCAAACTGCGATTAACGTTGATGGAAGAGGATACATGGTTCTCGCGCTCTTCCTGCATGTGCAGTTTTTGAATGGCATCTGCCAGCCGCTTGGGCTCTACTGGTTTCAGCAGGTAGTCCAGCGCATTTACTTCAAATGCTTTCAGCGCATATTCATCGTATGCGGTGGTAAAGATCACGTGCGGCGCACGGTCAACCTCGGCCAGCATATCGAAGCCGGTCTTTCCCGGCATCTGTATATCAAGGAAAATAAGGTCGGGACTTAAGCTTTCAATTTTTTCAATGCCCTCGGCCGCGTTTGCGGCTTCGGCAATGATCTCGATCTCGGGGTAGTCTGCAAGTAATTTTTTTAATTCGCTTCGTGCCAGGCGTTCATCGTCGATAATGATAGCTCTCATGTGCGTTTCTTATTTAAGGTCAACGGGTATGAGCACCTTTGCTTCAACCATGTTGTGCCCGATCTCCTTGATCTCAAAGTTAGCTTTTTCACCAAATAATAGTTGGAGGCGGTTGCGGGTGCTTACGAGTCCGAACCCATCGCCGCTTAAGTGGCCGTTGAGGCGGCCTGTGTTCAATATAACCAGCTCATGATGAGCGCCTTTAAAGTCAGAGCTGATCTTTATCAGGCCGCCCGTCATTTGCTTGCTCACCCCATGCTTGATGGCATTTTCTACCAGTGTTTGCAGCATCATGGGTGGCACGGGCTGGTCCAGGGTATCTTCATCTATTTCGTATTCCACCTTCAGGCGGTCTTCGAAGCGGATATGCTCCAGCGCCAGGTAATCTTTTACGATGTTGAGCTCTTTTTCAAAACTCACGGTCTCCATTTTCTCTGCCTGCATACTGCTGCGCAGGATATTGCTCAGCTCCGTAATGGCATTGCGGGCCCGCTCGGGATTCTCATCGATGAGGGCGCGAATGCTGTTAAGCGCGTTGAATATAAAATGAGGATTGATATGCGATTTGATGGTCTTAAGCTCGAGCTCCTTTACCAATGATTCAAGCTTAAGCGTGCTTACCTGCTGGCGACGGCTCTTTTCAACATAATGATAGGTATAATAGATCAACACCCAGGGAATAAGGAAAAGCCCGTTATCGAGGGTGGATATTACCAGCCGCTTTGCAAACTCCAGCTGCAGGCTCTTGGCAGTGCGTAGTTGAAACAGGTCAACGGCCACCATTACCAGCAAGCTGCATACAATGCTGGAGATGATTACGGCCACCACCAGCTTCGGAAGCACTTTTTCTATAGGCAACAATAACCAGTTGAACCGGTGGATGACCCACCTTAGCGAGTGTGTGGTGATAATACCCGCCAGTATGATCAACCCGGTCCTGGCCAGGAATATGTCTGTTACTTCGTGCCCGAAAGTGAAGGCAAAGAATAGGAGTGATAATCCCACGAACCCCCAGCCCGCAATCTGGCACCACCAGTAGTATTTGTATGATTTGCTCAGCATGTCGTCAAAATTCAAAGCTAAGGCATCCGTAGTTTAGCCGCCAGCCCTAAATATATAAATGGTTTCAGGGTATGGTTAGTGGTCTGCCTTTTGCTGAAATGTCTTGAAAGTAAGCGATTTTAGATAAATTTTCACAAAAATGAACCGACATGCCCCTTCCTTCGTTTAAATACCTGCCCTTTAATGAGAATCATTATTAATTTTGCCCTGAATCCTTCGCCATGGAGATAGCACCCGGCTCTTTATTAAAACAAATCGAGTCCCCCGACGACCTTAAACGCCTCAGCCGCGAACAGTTACACCAGCTTTGCCAGGAACTGCGACAATATATCATTGATGTAGTGAGCGTGCATGGAGGCCATTTTGGCGCCAGCCTGGGCGTGGTAGAGCTTACCGTGGCCCTGCACTATGTATTCAATACCCCTTACGATCAATTGGTTTGGGACGTAGGCCACCAGGCGTACGGGCATAAGATACTTACCGGGCGCAGGGACAACTTCCCATCCAACCGTAAATACCAGGGGCTAAGCGGGTTTCCTAAAAGAGCGGAAAGCGAATACGATACTTTTGGCGTAGGGCATTCTTCCACATCCATTTCAGCGGCGCTGGGCATGGCCATGGCGGCAAGGTATAAAGGTGAAACCGACCGCAAATGCGTGGCCATCATCGGCGATGGCGCCCTAACCGCGGGATTGGCATTTGAAGGTATGAACCACGCCGGGGTGGCCGATACCGACATGCTCATCATATTGAACGATAACTGCATGAGCATCGATCCCAACGTGGGCGCGCTGAAGGAATACCTGACCGATATTACCATTTCCCCAACCTATAACAAGTTCAAGGACGATATCTGGAAGGCTTTAGGCAAGCTGCCCGTGGGTAAGAACTTTACCCGCGAAATGGCCAGCAAGCTCGAACACAGCATCAAAGGCTTCATCAACAAAAGCAGCAACCTGTTCGAGGCGCTGAAGCTTAGGTATTTCGGCCCTATCGACGGGCATAATATTACCAAGCTGGTAGACACGTTGAAAGACCTGCGGGAAATTCCCGGCCCCAAGCTGTTGCACATCATTACCGTAAAAGGAAAGGGTTATGCCCTGGCAGAGCAGGACCAAACCAAATGGCATGCGCCCGGCCTGTTTGATAAAATAACAGGGGAGATCTATAAAAAGAAATTCGAAACGCCGCAGCCGCCGAGGTACCAGGACGTTTTCGGCCATACCATCATCGAGCTGGCAGAAAAGAATGCCAAGATATTCGGCATTACGCCAGCCATGCCCAGTGGTTCTTCGTTGAAATTCATGATGGAGAAAATGCCGCACCGCGCTTTCGACGTGGGTATTTGCGAGCAGCACGCAGTTACACTGAGCGCAGGCATGGCCACGCAGGGCATGAAGGTGTTTTGCAATATTTATTCTTCTTTCATGCAACGTGCTTACGACCAGGTAGTGCATGATGTGGCCATACAGGATCTACCTGTGATCTTTTGCCTGGACAGGGCAGGATTGGTGGGAGAAGATGGCCCTACGCACCACGGCGCGTACGATATTCCTTACATGCGCTGTATCCCGAACATGATCGTAAGCGCACCGATGAACGAGGCCGAGTTGCGCAACCTCATGTATACGGCCCAACTGGATTCCACTACGCATCCTTTCGTCATACGCTATCCTCGCGGCGAAGGTGTTATGTCGGAATGGAGAACGCCGCTTGTTGAAATACCGATCGGCAAAGGCCGCAAGTTGAAAGACGGAAGGGACATCGCGATCCTTTCATTCGGGCATCCCGGGAATTTTGCGACTGCTGCTATCCGTGAGTTGCGCACCGAAGGCATCGACCCCGCGCATTATGACCTTCGTTTTGTAAAACCGCTGGATGAACAGTTGCTGCACGAGGTATTTTCCAAATACAATAAGATCATCACGATAGAGGATGGAACGGTGCAGGGAGGGTTCGGCAGCGCCATACTGGAGTTCATGGCCGAACATCATTATACTGCCCAGGTAAAAATATTGGGCATTCCCGACCGCATCGTGGAGCATGGAACACCCAAGGACCTTCACCGCGAGTGCGGCTTTGATGCGGCTGCCATAGCAGCTACCGCACGTCAGCTCATGTTGGAAAAAGTGCACATCGGTTAAGATTGCTGGTTCGCCATCCGGTATTGTACAATGGCATTGGCAAACCACAGGAATTCATCTAAAAAGCGCGTGGTATTTTTTACTACGTCCTCGCGCAGCGGCTGCATGTTCTCATCGAAGGCGTGCTGTATTTCCGGTATCAATAGTTTAAAGGGAAGCGCGTAAGCGCCCAGGCTCAATATCACGTGCTGCAATTGGGTAGATGCATTGATGCCGCCCATTCTACCGCTGCCCGTGGCAATAACGCCCATTGGCTTGCGCGCAAACTCCGACCAATAATAGTCGAGCGCATTCTTCAATACACCGGTAAAGCTGCCATGGTATTCAGGGCTTACCAGCAAAATGGCGTCCGCCGTTTTGAGCTGAGTGCCCATACTGGCTATTTGGCCGGTTTGCGGGCGTTGGTGGTGGGAGCGTTCTTCCATGAAAGGAAGCGGCTGGCTTGCAAGGTCGATCATAACGGTATCGATACCACGCTCCTGCAGTTTCTGCTGAACATAATAAGCAATCTTGTGCGTTTGCCTGCCTACACGAATGCTCCCCAGTAATATCGCTATTTTCATGATTGTCCGTTGCTGGGCATGGGCACTTCAATGGCCAGTACCCTTGCCTTGCCTGTTGAAGTTAGGTCTATCGAAGTGGCATCCCATATGCCGACCGCATCACGCTTGCCAAGCCTGTGTCCGCCGGCCTCTGCCTCGCCTTCTATGACAAAAAAATACACCCCGTTGCCATTGAATGCAGGGGTATACGTTAACGTTGTACCGGTCTGCAGCTCCGTCATCGAAAAGCGCGCGTCCTGGTTGATCCATACACCGCCCTCGTCTTTTAGGGGACTTACCACCACCTGCCATTTATTATGGCTGTCCTGCGCGTCGAAGGTCTTTTGTTCGTAGCGGGGTTGGATGTTTTCTTCTTTTGGGAACACCCAGATCTGTAAAAAGTTTACGGGATCGGTTTTGGAAGCATTGTACTCGGAATGCCGGATGCCGCTGCCCGCGCTCATGATCTGTACATCGCCGGTTTTGATAATGCCATCGGTGCCGGTGCTGTCTTTATGCGCCAGCGCGCCTGAAAGGGGAATGGATACGATCTCCATATTATCGTGCGGGTGGGCGCCAAAGCCTTGTGCTCCCTGTACGATGTCGTCGTTCAACACGCGCAATGCGCCGAAATGTATTTTTTCAGGATTGTACCAGTGGCCGAAACTGAAGGAATGATGACTGTCGAGCCAACCGAAATTAACATGGCCTCTTTCTGCTGCCGGATGGAATATACTTTTCATGCTTCAATATTTGATGTTTAAACACCAAGTTTGATGCCGTATTATTCTCCTGACATAACGCCGTCTTCTTCCTTCCTGTCCTCGTTCCATTCGATAATAAAATTGTTTTTCCCTTCACCCACTAAAATGTTCATATACTTCTGCTGCACCAGCTCCAGCAGCGACAAAAACAGGAAGATGGCGTGTATGCGGTTCTCGCACACTTCAAATATCGACTCAAAGGCCAGGGTACGCTCTTCGCGGGTGCGGTTCAGCATATAGTCCCGGCTCTCCTCCATGGTATAGTTGTACCGGAATACCACGTGCTGGGGCTTGTTATCGCGCTCGTGCATGCGCTGTATCACCCGCTCAAAGGTCTTCATCAGCTTGAACAGCGTTACCGTTTGTATCTCGGTGCCCTCGCTGGCTTCTTCGCCGATAGACATCAATTCTTTCTGCAAATTGCCCCGCTTCACCATCAGCATGCGCAGCGCCTCCATGTCTGCCATTTGGGCAGAGGCCTCCTTGAATTTTCTGTATTCCAGTATCTTGTCGATCAACTCCTGCCGCGGATCGATCTCATTGCCCTGTTCGTCCAATTCCTTACGCGGCAATAACATTTTTGCCTTGATGCGCATGAGGGTGGACACAAACAAGATGAACTCGCTCGACAGCTCGATGCTCACACTTTCCTGGCTGTGTATGTAGTCCAGGAAATCATTGATGATCCTGGTGATGGGAATATTATAGATGTCCAGCTCGTCGCGCTCGATAAAGAACAACAACAGGTCAAACGGCCCTTCGAATTGCGGAAGTTTTATTTTATATGTATCGCCTGATGCCATGAGTTACGGTTTTCAAAAGCAAAGTCCCAACCTAAAGGTTGGGACTGCACAAATGTAACGAATATTATCAGTTAGAAACTGGCAACAATACCCACACCAACACCCAGCATTGAACGGAACTGCATGGCAGCCACATTGCCGTTGGGACCGAATTGGCGAACATCGTCGTCGTAAATAATGTCGAAGTCGTAGCTTACATTCAGCCACTTGTTCACCTTCATCACGATGCTGTTGGTGAAATATATGTCAACCCTTTCCGGATGGAATTCATCGATATCACGTGTTGAAGCGAAATTAGGACCGAAAAATTCCCTGCGGCCGGAATAGCTGGAGAACAGGTCGAGCTTTGATTTCCAGGCAACATTCTTCACCACTTCTTTATTGAAGTACAAGGTAGCGGATGCACCGAGCTCATGACGCACTTCCCTCGTGGGGTCAACGCCATAGTTAATTGCCAATGGCTTTTCAAATTCGCCGGAGCCATCTGTTTGATTATCGTCCGGTATGATGCCGCCCGCGAAGCTGTAGCTATAGGCTTCATTGGTAACGAAGGTGAATTTGTTAGCGATGGGCGACAATACCATGCTGAAGCCCGGGCAGATTTTCCAATCCAAACCCGGGGACAAGGTCAGGTAACCGGGGGCCATGAAGCTCGATATTTTCCTTTTCAATCCCTGGTTCAGGTAATTGTAATTGTAGCCATCATAAAACTGAGAGCGGAAATTTACCAGCAAGGCAACGCCGATTGTTTTGGCAAAGGACCAACCCGGCTTGGTGCTGAAATCGATCTTGTCATCCACTTTGCGAACGCCGCCTGAATGCGTGTTCACAATACCGTAGTTCAGTTGAAGATCATTGTCCCAGTAAAATCCTTTGGTAGGTATTTTGTTAGCGTAGATATTAAGCTTAGCTGCGGTCCATAAAGAGAATTTCTCTGCTCCTGCCGCCCAGTTCCTGCTTCCGCCCTGCCCCACGTGCACTCCAAAGTTGATGCCCCTTTCCCACTTACCCTTTGTAGTTTTCTTCTCCGTGTCCTGGCCTAAGGTTATGCCAGCCAAAAGCACTCCGGAAAAGAGTAGAAATAATTTTCTCATAAAGCTGTTGGTGTTTGGTTAAAAAAGTCAGGCATTTTGAAGATACCCCAAAATGCCAAACAAACGTACAGGAAAATGCCGAGATTCCCTTGCAGGGCCACATAATTTTTTGGGAGCCGCGGGCCAGGCGTTATCTATTCTTCAACGCATCCCTTATCTCGACCAATAGCTTATCGGTAGAGGATAATTCCTGGGCGGTGGTGGCCGGTGGCGGCTCCTTGCGCTTAAGCCTGTTGATGCCTTTTACCATCAGGAAAACAACAAATGCCAATAACACGAAGTTGATCAGCACCGTTAAAAAGTTGCCATATGCAAATACCGGCCCCAGTTCCCGGGCCTTGTCGAGGGGCGTTCCATCCGGTATTACGTCCTTCAGATCGATATAGGCATTGGTGTAGTCTGGCGAATTGGTGGCTGCGGCTATCAGTGGCATTACCAGGTCCTTGATAACCGAATCGATGATCCTTGCAAAAGCGGCGCCGATGATAACACCCACGGCCAGGTCAATTACATTGCCCTTGATGGCAAATTCCCTGAATTCCTTGATGAAGCCCATAAGCGTTGGTTTAGGTTATTAAGGTATGGCAATCTTTGTTATGTGCCCGTTTGTTCATTCTTTTATCGAAGGATAGCTCATATTCATGCTCACCAATGCATCGCGCACCGCGGTGGCTATCAGGTATTCCTTGTACCAGTTCTGGTCAGACGGTATCACGGTCCAGGGCACCGTATTGCAGTGCTCAAAGCAGTTCTCGTACATGCGGCGGTATTCTTCGCGCAGGTCGGCCTCGGTAAAATCGCGCTTATTGTATTTCCATTGTTTGCGTGGATCGGTCATGCGTTCCTGCAAGCGTTCCTTTTGCTCTTCGGCAGATATGTGCAGGTAAAATTTCAGGATGGTAGTGTTGTTGTGCACTTTCAGCAAGCTTTCAAAATGGTTAATGGCCTTCATGCGTTTGCGGGCCGTTTCATCATCGCACCATTTGTGCACGCGGGTAACGAGTATGTCTTCGTAATGCGAGCGATTGAATATGCCGATCATGCCACGGGGCGGCACAACCGCGTGTACCCGCCACAGGAAGTCGTGTGACAACTCCAATTCTGTGGGCACTTTGAAGGACCGCACGTACACACCCTGCGGGTTCATGGAGCCAAACACATTTCGGATAACGCCATCCTTGCCGCTGGCATCCATGCCCTGCAATATCACCAGCAGGGCATTGGTGGAGGATGCGTACAACAGGTTTTGTAATTCATCCAGCTCTTCCAATATCTTCAGCGTTTTCTCCTTGGTCTCTTTTTTATCGAATGCTTCCGGCGCCCTCGTGGAAATTGCGGCCAGTTTGATAGATGACATAAACTGTAATTTCATTTTCAAATTACGATATCCCATCGTAATTGCACACCTTTGCGCCTTTATGCAAGCTTCGGACAAGCTATTGAACTGGATCATCTTCGTTTTGTTATCCTTTATCTGGGGAAGCTCTTTCATTTTAATGAAGGAGGGCATGGAACAACTCAGCGCTTACCAGGTAGCCGCTGTAAGAATGGTGGCAGCAGGCATTGTGATGCTTCCCTGGGCCATCAGGCAAATGCGGCAGATACCGCGCAATAAGATCAGCTATGCGGTGCTGTCAGGTGTGCTCGGAAGCTTTTTTCCCGCCTTTCTGTTTTGCCTGGCCGAAACGCGCATCGACAGTTCGCTGGCTGGCATCCTCAATGCGCTTACACCCATTTCCGTGGTGACCATCGGCGTATTGTTTTTTAAAAGCAAGGTGATGGTGATGCAGGTAGTGGGCATTGTGATCGGTTTTATAGGTCTCTGCTTATTGTTCCTTACCAAAGGCACAATCGATTTCAGCTATATCGGGTATTCGTCGCTGGCATTGCTGGCCACTGTTTTTTATGGCCTGAATGTAAACATGGTGAACCGTTACCTGCACGAGGTGCCGTCGTTCCACATCGCCACCTTTGCTTTTGTTTCGCTGATGATCCCTTCGCTGATCGTATTATGGTTCACCGGGTACTTCGATTTGCCATTAGGCAATAAAGATATATTGATGGCGACCGGCGCCAGCGCCTTGCTGGGAGTAGGCAGTACCGCCATCGCCACCGTGTTGTTTTATATGTTGTTGAAAAAAGCCGGCCCCATTTTTTCTTCGCTGGTTACCTATGCCATTCCCTTTGTAGCCATTTTCTGGGGATTGCTGGCAGGCGAAACCCTTACCGTTTTGCAGATAGTGTGTTTAGGAGTAATACTTGCGGGAGTGTATGTAGCAAGGAAGCGATAATGGTCCTTACATCACACCGCCATAATCTCTTTTTCTTTCGCTGTTAAATGTTTATCGATGAAGGTGATGTATTTGTCCGTGAGGGCTTGCACGTCCTTTTCAGCGTCCTTTGCCACGTCTTCGCTCAATCCTTCTTTCTGAAGTTTCTTAATATGCTCGATGGCGTCCCTGCGGATGCTTCTTACGGATACCCTGGAATGTTCGCCTTCATGATGGGCCCTCTTCACAAATTCCTTTCTTCTTTCTTCGGTAAGTGGTGGAAGGAACAGGCGTATCAGGCTGCCGTCGTTTTGCGGGGTAATGCCGATGTTAGCGGCAATGATGGACCGCTCGATGGGTTGCAGCATATTTTTTTCCCATGGTTGAATGGTAAGGGTGCGCGCATCGGCCACAGAAATATTGGCTACCTGGTTAATGGGCGTGGGCGAGCCGTAGTAGTCAACTGAAATACCGTCGAGCATTTGGGGGTTGGCGCGTCCCGCGCGGATCTTCACCAGTTCTGCTTCGAGGTGGGCAATGGCTTTTTTCATGGAATCGCTGGCGTCTTCCAGTATAAATGCTAATTCATCTGTCATAACAAAGCAATTAAAAACTGTGCAAACCTAAGGAATTAGCCAATTGGGCCATTACTAAACGGCTAATTCTTCTGTTCCAGGATGGTGTCTTTGGTAAGGGGAACGATCTTGGTATTGATCTCCACCGAGTCGGCCTGCAGGGTCTTGGCAACAAACAGGCGGGGTTTGGGCCGGCTGAAGTACAGTATGCCGATCATGGAAAAGAATATTGCCACCACGGATAGTATCAGCCAGGTGCAGCCGATCTGCCGGAACGCATAGGTAAGAATAATGAACAACAGGTTTATGCCTACCAGCGTAAGCGTAATGGTGCGGTGCGAAAGTCCCTTGTCCAGCATAAGGTGATGGATGTGGTTTCGGTCGGGGCTGAAGGGCGAGCGGCGGTGAATGATGCGTATGCCGAAAACCCTTAGCGTATCCAGCAGCGGTATCATAAGGATGGTAAATCCTATGGCCGGTGATTGCAGGATGGGGAATGCCACCGTAGGCGAGCTGGCCATATTGATGAACTTGACTACCAGTATGGCGTTGATAAGCCCTATGAGCAGCGAACCGGTATCGCCCATAAAGATGCGGGCCGGTTGAAAATTAAATATGAGGAATGCGGAGAGGCTGCCTGCCAGCGCAAATGCGAGGATTGCATACGGCAACTGCCCGATGTTGAGAAAATAAAATCCGAATATCAGGGTAGACATCAGGCCGAGGCTGCCTGCAAGTCCGTCTACGCCATCGATCAAATTAAATGAGTTGATGATTACGATGACCGTGAAATAAGTAAGCACCAGGCTATACATTTCAGGAAGCTCGTGCACGCCCAGGAAGCCGTGCATGCTTTGTATCTGGATGCCTCCTTTATAAACTATGAGGAAAGCGGCCAATACCTGGCCAATGAATTTTTTAATGGGGGATATAACGAGTATATCGTCTTTTAAACCGAGAAAGAATATTACGAGGGCCGCGGCCATGTAAAATTGAAATTCCGATGCAGCGCTGAATCCGATGGTGAGCAGGCTGGCCAGCACAAAGCCCGCGAAAATACCAACACCACCCAAAGAAGGTATAGGAGTTTGATGTATCTTCCGCTCGTCCGGCACATCAAAAAGCTTTTTCATTTCAGCAACCGAAATAATAACGGGGATAGCCAGGAAAGTAATAGCAAAAGAAACACTTAATGAAAGTATAACATCAAACATCGGCCTCAGTTTGGTAAAATAATTAGTTCATGAATGCTAAAAAATAACGGATTGCTCGGGCCATCGGTTCTTTTGCAGGCGAGCCGCAAGTTACTCTTTGTTTGGTAAAAGCCAAGTTTTTTATTTGTTTCCCGTTCGTTACTTTTTGCCATATACGTTCACATAGTGCCGGTAGTTAGTTAAACGCAAAAAAAGTTCAAAACGTACCTTCCCCCGCTAGATAAATTCAATTAGTTTTGCGACCTGATTTTAAAAAACAAGCCCCATGCAGGAATTGCAGGATTTGAAACAGACCGCTTCACAAATACGCAGGGACATACTGCGCATGGTACATGGCGCCAACAGCGGTCATCCGGGCGGCTCGCTCGGTTGCACCGAATTTTTTACGGCCCTGTACTTTAAGATCATGGGGCACAATCCTGCCTTTAGCATGGATGGTGTAAACGAAGACCTTTTCTTCCTTTCTAACGGCCATATATCACCCGTATTTTATGCTACGCTTGCCCGTTCAGGTTATTTTGATGTGAAAGAGCTCGGCAGCTTCCGTAAAATCAATTCCCGGCTGCAAGGACACCCCGCCACACATGAACACCTGCCAGGCATACGCGTAGCCTCGGGCTCGCTTGGACAAGGCATGAGCGTTGCCATTGGAGCAGCCCTTGCTAAAAAATTGAATAAGGACAAGCACCTGGTATTTTCATTACATGGCGACGGCGAATTGCAGGAAGGGCAGATATGGGAGGCCGTTATGTTTGCAGCCCACCACGCGGTAGACAACCTCATCGCTACGGTTGACCTTAACGGCCAACAGATAGATGGGCCAACGGAAAAAGTAATCGCCATGGGCGACCTCAAGGCCAAGTTCGATGTGTTTGGCTGGACCACTCTCGCGATGGACGGCAATAATCTGGAAGAGGTAATAAACACGCTGGAAAAGGCGAAGACCCTAACCGGCAAGGGCAAGCCCATTGCCATTATCATGCGCACGGTAATGAGCAAGGGTGTTGACTTTATGGAAAACGACCATAACTGGCATGGAGTAGCGCCGAATGATGAGCAATTGCAAAAGGCGCTGGCGCAGTTGCCGGAAACTTTGGGGGATTATTAATTATTAATTATTAATTATTGATTATTGATTACTTATTAATTATTGATTACTGATGCCAAAATGTATATGACCGTTTAATAATTAATAATCAATAATTAATAATCAATAATCAACTCTTCAACTCAATCCTTTGCATGGCCGCTTTGCGCGCCGGCAACCACGAAGCCACCAGCGCAACCAGCAATACGGTAACCATTACCAATACAAGATCGGTCCATTGCACGCTTACGGGATAATAGTTCACCACGAATGAGCTGCCCTGGAGAGGTATCAGGTGAAATTGAACCTGCGCCCAGCACAGCAGCAGCGCGAGTACAAACCCCAGCCCCGCTCCCATCAATGCTATCAATAAGCCCGAAGAAAGGAATATCCGCTGCACCCGCTTATCGTCGGCCCCCATTGCCTTCAGTACCTGGATGTCCTTCTGTTTTTCCATCACCAGCATAGTCAGCGCCCCGATCATATTGAAGGCCGCTACCACCAGTATCAGTACCAGTATTCCGTAAATGACCCATTTTTCCATCATCATAACGGTATACAAGCTCTTGTTTTGCTCGAAGCGGGTAAGCACTTTGTAGTTGTTGCCCAGTAACCGGGCAAGCTCGGCCTGCACGCTCGCGGCCGAGCCGGGGTCGGTAAGCGCTATTTCCACCCCGCTGTATTCGTCAGGCTGCCAGCGCAGCATGGCCTTTATAAAGGGAAGGTTGGTGAGTACATATTTGTTATCGAAGTCCTGCTGTATGAGGAAGGAACCGGCCGCAATCACGTTGGCCGAGCTAAGGGATTGCAAGGGATCGGCGAGGTTTACATTGGATCCCCGCCGGAATACATAGGCCGTAACGGGTAAAATGTCGCGGTCGCTGCGGACGCCCAGCACGTTTTCCACCACGGCCCCCATCACCATGGCCGGTTCATCGAGGGTGCCGAGGTTAAATTTGCCCGATAAGATGTATTGCTCTACCGCTGCCACTTTCGTGTATTCTTCGTCCACGCCTTTCATGATCACCAGCGATTGCATCTCACCGTTCTGCAACAGGGCCTTGTCTTCGGCCACCAGCGAAAAAGCCTTGATATCACCTACCGACCGTATCTTTTTGAGCTGGTCTTCGGTCAGGGTCAGCGTTTTGCCGCTGGCCGGCAGCACTTTCAGGTCGGTATAAAAAGTGGAGTACAGTGATTTTACCAGGTCCTCGAACCCGTTGAATACGCTCAGTACCACGATCAATGCGCCCGAGCCCACCACAATGGCCGTCATGCTCACCCATGCAATGATGTTGATGGCATTGGTTGATTTGGGAGCGCGGAAGTATCGCCAGGCGAAGAGCAGGTTCAAGACGTTTGTTATTTATTAATGATTATTAATTATTGATTATTGATTATTGAACGATCTATTATGATTAAGCACGTTTCCAAAGTAATTAATAATTAATAATCACTCCTTCTCTTCCTTACCTTCTTGCTTATTGATCTGTTTGAAAAGCTCTTCCATTTTAAACACATGTTCCAGCGTATCGTCCTGGAAAAATTTCAGCTCGGGCATGCGCCGCAATTGCTGCTTTACCCGGTTGGTCAGCTCGCGCTTAATGTCCCAGCTCTTCTCTTCAATTTTCTTCATTGCCTCTTTGGCATCCTTTACCTGGAACAGGCTTAGGTAGATCCTCGCCTCCAGCAGGTCGGGCGTGATCTTTACGCTGGTGATGGAAACCATTCCGCCATTGATCATGTTCAGGCCTAGCCGCCGGAATATGTCGTTGAGCTCTTCGTTCAGAAGGCCTCCTATTTGTTTTTGACGCTTGGACTCGTTCATGATTGTTCTTTAACCGCCGAGCGGGTTATATAATTGCTCATGCCTGCCGGCACAAACGTTACCTGCTGTTGAATTGTCTGCAGCAGCTTTTCTTCATTGGCCGGCACTGCCGATAGATCGGCCACCTTATGGTGCAAATGATATACCACTGCGCCAAACTTAATGAACCTGAGCTTAATTCCGGCATTTTGCAGGCGAACGGCCAGCTCATTGTCTTCCTTACCCCATCCTTTAAACGATTCGTTGTACCCGTTCACCTTCAGCAGGTCGTTTTTCCAGAATGCCATGTTGCAGCCCAGCACGTACCGGTAGTTCCTGCTGTTGCGTTCAAAAAAATACAACAATACCCGCAGTGGCCCCGACCGCACCGCATTGTGTTTTTTAACCAGGTCCTGCGAATGTTGCGGGATGTCGTCGGGGCTTATCTCCCTTGTCAATAATTTACCGGTCAGCGCTTCGTTCATCATGGTCCTGGTACCGCTGACAAAACAGCCCGGCCTGCTCATTTGCAGGTGGTCGCGCACAAAATGTTTGTCCAGTACCAGGTCGCCGTCTATCTGCATCAAATATTCGCCCCGTGCGGCCGCAAACGCCCGGTTGCGAATGCGGGCCAACTGGTAGCCATCATCGGGCTGCCATACGTGCACCATCGGCACGGGTGAACGCTTTTGCATGGCCGATACCAATTGACGGGTCGGCTCGCCGGAGCCATCGTCGGCTATCACTATTTCGCCGGGCAATTGGGTTTGTTTGAAAATGCTTTCCAGGCAAAGCTCGAGGGCGTCGGGACGGTTATATGTTGAAACCACCAGTGAGCAAGATGGAAAATTCATGCGGCAAAGGTACAATATTGCTGTCCTTAGGCATTATGAGGAACTTCAAACGCGGTAGAAGAAACTTGTTCAGTCCGATAAGCGTGGCACTATTTTGACAAAAATCGGTTTATGGCAGTAAACACCAGGGCGGGTTGTTCAATCCATGGCACATGCGCAGCTCCTTCCACCCGCAACAGTTGCGCATTAGGTAATGTAGCTGCCCATTGCTTGCCACCGCCAAAGGCAGCATTTCGGTCCCTGGTACCATGAATTACCAATACGGGTTGACGAACATCTTTAAAATCATCGAAGCGTGCATTGAGTTGCTGAATGCTCCGGAAATGATATTTTAAATGCCTGGAAAAATTCTCGATCCATTCGTTCGGGTAGTCGATATGCTTTACCCATTGATGCCCCAGACTGGTAATTTTTGTAGGGTCACCCAATAACCCGGGTTTGTTACGGGTTTCGTATACCAACCGTGTAAACTCCTGTGGGTGTTTGCTGGCATAACCGCTCTGCTTAAGGGAGTCAAGCAGCACCTGTACATATTTATCGGAAGGTAGCGCCACGGTGTAACGCAATGAATCCGGGTAAGGTTCATCCCACCTCGCCGGTACAGGGCCTATTTGGATAACCTTATCGACATATTGCGGGTATTTTTGAGTATAGAGCATAACTAAAAAACCTAAGTAAGAACACCCGATCAAACTCACCTTTTCAAACCGGAAGTGCCTTCTGATCTTTTCAATATCTTCTATTTCGGCCCGTATGTCCAGTAAATTAGAGTCTGCAACACTGCTCGATCTGCCCCGGTTACGCATATCAAAAAAAATAAAGGTCCTGTCCCCGCTATCGGCCAGGTGCCTGAAGTCATCATAAATCCAGAAGCCCAGGGGAGCAATGATTTTCTGCTTGCCTTTTCCTACCTGCTGGTAGAACAAAGAAACGCCCTGCCCTACGTCAATAAACCCTTCCTTATAAAATGAAGCGTTTTTCCCGGTCCTTTGCGCCACGCAATTCAGGTTCAACACTATTGTAAGCAATACAAGCACGTATTGTTTCATAGCCGTTGTTTTTTCCAATGTAAACTAGCGTTTACTCTTAGATCTAAGTATGTAAAAATGGGACAGTTTAAATGGTCCTGGCGCCAATTGCAACGGCATCGGGGCAATGCTGCTGCACAGCCATATTGAACAGTTGACGGGGATACCACCCGGTATATGCTTTTACTTCTTTATAAAAATGGCTATGGTCGAAATAACCGAAATGGCTAAGATCAAAACATTCCGGGTCGGCCAGGTACAAACGAAGCGCTTTTCTGAACCGCATGGTTGTAAAAACTTCTTTCGGCGTTATGCCCGTATGCTGCAAGAAATAACGGGTCAGGCTTTTTTGCGATACGAAAAGTTCCTTGCTTAGCTGACGTATAGTAAGTCCCCGGTTAAAATAAGACGCCACCATCTGCAACGCTTCATCCACATGCGAGGATGTACGTTGCGCTTTCGATCCGTCCATTACATCCAGCAGCACTGTTTCTACCGCCTTGATTTTTTCTTCTACCGGATCGATTTTTTCCAGTCTTGTCACAAGCTCGACCGGCAGCAGATCGCGCAAATCAACCGGAGCCTGGTTACGCATCAGTTCAACCATGGTGCGTTCCCGAAACAGGTTCAGCTTGCATTTAAACCCAAGCATAACATCGTTGCTGCCTTGCAGGGTTTTAATAACGCTGTGGCGGGGTACAAAGGCTGCTGACCGTATCGCGTAACGCTTATTATTTATTAATACAGTACAATGGCCTCTAACGGGAAACAATAAGTTAAATCCAAAACTGGCAAAGCAGGTTTCATCGATAAATGCGCCAGGATAAAGACAGTTCAGTTGTTGCAGGTGGATGAAATCCACGTAGCGGTTAAGCAAGGGGTCAGGGTTCTTCAAGACATATCCCTTTGCATAATGTTGCGGATCGATAAATTCAACAACTTTCACTATATAAAAATAGGCAATTGACCACGATGAAAGATGCTTTCCGATACGGAACAAACCGGTGTTGCATCGGTGCTCAACGCTTAACAAGAAAATCAGCTATTTACCGTAACTTGCCGCCTTACATGAACCCGCAATAGATGCGCTTAGTAAAAAGGCTTCTCTCCTTTGCCAGACCGTTACACCATTATTTTCCTGAATACATCATTTATACCATTTTCGGCATCGTGTTCGGGCTGGTGAACTTTGCCATGCTCATTCCATTGCTGGACACCCTGTTCAACAGCAATCCCGCCGCGGCGGTGGACCATCCGGGCAGCTTTCGTTTCAGCCTCGATTATTTCAAAGGCCTATTCTCTTATTATTTTCATTATTTCTCTACCGAAAAAGGGAAATGGTATGCCCTGGTGTATGTATGCGGCGTGATTGTATTGGCCACTATTCTTTCCAATTTTTTCCGCTACATGGCAGTGCGCGTGCTGGTACGGCTGCGCATGGTAATGCTGGAGCGGATCAGGCTAAAATTATACGACCGCTTTGTGGACCAATCCCTTTCTTTTTACAATAGAAAGAAAAAAGGCGACCTGCTCACTGTTATCACGCACGATGTGCAGGAAATAGAACACTCCGTCATCAATGCCTTCCAGGTTTTCCTGCGCGATCCGTTCGTGATCGTGGCTTACTTCATCATGTTGTTTTACTGGTCGAAGGAGCTCACGCTTTTTACCATCATATTTTTTCCTGTATCGGGTTTCATCATATCCATTATTTCGCGCAGCTTAAAGCGCAAAGGGTATTTTAACCAGGAGCTGCTGGGTAAGATCTTGCAGTCGGTTGACCAGACCTTGTCGGGTATCAAGATCATCCAGGCATTCGGGGCACGTAAGTTTTTCCAGGCGCATTTTGCAAGCTTGAACAAGGTGTTCTCTAAAAGCAGCAAGGCCATGTTCAACCAGAAGGAGCTGGCTTCGCCGCTGTCGGAATTGCTGGGCGTTACCATTATCATGACGGTAATATTATACGGCGGCAAGCTGGTGATAGATGGCAATATGGAAGGATCTGTTTTCATTACTTACCTCGCTTTGTACTCGCAGATATTGCAGCCCGCGAAAAATATTTCCACCGCGGTAACCGCATTGCAAAAAGGATTGGTATCGGTAGAACGCGTGTATGACCTTGTGGACGCGCCGGTCGAAATAAAAAATGCTCCGAACGCCGTCCCCTTACAGCACTTCGACGAAGACATCCGCTTCAACAATGTTACTTTCAGCTATAACCAGGAGCCCGTGCTGAAAAACATAGCGCTCACCATTCCCAAGGGTAAAATGGTCGCGCTGGTAGGCCATAGCGGCTCCGGCAAATCCACTATTGGCGACCTGGTGCCGCGGTTTTACGATGTGCAGGATGGCAGCATCACCATCGACGGGCAGGATATACGCAGCATACAGCTGGACGAGCTTCGAAAACTGATCGGCATCGTTACGCAGGAAGCGATCATTTTTAACGATACGGTTACAGCCAATATTACCATGGGCCAGCCGGTAGACCAGGCAAGGCTGATACAAGCCGCTGAAACGGCCAACGCTATGGAATTCATAGAAGGGCTTGAAAACAAATTCGACACGCCCCTGGGCGACCGCGGTTCAAGGCTAAGCGGAGGCCAGAAGCAAAGGCTGGCCATTGCCCGGGCCATATATAAAAATCCTCCCATATTGATTTTGGACGAAGCAACGTCCGCGCTGGATACGGAGTCTGAAAAACTGGTGCAGGACGCTCTGGACAAGCTGATGCGGAACCGCACCAGCATCGTTATCGCCCACCGGCTTAGCACCGTGCGCCATGCAGACACTATTATCGTACTTAAACAGGGCGAAGTGGCGGAGCAAGGCACCCACGCGGAATTAATGGAGCGGGAAGGATTTTATAAGCGGCTGGTTGACATGCAGGAAGTGAGATAGATCATTAAATCATTGCGTCATTAATGGACCTGTTAATACTAATGACCTAATGACCCAATGACTTGATGACTTTTTTATATTCGGTCAATGATTACAATTGAACATTCGTAAATTGAACATCCACAAAAATTTCATACCATGAGAAAATGCCTGGTTCCTTCTTTTTCATTGTTTTTCCTGCTGGCAGCGTTTGTTGCCACGGCCCAGAAAAAAGATTTTACTTACGATCAGATCTTCAAAGGCACTCCACTGAATATTCAAAAGCCCTTGCCCACCATTAACAGGTGGGTTGATGACGATCACTACCTTGAAAACCGCAAAGACGAAACAGATGGCAAAATGAAGATGATGTCTGTTGACGTTAAAACGGGCAAGGCCGTGCCTTACGAAGAGCCTGCAACCGCTGCAAAGCCCACCGCTCCATCTGCTGCATCGCTGGGTTTGCGCAATGGTGAAAAGAATGTAACGGCATCTCCCGACGGCAAGTGGGTAGCATATACGCGCAAGAACAACCTGTATGCCATGGAGGTGGAAACAAAAAAAGAAGTGCAACTGACCACAGATGGCAACGATTCCATCCTGAACGGCTATGCTTCGTGGGTATATTATGAAGAAATATTGGGAAGGAGCGGCCGCTACCGCGCATTCTGGTGGGGCCCCGACAGCAAACAGATCGCTTACATGCGCTTCGACGATTCGCCTGTTCCTATTTTTCCTATTTATGTTGTAGATGGGCAACATGGCTACCTGGAAAACCAGCGGTATCCCAAGGCCGGTGATAAGAATCCTTATGTGCGGATAGGCATCACATCTGTTGACAATCCAACAACCATTTGGGCTGATTTCAATGAAAAAGACGATCAATATTTCGGCACGCCTATCTGGACGCCTGATAACAAATTATGGGTGCAGTGGATGAACCGCGGGCAGGACAACCTGAAGATCTACCAGATCAACGCCGCCAACGGCAGCAAGACAGAAATATACGATGAAAAGCAACCGACCTGGATCGACCTCGACGAGGGCAACCGCATACAGTTCCTTACATCGGGCAAAGGATTTATTTTAAAAAGCGATAAGGATGGCTGGGAAAACCTGTACCTGCACGATATGAGCGGCAAGCAACTGAACCAGATCACCACAGGCAACTTCTGGGGCACCAGCATCCTGCGCGTTGATGAAAAAGCAAAGCAGGTATACATCCGCGCAAGAAAAGAAAATTCCGGCCGCTTCGATATATACAGGATCGGACTGGACGGCAAGGGCCTTGCCAGGCTTAGCTTCGGCGATTTCTCGCACGACCAGGTAAGCATTTCGCCCAATGGAAAATATATTATCACTTCTTATTCCAATATCAGCACGCCAACAAAAATGGCGATCATAGACGCAAAAGGCAAAATGGTGCGGGAGTTGGCCGATATCAAGTCCAGCGAGTTCGACAATTACAATATCCCGCGCACCGAAATAGTCCGGGTAAAATCTGCCGATGGACAATTCGACCTGCCCGTGTCTATCACCTATCCCATCAATTTCGATCCCAATAAAAAATATCCTGTGCTGGTGAGCATTTACGGCGGACCCAATGCCGGCACGGTGTACGATCGTTGGAGGGCCGTGGGAGGCACTACCCAATGGTGGGCGCAGGAAGGCATGGTGCAGGTTGCGTTCGATAACCGCAGCTCAGGCCATTTCGGAAAAAAGGGGCTCAACTTCATTCACCGCCAACTGGGCAAGAACGAAATTGAAGACTACATTACCTGCGCAAAATGGCTGCGTTCACAGTCATGGGTAGACGAAAGCCGGCTGGGGATTACCGGCGGCAGCTTTGGCGGGTATATTACCTGCATGGCGCTTACTTACGGCTCCGATGTATTTACACATGGCGTGGCCAACGCATCGGTTACCGACTGGCAGTTTTACGATACCCATTACACCGAGCGCTTCATGGATACGCCGCAGGAAAACCCCGAAGGCTACAAGGCTACTTCCGTTATGACGTATGCCGATAAATACAAAGGCTTGCTCAGGATTGTGCACGGCACTTCGGACGATAATGTGCACATGCAAAACAGCATGATGCTGGTAAACAAGCTGGAAGATCTCAAAAAACATTTTGAGTTCATGCTGTACCCGGGCGAGCGCCACGGTATTGGCGGCAACAATGCCGCAAAGGGACTGCACAACCGCCTGGAAGCTTATAAATTCTATTACGATTATCTATTGAAGAAGCCGATGCCGGAGCAATTCTGGGGAACAACCGGCGAGAGAAGAGGATTCTGATTCATATTTCGATAAAAAAATGTGCAGATGAATATTATCTGCACATTTTTTATTGTATGTCTTTCAATAATTCCTGCGCTTCATCATACACATCCGCTCCCGGTGCTATGGCAGACAATGTCATCCTGCATTGAGCGTACCGCTTTTGCTTTAGGTAAGTCAGCGCCAGGTACCACAGGGCTTTATCGGCAAGCACAGATTCGCTGGTATAGATATTTGAAAAAATTGTCTTTGCTTCTTCAAAGCGGTCCTGTTCAAGATAGCTGATACCGAGCGCAAGCTTCATTTGAAGGTCTGAGGTGTCCTTTGCAATGTACTGCTGCAGCAATGTGGCAGACTGCGCATATTGCCCGGCGTTAAATGCTTTGGATGCGGCAAGGGCCAGCGAGTCGTTGATGCCGCTGCGGAAGCTTTCGTCTAAACGCGTATGCACGGCGTATGTACGGTACAGGTCGCCGGTTGGGCGCTGCAGCAGGAACCAGGTAAGCGCGCCGATAACCACTATCAGTATTGCGGCAGCGGCTACACGCCAGCCGCTGAACATGGTACGCCTTATTCCTGTTTTTTCACTGGAATATTTTTTTTGCAATTGCTGCAACGATTGCCGCAATGCCGTTTCCTGCTCGCCGCCGCGCATGGTAAGCTCAATGCCCTGGTATGCCTTGAATATTTCAGCCAGTTCGGGATCGCTTTGCAATTGCTGCTCGAACCGGGTGCGTTCTTTCGGTGGCATGGTCCCATCGATGTAGGACTGTATCAATTCATACATATCACTCATAGCTTACCATTTCAAGTCTGCATACCGTTGCGATGAGCGCACCAGCGCCACCAGTTTGGCCATGCAGCCCGATTTTTTCTTTCTTACATAGGCATAACTGAAATTAAGCATTGCGGCAATTTCTTCCATCGACCGGCCCGACCATGCGAGCCGCAGCAGTTGCCTGCATCCTTCTTCCAGGTGCTCCAACATGCTTTCTACCAGCAATCGTCTTTGCTCCAGGGTAGTAAAACGCTCATAGGCATCCGTGGAGTCTGCCCCTATATCAAATCCCGCGTCGTCTGCAATTGTTACTTGCTTATTTCTTTTCTTATGCAGTTCGTTTATCCACCTGTTTTTACATACCAGGTATAAAAAGGCTTCCATGGGACAGGTAAGTTGAAAATGCTGGTGCCGTGCCCTGGTGCAGATCATCAGCAGTGCATCCTGGAAAAGGTCCGCGGCATCCGCTTCCGATCCATTGTTGTTGATCACCATCCGCCGGATCTGTGGCCAGCAGCTGCTATACAATTTTTCAATTACCCCATAATCATTGGCCAGCAGGGCTTCAACATATCGTTGGTCGGGGTGGGGCATTGCTTACGAGCAATAATTTAATAAAAAATCCTGTGACCGGGTAACAATTGCGGGGCGCGGCTGATATAAGAGCATAGTTGCAACTCCGGGGAAAGCTGAAAACCGGCGACAGAGTAGGCATTAAACTTAAAAAACACAACAATGGCAGATGTTACAACCGCTGCGTTCTCTTACAGCAGCACCCAGGACCCCGTCATCAAAAAATTTGTTGACGAAGTGAGTGATCAAATGAAAGTAGAGATCATTCAGTCCATATCGGCAAAGCAAGACCCGGCCACCTTTAAGCTGGCGCCCGCACGCATACGCGTAGACGATGCGGAAGAAGATTCAGTAGGCATGGTAGTAAAGGAAATGTACGAATCAAAGCCAAAGCCAAGGCAACAGGAAATAGTGGCTGCCATGAGGCAGCCGCACGTGTTTACACCTAAATTGAAAACGGATATTTCCACGCACAGGATCAACCTGAGATCGGAAAAATATGCATTGGCCCAGGTGAACGCCGCAACCCGTTTTAATTTTGCCAATGAGGAATACCTGCGCACACTCCGCAACCGCGTGATGGCCCTGCTCAATCAATCGCAAAGCAACAGCTCGCCCGCTGCCGGCCCTGCAAACAGGAACCTGCAGTTTAAGCTGCACCAGGTAAAATGCCTCGATGAAACCGGCGAAGGCAGTTATTTCCGGATACCGGTAGAACGTATGAAATCCGACCAGATAGACCTGGGCGGCACTACCATCGACGACAAAGGACAAACCACCAGGATCGATCCTTTCAGGGTGGATTCAGCTTTTGACGATGGCGACGTGAAAGTATACAGCCCCGCAAAAGTGCTAAGAACATTTGCGTTGGATACAGCTTATCCGAAGAACTTCTGCGTTTTCCTGGCATTGGCGGAAAAAGACAGTGATGGAGGTTTCTTCACCTACATCGACAAACTGTTCAAGGCCGTTAAAAACGAGGTGACCGATATTCTGAAAAAGATCGCGGAAAAAATCGGCCGTGCACTGGTTGCCATCTTCGGCGGTCCCATTGGCGAGATCTTGTTTTCGCTGGCAAGCCTCATCCTCGGTAAATTGATCGATTGGATCATCGGTTGGTTCAAGGACTACGACGATGTATTCGAAGCACAAATGGCGGTAGTGAGTTTAAAAAAAGCTTCCGCAACATTCAATGGAAACCTGAGCACTTCTGAAAGGAGCCTTATCTACAGGGGCCACGGCGGCACCTACCTGGTGAGGTATAGCTGGGAGTTGACGAGATAACGGACCTGCAGCATAAAGCCCGTTGCGCAAATGGCAACGGCTTTATTTAGACTTAGGGCAGGCATTAATGTTAACTTTAACAGACCCTAACCTTCATCTTCTGAAATCTCTACCATTCCTTCATTCTAAATTTTTTATTATGGCACGTTTTGCATTCCTGCGGATCATTGTCTCCTTGCTGTTATTGCCTGCATTGTCCGACGCGCAGATAAAGACCATCAACATAAATGGAGCCGAAGTGCGGTATGATGACACTCACAAGCATTTCGTCATTTCAGGCGTAGCTGCCGGCAGCACCCGTGGCATCCAAAACATGCCGGACCCGTTCCTGATTGTATTCATACAAACAGGCGACGGTCATTATATACAGCACAATTTTCCTTACAGCAGCATCTCGAGCGGTATTTCATCGCCCGATTTGCACATGCCTTATGAATACAAAACCTCTGGGGGGTATATAGGATCCACCACGCTTGTAAAAACTTACGACAAGGGTGGACCAAGAACGCGCAAGCTTGAGATGAATGATATCAGGGCTACCGGCAATGCCGCTGTTGTAAACAATTACGATTATACCGATGCGGCACTCGTGGTTTCTTTATTTCCCCGCGACGTAGTGGCAGGCGATGCCATGTCCGGGGTAGCCACTATACATAATACATCCACCATTCCCAAAGCGGCAGTCCTTTCCTTTACCATGGACAGGCTGCTGACGGCGAAAATGTCACTACCTCCCGGGGTTACGCAGGAACGCTGGGAGAGCGGCAATAATAAATATGTCAGGGTAACGATGCCAAGCGTTCCAGAGAGGTCCGTGCTCAACGTGTTTTTCGAGGTTGTTCCGGAGCAGGCAGAAAACCTCGGTGATGAAGAAGAACTGTTGTTTGTAGTGTATGGAGCAGGTGCGCTTCCCTTTACATCACCACCCGATAGTACATTGGAGGTGTTGAGCGCACATGATCCTAATTCGCTCACCCTACCTTTGAATTGTCCATACTTCACTGCAAACCAGGCCTTCCTTTACGAACTGGATATTGAAAACACGGGCTTTGCGGATGAAACTGATATTTCCGTTGGTTTAAGATATGATAAAACAAAGTTTGAGGCGGGTTCCCTCAATATTGTTTCCGCGGAATTCCAGGGCCAGGGTACAACGGTTCCCGAACCTATATACAATTCGCTGCTAAATCCAAGACTGTTTTCATTGCTTAACAGTACCTGTTTATTGCAGTTTACACAATCCACGCAAACTTTGCAGGGAGTGAATCAATGCCTACAGGCCACATAAAGACCAGGGCTAAGGTGATTTTCAGCATTAAGCCTAAGCCAGGTCTTCCAAGGTATACTGAGTTCAGGATGCAGGCTGTTACCTGGTTTGGGAGTGCCAGGGAAATTACGCCTACCAGGATAATAAAAACCACCATTCAGAATTATACCGCCGCATGTGCATTTAAGAAAGACAGGTGTAGTGGGCAGCCACATTGCCTATTCTGTAAATTGCCGATCTTTAGGAGCACATGGCTCTGCGGCTTCTAATTGCGGCACTTCTTATATATGCGTGGCTGGCCTTGCAGGCCTGCAGGCAAGCTTCACGCGCCCGCGATGAGCCTGCGGCGGTAGCGAGTGATACGGTTCAATTACATCCACTGATTGTTGAAACCAATAACAAAGCCGCTGCGTATAAGAATGTAGACTGGACTAAATGGTGTGAGCTATTCAGCCAGGCTTACGATTCATTATTGACAATCGATCCCGACCCGGCAAAATTATTCAAGCAAAGCCTGCTCGATAGCATTATTGTGTACAGCGCTTTTTATAAGGATAGCAATGCAAAGGTTTTTTTACGCGAAGCCTATTATAACCGCGGCTACGATTTTGACGAACTTTCCAATTACTATCGGGCAAAAGATGATTATGAAAAACTATTGCAGCTAAGCAATACCGTGCCCTTCAAAAACTTTCACCAGGAGTTCATGACGCTCAACAGCCTGGCCAATACTTACAACCGGCTTGGCGATGTACAGCAGTCTGAGCATATGCGCCTCCGGCAAATTCAGAAGTGCATCGATGCAAGGGCATACGATAAGCTGGCCACCGCCTATCTGAACCTGGGCATTTTGTATAAAGACACCGATGATCCGCAGGCTGCCATAGATATACTCAATAAGGCAATTCAATTAAAGAGTATTAACGATTATAGTCTGGCCAAGTTGTACAGCGCCCTTTCCTCCGTAGAGTCCACAGCAGCAAATGAATCCGCGCTGGCGCATAACCGAAAAGCACTGGAGTTGTTCAGCGGTCATAAAGAAGAGGACGACACGTTGTATTGGGTTGCGGGCACGTATGAAACCCTGGCGCGCATTCTTCATAGTAAGCATGACCCCGCGGCGGAAAGCATGTTCGCTGCCGCTATTCAAAAAAAAATCCGGTACGAGGGCACGGAACGCGCAAGGGAAATTGGCAAGACTTACCTGGCATTGGCCGCATTCTATGCAGAAAACAATATGCCGGCAAAAGAGCTCTTTGCTATCCAGAAAGCCCTGTACACTGTAACGATGGTGGATACATCGGATGTTTTTTCGTTACCGCCCGAGAAATCACTGTATGCCGAGAATACCATCATGGAGGCGCTGGATGCCAAAGCTGCATGGCTTATGCGGCATGCATTGTTTGGCCCCGATACACAACAATACCTCCAGCGGGCCATGCATTGCATAGAGCTGGCATTTATGGTGGAAAGAGAACTAATGAAGCATCTTTCATACGATGCTTCCAAGCTCAGGACGCTTCAGGAAAGCCGCGGCAGGAGTGAACGCGCTATTGCATGCAGTTTTCAATTGCACAGGTTCACGGGCGATATCACCTGGATACATAAAGCCTGGCAGTTTGCAGAAAAGAATAAAGCTATTGTATTGCTGCATTCGCTGCGGGAAAATGTAGGACCCGGCTCCCTGCAACAGGATACACTCTACAGCGAGGTTAAAAAACTGCAACAACAGCTTGCCGCAATCGAAGTGCGGCTGTACAGGGAAATGAACAATAGCAAGGATACAAATGCCATACGGGAACTTGCTGACCGGGAAAAAATCCTTGACCAACATCTGCTCGACGCGAAAATTAAACTGAGACAAGAAAACGATGCATATAGGTTCCTATTGGAAACAGAAGACTCACTTGACCTGGTGGTTGCCGCGGAGAAACTGCTGCCGCCCGGCACTGCGCTTATAGAATATTTTGCAGGCGATTCAACTTCTTACGTGTTTTTTATGACACATAAGCAGCCGCCGCAATTGCGGTGGCTTACCGACTCCGCATCCGCGCATATAGACAGCTTTTTATATTATTTCAGCGATAAGAACCATATCATCAATAATCCCATCCCGTACCAGCAGATTGCGCATGCGCTATACCGTGATATAATCCCATCGTTGGACAGTGCAGGCGATACACATACACTGATCATTATTCCGGATGGAAAACTGAATGTGCTGCCGTTCGATGCATTGCTGACTAAACCTTCCACCTCAAAAAACCTGAAAGCGCTTCCTTACCTGTTACACCGATACCAACTCGGGTTCGGCTATTCCATACTTACACTGCTGAAACAGGGCAGCGCCATGGGAGGAGGTGACAATGTGCTTGCATTTGCGCCGGTTAATTTCTCCGGCAAGTCCGGGCTCGCCAACCTGCCGCATACATACCATGAACTAAAAACAATATTGCAGGAGCATCCTAACACGCAGGTGTTCACTTATGCTAAAGCGGGCATCGATGCTTTCAGGAATCAATCGCACGATGCGGGTATCCTTCACATAGCATCGCACGCAGGCGCGGGCATGCAGGACAGTATCGCCGAAGGCAAACCATTTATTGAATTTGCAGACAGTACGCTATACCTCGATGAATTGTACAACATGCATTTTCATGCGGGGTTGGTGGTGTTGAGCGCCTGCGAGTCCGGTACAGGTAAAATAGAAAAAGGAGAAGGCGCCATGAGCCTGGCAAGAGGCTTTTATTATGCAGGCGCCGGCAACATCATCAATAGCCTGTGGAAAGTAAATGACCAGTCCACCGCTCAGCTCTTCGGATATTTTTACAAGGATATAGGGGAACGATCCTATGCAAAGGCCCTGCACGAAGCAAAATTATCTTACCTGCAACACGAACCGTCTTCCGAAAGAGCCTCGCCATATTATTGGGCGGGCTTCATCATCATCGGCCATAACGCGGAAGTTAACCGGGCTATAAAAGAGGTGTGGCTGTTGACCGGGGTAATAGCATTTTCGGCCATACTGCTGGTTGTGCTATGGCAAAAAATACGAATGCGCGGATGAAACCATCCGCACATTCGACGTTGCAGCGGTGTACACTGCAATTGATTATTTGTTCATGGTCTGCTTGGCCTCGATGCTTAACGTGGCATGAGGTACCGCACGCAGGCGAGCCTTGTCTATCAGCTTGCCGGTAACACGGCAAATGCCATAGGTTTTATTCTCGATGCGCATCAATGCCTTTTCCAGGTGATCTATAAAAGTGATCTGGCGGCTGGCCATCTGGCTGAGCTGCTCGCGTTCCATGCTCATGCTGCCATCCTCCATGGTCATGTAGCGGTTCTCGCTCTCATCCCCACCCATTTCATCTTTTCTTGTGATAAGGCCCTGCAGGTATGCCAGCTCTTTTTTGGCGGCATCCAGCTTTTTTAAAATGATCTCTTTGAACTCGACAAGTTCGGCATCACTGTATCGCATAGTGGGTCCGGTTTGTATGTGTTGTAGTGGTGTGTCTAAAACTGATTTGGTAAACTCTGGTTGATATTTTACTGAACTCTTGGTCTTGATCTCTGGTATCACCACCTTCGTTGGCTTGGCGGGTTCTTTTTTCGGAACGGGCCTGGGCGGGGGCGGAGGGGTTGACACAAGCGATTTTACCTGCGGTGCCACAGGTTTTGCGGCAACAGGCTGAGCCGTTGGTTTTTCCGGCGGTACCGGCTTTACGGGCGCTTTGGAAACCGGAACTTCTTTTTTGGCCAGGGGCTTGGATGGTTTTACAGGCTTGGAATTTTTAGCCGCAGGCTTGCTTACTTTCTTCGCAACCGGCTTCGCATCCTTCTTGGGGGGCTTTGCTTTAGACGCAGCTTTAGGACCCGAAGGTTTAGCGGCCTTTTTAGGGGCTGATTTTTTTGCAGTTGCCTGCTTGCCGCCTTTTGCGGCAGGCTTTGAAGCGGGCTTTTTGACTGCCTTTGCCGCTTTTTTCTTGATTGCCATACGGTTAGGCTTTTTTTGTAACTAAAACTTTCAACGGAATATCGTTTACTTCTATCTCTGTGCCATTAGCCATCTGGGGAACAAGTTCCAGTTTATCTGCCAAAATTTCGGCGCAAATATAGTCATTAAACTGAGTGATAGATGATTTAAGCGCATCCGTTTCTGTAACCTTAACAAAGATTCTGTCCGTCAATTCAAACCCACTGTCTTTCCTGATCTTTTGTATCCGATTAACGAGTTCGCGGGCATTGCCCTCATTCAGAAGGTCCGGGGTAACAGTTATATCCAGGGCAACGGTAAGCGGTCCTTTCGTAGCTACCGTCCAGCCCGGTACATCCTCACTGGTGATCTCTACTTCAGTCAGTTGTAATATTACGGGTTCAGCATCAATTGACAAAGAATACGATCCTTCTTTTTCAAGCCGGGCGATATCTTCCTGAGTAAAGGCTTGCAATGCGGCAGATACCGCTTTCATTTTCGGACCAAGCTTCTTGCCCAGCGCCACAAAATTGGGCTTGATCTTTTTCTTGATAAATCCCTCCGTATCCCTCAGGTACTGGATCTCTTTCACGTTCACCTCGTTCCTTATCAAGTCCTCCACTCTCTCCAACTGGTGTTGCATCCCGGGATCCAATACAGGGACCAGTATTTTTTGAAGTGGCTGCCGCACCTTGATGTTTACTTTCTTACGCAGCGATAACACCAGGGATGACACGCCCTGCGCCAGGTTCATCCTTTCTTCCAGCATAGGGTCGATGGCCGACTCATCCGCAAATGGAAAGTTGGCGTGGTGCACGCTTTCCACCCTCAACCTGCCGGTAACGCCATTGAGATTGGTAAATACCGCGTCGCTGAAGAACGGTGCTATTGGGGCCATCAGGATGGTCACTTTTTCAAGACATTCATACAGTGTCTGGTAAGCACAGATTTTATCGTGCTCGTATTCTCCCTTCCAGAACCGGCGACGGCACAGGCGCACATACCAGTTGCTGAGATGCTCATCCACAAATTCTTCTATGGCCCTGCCTGCTTGCGTTGGTTCGTAATCATCCATAAACGCAGCCACTTGCTTGATAAGCGAGTTCAGCGCTGATAATATCCATTGATCGATCTCCGGCCTTTCTTTCAGCGGAACATATTTTTCCCTGAACGCAAATCCATCCACATTGGCGTAAAGCGCAAAGAACTGGTAAGTATTATATAATGTACCGAAGAATTTGCGCTGCACTTCGCGGATGCCTTCCAGGTCGAACTTCATGTTGTCCCAGGGCGATGCATTGGTAATGAGATACCAGCGCGTAGCATCGGCTCCAAAATCGGCGATGGTCTTAAAGGGGTCCACCACATTGCCCAGGCGCTTGCTCATTTTATTGCCGTTCTTGTCCAGCACCAGCCCGTTGGAAACACAGGTTTTGTAGGCAACGCTGTTAAACAGCAATGCGCCAAGCGCGTGCAGGGTATAGAACCAGCCTCTTGTCTGGTCTACCCCTTCAGCGATAAAATCTGCCGGGAAGTTTTCATCGAATGGTGCTTTGAAAGGCCTCGGATCACCTTTCGCGAGCTTTTCATGATCGAGCCCCCATTGCGCATAGGGCATGGCGCCCGAATCGAACCAAACATCTATCAGGTCCGGCACTCGCTTCATGGGTTTGCCTGAATCGCTCACCAATATTATTTCATCCACGTAAGGCTTGTGCAGGTCAAGGATGCCCTCGTGCAGGTAGTGTTTGTTTACTTCTCCGCCCAATACCTCATTGGCCTTTCTTATTTCGGCATTCAATTCTTCAATGGAACCGATGCATTTTTCTTCTGATTCATCGGCAGTTTTCCAAATAGGCAGCGGCGTTCCCCAGTAACGGCTGCGGCTAAGGTTCCAATCCACCATGTTCTCCAACCAGTTGCCGAAGCGGCCTTCGCCGGTTGATTTCGGTTTCCAGTTGATGGTCTTGTTCAATTCCACCATGGTATCGCGCAGCGCCGTGGTGCGAATGAACCAGGCATCCAGCGGATAATACAAAACGGGTTTGTCCGTGCGCCAGCAGTGCGGGTAAGTATGTTCATACTTCTCTACTTTGAAAGCGCGGTTCTCTTTCTTCAGCTTCACGCAGATGTCTACGTTCACGTCAACGTAGTTCTTATCATCCGTGTAATTCTTTACATACCGGTTGCTGAACTCGCCCAGGCCGTTCACGAACTTGCCCTGCCTGTCGACCATGATCAGGATGCCGATATTGTATTTTTTTCCAACCTTAAAGTCGTCCGCTCCAAATGCCGGGGCCGTATGCACGATGCCCGTACCGTCTTCAGTAGTCACAAAATCGCCGAGCAATACGCGGAAAGGTTTGGCGCCGGGCGTCTGGTGTTCAACCACTTCAGGCGAGTTGGCCTCATAAGGAAGCAACTGCTCATAAGCGCATCCTTCCAATTGACCACCCTTGAATTCAGCTATTATTTCCCAGGCAACAACTTGCTGTTTGGTATCCGGGTCTATTCTTATACCAAACCTTGCAGGTTCCGAAACACCCTGCTCAGGGCCAGGCATATTCGGAAAGTATTTGCGCACAAGGTCCCTGGCCAGTATCACATTAACCGGCAAATTGGTATATGGATTAAAAGTGTTGACCAATACATAATCTATATCGGGCCCGACAGTCAACCCCAGGTTCGAGGGGAGCGTCCACGGTGTAGTCGTCCACGCCATAAAAAACACCTCATCTGAATCCGGGTAAACCCTGCCCTCGGACACCGGGTCTCCCTTTCCTTTTTCTCTTTCCCTTCTTTTCTCTCCTATCGTCCGGAATAAAAACTCCGATCTTTCATTCCTTACCGCTTTAAACATCGCCACCGCCGAAGTATCCTTTACATTCTTATAAGTGCCCGGCTGGTTCAGCTCATGCGAGCTAAGCCCGGTACCCGCCGCCGGTGAATATGGCTGAATGCTCACGCTTTCATACAACAATCCCTTGCCATATAACTGCTTGAGTATCCACCACAACGTTTCGATATAATTGTTCTGGAAAGTAATGTAAGGCTGTTCCAGGTCTACCCAAAAACCCATTTTACGGGTAAGATCATCCCATTTATCCTTATACCTCAGCACTGCCTCGCGGCACTTCTGGTTATATTCTTCAACCGATATTTTTTTTCCGATGTCTTCCTTGGTTATGCCCAACTCCTTTTCAACACCCAACTCAACGGGCAGGCCATGTGTGTCCCATCCGCCTTTTCGCTGCACCTGGTAACCACGCATGGTCTTGTAGCGGCAAACGAGGTCCTTGAGGCCGCGGCTGATAACGTGGTGAATGCCAGGCAGTCCATTGGCGCTGGGTGGGCCCTCATAAAACACGAAAGGCCTGGCACCTTCCCGCAGGTCTACGCTCTTTTCGAAAGCCCGATCCGCCTCCCACCTGGCCAATATCTCTTTTTCGATGGCCGGAAGGTCCAACTTTGAAAACTCTGGATATTTAGATGACATGCCCATCGCTTATGCTTCCGTGATAAAAAATGGCTGCAAAGTTAGGGGATTTTGCCGGGCAAATCAGCATCTCCAAAGCCATATATGCGACACGGTATTGGCGGCCATTCACCATTTACATGGCTGTGACAAACGCGCTTTTTTAAGTACCTTAGAGCTCTGTTTATGAAACGGCTGCTATTTTTGTCTCTGCTCTTTTTACTGCTAGGCAGCCAAAAAGTTTTGGCGGAAGTTTTTATTGTCACTTCCACACTGGCCGCCGGCCCCGGCACACTGCGTGAAGCCATTGAAAAAGCCAATGCCAACGGCAACCGCGATCCGGATTTTATTTACTTCAATATTACCCGCGCAAGGGAATATGTTATTTACATCGCGCCCAACAATCCCTTGCCCGCGCTTACCAGCAATATCACCATCGACGCCACTTCGCAGCCCAGCGGCATTATGGGTGTTTCCGATGCCAGGATAGGTATAGCCCTCGAAGGAAATTACAATGGCTCCGGCCCGCTGTACCTGTTCGATTGCTCCGAGGCCAGCAACCTAAAATTCTTCGGTCTTTTTTTAAAGGGCAATGTTCCTTCGCGCCCGCAGAAATTTGCCGCCATCCATTTATTGGGCAGCGACAATGTACAGATCGGCGCGCCCGACCAGGGCAATGTCATCAGCGGATGGTCAAGAGCAGTGTATGTTGAGGGCGATACCCGCTTCCCCTCTTCCAACATCCGCGTCAGCAACAATATCTTCGGACTGGAAACCGATGGAGTCAGCACCACGTTTGGCGGGCGTAATGGCGGACCGGCGTCGAACAATTTCTCGGTGTACTTTGAAAAATCGGCCCAAAATTTTACGGTAGGAGGCTCAGAGCCCAGGTTCGCGAACATATTCAACTCTACTACCGCAGATATCAAATGCGAAGGCGAATTGGGGCAAGACCGCGTGGTAACCATCTCGCACAATAAGTTTGGAGTAGATTACAATGGCGATAACATTACACCGGCCGGCCTGACCATTACCGGTTCTATCGCCATCGACATCAGTAAGATCAATTCCGCTCCGATCGTATCCATTTTTACCAATCCCATTATCACCAACAATTATATCGGCGGAAAGAACAGGTATGCGGGAATTGTAGGCACCGATCTTCAAACCGTGTTTTTAATTGCGGATAATATTTTAGGATATGAAGACAGGTCCGGCTCGCCGGACAGGGACGCTTCGTATGGAACCGGCATCATTTTGCGCAATTGCTACAACGGTAAGCTCACCAACAATACCATCCGCTATTGGCAAAACGGCGCATTATTAATGGATGGTACCCTAAGCATCAACGTTAGCAAGAACAGCACGTACTGTAATAGGAAGCGTTCATTTGAAATCCGCAATTTCAATTTACTGGGCCCGCCATTACGGCTGCAACCCTTTGTATACATTAACCGCATCGATCCCTTCCGCGGCCAGGTGCGCGGTAAAAGTCTTCCTGAAAACACCATCGAGCTGTTTAAAAATGAACTTTGTCCCACCTGCGAAGGAAAAACTTATTTAGCCACCGTGCAGGCCGATGCCAATGGCGACTGGGTGTACAATGGGCCTGTTCCAAACGACAGCATCGTAGCAACCGCCACGGAAGTATTTCTTGCCACTTCTGAATACTCGATGCCGAGGGTCAGCGACTCACTGCTGAACATTAGTCCCGTTACCTGTGCCGGCGGTGTTGGCAGCATTTGCGGGCTGCGCATACTAAGCGGCACCAAATGGAGATGGGAAGATGAATCTGGAGCCATCGTCGGTTACGATACCTGCCTTCGCGGAGTTCCCGCAGGAAAATATTTTTTAAAGCTATCGATCGGAAGTTCCTGCGAAGAAACTTTTCCTTATACCATACCGGATGTTTCTCCATCGATAGATTTTACCAGCGTTGCCATTACGGCGGCGCGCTGCGGATCGCCCAACGGCTCCATTTGCGGTATTCGCATAAGGAATGGCGTTAGCTGGAGGTGGGAAGATGAGTTCGGTAACCCCGCCAGCACCAGCCTTTGCTTTAACAATGCAAGGCCTGGCAGGTACAGGCTGCGTTTAGAAGGCCAGCAGAATTGCCTGGTATATTCTCCGCTGTTCGACGTGCCGAACAAAGTGCCACGCATCGATGCGGCCAATGCGGTAGTGGTGCATCCTTCGTGCGGAAGGAACAATGGTTCTATCAGGGGCATACAATTGTTCGACATGGAGTTTTCGACCCGTGCATGGTACAACGATGCGGGCGTGCTGATCAGTTCTAATACTGACCTGGTGAATGCCGCCCCCGGCCGTTATAAATTAGTAGTGAAAGATAATTCCGGCGCCTGCGGCGATTCGACCGCTTACTTTACATTGAATGTGGTGCCTCAGCCCGCCATGAACACTGCCAACGCAGCAGTAACAAACGCTACCTGCGGCCGCAACAACGGAAGCATAACAGGCATTACCCTCAGCAATATTACCGGCACGGCCAATTATTGGTGGGTCGATCAAACAGGACGCATTGTAGCTACTACTGCCGACCTGCTGAATGTGCCGCCCGGACAATACCGACTTAAAGTAAAGGACGGCAGTAATTGCGATACGCTATTTTCGCTTCTTTACACTATTGTAGACAGGGGAACTGTGCAACTTGATACCAGTTCCATTGCAATCGCACCTACCGGATGTACAAAGATCACCGGCAGCATTACAGGCATGAAGATCAATGGCGCCACCGCGCTGGAATGGCGCAATGTTACTACCAACCAGGTTGTGGGCAATACCGCCGATTTAGTGAATTTGCCTGCAGGCAATTACCAGCTTGCGGCCACTAATACCACCTACGGTTGTAGCACGCTGTCATCGGTGTATACCATAAGAGTTGCCGCGCCTATGGCCATCAATGTAATTGCAGAGAACACGCAGCACACCACCTGCGGCGCAAACAATGGGTCCATCGCATTAACGCAGTTAAGCGCCAATACATCGTTGTTTACTTTCCGATGGTTGAAGGACAGCGCCGCGCCTGTTGGAACCGGTTTATCGATCTCCAATCTTTCGCCGGGCACTTATTATTGCATAGCCACCGATACCAATGGTTGCGAGCTGCCTTTCTTTAAAAAAGCAGTTAATGCGCTGCCATTGCCAACGCTGGATGAAAGCCGCGTAACAATAGCCGCCGATACCTGCGAGTTTACCTCAGGCCGCATTGCAGGCATCGTTGCAAACAGCGATATTCCGGGACTGCAATACGTATGGCACAACATCAATGGACAGGTTGCGGGCAACACACTATCATTAACGAATGCCAAAGCAGGTACTTATTATCTGGTGGTTACCGATGGAAGAGGATGTACTGTCAGGACAAGGGATTACAATATACCCGCGGTAAATACCGATTTGCCGGCCCCGCGCTACGTGCAAACCATCGCCATCGAGCGGCATACCGATGCGCGCATCAATCCGCTGGATACACGCAACGGCACGTTTGAGCTGCGCGACCGCGCAACGGGCGCGCTGATAGCCAGCAACACCACCGGCATATTTGTGCTGCAAAAAGTACCGGCCGACACCGAAGTATACATCACTTATACCGCTGGCCCCTGCAGCAGCAGCCAGGCTGTTGTGCGCATCAAGGTGTACGATGAAACGGTGCTCACCATACCCAACGCTTTTTCGCCAAATAATGATGGTATTAATGACCTGTTCCGCATACAGGTGTTAGGATATTTCAAGCTCAATTACCTCAAGATCTTTAATCGGTATGGCCAGATGGTGTACGATGGCCGCGACCTTAATCTGCCCTGGGATGGAAGGTACAAGGGCAACCCGTTGCCGGTAGGAACGTATTATTGGGTGATAGAAGGCATCGACCTTCATAATAAACAACTGGTCAGAAAGGGCAGCATTACTTTGATTCGTTAAAATTCTTTCAACGGGAGTGCACACCTCATATTTTTTCCACATAATTCGGCTTTGGCATAGTTTATGAAAAATGATTGCTGAATCCAGCAGGATTGAATGAAAATGTGCTAAGTAATTGATGCATAATCCTGTAGAACAAATCCTAAGAAATAATACTTCGTTTATAAAAGTTATTTGAAATAATTTCACCGAATTTGAAACCTTTTTCTACGGTTTAGGGTTTAGGGGTTAAAAAGGGGGGTAGTCCTACTCCCCTTCCTTTTTGTAAAATCCTCTGCATTACCCGCTTCGTGAAGTTTATTTTGGTCCGTAACCTCCCGTTTTTAATCTCTGATATTTGCCTTGGAGAAACCACTGGCAAATTTCCAATATTCTGAATTCCTGTTTATCTGATATTCTGATCAACCTATTCAATATCCTGATTAACCTATTCAATATCTCTGAAGACAGTTTCTAAATATAGAAGGCTCCTCATAGGAGCCTTTTTGTTGTTAGAAATTTATGGATTAAGCAGACGAAACTCTATAGCCAGCAACCGGCCAGTGTAATCGGTCAATGTGTGCAATCCCCTGATCTTTCTTTATCTGTGCTATTAATCCTAATCAATCTGTTATTTCTTTCCCGCACGCAATGCTTTGTAGATCCTTATCGCGCTCATCAGCAATATCATCAATCCAATTAATCCTGTTAGTCCCCATACTACGCTGATCTCCTGCTTTACCGTGGCCAACATTACAATTGCCACTAAAAACACCGTAGCCACTTCGTTCCATATACGCAATTGCATGGATGAATACCTGAACACCCCGCGCATTTGCTGCATATAAATAACATGCAGGCTCAGGTGGTACAGCACGAGCCCCGCTACAAATCCTAATTTGATCATCAACCACGGAAATGCCGTGCCCAACAGCTGCCAGAGGTATAGTCCTAGTCCAATGGTGAGCACTGCCGAAGGCCAGGTAATGCCCAACCAAAGCCTCCTGATCATAACGGCAAATTGTGTGCGCAAGACATTCTTTTCCATATCCGGTTTTTCCCCTGCTTCAGTATTGTAAATAAATAACCGTACGATGTAGAACATGCCGCTGAACCATGTAACTATAAAAATGATATGCAGCGCCTTAATGTATAGGTACATATTGATGTATTAAAAGTCATTGGGTCATTAATCCTCTGTCATTGATTAAATGACTTAATGACTAATGACCTATTGACTCTGATCGCACATCGCTTTTATTGCACTAACCCACAACGGGTGCGTATTCAAACAAGGTATCATGGTAAATGACTCACCACCTGCATGCATGAATATTTCCTTTCCTTCCTCAGCAATTTCTTCCAATGTTTCCAGGCAATCGCTCACAAATGCGGGGCATGCTACCAATAATTTTTTAATGCCTTCTTTCGGCATTTCTTCCAGGCGTTGCGCGGTGTAAGGCTTCAACCATTCGTCGCGGCCCAACCTCGATTGAAAAGAATAGCTGTATTTATGTGCAGGAATACCCAATTGCGCAGCTACCAACCGGGTGGTCACCAAACACTGGTGGCGATAACATTGTGCGTGCGCAGGCGAAGGCACTTCGCAGCAATTGGGCGCCTTCAGGCAATGCCTGCCCGTAACATCCCCTTTAAAAATGTGCCGTTCGGGCACTCCATGATAACTGAATAGAATATGATCGTGCTCCTGTTGCAGGTAAGGCCGGATGCTTTCGGTAAGCGCCTGTAGGTACACGCCTGCATCGTAATAGGGCGCCACCACGGTAAGTTTGAAAGGATATTTTTTCTTTCGATGGATTTCCCGCGCATATTCCACCGCCGTCTCATAACTCGACATGGCATAATGGGGATACAATGGCACGAGTACCACTTCTTCCAATCCATTTACCTGTTCAGACAGTAAATTAAAGGCTTCGGCTGGTGAAGGGTCGCCATAACGCATGGCTATCGTTACGGGTTCCTGCATTTGTTGCTGCAGTGCATCGCGTAATTGTTTTGTCACAACAATCAGCGGCGATCCGTCTTTAGTCCAAATGGAGCGGTAAGCGGCAGCCGACTTGGGCGCTCGAAAGGGAACAATGATGCCTTTTACCAGCAAAGCGCGCAGCAGGTATGGCATATCGATGACCCGTTTATCCATTAAAAATTCATTGAGGTAAACCCTTACATCCTTTACCTCCGTTGAGTTGGGAGAGCCCAGGTTCATCAAAACTATTCCACGTTTTGTTGCAGCTGTCATAATTTGTGTGCAAATGTAGTTACGAAATGGAGGATAGCGCACACTAATTGTGAGTGGTGGTGGTGAGTGGTTAGTGCGTAGTTCACTCCAACTGATAACTCGTAATTCACAAATGACAGGTTAATGACAGAAACATTCGTCAAATGAAAACCCCACCAGTAATTTTGTAATCCTATTTTTCTGAAACCAGATGCATTTTCAAACCCCACATAATACCAATTTCTTCATAGCCGGCATCAATTATAAAAAAACCGATGCGGCGGTGCGAGGGCAGTTTGCGGTAAATAATGAACAATATATTAGTCTATTGCAGCATGCCGCAGGCGCAGGCATCAGGGAATTGTTTGTAGTGAGCACCTGCAACCGCACAGAAATTTACGGCTATGCCCAGGACGCGCTGCAATTGATCCGATTGCTGTGCACTGTCACCGAAGGGACCGAAGATACTTTTCTAAGACTGGCCTATATTAAAAAAGGAAAAGAAGCAGTAAAGCATTTATTGAATGTGGGGGCTGGGTTGGATTCGCAGATATTGGGAGATTACGAGATCGTTGGACAAATAAAGCAGGCTGCCAGGATATCCAAAGAACATGGCATGCTCGGCGCATTTACCGAGCGGTTGGTCAACTGCATGCTGCAGTGCTCCAAGGCCATCAAGAATCAAACCGCGCTGAGCGGCGGCACTGTTTCGGTTTCTTTTGCCGCGGTGCAATACATCAAAACAAAAGTGCAGGACATCGCTGATAAAAAAATATTGCTGATCGGTGTAGGTAAGATCGGCCGCAATACCTGCAAGAACCTGGTAGATTACCTGCAAACCACCAACATCACGCTCATCAACCGCACCGAGGAAAAAGCCGCTGACCTGGCTGATAAGCTGGGCGTTCAATATGCACAGTTGCAGGATATGCCGCAACTGATAGCATCGTCACACATCATACTGGTGGCTACCAATGCGGCCGAGCCCATCATCTGGCGCACATGCCTGGAAAATTCCGGTGATAAGCTGATCATCGACCTTTCCATTCCTTATAACGTGGAAGCAGCAGCAATGCACCTGCCGAATGTAAAGCTGGTGAACGTTGACGAGCTGTCGAAGCTGAAAGACGAAACCCTGCAAAAGCGCAAGGCCGAAGTGCCGAAAGCAAAGGCCATTATTGCCGCGCACCTTGAAGAGTTTTTGGAATGGCATGAAATGCGCAGGCACGTGCCCGTACTGAAAGCCGTTAAGGTCAAGCTCAAGGAAATATACACGCACCCCCTTTATATACAATTTTCCCGCACGCACAGCACACGCACTGCCGGCCATAACGGCCACGCTGAAACCGAAAAAAGGATACAGCGGGTCATTAACGGCATGGCTTCTAAAATGAGAAGCCAGAATACCCGCGGATGTCATTATATTGAGGCTATTAATGAATTCATAGCAACCGGTGCAAACTGATCATCATGCACAACCCGATTAGGATAGGGACCAGGGAAAGTCAGTTAGCAGTGTGGCAGGCAACCCGGGTACAGCAACTTTTGGAGCAGCAAGGCTATGCTTCGGAATTGGTGTACATCCGCAGCGAAGGCGATGTTGACCTGACCACCCCGCTGTACGAAATGGGCGTGCAGGGAATATTTACGCGCAGCCTGGACATTGCTTTACTCGATAACCGCATCGACCTGGCCGTGCACTCCATGAAAGACGTTCCCACGCGATTGCCGCAAGGAATAACTCAGGCAGCGGTATTGGAACGCGGCCCCGTGAGCGATTTGCTGGTTTTGGGAAAAAACGCCGGCCCGCTGGATGATGCGCATTACATTGCCAATATCGCCACCAGCAGCATCCGCCGCAAAGCGCAATGGCTGCACCGGTATCCTGCACATCAGCTTCACAATCTTCGTGGAAATGTAAATACCCGTCTCCGCAAATTGGAAGAGTCCGCATGGGACGGAGCCATTTTTGCACAAGCAGGGCTGGAACGCATTAGCCTGCGGCCGGAAAACAGCATCGTGCTCAACTGGATGCTGCCCGCGCCCGCACAAGGCGCCATTGTTGCGGTTTGCAGGGAAGCAGATACGCAGGTGCTAGACGCATGTATGCACTTTAATAATCACCACGCCGCGCTGTGCACTACAATCGAACGTGATTTTTTACGCACGCTGTTGGGTGGATGTTCCACGCCCATCAGCGCTTTGGCCGTTGTACAAGATGGGCAGCTGGTATTCAAAGGAAATATCCTTTCCCTCGACGGCAGCAAGAAAGTAGAAATCGAAAAAGTGGTGATGGAAAGGGACGCGGAGGGGCTGGGACAGGAAGCGGCTTACGAGCTGCTCGCCAATGGAGGGCAAGCAATTGCAGACAGCATACGCAACGATTAAATGCAGTATACAACCCATATATTGTCTACCCGGCCATTAGCCGATAAGGTGTTGCACGAAGCAGCGGCCGAAGGCATTGTAATAGATGTAATTTCCTTTATCCGCACCGAGGGCTGCGCGGAAAAAGAAGCATCGGAGGTGAACAGTTTATATCAACAGGACACAACGGTAATATTTACCAGCATGAATGCAGTGGAAGCCGTGGCTGCCCTGAAAGATAGCCATCAGCCTCGCTGGAAAATATATTGCATAGGCGAAGCTACCGCCAGGCTCGTAAAACAACACTTTGGAGCCGGCGCAATTGCGGGAACGGCAGACAGCGGGCAGGAACTGGCCGAGGTCATCATGCAACAGCCTGGCATAACCGAAGCAGTGTTTTTTTGCGGCAACAACAGGCGACCTGAGCTTCCCGGCGCATTACGGAATAATAACATCGGGATCAGGGAATTGGTGGTGTACAATACGTTCGCTACGCCGCAACGCATAGAAAAAAAATATGCAGGCATTTTATTTTTTAGTCCCAGTGCGGTAGAGAGCTTTTTTTCAGTGAATACAATCGATAAATACACGGTATTGTTCGCCATTGGCAAGACCACGCGGGACACCATAAAAAAATTTACGAACAATGGGATAATCACGAGCGTTATTCCCGGCAAAGAAGAGCTGGCAAGACAGGCGGTGGCTTATTTTAAGTCGCCCGTGTAGTAAAGCCGATCAAATTATTATATGAGACCATTGCAAAACGATCTGTTGCTGCGGACGCTGAAAGGCGGGCATGTTGAGCGCACGCCGGTATGGATGATGCGCCAGGCCGGCCGCTACCTGCCGGATTATATGAAGCTGAAAGCAAAATATTCTTTCTTCGAGCGGTGCCGCATTCCCGAGCTGGCTACCGAGATCACCATTCAGCCCGTGGAGCAGGTAGGCGTTGATGCGGCCATTATTTTCTCGGACATACTGGTAGTTCCACAGGCCATGGGCATGGAAGTGCAAATGGTGGAAAGCAAGGGTCCATGGCTGCCCACGCCCATTGTACAGGAATCAGACCTGCACAGAATATTTATACCTGATGTACAGGATACGCTCGGTTATGTATTCGATGCACTAAGGCTTACGAAGCAAACCCTGGATGGGCGCGTTCCATTGATAGGATTTGCAGGCGCTCCCTGGACATTGTTGTGCTATTTGGTACAAGGCAAGGGCTCCAAAACTTTCGACGAGGCAAAAGCTTTCTGTTATACACAACCGAAAACAGCGCACAGGCTGTTGCAAATGATCACCGATACCACCATCGCCTACCTGAAAGGACAGGCAAGGGCGGGGGCCGACGTAGTGCAGATCTTCGATTCATGGGGCGGTTTATTAAGCCCGCAGGACTTTGAAGAATTTTCCCTGAGATATATACGGCAGATCGTAGAAGCGGTAAAGGACGAAGTGCTCACGATCATCTTTGCAAAGGGCGCATGGTTCGCATTGGAGGGGATGGCCGCAACCGGAGCGCATGGCCTGGGCATCGATTGGTGCATAGAGCCCCGTTTTGCACGGCAGCTTGCCGGGCCCGAAGTAACGCTGCAAGGCAATTTCGATCCGGCGCGCTTGCTTTCGCCCATCCCGGTTATACAAAAAGAAGTGAAGCGGATGCTCGATGCTTTCGGTCCCGGCCGTCACATTGCAAATTTGGGGCATGGAATTTTGCCCAACGTTCCGGTAGATCATGCAAGAGCATTTGTGGACGCTGTCAAAGATTATTCGCATGTGCAATTAAGTCATTAAGTCAATAAGTCATTAGGTCATTGAGCATAGTGGCCTAATGACCCAATGACCTAATGACCCAATGACCTGACGACCCTCCAAAAGGAGCCCTTTGGACAATGACTTTGATATGAAAGACGAGTGGATACATTATATTCTTGATTTGCAGGACCGCATTTGTGCGGCGCTGGAAGCGGAAGATGGGAAAGCGAGGTTTGTGGAAGAGACCTGGGAAAGACCTGAAGGCGGTGGCGGAAGGACAAGAGTGATCAGTAAAGGAAATGTTTTCGAAAAGGGCGGCGTAAACACCTCGGTGGTGCATGGGCCGGTAACCGAAGCCATGCGCACCCAGTTAAAGATCACCGGCAATACCTGGTTCGCATGCGGATTATCGTTAGTGCTTCATCCGGTGAACCCTTTTGTGCCTACGGTGCATTGCAATTACAGGATGCTTGAGCTGTACAACGAAGCAGGCGAACTAAGCGACCGCTGGTTTGGCGGCGGCACCGATCTCACCCCTTATTATTTATTTGCGGACGATGCTTTTCATTTCCATAATTGCTACAAGCGCACCTGCGATGCATTCGATCCCTCATTTTATACCCTATTCAAGCAGGAATGCGATAACTATTTCGTTAACTGGCACCGCAATGCGGAGCGGCGTGGCATCGGCGGTATATTTTACGACTACCGGCGCCCCGATGCCGGCAAAGACGTGTACTTCTGGTTCAACTTTGCAAAAGCCTGCGGCGACGTATTTTTGCAGGCCTACCTTCCTATCGTGGAAAAAAGAAAGGGCCTGCCCTATACGGAGGCGAACAAGTTCTGGCAGGAGATCCGGCGCGGCCGTTATACCGAGTTCAACCTGGTACACGACCGCGGAACGCTGTTCGGCTTAAAGACCAACGGAAGAACGGAAAGCATTTTGATGAGCCTTCCGCCTACCGTGCGGTTCGAATACAATTACCAGCCGCAACCCGGGACGCCGGAAGATGAGCTCCTGCAGGCCTGCCTGCACCCTAGAGAATGGATTTAAAGATCAGAACAATTCGATTCCAATATAATAGTATGTATTTACAAAGACGCAACAGGATACTCCGCCAATCAGCCTCCATCCGGTCGATGGTGTCCGAAACCATATTAACCCCCAATGATTTCATCGTTCCATTGTTCATCATCGAAGGTGAAAATACCCGGGAAGAAATTCCTTCGATGCCTGCTTACTATCGCATGAGCCTCGACCTGACAGTGAAAGAAGCAAAGCAACTCTGGAACATGGGATTGAAATGCGTGCTGCTCTTCATTAAGTGTAAAGACGAATTAAAAGATAACAAAGGCACGGAGGCATTGAACCCTGGCGGATTGATGCAACGCAGCATCAGGGCCATTAAAGATGCCTGCCCGGACATGCTGGTAATGACCGACGTTGCGCTGGACCCATTCTCCTCTTACGGCCATGACGGAATTGTGGAAGGAACGGAGATCGTAAACGATGCCACGGTAGAAGTGCTGGCGAAAATGAGTGTGAGTCATGCAGCCGCAGGCGCCGACTTTGTAGCGCCAAGCGATATGATGGACGGCCGCATACTGCACATCAGGCAGGCGCTGGAAGAAAGCGGCCATACCAAAACCGGCATCATGAGCTACAGTGCAAAGTATGCCTCGTGCTTTTATGGTCCATTTCGCGATGCGCTGGATTCGGCACCCGGCTTCGGCGATAAAAAGACTTACCAGATGGACCCGGCGAACAGATTGGAGGCAATCAGGGAAACGCTGATGGATGTGGAAGAAGGCGCAGACATCGTAATGGTAAAGCCCGCATTGGCTTATCTCGATATCATTCGCGAAGTAAAGAATGCCGTTGAAGTTCCGGTAAGCGCTTACCAGGTAAGCGGTGAATATGCCATGATAAAGGCGGCCGCCGCAAATGGATGGCTGAACGAAGAAAGAGCGATGATCGAATGCCTTACCGCTATCAAACGGGCGGGCGCAGACCTGATAGCAACGTATTTTGCAAGAGATGTAGTAAGGCTATTGTGAGTGGTGAGTACCAGAAATTCATTATGCGAGAAGAAAAAAATCTGAATTAAAGGTTGAAAATACCTTTAAGGAACAACGGAGGTTAATTTTCTTTATGAGAAATACTTAAATGTTTTTACAACTTTCGCATACTAAATTGGATGTATATAAATCTTCACAAGATTTAGCAGTTGAAGGCTACAGCATTACCAAACTCTTCCCTCCGGAAGAGCGGTTTGCCATGGCACAACAAATCAGACGAGCAGCACTATCAGTATATTTAAACCTTGCCGAGGGGTGTTCCCGCAGATCAAAAGTGGAACGATACCGCTTTTTTGAAATTGCCAGAAGTTCACTAACTCACCACTCACCACTCACAACTCACAATGACGATGTTACGAAACAAAAGCTCTGAATTGTTCGATCGTGCGCAGCAAAGCATTCCCGGCGGTGTCAATTCACCGGTGCGTGCGTTTAAGAGCGTGGGCGGAACGCCCGTGTTCATGAACAGCGCAAAGGGAGCATATTTATACGACGCAGACGGCAACCGCTACATAGATTACATCAACTCCTGGGGACCTATGATCCTTGGTCATGCTTATGAGCCCGTAGTGGAAGCGATCCGTGAAAAGGTGTTATCGTCTACTTCATTCGGTGCGCCAACAGAGTTAGAAATAGCCATTGCCGAGCTTATAAAAACAATGGCCCCCAATGTTGACCTCATCCGCATGGTGAACAGCGGAACCGAAGCCTGCATGAGCGCCATCCGCCTTGCGCGTGGCTATACCGGCAGGAACAAGTTCATCAAGTTCGAAGGCTGCTACCATGGACATGCAGATGCTTTTTTGGTAAAGGCGGGCAGCGGGTTGGCAACGTTCAACATACAAGCCGTGCCGGGCGTAACCCCCGGAGTTTCTACTGACACACTCACTGCTCCTTACAACGACCTTGCAAATGTTGAGCGGCTGATACATCAGCATAAAAATGAAATAGCCGCCATTATTTTAGAACCCGTTGCGGGCAACATGGGTTGCATTCCACCATTGCCTGGCTTTTTAGAAGGATTGAGAACGCTGTGCGACCAGGAAGGCATTGTATTGATCTTTGATGAAGTGATGACGGGCTTCCGGCTTGCTGCAGGCGGCGCACAGGAAAGATTGAAAGTAAATGCCGATCTCGTTACGTATGGGAAAGTAATCGGCGCGGGCATGCCGGTAGGCGCTTTCGGTGGCAGAAAGGAGATCATGCAACACGTTGCGCCCATTGGCAAAGTATACCAGGCAGGCACATTAAGCGGTAATCCCATTGCAATGATCGCGGGTTATACATTATTAAAAGCATTGAAGGATGACCCTGGTATCTACAGTGAGCTCGACAAAAAAACAATTTACCTGCGCAGCGGTCTGGAAGACGCGCTCAATGCAAGTGGTTTGCCCTACGTCATCAACCAGCTCGGGTCTATGATCAGCGTTCATTTCAGCGAAGAGCCGGTGATAGATTTTGCATCGGCCACTGCTGCAAACAATGCCATGTTTAACAAATTATTTCACGCGATGTTGAATGAAGGTATTTACCTTCCCCCATCGCCTTTTGAGACATGGTTTATCTGCAATGCGCTGAGTTACGGGGATATAGACCATACAGTTGAAGCAATACGCGGCTTTGCAAAGCATTAATGACGTAGTAAAACTGTAATCATGATTAGAACCGTATTTTACTTATCAATATTATCCGCGATAATATTCCTTCCGTCCTTTTTAGGTATAACTGCGCTTCAGGCAAATCCACTTAATGACAGTTTTTCTCTCGGGAAGTTTTCAAAGGAATTGCGGAAGCATTTGAAGTCGCAGGGTGCGTCAAACCAGATAAAGGTGACAATTTCCGAAAACGACTCTGTAGAATTTTACGTTCCCAGCAAAAAGACAAATGAGGTCATAATAATCCTCGTCATCAAGCGAATAGGTCCCGGAAAAACCCAGAAGGTGCATTATTGGCTTATGAATGAGCAAGTGGCCCAGATATATATCATAGAGCATAGAAGGAATTGGATAGGCATTTCCAGGCAAATGGGTTCTGGTTATTATGCATTCCAGGATGGCGCTCTGAAATACCAGCACGTCTGGGGCACAGTAAACAAAACCGGCAAAGAAATGCTTGTCCGCGCACAAACCTACCTTGCCAAAAGCGCCGCCATTGTACAAACATCTTTAAGCAATTAAGGCACTTCTATTACCGTCCAGCTATTGCTGCGCCGGCTCCATACAATAGCATAGTCGCGGTTGTGGTACAAGCGGTATGTCCTGGCCCGGCCGTCGTTGGTAAAACGCATCCAGCCATAATTATATACTTCGAACTTGAACACAAAAGGCTGTGTTGTCTTCAATGGTACCGCGGTAAATGTCCTGCCGTCATCAGATAAATAAACGGTCATGTCGTTATTGCCGTAGAGCGACAAATGTATCCAGCTTGCATCGTTGGCGGGTGGTGGCGGATTTTGCTGGGGTTGCGGCGCAGGAGCAGGATTAGGTGATGGATTGGGGGTCATTCCCTTTGCATAGTTCCAACCCCTTGTAATGGCGGCCAACCTGTCGGCTTTCGCGGGATGCGTGCTGCTGGCGCGCGGCGAAGCGATCTGTTCCATGGCTACAATGGCTTCATTCAATGAGGCGCCTAGCTTTGCCATTACATAACCTGAAAAATAATCGGCCTCTATTTCCTTCGGCGGCGTACTGCCCCGCGTATCTATTACGTGGTTGCGGTAATGGTGTCCCATTTCATGCGCCAGCACGCTGATGGAAGCCCATTTTGTTTTCGCATAGGCATCCAGGTTTTCCAGGAAATTATTGTCGTACACAATGTACCGCTTGTTACGTATAATGGCGGCATACGCATTATTGATGCCGTTCTGCTCACGCAGCGTGAAATTTTCTTTCCAGTTGATGCTGTCGAGCATCGTTTCAACATATTTTCCTGCTTCGTATACCGACGCAAAGCTGGACCCTGTTCTCATGGGTGGCACGATAATGCCGCATTGGTTGGTTTGCTGGGCACTGGCGAACTGCGCCCATGCCATGGCGGCAACCAGTAATAATCTTTTCATAATCAAACCCTTTATATTACCACAAACAGCAATTAATAAGCCAAGCACGCCCCGCCTGCAGCGTAAATGGTAATCAGCCTTTTGCAAAACTTATCCACACAATACATTAAGTTATTATTAAGGAATTGTAAATACCCCGAATAGTGTGGCGGAATAGATACCTTTCGCCCGCGCTCAAACCTACTTCATGAACTCAATAGTAAGGAACCGTTCCAGCTTTGCCATACAAAATGGCAAAACAGAAATCGCAAGTGTCAAGTACAATCACCAGAATAATTCCATGCGGATCTATTCGGCTGAAAGAAGGCTTTTCTTTCTAAACAGTGTGGGATTGCTGCAAAATAAGATCCTGTTGAACACGGAATACGGCGTAACTATCGGTGAAGTGTATCCCATCAAAAACCACCGCAAAGGCGTATTGCATATTGGCGAGCATAAATTCAATTATATCATCGAGCAAAACATGCTGCACCTGCAGGACAAGCGCAGGAAACCGCTGATAAGCTTTTCGTTCACGGATACTGAAACAACCAGCAGCCACGAAGCCGCCACCATAGTATTTACGCTTGCCTGGCTGTATGTACACGCAAATCTTAGCGAAGCAACAGCTCGCAAGGCTTCAGCCCTGTATGTTTCTTAAATGCAGTGGAAAAATGCGAGATAGAGGAATAACCCAGCATCAATGACACCTCTGTAACGTTCAGCCCCTTTTCGTACAACAAATATTTGGCGTGTTCCATCCGCTGGCTTTGATAAAAATCGAAGATGGTGGTGCCGAACATTTCCTTGAAACCTTTTTTCAGGTAACATTCGTTGATGGCCACTTTGCGGCTCAGCTCCTTGATAGTGATGGGCTCGCCGATGTGCTGCAATAGAATCTCCCTTGCTTTTACGATCTTCTCGCGGTCTGCCTCGTTGGCCAGGAACTTACAATTGAAACTCTCTACTTCTTTCTCACCCAGCATGCAGTCGAGGCTGTACAACAGCAGCATCTGCATTTGCGCGTTGATGAAAATGTTTTCGAGGCTGCCGGTATAGCTGTGGTTCAACAGCGCTTCCAGCACTATGCGTGTTTTGCCGCACAGCGGTAATATTTTGGTAAAGGACGATACGTGGGTAAAGTTCAGCACATCATCAGACAGCACGCTCAGCTTGCGCGGCTTTACAAACTGCGACAGCTGGGCCGGCGAAAAACGAAAGCTAAGTATGTCCATGCTCTCGATGCGCTCTGCACACCCGCGGGATGCATGTTGCTTGCAGAAATTGCATTCCATGTCTTTCTGCTTGCAGTATACATTGCCCGAAACGCAGAACTTTAATTCGAGATAGTTTTTGCGCGGCTCTTTCTGCTCGTAATGGTAAATGAGCATGCCGGCATCGTCCATGTTCCACTGCGATTGCTTGCGGTAGCGCTTAATAGCGTATTGCACCGAGCCCGGTATCTGTTGCTCTTTCTCCTGCAACAACTCCAGGTCGTCCTGCAACATGGGTTGCTTGTAAGCCACCGATAATATGTCTAAAGCTGTGTGCATAAGGTGAGTCGGCAAATTTACAGTGGGAACATCAATTTACCTAAAACCAATAATGTTCAATTAGGATGAATACAGACAATCTGTCAACAGCCGCGTAAAAACCGAACCCGAACACCGAACGGATCTCAGACGAATCTAAGACGAACCTAAGACGAATCGCCATTTTGGCAGCGCAAGGCGTTGGATCCACAGTCTGCAAGGCCTGATATTTGAAAGATTTTACACAAAAACAACAGAATGGGTATCCGTCAGGCGATCAAAAGAACTCCGGCATGGGCAAAAATTTCGATCGGCATTTTCCTGTTGCTGATGCTGGGGGGTACTATAGGATTGAACGCATACCTGAATAAATTGGTGAACAAGCGCTTGCGCGAAATGGTATTGGAGTCGAGCGATGGTTTGTACAGGCTGGAGTATAGCGGCGTTTCCATGAACGCATTCAGCGGCAATATCACGATTCATAATGCGCAGTTGATCCCGGACACTGCGGTTTTTACCCGCTTGCGTCAATCGCGCCACGCCCCCCGCTTTTTGATTGCGGGAAAAACAGAAAGCGTATCATTGAGAAACGTGCGATGGCTGGCATTTGTGAACAGCAAAAAATTGAACATCGGCAAGCTGATTATTCAAAACCCGCAATTCAATCTCACGCAATACAGGCAGCACAATGGCAACGACAGCGCACACAAGCCAGCGGGCATATTCAATTTTGTTTCGAAGCATGTAAAAGATCTTAAGCTTGGCCTATTCAGCATAGACGATGCGGTGATACACTACCAGGTTGCCGACACGCTTGCAAGGATGCGTACCATCAATACCATCGAACACCTGCGGCTGGGTTTTCGCAAAGTGCATTTTGCGGGCGACACGGAACAGGACAGGCGCCTGGCGGCGGACGATTATTACATCGAGCTGAAAGAATACAGGCACCGCACGGGAGACAGCATGTACTGGCTGGGCATGACCGGCCTTAAATACAATTCAAAGCAGGGCATAGCTTCAATGGCCTCATTTTACAGCGAGCCGAGATACAATGAGGAGGAGTTTTCTAGGAAGACCGGTTTCCAGGCAACGCGGTATGCACTGGAGCTTAAGAATATTTCGGCAGAAGGCTTCGACGTTACCGCACTGGTGCAGGACCGCATAGTGCGCATGCGCAAAATGAATGTGGACAGTGGCTCTGCGCAGTTCTACATGAACAGGGCCTACCCCTTGCCGAAGGAAGACAAAAAGAACGTAGTGCTATCGCAAAAAATATTGAACCTTGATTTTCCATTATCGATCGATTCTTTAAATCTTAAAAACTTTACTTTATCGTACAGGGAATACCAACCTAATTCAGGCCAGACTGCTGTATTGAGCTTTCAGGGTATTTCGGGCAGGGCCGGCAATGTCACCAACCTGCCGGCGGTAATTGCCCGCAACCCGCAAATGAAAGCAAGCCTAAGCGCGCGGTTTCTTGGGGCGGAAGTAAAGGCATCCTTATCGTTTGCCCTTGATAAACCCGACGGCAGCTTTGGGGCAACGCTGGATATTAACCAGGTGGCCGCCGAAAAGCTGAACCCTATCCTTACGCCGATGGCCCTTATAGAGGCCAGGGACGGCATATTGCAAAAGCTGGAATGTACCATTTCCGGCACAGAAAACAGGGCCATGGCCGATGTAAAGCTGTTGTATGAAGACCTAAAGATCAACCTGCTGGAAAAGAGTGGCGGCACACTGGAAAAGAAAGGTTTTAAATCGATGTTCGCCAATATCCTGGTTTGGGATGATAATCCTAAGGACGGCGCTTTGCGTACTTCGCGGCAGAGTACCTCAAGAAAGCATGGCAAATCGTTTTTTAACCTGGCGTGGAGTGCCGTGGCGGCCGGAATACTGGATATTATCCTGAAGGAAAAAGGCATCCGGTTATAATCGTGATAATTCTCCTGAAAAAGTTGATAAATAATGCGTTTCGACAGCCCGGAACCCATTAAAAATTAGTATTTTTGCAGGCATTTCAAGTCGAAAAAAAATTAGCAGGTACTATAGCATTTATGAGTCAGGAAACACAAGAATTGCAGTCTCTCGCAAGCAATGGGTACGGCGCTGAAAGCATCCAGGTTTTAGAAGGGTTGGAAGCGGTAAGAAAGAGGCCCGCGATGTACATCGGGGACATCAGTGAAAAGGGTTTGCACCACCTCGTGTACGAAGTAGTGGACAACTCTATCGACGAAGCCCTGGCAGGCTATTGCAGCAAGATCGTCGTTACCATACATACGGATAATTCAGTAAGCGTGCACGATGATGGCCGAGGCATTCCCACGGGCATGCACTCGAAAGAGAAACGTTCTGCCCTTGAAGTGGTGATGACCGTACTGCACGCCGGCGGTAAATTCGATAAAAATACTTACAAGGTTTCCGGCGGTTTGCACGGGGTGGGCGTAAGCTGCGTAAACGCACTGAGCTCAAGGCTGCACGTAACCGTTGAGCGCGATGGCAAGATATTCGAACAGGAATACCACATCGGCATTCCGCAATACCCTGTCCGCGAAATCGGCACCAGCGAAAAAACCGGCACCAGCGTTCACTTCTGGCCGGACCACAGCATCTTCACCGTCACGGTTTTCAAGAAAGACATACTGGAAGGGCGCCTGCGCGAGTTGGCCTACCTGAACAAAGGCATCAGCATTACGCTGAACGACCTGCGCGAAATTGAAGAAGACGGCACTACCTATACCAAAACATTTTACAGCGAAGGCGGCATCGTGGAATTTGTGGAAATGCTGGACAAGAACGCCGGCCGCAATCCGCTCATCCCCAAAATTATTTATGTTGAAGGCAGGGATGAGCATACCAACGTGGCGGTTGAAGTGGCGCTGATGTATAACGACAGCTTCAACGAACACATTTATTCCTACGTCAACAACATCAATACCATCGAGGGCGGCACGCACGTGTCGGGCTTCCGCCGTTCATTAACAAGGGTATTTAAGAACTACGGCGAAAGAGAAAACCTTTTTGAAAAGGCCAAGGTTGAAATAGAAGGCGATGACTTCCGCGAAGGCCTTAGCGCCATCATATCGGTAAAAGTTCCCGAACCCCAGTTCGAGGGACAAACCAAAACCAAGCTGGGGAATAGTGAAGTAATGGGGATTGTGGATTCCACAGTTTCGAAAGTATTGGAAGCCCACCTTGAAGAAAATCCCCGCGAAGCAAAAAATATCATCCAAAAAGTAATACTGGCCGCACAAGCCAGGGCAGCGGCACGCAAGGCCCGCGAGCTGGTACAACGCAAAAGCGTACTGAGCGGTGGCGGACTACCTGGTAAGCTCGCAGACTGCTCCGACCGCAATCCAGATCGTTGCGAATTGTTCCTGGTAGAGGGTGATTCTGCGGGCGGTACAGCAAAACAGGGCCGCGACCGTTCATTCCAGGCAATCCTTCCTTTAAGAGGTAAGATCCTGAACGTGGAAAAGGCCATGGAGCACCGCATCTACGAAAACGAAGAGATCAGGAACATGTACACCGCCCTGGGCGTTACAGTAGGAACAGCAGACGATCCCAAGGCGCTCAATCTTGCCAAGCTGCGCTACCACAAGCTCATCATTATGACCGATGCCGATGTGGATGGCAGCCATATTGCAACACTGATATTAACCTTCATTTACCGGTACATGAAAGAGCTGGTGGAGCAAGGCTATGTATTCATTGCGCAACCGCCACTGTACCTGGTAAAGAAAGGAAAAGAATCCGCCTACGCATGGACCGAAGAGCAACGCAAAGCGCTGGTGGAAAAACTAGGCGGAGGCAAGGAAGACAGCGTTGGCATCCAACGCTACAAAGGCTTGGGTGAAATGAACGCTGAGCAATTATGGGAAACTACCATGAACCCCAATACCCGCACGCTTAAAAAAGTAACCATCGAAAGCGCGGCAGAGGCCGATATGGTCTTTAGCATGCTCATGGGTGACGAAGTAGCGCCGAGAAGGGATTTCATCGAAAGTCATGCAAGGTATGCGCGATTAGATGTTTAACTTTGAAAACAAATCCAATTAATAATCATAAAAACAGGGGTATGGCAGAAATTAAATTGACAGCGTATAACGTAAAGACAAAAGAAAAAGGTGTTGAAATACAGGATGCCGTCATTACCAAAACAGCAAAGGGAGCTTATATGGCCCAGGGACATGATGGAAAAGGCAACAAGCTTACGACATTGCTGAATGAGGAAAAAGCGCTGGGAGCTATTAAAGCAGGCATCGCTAGACAAGGATGGTAATCATTCTCCGTAAAAATACTAAGTCAGTTACCCCGGGTACATCAATGCCCGGGGTAATTATTTGTACGTAGCTAAAATATCAATACGCAGAAAAAAGAAAAGTCCCGATGAACTCGGGACCAGGTAAGCACGAATTAAAAACGTTGCTTCTTGGTGTTTACAAGAATTGTAAATAATCAAATTGCTTGCCGAGGATCTTTATATCGTCGGCCTGCAACCAATTTTTTAGCAACGTGGCATAAACTTGCTTGAAATCAATTTTGTGCTTCAGGTCTCCATCCTGCAGATCAGACAGATCGGGCAATGCGTTCAACACACCCTTTTGTTTCAATCCGCCGCTTACGAAGAACATATTGTTGGCTGTGCCGTGATCGGTGCCACCGCTGGCGTTTTGCGCCACCCTTCTACCAAATTCGCTGAAGGTCATGAGCATCACGTCCTGGAAGCGGTTGTTGGATTTCAGATCGGTCACAAATGCCTTGATGGCCTCGTTCATTTCTGTAAACAGGCGCTGCTGCTGTCCGGCCTGGTTCACATGCGTATCGAAGCTGCCCAATGAAACATAATACACCTTGGTATTGATGTCGGAAAAAATCAGCGAGGCAATGGTCTTGAAACTCTGTCCCAGCCCGCTGTTCGGGTATTGGGCACTGGTAGGATGCAGGCGGCTTTGCTGAAAAATATAATCAGCGCTGGCCACGGTTTCCGCCATGGTCTTGTATAAGTAGTCAACGGGTTGCTCGCCTGCCTCATCTTTGTGTTGCGACACAACATCCTTGAAAAATTTCTCGTGAGCGGTGCCGTACAACCGGCGCGGGTCGCGCATGGCTAATCCCTTTACCTGTTCACCTTTCAGGGCAAGGCTTAGGGTATCATCTATTTCCAGCGCTTGCGTGGGTTTATCACAGCCGGCGCATTGTGCGTCGAGGTAGCGGCCTATCCAGCCTGTATTTACATATTCATCGCTTTTGCTGGCGCTGTGCCAGATGTCCATGCTGCGGAAATGCGAGCGGTCTGGATTAGGATAGCCCACATTGTTCAAAATGCCAACGCTGCCATCGTTGTACAGGTCGCGCAGGCTGGTGAGCGCGGGATGCAATCCCACTTCATCGTTCAGCAACAGGGCTTTCGATTGTTCGATGCCGAGCCGCGGGCGCACTTTATAGTAAATATCGTTCCTTACAGGGATCACGGTGTTCAGCCCATCGTTACCGCCGCTCAGCTGCAATATCACCAGCACCTTGTTGCCCGGCGGCACCAGTTGGCCTTTTTCAAATGCCTTCAAAAACTTCGGCACCATAAAAGAGGCGGTGGCCAAAGAACCCACCTGTAGAAAATGTCTGCGTTTGATTAACATAAGTTACTTTTTATCGTAAGTCGCATGGTGAGTTGTGAGTGGGAAGTTACTTACTGCTCACTATGCACCATTCACCACTCACTAACATAATTGATACTCCGGCGTAGCCATCAGCTGCACGGTAGCGGTTTTAATAAATGCTTCCCTGCTGCTGGTGTCGGCGTGCTGCATCAGCAATTTTTCGCTCACGTTCGAAGGCACCTGCAATAAGGTTTTGCTGATCTCTGCTACCAGGTTTTCCTTGGGCGTTTTTGCAAACTGCTGTATGTATGCATTCCAATTGATGTTGGCCTGGATCTGCTGGCGCATGACCTTGTTGGCTGCCTTTGATGTTTTATTGCCCTGCTTTTTTGCCATATCAGGCTTGTCGGCCATGCCCATCATCTGGTCATCGTCCGATTTAGGCGATAACCTGATTTCATCCGCATCCTGTATCAACTGTGGTAATCGCAACCGGAACATCAGCGAAGAGCTGTCGATCCAGCTTTTACCACCCGGCCATCCTGCCACGTTGGGCGGATAAAAAAGGACTTGACCCAACAGCCTTTGCACGAGCAATTGCACCTCTTCATTCTCCAGTTCCATGGGCATGATGCGTCGGATGCCCACCAGCAATTCAACAGGTGATTTGATGTGGGTGCCGATATTTTTTTCACTATAAAACCAATCGCTCGTAAAAATGTCCTGCATCAGTGCGCCGATATCGTAGCTGCTTTGATAGAACCGGCTCGAGAGCCATTCGATCTTGTCGGCGTCAACCTGCTCGTTTACAAAATAGCGGTAGACCTTGGTGGTAATGTAGCGCGCTGTTTGTTTTTGATCGAGCAAAATGTCCAGCACTTCATCGCCGTTTAAATTCCCGCTCTTGCCCAACACGGTCTTTTGACCGTAATCGTGAAATTGCTTGCGGAAGGTGAATTCTCCTTTCAGGTTTACGCCCCAGCCGGTAAATGCGCGGGCGGCTTCCTTGATGTCCTTTTCGGTATAATGGCCGCGGCCCATCGTAAACAATTCCATTACTTCGCGGGCGAAGTTTTCGTTGGGATGGTCCTTACGGTTTTGATTATTGTTCAAAAAATTGATCATGGCCGCGCTCTGGCTTACTTCTTTCAGCAGCGTGCCGAAATTGCCCAATGCATTGCGGCGGATTACGTCCAGCAATTGCTGCTGGTATAAAATGTTCAGGTTGCGGCTGGCAAAATGCCCATGCCAGAACAGCGACATCTTTTCGCGCAGCTGCGCTTCGCTGTTTACCATTTCGTTTAGCCAGGTCAGGTTAAGGCTTTTAATGTCTTCGCGCGACTGCTGGCGCACCTTCCTTCTTTCCTCTTCGCTTAGCTGGCGGCGTTGCTGTTTACCAACTTCCTCGATGCCCATGCTAAGGCCTTTGATGAAATTATCGGCCACGTCGAGATAAGTAGGAGCTTTGCGGGAGGCTTTGGCGAGCGCCTGGTAATAGGCTTTTTGAGAAGCATTGGCTAGCTGGTCCAGCTCTTCTGCCATCGGCCCAAACCCGGCCCGCCACAGCAAATGCTGGTTCTTCAACTGGTTGGTCACGACCATTTTGAATAGAAATTTGGCTTTTGACTAAAGTTAGAACGAAAAGTTTAATGGGGCATTGTGGGATACCGCGCCATTAAGGTGGCCATGCTCGTTATTCCTTCCCACAGGAAACCGAGGATGATATTCTCGTTCTCCGCATGCTGGTTATTGTCATAATTGACAACGGGTATGGTAATGGGCTTTGCTTCCAGGTATTTTTCAAACAAATAAAGCGGCAGGCTTCCGCCTAACGAGGGCAGCAGGATGATCTTTTCCGCGGAGGTCAGTTGCAGTTGTTTTACGATTGCCTGGGCTATGGGAAGGTCAATAGGGGTTCGCTGGGCATTGTAACTGGTTCCTACCACGGTAAGCCTTACAATTTTGGCATATTTGCTTCTTTCGGCATCGGTGGGCTCATCGGAAGTGATATGGTAACCCTGCTTGATTATATGTCGCTTTAATTTTTCAATCTGCCTTGTGACATCGTTTCCCAATACCATTCTCAAATCCAATTCCGCAATGGCAACGGATGGAATGATATTGGCCGCCATGGCGCCAACGTTGGCGCTCTGAATTCCATTGATATTTAAGGAAGGCAGGTTGATCAGCTCAAAGAAGGGTTTCCCGTTGCCATCGGGCCTGTGGATGCCCAGTTCCCCTTTAAGCTGCTGTTCAAGGTCGGGGATTTCGGATATCGCTTTCTTTTCGGTTTCGGTAAGCGGTATTACATCATCATAAAATCCTTCTATGGTAACCATGCCGTTCCCGTCCTTCATGGTCGATAACAACTGCGCAAGCATCATAGCCGGGTTCGGGGCCCAGTTTCCATAGTTGCCGCTATGCAACGGCCTTTTTGCTCCATATACTTTTAGTTCTACATTGGCATCGCCGCGTACGCCGAATACGATTTGTTTTCTCCCGGTCGGGTGCATGGGGCCATCACAGATGATCCAAAGGTCTGCGGCAAGTTTTTTTGCATGATCTGCCAGAACGGCTGCCAGGTTTGTTGATCCGGCCTCCTCCTCGCCTTCGAAAAAGAATTTAATGTTGATACCCGGTTGTTGCCCGCTGTTGATGAGCGCCTCGTATCCTGCGATCAGCGCAAAAACACCTGCCTTGTCGTCGGAGCTGCTTCTTGAATAGAGCCGCCAGTTGTTATCGATCTGCCCATCTTTTGAAGGGAAAGGGACCGGCTTACCGCCTTTGTCGATCCGGTCTGTCAGCAATTGTGGTTGAAAAGGGCTAAGTCCAGGCGCCCAGTTCTTTTCATTTACGGGCTGTCCATCGTAATGTGCATAAAAAGCGATGGTCCTGGTGGCGCCGGGCGACTTCATTTCACCGAAAACAACAGGCGCCGCGCCGCGGATAGCGGGAGTTAATAATTCGGCCTTGATCCCTCTTTTGGCCAGCATATCGCGAATGAAGTATGCGTTGCGGTAAATGTTCGCGGAATCGCCTGAAACATTGGGAATAGCAAGAAAATCGGCGTATTCCTTTAAAAGCTGCCGGCGTTGGCTTTCTACATAGCTTCTGATCTTTTTTACGTCCACCTGGGCCGGGAGGCTCTTTACGCTCAGGAATAAAAAGCAACAAATGATGTATTTCACTGGAAGAAATTTGGCTCGTAACCGGGGTAAGTTAAAAGTTTAAAGTGAAAAGGCAAAAGTCTAAGCACAAGCCGGCAACTATCCTTCATTTTAGCTTTTGAGTGTAAAACTTTTAACTTTGGTACATGCGCATCCGGGCCTTTAAGTATTTGTCGCCCCTGATCATTTACGTGGGTTCCCTCCATTCATTTTCTACCTACGGGTGGCTATGCTATGCTCCGCTTATTTATGCCTGGATAGTGATACCCTTGTTGGAATTGTTCCTGCAACCCAACGCCGCCAACCTAAGCGAAGCTGAAGAAGAAATTGCCAGGAACGACCGCACCTACGATTATATTCTTTACCTCATAGTGCTGCTGCAGATGCCTACCCTGTTCTACTATTTGTATTCCATGCAGGATGGAGCCTTAACGGTGTGGGACAAGATCGGTCGCACGGGAACGATGGGACTATTGTGCGGCACCTTCGGCATAAATGTCGGGCACGAGCTGGGGCACAGGATAAACAAAGGGGAACAACTCCTAGCAAAGCTATCACTGCTCAGTTCCTTGTATATGCACTTTTTTATAGAGCATAACAAGGGGCATCATAAAAATGTAGCCACGCCCGAAGATCCCAGCAGTGCACGTTATGGTGAAAACATTTTCAGCTTTTGGTTTCGCACGGTGTATTACAGTTATCTCAGTGCGTGGAGCATTGCGGGTAAAGAAACGCAAAAGCGGGAACGCCCTGTTGTAAGCCTGTACAACGAAATGTTGTTGTTTCATCTTATACAATTGGCATTTGTACTGCTGATCTATTTTGTATTTGGCTGGCAGATATTATTGTGGTATCTCGGCGCCGCCCTCATGGGAATACTGTTGCTGGAAACAGTGAACTACATCGAGCACTATGGCCTGCAACGCAAACCCATAGCCGAAGGCAGGTACGAGCGCGCTATGCCCGAGCATAGCTGGAACAGCAATCACGTTATCGGCAGGTTGATGTTATTCGAATTATCGCGCCACAGCGACCACCATTACCTCGCCAGCCGTAAATATCAACTCCTCCGCCATCATGATAATGCGCCGCAAATGCCTACCGGTTATCCCGGCATGATGATCTTATCGCTGATGCCGCCGCTTTGGTTTTATGTAATGAATAAAAGAGTGAAGGGCGCAAATGTAAAACACGAATTGCCCGAACTGCATCCTGCATGATCAACCAACCTGCGTAGAAAAAATATTATTTCCTGGAACTATAATGCGACATAAAACCCCAATGCCAAATTATTCGTCAAGGAAAAACTGAAGCTGCTATTAGTTGACTTGCCATTGCTGCTGTTTGGCTCAGACTTTGATTCACCGCGATTATAGGCCAGGCCGCCCACAGAGGCTTCGATAATAAATCTCTTTCCTGCACGGAGGTAAGCGCCGGGCTCCAATGCAACCCCAAACGCATTCGATTTTCCCTTGGTTTCATTTTGCGCGGATATCCTGTTTCTCCATTCACTAAACCCATAGCTGCCCTCCAGCTGACCATAAATACCAAACCGTTCCCCGAATGGATGAAACTTGCGCACAAATGCACCAATGACCGCCCCGTATGACCGGTGCTCGGAAGTGCCACTGGTACCCTTTTGCTTCTGCTTGCTGTATGTGTACGCTGGATTAAGTCCTGCAATCCAGTTGCCGCCAAGTCCGAATCCCAGGAGCGGGCTTATGACAAGGGAGGAGCCGTGCCCTTCGTTGTTTGTAAACACGTCGGTATACTTTACATCCTGGTTGCTATAACCAATACTGCCGCCGAGCATTTTTTCGCCGGCTTTCAATTGTGCGGTTGTTTGTTGCGCAATTAAAATAGTTGCCAATAGCGACAGGGTAAATAATCTTTTCATGTGAATGATTTTGGTTGATGGATATGCAAATATGACCAGGGGCATTGGTAAACAATGCGCGATGCACTTCGTTTAACGAAGTTTTGTGTTAAGTGAAATCAAAATTTTTCCGCGGTGCAGCGTATGTTGCAGGAGCTATGTGCAGGTTTCAATACAGCAAGCTCATTCCGCTCTGAGGCTTTTTATCGGGTTGGCCGTTGCCGCCTTAATGGCCTGGGTTGCTAATGTGCAGAGTGCAATGAGTAATACCAATGCTCCCGCCGCGGCAAACATCCACCACGAAATATTAGTGCGGTATGCAAAATGCAGCAGCCATTCATTCATGAAATACCATGCAACAGGAGCGGCAATAAAAAATGCAATCACTACCAATTTCAAAAAGTCCTTCGATAATAACATAACGATCCGTTGTACAGAGGCGCCCAACACTTTGCGTATGCCTATCTCCTTGGTCTTTTGCATGGCAGCATAAGCAATCAGTCCAAATAACCCCAGGCAGGCTATCAGCAGCGACAACACCGAGAAGTATAAGAAGATAGCAGAGAATCGCTGCTCCGCCTGGTATTGCTCCCCTATCTGCTTGTCCATAAAATCATAATCCAATAAAGCGGATGGAAAATGCTTTTTCCAAACCAGGCTGATCCAATCAAGTGTTGCCGCAGGATTTGAAAGATCGGCGCGTACAGTTATGCGTGAGAACCTTTGGGCGCGAGGGTAAATGGCAAGCGGATCAATGGCAAGTTGCAAAGAATTGAAGTGAAAATCGTTCACAACTCCCACAATAATGCCCGGCCGGCCTCCGATCCTGAACGGTTTGCCGATAGCATCCGCAGCATTTTTCCAACCGATTTTCTTCACTGCTTTCTCATTGATCATTACCTGGTTTATTGTATCCGAAAAGGCGGTGGGGGAAAAATTTTTGCCCGCCATTAATTCTATTCCGTATACGTCCAGGTATTCTTCATCTACCCGTAACCGGGCGGTATTAATTTGCAGCGGCTCATTGTTGGCATTCACTGTTTCCGACCCGCCTGTGCCCAATCCTCCAACAGGAACGGAATTGGATGTGGCAGCCCCTTTTATTAGTGGATTGGACAACAGCTCATTTTTAAATGCTTCATATTTGGCAATAACATCTGAATTGCCATTTACGCTTAACGAAAGCAGCACATCCTTATCGAATCCCACATCCTTATGACGGATAAAAGACATTTGTGAGTTAATAATGATAATGCTCGTTACCAGCACCAGTGTAATCGTAAACTGTGCTCCTACTAATAATTTTCTAAGCAACACGCCCTCATTTCCTGTTTTAAAAACCCCTTTCAACGCCTTCACGGGTTGAAAGGCAGCAATAGCCAGGGCGGGATAAATGCCTGCGGCAACGCCCAATGCCACGGTAACAACTGCTAAAAAAATAATCAGCAAGGGAAATTGCATAACCGAGAGTTCCTTGCCCGTAAGTTGAAAGAACATTGGCTGCAGCAACGACGCCAGCAACAAGGAAATGAACAGCGACAACACCGCCGTTAGCACTGCCTCGATTACATATTGAAGCACCAACTGTCCCCTGGCTGCGCCGAAAACTTTCTTAACACTTACTTCCTTTGCGCGATTAACGGAACGGGCGATGGAAAGATTCATGTAATTGATGCCTGCCAGCAATAAGATAAAAATACCAATGGTAGCAAATATGTACACGTGCTCGATGCTGCCGGTGGGGGCAATTTCGTATTGTATATTGGAACGCAGGTGAATGTCGAGCAAGGGTTGAACGGAATAAAAATAAACCGGCTTCCAGGCGGCATAACGTTCGCCAATGTAGCTGGCATAAAACTGGGTTATCTTATTGGAAAAAGCACGCTGATCAACTCCCTTCTTCAATAAAAGGTAAGTATAATAGCTGGCGTCGCCCCATCCGTCTACCGTCAAAACATCGGGATTAACTGTTTCCACTGTCTTGAATGAGCCAAGCATGTTAAAGGTAAAATGGGCATTGGTAGGCGGATCTTGGATAATGCCGGTAATGGTATAAATAGCGCCATTACCGGTACTATCCAGCATATTGATCAGGAGGGTTTCCCCGATAGGGTCATGGCCACCAAAATATTTTTTTGCTGTTGATTCAGTGAGAATGAGTGAGAAGGGTTCTTTCAATGCCGTTTTTACATCACCTCTTAGGAGTTTATAGGAAAATATATCGAAGAATGACGGATCGGTGAGCAGGATGCCGGGTTGAAGTATTTGCTCGCCTTTAAACTGCACCACCTCTTCACGCATGTCGACGCGCACGGCATTTTCCACTTCGGCATAATCCTTCATAAGGGCCTGCGCCATGGGTGCGCTGCTTACCGCAGCCATTGATTCTCCCGCAGGAGTTTTGGTGAGACAGGTGAGGCGTACGATCCGGTCGGCATTACTGTTGAACTTATCATAACTCAGTTCATCGTTTACCCATAAGGCGATCAATGCAAACGCGGTAAGTCCGGCAGATAACCCGATTATATTCAGGTAAGTATTGGTTTTGTGCCGCGCCAGGTTGCGCCATGCACTTTTAAAGTAGTTCCTGAGCATATACTCAAACAACTGAAAACATGCCAATCATTTAAGAAATTGGGTGACAATCCATTAAACAAAACAATTCGTACGAGGGTGTTCGTTTGTGATACATTGGCTGATACATTCCGATACAAATCGGGCTGCTTCAACGTCTATGCAATGCTGTCCGCTCCAAAATACCTATGCAGTACCGGTGGCAATTTTATTCCGCTTTCGGTTTGATTATTTTCCAGCAAACAAGCTACTATCCTGGGCAGTGCCAGCGAGCTGCCATTGAGCGTATGCACCATTTGATTTTTGCCGGCGCTGTCTTTATAGCGCGCTTTCATGCGGTTGGACTGGAAGGTTTCAAAATTAGAAACAGAGCTTACCTCGAGCCATTTGTCCTGGGCGGCGCTGTATACTTCAAAATCGTAAGTAAGCGCGGAAGCAAAGCTCATGTCGCCGCCGCACAATGCTAAAATGCGGTAAGGCAGTTCCAACGATTGCACAAGCCTTTCAACATGCGCTACCATTTCTTCGTGTGCCTGGTAACTTTTGCCCGGTTCTGTCAGTTGCACTATTTCCACCTTATCGAACTGGTGCAGGCGGTTTAACCCGCGTACATCTTTGCCATAGCTTCCTGCTTCGCGGCGGAAGCAGGGCGTATAGCCCGTCATTTTTATAGGCAGGTCTGATTCTTTCAGCATTACATCGCGGTAAATGTTTGTCAATGGCACTTCGGATGTGGGTATCAGGTAGAACTGGTCTTCGTTCACAAAATACATTTGCCCTTCTTTGTCGGGCAATTGTCCTGTGCCGGTGGCAGAAGCTTCGTTTACCATCAGTGGCGGCTGATATTCAGTGTAACCGGCTGCGGTATTAAAATCCAGGAAGTACGCGATCAATGCGCGTTGCAAGCGTGCGCCTTTATTTACATAAAATGGGAAGCCGCTGCCCGTAACCTTATTACCCAGTTCAAAGTCTATAAGATTGTATTTTTTGGCAAGGTCCCAATGCGGCACAGCGCCCGAGGGCAATTGCGGTTTATTGCCACCTTCTCGCACTACTGCATTATCGGCCGCTGTTTTACCGGGGGGTACTTTTTCAGATGGAAGGTTGGGCAACAAGTACAGGATGGTCTGGATATTGGTTTCCGCATCGTTCAGCTTATCTGGATTCAATTGCGATTTCAGCGAAGCTACTTCCTGCTTTTTGCTTTCGGCGGCTTCTTTATCGCCCTTTGCCATCAGTTGTCCTATTTCTTTGGAAGCGGCATTTATTTTGGATTGAAGGCTGTCCTGCTCGTGCTGGTATTGCTTGCGTTTTTCGTCCCACTGCAATAGTTCGTCTATGAGGCTGGTGTCTGTAAAATGTTTTATAGCCAGTCTTTCTTTTACCTGGTCGGGATTCTGCCGTATTACGTTCAACTGCAACATGGAACTGAATTGAGCGGCAAAAATAAGTCATTGGGTCATTAGGTCACCGGGTCATTTAGGTTTTATTGACTTAATGACCAAATGACCTATTCACCCAATGACTTATTACCTTTGCGGCATGCAATTACAAGACGATCTGCAGGCCCGGTGGTGGCAATTGGAAGGAAGGCTGATAGAGCGGTTTGGAAAAAAGCCCGATATGGAAGCCATTTTATTCCTCATCGGCATACAGGAGTTCGGGCAAATCCGTCCCAAATTCACGAAGGAACAAAAACAGGACCTGATGCACCTGGCGATATGCAGCCTGCTTGCTCAAAGCGGTTATTATGAATTTGAGCGGACGGATGATGAAGGATGGCCGCATTTCAGGCAATTGAAACCCTTGCCGGTGATGAATATGATCGAGCAGGAACAATTCCTGAAGGATCATATACTGCTGTATTTTGAACAAATCGACTTGTAATTCTATAACCGGTTGGTCGTAACAAGAATGCTGATTGTCGTAACTGATCGATCGTAACGACTAAATCATAATCGGATAGTTCCAACTAAATCAACCTTAGGAATTAATTTGATTGTAGTCGACTAAACTGTGAACGGGTAATCCGAAGCCAATATCTTTAACCAATCTCAATCCCAAACTCTTTAATACCGAATAATAGTCAATATGAAATATCTCCTTTTCCTTTTCGCCTTTATCATCACCCTGGCGGCCTGTAACCCAAAACTCTCCAGCGGGTTGCGCAAAAACGATCTGAAAAAAGACGTTGAGCTGGTAACCTCCAAAGGCACCATCGTATTAAGATTATCCGACTCCACTCCGCTGCACCGGGACAATTTTCTAAAGCTCGTAAAACAAAAATTTTACGACAGCATCCTGTTTCACCGCGTCATCCAAACCTTCATGGTGCAGGCAGGCGATCCCGATAGCAAGCGCGCCACACCCGGCCAACGCCTCGGCAATGGCGGCCCCAACTATACAGTGCCCGCTGAATTTGTGCCTTCGCTCTTTCATAAAAAAGGCGTGCTGGCCGCAGCGCGCAGGGGCGATGCCGACAACCCGGCCAAGGCCAGCAACGGCAGCCAGTTCTACATTGTACAGGGAAAGGTGTTTACCGATGCAGGCCTTGACTCCGTTGAAACATTCCGGCTCAATGGCAGAAAGATCCCGGCGGCGCACAGAGAAGTGTACAAAACCATCGGTGGTACGCCGCACCTCGATCAGAACTATACCATATTCGGAGAAGTTGTCAGCGGCCTGGCAGTGGTGGATTCCATTGCCGCCACACCCACATCGGGCAATGCAGGCGGCAATCGCCCGCTAAATGATGTAAAGATCATCAGCGCCCGGTTGGTCAAAAGAAAATAATCAGGCCGCTGCATTAAGTCGCCCAGTTTTCCTAATCTTTGCACCGTTTCTTTTACGAAGAAGAAAAATAAAATTTCAACCAGATGAATTTTCCTGACGATCTCCGTTACACGAAAGACCATGAATGGTTACGCCTGGAAGGCGATATTGCCACTGTTGGCATTACTGATTTTGCCCAGCGCGAACTGGGAGACATTGTATATGTAGAAGTAGAAACCATCGGCAAAGGCCTTCATGCCGGCGATGTTTTTGGAACGGTGGAAGCCGTTAAAACCGTGTCGGATTTGTATCTACCCGTTGCAGGAACCATTGTCGAGCTCAATCCGGCTTTGGCCGCCAATCCCGAATTGGTCAACACCGATCCTTACGGCGAGGGCTGGATGGTAAAATTAAAGCCCGCCCACCCCGGCGATATAGACCAGTTGATGAAGGCCGATGCTTACAAAAACCTGGTGCACTAATAATCAATAATTTTTAATTATTAATCATTGATTATTGAACTTCAAATCCAAACCAATATTATTATCGTATATATCCTTCAAAAAAGGAGTGGTTAACAGCCACTCTTTTATTTTGTAACTTCAACCGCTCCTATCGAACTTATTTGGAGACCAACACCACATATACGGAATCTGACCTGGTTGGCTTATTGAAAGAAAAAGACAACCGGGCATTCAATTACCTGTACGACAACTATTCGTCTGCATTGTACGGTGTTATATTGCCCATTGTGCAGGAAGCCCAGGTTGCCAACGATGTTTTGCAGGAAGTATTTTTGAATATCTGGCGAAAAATAGAAACCTACGATCCCATGAAGGGACGGCTGTTTACCTGGATGCTGAACATTGCACGCAATGCGTCCATCGATACGCTGCGTTCCAAAACATACCAGAATTCCCGAAAAAACCAGCCGTTAGGCGATAACGTAAATTCTGGCAGATATGTGCAGACGCAGAACGTGGATTATATAGGATTGAAGAAGATATTGGAGAAGTTGAAGGACGAACAGCGCGTGTTGGTGGAGCTGGCCTATTTTAAAGGATATACGCACGAAGAGATAGCAGCATTGGAAGGCATTCCACTAGGTACTGTAAAAACAAGGATCCGTACAGCATTGATACAACTAAGAAATTATTTGCAATAACTGTGAACGTAAAAGAATACATAGCGAGCGGGATAGTAGAAAGCTACGTACTGGGACTGGCCAGCAAGGAAGAAATGGCCGAGTTCGAGCGCATGGCCGCCGCACACCACGAAGTGCGGATGGCCCGCGACGCTTTCGAGAAGCTGTTGGAGGAGCAGGCCCTTGCAAATGCCATTAAGCCACCGGTGCATGTGAAGAGTAAGGTATTGGCCGAGCTGGAAGTGGAAGCCGACAAATTAAAATCAAACGGCAATACCATTGTTGCAGATCCCGAACAAGCGGAACAAGTTCCTGTGGTGGTAGCGCCCTGGTGGAAGTATGCCGCGGCCGCCTCCATTGTGTTGCTGCTCGGCAGCGCGGCCCTTAATATTTATTATATGAACGAGGTAAAGACCTACAAAAATCTTTATCTCACCGCACAAACAGAATACGCGCAACGAGAAGATTCCATGAGGGCCCAGCTAACGGCCTATCAATCTTCCATGGACCGCATAAGAGATACCGGCATGGCCGTAGTGCGCATGAAAGGAACGGCTAAGTTTCCCGAAAGCATGGCCACTGTTTATTGGGATACGAAATCGAAAGACGTATACCTGCTGGTAAATAACCTGCCGCAACCGGCAACCGGTAAGCAGTACCAGCTCTGGGCCATTGTAAATGGCAAACCGGTTGACGCGGGCATGCTGCAATGGAGCAATACCGTGGCGGTAAAATCAATGAAAAATATTCCCGCGGCGCAGGCGTTCGCCATTACACTGGAAAACGAGGGCGGCAGTCCGGCTCCCACCATGGAAGCCATGTATGTGTATGGCGCGCTGTAGACTAATAATTACCTTCGCGCATGTTTTGGCGCCTGATAAAAACTAGCCGCAAGTTATACGTACCCCTGGGCTGGACCATCTTCACACAAATTTTACTTAGCTTGCCGGGCTCCCTGTTCGAAGGTTCCGGGCTTTTTCACGTGCCGCATCTTGACAAAATTGCACACCTGGGCCTATTCGGCGGGTTGGCGTTTTTCTGGATACTATTCTTTTTCCACCGTAACAATACTCTTACGAAAAATACCGCGTGGGGCATTTTATTCCTCATTGCCTTGTACGGCATCGGCGTAGAATTTTTTCAATACAATTTCATTCCGCGGCGCAGCTTCGACATGGGAGACATTGTTGCAGATATCTGCGGCGCATTATGTGGTTATTTTGCAACAATCTGGATTCTTCGCATAAGGGCCAACCGTTAGGTTGCGGAGGCAATGAGCAGTTGCTATAAAAAATTAGCCCCTGTGGAAACAGGGGCCGTAACCAAAACTAACTGCTTATGAGAAAATTGACTGCTTTGAGAATATGTTCTGTTAAGAACTATGAATTCTATAACGCAAAACTAATGCCGATAGTGTGAGTTTTGTTGTTAAGGAAGGTTTAAAAGCCCGGTCCTGACAGCCAAAATATTGTTAATCAGCCTCGAATAATTTTTTTGAAAATGTGGAGCCGTGTCAATTGGACCTGGACATTTTCTCTGCATTTTCCGCAAACTGGAGCTTTTCGATCAATTCCTGGATGCCCCCGTTCAGCACCTCCTGTAAATTGTAAAGGGTGAGCCCGATGCGATGATCGGTTACCCGTCCCTGTGGGAAATTATACGTCCTTATCTTGGCGCTGCGGTCGCCGGTGCTTACCAGGCTTTTGCGGTGGCGGCTGATCTCTTCTTCCTGCTTGCGCACTTGTTCCTCGTACAGCTTGGTGCGCAGCATTTGCATGGCCTTTTCGCGGTTTGCCAGTTGGGTGCGTTCGGTCTGGCACATGACAACTGTGCCGGTAGGCAAGTGCGTGAGAATTACCTTGGTTTCTACTTTATTCACATTCTGCCCGCCCGCGCCGCCGCTTCGGGCCGTGTCCATTTTTACATCGCTGTCCTTTACTTCCACATCCACTTCTTCGGCCTCGGGCATTACCGCCACGGTGGCAGCACTGGTATGCACCCTGCCGCTCGCCTCGGTATCGGGCACCCGCTGTACGCGGTGCACCCCGCTTTCGAATTTCAGAGTGCCATACACATCCTCCCCGATCACTTCTACCTGTACTTCTTTATAACCTCCTACCGTTCCTTCGTTTTCGCTAAGGATGGCCGTTTTCCAACCCTTGCGTTCGCAATAGCGGATGTACATGCGCAGGAGGTCGCCCGCAAACAGGCTGGCCTCATCACCACCGGTGCCGGCACGAATTTCAAGGATGGCATTTTTCTCATCCTGCGGGTCCTTGGGTATGAGCAACTGACGGATATGCGCTTCTAGGTTTTCCTTTTGTTCTTCCAGTCCCGGCGCTTCTACCTTGGCCAGGTCGCGCAATTCCTCATCATCACCGTGCAATGCTTCGCGGTTAAATTCCAGGTCGTCCAGTAATTTTTTGTATTGCTGGTAAGCATCGATGATCTTTTCCAGGCTGCGATATTCCTTGCTGAGCTGGCTGAAACGCTTGTTATCGTTCACCACTTCAGGATTCGTAAGCGCTACCCCCAGGTCGTCGAACCGGGCCTTGATTGCCTCTAATTTATCCAGCATGTTTTTTCAACTATTTTTATGGGCCTGCCTGTCGGCAGGCAGGCCTGACTGCCGATAGGCAGGCACTTCTGTTGCAGTTTTAGAAGTGCGCAAAGTTAATCCAATTCACGTATGCGGTATAGAAAAATAAAGGCTGATAGCCTGTTCGATGGGCAAACAATCAGGGAGGGCCACACCCTCGTCATCACCGAGGATGGATTGGTGGAAGGCATAGTTGCCGACGATGACGCGGCTACGGATGCAGAGCAACTGCAGGGCCTGCTTTGCCCGGGATTTATCAATGTCCACGGTCACCTGGAATTGGCGCACATGAAAGGAAGGATACCCGAAAAAACCGGCCTCGTGGATTTTGTGTACAAAGTGATCACGGAGCGGCACGATGAAAAAGAGGTGGTGCTGCAAGCAGTGGCGAATGCCGAACAGGAAATGATGCGCAACGGAATTGTAGCCGCCGGCGATATCTGCAACAATCCCATGAGCCTATTTCAAAAAATAAAGAAAAATATCTACTATCATAATTTCATCGAGGTAAGCGGTTATGTGCCAGCGGTAGTGCCCGAACGGTTTAAAAGAAGCACCGATCTCTACAATGTCTACGCTGAGTTTTATGCAACACCCAGTGCTTCCAATTCATTGGCGCCGCACGCGCCGTATTCCGTAGCGTTCGAATTGTTACAACGCATCACTTCGTTTCCGGGTAACCGCATTCTTACCCTGCACAACCAGGAAACCGAAGATGAAAACCATTTGTTCAGGAATAAGACCGGCGATTTTCTGAGGCTGTATGAAAAAATGAAGATCGATCACAGCTTTTTTACACCCACAGGCACTACCAGCCTGCAGGCTTTTATCCCGCATTTTTATTCCCAGCAAACCCTCATTCTTGTGCACAATGTTTGCACGACCGCACAAGACCTGGATTTCATTGCACGGCATCGCGGGCCTGATTTATATTTCTGTCTTTGCCCAAATGCCAACCTGTACATCACCGGCTTGCTGCCACCGGTTGACCTGTTCATACAAACCCAACAAAAAATAGTATTGGGCACCGACAGCCTCGCTTCCAACAACAAGCTGAGCATACTGTACGAGATGAATACTTTGAAACAGCATTTCCCGCATCTGCCTTATGAACAAATGCTTGCTTGGGCCACGATCAATGGAGCAAAAGCATTAGGGATCGATAATAAGTTCGGAAGCTTTGAAAAAGGCAAACGGCCTGGGGTGTTGCTGATAGACCCATCTTACAAAAATGCACAAAGGATAGCCTGATTCAGGACAATACTTCCTGCAGCACGGGTAAAGATTTCATAACGCCGAACTCGGCAATATGCAGGGCATAAAATTCCTGGTAGGCCTGCAATAATCGCCGGCGCATGGATTGGTTCAGGTGCAATTGGCTTAGCTCCGCCGGTTGCATTACTTTCAGTAATTGCGAGGTAATGTAAGCGGCCTGTCCTTCCAGGTAATAAGGATGCTCCGGAACCTCCGGTTGAAACGCGCCTTCCATCATGTCGAGCACTTCGTGATCTTCATTATAATTATCATCTATGCGGATGCCTACAAATACCATCAGGTGCAGCGCAAAAAATAAAGGATAATTTGCGACCACGTTGTCCGGAGCGTTGTCGAGGTGGATGAAAGCGTCTTCAACAAAATAAAAAAGCGAATCGTTCGGCTCGGGTTGCTTCAGGCATTTCTGCAACAGCTCTATCATGAACAGCGCTACCGCATTTTTGCGCACGTCGAACAAAATGTGCTGGTACAAATACGCCCATCTAAATTCACGCACGCGGTTCAATTGCCGCAGCTCGTTGTGGTATACCACCAGGTCCAGTATGGAAGCGGGTTGAAATAAATTGGCCTTGCCGCTGCCTTTTTTGCTGGCCTTGCGCACCCCATTGATAATATAGCTCTGAATGCCGAAGATTTCGGTATAAATGCTCACGATAAGGCTGGTTTCGCCGTATTTAACGGCGCGCAACACTATTCCTTTTGTTTTGTGCAATACCACGGAACTAAGTTACGGGTTATGCGTTATGCGTTACGGGTGAGTTTGAAGCCGTGAACCGTAACTTGTTGTCCGTAACTTTTAATTTTGCGCCACCGCGTTTTCATACTTTCTTTGCCGCGAATACGTTCGTACGTATCGTTTATACATCACCCGCTATAAATTATTCGCCGGATGTGGGAGTCACTCGCCCGTTGGGTATTAAGATGGAAATATCTGTTACTGGTTATCCTTGCACTGCTCACCGCCTTCTTTGCTTACCATGCCTCACAAGTAAAGCTTAGCTACGAGTTTGCCAAAGCTATTCCTTTAGACAATCCCAAATACAAAGCATATCAGTCGTTCAAACGCACGTTTGGAGAAGATGGCAACCTGATGGTGATCGGACTTCAGACCGATAGCATGTTCCGGGAGAATTTCTTTAATGATTACGCGAACCTGTCGCGCGATATCGGTGGAGTACACGGAGTAGAAGACGTGTTGGGTGTGCCCTCTGCCACCAACCTGCTGAAAGACACGCTATCGGAAAAGCTGCTGGCTACGCGGGTGTTTGCATCCCGTGAAATGTCTCAATCTGAATTGGACAGCCCCAGCCGTGTTTTCCTTAATCTTCCTTTTTACAGGAACGTGCTGTACAATCCCGAAACCAATGCATACCTGCTGGCCGTGCGCATTAATAAAGATGTGTTGAACTCGGCGGGCAGAACAGCGGTGGTCGATGAAATTGTATCCTGGGCGGAAATCTTTAGCCGCCAACACAACCTGCCCGTGCACTACAGCGGACTCCCATTGATCCGTACCAAACTAGCCGACAGGCTATCGGCGGAAATGAAATGGTTTCTGCTCGGCTCTCTTATTTTATCTGCTTTGATATTATGGCTGTGCTTCCGTAGCGTTGGCACGGTATTACTTTCGCTGACGGTAGTGATAACCGGCGTGGTGTGGAGCTTCGGCACCATGCACCTGCTGGGCTACCACATCACTTTGCTGAACGCGCTGATACCACCGCTGGTAGTGGTAATAGGCATACCCAATTGCATTTACTTCCTGAACAAATACCATACCGCCTACAATGAAACCGGCAACCGCCAGCGGGCGCTAACGGACATGATCAGCCGAATGGGAGTAGTAACGCTTTTTTGCAATATCACCGCGGCAATCGGCTTTGCCGTATTTGCATTGACCAAAAGCGCTGTCCTCAAGGAGTTCGGCATTGTGGCGGGCATCAATATATTTTTGCTGTTCATCATCTCATTGATATTAATACCTGCTGTGCTAAGCATGCAGCCGGCGCCAAAAGAAAAACATACACGCTATTTAGAGAACCGCTGGCTGCTGGCGGTGCTGGACAAACTCGAGATCTGGTCGCTTAACCACCAAAAGCTCATTTATGGAATTACAGGATTAATGCTGGTGGTGGCAGTAGCAGGATTGTTCCGCCTGCGGTCGGAAGGATTTATCGTCGACGACCTTCCTAAAAGCGATCCGATTTCGGCCGACCTTAAATTTTTTGAAACACATTTCAAAGGCGTGATGCCGCTGGAAGTGGTCATAGACACGCGCAGGAAGAACGGGCTTCGTTCCAACCCCTTGCAGACATTTGAAAAAATAGATTCGTTCAGCAATTACCTTGCCTCACAAAGCATTATCGGCAAACCGCTGTCCATTGTAGAAGGATTGAAGTTTGCGCGGCAGGCGTATTATGATGGAGACAGCGCCAGCTATGGATTGCCCAATAGCTTCGACATCAGTTTCCTGCTTCCCTATCTCGGCAGCAGGCGCGATTCAACAGGCGCCGACAATAATTTTTCGAGGCTGGTCAACTCTTTCATGGACACCGCAAGGCAGCGGGCGCGCATCAGCATGAACATGGCCGATGTAGGAAGCAAAAGACTGCCCGAAATACTCGCAATAGCGGAAACTAAAGCAAGACAGGTTTTCGACTCCAGCAAATACCATGTAACCTTTACCGGTACCAGCGTTACGTTCTTAGAAGGCACGAGCTTTATCATCAATGGACTTACAGAAAGCATTGCCTGGGCCTTTTTATTCATTGCTTTAAGCATGATCTACCTGTTCCGCTCGTGGCGCATTTTGTTTTGTTCGCTTATACCCAACCTCATCCCGCTCATTATTACTGCCGGCATCATGGGATGGGCAGGCATTGCATTGAAACCATCCACCGTGCTTATTTTCAGCATTGCCCTGGGCATTGCCATCGATATTACCATCCGTTTTCTGGTGAGCTATAAACAGGAACTTGCCAAACCGGCCGCCAACCCAAGGGACATTGTTATCGGAACCATTCATAAAACGGGCATCAGCATTCTGTATACCTCATTGGTGCTGATAGCAGGGTTTGTCATTTTCTGCTTCAGTGGTTTTGGGGGCACGCAATCGCTGGGATGGCTCACTTCCCTGACGCTGGTATTGGCCACGCTTACCAATCTTATTTTCTTACCTGCCTTGTTGCTTACAGTTATAAAAAAAAATTGATATAAGTCGTGCAGCGCGCACATACTTTAATTTGTCCATTCATAATGCAATATTTCCGTTCATTGGTTATATTGCATATTGTTCTAACTTGTTCTAACTAAAACTAAAACTAAAAAGCACATGAGAAAACTTCTGGCAATGCTGGGAGGGCTGTGTCTATTATACGGCTCTCTCCTGGCACAAAACCGGACCGTTACCGGTACTGTAACAGATGACAAAGGAAATGGGCTTCCCAATGTAACGGTTCAGATCAAGGGCAGCAGCATCGGTACCACTACCAACACCGACGGAACTTACTCGATCACCATTCCTCCCACAGCACGCATCCTGGTTTTTTCTTCGGTCGGCATGACGCCGGTTGAAATGAACATTGGCAACAAAGGCCTTATCAATGTTTCACTGCAATCTTCGGAAAGAGAAATGCAGGAAGTTGTCGTAGTAGGCTACGGCACCCAGCGAAAGAAAGAGGTAACGGGCAGCCTCGCTACTGTAAAAGGCGCGGCTGTAGCAGATAAGCCTGTGCAGAGCTTTGACCAGGCGCTGGCAGGAAGGGCGGCAGGCGTACAAATTACCCAGCCCAACGGCGTATTGAATGCGCCACCTGTATTTCGCATCAGGGGTACCAACTCAATTTCGCTAAGCTCCTACCCTTTGATCGTGATCGATGGAGTGCCCGCACCTACGGGCGACTTCAGCAGCACCAGCGCAGCAGGCAACGCACTCGCCAGCATAAACCCCAACGATATTGAAAGCATCGACATTGCAAAAGACGCGGCGGCAACCGCCATTTATGGAAGCCGCGCCGCCAACGGCGTAGTTTTCATCACCACCAAAAAAGGAAGAAGCGGCCGTCCGCGTGTAACCTATAATGGTTCTGTAGGTTGGACAAAAGCCTATGGCATACCCGAAGTATTGAACGCACAACAATACACCGATCACAAGAACATGGCCGCGGCCAACAACCCCACCATCAATACCACCAATCCTGCCGGTGCCGGATATACGAAGTTCAACATGGCCACCGATGCCAATGGCAATCCCATCGACACCAAATGGGCCGACGTGGTGTACCGGCAGGGCCTGTCCCAATTCCATAACATCAACGTTTCAGGCGGCAACGACGCCACCACGTATTACTTCTCTGCAGGCTATACCGACCAGGAAGGCATGCTGAAGAAAAATGAGTTCAAGCGCGCCAACGCCCTGTTCAACCTGGAAAGCAAGTTGAACAAAGTGCTTACAGTAGGCGGTAAAATAGCCTTCTCCAACGAAAAGAACCTTGCGGCGTCCACTTCAGGCTCTTTGCCCGGGGAAGGCTTTGCCACAGCGGGATTGGGCCGCATTGTGCTGGTGAACGCACCCAACGTAGCGCCGTTCAAAAACGATGGCACGTATAACATCACCGCAAGCAACGTGGTAGGCCCCATGAACAATACTATCGCGCAGGTTGGCTTTTACAATCCGCAGGTATTGCTGGACCTCAACAGGTCGAACAGCGAGTCCAACCACATTCAATCTAACGTATATGTTCAACTGAAGCCAGTAAGCTGGATCACGCTGAGAACACTGTACGGCATCGACTACCTGCTGGTGGACAATGAAATTTTCCAAACGCCTGTGCACGGCGATGGGTTTGCTGCCGTGGGAAATGCCACCAGCAGTTATGCAAAGTTTAAACGATGGACATGGAGCAATACCGCCCAATTCGATTACAGCTTTGTTGGAAAACACAATGTAAGCGCATTGGTAGGACAGGAGCAGGACAGGCGCACTAACGTGGGCTTCGGATTGAACCGCACCCAGGTATCGGACCCCGTATATAATGTAATACAGGCAGGATGGGGACTGAACAACCAGAGCGGCCTGGCGTTTGGCGAGAACTACCTGCTCTCTGTATTTGGCCGTTTGAATTATGACTTCGATAAAAAATATTTCATCAGCGCCAACCTCAGGCAGGATGAATATTCGGCATTCGCAGCCAAGAAACAAGTGTTTTATGGTGTGTCTGCAGGCTGGGAAGTTGCGAAAGAAAAATTCTGGCAGGGATTGGGCATCGAGGATGTGATAAGCACCTTCAAGATCCGAGCCAGCTATGGTAAAGTAGGCAATACCGCCGGCATTGGCGACTATGCGATTTACTCAACCTATGGCTCAGGCTTATACGGTGGATTGCCGACGCTGGTGTTTAACCAGGCCGGCAACCTTGACCTGCAATGGGAAACCAGCACCAAAACCGATGTGGGCGCAAACCTGGGTTTGTTCAACGATCGCCTGCAAATAGAATTTGCATGGTATAAGAACGACATCAGCGACCTTATCCTGAACGTGCCTCAAGCTCCTTCCGCAGGTTTGCCCACCACCGTTCCTTTGAACGTAGGTACGATGGAAAACAAAGGCATCGAGCTGTCTATTTCAGGGTCACCGATCAGGACAAGGGATTTTACGTGGACATCTTCATTCAACATTACCAGCAATAAAAATGAAGTGACCTCACTGGCTCCGGGCCTCAACGAAATCCTGACAGCCACTTCGGGATTGGAAACTGTGAGCAGGACCGCAGTAGGCTATTCGCTCGGTTACATCTGGGTGGTAAGAACAGGCGGTGTTGATCCCGGAACGGGCAGAAGGATACTGATCAACCAACAGGGAGAACCCATCTATTACCAATTCTATGCGCCGCCGGGACAATTCAACTTCATGAGGGCAAACGGACAGCGGTATAACAACCCGGATGGTTCGGCAAGGCAGATCACCCAGGCCGCCGATGCGGTAATGTATGGCAACGTTATTCCAAAGCAATACGGCGGATGGGACAATACATTCCGTTATAAGAATTTCGATGTGAACGTGCTGCTGACCTACCAGCTCGGCTTTTATGTTTATTATGGAACGCACGCCGGCTTGCACGACCAGCGCTTCTGGAACAACGCTACTTCTATTTTGAACTCATGGAAAAAACAGGGTGATGTAACCAATATCCCGAAAGCGGTGTATGGCGACAACTTCTCCAACGGTTCCGCATTGCCTATGGACTTCAACGTGTTCAAAGGAGATTTTGTAAAGCTGCGCAACGTAAGCGTCGGTTATACACTGCCTGCGAAGATCCTGGAGAAAGCAAAGATCGCAAGCGCAAGGTTTTATGTAAGTGGTCAGAACCTGGCCATCTTTACAGATTATCCTGGCCCCGATCCTGAAGTTTCATCCAACGGTAATGGTACCACCAACCAGGGAATTGACAGGAATACTGTTGCCAATGCCCGCACCATTACCATCGGGTTGAGCATCGGTTTCTAAAATCCACCCAACACTAAAATTTAAATGAAAATGAAAAAACAATTTAAATATATACTGGGAGTGAGCGTTTGCGCATTGCTTACCACCACCTCCTGCAAACGCAGCCTGCTGGACCCGATTCCGCAGACCTCCATTACGGACGCGACCGCCTTTGATACGCCTGACCGCATTTTGAACCAGGTGCGCTCCATTTATCAAGCCATGAAGAATGGTAATTTTTACGGCGGCCGTTACGTGGTGTACGGCGATATACGCGCCGATGATTTCCTGAACGAAACATCTAACAACGTAACAGGATACGACGTGTATAACCTGAACCCGACCAACTCTTCGCAAAACACTGTAAAGAACCTTTGGTCGCAGGCCTACTTTACCATTAATATGGCCAACCTGTTCATCGATGGTATGGCAGAAAAAGGCACGTCGGTGGTGGGCCAAACCCTTGCCAACAACTACATTGGCGAAGCAAGGCTTATCAGGGCGCTGTCGTATTACAGCCTGCTTCAATATTACGCAAGGCCTTATGCCGACGGTAACGGCAGCAAACCAGGGCTTCCCCTGCGGCTGACGGGCATTAAGGGTCCCGGCTTTTCGGACCTTGCAAGAAGCACTGTTGGAGAAGTGTACACACAAATCCTGGCCGACCTTGATTTTGCGGAAGCCAACCTTCCCTTGACCCATGGATCGGCACTGCTGAACACTACCCGGGCACACCGCAATACGGCGATTGCATTAAAGACAAGAGTGTTGCTGAGCATGCGCCGCTATGCAGATGTAATTACGCAGGCGAACAAGATAGTAAGCGCCAATGCGCCCTTTACGGCCACCACTGGTGTAGCGCATGCATTGCAGGCCGACATTACCAATGTGTTCAAACCACCTTATACTACTACCGAATCAATTTTCTCCATGCCCATGTCTACTACCGCTGGCGACAACCCCGGTACGCAGAACCAATTGGGCTTTTACTGGTACATGAACGGATCAACCCCCGGCTCCTCGGAGTACCGGCTGAACCCCGCAGGTATTCTTTCCAATGCCAACTGGGGCGCCGCTGATAGAAGAAGGACAAGCCTGGTATATACCAATGCGGGCAATGGTAAAATGTTCGTTTCAAAATGGACAACGGGCTCGCCTTATACAGACTATGTACCCGTGATCCGCTATTCGGAAGTATTATTGAACCTGGCAGAGGCCATTGCGCGTACCACCTCTGGTGTGGATGCAAGGGCCCTTGCGCTGCTGAATGCCGTGCGTCAACGGTCAGACCCATCGGTTACACTGGCGCCCGCCGACAATGCCGCATTAATAGATGCCATTATGCTGGAAAGAAGGATAGAGTTTTTGGGCGAGGGCTTGCGCAACAACGACATCATGCGTTTGCTGCTTAATATCCCGGCAAAGGGCACCGCACCCAGCAAGACCCCGGCCGATGTGGGATATATCTGGCCGATCTCATCAGATGAATTGTCATTGAACAAGCTGATGACCGACAATTGAGTTTTCTCGTGGGCAGATAAAGAAGGGGCTGTCTCGGCAGAGGCGGCCTCTCTTGTTTTATTATGGATATTAATTATACGTTCAGGGCACAATTGCCGCTTCCGGTTTGCCCAAAAAATGCGCTCTTCGATCTTTTGTAAAAAAATTAACGAATACGCTGTTCAAACAACCAATTAGGCAGCAAATCCGTTATTTTTACTGTCTTAGTATGCTTTAATCCGGCTTTAGTAGACTTTTGTCCGGCCTTATCCGCCATCTCCATCCAATATCCTGCGCTCAACCCTTTCTATTAAAATCAAAAAAAAGATGCATTATGAGAAAACTTCTCCTTCTGTGGGTAGGGTGTTTGTTATTATCAGCCCAGCTCCTTGCCCAAGACCGGACCATTACCGGGAAAGTTACTGACGACAAGGGCTCTCCGGTTCAAAATGCTTCAGTGGTTATTAAAGGCTCCACCACCGGTACTACTACCGACGTCAATGGTGATTTTTCGCTAAGAGTTCCGGCTTCGGCCAGGGCGATAGTGATTTCATCGGTTGGTATGGCCCAGCAGGAAATAGCGCTGGGTAACCGCACTACTTTCAGCGTTACCTTGCGCGTAGACGAGCGCGATATGCAGGAAGTAGTAGTGGTAGGCTATCAACAGCGCAGAAAGCGCGATGAAGCCGGCGCCATTTCCTCTGTTCGCGGGGATGATATCGAAAACCTTCCCAACCCTTCGCTGGACAAGGCCCTGCAAGGCCGCGCCGCAGGTGTGGTGGTACAGGCCAATAACGGTATCCCCGGTGGCGCCATCAACGTAAGGATACGCGGTACAGGATCGTTCCTTGCGGGTAACCAGCCGCTGTACATCGTAGACGGTGTGCAAATGAACACCAGGGACGATGCTTCCTTTACACAATCCAACCCGCTGGCATTCCTTAACCCGAACGACATCGAATCGATAGACATTTTGAAAGATGCCGCCTCTGCTGCCATTTATGGTGCGCAGGCATCGAACGGCGTAGTGATCATCACCACTAAGAAAGGAAAGGCCGGTAAAACAAAGTTCCAGTTCAATACCTATGCAGGTATTGCACAGCCGTTGAGAATGCTCGACATTCTTAACGCCCAGGAGTATGCGCAATTGCGCGTGGAAGCTTATATGAACAGCGGTCCTACCGTTACTCCGATCGTTGCTAAAAGAAGTTTCCTGCTCAACGAGGTTCGCATTACAACACCTGCCACCATTACCGATAAGCAATTGGATTCCATCATAGCCGGCTTGCCTACTTACGACTGGCAGGATGCAGCTTTCCAGAATGGCCTTATCCAGAACTATGAATTGAGCGCCAGCGGCGGTAACGATCGTACCACCTTCAGGCTGTCTGCATCGTACAACTTGCAGGAAGCTGTGGTAACCAAGGCCGACTTCAAGCGCGGTACCGTTAAGTTCGACCTGAGCAATAAAGCAACCGACAGGTTGACCATCAATACTTCGCTTAACCTGAGCAATTTCCAACAGAATCTGCCATTTGCAGTAGAAGGCAGCTTCCTGGGAAGCCCTGCATTTGCTGCTTCCACCCAATTGCCCACCAGCCCCATTTATAATCCCGATGGCACGTTTGCCGGCATACCGCCGAACAATCTGCCCGGTATCCTTAACCAAAACGTAATAGCAGTAGCCGAGTTCAATACCGGTTACCAGCGCACCAACCAGGCCGTAGGTAACATCTCGCTTGATTACAAGCTCAGGCCCTGGCTTACCTTCCGGTCCTTCTTTGGTTTGGACTACCGCCTGGTACAGGGAAAATTGTTCCGCGACCCGCGCACACCGGATGCCTTTGTAAGAAAGGGACTCGGACAAGTGCAGAGCAACTGGAACACCAACATCCTGACCACTCAAACATTGAACTTCAACCATTCATTTGCTGAAAAGCACCGCCTCGACGGACTCGTTGGATTTGAATACCGCAGCGAGAACAACGAAGGCATCAGCGCTTCAGGCGATGGATTCCCGACATTCCAATTCACTACATTGAACACAGCAGCAAACCCTGTTGGCGTAGGTGAATTCTGGACAGGATTCCGCAGGATGGGCGTGTTCGGAACCGTGAACTATAACTTCGACAGCAGGTTCATCGTAAGCGGTATCCTCCGTTACGACGGTTCTTCACGCTTCGGTGCAGACAACCGCTTTGGCGTGTTCCCCTCTATCAAACTCGCATGGAACATCAGCAACGAACAATTCCTTGCCAACCAGAACTGGTTGAACAACCTGAAGCTCCGCTTGTCATGGGGCCGCACAGGTAACGACCAGATCGGCAACTTCGACGCGTTGGGATTGTACAGCGGTGGATTGGTGTATAACAATTCCGGTGGTATCACCTTCAGCCAGCTCGCCAACCCGAGCCTGAAGTGGGAAAAGAACCAGACTACCAACGTGGGTATAGACTTCGGTATTCTCAATAACCGCATCAATGGTTCCGTAGAGCTTTACCAGAAGCTGACCAAGGACCTGCTGTTGACACAACAGGTACAGTGGACAACTGGTTTCAGCGGTTTTACCCAGAACGTAGGTTCAATTGAAAATAAAGGCATAGAGGTTACCCTTGGCGGAACCCTGCTAAAATCACGTGCACGCGATGGCTTTAACTGGAATGTGAACTTTGTATTTGCGTATAATGATAACCGTGTTAAGTCGCTGTACAATGGCCTGCAAGAAATTCCCGGCGATCCCGCTACAAGAGTGGGCAGAAGGCTTGGCTCCATCTTCACACAGAAATATGCAGGTGTGAACCCGGCAACAGGCCGCCCCATGTGGTACGACACACTTGGAAACCTTACCTACCAGGTACAGGCCCGCGACCGCGTGTACATCGGCGACCAACAGCCCGAATACAGCGGTGGCCTCAGCAACACCTTAACGTTTAAAGGCTTTACACTGGACGTATTCTTCCAATACGAATACGGAAGGTTGGCACAAGACCAACAGGTGAACTTCCTGACCGAGAACATCTCCCGCCTGAACGCAGTGCAGGATGTGTTTGACAAACGCTGGACCACACCGGGACAATTAACTGCCTTCCCGCGCCAGAACTCAGTAGGTACTGAAGCAAAAGGTTCCGGCGCATTGTCTGGAAGCCGTACATGGTTCAAGGCAGATTACATCCGCCTGAAGAACGTTACATTGTCTTATGACGTGCCCACCAGCATCTCGGGCCGCCTGAGACTTTCCAACGCGAGGTTGTACGTACAGGCCACCAACATCTGGACACATTCCGACTGGTATGGATACGATGTTGAGTTCCTTGGATCCGGTACTGGTATCATTCCACAGAGCAAGAATGTAACTGTAGGATTACAATTAGGTTTCTAAAAATATTATGCTAAAAAAAGAATTATGAAAAGATCAATCATAAAAGGATTACTGCTGGTAGCACTGGGTGGAGGCATTTTGAGCAGTTGCAAAAAATCGCTCGAAGTGGATCCCCGCCAATCAGTAGACGCTGCTACCGCACTCACCTCACGTGATGGTATAAACGCAGCCATTAACGGCGCCTATGCGCGTTTCAAGGGCGTGCGCCTGTATGGCCGCGACCTGATTGCGCTGCCCGAGGCATTGTCCGACAATGGCTATGCCACCAATAAATCAGGCAGGCTGTTGCCCGAAGCAAACAATGCTTTCAACGCGCACTTTACCGGCGCGCTCTGGCAAACTTCCTATATCGCCATCAACGACATCAACCTCGTTTTTGACGCGATTCCCAAACTGGATATAAACCCGGCGCCTACGCCAACAGAAATAGCTTCGTGGGAAGGCCAATTGCATTTCCTGCGCGGGTTGTATCATTTTAACCTGGCGCTGGCCTTTGCATATATTCCTGGCGCCACTGTACCCGCACAGGACAGGGGCGGCGTGCCCATCATGTTAACGGGCACTACCAACATCAACGACGCACCCAACGTGCTTCCGGGCCGCGCGCCAATTGCGGATGTATACACTCAGGTTGTGAGTGACCTCACTGCCGCGCAAGACCGCCTGCCATTTACCACCGGGGCTGGCTTTATGAACACTGCCAATAAGGTAGCTGCACAGGCACTGCTTTCGAGGGTAAACCTGTACCGCAAAAACTATACAGAAGCAAAACGCTGGGCCGACTCCTGCATTACCCGCGTGGGCAGCAGGCTAACACCCGCAAGTGCTTATGTTACCAACTGGAGAATTGCAACGCACCAGGAAACACTGTTCCAGGTTTTGTATGCAACCAATTCAGAAAATACAGGTGTGAACGAATCGCTGCAAACTTCGTTTACCACGCTGGTTACACCCGGTGTGCAAACTGTAACAGGCGGCTTTGGAGACCTGGTTCCATCCATCTCCATGCTGAACGACCTGGGCATTACGCTCCAGGGCGGAAACACCGACGCCAACTTCCGGTCCGCGAATGCAGTAGTAGCCAGCCGTACAGCCGACGTGCGCAACCTGTTATATGAACCCGGCACCGCAGGCCGTGGTAAAATATACGTGGAAGCTACCAAGTACATTGGTAAAAATGGCTTCATTAACCTGGACAACGTTCCGGTGGTAAGAGTAGCAGAAGTGTACCTGAACAGGGCTGAAGCTATGGCCACTCCCGGTTCACCCGTGTTGAATGAAACAGCAGCACTGGCCGACCTGAACCTGATACTCACTAACCGGGGACTGCCCGCGGTAGCCCTGACAGGAACAGCATTGTACGAAGAGATCCTAAGGCAAAGAAGGATTGAACTGGCGTTCGAAGGACACCGTTTCTGGGATATCAAGCGATTGGGAAGGGATATAATAAAAGCGCCCCATTATACCAACGTAGCATTTACAGATGCAAGGATATTAGCGCCTATCCCTCAGCGTGAGGTAGACGGCAATCCCAACCTCAAGCAGAATTTCGGTTATTAATTTTAAAAAGAATGTTTATGAGCAAACTTAAAATATCGCTTTTCATCCTCCTTGCATCAATCAGCTTAATGGGCTGCGTGAAAAATGAAGAGGTCATTTTCACCGGCGCGGTAATTGAATTTGATGCAACCACCTGGAATGCAAACGCAGCGGGTGTAAACTATCCCATACTGACAAGGGTGCCCCCCTTCAGGAGGGCAGTAAACACCAGCGTGGACCCGGTGCTGAACAAAAACTCAGGTACTGTCAAAATACGCATAAACCTGGTTGGTCCACAAAGGACTACCGACACTGAAATAACCTACCAGGTGTTGGCAGCCAATACTACTGCTGTTGCAGGCACTCATTATACGGCATTGCCCGGCAAGGTTATCATACCTGCCAACTCGAGCTTTGGAGACATCGACCTGCAGATACTGCCTACGGCCGGCACGCCTCCACCGTCATCGGTTGACCTGGTGCTGGAGCTGACCGGTGGTACCAATGTAACCGTTAGCCCTAATTACAACAGGATCGGGTTACGTATCGCTCAGTAAGTTATGAGAACACCGGCTTGCAATAAGCCGGCAACACAACAGGCCGCGTAAGCGGCCTGTTTTATTTATATACAGCGATGGAGTAAATATTACTTAGGGAAATATTTCTCCCAGCTTTGCTTCCAGTTGCGCGCCACGCAATCCTTCCGCTATCACCGTACCATCGGGATCTACTAATACATTGTAAGGAATGCCCTGGAAATGGTACAGCTTCACCGCTTCGCTGTTCCAGAACTGCAGGTCGCTGACGTGTGTCCATGTTAATGCGTCATCCCGGATGGCCTTGAGCCAATCGGCCTTTTTACTATCGAGCGACACGCCCAGTATCGTGAAGTTTTTATCCTTGAAACGATTATATGCCTTTACAATCGCAGGGTTCTCATCGCGGCAGGGCCGGCACCAGCTCGCCCAAAAATCAACCAATACATATTTTCCCCTGAACGAGGAGAGCTTGACAGGATTGCCGTTCACATCCGGCAATTCCAGCTCCGGCGCCTCCTTGCCGGTCCAGGAACTGGCTTCACGCATGCGCTTTTCCATGTCGGCGCGTTGCGCCTGTTGCGCATCGTAATTGGTTTTGAGCTCAGCCAGCGGCTGGTATTGCGGAAAACGCTTCAGCATCTCGGCCATGTGCACTTCAAACTCAGCCTTGCTGAAGGAGCGGGAGGCAGAACCCAATGCAAACATCGCCACCGAAGGATACTGTGTTTCTTTAATAAATCTTTTAAGATAATTATTCAATTCATCCACCCGCTTGTTCTTTAACTGCGTTGCGGCCAGTTTCAAGCTGTCAGACGAACTGAACGACTTCAGGCTGTCCATTTCGTTGAATGCCTTGTCTACCTTGGTGCCGTGCTCAGTGTACGATATCACGAACGCTTTTAGCTGCGTACTGGCCTCGGAGCCTTTTACATCATAATAATTATCGCGCTTGGAAAAATCGATGTCGACCTGTACGTTACGTCCATCGTCTGCCAACAGCACAAAGTGGCCATTGTTGAATTCCAGCTTGTACAATCCCAGGCTTTTGCCTTCTCCTGCCAGCTCTATTTTTCCCTGGTCTGCCGACAGCTCGCCCGAGTCGAGCGTAATTGTATTGCTGCTGCCGAAAGGCACTTCGTACAGGTACACTTTACTTACCCTGCTTACCGGTGGGTCACCGGGTTCCGATTGCCCGATCATGGCTGCATTGCCTGCATTGGAATAACTAACGGTTACATGGAACCGGCCATCCGCGGCATCATCGCAGGCCGTGAACAAGGACAGCAACGCCAACAACACACATACATTTTTTATCATCTTGATAAGATTGGTTTATTGATTGAGTTTTTCGTTCAGCATATCATTCACCAGCTTGGGATCGGCCTTGCCTTTAGATAATTTTTTCACCTCGCCCACAAACAATCCCATCAGGCCTTTTTTGCCCTTGCGGTATTCGGAAACCTTTTCCGGCATTTTTTCAATAACGGCATCAACCCAGGCCTGCACCGCTGCCGCATCCGTAGTTTGTGCCAGGTTCAACTCCTGTATCACCTGCGCCGGTGATTTTCCATTGCTGCGCATTAACACGGGAAGCACCCGCGAAGCGGCGATGGAAAAATTGACCTTGCCTTCGTCTACCAATGCTACTAACTCCGCCAGCGACACAGGGGCTAGTGGAATGCCGGTGATCGATGAATTGTTTTCGTTGAGGTACGATCGTATCGGCCCGAGTATCCAATTGGCGGCCGCTTTATAATTTTTTGTATGACCAATTACGGATTCAAAGTAATCAGCGATTTCTTTTTCATCTGTCAACTGCCTTGCATCGTATGGAGATAATTGCAATTGGCTTACATAACGCCGGATGCGCGCCTCAGGAAGCGCCGGAATGGCGGATTGCACGTGTTGTATCCACTGTTCGGTTACCACAAAAGGCGGAATATCGGGATCAGGGAAATAACGGTAGTCATTGGCCTCTTCCTTGGTGCGCAGGGCGAAGGTGGTTCCGGGGACCGCATCGAAGCTGCGGGTTTGCTGTACGATGGTTTCACCTTTTTGCAACATCCCTATCATCCGCTGCGCTTCGTGTTCGATTGCCCTTTTTACGTTGCGGATGGAGTTGAGGTTCTTCACTTCCACTTTTGTTCCCAGCCGCGCATCGCCTTTTTTCCTTACCGATATATTGGCGTCGCAACGCATGCTGCCTTCTTCCATATTGCCATCGCAGATCTCCAGGTAGCGCAGCAATTGTCGCAATGCGGTAAGGTACGCATAAGCTTCTTCTCCGCTGCTGATGTCTGGCTCGGTCACGATTTCGATTAATGGAACACCGGCGCGGTTATAATCCACGCAGGTGGCATCATCGGCCACATCGTGCAGGCTTTTGCCCGCGTCTTCTTCCAAATGTATCCTGTTGAGGCGTATATTTTTTTGAGCGCCGTTGATTTCGATGGTAACATATCCCCCCGTGCAGATGGGTGTGGTATGTTGTGTGAGCTGGTAACCTTTGGGAAGGTCCGGATAGAAATAGTTCTTGCGCGCAAAATAATTGGTGGCTGTAATGCCGCAGTGGCAGGCCAATCCCATGCGCACGGCATATTCAACGGCCTTGCGGTTCAATACCGGCAGGGTGCCGGGATAACCGAGGGTGATGGGACTGATGTGCGTATTGGGCTCGCCTCCGTAGGCGGCACTGTCGCCGCAAAAAAGTTTGCTGTCCGTCAGTAATTGAGCATGGACCTCCAGGCCCACCACCACTTCGTATTGTTCCTGCGTTTCACTCATTCAGATGCAAAAATACCGAAAAGACCTCTGGGTTCGGGATACGTTTATACTAATGGAATTAATCCCGCAAGGGCTGGATGGCTTGACATAAAATACCTAACAGCCCAAAGATGATATGAAAATTATCCGTTTAAACCGAATACCAATAATTAACTGCCAGTTTAGCGAGAGAAGCCGCATCATGAAACGAAACCGGCAGCGCCTTAGTAACAGCCAAGCCTGCGAACTCCCTTACAAAGCAAGTATTTTCTTCAAATCCGCTTCGCTCACGGTCAGGAGGTTCACAGCAGGCAGCCTGCGCGTAAGCTCTTTCCAGTTCTTATCCTGCGCAAATACTTTTTGAAAAATCGGAATTGCTTTATCAACCTGTTTGTTATTGGCCAGGGTTACGGCAGTCCAGTATTGCATTTCCAGGTTAGCAGGCATCAGTTTCATGGCGGCGCTGTACTCCTGCATGGCGCGCTCCATGTTGTTTTGTTCGATGGCCAGGTCGCCGTTATTCATGTGCTGATAGGCCGTATGCACCGTCAATAGCCGGCGCATTTCTTTAAGAGGTTCGGGTGCATCATCAACCCTGAGATCAACAGTGCGTTCGTCCCAGGGTTTGCCATGTGAATCGCCGGGCACTACCAATATGGCCGCGGACTGCTTTCCACGGATATCGCCGCCTGCCGATTCTGCTGCTTCCAATGATAATAACACGCGCTCGGCAAGGGGCTTGCCCGCGCTTTTCTTAAATGCATCGGCCATGGCCTGGTTTACCTTATCGTTCAACATCATGTTCGATTGAACTGAAAACTGATGGCCTTGTATGTGTGCCGCGTATTGAATGCAACTTTTGCCGGTATGTGTGGCCACGCTGCCATCGCGGTCGATGATGGCCACCTGCCGCACGTCCCTTGCTTCGTCGTCTTTCAATAGTTCCGCAAGCGCCTGCTTTGCGTTCAGTCCTTTTTTCAATAGTTCCAAACCACGCAGCCCGAATGATTTATTTACGAACGATTGCGTGGCCACCGCACCTACACCGGCTTCGGCCCACGATACCGTAGTGCCTACGGAAAACCAGTGGCTTTGCACACCCACCGCCAGCTCGCCGGTATTTTCATCCCGCGCAACAATGGAGTACGTGTGCGCCAGCGGTTGCTTTGACGAATACACCTGGGCTGATAATTTCGAAACAATGCACAGGCTTAACAGAACACAGCAGAATTTAATTGACATAGCATGCATATTTAGGCACAAATTACAAAAGGGCCGCAAGTTGCGGCCCTTTGCATTTATTCAATATACACTAACACTATAGATTTGTTGTCTTCAGCTTTTTGGGTATTCTAACCTCAACGGTCTGGGACCTGCCGTCGCGGTTAAGCCTTACGCTCATAGAAGACTTATCTTTCGAAGCCCTGGCAGCGTTTGCCAATGCATCGGCACTGTTTACGTCTTTACCATCGAACTCGGTGATGATGTCGCCTGCTCTGATGCCGGCTTTATCTGCAGCGGACCCGTCATCAACATCCAATACCTTAACGCCATTGCCATCTTCTGTATCTTGTGCGCGGATGCCGAGGCGGCCGCGGCCATTATAACTGAACGTCTGTCCGAAGTTGTCGAAGTTGAAATGCTCGTTCAGGTTCTCCAGTTTGTCCAGGCCTTTTATCTCGGGTGTAGCAAAGGTCATGGCATATCCTGTTTTGCCCAGGGTAGCGGTAGTCTTTTGCTCCCTGCCATCGCGGAGATAAGTAACGGTTACTTTCTCATCGGGTTTGTGCTTGCGGATGGCGGCAGAAAGATCGTCATGATCTTCTATCCTGGTGTCGTCTACGCGGGTGATGATGTCGCCTTCTTTCAAGCCGGCTTTTTCAGCGGCGGTGTTGTCGCTTACATTGGTAATGCGGGCGCCGTCATCGTGCTTTTCAGTAGAAACGCCCAGGTAGGCTCTTTCTTCATTATCATTAAAGCTCCACGCCTGGCCCCTGAATGGTGAGGGAGAATAGACGCGTGCATTGTTCAGCGCAGAGCGGCCGCGGCGAACGATCACATCATCGTCTTTGTATTCATCTATAGGCCTGCCGTTTACGGTCACCTCGCCATCCCTTACTTCGATGGTTATCCTGGCGTCTTTATCTCCTTTTTTGATAATGACGATCTCGTCATTTTTACCCAGTTTGTTCCTGTCTTTTCCTTTATCGTCCTGGGCGAATACGGATGCGGAAAGCATTGCTGCCATAACAGCGATTCCACTTGCTTTAAGAAGGTATTTTTTCATCGCTAAAAGTTTTTGGATTTAGAAACTACGTCGTTTTTCGTAGATCAAATATAGGGGATAAATTCTGAATACGAAAAACTTCGGAAATGTTAAATTAGAAATTTTTCTTGTCCGGAATTCTTTTTGGATTGATTCTTTTTGGGGTGGCGGTACCATTTACCAGGGGTGTGGCGGCGAGGGCAATTGCCCGCACAAATTCTGTCATGGCCTTGATATTCAGGCTCTCGTATTCATCGTTTACGGAATGGTATTCATGGTCAAGCGGCGAACCCGACATAACGGTATGGGCAGGAATGCCCAGCCTGGCAAAGGGATAATTGTCTGACCTGGCAAAAAGCTGTTCTTCCTGGTAGGGGTCCTTACGAAAATAATCCGTTCCATACTTCTTCAGGTCGGTATGTGCCAGCGCTCCATTAAAGATGGTAATGAGATCGGAATATTGATGGCCCGTTATGTAAGGACGGTTCTTGCTGCGCGGCGTAGTGCGTCCCAGCATTTCTAAATTGATCACCGCGGTAAAAAAATCGGGATTGATATTGGCCACGAATTCGGAAGAGCCGATCAGCCCGATCTCTTCTGCGGAAAATGCAATGAATAAAATGGTGCGCTCATTATTTTTTAATTCGCCGTAATACTTTGCCAGGGCCAGCATGGCCGCAACGCCCGATGCATTGTCATTGGCGCCGTTGTAAATGATATCGCCGTCCGGGTCAGTGGGTTTATCGCGCGATTGGTTGTGAAGCGCGTGTTGCGTTCCGATATGGTCATAATGCGCACAAAAAATTACGATCTCTTTGTGCCTGCTTTTTCCGGGAAGCGCCGCAACGACATTGTATGAAAATTTCGCGGGGATCTCAAAGCGCGTTTCACGGATATCAAAGGACATATAATAGCCACCATTGCCAGCGAGTGGCTTTGCCCCTGCTTTCTGTAATTCACCTGCAATGAATTCCGCGGCCCGTATATTTTCCTTTGTTCCTGTCAGTCTCCCCTTCATGCTGTCGTCCGCCAACGCAGCTACGAACCGCCCGATCGATTCTTTATTGATCAGTGAATCGATCGCAAAAGCTTGCATTTGCGTTTGCGCCTGCAATGGCGTTGCTGCCAGGGAATACAGGCAAACAATCACAGCAATGGTACCAAATGTGCGCATCATTGTAATAGGCTCTTGACTTTTGCGATTACCTCGGCCAAGTTGCTGGCGTCTTGTCCACCTGCCGTGGCAAGTGTTTTTTGCCCCCCGCCTCCGCCTTTTATCAGTGGGGCAATGTGCTCTTTGATGATTTTTGGAGCCTCCAGGTTCTTTGCGGCAGCGAGGGACTCATCCAGCATGACGGCCACCTGCGGTTTACCATCAACGTTAGCCGCAAGCACCACCAGGTAATTGCTCAATTCATTTTTCAGGTCGAAGCAAAGCTTCTTTAGGGCATCGGCACTGTTCACTTCCACGATGGCCCCAAGAAAACTGGCGCCATTGAACGAAGTAGCATTTTTCACGAGTTCCGAACGCAAAACAGATAACTGCTTTGCTTCCAGCTTCTCGAGCTTCTTTTTCAGCTCAGCGTTTTCCGCTATTATATTTTCGATGGCCTTCACAGGCTCCTTGGGATTTTTCAATACCTCGCGAATGCCCTTGGCCATCGATAGTTCGGAATGGATATATTGCTCGGCTGCCGCGCCACTCACTGCTTCTACCCTGCGCACGCCGGCGGCCACCGCGGTTTCATGCGTAAGCTTAAAGAACCCTAACTCCCCTGTATTGCCCACGTGCGTGCCTCCGCAGAGCTCAATGGAATAACCGGGGTCGATGATGACCACGCGCACCACGTCGCTGTATTTTTCACCGAACAGGGCCATGGCACCGGTTGCCAGCGCTTCTTCCTTCGGCATTTGTTTGATGACAACGGGTATGTTCTCCCGGATTTTTTCGTTCACTATTTTTTCGATGGCGCCGATTTCTTCATCGGTCACTTTCGAGAAGTGCGAGAAGTCGAAGCGCAGGTATTCATCGTTTACCAGGGAACCCTTTTGCGCAACGTGCGTGCCCAAAACCTTTCGGAGCGCAGCGTGCAGCAGATGCGTGGCGGAGTGGTGTATGGCGATCTTGCCGCGGCGTTGCGCATCTACCTTAGCAGATACGTTAACGGAAAGATCGGCAGGAATTTTTTCCGCTACGTGAACAATGAGGTCGTTTTCTTTTTTGGTATCGATGATCTTTATTGGCTGCCCTTCAAAATCCAAAATGCCGGTATCACCGACCTGTCCGCCGCTTTCAGCGTAAAAAGGAGTGGCTTCCAATACGAGTTGAAAGGCTTCTTTCCCTTTTGATTTTATCTTACGGTAGCGGCTAACCGAAGTATCGGTTTGCAGTTGCTCATATCCCACGAATTGCGAAGCGGCATTTTCTTTCAGTATTACCCAATCTTCGGTATCGAGGGCGGTCGCAGCGCGGGAGCGGGCCTTTTGTTGTTGCATGGCAGATTGAAAACCGCTTTCATCCACTGTCCAGCCCTGCCCAAAATCGGAGGCAATAAGACGCGTGAGGTCAAGCGGGAAGCCGTATGTATCGAATAATTCGAATGCAAAATCTCCCGCGATGATGTTTTTTCCGGAAGGCTGATGTGAGCTAGAAGCATTCAAATAACTATTCAATTTCTCTATCCCCTTACCAAGCGTTCTCAAAAACGCTTCCTCCTCCTCCTTCACCACCCGCTTCACAAAATCCAACTGCTTATACAATTCGGGGAACACATTCTTAAACTGTTCCGCCAGCACAGGCACCAACTCATGCAACAAAGGATGCTTATAATCCAGATACGAATAATAATACCGCACCGCCCTTCTTAAAATCCTGCGGATCACGTAACCCGCCCCGGTGTTGGAGGGCAATTGCCCATCGGCAATCGTAAATGAGATCCCACGTATATGATCAGCTAACACCCGAAATGCGATGTCCGCCTTATTATCGCCACCGGTATACTGCTTGTTCGTAATTTTTTCCGTTACCCCGATAGTACCCGTGAAAATATCAGTATCATAATTGCTTTGCTTTCCCTGCAATACACGCACCAACCGCTCCAATCCCATTCCAGTATCCACGTGCTTCGCGGGCAGTTGCTCCAGCTTTCCATCCTTCATCCGGTTGAACTGGATGAAGACGTTGTTCCATATCTCTATCACCTGCGGATGGTCGTTGTTCACCAGTTCCTTTCCATCCTTCGCCTTCCTTTCCGCATCGGTACGGGTGTCTACGTGTATCTCCGTACAGGGGCCGCAAGGCCCCGTATCACCCATCTCCCAAAAATTGTCTTTCTTATTACCCAGCAAAATGCGTTCTTCCGCAATCCATTTCCTCCATTCTGCAAAGGCCTCATCATCTTTAGGCAATCCTTCCTTTGCATCGCCCTCGAATATGGTTACGTATAAACGGTCTTTCGGAATACCGTACACGCTTGTCAGCAGTTCCCAGCTCCAGGCTATGGCCTCCGTCTTGAAGTACCCGCCTGCCGGACGGGCAGGGTCCCCAAAGCTCCAGTTGCCCAGCATCTCGAACATGGTATGATGGTACGTATCTACCCCTACCTCTTCCAGGTCGTTGTGCTTACCGCTCACCCGCAGGCATTTCTGCGTATCGGCCACGCGGGAAAAAGGGGCGGCCTTATTGCCCAGGAAATAATCCTTGAACTGGTTCATGCCCGCATTGGTAAACATCAATGTAGGGTCGTCCTTTACCACAATAGGGGCGGAAGGCACGATCTCATGCCCCTTTGATCGGAAAAAATCCAAAAATTTCTGGCGTATCTCGGCACTTGTCATACAAAAACTGCGTTTAGTGTTTTCTTATCCGGTTCGGACTATATTTGCTTTGCACGCCGTAGCTTTAGCATAGGCGGGTAGGTTTGTTTATGCAAGCCCTTAGTAAAGCGAAGCTCGCCTTCGCTAAAGCTACGGCGAGCGAGGCAAAGGTACTGATTAGCTAAATCAATTATCCCTTAAGGCGGCCTTAAGGATCCAACAGCCAATGAAAAAGATCAAATATTTTTATAATCCCAATTCACTCCGCTATGAAAAGCTCGAAACGCCCCTCCGCGTTAAGCTGTTGCGGGTATTGGGGTTTATATCCGCCTCCATCGTAACCGCCCTAATCATAGTTTCCATAGCCTATCGCCTCTTTCCTTCGGCCAACGAAAAAAGACTGATGCAGGAAAACGAAGCCCTGCATGATAATTACAAATTATTGAACGAGAAAGTAAGCAAGCTGCAACAACAACTGGCAGAGCTGGAAAAGCGCGACAACGAAGTATACCGCACCATTTTCGAAGCCAATCCCTTGCCAGACAGCGCCCGCGCAAAGGAAATCGCGCAATTGCAGGAACTGCAGCAGGTATTGCAGATGAATAAATCGGACCTTACCAACTCCATCGTGCATAACATCACCAACCTGGAGGCAAGGCTAAACCGCCAGGACAAATCATACAATGAGATAGCAGGTTTCATAAAAAATAAAGAAAAGCTACTGGCTGCCACTCCTGCCATTCAGCCCGTGAGCAATAAAAACCTCAGCCGCGTGGCCTCGGGCTTCGGTTACCGCATCGATCCCGTGTACAAAACAGTAAAGTTTCATGGAGGGCTCGATTTTGCAGCTCCCCAGGGCACACCCATTTATGCAACGGCGGCTGGCGTTATCAGGATCGCGGGTAACCTTGGAAATGGATATGGCAACCATGTGGTCATCAACCACGGATATGGTTACGAAACCCTGTACGGCCACATGTTCCGCATTAATGTGCGCACCGGTAAACAAGTAAAGCGCGGCGAAATAATAGGCTACGTAGGCAGCACCGGTAAATCCACCGGGCCGCACGTGCATTACGAAGTGCACAAGAACGGACGCCCATTGGACCCCGTATATTTCTTCTATAACGACCTCACGCCCGAACAATTCGATCGCATGCTGAAGATGGCCGCTCAAAGTAACCAGAGCCTCGACTAAAAATGTGGATTTTTAAATGGGAGATTTCAGGCGCATTCAGCCAGCATTGGCAGATTGAATCCGTATCTTTATAAAGCTAATGCCCGCAGATGAAAAGCTTCTCCCAGATCACGTTCGATTTTACCGATGCGCCTGCGCCGGAAGAACAAGGTGTAAAGATCCGTGTCAAATCCATTAAGCAGCCCATTGAACAACCATCCGCTCCCGCAGCGGCCCCATCCAAAAAAGCAAAACGGGGCAGAAGGCCTTTGAAGGAACTGGAGCAGGAAGCAGAGAACATCCGCATTCCCGAAGACGAGGTGTTGTTTCAAAAACAATATTACAGCATCGGCGAAGTGGCAGAGATGTTCCGCGTGAATACCTCGCTCATCCGCACCTGGGAAAATGAATTCGATATTATAGAACCGCGCAAGAACCGCAAGGGCGACAGGCATTTCAGGCCCATCGATATAAAGAACCTTGTATTGATCCACCACCTCATCCGGCAGCGCAAATACACACTGGAAGGCGCCAAGGACTATATCAAAAAAAATAAATCCGCGGCTGAGCGGTTTGTAATGATCCAGTCCCTGCAAAAAATAAAGGGGTTTCTGCTCGAGATTAAGGCAAATCTTTAGTGATAGGCAATGTGTTTGAAGAATTTCTTTGGGGCACACTGGTTTCAAAGGACTTGCTGCGGAGCAGATGTGCAAATGGAAAGTTAATTCCTTTGCATGGGGTGGCTTTACATTCAGATCTGCTCATCAGCGCGCCTGCACATCGGCACATTTTCGGTACCTTGCCGTTCCGAAAATTTGCTCACTATGAAACGAATTACATTTCTCTTATCCTTTGTATTAACGGGTATGATCGCATTCAGCCAGTCGCAGTACGAAGTCACCATCGAAGGCCCGGACAAAATACTCACTGGCGTGCTCACCCGCGAGCTGGTGCAGAAAGACTCAGGCTTTAAATGGTTCACACAAAACCTGCAAGGCTACGTACCCAATGCGGAAGCTGTAATTGCACTGAAGGCTAAATCGCGCAATCTGCATTTCATTGTTTTTGGCGGCACGTGGTGCGATGATACCAGGATCATTCTGCCCCGCTTCTATGCGCTGGCCGATGCCGCTTCCATTCCCGCATCCAGCATATCGTTGATCGGCGTTAACCGCAACAAGAAAACATTGGGATATCTTTCGGAATCGCTGAACGTAACCAATGTTCCTACCATCATCGTGCTCGAAAATGGAAAAGAAATCGGCCGCGTAGTGGAGTACGGTAAAACCGGTATGTGGGATAAGGAAGTGGGTGAGTTGGCGAAGTAATTATTAATTATTTATTATTCATTATTGAGATGCCACCCAGTAATTAATAATTAATAATGAATAATCTCAGACCTTATCGGTTAACGTAATCTCCGTTTCCCTCGACGAAAGCCTGATCTTCATTTGTTCCAGCGTTTGAATAATGGATAAATTGATATCCTGCTTTATCGCATTGAACTCTTCCTGCGAAATAGCTGCTATTAAAAACTCTACCTGCACTACAAAAGCGTCTTTGGTAATGTCGTTGAACACCACGTTGAAGTTTTCCACCTCTCTACGGCCTTGTAATATTTTTTCTACCCTTAATAAAAATGAATGCAGGTCTGCATGAGATGTTTGCGATCTTAGCTCCAGGTTCAGCAATGCGCGGCGGTGCGTACGTAAAGTAAGATTGTCCAGCACGCTATCTACCATTTGCTTATTAGGCACCGTAACCCAGGTTTTCTCCGCGGTGCGTAACCGCGTGCTGCGTAACCCGATCCGCTCCACTGTGCCGGTAATGTTTTGCACCTTTACCGAATCACCTACCGTAAAGGGCTTATCAAAGAATATAATGAAAGAGGCGATCAGGTTTTCCAGGCTTTCCCTGGTGGCCAGCGCAATGGCCGCCGTTGCAATGCTAAGTCCCGTAAGCAAACTCCCGATCTGGAAATCGAATGCGAATTTCAACACCAGCAATAATCCGATGATGACGATCACCACCTTGAAAAAATCCTTGAAAAAGACAATAAGCTGGTTATCGGTTTGCTCCGGCGTAAGGTTGGCCTTCTGTTCCAGTATCATCGCTATAAAATCGATAATGCGCAACAGCAACCAGATAAATGCCACCAGCAAAATGATGATGGAAACAGCTTCGATAATAGAATGAAAAGGTATCCTGTAAATGGTGAAATCCAATACCGAGGGATACCTGAGCTTTTCGAGCGCCACCATGGTCACCAATATCATCAGGAATATTTCCAGCGGTACTACCACCAGGTTGAGAAAGGGCTTTTTATCAACGCCCTTCGCTATGCGTTTTACCACGGCAAATAACAGCCCCGCGAGGTATTTTGAAAAAAAGCGCTTGAACAGCAGCACAAACAGGATAATACCTATTACTATCAGGTACATCCGAATGGGATTATCAAATGCCAATCGATCTAAGAAATCATTCATGCTTCGGCAAATAGAATGCAGCAAATGTACAATGAAGTGAAGCTACTTTACGGCACTGCGTAAATTTCCAGCAGCCCGTTGTGCAGCACAAATATTTTACGGGGAGTGATGAGAATGCGCGATGCGCCTTTCCAGGCCGCCGGCATGGGCGCCTCTTTCAGGTTAAGCGTGCCCACATCGTACCTGAGCAATTGATTGTTGTTCCGGCCAAAAACGGAATTTTCCAGCACAGCCACGTCACGCCAGCCTATCAAACGCACCCGGTTCTTTAATGCGCCATAATAATCGAACATATATATGCCCTTGGCGCTATCGTACAGGTATACCAACCTGTCCTGGTCTATCAATTGGTCTGGTGAGGGAAGCGAATCGAATAGCAGGCGCAGGTCGTTGGTCTGGTCGATGATGCGGCCTTCCTCGCTGATCTTTTTCAACCTTCCATCCTGCTCGTCGAATATCCAGATATTGCTATCGTATGCCAGTCCAACCGCTTTTACCTGGAAAATGTTCAACCGTCGCAGGTCGATGGTATTGCGTACGTTCAGCAGCCTGTCCAGCGTAACCACCGTTCCGAAATCTTTATAATACAATAATATTTTCAGGGGATTGGTAACGTCCATGGAATAGACCTGCCCATAGCGACGCGTGGCATTGAACACCGCAATAGAATCGCCCCTTGGACCTATTTTTTTAATTTGGTCGGTCTTGTACAGCAGATAAAGGTTGCCGAGGTTGTCCACGGTAAAATCGACAATACCCCCCTCGTATTTTTTTTCAAGCGGGAATGAGCCCTGCTGCCCGATGCAATGGGCAGCGCAGGAAAGCAGGAATGTTATCAGGAGGGTCCTTATCATATTACATCCGTACGATGCTAGATTCATTTTCGGGGAATTGAGTTGTCAGCCGCAATTCATTACCATCGTACACCGCGTAGGTATAATAACGTATCCAATCCCCCAGGTTGATATACCGGCTACCCCTTTGCAGGGTAAAATCGATGGGCAGGTGCCGGTGCCCGAAAATAAAATAATCGAAATGCTGTTGTTTCAATACTTGGCGGCAATAGGTGATCAGCCATTCCTTGTCCTCGCCCAGGAACACTTCTTCGTGCTTGCCCGTGGCTTCGCGGCTGCGGCGGCTTAAATAATTGGCCAGCCCCATGCCGATATAAGGCGGAAAAATGCCGAACAACCACTTGCTGATGGGACTGCGAAACAATTTTTTCAGGGCTTTATAACCATGATCGCCCGGGCCCAGCCCATCGCCATGACCGATCAGGAATTTCTTATTATTAAAAACAAATGGCTCCGGCTTAAAATAAACCGGTATGTTCAATTCCCGCTGGAAATAATTCTTCATCCACATATCGTGGTTGCCCACAAAAAAGTACAACGGCAAGCCTTTGTCGGTAAGGGTAGCCAGCGCACCCAGTAACCGGACGTAGCCTTTTGGAACAACTCTCTTGTATTCGTACCAAAAGTCGAACATATCGCCTACCAGGAAAATATGCGCGGCATCGTGTTGGATGGAGTATAAAAAATCAACAATTGTTTTTTCCCGTTTAAGGCTCGAGGCAGCGTCCGGTGCGCCTAAATGAAAATCGGAGAGAAAATAGATTTTTTTGCCGACGGGAAGTTGCATTGGTTAAAAATACCGATTTGTCAAGTATCTACTAAAAAACAATACACTTCTTTTGGCCCGTGCACGCCTACCACCAGTGTTTTTTCAATATCCGCCGTGCGGCTGGGGCCTGTTGCAAAGCTGATGAATGACGGCAGCTTGTCGCCATATTTTTCCTTCAGCAGTTGCAATGCATCCTTTACATCGTAAACCAACTGCCTTGTATATGCGATGCAAATGTGCACCGGCGCATACACGCTTACGGTGCGTCCGCTTTCCTGCGCAGCGCTTAACACGATGCTGCCCGTTCTGGCCACCAATGCCTCACAGGTAGTAAGCGCTACATCGCATTCACCCAATGGAGACACGCAAAAATTATCGAACAGGTTTTCGACCAGCACACTCCTCAATGCCGTCTCATTGCAAAATACTTTGGTCCATTTTTCATGGGCCACCAGGTTATTTAAATGAGAAGCCAACTCCTGATGATTGATGCAATACACGAACTTGCCACCCAGCTTTGAAAAGTGCTGAGCAAATTCAACTTCCGGTTCTGGACTGGATGGTTGGAAAATGGGCGTATTGCCTTCTGCCTGGGGAAATGGCAAAGGCGTTGATTCACTCAACGCCTGCCGTATTTTTTTAAGTATGTTTTCCTTGGAGGGAGATACGTTCATATTAAGTCATTGGTCATCGCGTCATTAAGTCAATGGTTTTTACCGAATGACCCATTGGCTCAATGACCTAATGACTATTTATACCGGTTTCACCTGCTCATCCGGTGCGGGATGCAAGGTGCCTGAACCATTGTCTAACGGGTGCGGGTGCGGCGTATCGTGCACAACGTCTGCAGGTTTCTTTTCTTCGTATGGACGTTTGCCGATCAGCCGCTCCACATCGCTCTGGAACAAAACCTCTTTATCCAGCAGGGCTTCGGCCAGCTTCTCCACTTTATCTTTCTTTTCCATCAGCAACTGCTTGGTGCGCTGGAATGCAGCATCGATCAGCTTACGCACTTCTTCATCGATCATCTTGGAGGTTTCCTCTGAATATGGCTTGGTGAACGATTGCTCTGCCGAAGGATCGTAAAAGCTTACGTTGCCTACTTTTTCGTTCATACCGTACACGGTTACCATCGCATAGGCCATGCGCGTGATCTGCTGCAGGTCGTTTTGCGCACCGGTAGATATTTTCTTGAAGAAAATATCCTCGCTGGCCCTTCCACCCAATGTCATACAGATCTGGTCGAACAGTTGGTCCGTATTATACAGGTACTGCTCTTTCGGTGTGTATTGCGCATAACCGAGGGCTGCAACACCGCGCGGAACGATGGTTACTTTCAGCAAGGGATATGCATGCTCCAGGTACCATCCGCATATTGCGTGGCCGGCTTCATGGTAAGCAATGATGCGTTTTTCATCTGGTGAAATGATCTTGCTTTTCTTTTCCAATCCACCGATGACCCTGTCGATAGCGTCCTGGAAGTCTTCCATTTCAACACCCGCCTTACCCTTTCTTGCGGCAATCAGGGCGGCCTCGTTACAAACGTTGGCAATATCTGCTCCGGCAAAGCCGGGTGTTTGCTCGGCGAGCTTATGAATGTCTACTCTATCTGATATTTTGATGGGTTTCAGGTGCACTTTGAAGATCGCTTCCCGGCCCTTCATATCAGGCTTATCTATGGATATCTGCCGGTCGAAGCGGCCTGGGCGCAGCAGCGCGGTATCCAATACGTCGGGCCTGTTGGTGGCGGCCAGTACAATGATGCCACTTTCGCCGCTGAACCCGTCCATTTCCACCAGCAATTGGTTGAGGGTGCTTTCTCGCTCATCGTTGCTCATGATCGCATTCTTACCGCGGGCACGGCCGATAGCATCGATCTCATCAATAAAAATGATACAGGGTGCTTTTTCACGGGCCTGCTTAAACAGGTCGCGAACGCGGCTGGCGCCCACACCCACGAACAGTTCCACGAAATCGGAACCGCTCATGCTGAAGAAGGGTACCTGCGCCTCTCCGGCCATTGCCTTGGCCAGCAGGGTCTTACCTGTTCCGGGAGGACCTACCAGCAAGGCGCCTTTGGGTATTTTACCACCGAGCGCTGTATATTTTTTGGGATTTTTCAGGAAGTCTACAATCTCCATTACTTCCACCTTGGCTTCGTCCAAACCGGCAACGTCGTTAAAGGTGATGTTCACCTTGGTACCCTTATCGAACAGGGTAGCCCTTGATTTGCCGATGTTGAAGATGCCGCCGGGGCCGCCGCTTCCGCCTGCGCCACCGCCCATTTTACGCATGAGCATGATCCAGATAAGGACTATGATCAGCAGGGGCAGCAGGAAATTGAGGACCGGGGCAAACCATTCGCCCTCGTTGTCGACAAATTTTTCAACCTGCGGCACCAGGGGATTGGCGTCGTAAAAGCGTTGCAGCTCATCGTTGAACACTTCCGGTTTTTCGATATTAAACTGGAAATGAGGGCCGTCCTTTGCAACCGAGGGCCAGCCTTTCGAAAGCTTGTCGCGGTACTCGGGCTTATTGACGGCTCCGGGCTTGAGGGTTACCCTTACGATATTCTTGTTGTTGATAACTGTAATCTTCTCAACGTCCTGGCTCGTCAGCATTTCCCGGAATTCCTTGAAGGAAATTTTCTTGGCGTCTGATGAAAAAGGACTGAATATATTGATGCTGACCAATATGGCAGCAATAATTCCCCATACCCAATATATGTTGAACCGGGGTCCGCGGCGGCCTGGTTCGGTATCGTCTCCCCTTTCTCTTTTGCGATAGCGGGAAAAATTATCATTCTGTTTCAGATCATCCTGTGGCATTTGTACTTGTCTCCTAGGATTTATGTAAATAATAAAATCTACGTCAAAAAGTTCATTCCAAGTTCTATTCGTGTTCTTCCTGCGGGGCATCGCTCCACATTTCCTCCAACTTGTAGAACTTCCTGGGTTCGGGAAGCATGATGTGTACTACAATGTTCACATAATCTATTAGTACCCACTGCAGGGCTTGCGTGCCTTCATGCTTATAAGGCCGCTCTTCGCATACCTTCCCCACGTGTTCCTGAACAAAATCGGCGATGGCCTTTACCTGCGTATTACTTCCGGCTCCACAGATTATAAAAAAATCAGCTACGGCTTCGGGTATCTTACGCAAGTCCAGGGACACTATATCTTTACCTTTTTTCTCCTGGATGGCGTGGATAATTGCTTTGAAAATCTTTGAATTCTTCGTTAACCTTCCTGCACCTGAACGTTTACGGGTAGCTAACATGGTCAATTGTTCCAATAATCAATGCTTTTTTTAGTGATTAATTAAATCTTGTGAATGCAGATAGGTTGGTGGCGGGTTGTTGTTATTGTCATTTTTGGTTAGGACTATCTTTGTCAAAAATAGTAATCTTTTGTCACATCCCTCCTATAACGGTCGCATAGGCGAGCCGTTTATAGAATTATTCACTATTGACAGCACCAACAACTATGCCATGGCCCGCGCCCATGAAGGTTTGGCAAAGCACGGGGCCACCTGGTTTGCCCACCACCAAACAGCCGGCAAGGGACAACGCAATAAAAGCTGGGCCACGGAAGCCGGACAAAACATAACCATGAGCTGCGTTATGGAACCCGGGGGACCCAACATTACCCGGCCCTTTTTGCTGGTGGCCGCCACGGCCCTGGCCTGTTACGATTTTTTTAACGATTACTGCAAAGGTGATGTGAGCATTAAATGGCCAAATGATATTTACTGGCGTGACAGAAAGGCAGGGGGAATATTAATTGAAAATATATACCGGGCTAATGAATGGCAATTTGCTGTGGCGGGCATGGGTTTGAACATTAACCAGGAAAGCTTTCCTGCGCACCTGCCCAACCCCGTTTCATTAAAGCAGGTAACCGGGCGGCATTACGAACTGATTGCATTGGCCAAAGAGCTTTGTGAGCGGCTGACCCACCGTTATGCGCAGTTTGCATCAAACAACCCGGTATTGATGGAAGACTACAACCATGTACTGTATAAACTGGATGAAACGGTGCGGCTGAAAAAAGACAACATCGTTTTTCAAACCACCATACAGGGCGTTACCGCGCTTGGACAATTGATAACGCAGGATGCGATAGAGCGGCAATTTGAGTTTGGAGAAGTGGAATGGTTGCTGTGAGCTATTGCGACTCTGCCCGCCGCGCTTCTACCTCGTATTTGTTCATGTAATAACCTTTGCGCATGCTCTCCCACAGGTATAATACCAAAAACCTGATAAAGCCGTAGCGGCGGAATTGCCGCACATGGCAAAGCTCGTGCTTTACCCAGCGGGTATTGGCCAGGAATTCATCTTTGGTGGCATTGTGCAGGTGAATGGTGCTGCCCATTACAATGGCCAGGCGTTTGTAAGATAATTTCCATGCAGCTATGCGTGCAATCCAGGAGCGTTCTTTGATACGGTAATCCACTCTGCAATTGATTATTGATTATTGATTATTCCTATTCCCTCAGTCACCAATAATCAATAATAAATAATCAGTAATTAATAACCAACCGTGGTTATACTTATTCTGTGGGTTTTACCTTGGGTTTTTTGATAACGAACATGCGGGAGAGGTTAAATCCAAACCGCACATCGCCCCACCTATCGACCGTGTTGGTAATAAACGCTTTTTCATTCATGCCTTCCGCATTGCTGAAGTGCAGTTGAAATACGTGCCCTCCTGTTTCGATGTCAACGCCCAATGACAGGGGACTATGGTAAATGTCCTTATCGAGCCCGGAAATGATATAATGGTAATCAGCTACCAGCGCAATCCTGCGGCTAAGCTTCAACCTGCTGCCGATGCCAAGTGCAAATGCATCGTTTTCATCATTGGCAAGGGGCACCAGGTTGCGGTGCACCATGGTAGGACTTAATTGCAGGCTGAAGGCCTCGCTGAACTTACGGCCAACGATCAACTGATGGTAAAAGCCCAGGCGCGAGGAGAATTTATTGTCGCGGTTAGGATCGGTCCAGGGCAGCGTATTTACGGTAATGCCGTTTACCAGCACCAATGAAACCGGCGAGGAACGCGGCCCGGTCGATTGGCGGATGAGGCGCCATTTAACGAAGCCATCCAGCTCTTTATCCAACGTGCTGCGGCCCACGCCAACGGTGAGGTTGGTGCTCAATCCAAAATCGAACCCCATGCGCATGCTGGCCTGGTCTAACCCGAAAAAATTCTTGGCCCCGCTATTTATCAAACCAAAGCGGTGAAGGATACGAAAATCCATATTGCCCTTGGCTATCATTTCCATCGAATGGCCATTGATAACACGCGATGATTTGAAGGCATTGTTTACGTATTCTTTCTTAGCCGTTGTATCATCGTTTACCAATTTCAACAGGTCCTCGTCTTGCGCGTGTACAGCAACAGCGGCCATTACCATGTAAAGAGCCAGTGCGAATTTTTTCATTTGTTGGTTCGTTTAATCTTGTTACCCTTTACTTCAGGGGTTCCAGCGTGCAATTTACCGACACCCTGATAGTATTGGATATATTTTGCAGCTTATCGTTCTTTATTTTGTAATCAGCCAGCGCTACGTTGAAGTCTGATTCTGCCTGAACCTTGCCGCCTTTAATGGTAACCTTCCCGTCTGTTTCAACATCTTTTGTTTCGCCATGAACGGTAAGCTTGCCTTTGACCTTTACATTGTAGCTGCCTTCTTTTGTATAATCCACATCGCCATTGTTCACGATCTGCCCTTTGAATTCAGCCTTGGGAAATTTGGTTGACTCCATGTAGTTTTCGTTGAAGTGCTCCTGCATGAGGGCCTTATCGAACTCAAATCCCTTTACAGGAACAGAGAACTGCAGCGCGCCGCTTTTTGTATCCAGCACGGCGGTGACTGACCTGTTATGCGCTTCTATATTTTCCAGGGTTGCTTTTGAAAAGAAGGACACTTTTCCTGTTTTGGTAAAATACCTGTCCTGAGCAAATACACCAAGGGTAGCCACAAGACCTAACGCGAGCATGATACTTTTCTTCATAGTTTATTTTTTTACGTACAGATTTGAGCTATAGTTGTTATTGTTTGTTGTTAATTTTTTACGATGACACAGCGGTTCATCTTTACATCGGAGCCAAGGCCCATATCATCCTTATTAAAATCGATATAAATACCCTTTATATTTACAGATTGGCCCCTGGTTAATGAGGTTGCATTGTGAGCGTGCACACTGTCCATGGAACAACGCACCGACGACATGTCTGCCGTGTCGCCCAGCACTACTGTATACTTTCCTTCTTCATCTTTTTCAACCTGCTTTACCAGGCCTTGTACCGACACCACTTTGCCGAGGTATTTTGCATTGGCCGAGGTATCGTTGGCGATAAATTCGTTTATCCATGCCGCCGCCTGCACGGTATGTTCGGCCTTAACGTTGGTAAGGTCTTTGTTTTTGCGGTTGAATTCTTTCCACGCGTATACGCCCGCAGCTGCCGCCACGAGTATAACGGCCAGTATTATGCGCCCTTTTTTGCTCATGCTTTTAAAGATTGCTTGTTACGTTAGTTGTTAGGGGCACCGGCTTCTACCCAGCACACTATGCTTTGCAGTTCCGTTGGGGTAAGCGAACCTGTTTGTGGCATAAGGCCGGTTTGTACCTGTAATTTGATGGTGCTGGCCTTTGCTTTTATAAGGTCGTAACTGGTTAATGCGCCACCTACGTTGGTGCTGCCTGCCGCATGGCAGGAAGAAGAGAATGCGCATTTTGATTGTATGATTGGATTGACCTGGCTGAACTTATTGGCTGCACCGTTGCAGTTGGAACCGCCGGGATACAGCAACTCTTCCTTGTCATAATAACATCCGAACGAACCAAGCAGGGCAACAACAGCCAGGCAAAAGAAAATTGTTTTTTTGATCATACGTTTTAATTATTAGGCGCTCCGTTCCTGATCCAGATACCGAACTTGTCGATATTACAATCAGACAATTTATTTCCTCCGAGCGGCATGGGCCTGGGGCCTGTGTGATTGATGGCGGCCCAAAGCTTGCCATTGTCTATCTGTGTTTTTACGCCTGCATAGGTGCTGAAGCTAATACCCCCCGATGCATTGGTTCCGCTATGGCACCCCATGCAATAGGTTTGCAATATTGGCTGTATGGTAGTTGCGAACCGCACGTTGCTGGTATCGCAGCCAGAGGTACATGAATTATCCTTTGCTCCCTGCCTTATCCATTTTTCTATCAGTGCAATCTGCTGCGAGGTTAGGGGGGCGCGGGGTGGGCGCGGCATGCGGTCGTCCGGGTCGTTCTCGGTAATCACTTCGTACAGCTCACTGTCCCTGGGACGGCCGGGCTTTACCACTTTCATTACGTTCTGGTAATTGGTAAACACGTACCCCTCCTGGTGCGAAGTGGCATCGTGGCAACCGGGCACAGCGCAATTGGACACCAAGATAGGCAATATGGCCTGTTGAAAATAGACCGTATCAGGGCTGCAGGTGACCTGGGGAGTGGTATCGGTACCACCTCCGCCACCATTGCCGCCCCCACCGGTACCGGGCTGGGTAACTTCGTGCTTGCAGGCATTCAAAGATCCAAGCAATGCTATTATGCCGAGGGTAGCTAACCATTTTTTCATGTGCATTTGTAATCGCAGCAAGAAAAAAAGTAACCACGACCGGGAAATTTTCTTAAAAATCGCCCGCCGGCAAATTGATTTTCCTGACCATACGTAAAAAACAAAACTTCAGTTGCTTAAAAAGGCCTGCCTTTGAAAAGGCAGGCCAACACATCCTAAAACCATAAGTATCCCCTAAAAAACTATTGTATCCTGCTGGAAGTGATGCTGATATCAGCATACTGCCAGGCGGTGTTGAAGCGCTTTTGAACGGCTTCGGCCTCGGCCGTTTTTTGTTGACCGATCAGGCTGTTGTACAGTCCCATGAGGGCCCAACCATTCTCGGGGTAAGTGCGCAGGTCCTGCTCATACACCTGTTGTGCTTCTGCAAACCTGCCGGCCTTTACCAGCACATGGCCGAGTGAATGCCTTACCGAGAAAAACCAATCGGGCGGCTCCTGGTAAGTGAGTTTGTCCTCGATATATACGGCTTCTTTGAGTAAAGAGATTGATTGGCCATACTGTTGCCGGGCCGCGGCTATTTCCGCTGTTAATATTTTATAGGCTATTTGTACCAGGTCGGCCGCGCTGTTGATGTCCCAAATGAGCATGGTCTTTAAAGATTCATCGGCCGCAATCGGCTTAATGCCTTCCAACTCCTTTGCAGCCGCTTGCAGGTTGCCTTTCGCAACCTGGGCCATACCCCTTGCATAATGCCATACGGCCCTGGGATATCTGAGGGACTCGCCGGGCATGGGCAAGGCCATGATATCATCCCATTTGCCCATGTGCACCATTACATAATATGGAATGGAATAAAAATGCTGTACGCTGATGTTTTCGTGCAGGTACCTCCTGTCGGCTTTGGCGGATACGCGCCAGGCCGCTTCGATAGCTTTTTTACTATTGCCTTCGAAAAAGGCGCAGGCGGCCAGGAAGTGAATGTTGTGCGGGTAGTACATCATGGGATAGGCGCCTTGCACCTTGCACTGTACAACGTAGTTGCTGTCTGCCGACTCTGCCCGTTCCGTAGTTACCACGCCGCGGTGGTAATGGCCGGTGCGTATGTATATGTGCGCGGGCATGTGTACAAGGTGGCCTGCAGCTGGCATCAGGTGTTCCAGCCTGCGGGCGGAGGCAAGGCCTTTTTGCGGATGAGCTGAGGCCTCAACCGCATGAATATAAGCGTGATTGGCGCCGGGATGTTCAGGAAATTTCCTGAGCAATGCTTCCAACGTGTGCACAATTTCGGTTGTCCATGGCTGTGGAGTGCCGTCCTTTAACCAAAGGTTCCAGGGGTGTTCGTTCATAAGCGCGTCTGCGTACAACGTCCCGATCTCGGGATCGTTGGGAAAGGCCAGGTATGCTTCCTTCATTGCAGCGGAGTAGGCTGCGTTGTAAGGTGACATGTCTTGCACCGGCTCCCTCGGGAAACGCTTTGACAATGCGCGTATCAAAGCCTTTTCCCTCGGAGAAGCCTTGGCGCTATGTAGAAGAGCCTTGTCCATAGCTTCGTTGATATCTGCCAGGCTGCTGGGGTTAAGTGCCGCGTTGTAGTTAGGCGCGAGTACCATACCCAGTCCCCAATATGCCATGGCGCAGGTTGAATCAGCTTTTATAGATGCTTTGAATGAGCGCCCTGCTTCGCCATGGTTAAAACCATACAGGAGCTTTAGTCCCTGGTTGAAATATTGTTGCGCTTTAGGTGAATTAGTGGTAACCGTGTAATGCAGGTTGCCGAGGCCTTTGAACAGGGGCGCATTGCCTTCATTCATTTTATTTGGGTCGAACGAAGGCGCGCAAAATACCGGCGGCCGGCTCTTGAAATAATCTTCGTGGGTCCTTGCTGGTTTTTTGGATTGCAGGGAGCCCAGCACGCCTGCAAGGAGCAAGGCAGCTAAAAGCAAATACAGTTTCATGGCTGAAAGAATTGAAATATGAAACTGCAAATGTGCGGGTTGACGGGGCGGGTTACAATCCCCATAAGAAATTGAGTAAGTCACCGAATGTGGGGATGGGGATGTTTTTATAAAAAGCAGGAACAGACAACATACCTGAGATATATTTGTTCAGTGTTCACGGAATCTATTTCCCGGAACCTCAACGAATATGAACCTGCCTGCACTTCGCGTTATTTTACTGTGGTTGCTCCTGCCCAATGCCGGATGGGCTTTCGCTCCTTCGTCGAACATAGAACGTCTCGAAATAGAAGGCCGGACGGTTTTGTTGTATGTGCCTGCCGGGTATAAACCTCAAAACAAATACCCGTTGCTGATAGTAAACGATGGCCAAACCTGTTTCGGCCCGGGATATCAAAGCCTGGAGCTGGACAAGCTGGTGGACAGCCTGATTGCTGCTAAAGCAGTTTCACCCTTTTTTATTGCGGCGGTATACAGCAACGAACAAAGGATGGATGATTATATCCCTTACCAGGACTCGAGCATTTTTAATGATTTTGGGTATTATCAGCCAAGGGCAAATGATTATACAACGTTTTTGTTGAGATCCGTTATTCCCGCTGTTGCCGGCAAATATTCATTGGATGGCAAAACGGGCATTGCAGGTTTTTCATTCGGTGGATTGCATGCTGCCTGGGCTGCTTTACATTACCCGCAGTCGTTTTCCTTTGCTGCCGCATTTTCACCATCTATGTGGGTGGCGGATTACAAGATATTTACCGAGGCAAACATCGCACAGGCGCAGCAGACCTACTACCTGGACATCGGGACCGCGGAATGGAATTATTACATCCCCTTTATTAAGAATTCTAATCTCACTCTTGGGAAAAATATTTTTTATTACGAAGTAAAAGATGCCGCGCATTCCATTTATTATGTAAAACAAAGGGCAGTGAATGCCTTATATCTCTTTGCCGGCAAAATGGAAAACAAGCGATATACCTTGGATATAGAAACGGAGGTGATTAAAAGCCAGGCGCAGCCGGGAAGATACTATTTACGGTTGAATCCTGTGGCTGATTACGGCAATGGGCTGCGTTTCTCGCTTACGTTCAGTGCAAGCTTTAGTGTAAATGATGAGGAGATAGGAACTGTGAATAGCGATGGGAGCTTTGTTTTTAAAAAGCCGGGCACTATGGTAGTGACCGTGGGATATAATGGAAAAGAGAAAAAGGTAAGGTTGCGGCATGAAGATATCGAGCGGATGAAGCGGTGAGGTTTTTTAAAAAAATCGAGAACAAAGTTTTCTATTAGAAAACTTTTGGCACCTTTGAATTGTGTTCAATATCATTACCAGAAAAACACTGCTTGAGTACTGCAGCAAATATGCCGGCGCTGCCATGGCCTTACAGGAATGGTATTATGAATTGGTGAAATGTGATGCGAGGAACTTTAATGAGTTAAAAAAGGTATATCCGAATGCAAACCTGGTTGGTGATGATAGAGTGGTGTTTAACATATTGGGCAACAAATACCGATTGGTAGTTAGAATAGTATTTGATTTTAAGGTCATCCAGGTAAAATGGTTCGGCACTCATGCCGAATATGACAGAATAGATGTAGTTACTGTACGTCCTAAAAAAAAGTAATGGAGCTGAAAATAATAAAAACGAAAAAACAGTATCAACAATACCTTGACTGGGTAGATAGGGCTTTTGATAAAAAGGTCAGGCCTAGTTCTCCGGAAGGGGAAAAAGTTCAGGTCGCCTTGTTATTGATCAAGCAATACGAGGATAAGCATTATCCTATTCCTACCCCCGACCCTATCGAAGCTATAAAATTAAAAATGCAGGAAAGAGGTTTAAGAAATAAAGACCTGGTGGGAATTATCGGCACTAAAGGATACATCTCTGCTCTATTAAATAAACGGAAGCCACTTACTTTAGAGTTGGCAAAATTATTTCACAAGAAATTGGACATTCCCGCAGATGTTCTTTTGTCTTAACAACTTTTACAGCTTCTTTGAAAAATGGAACGAAGCCAGGTTGAACCCCTGATTAAGGTAAAGCCGGTGGGCATCGTTTCGTTGAAAACCTGAATCCAGCGTTACAGTGGCCAGGTTGTTGGCCCGCGCAATATCATCTACAAAGTTCAGCAAGGCAGTGCCATAACCTTTGCCGCGGGTTCCGGGCAATGAGCAAAGGTCATCGATATAAATATGCTTGCCGTTGAACAGGAACTGCAGGAACCTGAAGCCGATAAATGCAACGGCCCTGCCATTCTCCTCTATATAATGTAAACGGTATCCTTCTGCGAACATAGACAGCAGCATGTCCTCCAGGTCGGCATCTGCCAAATGAGGGCGGAGGCATACGATCACGTCCCGGCATTTTTGAATGTCTTCTATTCCTGTGGCTTGTTGAATGTTCATGCGTGAAGTTTGAAAACCGTGCAAGCTACGTAGTCTTTTTCAAACAGATTTAAATCCTGATAGGCCTCGAATAGTTCCCAGGCCCTTAAAAAAAATTTATGCTTAAAATTCACACGGGGCACTTTTTCTTGTCAAACAGGTATCATCAACATTCTATCATATGGCACCAATTAAAAATCACGATGTACAGAGTGTAAGCATTCAGGCATCGACAGAAAAAGTGTTCAACTACATTGCTGACCCCGCAAACCTCCCTAAATGGACAGGCGCGTTTAAACAGGCAGATACAAGATCCGCCGTACTGGTAACGCCCGCAGGGGAATTAAAAATCGCCTTAAAGACAGTAGCAAATAAGGATACCGGTTCCATCGATTGGCACATGACCATGCCCGACGGAACGGTTGGCAAGGCCTTTTCACGGGTGGTTGAAGATGGAAATGGGAATGCCATTTACACCTTTGTTCTGCTTGCTCCCCCGGTTCCATTGGAACAGGTAGAAGGTACATTGGCAGCCCAAATGGACCAGTTACGCAGAGAATTACAAAATTTGAAAGTAATTTTAAATGATTAAAAATGTCGAACGGGTTGGAGTTTCTCCAACCCAATTTTAACATGAACGAAAGGGAATTAATACAATCCGCAATAAAGGGCAACAAAGCGAGTCTTCAAAAGCTTATTGTTTCTGCCCAGGACCAGGTATATAACCTGGCCCTCCGCTTCCTTTGGAATAAAATGGATGCAGAAGATGCAACTCAGGAAATTCTGATTAAACTCATCACCAATCTCAGCAAATTCGATGGTCGCAGTAAATTCAGTACATGGTCGTACCGGGTTGCTGTAAACTATTTGATCAATTATAAGAAAACGGCGCTGGAAAATCGCTTGTCTTCGTTCGATGTTTTTTCGCAAGATTTAGCTTCGGCAACTGAACTCCGTGATTATAATGAGCCCGGTAAACAACTGCTCGAAAAGGAAATGAAAACGGGTTGCACCCTTGCAATGCTACAATGTTTAAATCGTGATCAGCGCATGGCATATATTCTCGGGGGTATTTTAGGGATCAATAGCATCCTTGGAGCGAAACTTACCAACACCACATCTCAAAATTTTCGCAAGCGCCTGGAACAGGCACGTAAATCCCTGGTCAATTTTCTGAATAAAAACTGCGGGGTGTTTAATCCTGCAAACACCTGCAGGTGCAATAAAAGAATCCACTATGCACTAGCCGCCGGCAGAATCCAAACAGATAATTTAAACTTTCGGGCAAAACTTGAATCGCTAAATGAAGAAATGGAGGAACTAAACTCCCTTGCGGGAATTTATAAGAACCATGGGACATTCGAAAGCTCAACTGATCTCATTTCACAAATCAACCACCTGATTGCTACAAAACAAATCATGCGACTTAATTAATTAGTGTGCTGTGAGGCGGGCCTATGTAGTCTTTTTAAGCATGAGCGTATTTCCACTTATCGACGCAGGTAATTGATGGCATATTCAAGCAACTCATCTCTTCCCTCCCGCAGCCCTTTAATGGTTGGATAAACAATTCGATCCACTCTAATACCCTTTCGCTGGCAAACCCCTCCGTCAGGATAAAATATTCCAAGCCCTGAAAAGCCAATATTGATGCCAGCGGGTAAAACAACGCCTATCTGGTTTCCATCCCCGCCCCAGGTCTGGCTGCCGATCGTGACTGTTCTGTCCAATACCTGCAGGGCCATAGGGAAAAACTCACCCAGGCTTCCCGATCTTTCATTCACCAATAAAATTATTTTACCAGTGTATAATTTATCCTGTTTGTCCTGGAACATGAAACCCTCGTATGAATCGCGAAAATACCCCGGCTTGTTCTTGAGCGGCACGAGAAACTTTGCAAAGGGTTTATTGGTCTCGTACAAATGACTAAGAAAGGGATACATGACCATGAAATTGGGATAATGCCGAAAATCGAGTATCAATCCCTTTGTATTGGCAACGGCTGCAAAAAGGTGTTTCAAAGTGTCGGGATTCGTAAGCCTTCCCATATGAACATACGCAATGGAAGGTTCAGGAAAGCTCCAGACAGGTACTGAAGCAGGTTTGCTGAAAATGATATTTAAACCATAACGTGTTACCGGTATCTTCATTTGCTTTCCTTGCCGTGAGATGGTCACCATGGAAATACTGTCATTGGATACGAAGATGCGGTCGGCTATTTCCTTGCCGTCGATAGCGCGCCTGTTGGACCCTCCGAAATATTTTGCCAGGTATTGTTTGCGGTCCTCGATCTTTTGGTCTCCTATAGCTACTATCACATCTCCAAGTTGAAGGCCCGACAATTTAAAAAGCGAATCATTCAATACATTGGCAATGGCAAATTTTCCTTCTACATACGACAGCTCGAATGGAACGGTCCTTCTTCCAAAATGCGTATTTATTACGCGGCTGGAAGCAAATGAATGCCCATCGTCCAGGTACTTCATCAATTCTTTACACGCAAGGTGGTATTGGACCGTATCCTTTGCGGCCGCGAACCTGGGAATAAATTGAAGCAGCACTTCATCCCAATGCTTATCCATCAGGTTTTTGTAAGGAAAATAATACTGAATGATGTTCCAGGCCCGGAACAACGCCAGGTATCTATGGGCCTCATCTGGATATTGCAGTGAGTCATAGGTTTTTTCGATAAACCGCGGCCAATCCAGTGATATCCCGCTTCTTGTTTTAAAACTTACAGTAGCAACGCTATCGGGTGAAAATGATCGGAGTGATTGAAGAAGGTCACGCAATTGCTTATGCTGAACCTCGGTCGTAATCCAATTCCAATTGATAAAGGTTTTCAATGAATCAACCGGTTGATTATTCTTTGTAAACGAACCTTGTTGAAGGGATTGAATTTTCTTCAGGAGCAGGGCCTCAAATTCTTTTTGACCTTTTGCTTTGGAGCCAGTGATCAGCCCATGAACCAAAAAACTGTCGCAGTTTAATCCACCGGAGCTGAAAGCAGGATGATAGTATTTCAACAATCCCCACACCTTGCAAGTCGCAGCAAGCTGCTTTACTGTTTGTTTATCTGGTTGAGAGGACATGCTGGATTGCCCATTAGCGGCAACCAGCCCGGCCAAAAGGATGAGCACGCTTAAGAGAATGCTTTTCATACGCGGTACTAATTGAATTTCGAATGTATGCTTTTGAAATAATATTCGTGAGCAGCGCAATAAAATGAATGTCTTTTGACCTTGTCAAAAATTGCCAATTTCTGTGCTCGCCGAAACCGGTAAAGTGGGAATTGCTTAAAGTTATCTTGCTTATCTGACCTGAATAATTAATAATTGAACAAATAATCTATCTCCATTTCCCGCACCTGCCCATACTTTTTTAATTCGCTCATATCAATATCTTTTTTATCGCCGACCACCACTATTACAATGTCGCTGCTTGCAATATGCTGTGCAAAAAACTGCTTCACATCTTCAAAACTCATTTGTTGAATTGCGTGGTACATGTCCTCCCGGAAATCTTTGTTAATGCCCAGCTTTCTCCATGAATCGAGCGTCCAAAGTATGTCTATTCCCTGGATGCGTTCGCGCTGGTATCGTATGAGCTGATCAGTTTTGGCGGCGGCAAACACGTTTGTGAACGTGTCAATGCTCTTCAAAAGGCTGGTAGACACCTTCAACACCTCTGGCAGTTTGTTAGACTGAGTGCCCGAATAAATCTCCATATAATCGTAGTTCAACGTATCAGAAGGCATTGTGTGAACGCCCCATACGTTGTACACAAGCGATCGCGCCTCCCGTATTTCGTGGAACACAACTTTTTCAATGAACCGGTTGAACATATTGGACAATGCAAGCGCTTTTTTATTGAATTGCCCGCCTCTTGTCAGCACCACCACCTCTGCCTGCGCTCCTTCGTAATGCGCGAAGTAAACTACCGGCTTCGCTTGCTGAACCAGGTAGGATTTGGAAGGTGGCACCGGTTTTAGCGGCGCGCTGGCCGGATTATACCGATCGAGCAACGATTGCAGGCTGCTGCCCATCTTTCCGAAATAGAATATGCGGTGCTGATAGGTCCGAAGCTGTTTCAGTTTTTCAACTAATGTGGCCGGGTTGATCTGCTTCAATTCATTTTCAGAATAAATATCCCTGTAAGCAGAGTTTTCACCATACAATGCAAAAGTGTAAAGAGCCTGGCGTATACTTGACCTGTTATTTCGATTGGCTTTGCGGTTATTCAACATGCTTTGCACGTATTGCTGATAGATATCGTTATCTGCAACCAGGCTGTCCATCAGGTGATATGCCAGCCTGAGTCCCGGTTCAATATTTTCCTGCAATCCTTCGAGGTGAAACACCGTTTGCGTGTTCTGTGCCCTCACGGTAAATGAAAGGCCGAGCTTATAGAACTCCTTCTTCCAGTCGGTTGCGGAAAACCGGCTTGTGCCTGTAAAGTTGATATAGTTTGCCGCAAGCTGTACCATCTTATCGGTGTTCTTTCCCATCTCAAAAACCATATCCAATTGAAACAAATCGTTCCGGGTATTTGGCACGTGTTGCACCTGTACTCCGTTCTTTAATGTTACATACCGAACCTGGCTTTTGTTAAGGAACTCAGGTTTTGTGGGGGGAACTTTTTCTTTTTCAAACTCCCGTGCCCAGGCCGATTCCTTTTGTTCATTCAATTGTATCGGATTGATCTGCGGCTTTTCAACTTTCACCAGGTTGGTAGATGGCCCTTCACTTTTGTACACCACCACATAATTGTTCCTGAATGCTGAGTCCATCCAATCCATCAGCTCCTGCCTGGTTACCCGCAGCATGTCCTCATACTTTTGCAGCGTCTGCTGCCAGCTTTGGAACCTGGTAAAATTGTACGCGAGCTGACCATCGAGGTTCTGATGCTCTGTTATGTCCCGGATAAAATCGCGCTTAAGGTCGCGGGCCGATGCCTTGATCATCCATTCATCAAATTCACCCTTCTTCAATTTGTCGATCAGTGAAAACACTTCTTTCCTTACATCCTGTAGCGACTGGCCGGGAACAGGATTTGCATTGATATAATACATGCTATAGTCCTTATTCTCGACAAGGAGGGTAAACACATTCCGTATCTTTTGCTTTGCCACCAATTCGGTGCGCAGCAGGCCCGCGACAGAATTGCTCAACATTTTGTCGACAAGCGCCAGCATCATGGCATCCCGGGAGCCCGCGCCCGCAAAACGGTGCGCAATGAAGGTAGCCGCCTGTTGCGGACTGGAAAGCGAAAGTTCCACGGGCTCTTTCATCTCATCTTCCTTTGGAAAATCCGGCCGTTTGAAGTCTTTCGCGGGCAGCGTACCGAAGCTGCGGTCGACCATTTGTATGGTTTTCTCGAAATCGAGATCGCCGATCAATATCACAGCCATATTGCCCGGAACATAGTACTTATTGAAATATTCCCTGATTGCTTTTATCGAAGGGTTTTTCAAATGCTCCGATGAACCTATTACAGTTTGTTGCCCATAAGGATGCTTTGCGAACAATGCCTGGTTTGCGGGAAAGTATTTTTGAATGAAATCATTGTCCTGCATGGAATTGAACTCCTCGTAAACGATCTCCAGCTCGGTGTGGAATGCTCTGAACGCGGGATTGAGAAACCGCTCTTTTTCAATCTGCAACAATTTATCGAGCGAAAGCGCGGGAACCATGCATCCATAAATGATGTATTCAAAATTTGTGGTGCCATTAATGCCTACGCCTCCGATGTTCCCGAGCACCTTGCGGTATTCACCTTTGATGGCGTATTTCGATGCCTCGTATGAAATGCTATCGATTGTTTTGTATATCGCTTTTTTCTTTTCGGGATCAGTTTCTTTCTTATGTATCTCATAAAGGTCTTCTATCCGCTTCAGCAAAGGCTTTTCCTTTTCCCAGTTGAGCGCGCCGATGGAACTGGTGCCATTGAATAACAAATGCTCCAGGTAATGTGCAAGGCCGGTATTGTCTTTTGGATCATACGCCGATCCCGCTCTTAATGCTGTTGCGTACATTACGCTGGGCCGTGAGAAATCCTGCGCAAGGTGAACCGTCAGGCCGTTCTTCAATGTATACGTGCGCACGCCGGCCGGATCGTTTGAAACAGTTTGGTAACGGTATCCATTCCTGTCAACGGCATTTCGTATTTCAAAAACCGTTTTGCCGTTCCTGGCTGGGTACGGCTGGGCAGTTATCTGAACTGCGGCCAACAACATAATGGCAATCATTTTCACGCGCATGGTCTGAAATTTTCAGGAACCAAATTAGCCGCAATTATCACGGTGGAATTGTATCTATCGGACATTAACAAACCTGATGACAACGGTGTCATCGATACTGCGGAGCTCGGAACGGCATTGGGAAGGCGTGAGATTGGTAAAATATTTCATTTCCCTGATAAAATGACTTTGATCGTAGTAACTGCAATCGTGCGCAAGCCGGGTGAAGTTATGCTGGCCGTTTTTTAGCAGGCGAAGCGCGGCGCGGAAGCGGACGATCCTAAGGTATTCCTGCAGGTTGATATCGAAATAGGATGTAAAATACCGGTGAAGTTTTTTTTCGTATTCGTTCAACTTCCTGGCAAGTTCCGAAACCTTGATCTCGCCATGCGTTTCGTGAATGTAGTGAAGCGCATTTTCCAGCAGGGGATTGGAAAACACTTTCAATTTGGAGAGGAGGAACTTTTCGATCATAAGTCCTCTTTGTAAGAAACTTTGCTCGCAAAATACATTCTCGAAAAAAGCAGGTGCATCTTTGCCGAAAGCTTCCTGCAAAACATCTTCGTTCAGGATATATTTTTTAGCGCTTACAGATAAGAACCTGTAATACCCCAGCGGCGTAAAATCGATGCAGATCTCATCCTGCTCCTCATGCGGCACCAGGCGGTGTGGAGCACTGTACAGTCCAGACAGGTACGATGTGATGCCCGGCCGCTTTACGAGCGTTTTCACTCCTTCCGCGGATTCAGCCATCGAAAAATTCTTCAGGATGCCGAGACAGATGTTGGTATTGGCAAAAGAAACCACTTCGCGTACGGTCTTTCCCTTTTTACCATGATTGAAAAGCACGTACTGGACGTAGGGTTTCAACCGGGGGTCCTGTATATAGTGAATCGTACAGTTCAATGGGGCCTCATTTCATTCCAATAATATTCATTTTCGCCCATTCAAAAGTATAAAGTCGGTAGCAGCGGTAAAAGTGCAGATTAAGACAAAATAAAAAGCGGCTATGACATTCGTTACAATCGATTGTTTTTCAGCTTGCTTACAGGACTTGAACTGTAGGGCCAAGGCCTTACTTCAATAACACAACGTTACTTTTTAAGCCTTTGCCGTATGGTTATTAAACCTGGGATTCTTTAAATATTCTTTGGGTCTTTTCAATACGATACCTATTGACGAAGGATGAGAAAGTTTCGCCGGTATATTCACAGCCGTTTAATTTTCTGCTACTTAATCTATTTCTGGTATGTCAGGTTAATAAAGTCATCAATGTTGAACCGCAAATTCCTCATGTCTTTGTTATTAAGTAGCTTGGATATCGCCTTTATTAGCATCTGTGCCACAATAGTTTTAGTTTTCCAATAAACACTTTGAGCAAGTATCTCTTTTCCTTCCAATTTGACTTTATCGAAAGGGTCGAATGAAATTCCGCCATGCACTATCTCATTTCTAATTTTGTAAGCTAAGTCAAGCAGATTCCTCATCGCTCTTGCTTCCTTTCTGGAGTTACAAAGATTCAATACGCACATAGTCTTAATGAATTCTGCTGATGTGCTTTTTTCAAACAATCCCTCTAAAGAATAGATTAGGTCAAGTAAATTGTCCATCGAGATTTGGTCAGATTCAACGGCTCTCAAATATCTATCTAAGGACCATAAATCGTAATGCCATACTTCGGCTAAACTATTCATGCTGGTTTCAACATTGGACATTTTACTTGTTTCAATTAATATCTCATGCATGAATGCATTCGTGCTAACTCTGGAGGCATATGTCCGTCTTCCTGACTGAATCTGAAAATAACCATCATTAATAGGGTTGTGGTTTCTCATCATAAAGGATTCACTGGGAAAGCATAAATGAAGCGTAGCTAAAAAGAATGAGGAGAGCTCTTTTAATACTGCAAGATGTTGATCGTATTTTTCAATAAATTCCATTTCATAGTTTGGCAATACTTCCGCTGTTAGGTCCTTTTTAGTTGGAATATTCGTTGTCGTGCTCAAATATTCTGTTTGTATTACTGCAAATCCAATTTGGTGCGACCAATCTTTATAATTTCTGATTTTCAAGTATGTAGGAAGCCTTCCGAAATATTCATGTATTAACTCTTGTATTCTTGCTTCGTTTACGTATCCGGAAATAAATCTTGGGAAAATCGTAATTGTTGCACTTTTTATGTCATCAGGGCTTGTCTTTTTAAGGGCTTTACCAAACCCGTAATTAAATTTTCGCCTCCACACCTCATTTACAAGCATTTTCTTTAAATGACTTGTTAAGTCGAAAACTATGGGCTTAGTTTTAAGATCTTCTTCGGTAAAGTAACAGGGAACAACCCATCTTGAAATTGTCGCCATGTGAAAAGGGTCTTAGTATTGATGCTAACTCATAAATATACGCAACTGCGTATCAATGATCGTCAGCCTGTGTATACTTCTGCCATTTCCTAAGTTCATTTAATTACAACGACGGATCTCACCGCCTGAACTTTTACTGGAGGAGCAACACTTGGAAGCGGGGCTGCACGCGTAGATATGCAAAAGGTGGATGAAAAAGTGCCAGTAACTCTCTGCGCCGCTTGACTCAATTAATATAGCGGGACTGATAGTCCGTTAATTACAAATTCGGATTTCCGCTTTCTAATTCAGGTAGGTCTTCCCACTTCCAGTACTCGTTTTTAATTTTGTTATCCGGTCTTCCTTTCGGGCTGCGTATTGTAAACACCGGCCAATAATCCAATTCGCTTGAAGGCATCTCAAACCCAAGAATCTCAATATACTTTTCTGTTGTTAAATCATCTGCAATAAAAGCTTGGGACAATTCAAATGGCAACAACAGTGGCATTCGCCATTTGTTTTCACCATCATTATGAATTTGTTTCATCACCTCATTTGCATCCCTCGTAATCAACGTAAATGTCAATCTTTTAAGCAGTTCACCAGTTTCTAAATCAGGCAACTCCACAACTGAATACAACCCTGGAATAAATAGTATTTCATCGTTCTTAAGCTTTATAAAGTACGGGACCTTTTTTTTCCAGCCCTTAATGGCCCTATGTTCATAAAACCCACTAACAGGTATTAGGCACCTTCGATTCCTTATCTTAAACCAATAACTCTTTTCGTCACCAAGTATACGTTCACTTCTCGCATTCAACATCGTCGGCCTTTGTCTGGCAAACTGCTTCAAATCTTTTACATAAAATGGAACGCATCCCCATTCCATCATCCGCAAATGCGGCAAGCCATCTTCCCGGTTGGTATATATTATCGGGTGTTCTCCATAAGCATGCCCCATAATATGTACACCTGCTTCAAAATTGAATTCAATGTCACCATCCCGAACAATATTCGGGAAATAGCCGTCTATTAATTCCAATGCGGAATAGAATGCTATATCGTAGCACATAATCAGAGTTTTTCAATGTCTTCAAATGGTATTTTGTATTCTTCGTCTGCAAAGCTCAATTTAAGAAAAAGGTTGCCAAATTCTTCGCATAAGCCCACCTTAATGGGTTCGCCGCCAGGTTCTGGCTGCCATTTGGGAAACTGCCATTTCAGATACCTTCTTATTTTCCTGTCATACTGGGTAGGCGGCTTCCAATCTGTTCCAATTTTTCCGGCATAAAATACTTTAAACCCAAATGGCTGAGTAGCTGCGATATTCAGCTTTGCCAGGTGTTCTGAGTGTTCAATGTCATATAGGAAAGCATTGGCATCGCTTTTCAATAAGCTCATATGTTCTTCCGCTAGTTGCTTTTCCTCGGATTTATAGCCACACAGTAAAAATGCCGCCCGTAAACGCGCTTCTTTTCCCCGCGGGTAAGTTTGCCTGACAAAATACTGTTTACCAGCTTTTATTTTCGCCCGCAATAATTCAAGTGTCAGTAATGGGAAAGGATTATACATCGTTATTGGTATGTTTAAGTCCTACTGCGCGCATGAGTAATTGTTCGCCAAACCGCTTTTTTATACTGTCAATTGATTGGTACAGATTGATTTTTTCCTGGGTGTCCTGATACAAGTCGATCTGATATGTACCGGGTATCAGGTCGCTTAGTCTAATCCCTACTAACCGTATCAATAGCCTGCGGTTGTATAGCTTGTTGAATAATTCCCGGGTTACGCGTAAGATAGCCTCGTCCATATTTGTGTATTGAACCGCTCTTTGCTTACTTTCTGTGTCAAAGTTTGAGTATTTAATCTTGACACCGATACAGCCTGCTAACTTGTTTTGTTCCCGCAAATGAAATGCAACAGCTTCCGTCATCCTCGCCAATGCACTATATAAAAAGCTAATATCGGTCGTATCATTTTCAAACGTCCTTTCCGTTGATATTGATTTTTGTTCATGATAAGGAATTACCGGGGTGTCATCTATACCATTTGCCCGCCTCGATAGCTCGATTCCATCCTTGCCTAGCAAAGCCTGCAGCATTTCAACAGGAATTTCCGCCAGGAACCGAACGGTTTCCACTCCGCGCCGCACCAGTAGCATAGCTGTTTCTTTGCCGATACCCGGTATCTTGGCAACACTTAAGGGGGCCAGGAAATTTTTTTCCTGTCCAAACGGTATCGCCAGTTGCCCATTCGGTTTTGCTTCATTGGTTGCCACCTTGCTCACCAGTTTGTTACTTGCCAGGCCGTAAGAAACTGGCAATCCGGTTTCTTTAAGCACTTTCTTTTTCACTTCACTTATGAATGTACACGCTCCAAAGTACCGCTCCATTCCTGTAAGGTCAATGTAGAATTCGTCTATGGATGCCTTTTCGAATACAGGCACCGTGTCACTTATAACATCTGTTATAAGCTTGGAATATTTAATATAGTCCTCAAAGTCACCTTTGATAATAATCGCCTCCGGGCAAAGTCGTTTTGCCATTTTCATAGACATACCGCTACGCACCTGGAACTTGCGTGTTTCATAGCTGCACGAGGTAACCACTCCACGGTCCCCGCCGCCCACGATCAGCGGCTTGCCTTTGAGGCCGGAATTCTTCAAACACTCCACAGATACATAGAACGTATCCATATCCAAATGCGCAATATTTCGATGAATGAGATGACATTAGCAAGCCTCTGATATTGCGGAGATCTACAAAGCCCCCGCTGCGTTACGGCATGCGTGTGCGTTATGCAGCTGGGAGCTTGGAAGAAATGCTCATGTCTATGTTCATGCGTGGAGACCAGTTGCATTAAAAGCAAAACCGTAAGACAGGTACGTCATATACTCGAGGTTTTGCAGTTCTTCTTTAAGAGCAAGCATATTTATATCGATGAGCTATGGCTCGGGTCCTGAACCCTCGGCAACAGGTGTGGTAATTGCTAGCTAGATCCGGTGGACAAAATGGTAGGGGCTGGCAACTTAAGTGATTTCGCTAGATTGAGGTTCTCAAAGAAATGAAGCGCACCGGCTGTATGTGAAGGACAGATTCCAGTCGCATCATGTTTCGGATTAAAAGGACCAAGTCAGCTATCCATCTTGAATTAGATAGAGTGTTTTGGAATATCAACAGCTAGCAATCTAAACTAGATCAACAAGCTCAATAGTTATTCCAATTCTGAAGAATCCAATCTCTTATTCCCGCTTGGCTTCTTATATTGGTTGGACTTGATCGAATTATTCTCTCGATTTTCTGGTAGGTGGCTTTGTTTAGTGACGTGCTGTAATTCCTTTCAGCCACTCTGTTTACAAAATAAAGAACTTCGTATCCCTCATTTCTATCCAACAAGGTACTGTCGGGTTCTCCCGTTACACGAGGATCGTCACCTTCGGAACGGGCATTCCAGCGATAGTCATTGTAAAACATGTCAGCTCGAGTAAATGGCATAGAATAAGTTTTAGCCTTGCATGCAGGGTTTTATAAAGTGACGGGCAAGGTAAGCGAAGAGTTTGGAGTGTATAGTATTGAAGTAACTCATGTTGAGCAAGCGGGATTTAAAAGCAGGTGGAAGGAGGCGGTTGCATGAGCGTAACTCTTAGGATCTAATATTATAATACTAACTAGGGATGTGGGTAAACAGAGGCATTTCGTCTGAACATTATACAATATCCTCCCGTTGGCAACTAAAGATTAGATACTCGGATTTAACTGATTTTCACATAGGCACATCTAAACGTAAAGTTAGTTTCATACATTAGTAGTATGTATGCTTTGCGATATCGAACCAACTATGTAACCCAGATTTTATGACAAATTTTATGCTGCGTTTTCGTAAGCACCTTAAGATGACTCTGTTTATAATATTTTTGTTCGTGGTAATTGCAATTGTGATTGCAATTGCATTATACTTCTCCAATTTCAATTCCGAATTGTCGAAGGAAAGTGAGCACTGGTCGCATTTTGGTGAATATCTTAATGGAACAATTGGGATTTTGCTATCCTTTCTAACATTTGTATTATTGATAGGACTGCATTATCATTCGCAAAATGAAGATCATCATAGATGGATCACGCAGATACGTATTGAAGGGTTTAGAGACATTAAACTAAAACTGAATAGCATTAATGCTAACAATTGTGGAGACGTGCCTTTTCTCTCCCTAACCACAGAAGAAATCCGTCAATTGCATTTAAACCACTATTTTCATCTTGAACCTAAAAGAGAAAGTAAAGTAAAAGAATTGTCGAACAGATTAGACGACTCATTAGCACAGTTAATTAGTGCTAGTACCGAATGGAATTTGGATAAGTCAGATCTTTCTAAATTACCTGCGATAGTTGCAGCGTTTCAAATTTTTTCGGAGAAAAGAAGCCAGTTATTAGACTATTTACACGATATAATTATGAAAAAAGTCTAAACTGCTTTACCCTGCACGTTTACCTAATGCTCGTCCAACAGCCAGGCAGAAAAATTCTATCTAGCTATTGTTTATTGCCTGCGAACCGAAGTTTTCCTTCCCTGCTGATGAAAACTGCATGTTTATGAGTTTTATTTAATGTTTAAAATTCAAAATATGTCAACTAATAGGTGGAAAATAGAGTTAAGCAACGAATCAAATGTCAGACTTGAGGATACGAAATTTATATTTAGTCAGGCAGAAAAACGACTTGAGGATACTATAAAAACTGGGGAAACCATTGCAGCAAAAACAATAACCATTCTTACTTTGATGACTGCAATAATTGTCGGGATAGGCGCCTTTGTGATAAACAAATGGACTAACTTCAAAACAATCGACAATAAAGTTATTGTTTCGGCATTCGGGATTATATATATCACCCTAGTAGTTGTTTATATGATTAGAAATGTTCTTCCGAATCATTATCATGTTTTGGGGTCTATGCCAAAAGATTTGTTCAGCGACATTTATTTTAATGATAGGGTTGATAGAGCAAAGCAAACTATTTATATGTACATGAGTGAAATAGAAAATTACCAGTTTAGAATTGAACAGAATTGGTCGGTCAACGATAAACGATGGGCTAAGTACATAGATTCAGTAATAGCATTACTTATAATGCCGTATGTCTTAGCAATACTGTTTGTCATATTGGAAGCTACTCGTTAAGCCTTTTTCTTGCTTCCAGACTGATTGTTTTCTTTCAAGGTCTGCCTGGTTGATGTGTCATTAGAAGGTCTTTGGGATTGCCCCTGTTGTGTCTGTTGTCCCTGTTGATTTTGCCCAGATTGCTGACCCGATTGCTGTGATGATGAATTCTGATTGTCTGCCATATTATTGCTTTTAACGTTGACGGCGTGGCGATGCGTAGCATTAAAAAACGTCAGGCCTCAAACCGCAGCCGAATAGAATATTAATGATGAAGATAACAAGTAAATCTCAATAGTAAAGCCATGCCGTCCCACAGCGGACGGGGGAAGAAAGAGTTCAGAACATATTTGTTGCTGCGCACATATTGTAACTGCCCTGTTGCATGCATTCGGATAGTCTGGGAGTTTATCTTTTTCTGGTAATCTTTCTTCTTCTTCAGCCTCTTCCAGAAACTTAAAATTGTTCCCAACAATTCTTCAGTATTGTCGACATATTTTTCCTAGTGTTCCAGAAGCCGTTGCCCGAAAATTGTGCATCAGCTTGGTAACTGGACTTTCACTCAAGCACAAAGAATAAAAGAAATAGCTGATGAACCCATTAAGCCGAGTTACCGTGCTAAGTATTTGAAAGAATATTACGACAGCGATACTTTTAAGGAGAAAGCAATGCGCTTAAGTTTTGCGGAAAAATTATTAACGAAAGGATACGGTTTGCCTATGGTGGAATATGAGGGCGGCAAAAATATTTATTGATGCAACGGGCTTCCCTGACATGAGTGGGAAAATAGAAAATCACCTAACAAGCGAGCAATTAAGAGATTTGGCTTGAGAAACAGCAACAAGTAAATGAGATAATTCAGTTAATCTTAAAAAGGTAGGGTTTTCAAAATTGACATTTCTAAGTATCTTGCAAAAGCTTGAAGATCGGCGCACCCTCAGTTCATTTGAACAGATTTTACTCAGTTGAGATTTTTTCCATTTCATCAAAATACTCTTTGACAAGTCGTCTCAATGCCGACTCGCTAATGTACTTAAGAACAGGGGTCTTACCCCAAAGATAAGCGAATAATTCAGACTCGTATCTGCGATAGTCATGTGGGTCTATTTTTCTATCTTTAAAAAAATAGATAATGTGCTCAATTATAGAATTTCTGAAATTGCGGGCTGCTAAATATGAAGATTCTGTAGCTAAGTTATTTTTATTATTTAATTGGGAAATTTCGGTTCTTATTTCATTCAAAGTACTTAATATATATTCATTAGAAGAGACCTCTCGTTCTTCTAAATGAGCGATTTTATATTGTCCAAAATTTTTGAGAAAAGTAGAATATTTGGGATCGTCTTTTGATTTTTGATAAGTCCCCTCAATTTTCTTCTTAAGGTTTTCCTTAAAGTCAAGGATTTTGGTGAACCGTAGATCCCGTGGATAAACTAAATGTTCAATGACGGAGGTATCAAACGTATAATCAGTTTTGTCATCTTTGATTATTATAGTTGGCTTATCAAAAGCCAAGCGCATTCCCAATTCGAACATGACGTTAGGGTTTTTTGCGCTAACATCACATACTATAATTTCGTTATTATATAAATTCTGAATTATTCTCCTTTGAATTATACCTATATCATCTGCATCGCTTACCAGATTGGGTTCAAAATCTGCGGATGTTATAACGTCTTTTAAGATAGCCAATACTTCTGCCCAATGTTCTGAAGGCAAGCCGTCAATTGCAGAGATTGGCATGACGATTCCACATTTTAAGATTTGGTTTCGCTTTTTCGGCGTACCATTAGTGTCTTCCTGTTTTTCTGCCATACGAAAATCTATGGCATTTTTATCACTAAACCAACTTTATCCGCGATTTTAATGGGGAAAACTGGCGGCTTTGTTCCGAAAGATCTGTATTTGGCTAATTAGTTTCACTTAATCTTTCTTCTGAAATTTACTAATCTCGCCTAGTACCAACGTGCAACCAAACCATTTTTCAATTGCTCCATATGGACATTTAGAGGAGTGTTGCCTTATACTAATCAATATATTTAACACTGATAATTTCACGCTCATTAGCAGAATGTCTAGTTTGGTGCACTTACTCCACAACATCCTAGCATGGTTTCTTGTACTTACAATAAATGGCTTCCCTCGTTTTGAAATTGTTATGAAAAGATATACATAGCCAAGATCAATTTATATAGCCGTGTATGAGCCATTTCTGTAATGAGCATTCTGATTATTAATCAGTCTAAACAATCTGCCAGCGAAAATTCTTACGTTAAAGAAGTATATAATGGACATCTTAAATCTTTTAATTCTTAAGGTCCAATTCTTTCAGCCCTATTTCTAAGGATCATAATCCAGTGATTTGCACCCAAGTTTGCTTTATAACGAGTAATTGTTGTTTCATCGCCTTGGCATATAGAAGTATATGTGTTATTTTGAAACATATCAGAATAGTTTGCAATTATCCGTCCTGCTCCCTGAAACCATCCAATGTAGAATTTCTCATTTGGACCGAGTGAATAGCACTTTTTGGCATCGTTCCATACATTACCTTCTCCATTTCTTGCAATTACGAGGTTCAATGCAGCTCCCTTTCCGACGTTATGGGCGTACCATCTCACTTTTATCGGATCAACGGCAAAAATTACTATCGGTCTATATTCTGCCGATTGAAGATCTAAAAGCAGATAAGTGATATAGCCAATGATTATAGTATTTACAAGTGAAATAATTAAGTTGAGATATTCGCCAAAAGCACCCCAGTCTTGGGTTTTTGAAGAAAGTTCGGCATCCTTGAAATTACTGTAGTAAACTAATAAAGAAGTCAGAATAGCACCAATCGAAATCCCGATTACCCAATAAAGCGTGTTACGAAAATTTGGCATCTAATTATTTGAAATTGTCTAAAAATAAGAATTTAAAATCATAATTATATTCATTCATAAATTCATGAAACCTCTTTTGTGGATGTTCATAAGTTCAAATAATCAGTAAACCCAGATAACGACCTTATTGCGTAACTGGCTGCTAGAATTAACAATTAAGGAAAGCCGAAGGCTATACATGCTTTGAGGAATTTGCTAATGAGAGGAATTCATCGGGTGCAATTCGGATGATATGAGAAAGGTCAAAACATGGGATATACAACCCTTGTAAAAGCCGTCAAGTCCCTGAGTAAAATTGTTTAACAAGGGTTAAATACACGTAATTAAAAACAGAAATCTGGACGAACCAAAGCAAGTACAAATCACCCTTTTAAATAACTAATAAAAAGCCGTTTAGTAAGGGGTGGTTGAATAACTCGGATTTCCAAATCCTTTAAAGGACTCAAATACAATTCTGGATTCGTTTTCTCAACTGAAGGAACAACTCCAATTTGGTAAAGAAACCCATTAATTAAAAAAGACACAGATTCAACCCTCTCGTTTTTAATCACATTGGGTTCAGCAATAACCCTAAGCAATCGTTCTGCATCCCATCTTAAACCATATACCGTGACAGGGTATTTATCGAAATTCCCAGCTTCATCCTTTGCAACCATCTGCCGAAGTTCAAACTCCACGATATCTTCAAGAATAACCTCACGAAAGAAAGGGTTAATGGAAATGTGTGCCCTCCATAAAATACTTAAAAAAAATAATTTCAATTTGACGTAATCAAATCCACGAACAAAAATGGAGACAAAATCGTCATTAGGTATTGGATTGGAAAACTGGATTGGATTCTTTTCTGGGTTCAAGCCACCATACAAAACGCCAGCCGCGTAACGTTCCAACTTGGATAACTTGCTTTCGCACTGATAACAAAGAATGTATTTGTCAAAAAAAGATGATTGTATAGGGTAAGAACCTTTTACGTTGTCGTTTCCCGCTCGATTGAAAAGCATTCGTCCTTTAGCATCTCTCAGCCCGCCATACATAAAGTCCGGTATTATGTGTGACTTACGAACTAAGGGAGCGAGTTCTTGACACAGCTTGCAGATTCGATCCATTTAATTAACAATGAGTTTATGCAAATTTTGTGGAAGTGCTAAAATAAAAAAGGGCTTCATTCGCTGAAACCCACTACCATATTGCTCCCCCTGCTGGACTTGAACCAGCGACCCTCTGATTAACAGTCAGATGCTCTAACCAACTGAGCTAAGGAGGAATACCGCCCGGATTACTCCGGATATTCAAAAATGGACGGCAAAAATAGGGATTTTGCCTTAATTTTAAACAACGGGGCGTCTGATCTTATGAAGAATCAAGGTAAAATATTATTGCTGCTCTCTTTCGCGCTTATTGCCTTCGGTTATTTCATTTGGCAGGTCTATAGTACCAATAACCGCCTGCAACAAACCAGGCAACTGGTAAACCGCACCTACCAGGTCATCCAGAACATCAACGACCTCCTCTCCACCATCATCGCCTCGGAATCGGCCACCCGCGCCTATGCCATTACCCATGATCCCGACATGAAACAGGAAGTCCTCCGGCTGTCGGCACAGGTAAGAGAACGATTGACCGGCGCAGACCGGATCGTCCGCGACAGTATCGCAAAAAATTACCTTTCAGGTCTGCGCGCACTGGTTGACCAAAAGCTGGATTTCCAGGTGGCCATTGCTAATTCACCCGAAGCGGCCGTGCGCGAAGTTGCGAGCCTCAGGGGCAAAAGGCTCATGGACTCCATCCGTACCACCATCCGCTTTATCCTGCTGAGAGAGCAGGACCTGCTAAAGACTCGGAACCAGCAAAACGAAGACGTTTCGCAAAAGGCCCTGCTCACTACCATCATCGGCAGCATCATTTTCTTCGTATTCATCGCCGCCATCCTGTGGGCGCTTAGTACCGATATTCAAAAACGCATCCGCGCCGAACGCGAATTGCAACAGTTCCGCCACCGCTTCCAGGCTATCCTCGACAATACGCCGCTGCTCATTTTCCTGAAAGACCTGCAGGGCCGTTACATACTGGTAAATAAAAGCTTCCGCGAAACCGTTCGAGCCAGCGAAGAGCAGATCATCGGCAAAACAGATTTCGATTTCGAAGAACAAGCCGAGGCAGAAAATTACAAGCAGTCCGACGAACAGGTGATCCAAACCCTTAAGCCTGTTGAACAGGAGGAGGTACAGCTTACGCCCACCGGCCGCCGGTTCCTTCATTATACCAAATTCCCCGTGCTGGACCAGGAGGGGAAGATATTTGCCATCAGCGGGTTCGGGAGCGACGTAACCGCCCGCAAGGAAGCAGAAGAAAAGCTGCGCAGCTCCGAGGCCAAAATGCGCGCATTGCTCGACACCACCAAGGAAGGTTTTTACCTGCTCGATCAGCATTTTAACATCCTGCTGCTGAATGAAAGCGGGAAGGAAATGATGCGGCTCGTCAGCGGTAAAATCGCCGACGTTGGCGAAAACATGCTCAATGTAATATTGCCCGAACGATTGGAGGAATTCACCAGCATGATGAACGAAGTGCTTAAAGGAAAAACCTTTGAGTTCGAACAAAACTTTACAACGGCCAAAGGGCAAATATGGCTGCTCATCAATTACTTGCCCGTACGCTACCGCGATAGCCAGGCCATGGGTATTTGCGTGGTGGCAAGAGATATTACGGAGTTGGTGCGCTACCGCGAACAACTGATAGAAGCAAAGAAAAAAGCAGAACGCGCCGAAAAATTGCAGGAACAATTCCTGGCCAACATGAGCCACGAAATCAGGACCCCCTTGAATGGCATCATCGGCATGACCAACCTGTTACTGCACACGCAACTTACGGCCGATCAATTTGAATATGCAAACATCATAAAGTATTCATCCGACAACCTGTCGGTGCTCATTAACGACATCCTGGATTTCTCCAAGATAAAGGCCGGTAAGCTGAGTATCGAGAACATCGAGTTCAATCTATGGGAAGTTGCACAAAAAGCAGTGGCTGCCTTGCAACCCAAGGCAAGGGAAAAAGACCTGGGCGTGCTCATCTTCTTTCATACCGATACGCCTTCGCGCATTAAAGGCGATCCGCACCGGTTGAACCAGGTGCTTAGCAACCTGCTTGGCAATGCCATTAAATTCACCCAGCAAGGATATGTGCGGCTCGAAATTGCAGTGGCCAGCGAAACAGATACCACCTGCCGGCTACAGTTCCAGGTAAAAGATTCGGGCATCGGCATCCCCGAAGACAAGCTTGCATTCATCTTCGAAAGCTTTTCGCAGGCAGGCGAAGAGATCACGCGTAAATATGGAGGCACGGGCCTCGGCCTCACCATTACCAAGCAACTGATAGAATTACAAAACGGTTGCATAGACATCACCAGTAAACCCGGGGCCGGCACCACCATTAGCCTCGAGATACCATATGAAAAAGCGCCCTATACTCCCAGCGAAGAAATTACCGAAGAAGAAGAATCAGCCTTCCTCAACGCAGCCTTGTTCAACAAAAAAATACTGGTGGTAGAAGACAATGAAGTAAACCAAAAAGTAATTACTTACAACCTGGAACCCGCAGGCGTTATTACCACCATCGCGGTTAATGGAAGAGAAGCAGTGAACAAACTGGAAGCGGGCGAAAGGTTCGATCTCATCATCATGGACCTGCAGATGCCGGTAATGAACGGCTTCCAGGCCACCGCATATATCCGTCAAAAGCTAAGGCTCAACACCCCGATCATTGCGATGACGGCCAGCGCGCTCCGCAACGAACAGGTAAAGTGTTTTGAGCTGGGCATGAACGAATACGTTACCAAACCATTTGCGCCTACCGAATTATTCAGGCTATTGGAAAAACACATCAATGGTGGCAATGGAAGCAAAAAGCACACCCCTGAAAAGGCCCAGGAAGAAAAACCTTACAACCTCGACAATATTTCCATCAAGAAAAAGAAAGATGTAATTGCCCATGTGCTGAACCTCTTTTTACAGGAAACCCCGCCGATGTTGCTGCAGGTTAAAGATCACATCCTGCACGAGAACTGGGACGAGACTTATCAAAAAGCGCATAAACTAAAAAGCAGCGTCGGCCTTTTACAAATGAACGATCTGTTGCAAACCATCACCATCATAGAACAAAACGCGAAAAACAGGGAACAGTTAGACAGCTTGCCTGCGTTAATAGATAAAGCGATCGAAGAATACCATCTCATTCAGCCTATGCTGGAAGCGGAGCGGGATGCGGCGCAACATTAATGCAATAGCAGTTTGTTAGCAGGTAACTTTTTGCGCTGACGCGCTTGGGCCCGCGGAGCGATGGCGTGGGCCTTGATTCTTGGTTCCCTGTCGCCGTCAGGTGGATTTGCGTCAGGGAAAAGAACAACTAAAAGAAAAATTCCGTTTTATAAGGATACCTTTTCTGGTAAGCTTCCTTCACCTTCTGCAGTATCACTCCGCGCAATTCATCTACATTCTTTCGTTCAGTGGCAGATATGAACACGCAATTGCCCTGCGTATCGCGCTCCCACCTTTCTTTCAATTCATTCAATATCTCCAATCGTACCTCATCATCCAACCAGGGATCGAAGGTGTTCTTTTCATACAGGTCCATTTTGTTGAACACCATCACCACGGGCTTGTCGAACGCATTCAGCTCCTGCAAGGTCTTGTTCACCACGCCCACCTGGTCCTCGTAACTGGGATGCGAAGTATCTACTACGTGCAATAAGATATCGGCCTCGCGCACTTCATCCAACGTGCTCTTGAAGCTTTCCACCAAATGGTGCGGCAGCTTGCGGATGAAACCAACCGTATCGCTCAGTAAAAAAGGAGTGTTTTCATACACCACTTTGCGCGTAGTAGTGTCAAGCGTTGCGAACAATTTGTTCTCGGCAAATACATCGCTCTTGCTTAGGATATTCATTAGCGTGGATTTACCCACGTTGGTATATCCCACCAACGCTACGCGAATAAATTCGCCGCGGTCTTTTCTTTGGGTAAAGGCCTGCTTGTCTATTTCGGCCAGCCGCTTGCGCAGCAGTGAAATTTTATTGCGCACAATACGGCGGTCCGTTTCGATCTCCGTTTCACCGGGACCTCTCGTGCCGATACCACCGCCCAGCCTTTCCAGGTGTTTCCACATACCGCGCAGTCTTGGCAACAGGTATTGATATTGTGCCAGCTCAACCTGCGCCTTGGCCTGCGCGGTTTTTGCACGTTTGGCGAAAATGTCCAGTATCAGGTCGGACCGGTCGATGGTTTTTACATCTAATACTTTTTCAATATTGGAGATCTGCGATCCACTCAGCTCATCATCAAAAATGACGATGTTGATATTTTTTCCTTTAATATAATTCTTGATCTCTTCCAACTTGCCCTTGCCTACAAAAGTGCGGCTGTCGGGATGGGGAAGTTTTTGCAAGAAGCGCTTCGTGGCCTTTGCGCCCGCGGTCTCGGCTAAAAAAGCCAGCTCTTCCAGATATTCCTTCGCCTGTTGCTCTGTCTGGTCCTTGTGCACCAGTCCAACCAATACGGCGCGCTCTTCCTGGTTGATGATATTTTTCTTGTCTAGCATGAATGATAGTTCAGCAACTTAAGTGCCGTACCGATAAAGTTACGGGTATGTCCAAAGGACTCCTTCGGACTGATATGAGTTTAATACGCATAACACATAATCCGTAACCCACTATCGCTATAAGATTTTATAATCCGCTAATGGTAAGTCCGATCGAATACGGCTTAACATCAGGACCAACGCCTTCTTTCATGAAGCTGTTGACCTGGTAAGTACCGTACAGGCTGAAGCTGCCAATGCCTATGCGGCCGGTAACCACCAGCCGGTTTCCGTTGAAATACCGCTTGGAATTTTCCTTGCGGATGTAAGAATTGATAGCTCCGCCGGTTTTGTTCTGGAAGTTCTTTGCCTTGGTATGAATGTTCAGCAAGGTGCCGATCTTGGCGCCGAGGGCTACTTTAAAGCTTTTATTGTAGTTGAGCGGATCGGCCGTAAAGCGCAATTCAACAGGCGCTTCGAGGTATGCGCTCACCAATTTGAATTTTTTCCAGTGATTAGTATCGGCCTGGTTACGGAAGCGCAGGGTTTGGGTGCCGCCCGCCACTTCAACTTCCATTTTATCGAAAAAGATATTATCGCTGCCGATGCCGGCGCCGATGGCCACACTGAATTGTGGATTGGTCTTAAAAGGAAAATCGAACATCAGGTACATGTTCAGGCTGCGCGAAAAGCCTTTAGTATTGATGCTGTCCGGCTTGCTTGCCCAACCGGCATACCCCACCTGGATAAGAAAGTGGTCACCTGCGCGGTTGGAAAGGTCTATCGCATGCCTGGCGGCCTTCTTAGGCGCGGGCGCCGTAGTGTCTTGCGCATGAACGCTTATAACTGTCAGTAAAACAAAGCCTGCAAGAAAAAGTTTTTTCATAATCACAGTTGAGAAGCAAATGTATTTTCAGGTCGGTTAATAAAAGGTTAAGGTTCAGCACCAACTATGCAAAATAAATGCCCACGGTGTTCGCGGGCAGTCCTTAAACGCGTTTGACCTTACCAGTTATTCGTGGACCCTGTTGGATTTGAACCAACGACCCTCTGATTATGAGTCAGATGCTCTAACCGACTGAGCTAAGGGTCCTGGTTCTTAATTATCATTCAATAATTAAAAACAGAGCGCAAAAGTAAAAAATCCGGCCGGGGCAGCGAAAAAAATTTCAAAGCATCTTAAAGCCTGAAAAAATTGTCCTGTTCTAACACAGTAAATTAGTAGCTTACATACGATTATTGCCATTATGCGACTGCTGCTGCCTGATCTAAAAGAAATCCAGGACCGGATTGCGCTGCACAATGATGAGCAGGCTTATAAAGAGCTATTCCATTATTTCTATCCCTCGCTTTACCAGTTTGCACTATCCATGGTCAAAACAGGCCAGCTGGCCGAAGAGATCGTTTCCGATGTGTTCATCCACATCTGGCAAAAAAGGGCGGCATTGGCCCGCATCCAGAACCTGAAACTCTACCTTTTCATCAGTACCAAAAATACTTCGCTCAACTACCTGCGGCAACAAAAGCGCGACGCCCTGCTGCCAGACGACTATCGCGTTCAACTGCGCAGCGTGTATTTCGATCCCGAGCAATTGCTCATTACCGCTGAAATGATCAACCGCATTCAACGCGCCATTCACCAACTGCCACCCCGTTGCCAACTTATTTTTAAATTGATAAAAGAAGACGGCCTCAGGCATAAGGAAGTGGCCGAACTACTGAACCTCTCACTCAAGACTGTAGAAAATCAAATGACCCTTGCGCTTCGCAAGATCGGGTCGGCCATCCAGTTCGATATACGCACCACGATCAACTCAGGCCGCTAAAAAAATTTCCATACCCTTTGGGGGTATCTACCTGTTATTGGTGTCCTTAGGTTCAAGCACATTTTCATGCAGAAAGATCGCGTCTGGCACCTGGTCAGTAAAAAATTAGCGGGCGAAGCCTCTCAGGCCGAACTGATCGAGCTGGAAGAACTGTTACGGCAGCATCCCGAAATGCACTATGCCATTCAGCACATCCAGGACCTGTGGAAGCTTCACCCCCTTGCCGCCCCGGAAGCAGAGGATGCCTTTCAGAAACACCTGAACAAAATGCAGGCAAAAGGCATAGATGTATCAGTCTTCAAGCCTGACTGCCGTCAAGGCGAGCCTGCGCAACAAACCGGCGAACCTTATCCATCTCAAATGCCCGGCTATCCGGCAAAAAGGCCGGCCGCAAAGCGTTTCATCATTACGGGCATGACTGCCGTCAAGGCAGGCCTGGTGTTTGCTGCAATTACTGCAGGGCTCATTTTCTGGCTCAATCCCTTTCAAAACAAACCAACTAGGCCGCAAACTGTGGAGCTGAGCGAGATCAGTACCCGCAACGGCTCGAGATCACGCATCAATTTGCCCGATGGATCGGTAGTTTGGCTTAATGCAGGCAGCAAGCTGGTATACGATAAAACCTTCGGCGGCGAAGTGCGTGAAGTAACACTCACCGGCGAAGCCTATTTCGATGTAGTAAAAAACGAGCAAAAGCCCTTCATCATCCACGCAAACAATATCGACATAAAAGTGTTGGGCACATTGTTCAACGTAAAATCCTATCCCGGCGAAAACAAAACAGAGGCAAGTCTTATCCACGGCAGTATTGAAGTACTGATCAGGAACAGGCCTGCTAATTCGCAAAAAGTGATCCTTAGGCCCAATGAAAAAATAATTGTGCTCGATGAACCCCCGGCAGCCGCAACAGATAAAAAAAACCGGCAGGCCGAACCCTTTGTAGCCATCAGTCACCTTAACTATGAAACCCGGGACAGCACCTATCTCGAGACATCGTGGGTAGAGAACAAGCTCCTGTTCAGGGATGAATCATTTAAAGATGTTGCCATAAAGCTGGAGAGATGGTATGGCGTGCTCATCCATTTTGAAAACGAGTCGTTGCAACAGTTGCGGTTTACCGGCAGCTTTATCAGGAACGAAAGCATTCACCAGGCAATGGCCGCATTACGGCTGACCGGCGGTTTCAATTACAGCATCAACGACAACATCATACGCATCTATTAAAAAAATTTTGATCAACACAACTAAAATCTGACTGCTATGCTATTCAACACTACCTAGTGCATAAAAAACAACGGGAAATGCTGCAACATTTCCCGGGAGTTAAAACGTAAAGGTGACTAAACTTACCAAGCCGAGAAACCTGTTATTTTAACCCATTTCAACATTAAAGTATGAAAAAAAACCATTATGGGCTAGTCGCTGCAAGGCGAAGAGCCCCGGTTCAGTTAAAGCTCTTACGAATTATGAAACTAACATTCGCCTTCCTGTTTCTTTGCTACATGCACGTGTCGGCGGAGGGGGTGTCGCAAACTAGGATAACCCTTAAGCTGGACAAGGTGGATCTTAAACAGGCGCTGGCCGCCATCGAGCAAAAAAGCAGTTACAGGTTCCTATACAACGAAGCCCTTGTGCGCACCGAGGAAGGTATAAGCCTGAACGCATACAATGAGGAAGTGATCAGCGTATTGGATAAAATACTCAATGGCCGCCCCATTACCTACCAGGTGCTGGATAATTACCTGGTTGTATTGAAGAATGCGGCCACAGCAGACATACAAAATCCCGACATCACCATCACCGGCAGGGTAACCGGGCCTAATGGCGAGCCGATGCCGAATGTGTCGGTAACCCTCCGTGGCACCACCATCGGCACCACTACCAATGCACAAGGCAACTTCAGCATTACGGTGCCCGATGAAAATGCCGTACTGGTATTCAGCTATGTTGGATATACCCCGCAGGAAATACCTGTGCGCGGCAGGACCGCCATTGAAGTTTCTTTGGTAGCCGCCGACCGCAGCCTGGACCAGGTAGTAGTAGTGGGTTATGGCACTGCCAGAAGAAGAGACCTTACCGGTTCCGTTGCCACCGTGTCTGGGGCGGAAATAGCAAAACAGCCCGTTCTTACTCCCACCCAGGCCATCCAGGGACGCGTTGCAGGTGTGCAGATCATTACCTCAGGCGCACCTAATGCATTGCCCACCGTACGCATCAGGGGTATCGGGACCACGCTCGGTGGACAAGACCCGCTGTATGTAGTAGACGGTGTTATTACAGAAGACATCCGCAACATCAATAATGCCGACATCACCAGCATGGAGATACTCAAAGACGCTTCGGCCACCGCTATTTATGGGATGCGTGCAGCCAATGGCGTATTGATCATCACCACCAAAAAAGGGCGGCCGGGCAAAATGGTCGTTAATTACGATGCATTTGTCGGCATACGCGAAGCCACCAACCTGGTTGACATGGCAGGCCCCAACCAATACGCAGGCTACCTGAACGAAGCCAGTGTATATTATGGTACTGGCGATAGCCTGGTGCCCGCATCAAGGCTCACCGGAACACATACCGACTGGTTCGATGCCATCCTTCGCAGGGGATTCCTGCAAAACCACAACGTATCGATGTCAGGCGGCAGTGAGCGCATCAACTACTTCCTAAGCGCAGGCTATACTTCAGAAGAAGGAATTTTAATCACCAATAAATTCAACCGCTTTACCGTAAGGTCTAACAATGAGTACAGGCTTACCAATAAATTGAAATTGTCGAGCCTCGTTTCATTCAGCCGGTTCGACCTGCGCGACGTGGACTATGGCGCATTCAACAACGCTTACCGCGCAGCGCCTTATGTTCCCGATAAGATAAATGGCAAATATGGAAATACCTCCGCCGCGGGCAACGTGGGCAACCCTGTGCTGTCGCTGGAAAAAGTGTTCAACAACGGCATCGGCAACAGGCTGCAGGGAACATTTGGATTGGAGTTTAAACCCATCAGCTGGATCACGTTCCGCTCCAGCCTCGGCATTGACCTTGACTTTTTCAAAAAGGTTGAATACTTATATAAGTTCCTCAGCGATACCCAAACGTTTATCGAAGCAGGCGGTAACCAGCAGCGTGGCAACAGCCGCCTGAACATTACCGACAATACCGCCAACAAATGGGTTTGGGACAATACCGTGCAATTGGCAAAATCGTTCGGTGAACACAGCTTCAACCTGCTGGCGGGTGTAACTGCCGAGCAATACAAATTCAACAGCATTACCGGTGGCAGGTTCGATGTTCCCGAGAACAGGGACCAGTGGTACCTGAATGCAGGAAGCCTCGGCGGCGCGGTGAGCAATGAAACTGGCGATAAATGGACCCGCAATTCAGTCCTCGGGCGTTTGAATTATAATTATGCCGGCCGCTACCTGCTTACCGCCACGATGCGTGCCGACGGCACTTCGCGGTTTAGCGAAGACAACAGGTGGGGATACTTCCCATCGATAGGCGCAGGATGGCTGATCAGTGATGAAAGCTTCATGGACGGACAGCAGATTTTCGACGCGTTGAAATTGAGAGGAAGCTGGGGCCGCGTAGGTAATGATAAAATACCTACTTCGCTGTACTACACATTGGCCAGGCTGAACGTGCCTTATTATTTCAATGGACAGGAATACCTGGGCATTTCCTTCCCCGATGTAACAGACAAGAACGTACAATGGGAAGTTACCGAGGAGATTGACCTGGGCCTTGAATTTACCGTTTTGAACAACCGCCTTTCCGGTGAATTGGATTGGTATAAAAAAGAAACCACCGATGCGCTGGTATATGTAACCATCCCCGGTATCCTGGGCGATCCTGACTCAAGGTTCATCACCAATGCAGCCACATTCGAGAACAAGGGTTTTGAAGTAACGCTGAACTGGCGCGACAACATCAACAAAGACCTCGATTATCGCATAGGCGGCAACGTTGGGTTCAACAAGAATAAGATCACAGGTCTCAATGGTGGTCAAGCTTTATTTGCCGGAAACGTAGGTGGACAAGGCTTTGTAACACTGAGTGATAATAACCAGCCTATCGGAAGTTTTTATCTGCTGGAAGTAGAAGGCATTCTGCAAACAGAAGCAGAAGTGGCTGCATCGGGCCAGAGCGGCGCCAAAGTAGGCGACCTGAATTACAGGGATGTAAGCGGCCCGGCTGGCAAGCCCGATGGCGTGATCGATTCTTACGACCGCACCTTCCAGGGATCGTACCAGCCAAAAGTAACCTTCGGCGTAAATGGCGGGTTGAATTACAAATCGTTCGACTTCAGCTTCGCCGGTTATGGAACAGCAGGCGGCAAGATATACAATGGCAAGCGTGCTATCCGCGGTGCAGATGCAAGGGATAATATAGAAGCCGAAATAGCAAAGGAGCGGTGGACACCTAACAATCCCAACACTTCTCATCCCCGCGCTACGCTGAACCAAATGGCAGCTTCTACTTATTTCCTGGAAAAGGGCAATTTCTTCAGGTTGAATAACCTCACGCTTGGGTACACATTGTCGGAGCGCCTTTTGTCGAGGGTGAGGATCAATAGTGTGCGGGTTTATTTTACTGCGCAAAACCTGTTCACAATTACACCTTACTCGGGCTTTACGCCTGAATTGCAAACCGACCAAATCCTGGAAGCAGGTATTGAATCCAATTCATACCCCAGCACCAGGACGTTTGCATTTGGATTGAACATAGGCTTTTAATTAACCATGACAAACTCATTTATATGATCAGGAAAAAACAATTCTTCAAAATAATGCTCGCAACCGCTGTTTGCATTACCGCAGGCAGTAGCTGTAAGAGAAGCTTCCTGGACGTACCGCCACAGGGGCAACTCACGGAAGAGCAGGCGTTGATCGACCCCGGAGCAGCGGAAAAACTGGTGGGCGGCGTATACAATACGCTGTATTTTGGAAGCTTCGGCAACAATACCGTTGGATTTCTGTGGGTGATTATGAACGACGTTGCTTCTGACGATGCAGACAAAGGAAGCTTTCCCGCAGACTTTGGCCCTGCCGCCGAAATTGACAACTTCACGTTCAACGCCAACAATTTTATTTTTAACAACGTATGGCTTGGCCACTATGAGGCCATCGTTCGCGCAAACAAAGCCATCGATGTATTGAACCGCAGTACATTCGACGAAACTACGCGCAAACGCCTGTTGGGCGAAGTGCGTTTTCTGCGCGGCTTCTATTATTTCAACCTGGTTCGTGCATTCGGAGGCGTTCCGAAAATTATTTCGATCATTCCCCCTTCTGAGGCCAACAGCGATGCAGTGAACACACGCGCCACCCGCGATGAAATTTATGCGGTGATCATCGAAGACCTGCAATACGGTGTAGACAACCTTCCTGCAAAGGGTGAGGCCGGCGCGGTAGTAGGACGCATCACCAAAGGCGCGGCGCAAGGAATGCTTGCAAAAGTTTATCTATATCGCCAGGACTGGCAAAAAGCATTCGACCTGTCGAAAGCCGTGATAGAATCAGGAAAATATTCATTGGGCGATTATACCACCATGTTCCGTGAAGTAGGTGCAAACAACAGTGAATCCATCTTCGAAGTGCAGACAGGTCCGCACCGCGGCATTGACAATTGCGATGCGGTAAGCCCGCTGTTCAGCAACGGTCAGGGGCCACGTTCAAAAGGCGCGTGGAGGAACAATGTTGATGGTAAACCGTATGATGGCGACCTTGGCTTTGGATTAAATTCACCCAGCGCCGACCTTGCCAATGCATACGAACCGGGCGATATCCGCCGCGGCGCAACCATCATCTTCATTAACCCCACTGTAGGCGGCGGGCCCAATCCCGGGACAGTGTTGTGGGATGGGTTCAGGATACCTACCCAGGACTCAGTTGAAAATCCGCGTTACAGCTATAAGGCTTATCACAGTCCATTTAAGGAAACACCGAGTTGCAACGGATACCTCGATAAGGATTTTAAACCGAAGAACATAAGAATATTACGCTATGCCGAAGTGTTGTTGATTTACGCCGAAGCTGCGGCAAGATTGAACAACACAGGAGAAGCCACTGCCAAGCTGAACCTGGTAAGGGCAAGGGCAAACCTCGGTCCTACTACCGGCACATTGGCCAACATCTGGAAAGAAAGAAGAGTAGAATTAGCTATGGAGCAAGACCGTTTCTTTGACCTGGTGCGCACCGGTCAGGCTGCCACTGTGTTAGCGGGTAAAGGATTTCAAACTGGTAAACACGAAGTGTTCCCCATTCCGCAGGCTCAGCGTGACCTGAGTGCTGGAAGGCTTACCCAAAACCCCGGTTATTAATACACATCATTATAAACACAAAACAGTATGAAAACAAAATACAGAAACGCATTGACCGCCCTCCCGGCCCTGCTTTGCGCGGTGATGTTGATGACGGCGTGCACAAAGGCTGAGCTGGACGATGATTTTACCGAAGGCGATCCCCCGCCCATTGGAGCTTACACCAATTCCAGTGAGGTAGCTCCCGCGGACCTGGTGGCTTACTTTCCTTTTGATGGTTCTGTTGCCGATGCCAAAGGTGGCGTAACCGGTGGCACCATCAGCGGTGGTGGCGGATTTACTGCCGGCAAAAAAGGCCAGGCCTACCAGGGCGCTGCCAACGCCTTTATCGCGTACGCCAACTCAGGCCCGATAGGAACCCTTACCAGCTTTACGGTAAGCATGTGGATCAATACCAACAGGCACCAGGGTGGAGCACAGGGAGTGTTTACCGTAACAAAAGCCGATGGATCATTCTGGGGTAATTTCTTTATGCTGATAGAAGGCGCAGGGCCCAACGACAAAATGCTGGTGAAAGTGCATTTCGAAAAAAATGTGGCCGGCGTATCCAATGTTGAACATTGGCTGGAGACCACCGGAAAGATCAGGGAAAATTTCATGGCCGATATGTATGGCGGATGGAGGCACATTGCATTTACCTACAACGAAGCCACTTCTAAGTTCGCCATGTATGTAAATGGGACCAAGCTGCCATTTAACGATCCCACCGTGCCGAGGAACGATGAAGACAGGTTTGCATCGGCAGGTGTTCCGCTTGGGCCACTGTCATTCAAGAGCCCGGCACGCTTTGTCATTGGCGGATTCCAAAATCAATTGGGAGCGCCATACAATAACCCCGAGCCCTGGATGCTGCCATATACCGGGAAACTGGATGAACTAAGGTTTTATAAGAAAGCTCTGACGGACCAGGAGATAAATGCACTGTTCCAATTAGAAAAACAAGGACGATAAAAGCATATTGGTTGAATTAATAATTAGCTGGTTGCCGATGGAGCGTTTGACAGCTCTCCCCGGCAATCAGCTAATTTAACAACGACGATCATGAGCAAATGGTGGGGGTTAGTAATATGCGCGGCGATATGGGCCGGCTGCAAGAAGAAGGATTCGCCTGCACCGGAACCGCCTGCAGGGCCGTTTAACCTGGCTCAAATGCAGGTACCCGGCACCGTTAGCGGCAGCGATTACGTGAACGTACCTATTCAACCTGTTATAAAACTATCTTTCTCCGCCCAGGCCGATGCGCCTTCCGTATCGCCCAATATCCTTATCAACGAAAGCACTGGCGCCGCCGTATCGTTTACTGTGAGCTATGAAAAGAATGACAGCACCGTTGTGATACAAACCGCCGCTCCTTTAAAATACCTCACCCGCTACACTGTCAGGATATTTCCCGATATACAATCGAAACAAAAAAGAAAGCTGGGCACCACCACTACCATTAACTTACTTACCCGGCTCGATTCGTCGCGCAAATTTCCGCCGGTGACAGATGACGAGCTGCTGACACTGGTACAGCGGCAGCATTTTAAATACTTCTGGGATTTTGCGCATCCCACATCGGGCCTTGCAAGAGAAAGAAATACTTCGGGCGACCTGGTTACATCGGGAGGATCGGGCTTTGGCATCATGGCCATCGTTACCGGCATTCACCGCCAATTCATCACACGGGCAGAAGGCCTTGCACGCATGCAGAAGATCGTGAACTTTCTTAAAACAAAAGCGCAGCGCTTTCACGGGGCATTTCCTCATTGGCTCAATGGGGTCAGCGGCGAAGTAATACCCTTTAGCACCAAAGACAATGGCGCAGACCTTGTAGAGACCTCATACCTTATGCAAGGCTTGCTTACCGCCAGGCAATATTTCAATGGCGCGGACGCAGCGGAAACCGCACTGCGCGCCGACATCAATACATTGTGGAATGAAGTGGAATGGAGCTGGTTCAGGAAGAATAATGAGAATGTATTGTACTGGCATTGGAGCCCTAATTATAATTGGGATATGAACCTTCCCATTCGCGGGTGGAACGAATGCCTGATCACTTATGCACTGGCGGCGTCTTCCACTACTTATACCATTCCCAAAGAAGTGTATGACCAGGGATGGGCGGGCAGTGCTAATTTCAAGAACGGTCAAACCTACTACGGTTATCAATTACCGTTAGGCCCGGCATACGGAGGACCTTTATTCTTTGCGCATTATTCGTTCCTGGGCATCAATCCCAATGGCCTTACGGATGTGCATGCGGACTATTGGCAACAGAACAGGAACCACACGCTCATCAATTATAGTTATTGCGTGGCCAATGTGCGGAATTATTATGGCTATAGCGATTCGTGCTGGGGGCTAACATCCAGCGATGATATCAATGGCTACAAGGTGCACGATCCTGCCAACGACAACGGTGTTATATCTCCTACCGCGGCCCTGTCTTCCTTTCCTTATACGCCTGTTGAATCCATGAAGGCGCTGAAATTCTTTTATTACGTGCTGGGAGATAAGATATGGAGAGATTATGGTTTTATAGATGCATTCTCATTGCATCACGCATGGTTTGCGGATTCCTTCCTGGCCATTGACCAGGGTCCAATAATAATCATGATAGAAAACCATCGCAGTGGACTGTTGTGGAACCTGTTCATGAGTTGCCCGGAAGTAAAGGCTGGTATGAGAAAGCTGGGTTTTCAAAGTCCGCACCTGTAATTGAACGCCTTGGCATCTGTGCAATCATCCAATCCTATTAAAAATCTTTGCTTAAAAAATAGCTAAATCAATCCCGATATGAACAGGAAGATCCCGATCGCATACCGGTTTATCGCCATCGCATTGCTCGTAATTGCCTTGCCGGCATCCGCGCAAAAAACAAATACAAAAAAGTCGAATACAACTAAAAATTATACCGATAGTTCTCTCATCATTCAGAAAAACCTTACCGACGACCAGCTGTTAGATTTAGTGCAAAAACAAACCTTCCGCTATTTTTGGGATTTTGCGCATCCCACATCAGGCCTGGCACGGGAGCGCAGCAACATAGCCTACGACTATGGCCACGAAACTACCACAACCGGCGGCACCGGCTTCGGCATCATGGCCATTGTAGTGGCGGTGGAGCGAGGATGGATCGGCAGGGACACCGCGGTAGGACATTTGTTGAAAATGGTGAAATTTTTAGCCAAGGCGGATAAATACCACGGCGTATTTCCGCATTGGTTGCATGGAGAAACAGGAAAAACTATTCCCTTCAGCTCCAAAGACGATGGCGCCGACATTGTAGAAACTTCTTACCTCATGCAGGGACTGCTCACCGCACGCCAATACTTCAACCGTAACGACCCCCGCGAAAACCAATTGCGCAACCGCATCACCTGGATGTGGAACGACGTTGAATGGAACTGGCACACGCGTGACGGCCTTAGCGTTTTATTCTGGCACTGGAGCCCCAACAACGGATGGAGCATGAACCACGAAATACGCGGATGGAATGAATGCCTGATCACTTATGTGCTGGCTGCCTCCTCGCCCCGCTATTCTATTAATGCAGATGTATATCACCGCGGATGGGCCAACAGCAGCCATTTTAAAAACCAGCGTGAATATTACGGCATTAAACTGCCTTTAGGCTTCGACTATGGGGGACCGTTATTTTTTGCGCACTATTCTTTTTTAGGCATCGACCCCAAAGGATTGAAGGACCGGTACGCCGATTACTGGATACAGAACCTGAACCACACGCTCATCAACCGCGAGCATTGCATACGCAATCCAAAAAACTATAAAGGTTATGGCGCTGATTGCTGGGGCCTCACCGCCAGCGACAACCATCGCGGCTATGGGGCGCACTCGCCGGAAGAAGACCTGGGAGTGATTTCCCCTACCGCGGCCCTTTCATCTTTCCCTTACACACCCGAATATTCCATGCAGGCGCTCCGCCATTTTTATTATGACCTCGGCGATAAGATATGGAGCAAATACGGTTTTGTAGATGCATTCAACGAAACAGCGGGCTGGTATGCAAACTCGCACCTGGCCATAGACCAGGGGCCCATCATCGTTATGATAGAAAACTACCGCAGTGGCTTGTTATGGAAATTGTTCATGAGCGCTACTGAAATACAAAACGGATTGAAAAAACTGGGCTTTCAAAGCCCTTGGTTAAAATGATGAACTCATTCATGAAAAAATCGATAATAATACTCTTCTCCTGCATCGTTTCGCTTGCAGGCCTTGCACAGCAACGCACGTATTGCAACCCGATGAACATCGATTACGGGTACACGCCCATCCCCAACTTCAGCGAATGGGGCAGGCACCGCTCCACAGCGGACCCGGTTATTGTCATGTACAAGGGCGATTATTATTTATTCTCTACCAACCAATGGGGCTATTGGTGGAGCAGCGACCTTGTTAAATGGAATTTCGTTCAACGCTATTTCCTGAAGCCGCATCACAAGGTGTACGATGAATTGTGCGCGCCCGCGGTATTTGTATTAGGAGATACGATGCTGGTGTTTGGCTCAACGCACGAAAAAAACTTCCCGCTGTGGATGAGCACCAATCCCAAGGGCAACCAATGGAAAGAAGCAGTAGAACCATTCGAGGTGGGCGCATGGGACCCCGCTTTTTTTGCTGACGATGACGGCAGACTGTACCTGTATTGGGGCAGCAGCAATGTTTACCCGATATATGGAATAGAAATAGACCGTAAAACTTTTAAGCCAATCGGCGAAAGAAAAGAGCTGGTGCGCCTGAACCACGAGCAATATGGATGGCAGCGCTTTGGCGAATACCTCGACAATACTTTCCTCGATCCTTTCATGGAAGGCGCGTGGATGACCAAATATAACGGTAAGTATTACCTGCAGTATGGCGCGCCCGGCACGGAGTTCAGCGGTTATGCCGATGGCGTGGTGGTTGGCGATCACCCGCTGGGGCCATTTACCAATCAGCCGCACAATCCATTTTCCTATAAACCCGGCGGATATGCACGCGGCGCTGGTCATGGCAATACCTTTCAGGATAAGTGGAACAACTGGTGGCACGTGTCTACCATTGCCATATCAGTAAAAAATAATTTCGAGCGGCGCATCGGGTTCTGGCCTACGGGATTTGATAAGGATGGCGTGCTGTACACCAATACCGTGTTTGGCGATTATCCTCATTATCTTCCTACGGGCAAGGCCGACCATCTTGCAAGCCGGTTTACCGGTTGGATGCTGCTCAACTACAATAAACCTGTTGCTGTTTCTTCCACGCTGGGCGGGTATGCGGCCAATCATGCAGTAGATGAAAACATCAAAACATACTGGAGCGCAAAAACCGGTAACAGGGCAGAATGGTTGCAATCCGATCTCGGCGAGGTGAGCACCGTGCACGCCATACAAATAAATTATGGCGACCAGGACGCGGAGTTCCTTGGCAAATCGAAAGGCGTATACCATCAATACAGGATTATGCACTCCACCAACGGCAACACCTGGAATGTGTTGGTCGATAAGAGCAACAACCGTACTGACGTGCCCCACGATTATATTGAATTGCCGCAGCCCGTTCGCACACGATACCTGAAACTGGAAAACATTCACATGCCTACGGGCAAATTTGCATTGAGCGGCTTCCGCGTTTTCGGCAAAGGCAATGGCAGCGTTCCCGATACTGTTAAAAATTTCATCGTGCTTCGAACGGAGAAGGACAAACGAAGCGCCTGGATAAAATGGGGGCCTGTCGACAATGCTTATGCCTACAATATCTACACCGGCATTGCGTCCGATAAACTGTATAACTGCATTATGGTGCACGGCAGCAATGAATATTATTTTAAGGCGATGGATAAAAGCCTGCCTTATTATTTTACCATCGAAGCCATAAATGAAAACGGCGTTTCCAAACGCACGCAGATCGTGAAGGTTGAATAATATATTTATCCCGTATCTTGCAGCACTGCTTGCTGGGTACATTCATCTCGTAAAAAACGAAATAATATGCTCAGGAAAATTGTAACGCTCTCAGCCCTGCTGGTATCCCTGCAACTATTCTCACAAAACAACGACGCAAAAATGAACGCCTTCATCACCAACCTGATGAAGCAAATGACATTGGAAGAAAAGATCGGCCAATTGAACTTACCATCAGTAGGCTTCGACGTTACCGGCCCCATACTTAGCCAGGGCGTGGAAGAAAAGATCAAAAAAGGTTTGGTGGGCGGCGTATTCAATACTTATACGCCGGTGGCGGTGCGCAAGCTGCAGGAGTTGGCGGTAACCCAAACACGGTTGAAGATACCGTTGCTGTTTGGGTACGATGTTATTCACGGGCACCGCACCATTTTCCCTATTCCATTGGGATTGTCTGCCAGTTGGGACCTTAATCTGATTGAACGCACTGCCCGCGCTGCCGCTGAGGAAGCCAGCGCCGATGGATTGAACTGGACATTTTCACCAATGGTAGATATAGCCCGCGACCCTCGTTGGGGCCGCGTTAGCGAAGGCGCCGGCGAAGACCATTGGCTGGGATCGCAAATTGCAAAAGCCATGGTGAGAGGTTACCAGGGCACCGACCTTTCCCGCAACAATACCATTCTTGCCTGTGTAAAACATTTTGCATTATACGGCGCGGCCGAAGGCGGCCGCGATTACAATACGGTAGACATGAGCCGCCTTAGAATGTACAACGAATACCTGCCTCCTTACAAGGCCGCGGTGGATGCGGGCGCCGCCACCGTAATGACATCTTTCAATGAAGTGGAAGGCATTCCCGCTACAGGCAACAAATGGCTGATGAACGATCTGCTGCGCAAGCAATGGGGCTTCAAAGGATTGATCGTAACGGATTATACCGCGGTGAATGAAATGATCGCGCACGGTGTCGGCAATGGACGCAAAGTGGCGGAACTGGCGCTGAATGCCGGAGTAGACATGGACATGGTGGGAGAACTGTTCATTCAAAACGGCGCAGCGCTGGTGCAATCTAAACAAGTGTCTGTTGCCCGAATTGATGCAGCCTGCCGCCACATACTGGAAGCCAAATACAAACTGGGCCTGTTCGACGATCCATACCGTTATGTAAATGAAGAGCGCAGCCGCACCGAGATCATGAACGCGCAAAAGCTTGCGCTAAGTAAGGAAGCTGCTATTAAAAGCTCGGTGTTGCTCAAGAATGATAATCAAACGCTGCCTTTAAACCAAAGCAGGAAGATTGCATTCATCGGGCCAATGGTAAAGATCAAGCGCGACCTTATCGGGAACTGGAGCGCCGCGGGTGATGGCAATAAAGCCATCAGCGTTTGGGAAGCGCTCGAGACAAAATATGGCGCCGGTAAATTCTTATACGCAAAAGGAAGTAACCTGGTAGACGATAAAGATTTGATTGCGCAGCTGAACCCGCACGGCGCACAATTAACGCCCGATGCAAAAACTCCTGCCGAGCTGATAGCCGAAGCAGTACAGGTAGCGCAACAATCAGACGTGGTGGTAGCAGTGGTGGGCGAACCGTTTGGCATGAGTGGCGAAGCCGCCAGCCGTAGCGACATCGGATTGCTGGAAAATCAAAAAGAACTTTTAAAGGCATTGAACGCAACTGGCAAACCGATTGTATTGGTATTGATGAATGGCCGTCCGCTTACGTTGTCGTGGGAAGACCGCGAAATGGACGCGATACTGGAGACCTGGTATCCTGGTACCAATGGAGGTCCCGCCATTGTGGACCTGCTGTTCGGCGATGCCAATCCATCGGGGAAGTTAAGCATGAGCTTTCCGAGGAACGTGGGACAAATCCCGATCTACTACAATCACAAAATGACCGGCCGTCCCCGCGACCCCAACCAGAAATACACTTCAAAATATCTCGACGTTGCCAATGATCCTCTGTATCCATTTGGATTTGGATTAAGCTATACCACTTTCTCATACGGTGATGTAACGGTAAGCAAGCCGCAGATCAGCAGTACCGAGAGCCTGGAGGTAAGATGCACCGTTACCAATACTGGTAACTATGATGGAGAAGAAACGGTTCAATTATACCTGCGCGATGTGGTGGGCAGCATTACGCGTCCTGTAAAAGAGTTGAAGGCATTTCAAAAGATCGTTCTTAGGAAGGGGGAAAGCAAAGAAGTAGTGTTCCGCGTTACCGGCGAGGACCTGAAGTTTTACAACAGTGAGTTGAAATGGGTGAGTGAGCCCGGCGAGTTCCATGTTTTTGTGGGTCCTAATAGCAGGGATGTAAAACAGGCAAGGTTTACGTTGAGATAATGTATAGAGCCAGAATGCAAACGAACTCACAATTTGCACGCTTGCGCGGCCGTATGGCCGCGCATTGTTTTTCGCATTCCTTAACTTTGGCCTATGTTCAGGATTTTGTTATTCATACTGGCCGCGGTCATATTATACAAGCTTATTTTCGACTTCATCATTCCTGTTTACCGCACGTCGAGGCAGATACGCCGACGCTTTAGGGACATGAACCAGCAAATGCAGGACAGGATGAACCAGTATAACCAGCAGCAACAGCAACAACAGCGGGAGCCCGCTCCCAAAAGCAAATCATCCTCTGATAAGGACTTTATTGATTTTGAAGAGGTGAAGTAACCACCTATTTAGCCTGCTCCTCCTTCCCCTGTTTCCCCTCCCAGTTTTTATTTGGATCGAATTACCCGTTTTTCTTACCTTTGCCCCGGACATGAAGCAAAAGAAAGGGAACGAAATCGTTCCCTTCTTTATTTATCAGATGAATAGCACATCCCTGCAAGAAACACTGGAAAACATGGTTTCGGCCATGCTGGAAGGAAACGAGGACTATTTCCTGGTAGACCTTAAAATCAGGCCAGGCAATAACATTAAAGTGGTGTTGGACGCGGATTCTGGCGTATCCATCGATAAATGCGTGGATTACAACCGCTACCTGTACAAACAGTTGGAGACAGCAGGCCTCTTTCCCGACGGCGATTTTTCACTGGAAGTATCCTCGCCGGGAGTAGACGAACCCCTGAAACTGCAGCGGCAGTATCGAAAAAACCTCGGCCGGCAGGTGGAAATCCTTTTGAAAGACGGTAGCAAGCGGGAAGGAAAACTGAGCGAATTAACAGACAACGGCCTGGTAATTGAGGAAACCCGCAGCAAAAACCAGGCAGCCGGCAAACCAGGAATGCCCTCGAAATTGCCCGGCAGGAAAAAAGAATTGGTCGTTCACAACATATTATTTTCAGATATAAAAACAACAAAAGTTCAGGTAGTATTTTAGTTCGACCCAGAATCTCAAACGTAATAGTTTATGGCAAGTATCAATTTGATTGAAGCCTTCCAGGATTTTAAGGAAGCAGAAAATATCGACCGCCCAACAATGATGAAAGTGGTGGAAGACGTATTCAAAACCCTGTTGCGCAAAAAATACGGCAGCGATGAAAATTTCGACGTGATCGTAAACGCCGAAAAAGGCGACCTTGAGATCATGCGCAGGCGCACCATCGTGGAAGATGGCCAGGTAATGGACCCGCTCGCCGAAATAGCCTATACCGACGCCATTAAGATCGAGCCCGACTTTGAAGTAGGCGAAGACCTCTACGAAGAAATAGACATCATGGACTTCGGCCGCCGCGCCATCCTGGCCGCCAAACAAACCCTGGCCAGCCGCATCAGCGACCTTAAAAAGAACGTGCTCGTAAAAAAATACGGCGACCGCGTAGGAGAAATCGTAAGTGCCGAAGTGTATCAAGTCTGGAAAAAGGAGATATTGCTGCTCGATGAAGAAGGAAGCGAACTGATCCTGCCCAAGTCGGAGCAAATACCCCAGGATTATTTCAAAAAAGGGGAGAATATCCGCGCAGTGGTAAAAAAAGTAGAATTAAAAAATAATACGCCTGTAATCATACTTTCCCGCACTTCACCGGATTTCCTGGCTAAATTGCTGGAAATTGAGGTGCCGGAAATATTCGATGGATTGATTGTTATCCGTAAAATAGTTCGCGATCCGGGAGAAAGGGCCAAGGTAGCCGTTGAATCCTACGATGATCGCATCGACCCAGTAGGCGCCTGTGTGGGCATGAAAGGAAGCCGCATCCACGGCATCGTGCGCGAACTGAAAAACGAAAACATCGACGTAATCAACTGGACCAATAACATCCAATTACTGATCCAGCGCTCATTGACCCCCGCCAAAATCACCAGCATGGACCTCGACAACGAGGGCAAACATGTTGACGTATACCTTAAGCCCGACCAGGTTTCGCTGGCCATTGGCAGAAAAGGCGTAAACATTAAGCTGGCACAGGAATTAACGGGATTTTCCATCGACGTGTTCCGCGATAACGAGGGTGAAGAAGAGGAATTTGACATCAGCCTGGACGAGTTCACCGATGAAATAGATACCTGGATCATCGAAGAGCTGAAACGCATCGGTTGCGATACCGCCCGCAGCGTGCTGGTGCTGACAGCAGAAGAACTGGAAAGGCGCACCGACCTGGAAAAAGAAACCATCCAGGATATCAGGAAGGTCCTGCAGGCGGAATTTGAAAAAGAATAGATGAATTAGTAAATAAACTGATTTAACTGTTTAAATAAGTTTGAAACTGCGGGCAAACAAAATCACGGCCCGTAGCAGGAAAAAGATATGGCAGAAATTTCAACACCACGTTTAATGGCCGCGGCCAAAGAGTTCAACATCGGTAAAGATACCCTGGTGGACTTTCTGGCTGGCAAGGGATTTAGCAGAGATGATCTGAAGCCTACCGCTAAGCTTACGGAAGAAATGTACCGCGCCCTTCAGACAGAGTTCCAGAACGATAAGGTCGCCAAACTTAAAAGCGACCAGATAGATCTGCCTAAAGGAAGCGTGGAGGCCCGCAAGAAAAAAGAAGAAGAACCGCTCTTCAAGAAAGAAACCAAAAAACCGGTCGAGGAAGAAAAGCCCGAGCCCAAAAAAGAGGAAAAGGAAACGAAGCAGCCCGAGCCGGTCGTTGCAGAGCAACCCCCGCCCGTAGTGGAACAACCCCCTGCGCAGCCGGAGCCCGAAGAACCCGAAGTGGCCAGGGTAGAAACCCCTGAGATCGAAGGGCCCAAGGTGGTGAAAAAGATCGACCTGTCTACCGTGGATTCGTCAACCCGTCCTAAGAAAGGCGCGGGCAAAAAAGACAAGCCCGAAATCAAAAAAGAAGAAAAGGAAACTGCTCCGGAACCGGTTGCCAAAGCAGAAGAACCCGCGCCGCAGGTGCAGGAAGTAACACAACCCGAACAGGAAGTTGTTGAACCCGAATCACCGGCAATCGAAAATATCAAGGCCGATAAACTGGAAGGCCCCAAAATATTGGGCAAGATCCAACTGCCGGCCGACAACGATACGCGTCCAAAACCCAATGAGGAAAAACGGAAGCGCAAGCGCATTCCCATCGAAAAGAAACAGGACGCCCGCCCGCCCCAGCAACAGCAAAGGCCCGCCTTTAACCCACAAAACCGCGAAGGCAGCACCCAGCAAAACCGTGATGGCAACAGGCAAGGTGGCGGTGGAACAGGATTCCGCAGGGACCAACACCAACGCCCGCAACGCGGCGACCATCGCAGGGGCGCAGCCGACCCGCGCAGGCAGGCCGACAAGGAAATCGATCAAAAAGAAATTCAGAATAAGATCCGCGAAACACAGGCTAAGCTGGCCGGAGCGGGCGGAAGAGGTAAAAGCCTCAAGGCAAAGTACCGCCGCGCACGCCGAGATGAAATGGCAGACCAGGGCGGCGGCGAAGGCTTGCAGGATAACGTACTGCAGCTTACCGAGTTTATCAGCGTGAGCGAATTGGCCAACCTGATGGACGTAAGCTATGCAGAAGTTATCGGCAAATGTATGGGCCTCGGCCTGATGGTATCCATCAACCAGCGCCTCGACGCGGAAGTGATAGAATTGGTGGCGAATGAATTCGGCTTCCAGGTAGAATTCATCGACATGGAGAAGCAAACCGAAATGGAAGAAGAGGTGGAAGAAGATGATGAGTCGGAGCTGGAGGCCAGGTCGCCCATTGTTACCATCATGGGTCACGTTGACCACGGTAAAACCTCGCTGCTCGACTATATCCGCAGCGCCAACGTAGTAGCCGGCGAAGCAGGCGGCATTACCCAGCACGTGGGCGCCTACAAGGTAGAATTGCCCAGCGGCAAGGAGATCAGCTTCCTCGATACTCCCGGTCACGAAGCGTTTACGGCTATGCGTGCCCGTGGTGCCAAGGTAACCGACATTGCAGTAATAGTAATCGCGGCCGACGATGCGGTGATGCCACAGACCAAGGAGGCCATCAGCCACGCACAGGCTGCCGGCGTCCCCATGATCTTTGCCATTAACAAGATCGATAAGGACGGCGCCAACCCCCAAAAAATATATGAACAGCTCGCAGGCATGAACCTGCTGGTGGAATCCTGGGGTGGTAAATACCAAAGCCAGGAAATTTCAGCCAAGCAGGGACTGAATGTTGACCTGCTGCTCGAAAAAATATTGCTCGAAGCCGAGCTGCTTAACCTGCGCGCCAATCCTAACCGCGAAGCTTCCGGCACCATTATCGAAGCCTCGCTTGATAAGGGCCGCGGTTATGTTGCCACACTGCTGGTGCAGAACGGAACGCTGAAATTAGGCGACCTGGTGGTATCGGGACAATACTACGGACGTGTAAAAGCTATGTTCAACGAGCGTCAGCAAAAGATGGATCAGGCACCCCCTGCTTCTCCCGCGGTAATACTCGGATTGAATGGAGCGCCACAGGCCGGTGAAAAATTCCGCGTGTACGAAGACGAGTCGGACGCCAAGGAAGTAGCCAACCGCCGTGCACAGATCCTGCGCGAACAAGGCATCCGCACCAAAAAGCACATTACGCTCGACGAGATCGGCCGACGCCTGGCATTGGGCAATTTCAAACAGCTCAACCTTATCATCAAGGGTGACGTGGACGGTTCCGTAGAAGCACTGAGCGACTCCCTGCAGAAACTGTCTACCGACGAAGTGGCTATTGCCGTGGTGCACAAGGCCGTAGGCGCCATTACCGAAAGCGATGTGTTGCTGGCTACCGCCTCCGATGCGGTGATCGTTGGTTTCAACGTGCGTCCTTCGTCCCAGGCAAACAAGCTGGCCGAGAACGAGGGTGTGGAGATCAAGCTGTACTCCATCATTTACAACGCCATCGAAGAGATCAAGAGCGCGATGGAAGGTATGTTGGAGCCCAAGATCCAGGAGAAGATCGTGGCCAATGTGGAAGTGCGCAACGTGTTCAAGTTCGACAAGGCAACCGTTGCCGGCTGCTTTGTGCTGGATGGCAAGATCAGCCGCAACAACAAGATCCGCATTATCCGCGACGGCATCGTGGTATACCCCACCGGCGAGGGCGCTTCAACCGAACTGGCTTCGCTGAAGCGTTTCAAGGACGATGTGAAGGAAGTAGTGTCCGGCATGGAATGCGGTCTTACCATTAAAAATTATAACGACATTAAAGTGGGCGATATAGTAGAGGCGTTTGAGGAAGAAGAAGTTAAAAGGACTTTGTAAAATCACATGCTACCAGGGCACAGGGGAAACCTTGTGCCTGTAGTTTAGACCTTTCCGAATTAAACCTTTGTTAAACACCTAGCCGTTTCCGGCCCCTTGAATACTTTTGAAGATAACTTTCCGGTATGAAGCGAATTCTCGTATTATTTTCCGCCGTCATTTGCACGATAGCTGCGCTTGCGCAACGCCCTGTAGTAGCCGATAAGATCGTGGGAATAGTAGGCGACAAGATCATCCTTAAGTCGGACATTACCAATGCCATCCTCGACGCAAAACGGCAGGGGCAGGAAATACCGCCGGACGCGGAATGCTTCATCATTCAACAGGCATTGGCGCAAAAAGCACTGGTGCTGCAAGCCGAGAAAGATTCCATTGTTGTATCTGAAGAAGAGATCGAGGCCCTGCTCGATAACCAGATCCGCGGCTTTATCCAGGCCTACGGTACCAAAGAAGCATTGGAGCAGATTGCAGGCCGCACCATCTACCAATTGAAAGAAGATTTCCGCCAGCCCTTCCGGGAGCGCAAGCTGGCAGAAGCCATGCGCAACAAGGTGGTTGAAAGCGTAAAGATCACCCCCAACGAAGTGAAGGCTTACTTCGACAAGATCCCAAAGGACAGCCTGCCTTTTTATGAGTCTGAGTTGGAATTGGGAGAGATTGTCGTATTCCCCAAGGCGAGCCGTGATATTGAAAAGCTGGCCATTGACCAGTTAAATGACTTCAAAAAACAGGTGGAATCCGGTTCACGCCGTTTTGAAGCCCTGGCTTCCCTGTATTCCGATGACCCGGGCAGCAAGGACCGTGGCGGCGAATATGCCATCAACCGCAATGAAAAACAATGGGATCCTACATTCCTGGCAGCGGCTTTCCGCTTAAAGGAAGGACAGATTTCACCGGTGATAAAAACAAAATTCGGCTACCACATTATTAAAATGGAAAGCCGCGCAGGCGACGACGCCACCATCAGGCACATCCTGAAAATACCGCAGGTTACACAGGATGAGATAGACGAAGCGATCAAGAGACTGGATTCAGTAAGGGCAAAGCTCATTGCAGGCACCATGAACTTTGGCGAAGCAGTGGCCAAATACAGCGACGATGAAACCGCCAAGTTTACCGGGGGCCTTCGCCAATGCCGCAACGGCAACTACTGCACCATCGACGAACTGGACAAGGACGTAGTAATGCTGCTGCAAAACATGAAAGTGGGTGAATATTCCCAGCCGACCGCCTTTACCGACGAAAGGGGCCGCAAAGGCGTACGCATCGCTTACCTGAAAACAAGGACCGAACCGCACAGGGAAAATCTAAAAGACGATTACAACCGCATAGCCCAACGCGCCATCGAGATCAAAAAAGAGGAAGCCATAGAAAAATGGTTCAAGAAACAGATTCCCACATACTACATCATGATCGACCAGGATTACCGGACCTGTACTATGTTAGGTAGCTGGTTAACAGTGGCTAAAACCAATTAGTAAGGGTTTACCATTAAGGGGCCTGAAATTTTTCTGCATTCCAGATGGTGGAATTGTATTAATCTTAATTTTAAATCGTTATAGTCTTCCAGAATCCTTACCCCCGGCCTTAACTATGCAACCGAGTGGAAATGATATCCTATGCACAAAACATCGTGGAATTTTTCAAGCGTTCCAGTCAGTTCTATTACACAGTAACTGACCTGGAAGGTAGATATAGGTACGTCAATCCCCTCTTCAGCAAAAAATTCAGCTACCTCCATTCCGACTTCACGAACATTCCGGTGATCAATATTGTGTATGCAGACGATCTGGAGCTTTATCAGCAGGCCGCGTCCGACTGTATCCGTTGCGCAGGCAAACCTGTAGCGGTCGAGGTCAGGCATCCTTCGTCTAATGGTCACCTTTACCGCAGCCGGCTCGAGCTTACGGCCCTTCCCGACGAAACCGGCGCCCCTGCTTACATTCAATGCATCGGCACCGATATTAGCGAAGAAGGCGTGGAAACCAGCGACCGGGCGCCGGACAGCAGCGAGCAGAGCGAGATATTGCAGAACGTGGTAGAAGCCATTTTCAAGTTGGACCTGGAAGGCAATATCGTGTACATGACCCCGGAGTTTACCCGGCTCACCGGCTACAATACCAGCGACGTATTTGCAAAGCACTGGGGGCAATTCATTCACCCCGATGACCTGGACATTTGCTACGATGCCATGGCCAAGGTAGTGCTGCAAAGGCTGGTAATGCGCAATATTTGCTTCCGCTTTCGTCAAAAAGATAATTCTTATTTATGGTACAGCACCTCGGCCAGCCTTATTACCAACAAGGCCGGTGAACCGGTAAGCATCATTTGTGTTTCGAGGGATATTACCGAAAGAAAATATGTCGAAGATGCGCTTCACGCCAGCGAAGAAAGATACCGCGTGTTTATCGGGCAAAGCTCGGAGGCCATTTGGCGGTATGAGCTTTCAATGCCTGTGCCGGTTACCCTGGACGAAGAGGCCATCATCGACCATATCCGCCAGCATGGATTTTTGGCCGAATGCAACGACAACATGGCCGCCATGCACGGGTACGATGTTTCTTCGGAACTGATCGGATCGCGGCTGGATGAATTGCTCGACTTCAATAATCCACGCAATATCGAATTCCTACGCAGCTTCATCCGCAATGGTTACCGGCTAAGCGATGCAGAATCGCTCGAGTTCGATCAACAGGGCAATCCGCGTTACTTCGTGAATAACCTGGTGGGCATAGTGGAAGATGGCTATCTTAAAAGAGCCTGGGGTACCCAGCGCGACATTACTGAGAAAAAATTGATCAGCGAAAGAAACCGCTACCTTGCCAATCTTACAGAAAATGTGTACGATGCGATATTGGGCGGCGACCTGGAGATGAATATCATGAGCTGTAACCCCGCCGCTGAAAAACTATACGGTTTCAGCGCGCAGGAACTGATAGGCCATAAGATCCAGGACTTCGTTACCCTGCAATACCACAACACTTCACGCGATGCCATATTAAAACAATTGTTCGAGAAAGGCACGTGGATAGGCGAAGCTTCGTTTATACGTCCGCGTGATCAAAAGCACATCAGCTTCCTTTCCACCATTTCCGTTATAAAAGATACCAACGGAAAACCCACCGGCTTTGTAGCCATCAATAAAGATATTACAGACACCAAACTGGCACTTGAAAAAGTAACTTACCTGGCAAAACTGGTAGAAAATACCACCGACGTGCTGACCTCGGCCGACCTGGAATTTAGGGTGGTCACCTGGAACAAAGCTGCCGAAAAAGTATACGGGATTACCGCGGAACAAGTGATCGGCAAGAACATCCGCGACTTCATGGTATTGCATTACCAGGACTCCAGCCGCGAGGAAGTGCGCCGCATACTCCTGGAAACCGGCGAATGGCGCGGCGAAATGTATTTTACGCGGCCAACCGATGGCAAGCACATCACCCTGCTGATGAACTTTGCAACGCAGCGCGATGATGCAGGCAATCCCTCAGGATACATCATCGGCGGCACAGACATTACCGAGCGCAAAGAAGCCGAACTCCGCATCAAGGAAAGCGAAGAACGCTTCCGCCTGGTGGCCGACTCCGCCCCGGTAATGATGTGGATGTGCGATACCGACAACAGGACAAACTATGTAAACAAACCCTGGCAGCGCTTTACAGGGCACACCGCGGAGGAAATGCTCGGACGCGGCTGGTCGAGCGTGGTGCATCCCGAGGATGTGCAAAAGAGTACACAGGAATTCGATGAATGCTTCCTGAAACGTGAACCGGTACGCCTCGTCTACCGCCTACGCAGAACCGACAATACTTACCGGTGGGTGCTCGATATCGGCGTGCCCCGACTGCTGGACGATGGCACTTTCCTCGGCTACATAGGATCGGTGATAGACATACACGACCAAAAACTGAAAGAAGACCAATTGCGTTACCAGGCCAACATCCTGGAAAACGTATCAGATGGCGTTGTAATAACCGACCTGGAATTCAAAGTACTTTCCTGGAACTCGGTAGCCGAAGAATTGTTCGGCATTGCGCCTTCGCAGGCCATCGGCGAAAAGCTTACGAGGCTAGTAGAATTCGATTATGGCGCATTGACGTTTAAAGATGTATTGGAAGAATTCGACCGCAAAGGAAGATGGAAGGGCGAAGTATCCTTCATCAACCGCAAGGGCGAAAAGAAATACCTGCTCAATACCGTATCGCTTATCAGCGACGAAGAAGGACACAGCGTATCTGTAATGATAGTCGGCAGCGATATTTCTGAACTGAAAAAAGCCGAAGAGCAATTGCAGCAAAGCGAATTGTTCTATCGTAACCTTATCGGTAATTCTCTGGATGGCATCCTGCTTACGAACAGGGAGGGCAATATTACTTTCAGCGCCCCATCCTTAAAAAATATTCTCGGTTACGAATCCGAGGACGTGATCGGCAAAAATATTTTCGCCTTCGTTCACCCGGACGACATCGCGCTTGCATTCGACAGGTTCCATGGCAAGCTGCTGGATGGAGGCAACCCGGAATACGTGGTCATTCGCCTGTTGAAGAGCAACAATGAATGGCTGTGGTGCATGGTGCGGGGGCACAACCTGCTCGACAACCCGCAGGTGGGCTCGTTTGTAGTGTACCTGCATGATGACAGCCTGCGCAAAAAAGCCGAAGATGAGCTGATAGAAAGCGAACGCCGCCTGCGCACCGCGCAGCAAATTGCCGGCCTTGGATACATGGAAGTAGAACCGCACGGCAAGCTGTACTGCTCGGCAGAAATGCAGCAGGTAATGGCCATCCCCGAGGAAGAAATGCCGGCGGACCTCCCCTCGTTCCTGGGCATGATACATCCCGCCGACAGGAAAAAAGTACGCGATGATGTAGAAGCCGCCTTCGACAGCGGAACATCTTTTGAAAACGAGTTCCGCATAGAGCCCGACGAGCTGCGCGAAAAGATCATTCAATCCATCGGGTGGATGGTGCATGAGCCGGAGTCAGGCAAATCGATATTGAAGATCACCATACAAGATGTTACCAACATCCGTTCGGCGCAATTGGCCCTGCGCACCAGCGAAAGCCGGTTCCGCTCACTGTTCGAACATAGCCTGGACGGCATTTTGCTTACACAACCCGGCGGCGCGGTAAAATCGGCCAATCCGGCCATTTGCCAGATGCTGGGTTATACCAGGGAAGAAATCCTGGAGCAAAAGCGCAGGGATATTTTCGACTTCAACGATCCCCAATTCAGCCGCATTGTTGAAACCAAGGACGAAAACGGGCGCTTCAAGGGCGAGCTGGCCCTGGTGCACAAATCCGGAAGGAAAATACCTTGCGAAATTTCGTCTGTGCTTTTCCGTGACTCCGAAGGCCGCGCCTATCATAGTACGATCATACGCGACATCACACGCCAGAAAGAAGCCGAGCTGCAACTGAAAAAGCGTGAAGCGGTGCTTTCGGGCATTGCCGAGGCAACCAATAACCTCATCATCGAAGAAGAGCTGGACACATCCATCAACTATTCGATAGAGCTGATCGGTAAAATTGTGGGCGCCGACCGCGTGTACATTTTTGCCAACCACGCCGATGAGGACGGCAGGCAGTTTACCAGCCAACGCTACGAATGGTGCGCGGAAAACATCATACCGCAGGCAGACAAGCCATCGTCGGTAAACGTGCCCTTTGCAGATTTCATGGACGTGTTGCAGCAACTGAGCGATAACAAGCCCTTCACGGCATTTGTAAACCAGGTAGAAAACGAAAAGCTGAAAAAAAGATGGCAGGCGCAGCACAACGTGTCAATGCTGATATTACCCATCTTCATGCAGGGCAGGCTATGGGGATTTGTAGGTTTCGATGAATGCCATTATGAACGCGTTTGGCAAAATTGGGAAATAGATATCCTGAAAGTGTTCGGTTCATCGCTGGCCGGCGCCATCGAGCGTAAAAAGGCCGAGCATGAATTGTCCCGCACCAACGAAAGATTGAACATAGCGATAGAAGACCTGAACAAGATCATGGACTATTCGCAGGACGTGATCTGTTCATTCGACGATAAAGGACGCTTTATGCAGGTAAGCGCAGCTTCGCTGCGCATATGGGGCTACCACCCACGCGAAGTGATCGGAAGAAATATCCGCGAATTCATTCTGCCGGAAGACATCATCAATACCGCCGCCCTCATCGACCGCATGAAGGCCGGCGAATCGGTGTCTACCAATTTTGAAAATCATTTCAAGCGTAAGGATGGAAGCCTGGTAACACTCGACTGGTCGGCTTACTGGTATGAAAAGGAAAGAATAGCTTTTTGCGTAGCAAGGGATATCACCTTACAGAAAGAAATAGAGCAACAACTCATCGCCAGTGAAACACGCTTCCGTTCGTTCATGGACAACAGTCCCGCCGCGGCCTGGATCTGCGACGAAGAAGGAAGGTATGTTTACCTTAATAAATTCCTGGCTACACACGTTTTGCCGGAAGGCTTCAACTCCATCGGCAAAACCTTGTTCGAGTTGTATCCCGCGGAATTTGCCAATTTGTATCATTCCAATAACCTGCAGGTGTTGAAGCAAAACGGCCCATTGGAAGCAGTGGAAAAAGGCATTCGCGGCGATGGAACACCCGTGATGTTCCTGGTATATAAGTTCCCTGTGCTGATTGGGCCGGGACAGCGCGGCATTGGCGGCGTAGCCATCGACATCACGGATAAAATGAAGGCCGAAGAAGCACTTCGCACTTCCGAACAAAACCTGAAAGCGATATTCTCCAGTACAAGAGACGCGTTCTTCCTGGTTGATAAAAATCTCAAGCTCATTTCTTACAATCCTATTGCCGCCGAATTGTATGCCCTGTACACCGAAGGTGGGCATATTGACGACTGCGAGGACCTGCTGCAGTTATTACCTCCGGAACGACAGGTAGTGTTGAAGAAACATGTGGAAAATGCACTCAAAGGCCATCCGTTGGAATACGAAGTGCAATATGATTTCGGCGGACAGCCCATTTGGTTCAACATGGTAATGCAACCTGTCATCGGTGCAAAGGGAGAAGTGGATGCGGTCTGCGCAACCATCACCAACATCACCTCTAAAAAAATCGCGGAACAAAAGATCAAGGAAACAGCCGAGCAATTAACAAACATCATGGAAACCATCAGCGACGGTATGTTCATACTGGACAAGGACCTGGTGGTACAGTACATGAACAAGGCCGCTGAAAAATTATTACGCGTCGACCGCAAAGAAGTGGCGGGCACGGGCAAGGACCTGAAAGTGCTCGGCAATATCGTGAAGATGGACCCGGCATCCTTTGTTCATTATTATAAAAAAGCACTGCGAGACCAAAAGGCCTTGCATTTCGAAAAATATTTCGAGGCCATGCAAACCTGGTTTGAAATAGATGCATATCCCGTTGGCGATGGTTTGACCATTTATTTCAGGGATATTACTGCGCGGAAACGCCAGGAGATGACACTTTCGCTGGAAAAGAAAGTGCTGGAGATGAACGCCATGCCGCAAAGCTCGCTGGCAAGTACCGTCAGTGCATTTTTGAAAGGACTGGAATATATCTACCAGGGCATGATCTGCTCCGTGATGCTGCAGGAAAATCAAACCATCAAGCCATTGGCAGCCCCCAGTATTCCTCCTGAATACAATAAGGAAGTGGACGGACTGCCCATCGGGCCCAACATGGGATCGTGCGGCACTGCCATGTTCCTGAAAAAACCTGTGTACGTTTCCGATATCGCAACCGACCCGCTGTGGGAACACGGGAAAAAGACAGCGTTACAATTCAACCTGCGTGCATGCTGGTCAATTCCCATCATCAACGCACACGACGAAGTGCTGGCAAGCTTCGCCATTTATTACAATGAGCCCAAGGAACCGCTTGAATATGAGCGCAAGGCCATTGACCGCGCTGCAGATATCCTGCGCGTGATCATCGAAAACAAACAGGCCGAAGAACACATCCGCGTAACCAACCAGCGTTATCATTTTGTAACAAAGGCAACCAACGAAGCCATCTGGGACCTTGACTTGGTGACCAATAAAATGTATTGGGCCGAGGGATATTATATTTTGTTCGGCTACGATCCTTCCAGCGCCAGCGGATCGCTGGAACAATCGCACCAGCGCATACACCCTCAGGACCTCAAGCGCATTAAAGCTTCATTACAAAACTTCCTGCGCAGGAAAACCAAAACGCGTTGGGAAGATGAATACCGTTACCGCAAAGCAGATGGAACCTATGCGTACGTGGTGGATAAAGCCTTTTTGATTGCCGACAACGAAGGCAGGCCCAAGCGCATGATCGGTTCCATGCAGGACATAACTTCGCGCAAGGAATTGGAGCAACGCCTGATTGAACAGGAGATCGGCAAACAGAAAATGCTTACCCAGGCCACTATCGACGGACAAGAAAAAGAGCGGAAAGAAATAGGAAAAGAACTGCACGATAATATCAACCAGATACTTTCCACTACCAAGCTCTATCTGGACCTGGCTCAGCATTCCGCAGAAGGTTCCACGGCAGAAATGATCGGCGTCAGTTCAAAAAGCATTATGGAAGCCATCAACGAGATCCGCAAGCTCTCGCGGTCGTTGGTGCCGCCTACCCTGGGCGATTTGGGACTGATAGAATCGATCAAGGACCTGTGCGAAGCTTTCACCAACATGCAGACGTTCAACATCGAATTCACGCATAGAAATATCAAGGAGAAGCAATTGGCCGATAACCAAAAGCTGATGCTCTTCCGCATTATACAGGAACAAACCAACAACATTGTAAAACACGCAAAAGCGCGCAATGTAAAGATCACCTTAAAAGCAGCCAGGGGCTGGCTGACACTGGAGATAACGGACGATGGGAAAGGATTTGACTCAACGAAGACAAAAAAAGGCGTAGGCCTCAATAATATTATCAGCAGAGCGGAATTATTTAATGGCAGTGTTGAAATAATAACAGCCCCGGGTAATGGGTGCAAAGTGAAGGTGACTATACCAGTTAAATATTAAACTTTAAAAAAACCACTAAATGGAACCGATTTCGATCCTGATTGCAGACGATCACAAGCTTATTCGCGACACCTGGAGCTTTATTCTTAATAACGATCAACGGTTTAAGGTTGTTGCTGAATGCAGCAATGGCGAAGAAGCGATTGAGCAAGCCAGGAACAAACGTCCGCAGATAGTGCTTATGGACATTAACATGACTCCCGTTTCGGGACTCGAGGCCACCAAGCAGATACGCAAGGTGTCTCCCGGTTCGCGTGTCATAGGAGTGTCGATGCACTCGCAACCTGCCTATGCAAAAAAAATGTTGCAGATAGGAGCCAAAGGCTATGTGACCAAGAATTCGTCGCGCGAAGAAATGTTCAAAGCAATATTGGAGGTGCATAAGGGCAATCGTTATATCTGCGATGAGGTGAAGAACATCCTTTCGGAACAAATTATGGACGATGGTCCATCGCAGGGGATCAATGCGCTCTCGGAAAGGGAATTGCAAATAGTAAAGCTGATCAAAGAAGGTTTTTCTTCAAAGGAAATATCGGTGCAGTTGAACATATCGCTGAAAACGGTGGAGGTTCATAGGCACAATATTCTCAAAAAGCTCAACCTTAAAAATTCCGCGGCGCTGGTAAATTACATCAATACGTATGCGGTTGATTTGCCCTAGCCCTCATGCTAAGAGGAAACCTTTAGCATTAATTGGGTCAATTGTGTAAAACGTTAAGTAAGCTCTAAAAAAGCTTGCAACCAGCAATAATTGTGAACATATTTGTACTACCAAGCATCCTAGAAAAAACCAAGTCCAATTATCCAGAAAAACCCAAAATCCAGGTTCCATTGAAAACGTTACCGTCCTAATCAAGAAATCGAAATCGGACCTATGAAAAATGACCCCCGGTGTACCTATGAAAACGCCGGGTTTTTTTTATTCCTTCTTTTCAAGCATCTTCCTGCCAGCATTATCACTTAACAGCTCATTACATCGCTCCTGCTGATTTTTCCGTAGCTTTGCGCCCTCCGTATGAGCGACGAGATCAAACATGAATGCGGATTGGCATTTATAAGGTTGAGGAAGCCCTTTTCGTACTACCTGCAACAATATGGTACGGTAATGTACGGACTTAACAAGCTGTACCTCCTCATGGAAAAACAGCATAACCGTGGACAAGACGGAGCAGGCGTGGCCACCGTGAAACTGAACGTTGAGCCCGGCCATCCCTTCCTGTACCGCGTCCGCAGCAGCGCACCCCAACCCATAGCTGACATATTTTCCCAGATCGGCAAAGAAGTAAAGGAACTAGAGCAGTACCAGCCCGATATAGCGAAGCACCCGGGGCTCATGAAGGGGCATATCTCTTCGCTCGGCGAACTATTGCTGGGCCACCTGCGCTACGGCACCCAGGGTAAGAACAACGTGGAGTTCTGCCATCCATTCATCAAGCGCAATACGGTCCCCGCCCGCAACCTGGCACTGGCCGGCAATTTTAACCTGGTAAATACCGATGAGCTGTTCGGCCTGGTGAATATAGAGCCCGGCGAATTTCAAAAGCAAAGCGACCTGGCCGCCATGATGGAAACGATCCATCATTTTTTGATCAAGGCCGATGAAGATGCGCCCGGGGACCTTGACCTGACCGGCCTGCTGCGCAAATCGGTAAAGCTATTCGACGGAGGGTTTACAGTAGGTGGACTCATAGGCAATGGTGACGGATTTGTTTTTCGCGATGTGCACGGCATTCGCCCCGCGTATTATTATATAAGCGATGAAGTGATAGTGGCCGCATCCGAAAGAGCAGCCATCCGCACCGTATTCAACGTGGGCGAGAACGAAGTGCAGGAACTGATGCCCGGCCACAGCCTCATTGCAAGGGCCGATGGCAGCGTATTCGTTGAACAACTGCTGCCGCCCAAGGAAAGGCTGGCCTGCAGCTTCGAGCGCATCTATTTCTCCCGCGGCAGCGATGAAAAGATCTATCGTGAGCGCAGCGCGCTGGGTTATAACCTGAGCGAGCAGATATTAAATGCCATCGACTACGACCTCAAGAATACCATCTTCTCCTTTATCCCCAACACGGCTGAAGTAGCATTTTACGGCTTGTTAAAGGGAATGGAAGACTACCTGAATAAGATCAAGATCCAGAAGATCCTGTCCTGGGGCAGCGATATTTCAGAAGACAAGCTGTCTGAAATGATCAACCGCCGCATCCGCATAGAGAAGGTGGCCATCAAGGACGTAAAGATGCGCACCTTTATTACCGAGGACTCCAACCGGGCCGAAATGGTGCAGCACGTATACGATATCACCTACGGCACGGTCCGGAAGGACGAGGATACCCTGGTGGTGATAGACGACTCAATCGTACGCGGCACCACCCTAAAGGAAAGCATCGTGCGCATGCTGTCGCGGCTTAAACCTAAAAAGATCATCATCGTATCATCGGCCCCACAGATCCGGTACCCGGATTGTTATGGTATCGACATGAGCAAGCTTGGTGATTTCATTGCCTTTAAGGCAGCCATTGCCCTGCTGCAGGAAAAGAACAAGCAATGCCTGATAGACGAGCTGTACCAGCATTGCAAGGAACTGCAACGCACCGGGCAATTGCACACCGAAAACGTGGTCAGGAACATTTACAAAGCTTTTTCAACCGAAGAGCTATCGGATAAGATAGCGCAATTGATCACCCCGCCCGACTTGGGCATACCCGTACAGGTGATCTTTCAAACCATCGAATCACTGCACAAGGCCTGTCCCACCAATACCGGCGACTGGTACTTTACCGGCAACTATCCAACGGCGGGGGGTAACCGAGTTGTGAACAAAGCTTTCATCAACTATATCGAAGGAAAGAACGTCAGGGGTTATTAATCTTGACCTTGATCAAGAAATACTTTGCGGAAAATACGGTTCTGGCAAAATTTTTGTTAATAATTCGCGCCGACCGTTTTATGCTTCCTATGGGAAACCGAATTAAGAACAGGCCTGTTCAAATTTCAAGTTTTTCAAAGTTTTAAACTGGGGGATGGAATTCTTTCCATCTCTTTTTTTATGAAAACTATCATACTTATCCGTCACGCCAAAAGCAGCTGGGACGACCACACGGTTTCCGATTTCGACCGCCCACTGAATGAGCGCGGCAAGCACGATGCGCCCATGATGGCCGAGCGGCTGTTGAAAAAGCAGCCGGACATACAAGCCTTCATCACCAGTCCGGCCAAACGGGCCCGGAAAACAGCGGCCGTATTTGCAAAGGCCTATGGACTGGATAAGGACGACATTCAATTGAAGGATGAACTTTACCTGGCGCCTGAAAACGTGTTTTATGAAGTTATTAGCCAGGTGCCCGAGTCCGTCAACAGCATAGCCGTTTTTGCGCATAACCCTGGTATTACGGATTTTGTGAACTCCCTGACCGATGTAAAGATCGACAACGTACCCACCTGTGGATTGTTTGCCATAAGCTATAACGGCAATTGGCAATCGTTTGAAACCGCACCCAAGCAATTCCTGTTTTTCGACTATCCAAAGAACGAGGCTTAGAAGGCAGGCCCATCCGGGGTTATTGGCCCGTTAAGCGTGTGAAAAGATTGTGGACTTAACCGGAATTTCGCGATAATCGTAATAGAGAATAACCGTACATTTATTCCGCATAAAACGATCTCATCCGCTCTGTGATTACCCGTTGATCAAGTCCTCCCGCCTGAAAGCATTTCTTTCCCGTTCCCGGTTAACTATAACCATACAAATTGTGAACTATGAGAAAGCGCCCTATCGTGCAGTGCAGGATCATGCCCTTATGCTTACTGATCGTTTTATGCACCGCCACTACGCAAGCACAAACACTCGTCAATCAACGCCACGTAACAGGCGTAAACATTTCAGCACAGATCAACAACTATCTTGAGCACCTGCCAGCAGGATACGATTTGCCTGCAAATGCCAACAAGAAATATCCATTGATCCTTTACTGGAAAGGACTGTTTGATTACGGCGTAACTGAAATCATCGTAAAAGGCATTCCGCAAAAGATACAGTCCGGCGTATTCCCGGCGTCTGTAACGCATAACGGTGTGCAGTATTCGTTCATCGTGTTAACGCCTAACTATATCGGTGGAGGATGTGGCGCCTGGGATGTTGATGCGATGATCAATTATGCAATCGCCAATTACCGGGTCGACCGCAACCGTATTTACATGACGGGCATCAGCAAAGGCGCGAGCCTGTGCTATGAGTATGTAAACGCCGACCTCAACTTTGCAAAAAAAATTGCAGCCATAGCGCCGCTTGCTCCCTGCACCGGCCTTAGCTGGCAGGGTGGTACGCACGCCGTGCTCGAGCAAATTCGCGTATGGGGCCTGCACAACCCCAACGATGTCACCTGCCATCCTGCAGCCACCACAGGCTCTGTAGCCAATATCAACCTGCAAAATCCCAATCCTCCGGTACTCGCGGCATATACACTTACGCCCACCACGTGGTCGCCAGACCCGCACGATATTTTCTGGATACCCTACGAGCCGGGGTATAACACACCTGAAAGTGGCGATAAGAACATGTACGATTGGTTTATACAGTATTCCCAAAACATTGTACTGCCCGTTTCGCTGAAGGATTTTACCGCAAGGCTAAGCAGTGGCAAGGTGAAGCTGGATTGGACAACGGCCTCCGAGAACAATAGCAGCTCCTTTGCAGTGGAGCGCGCCGGCAAAGACATGAAATTTACCGAAATAGCACGCGTGCCTGCCGCCGGTTATTCGTCTGGTGATAAGAAATATCAACTGGTAGACGCCGCTCCCCTAAACGATATGAGCTTTTACAGGATCGTGCAAACAGACAGGGATGGCAAAACGCAATACTTTGAAATACGCCGGGTATTCAATGGAAAACAAAATGCTTCCATTGTCATTTCACCCAACCCGGTGCGCAATAATATTACCGCCTTCGTAAGTGTGAGCCAGCCGCAAAAGATCAGCGTCGCGCTCTTGGATATGCAAGGCCGCATCCTGAGCCAGTCGCAGGCACATTACCAGGAAGGTTTGCAGGAAATAACGCTGAATGCAGTGCACCTGGCCCCTGGCAATTACCTGCTGCAATTGAAAGGAATAACGGTAAATGCAATTGAGAAACTGACCAAACAATAACAAAGCACCTCAATACCCGCTTTAGGGCAGAAAAAATATCACATCTGGCAGATGTGGTATTTTTTTATGTAATAATTTTAAAAGCTGGTCCCTGTATAACTATTTGGGTTATTTTTACTGCCCGGTGAGAACCTTACCTCTGATGACGAATTGCAGCTACTACTTGAAAAGCGTTGATTGATAAACCTGGATTTATAAGTTAAACTATTCGTCATGGTCAAATTGTATGCTTACCTGTTAAGGATCTCAGCAGCATTGCTGTTTTTATTCTCTACCCTCCCGCTTTCAGCCCAAACCAGTTGCCCCGGCTTCCCGAACATGGTGCAGTCGAAGCGGCCTAACATCAACATCGGCACCTATATCAAAGGCTTCCTGGAATATTTGCCGCCGGGTTATACTAACCCGGGTCCGGAGGTGTACCCATTGATCATTTATTTTCATGGTGTGGGAGAAGTCGGAAATGGCTCTTCTTCAGACCTCTGCAAATTACTTTCGCTGTTGTCCGATGGCAGCGATAACAATGCGGGCGATGTGCCCTTACCTGAAAGGATTGAAAGGGGAGAATTACCGAGCGTTACCGATGGCGGCAAAACATACAACTACATCGTGCTCTCTCCACAATACAACCAATATAATTATCCGGGCGCATATCCATCGGCAGCCGACGTGTCCGCTATGATTGACTATGCCGTTGCGAATTACAAGGTCGACATCTCGCGCATTTACCTCACAGGCATGAGTTCCGGTGCGAATATGGTCATGGAATATGCAGCAACCAGCCTTGCGAACGCTCAGCGGGTGGCGGCAATTGGAATGGCCTCTCTTTGCGCCCGCGTTGGAAATTTTCCAAATGGCCCCGCCAACATTGCTAACGCCGACCTGGCTGTTTGGGAAGTGCATTGCGCAACCGATGACTTTACCGACGGCGTGCCTCCGGATGGTGACTGCCATGATTCTCTTTCTACCAACTGGATCAATAGGATCAATACTTCGCCGTCGCCACCCACGCCGCTGGCAAAGAAAACGACACTTCCCATTGCAGGCTGGCCTTGCAATACGGGCTTTACACACAACACCTGGAACACGTTCTATAATCCGGCATTTGTAGTAGATGGCAGGAATATTTATACCTGGCTGATACAGTTTGACAGGGACGCACTGCTTCCCGCAAACCTCAGAAATTACACAGCAATTTTGCGCGGCGGCAAGGTATACGTTGAATGGACCACCACTTCAGAAACCAATACAGACAGGTTCATACTGGAACGGGCCAATGCTAGCGGACAATACCAGCAGGTAGCCACTGTTGCAGCGGCCGGCACTTCGGGCGTTGCTAAGAAATATGTATTGATAGATGATCAGCCGCTGAAAGGCATTAACCTCTACCGCCTCGCGCTGGTTAACCGCGACGGCAGTAAAGAATACTACGACGTAAAACGCGTATCACTTCCCAATACATCGGCAGGCTATATAACCATACCCGGCCCTGTTAAAGGAACACTTTCGGTATACGTGAATGTCGACAGGGCGCAGAATGTACGCATCAGCGTGCATGACCTGAACGGAAGAAGCCTGCACCGCTCAGACAAACTGGTTGCTCCCGGGCTTACCGAAAACAAGATCAATGTATCCGCACTGCCTTCCGGCACTTATTTTGTAAAAGTGGAAGGAGAACATTTTTCCGAGAGCAGGAAGGTTGTTATCAATTAATGGCCTAATACGATTTGTAAAAGGTTTGAGATGCACGTCTCAAACCTTTTTGTTTACCAGCACTACTCCGGCAATTATCAACAGGGCCGCAATGATCTTGTACAAGCTTAGCGTTTCATCCAGAATAAAAATAGCGATGATGCTGGCAAAGAACGGTTGCGTATAAATGTATGCGCCCGCTATCGAGGCGCCCAGCTTTGCGATGCCGTACAGGTTGAATAAGTAAGCGAGGAATGTTGCACCGATAACAATGAAGGCAAGCGCTGCATAACCCATAACCTGCAATGTTTGCCATTCTATGGCGGCGAACTCGCCCCATCCTATCGGCAACACAAATATCAATCCCAGCGTGAACATCCAGCGTATGACATGAAAGGGATGGTATACTTCCATCAGTGGCTTAACCAAAACAAAGTAGAACGCATAGGAAATGGCATTGATCACTATCAGCATATTTCCAAGCAATATGTTGCTGCCTCCATTGTGTGCGGCAGTGTTTTCTTTTAACAGCACCAGCATTACGGCTCCACCGATGCCCGCAGCCAATCCTACAAGCTTGTATATGTTCAGGGATTCTTTAATCAGCCAGGCTGCCGTAACCGTAACAAAAACCGGTGTAACCAACATCAGCAGCGAAGCATGCATGCTTAACGTTAGCGTGAGGCCTTTAATGAACAGCAGTTGATTTATGACTATACCTGTCAGCGCGCAAACGAGCATGCGGCCGATATGTTCCCTCCGTATACCGGGTTTATGCGGTACAAAAAATATCAGCAGCCATAATAAAACCGTTGTCACGCCAACACGTATCACATTCAACCCGAAAGGTTGAACGCCTCTTGCCGCAATGTATTGAACGATGCTGTAATTACTCCCGAAAATGAGGTTGGTGAGCAACAAGCCCGCATGTGCTTTCCATGCTGTTGTCAAACTGAAAGTTTAGGCGCAAATATAACACGCGGTAAATTACCGATCGTTTGCCCGATGTGCTCCTTGTACGATTCCATGTGCAACCCGCCAGGATTGCTGTATGCAAATGAAGATGCCAGTTGCAAAGCGTCTGCTAAAGAAAAATCTTGTTGCCGCATACAGGCGCACCATTGTTGCTGCGATAGATAGCGGCCCAGGTATTCTTGTTCCGGTTGCCCGGGTGTTGGCACCAGCACTGTTCTTTTGCCAAGTTTTAGCATATCCATTACCGTGGTATAGCCTGAGCGGCTGATGATAAGCCTGGCGCCATGAATAATTTTTTCCAATGCTATTGCAGGCAAATGATTGAATACGTCAACACCCTGTATCCGCAAGCTGTTTGCATCGTCTGGCAATCCTCGTATCAGCGCTAGAGCGAGTGCATTTTTATTAGACGCCAATTCCTTTACCAATTTGTTTTCGAGTATTGTTCGCTGTGGTTCGGGGCCAGACAAAATGATCACTGCATCGTATTCTTTTTCCGGTGATGCAGTTAGCCTGGTGAAGCGTGAAAGGCAACCGATGTATTTCACGGGAATGGAAGGAAGCTTAGGTGGATGTGATATTTCACCGGCGAGGTTGGGAAAGCCTTTTTCATCGGGCACCCAGCATTCGTTGAAGCGGTTGATGAAACGGTAATTCCATGCTCGCAACTGCTGCTTGACCCATTTTATGGGCGATTGTATGGCCAATTGGTGGGTCATTAACACACTAAAAACATTTTTATGACGCAGCCCGAACCTACAATCGGAAATAACCATGTTTATTTGCCTTGTCTTTACAAGGGCGTCTAACCATCGATGCTCTTGCTTGATGGAAATCAAGATTTTGGGAAGCTGGGACAAAATTTTCAGGACATTTAGCCGGCTGCTGGCACTATAGTGTAGTCCATATCCGGGAAGTGGCAGTAGCTCTACCTTTGGGAATTCGGCGGTCAACAGGCTTGCAGGCTTTCCGCTAGCGGCCAAAATAACATGACAGTCCTGTTCGATGAGATACTTGATAATTGGAATACAACGGGTTGCATGTCCGAGGCCCCAGTCGAGCGGGGCGATTAAAATACATGGTTTGCCAGGCGTTCGGGTGTTAATTTTGTCGCCGTTCGTCAAGTTGAAAAATAAATTTTAGGAAAATTAGTTTAATTTACAAGAACTAGATTTTATGAAAATAACCCGGTTGTTGATTTTTTTGTTAATTATCGTTACAATTGCAGTTACTAGCTGCACCTCTGGAAACAGGATTGGTAGCTCTAAGAAGAACTGTGGCTGTGGTGTTAACAAAGGCTTTGTCGGTTATTAAAATCCTATAAAAATGAAAACGCCTAACCGCGATTTGCTTGTACTGGTAAAAGACGAATTTGATAGTGAACTTTCCATGGAAAGGGAATTGGAAAAATTGAACCGTCTGTTGTTCCAATTTGAAACCCTGGACACTATCAGTGTTGCGCATGAGATCTTTGACCTTAACAAGGGAAAGATCATCGAAGAGATCAGCCAGGTAAAACTGGTGCTGGACCAGAAAAAGCTGAAACCCTTTCAGTTTGCCTGCAACAAGAATTAATTTGTAAAGCACTCCATACATAAGAGGCTGTCTCCGGTAAAGGGACAGCCTCTTTTTTATTCGGATAATTCGCTAACTCAATTTTTCCAAGGCCTGCCTTAGCTTCTGCAGCATTTCGCCAATCTCTTCCCGTTTACAGGTGCCCACGCTTAAACGATACCAGGCTGAGCTCCTGCTGGCGCCGAATGCATAGAAGGGCACTACCGCCAGGTGCGCTTCGTCGAGAATATACGCCGTAACATCGGATTGATTTTCCAGCAGCTTTCCATGCGGCGTTCGTTTTCCTTTGAGGTCGAGTTTTATAGTGAGGTAAATGGCTGCTTGCGGAGTAATGGCATCAACGTCAAATCCTGCCTGCTTCAGTGCAATGAAGCCTTCGTAAATATCGCGCAGCCGCACTTCAATTTCTTTTTTAAACTTCAGCAGGTAGCGGTCGATATCCTCGTGCTGGTCCAGGTACTGTGCTACGGCTTTTTGTTCAGCCATGGGAGCCCAGGCGCCCACGTGCGTAAGAATGGCCTTCATTTTAGTGATGATGCTCACCGGTCCCATGCTCCATCCTACCCGGACCCCGGTAGCGGCAAATACCTTGCTGATGGCGTCGATAAAAATCGTGTATTCCTGCATCTCGGGCCTGAGCGAAACAGGATTGTAATGCACCACGTCTCCAAATGTAAGGTGCCAATACATTTGATCGTACATAACGTACAGCTTCTTCTCACGCTCACCCCTGCTTGCATTTTCTTCCAGCACCATATCACAGATCTGTTCCAGCTCTTCCCTTGAAAAGGTAGTACCGGTGGGATTTTGCGGAGAGCAAAGCGAAAGCAGCGTGGCGCCTTTGATATGCGGGCGGATCTCTTCTGCAGTAGGCATAAAGTTGTTAGCGGCTGTTGCTTCCACCACCACGTGTTCCCCACCTACAAAATGTACATAGTGATTGTTATTCCATGAAGGAACAGGATAAATCACCTTATCACCCTTATCGCAAATTGCGCGGAACAATGCATACACCAATGGCCTTCCACCGGCAGATACCAATATTGCGCCGGGAGCATAATCGAGCTTTTCCCTGCGTTTAATGAATTGAGAAATGGCATGCCTTAGGTCGAGGTTACCTTCTGCCGCGGGATAATTGGTAAAATGTTTTCGGTATGCATCGATGATCAACTCTTCCAGTTCAGCGGGTATGGGGAAGATCGAAGGATCGAAATCACCCACAGTGAAATTGTAAATGGTCTGTCCCTGGTTGATCTTTTCACGGATCTCACCGCCCAATTTTACAATCTCAGAACCGATCAATGTCTCCGACAAATAAGATAGCTTCACGATGATGATGTTTAATAAGATAGGTTGCTGCAAAAATAAAGATTTAAGGTACAAGGCACAAGATTGAACCTGTGCCCGGTACCTTTATAACTTGTACTTTACTTTACAAGGGATTATAATCCTTAAACAACTTCATGGGGGTGTTTTCTACCTGGCGCCGATAATCTTTCCATTTGCCATCGAAGAAATTATTGATGCGTTGAATGGCCTGGCCAATAGCCGATTCGGCCCATGTCACCATCATTTCCTCTTGTGTGCCCGGCTTCAATGGCTTGGAAGTAATGCTCTGGTTTGCCTGCTGTAAGCGGGTCATCACCGTTACCTGCGGCACGTTGCCGGTGCCCTGGCGCTCCTGTGGTTTGCCACTGATGAATTCGCGGATGGCCTTTACAGAGTCCTGCATGACCTTGGTGGATTTTTTCAACGAGTCGATTTCTTTGCCCGTCATGTCGCGCACCTGCGCATCTATTTTACGCATGATGTCTTCTGCTTCAGATAAGCGGTCCATTCCCGCGGTCAATTTATCCGCGCTCTTGCGCAGCCTGTCCTGCATTTGACGTTGCGCGGTCCTGATATCGCTGCGGTTGCCCAGCCGCGGATCCTCTTTTACTACTACATATGTTGAATCGCTGGCGCCGGCCAAAGTCAGCACCACTTTGTATGTGCCGGGGAAAACCTGTTGGCCGCCGGGTTCGGGACCGCCCACACGCCTTGGTTGACCGGGATTGCGGAAGCCTCTTTCTTCCATGCTCCAGTAGCGGCGGTTCATGCCGGTATCGGCTTTCCAACGCAAGTTGCGAATGACTTCGTTCTTATCGTTATAAATTCTTACGGTTACGCTGTCATTGCGGCTTCTGCTGCTCGCGGCAGTATCCCTGTTGGCAGGTGGAATAACAAAATAAGAAACTGCGGCACCGCGCGGACGGTTCTCCGCATCCCAAATACCCCATGTGCTCCATTCGTAGCCCGGTGCGTTGCGGTATTGCGCTTGTATGGCATCGGGAGCGGGAAATGCATTCACGGTGTTTTTCAATATGCCTTTGTTGGCGGCCAGCTTGCGCAGGGGCCTGATGTCGTCCAGCACCCACAAGGATCTTCCGAAAGTTGCGATCACCAGGTCGGCTTCTCTTTCCTGGATAACCATATCGTAGGTAGATACAGAAGGATATCCATTGGTCCACTGCTGCCAGTTGGCGCCGTTGTCGAGGCTTACCCACAATCCATGCTCAGTGCCTGCAAAGATCAGGTTGGGCTCTGTTGGATCCTGTATTACGCACAGCGCATAACCATTCACCTTTTTCTCGTCCACCAATCTTGTCCATGTTTTTCCGTAATCGGTCGTTCTGAAGATATAAGGTTTGAAATCGCCGCGGCGGTAATCGTTCGCAACAACAAATGCCTCGCCTGCATTGTAGCGCGATGCCTGTATTTGCGGTATCCATGCTCCTGTTGGGAGGCCGGGTATTTTGCCGCGGAAGTTGGTCCAGGTTTTTCCACCGTCGCGGGTAAGTTGCACGTTGCCATCATCTGTGCCCACCCATACCACGCCGCTTTCTTTATGACCAGGCGCAATGGCTATGATGGTGCAATAGTTTTCCGCGCCGGTAATATCTATCGATAATCCTCCATTGTTGCGCTGGTCTATTTTAACGCTGTCGTTGGTGGTAAGGTCGGGCGAAATGATCTGCCAGGTGGCGCCTTTATCGGTGCTTTTGTGCACGTACTGGCTGCCGAAGTAAATGGTGTTGTTATTGGTAGGGTCCTGTGCTATGGCCGCGTTCCAGTTAAAGCGGAGGCGTGTGATGCTGTCCGGCGAATTGGGCCTGATGAACCAGCGTTCCCCGGTTTTTACATTGTATTTTCCTACGCTTCCTCCCTGGCTCATGGCGTACACCCAATTGGCGTCGTCGGGGTCGGGCATTACGTCGAATCCATCGCCGCCCCAGAGGCTTTCCCAGTAATAGTTCTTAATGCCTGCGCTCATCCAGGTGTAAGCTGGTCCGCGCCAGCTTCCGTTGTCCTGCATGCCTCCCATTACGTTATAGGGCATTTCATTGTCTACGTTGATGTGGTAGAATTGCCCTACAGGAATTTTTTCATCGAACTGCCAGGTCTTGCCGCGGTCTCTTGTAATGCCGATGCCACCGTCGTTGCCATCGATGATCAGGTTGCCATTGTTGGGATGGATCCAGAATGCGTGGTGGTCAGGATGTATGCCGTTGTAAGGTATTACTACGCGGAAGGTCTTTCCTCCATCTTCACTTACCGAAATCATTTGATAAATGAGCCAGAGCCTGTTTTCGTTTTCGGGGTCAACTGCAATTTCCTGGAAGTAAAACGGGCGGTTGGTTACCCACTGTGGTTCGCTGTTGATGAGCTCCCATTTATATCCGCCGTCGTCGCTGCGGTACAAACCGTTGCGGGCAGCTTCTATCAATGCGTATACGCGTTTTGGATTGCTGCGGGAAATGGCCAGTCCTATGCGGCCATAGTTGCCATCGGGCAAGCCTTCGGCCTTGCCTAATTTTTTCCAGTTCTTTCCCCCATCGATGGTCATGTACAGGCCGCTCCCCGGACCGCCGCTGGTTAGGCTCCAGGGTGTGCGGCGGTGTTGCCACATGGCCGCGAACAGTTTATTGGGATTGGACGGGTCCATGATCATGTCGCCAATGCCGCTGGTATCGTTGGTGTATAATATTTTCTGCCAGGTTTCGCCGCCGTCGGTGGTTTTGAACACGCCCCTATCGGGATGTTCGGTGTAAGGATTGCCGATGGCGCCTGCATACACTGTATTTGGATTGTTAGGATCGATGATAACGCGGTGGATGTTGCGTGTCTTCTCGAGGCCCATGCGCTTCCAGGTCTTACCGCCGTCCTGTGTTTTATAAATGCCTTCGCCGATGTTGAGCGAGTTGCGGGGATTGCCTTCGCCGGTGCCTACCCAAACTATCGATGGGTTGCTTTGCTGGATGGCGATGGAGCCTATGTTTTGAATGGGCTGGTCGTCGAACACGGGTGTCCAGGAGCTGCCCGCATTCTCTGTTTTCCACACGCCCCCCGAAGCCGCGCCGAGATAGATGGTATTGGGATTGTCCACTACGGCGTCGATGGCGGTGATGCGGCCGCTCATGCCGGCGGGCCCGATGTTGCGTGGTTTCCAGTTCTTGAATTGGTCGAGTTTGATAGGTTGTTGTGCCTGCAGGGCCAGGCCTGCGATCAGTAACAAAACAATCATGTAGGATCGTGAGAACATAAGCAGGGAAGTTTTGAGGCTGGAATATACAATAATGTGCGGATTTTGAAGTGGTGCAATATGCGAAAGGAAGGGGCGTTTTGCCATCAATTAAATGGCGGCCAATCAAACGTGTATTGTGCAATGTCCGCAAGCCATCAAACTATAGACATGCTGGATGCGCCTGCCAGGCACAATGGGTAGTCGCCATTCGCATTGAGTCATGATGTATTGAGTCAAACGCAACACGCCGCATCCGCAGGCCATCAATCTGTAGCATCCGGATGTCGCCACTATACAATGGATAGTCATTGTGCGCAGTGAGCCGTATATCTGCGGCTATGAAACCTCCGCATCCTGAAGCGTTGCTAACCCTAATAGACGTTATGCGAGATTTACCGGATAATTTTCTTAAACAACCCTAGCTTTCCTTTGAACGGAGGATATTTAATATCTGGATCGAACCAGGTGGGCGTTTTCATCACCGCTTTGTGATGACTGAATGTTTCGAAAGAATGCCTGCCGTGGTAATGACCGATGCCGCTGTTACCGCGGCCGCCGAAGGGCAAATGGTGATTGGTAAGATGCCACGACGCATTGTTTACGCAGCCGCCTCCGAATGAAACCAGTTCGAGCCAGGCTTTTTCTTTTTCGGCGCTCGAAGTAAAAACATAAAAAGCAAGCGGATTAGGATTGCGGTCGATGATGGCCTTTGCTTCTTCTATAGTATTAAATGGAATGATGGGAACAATGGGACCGAAAATTTCTTCGTGCATGATGGGCGCATCCATCGATGGTTGCTCGATAATAGTAGGTTCTATGTATAGTTTTTGTATATCGTGGCGGCCGCCGTATACCACGTTACCCTGCTGCAAAATTTGTATCAATCGCTGGAACTGCTTTTCATTGATGATCTTGCAATAACCGTAATCTGCGGAAGGGTCTTGTCCGAAGAACTCCACCACCGCTTGTTTGATTTTTTGTATCAGTGCATCTTTTTTAGATGCATGCACCAGCACGTAATCGGGCGACACGCACATTTGGCCGGCATTTGAAAATTTGGTGACGGCAATGCGTCGGCCTGCAATGGCAATATTGGCATCGCTTTCCACCACGCAGGGCGATTTACCACCCAGTTCCAGTGTAACGGGCACGAGCTTATCGGCCGCCATTTTATAAATGAGCCGGCCTACAGTAGTGTTGCCGGTATAGAATACGTGGTCGAATCGGAAATTGTTCATCATGGCGGGAACTACCTCAGCTCCATCGCCGGTAGTATAGAATATATACTCAGGTGGAAAGACGCTGTTAATGATCTTACCCATTACCTCGGCGGTAGCCGGGGCAAATTCACTTGCTTTCAGCACCACGCAATTGCCTGCTGCAATGGCGCCGGCCAGCGGCGTGAACAGTAATTGAAAGGGATAATTCCATGGCCCGATGATGAGCACTACGCCGAGCGGTTCCTTCAGCACATAACTTCTCGAAGGAAGGTTTACGAGATTAGTGTTCACGCGTTCGGGCTGCATCCATTGGCGCAGGTTTTTGATGGCTGAATTGATCTCGCTAATAAAGAAGCCCAGTTCGGTAACCCAGGTTTCTTCCGGGCTTTTTTTAAGATCTGTGTGCAATGCTGCATAAACTTCCTGTTCGTGCTGCAGCACCGCCGCTTTGAATTGCTGCAATTGATTTTTACGGAATGCGTAGGAGCGTGTTGCGCCGCTATCAAAATATTGGCGCATGGCGTGTAGTTGAGCAAGTGGGGGCGTCATGGCTGCTAAGCTACGAAGAGTTTAGAGCCAGCCTTCAGGGAATTTTGTTCTGCTCACGATGTCCTTCGCTATTTTGTTCTTTTCCGGAAAAAAGGTTACTTCAGTCGGAAGAAGCGTTTCAAACTCTGTAACCACTCTATTTTCGACCTTTATTTTTTTACATTTTTGCTTTTGGTTTGGCTTATTGTCAGACATATCATTAAATTTTTCTCCTGATGTAAAAAGCAATGCAACTGTCTATGCTATTCGAATCAAACCTAACAGCCACGAACTGCCCGTTAATTAAAAGCAGAGGAGCAATGGCAAGTTTACTGCTATACAAATAGTAGTATGTTTTAACTATCCGCTTATACAGTACTGTATGGACGTCAGTTCTTCCCATGAAAAATATTCTAGCCCAATGATTTGTTTCCAAAAAGTTAATACTTATAGAGATTACTGTAATTAACACCCTGCCGATATCTGCATTATTTGATATTGTAGTGTCATCTATTGTACTATCAGGCGGCAAATCACCGAAGCATAAATTAAAACAATGATCGACGCCCATAGGACTAAACTCGACAACTTTATTTATTTCATTTTCCCCGGTGCTCACAAAAATATACCTGTCATCAAAACGGGTAAACGGATAAGGTACCTGGTTCATGTGCTAAACTAGCGCGGAGAAATAATCCTGCATGGGGAAGAACAACATGAAAAAACGAGATTTTTCTCCAGTATATACCGGTAGATTTTATGATATCCGGATACAATACTGCAATACCTTTACCGAATGAATTACCGCACACTTGGCCGCTCAGGATTCTCCATTTCAGAAATCGGGTTCGGGTGCATGTCGTTGAAAAATGATGACAACGAAAACGCCCGCATCATTCATCATGCAATCGACAATGGCATTAATTTCTTCGACACCGCAGACCTGTACGACAAAGGCGGCAATGAAACTACCGTCGGAAAAGCCATCAAACAAAAACGCAGCCATGTCATCCTTGCTACCAAAGTAGGCAACCAATGGCGCGCCGACGGCAGCGGATGGGACTGGAATCCCCGCAAAGCCTACATCCTGGATGCGTTTTACAAAAGCCTGGAACGCTTACAAACCGATTACATAGACCTGTATCAACTGCACGGCGGCACGATCGACGATCCTATCGACGAAACCATCGAGGCATTCGAAATCTTAAAACAGCAGGGAAAAATTCGTCAATACGGCATCTCCTCGATCAGGCCTAACGTAATAAGAGAATATATCAAACGGTCGTCTATCACCAGCGTGATGATGCAATACAGCTTGCTGGACCGCCGGCCTGAAGAATCCTGCCTCGACTTATTGAAAGAAAACAAGATCGGCGTATTGGCAAGAGGGTCCCTGGCCCAGGGACTATTGGTCGATAAGCCCGCCAAAGAATACCTCGGGCATCCCGCAGAAGCGGTAAGCAAGGCAGCAGCCGCAATTCATTCCATTTCAACTACCGAAAGAACGCCAGCGCAAACAGCCATTGGTTTTGTTCTGCAACACCCGGCTGTTACATCGGCTGTGGTGGGAATCAGGACCATGGAACAATTGAAAGCAGCGCTTACTGTAAGCCCACTAAACAAAGATGAAGCATTATCACTGCAAAGCAGCGTTGAACAAATAATTTATAAAGACCATCGCTAAACACAGACCATCATGCTTATCCGGATATAAGACCGCACATCTATTCATCCCCCCACAATAATCCGAATCAATTATATTGCTGTATAACATAGCTGCTATGAGACATGCACTTTTACTACTGCTCCTTATCACCACTCTTTGTTCCACGGCGCAGGACATCCCCAACTCCCATGACCGCGAAATCGTTTTCCTGTCGGTGAACGTTATCCCGATGAACAAAGAAACTATCCTGCACAATCAAACGGTAGTCATTAAAAACGGCCGCGTCACCTCCATCGGCGATGCCGCCAAAATCAAATACAACAAGAACGCACTCGTAATAGATGCTAAAGGCAAATACCTCATCCCCGGCCTCGCAGAAATGCATGCACACGTTCCGCCCATCGACAATATAGAACCGATGAAGGACATCCTGCTGCTATTTGCTTCCCGCGGCGTTACCACCATCCGCGGCATGCTGGGCCATGCGCGCCACCTGGAGCTACGCAGCAAAATCCAAAGCGGCGAAATCCTCGGTCCAAGGTTTTATACTTCCGGTCCCTCGCTTAATGGCAATTCTGTTAAATCACCGGCACAGGCGGCAGACTCAGTAAGATCGCAAAAGAATGCAGGATATGATTTCATGAAGCTGCACCCCGGATTGACGAAAGAGACCTTCGCTGCTATTGTACAAACAGCAAAGGAAGTAAACCTGCCTTTTGCCGGCCACGTATCTTACGATGTAGGCGTATGGCGCGCCATAGAAGCGGGCTATGCCACCATCGACCACCTGGATGGATTTGTGGAAAGCCTGGTGCCGGGCATTGAAAACATCAGCGAACAAGACAACGGCATCTTCGGGATATTCTCATCTGAAAAAGCAGATACCAGCAGAATTGCAAACTTAATGCGCGCACTCCGCGAAAAAAATATCTGGGTAGTACCCACACAAGCCCTGGCCGAACGTTGGTTCGCACCGGACAAAGATCCAGAGTCGTTCCGCAACGAACCGGAAATGGTCTACATGTCGCCCAATACCATTAACGCGTGGGTAAACTCCAAGAAAAACTTCATGAGCCATCCCAAATACAACCCTCCATCGGTTACCCGCTTTATTGAGCTGCGCCGGAAACTGATCAAGGCCTGTAGTCAATACGGAGTAGGCTTGCTATTGGGTTCCGATGCCCCGCAGGTGTTTGATGTACCTGGATTCTCCATTCACCACGAACTGCGATATATGGTAGAAGCGGGCCTTACACCTTACCAGGCGCTGCGCATGGGCACTGCCAATGTCGGCCGCTTTTACAACAATCCTGACATGGGTATTATTGCAAACGGAGCGCTGGCCGACCTGGTATTATTGAACGGCAACCCGCTTACAGACATCCATCAAACCAATAATATCGACGGAGTAATGCTCAATGGCAAATGGCTATCCAAAGAATGGATAGCCACCACGCTGAAAAAACTGGAAAAAAAATAATTTATCCTTTTACGAACTTGTCTGAATAGTGCTCCCCGCTGGAACATATGACCTTTACCACATACATTCCGCGCGGCAGACCGCTTATGTCGAGTGTATTCAAACCATTTGAAATACCAAAGACCTTCAACTGCCGGCCAGTTTGGTCAAACAACATTGCAGTATGCCTACTGCCTGCATTACTCAACAAAATGCGCAGTATACCGCTGGCAGAGCTATGGCCAAATGCAACAGTCCTTCCGTTTTTCAATTCAACCATTCTTATTGCGGAATAAACAGATTGGCCGCTCACGGTTTCCACGCGTACCCTGTAATAATGTTTGCCGATTAAACGGCTGTTATCGACAAAACTATACCTGGAGCCATTGGCATTTTTACTTGTTACAAAACCAATGGTATTCCATTCCGTTGCATTGATACTATGTTCGATGTGGTAGCCTTTATTGTCACTGTCCTGGCCCATGGTCCAGCTAAGCAATGCATCGTTGTTTTGCTCCAGCTCAACGCTGAAATTTTGCCACGAGGCAGACAATACGCCAAAAGGAAAAACACACGATGCGAGGTCATTTCCCACACTGCCAACATTAAATGTACCCATCAGCGTAAAAGTCTGGTTTTCGTTCATGCGAAACAGCTTGTTATCGGGAGGGTTAGTGCTTATGAAAAAATTTCCGGCGGGGTTAAAGGCAATGCCACCGATGGTGTTTGCATTTGGCGTGGGAGTAGTAGGTGCCAGTACACGCTGAACGGTAATGCTCGCTTGCGGAGTAGTGGGCAAGGGTGCAGGTAATTTATATAATCCCAGTTGGGTGGCGCTTGCAGGCATTATCCAAAGATTTCCCTGCGCATCTGTGGCCATGTCTCCATAAATACGCGCATTGAATATGGGCGTAAGATTGGTCCCGTATTGGTCTACCAGGTTACTGCTGATCAATGTCCACACGTTGGTAAGGACATTATAGTACAACAATTTTCCATAAGCATCTATGCAGTAATATCCCGTTCCATTCGACAGCATGCATCCAAGATTGACGATCGTATTGGCGGGGAGCGGACAGTTGCTCAATGGCGTAATTGTATTGGTTCCCGGATTGAACGAAACAAATTCCTGCGGCGCCGTGTTTATGTTACGCTTAAAGTAATAGAAGCGCCCATTTACATTATTAAAGCCTATCGCATTTGCATAACTGGGCGCATGGCCGGTATAAGCTGGTGTAATGGCGGCGCCTACCGTAGCAGTACCGGTGGTAATCGGGTGAATAGCTCCCGTTGGTGTTAATCCATAAATGGTGTTGGCAACATCAGCGCAAACCTGCGCGCTGGAGGTGAAACCTGAGGAAAGAACTACAGCAGTAAGAAGCAATACGATCCTTCCGCGTTTGGAGGTACAGATCAATTTCATGGTACGAATGTTTAAAGTTCAACTTAACTGGCCTTTGCCGGGATATTGGATTTCTATCAGGACAAATGAAAACACCCATTAGTATATAGTAAGTGTAACCATTTATATCGTAAATGTACATTCAGTATTTACGATATGCAATAGTAAAACTACGTGAAGAAGATTCCCATTGTAGGAACCAGGGTTAATTTGCCCGCTCGGGAGATTCCAAATTGAACATATTGTTGTTTTCTTCCCGTTTGCGGAAACCGAAATTGTAGCGGAGACTAAGCCCAAACCGTTTGGTGTCGCCTTCGCGGAAGCCGCTGGCATCTATACTGCCCTGCCTGATGGTAAATCGATTGTTGTTGGTAAAAAACACGTCATTGGCGCTAAGCGTTACGATCAGTTTTTTCTTCAGGAACTGTTGGGATACGCTCATGTTCAGCGCCCCGAACGAACTAAGTTCATAAAACTGCAATTGGCCATTGAACCGCGCAAAACCATTTAAAGTTAATTGGGTAAGCGGTGTTACTTTAAAAGTGTGATAAGTAAAGAATGTCCAACTGCCACGCTTAAACGAAAGCGGGGCGTTTTCATACAACCCCTGGTAAAAATTATGATTGTACTGCGCGCCTACTACAAAGAAGTATCGTTTACCCGGAGGTATGGCGCCTAATCCGCGGAAATATATTTCCTTGTTCTTTCCAAGATTATCATACGTGCGGTAAGCAAGGCTGCGGCTGCTGTCGTCGGCCTGGTAAATTACCTGCGTGAAGATATCCTTTGTTTCGTTTACGCCGATGGCCAGGATAGGGCGTTCATTCACTGAAACGTTGGCTTCGTAGTTCAATGTAAACTGCGGCCTCAGCGAGGGGTTGCCGGTTTCATACAAATATTGATCTATGTACCTCGGAAAGGGATTCAGGTATTCGTACGCAGGCCTGTTAATGGTCCGGCGGAACACCAGGTAAGCGCGGAGCTCGTACCCGGCAATGGTCATGATGTTCCTGCTGATGTATATATAAGGAAAGAAATCGGTACGGTGTTGTGTAAAGGAGGTGTCGCCCGGTATGGTTTGATGGCCTTTCATGTTCGTGTTTTCCATGCGCACGCCGGCCTTGAAAATAATGCCCGAAACATTTTTCGATCCTTGGAGGTAAGCAGAATGAATGTTCTCGATGTATTTGTACGAACGCGTTCTGAAAGCGTCCTTTACCCGCGAACCGCCCGACTCGCGGAAATAATCTGTTTCATTCTTAAACCATACGTTGGTGGTCTTTAATCCCGCTTCTACCGTAAACTGTTTGGGCAATTTTTTTATGATATTGGTTTGGGCCGATAGAAATTGCAGCTTGTTGTCGATATCGCCATCGCCGCCGGCATCGGGAAATTGCGGCGCATAAAATATGGTATTGAAAACCTGCTCCGAATTATTCGGCACATAGGTATACGATACATCGGTAGTCCATTCGGACCCGATGGTGTCTAATTTATGCTTCAATGCAAGGCCCTGGTTGACATTAAAGCTCCTGGCCACGTTTTGCACCCTTGCCTCGTTGCGCGTAATTAATTGGCTGGTGCTGATCTTGTTGATCTCCGAGAAGTTGATGGTCCGGTTCCGCGAATGATTATAACTCAACCGCCCATCGTAATTCAGCTCCCATTGCTTGCCCATTTCCTGGCTGATCCCGTATCCCGCATAATAACTGTTGGTAGGATATCGTGTAAACGCGTCCTGGCTTAACAGCGAATCCGGAGCAAACATGCGGTCGGTCTTGATTTGTTCATACGTATTGCGCTGGCTTACTTGCATGTTCAAATAGGACGTACGGCTTCCATTGTTGTTATTGATATTGATGCCGGCAAAGCGATTGCCATACACACCCTGGTTCAATCCCGCATTGATGCTTCCGGTGAGGCCTATACGCACTCCCTTTTTCAAAACAACATTTACAATACCGCCGCTGCCCGAAGCATCGTACCTGGCCGAAGGCGTACGCATGATCTCGATGCTGGCGATGGAATTGGGTGGAAGGCTTTTGAGCATGGTGGCAATGTCTGCTGTGCTCATCTTTTGTTCCCGGCCATTGATGTAAATGGTTGCCGGCGTGGTGCTGTTCAGGTAAATGTTGCCATCCTGGTCAACAAACAAGCCGGGCGTTTTTTCAATGATCTCGTATGCGTTGGTGGAGCTGGCCGCCAGGTTTTCGGGGTCTACAATTGTCTTGTCGTCTTCCTGCCGCATCAATGGCCGCGCGGCTGTTACGGTAACACCGCCTAATGTTTTGGACGTGGTTTCCATAGTGAGTGTAAAAACGGGATCGTTGCTCCTGACAGTAATATTTTTTTCTACCGGTTCATAAGCAATGGAGGTGGCTTTGACTATGAACCTGCCATACGACACCTCGGTAAACCGCGCAATGCCATTAGTGTCTGCAACGGCTTGCTGTACGTTGGAGCTATCGGCCATCATAATAGTAACAGAAGCAAACGAAACCGGCTGCTGCTTTGCATTCACGATCTTGAAGCTCACGCTGGTATGCTGGGCCATTGCCAGGCCCGGCAGGAAAAGCAAGAAAACCAATAAATAAAAAAGTGGAAGGCGATAACTTGACGACATACGCCATAAAAATACTGGCTGTTTGGCTAAGGTTTGCGGCTTTAACAATTGGTTTTGTTTGGTTTGTAACTGTAATACGCTTGAGATACATGGTTGGTTACGTTTGCCTGCCTTTATTTTTTATATTCACCACATGAAAATCGCAACCATCTGCTGTTTATGGGCGAGCTTGTTGATGCTGGCATGCGCCGGGCCGGCCAACGAAGCCCCCGCTTCCAAAAGCGGCACCGTAAAAATGAAGGACGCCGAGATTTATTACGAATCACATGGCAAGGGCGAACCGTTATTGCTGCTGCATGCGGGTTTCCTGAACACCGGTATGTGGAAGAGCCAGGTGGACGAACTTTCAAAGCACTACCAGGTCATCACGATCGACCTGCCGGCGCATGGCAAAACAATCAATCGCAATCCGGCGCTGTATCCTTCTTATTTTATCAGCACCTTACTGGACAGCCTTCAGCTAAATAAGGTATCTATTGGAGGCGTTTCGCTGGGGTCCGTTTGTGCCATGGATTTTGTACTGGCACGGCCCGACCGTGTAAACAAGGCCATCATTGTGTCCGGAGGCATCATCGGATGGGAAAAGTACAATGCCCCCGACAGCATGGTAATGGGATTCCGCAATTCATTCTATGATTCTCTTGAACGGAAAGATACCGCTGGCGCTGCCGAACTATTCACAAAATTCTGGTTCGACGGGCCTTTCCGCACACCACAGCAGGTAAACGACAGCGCCCGCCGCTATATTTACGAAAGCACGCTTTCTAATATTAAAAAACATGCGCTTACCGGCTATCCACGCTTCCAGGACACAGTGGCCATCGATCACCTCGCGTCGATAAAAGTTCCGGTATTGCTGATCGATGGCGACAAGGATGTGCCGCATATTTTACGAGCGACGGATTATATGCAAAAAACGATCCCCGGCGCCCGGCGTGTTACCATTCCCGGCACCGGCCACATGCTAAATATGGAAGACCCGGCGGCCTTCAATAAAGCAGTGTTGGATTTTTTGAATGATAAAACTTCAGCAACAATCAAGAAATAAATTCAGGGCCTATCTCCTATCTTTCGATAAATGATTGCTTATGCCTTCAACAGATTCACGCATCGATGCATATATTAAGAAAGCCGCGCCCTTTGCCCAGCCTATATTGCAACACCTTCGCCAGTTGGTGCACAAAGTTTGTCCGGAAGTAGTGGAAACCGTGAAGTGGGGCTTCCCTCATTTTGAATACAAAGGGATTTTATGCAGCATGGCGGCATTTAAGCAACACTGCAGCTTCGGCTTTTGGAAAGCCACGCTCATGAAGGACGATAAAGAGCTACTGAACCGCGTAGGCAAAACCGACATGGGACATTTTGATAAGATCACCACCCTGAAGGATCTGCCTTCTGATAAAATACTGACGGCCTATATTAAAGAAGCCATGCGGCTGAACGAAGAAGATATAAAGGTCGTTAAACCGAAAACTGCCGCACCAAAAGTGCTGGAAGCGCCTGCCGACCTGATAGCGGCCCTCAGGCGCAACAAGGCCGCGCAAAAAACCTTCGACGCATTCAGTCCCTCCAATAAAAAAGAATACATCGAATGGATATTGGATGCCAAAACAGATGCCACCCGCGAAAAGCGGCTGGAAACCGCCATTGAATGGATGGCCGAAGGAAAGATCAGGCATTGGAAATATGTCAGGTGATCATAGAACCGTTTGCGCGTATCTTTCTTTCATCCTGTACACGTCTATCCATTGAAAAGCTGTGATGACCAGGGCCATCACGATAATGAATGGTATATAGTTGACTGAAACATTTTTTAGCAGGAACCAGCAATAGAATATCAATGCGCCTGCGGCTATGGCTCCCGCCAGCCAAACCAAATATCCCCAGGTAGATTTTTTCTTTGCTTTGCGGGCGGCCAGCGTGCTCAATACAGATTCACTTAAAGGAACAAATAACCGGGGTTGCTCCTCTTCACGCAATGCGGCATACAGGGCCTGGATGTTGTTCAGCCGCTGCTTGCCTTCTGCAGTATTGTACAGGTATATTTTTATTGCTTCGGCATCTCCTTCAAAAACTCCGTCCAGGTAGTCTTCGATATCACTGTCGGAAAAAAAATATTGTTGCATGTTTGCAATTTATGCTGATAATTTATTTCTAAGCGATTGCCGTGCACGGTGCAGGTAGCTTTTTACAGTACCCAGGGGCATATTCATGATGGTGGCAATTTCGTCCATCTGCAATTCCTGTTTATGAAACAGGCTGATGATGGTTTGCTGTACTGGCGGCAATTCATCCACATACTTCCAAAGCAGCCTGTTCCTCTCTTTATTTGCCAGCAGTTCATCGGGCCGCGGTGCCGTATCGCGCCGCATATCGGCCAACGAAGCTTGATCGTCTTCATCGTTCTTATCGCCATCCACCAATACCAACTTCTTCTTTCTCAGGAAATTGATACAGGTATTGAATGCAATGCTTCCGATCCAGGTAGACAATTTCGACCCGAAGCGAAAGCCATCCAGCTTGTCATACGCTTTTAAAAAAATTTCCTGGCACAGGTCCTCCCGGTCCTGCGCCTGCTTTACCATCCTGAATACGATATGAGTTACCAGGTTCTGGTAGCGCAACACCATTATCCTGAACGCCTGCTGGTTACCCTGCAATACAGATTGCACCAGGGACTCGTCTGTGGTTGCGCTTTCCGCCGGCATGCTCATATAGAAGATATGACAGGCGTAAAAGCTAAAAGTTGCAGTATGACAATCTTTCTTAAGTTGCAACTTTCCTGTACCCGGCCTGTCAGATGTATATAAACCTACAACAATGCTCAAAAAACTCGCCTTCATAATATGCACCGTAATGATGTTCGGTACCGCAAACCTTGCACAGGCCCAGGATACCCTGGTAACTTATGTACGGTCGCAGGATACTGTGGGAATGACACGGGTATATACTACCGTCGGGGAAAAGATCATCCCGGACAAAGTATTTGAATTCGGCATCCCATTATTGCTCATTTTCCTGGTGTTGAATACCATTATCAGCATTTTCAAGATCAAGGCAGAGGTTACATTGAAAGAAAAAGCGCTCGACAAGGGCGTTTCTGAAGCCACGCTGATTGAATTGTTCCGGGGCGACCGCAACATGGCAAAGCATATCTACCTGAAATGGTTTTTGGTTTTGGCAGCCATAGGCCTGGCACTGATATATGTTCATATTCTGCATCAGTTTGTACGCATGTCGTCCGGATACCTGGCACTGGGATTCATCTCCCTCTTTGTATCGATCGCGTTTCTAATCTATTACCGGATCATACGAAAGCATCAGTAGGGGCGGCCTAATCAACAGCGTTTTTTTGCATCAAAAAATTAAGAAATGAAAATCATATTTTCTACTGCTATTGCATTGTTCATAACCATGCAATGCGCGGCGCAGCAACTGTCAGACAGCAGCTTCGATGTATCGGTAACCAATCCCGCATTTAAAGACCGCCATCCCCGCATCCTGTTCGATGAAGGCCATGAGAACTTTCACACTACTACCGGCAGGTACAAACCCTTTGTGCAGCTTGCCATAAATGATGGATGCCAGGTAACGCCCAATAAGGAAAAGTTCAACAACATCGATATGTTCAATGGATACGACCTGTTGGTGATAGCCAATGCATTCAACCGGTTTGACACTATTGCATTCACAATAGAAGAATGCCAAAATGTGCGCGCATGGATCATGAATGGAGGATCGTTGTTGTTAATTACCGATCATATGCCGATGAGCAAGTTAAGCCAGCAGCTCGCTGAAACACTGGGCGTAAGCTTTACCATAGGAACACTGATGGACTCTGTGTACTTTGAGCCCGCCATTGGTGAAAATTCACACCTGTTGTTTACGAAGGAAAATAAGCTGTTGCCATCTAATGAATTTACCAAAGATGTAAACAGGGTAGTGAGCTTCACTGGCCAGGGCGTTAAAGGACCGCGTGGCAGCATCACCATCCTGCAAACTGCACCTACCGCATATTACGAATTGGTGGAGCTTGCTGATTTTAAAAAGTCAGAAAAGGGTTTTACCGTAAAGCTCCGCCGGTTTGGATATGCATCTGCCGAAGGCTTTTCGCAGGCGGTAGCTTTCAGGTTAGGAAAGGGCCGGGTAATAGTAACCGGTGAGGCGGCCATGCTGACGGCGCAGGTGAGCGATGGACAGAAGGCAGGCATGAACTTTCCCGGAGTGGACAACAAACAACTCGTTTTAAATATGCTTCGTTGGCTGCTGAAGCAGTGAGGCGGTTTATATATGGAATTGTTCTAATTTCATATAATGACCGATGAATATTACATGATGCAGGCGCTGAAAGAGGCGCGCAAGGCAAATGACGATGGCGAAGTGCCCGTTGGCGCGGTGATTGTGATGAATGAAAGGATCATTGCCCGGGGCTACAACCAGGTGGAGCGGTTGAATGACCCCACTGCACATGCGGAGATCATCGCGCTTACTTCAGCATTCAATCATCTCGGATCAAAATACCTGCCGGATGCATCGATATATATTACGGTAGAACCCTGTCTTATGTGCGCGGGCGCATTATACTGGAGCAAGATCAAGCGGATCATCTATGGCGCGCAGGACGAAAAAAATGGATACCGCCGTACAACAGCATACAATTGGCCATTTCATCCCAAAACAGAACTGATCCATGGCGTATTGAAAGAGGAATGCGGCGAGCTGATGAAAAGCTTTTTCAGGAATAAACGGTAGTAATGTAAGCGTATGGCTCAAGTATGGCTCAAGGGTTTCACATTACCAATTTCTTGATTGCAACGGCTATTTGCAATGACCCGGGTTGAATTTTAAGAAGTAATATGCTTTATGTGCAATAAACAAGGGCGGCCTTCGGCCGCCCCTTTGTCTCTATAGCCTGCCTTATTACTGGTCCCACCAAAATCTTGATGTAACGTCCGATATCTTAGGAGCATTTGCTCCGTTGCGGCTGATTTCTACACTAGGATAAACGAGTCTCCTGATGTAAGTAGGCACCACCACATTCAACGGAAGCTGGAAGCCCTGGTATTGATAATTGAACCGCCTTGCATCGTTCCATGTTTCGGGGTTTAGATAAAGCGCTTTGTATTTTTCTTTGAATATTAAATTCAAAGTAAGATTGGCCTCTCCCACCGATACACTGGGATGGTTTACATACGCATCCCGGTCCGTCGCTGAAACGCCCAATCTGTTCATATTAGCGCGTATGCCTTCCAGGTAGGCAGCATAGGCCCTGGGCCTGTCGTTGGACCTGAACGCTGCTTCAGCCTCAATGAACTTCACTTCTTCGTACATTATAATAAACAATGGCGAGTTGCTGCTGGAATAATAACCGGTGGTGTTCACATAACTCTCTTCTTTTTGCGTGCCCGATCCTACGCGGCCTTTTCCATTACGTGTTCCCCTATAGTCACCAAACTTGGTGGTATCTGTCATCCTGCGCAGGCGCGGATCGAATATTCCGAATGTGGTTCCATCCATTGCATCTACAAAATATTCCGATAGCCATCCGTCCAGCAACAAGCCAATATTATTAATGGCCACCTGGTTCCAGGGATTGCGCACGGCAAAAGTGGTTATGGCGGCATCCTGTCCTACCGCTGTGTATGCAGCACTGGTGGCAGCAAGAATGCTGGCGGCATTGTATTGCGGTGTTTTGGAAAGGCGGTTCAGCATTCTTGCCTTTAGTGCGTTGCCTGTGCGCACCCATGCTGCTGTAGAGCCTTTGTGTATCAGGTCGGGCAGGTTGGCACCCGTGGTAGGCATGGTGACCTTTGAACCGGGTGCCTGCACCAGAGCTATGCCGGCATCAAGCAATTCCATGATCTTTTGGTACAAGGTCTGTGCACCATCATAACCCGGGGCAAGATTGGTGCCTTCAAATGCCTGGCTGAATGGTGCGTCGCCCCACAGGTCGTGTACATACATCAGGTTGATGGCCATAAGCATTTTGGCAACACCTTCGTATTGGGTTGCGCCCAACTCTATTGCCAGCTTCTCCAGGTCATAAATGTCAGTCATGTTATCATACAGAAATGTCCAGGTGCTGGACGCATCTATGGGTTCGTATGTGTCTGTTGGCGATGCCGGGTTGGGCGAGGCCAGGTACTGAACGTAATACGAGGTGATGTTCGAAACCCGGAATGCATTCAGGGCCGTGCTTTGCGTAACACGGGTCAGCAATCCATTTAATGGCGGCTTGGTAGCAGCATTGGGATTTGTATTTACGTCGAGGTATTTTTTACAAGACGTAAATGTCAAAACCGCGCTGATGAGGAGAATATATTTTGACATTGTTTTCATACAATTCATTTTAGAAGTTAACATTAAGCGTCAACAAATAGGAACGGGTTGCAGGATAGGTGAATCCAGAGAATGCATCTATATTACTGCCGGAATCAAAAGAACTGCTTTCGGGATCATAACCTGAATAATCGGTAAACAACAACAGGTTGTTTCCCGTAAAGCTGATCGTTGCTCCCTTGATGAATGTCCTGGTAAATGCCTTCGTGGGAATTTCATAACCCAGGCTCAGTGTGCGCAATCTTACCCACGATGCATCTTCAACAAAGTTTTCGGTTACGCCACGATGTACGTTACGATAAAAACCTTGCCCATAATCACGTCCATCAGGTCCGAGTCCCAGGCCCATATACACCAATTGTTTATTTTCTGTTCCATCTGCCAGTACGCCTGCGAACGTTTTGCTGGTGTTCCTGTCTTCGGTGTATTTGGCAATGCCGAACGCGCTCATGAAATTGCCCAGCTGGTTATAGCGGTCATGACCCTGGTGCGTATCGAACAGGAAGGAAAGCGAAATGTTCTTATAGGTAAATGTGTTGCTGATACCACCGATCCAATCGGGTTGCGAATTGCCAAGGATGCGCTGTGTAAGGTCTCTCACCGGGAAGCCGCGGTTGGTGCCGGTTGATGCGATTACAATCGGCAGGTCGCGGCGCAGGGTAACCTTGTCGTCTGTTACGCCGGCCCCATAATAACGTTGGTACGATGTTCCATAAATATTCCCTACAGCATAGCCGGGAACATATTTCATGGTAGCTGTTGCACCAACATATCCAAAATGCGAACCCACGGTGATTTCTGTTAGTCCCTCGCGGAGCTTTACAACCCTGTTCCGATTCCTTGAGAAGTTAACGGACACATCCCATGAGAAATCCTTTTTCCTTACAGGAGTACCGTTCAGCACAATCTCAATACCCTTGTTCTCCAACTCGCCCGCATTGATGATCACTTGTGTGAAGCCAGTGGTAGGAGACACGAACAGCGGAATGATCTGGTCGCGGCTATTCAATTTATACCAGGTAAAATCCAGCCCGATCCTGTTTTGCAGAAAGCGAAGCTCGGTTCCAAATTCAATCGTGGTAGTACGTTCCGGCTTAAGGCTTGCATCACCCTTGGCATCCTCCCTGGTCCAGATCACTTGTCCTGTGGAGGTGATGGTGCTGGAATTGTAATAGGTGCTGATGCGGTATGGATCGGTATCCTTGCCTATTTCAGCCAACGATGCACGGACCTTACCGAAACTTAACCAGTTTGGCATTGGCAGGTGATCGGAAAATACATATGAAAGGCTCGCAGATGGGTAGAAGAATGAATTGTTGCCAACTGCCAGCGCAGATGACCAGTCGTTCCTGCCAGTAACGTTCAGGAAAAGGAAATTGTCCCATCCGATAGTAAGATCACCAAACACGCTTACGATCCTGTATTTTTCCTGGTACTGGCTGTTGTTACGGACTTTTGTATTGTTTAATGTCAGCAGATCTGGAATATCCAATTCCGAACCAGTAGCATTTAATTGGTCGAACTTGCGGTCGCGAATGTCATTGCCAACGCGGAGCACCGTATTCAGTTTGCTTGTCCAATCGTTGTTGAATGTTGCAATAATATTCGAGTTCAGCAGGCGGCTTCCTATCCTGTATTCATTCACAAAACCCAATCCCAGGTCTCCGTGACGCACTTCGCCTACAATGTTCTTTGGCCCAGGGGCAGCGTGCCTGCGAAAATCATTGTAATAATCTATTCCGCCTCTGTAGTCAAAACTTAGCCAGCTCAGTGGTGAGTAAGTAAACCCGATGCTTCCGATGAAGCGGTACACATCGTCGCGAAAACGCGCCATGGCCACGCCATATACAGGATTATTGTTGGTGTAGGTCGGCAGGTGGGTATTCATGGTGCCATCGGGCTTAATATAATCCATTACGCTCCACCGCGGGCTCCAGTAGGTAAGGCTTTCATTATACCTGTCCGCATTTACACGGTAACCACCGGAGTTGGTGAAATGTAGTGAAGAAGTAACTCTTAATTTTTCGCTCAACTTGAACTGGCCTTTCAGGTGTGCGGCCACATTCTTGTAGTCAGAAAAAGGAATGACGCCCTTTTGCTTGAAATGGCTTAAAGAAGCACTTAGCAATGCTGATTCATTTCCACCGCTGATATTAATACTTGTACGGAACTGGTTGCCTTGCTGAAAACCCTGTTTATAGTGATGGAATATTTCAGCAGGATGCGTGGGGTCGATTGCCCTTGCTTCTGCCACCGTAGAACCCCATGTGGGAAAGAAATCGTCAGGTTTGTAAATTGCTTTGTTCGGTGGATTGTAAACATATCCTTGTGTAAACGCGAACTGCACTTCCGGGAATTTGTTTACTTCATCAATTCCGTAAGAAGTGGTGAGGTTTACTCTCATCTTGCCAGCCTTGGCCGATTTGGTAGTGATTACCACTACACCATTCGAGCCTGCCTGACCATACAAGGCGGTGGCAGCCCCACCTTTTAGAACGGAAATTGTCTCTATGTCATCGGGATTGATGTCAGCGGCTCTATTCGACATACCTCTAAGCGCAGCCTGAGCATCTGTTGCCGTCGCACCACGCACATCGGTACTGTTGTCCATTACGATACCATCGATAACGAACAGCGGTTGATTGTTCCTGTTAGGGTCCAAAGATTTAATACCCCTGATGATGATCCTTGCGCCCTGACCTGGTGCGCCGCCCGTGCTGTTGATTTGCACACCTGCCATTCTTCCCTGCATCGCATTGATAAGATTAGGCTGGCGCGATGCAGCGATATCGTCGGCTTTAATATCCTGCGCTGAATAGCCAAGCGCTTTCTTTTCTTTTCGGATGCCAAACGCGGTAACGATCACTTCCGAAAGATCGTCGCCGCTTTTTAAGCTAACGGAATAATTGTCGCTTCTGCCAATGCGTACTTCCTGCGGCCTGAATCCTGCAGCAGAAATGACAAGCACCGCGTTGGACGATGGAACAGTAATGCTAAACCGGCCCTGGTCATCGGCCGTTGCACCGGTGGTGGTTCCTTTAATTAATACGGAAGCCGCTGCAACCGGTTGGCCGTTTTCGGTAGTAACCTGGCCGGTTACCTGCCGCTGCTGCGCCAATACCATTACAGGCATCACCAGCATGAACAGCCATGCGAGAAGTAGTGATCTTTTCATAAGCAGTCCCAATTTTAAATTTAGTATGGTAGATTTTATCGTTTCCATGGCAGATTACTTCGCTCATGGGTAGCGGATTGAAGTATATAAGAGCAAGTAAATAAGCAAAAAGCTGCAATTAACGCACAAATCAGCGAGACCGTTTAAACACGTCACAGCAATGTTAACTCATTATTTTTAAATACTTAATCAGGAACAGGCGATTTTTTTGCACAAAATAAAAACCGCAGAAACCAGCAAAGGTCACTTCCCTTTCCGAATAACGGAACAATTGGCCGGGTCAAAGCATTTTAAAATAACCCTTCTTACATTTGTCATCCTTTAGAAGATCTTTCATTATTAAATTCTTAGCTATGGCATTCACACTACCGACACTACCTTACCCACACGACGCCCTCGAACCCCATATCGATGCCCAGACCATGCAAATACACCACGGCAAGCATCATCAAGCCTATGTTGATAACCTTAACAAGGCAATCGCAGGCTCGCCCAACGAGAACAAATCACTGGAAGAATTGGTAAAAAGCGCAGGCTCCATCAGTCCCGCTGTACGCAACAACGGCGGCGGCCATTGGAACCACAGTTTTTTCTGGGAAATACTTGGTCCCAACGCTGGCGGCCAACCCGGCGGTTCACTGGCGGACGCCATCAACAGCGCCTTCGGCTCGTTCGATGCATTCAAGGAAAAGTTCAACAATGCCGGCATGACCCGCTTCGGCTCCGGATGGGCCTGGCTGTTGGTAAAAGACGGCAAGCTGGAAATTTCTTCCACGCCCAACCAGGATAATCCTTTGATGGACGTGGCCGAAGTAAAGGGAACGCCCATTCTGGGGGTTGATGTGTGGGAGCACGCCTATTACCTGAAGTACCAGAACAAACGCGCCGATTACCTGAATGCATTCTGGAACGTGGTAAACTGGAGCAAGGTGCAGGAACACTTCGACAAAGCGTCGCGATAATTTTCAGAAAAATTTCATTACTTGCGATCCCGGTAACCTTACCGGGATATTTTTTTAAAAAATAATCTATGATCAAAACGCTGTCCTCACTTGCGCTCGCCTGTTTAGCCGTTATCGTTATAGCCTCCTGCTCATCCGATGATGGTGGGCCTGCAAAAAAAGTGGTCATCCTGTCCAACGGTGAATTAACCCTCGACGAAAGCAAACAAAAGATCAGGCAGGAGCCCAGCAACAGGCATACAGAAGAAACGCTGGAATTTACCACGGAAAAAGTAACGCTGGAAGTGGATAACGGCAGCAGCAAGAAAAATTATGACCTTACCGAAGACGGGATGTATATCCTGAACCTGAAAGTAGATACCATTGTAGGCGGTTTGGTAAAATACAGCGACTCTGGCCGCGCCAGCTCCATCAGCGCCGAAGAACTGGAGCGTATGATCGACAGCACGCGCCAAATGATCGAAGGCAAAAATACAAGCGACGATAAAAAAACGTATTTCATCCTTCCCGGCAATATAAAAAAGATCAGCGCCGACGCAGGCGTTCGCGTCATCGGCCCGTACAAAGGCATTCCTTATAAAGTGGATGTGGATGAATCCGGCAAGCCCATCGAGATCTATAAATTTTTTACCAACAAGCAAAAGCGCGAAGTGCTGGATGATATGTTGAAGAGGTTTGGAAGATGAACGCCATTCACGGCACCGGATCGTATCCATGTCCTCCCCATGGATGGCATCGTGCTATTCGCTTAATGGCAAGCCATGTGCCTTTGAACACGCCATGCTTTTTTAAAGCTTCCACCGCATAATGCGAACAACTGGGTGTAAACCTGCACTTAGGCCCGAATATAGGTGAGATGAGCCATTGATACAATTTGATCAATGCAATGAAGGGAAGTGATAATATCTGCAGGAGTTTTTTCATTAATCGTTTAGCAACCGTTTAATACGTTCCGCTTTTCTGTAAGCGCCGTCGATCACTTATCAATCTGTTCGCGCTGTGCCGGCAACTTATTTTCCAGTTGTGCCAGAATCGCCTGCATTTTTTCTTTTACAATATCGAACTCGGGGACCTCTTTACCTGTATACAGAAAAAACACGGCCAGTTTTTTTCCTGTTGATGCTAGTTTCTGCTGCAATGGATTTTTTTGCAAGCGATACACTTCACGCGTCAATCTTTTTATTCTATTTCGGTCTGCCGCTTTTTTAAACGTGCGCGCCGATACGCCGAATGCAGCCTGCAGGGGTTCGGCTTGTGCACCGGCATCTTGCTGGTAATATACTTTATAAGGATACACAAAAAACGTGGGCGCCTGCCGGAACAATTGCTCCAGCAGCTTGCGGCTCTTGAGCCGCTCATGCTTTGCCAGCGTGAACCCTTGCCTGATAGCCCTGTTTTGTTGCAAGATAACAAATGAAACAGCCTTGCACGGTGCTGCCACCTTGCAAGGCTGTTGGTTATACATCGTTTTAAGCAAACGCCCGCCGGGCGTTGTTACAGTTTATTTCAATTTCCTTTCATCGGAAATTGTCAGCTTCTTGCGGCCTTTGCGGCGGCGCGAAGCCAATACTTTGCGGCCATTGGCTGTTTGCATGCGCTTCCTGAACCCATGTACGGATTTACGGCGGCGGCGGTGCGGTTGAAATGTACGTTTCATGATTCAATATCTTTTTTTCACGTTTATCCGCTAATGCGGACTTTGATATGGGGACCGGCCCGAAAAGCCTTCGGAGGAGAAGCGGCCCAGGTTTCAACTCAACAGCAGGATACCATTCCCGCTGCTTGTGAAAGGACGGCAAAATTAGGGGAAATCGGCCTAACGGCCAAAGGCAATGAGCAGAATCCCATACGAACAACTGCATTTAATCAGGCATTGCTTCATAATCAATAATTATTGATTAATAATTATTGATTATTAGCTACAAATGCAGGTAGTTAGCCTTTATCTCCTCCCCGAAAAACAAGCTTGCATGCTGGTTAAAATCCTCCACCGAGTCGGTAGTATAAAACACCCTTTTACCGCCCTTGCTGCAAAATTGCTCTATCTCCGGATGCCGCCGCAGGTAATCGGCCATGCTATCGGCCACCAGCTCCCCCTGCGAAAGCAGGGTAATATGCGCCGGCGTAAACTGCCGGATCTTTTTCATCAACAAAGGATAATGGGTGCAGGCCAGTAAAATGGTATCTATTCGGGGCGATTGCGACAGCAATTCATCGATATCCTTTCGAATGAAATAATCGGCCCCCGGCCCATCGTATTCATAATTCTCAACCAGGGGCACCCACAAAGGGCAGGCTTGCTGGTACACCTTTATGTCAGGAAAAAATTTTTCTATTTCTATGGGATAGGAACAGGAGGTCACGGTTCCCTTTGTGCCTAAAATACCTACGTGCCCCGTACGCGACACCTTACCGATCATTTCTGTGGTTGGCCTTATAACGCCCAACACCCTTAGCGAAGGGTCGATGCCCGGCAGGTCGTTCTGTTGAATGGTGCGCAGCGCTTTTGCACTGGCCGTATTGCACGCCAGCACCACCAGCCTGCAACCCATCGAAAAAAAATGCTTAACGCATTCCAGTGTGTACTGGTAAACCGTTTCAAACGAACGGGTGCCATAAGGCGTGCGGGCATTATCGCCTAAATAAATGTAATCGTAGTCCGGCAGCTTCCTGACTATCTCTTTCAATACGGTGAGCCCGCCGTAACCGGAATCAAAAACACCAATAGGGCTAGGTGAAGGCATAAGCAAATGTAGGACTGCGGCTATTAAATAAATAGGCCAATCAGCTATCTGATTGGCCTATCAATGATTTATCGGGAAAACTATCTTATTCCTAGTTTTCGTTTTACCAGCGCCATCATATCATCGCCCGGCGGTGATACAATCAATTGCTCTTTGCTGAAAACGTATGTGAAGCCATTTTCTTTGGCAACGTCCTGGATGGCTTTTCTTGCTTTATCGTATACGGGTTGCAGTTGCTCCTGCTCCTTACTGTTATACAATTGCTGGGCCTGTTGGTTCCAGCCCTGCAGCTTCAGGTACAATTGTCCGAGTTCCCTGCGCCTTACTTCCAATTGAGCCTTGGTGTACTTAAGGGTATCTGGTCCTGAAAGCAAGCTGTCCTGACGGTTGAAGTCCCTGACCATGTCAGCATATTGTTCGTTCAATGCGTTCTGGTAATCGGCAAGGGCAGTATCTGCCTTCTTGAATTCAGGCATGGCAATTACCAGTTCCTGAACGCTGATGTAGCCGATCTTGGGGGCTTGGGCTTTAACCTGAGCAGTTGCTAAGAAACCCGCGGCCACAAACAAAAGTGTAACCAACTTTTTCATGTAATTTGATTTGCTGTTTAGTATAGTTGCTTATGCAAAAGTTTACGTTGTGCAGGAAAATTCCTTTGGCTATTATTTAACACCTAATTCCCTTAGCACATCTTCACTCTTGTCCAGTTTTGGGTCGGCAAAGATAACGGTTATTCCTTCACTTTTATCCAAAATAAAGTCATAGGAACGCTGAACGGCTATCTTTTGAATGGCGTTGTACACCTTGTCCTGCACGGGCTTAATCAGCTCCTGGCGCTTCTTAAACAGGTCGCCCTCAAAGCCAAAGCGTTTCCTTTGCAGGTCCCTTACTTCTTTTTCCAAATTATAGAGTTGGTCTTCCCGCTTTTTTTTCAACTCTTCGCTAAGCATTACCTGCTCAGCCTCATACTCCTTATACATGCGGTCCAGGCTGGCCTGCTTTTGGTCGATCTCTTTCTGCCACTGTACGCTGAAGTCGTCGAGCTTCTTTTGGGCATCCCGGTAATCCTGCAGTTTTTCAAGAATATACTTGCTGTCTACAATTGCATAACGCTGTGCGTTTACTGCGTACATGCTTCCTAACAGGACAAGCAGGAAGAAGAATATTTTTTTCATAACGATAAATTTCAGGTGATGATTAATTATAATGTGTTATTCAGGCTCGAAGCCGATCATGAAAGTAAACCTCGATGCGTCGCGAAGCCTGCCATTGGGTTTTAACCTGTCGAAGCCAATGCCATAATCGAATCCTAGCAAGCCGAACATTGGCAGGAAAAAGCGCATACCCACGCCCGCGCTCCTGCGCAACCTGAATGGATTGTAATCTTTATAATTATACCATCCATTGGCTGCCTCAAAGAAGGTCAATCCATAAATGGTGCTGCTGGGATTGGTGCTGAAAGGATAACGTAACTCCAGGGTATATTTATTGAATATGGTAAAGAACTGGTTGGCATTCTGCTGATCGGGGTTCACCTTGGGATCGGAATTTTCATACACAGGATAACCTCGGTGCGCAATGATGTCGTAGCCCAACAACCCGAAGTTGTTGGTCAGTCCCGCGTCGCCCACCTGGAAGCGCTCGAACGGAGAGTAATCCAGCTTGCTGTTGTACCTGCCCATGAAGCCGTACTTAACCGCTGCCTTCAGCACAAACTGCCTGCTCTTGTCGGCGCCCATGGCCCTCCCGATAGGGATGTACCATTCGCCTGTAAACCGCCACTTATGGAACTCCGGCAGCTTATAGCTGTCGTCCCTCGTTATGCTCTTATTGAATAAAGAATAAGGTGGCGTAAACTGGCCGCTGAGCAGGAAGCTCGATCCCATGCGCGGGAAAATCGGCTGGTCCAGCGAATAGCGGTTCAACGAAAGCTTCGCGCTCAGGTTGTTCGACACACCTGTTCTGAAACCGAAAAAGTTTTGCGGGTAGTCCTGCAGTTTATACTGCGTATAGTTCAACGCATACGAAAGCGTGAAGTAGTCGTCCGGCCACCGCAATTGCTTACCCAGTGCTACAGACACACCGAATGTTTTGAGCGATTGGCTGTCGCTGAAGAAGTAACGGCCATTGCCATCGTAACCACCGGTGCGGAACAAGCTCTTGTACAGGCTGACGGTAAATGAATTTCTTTTCTTGCCTCCGAGCCATGGTTCGGTAAACGAGAAGTTGTACGATTGATATGCCTTACCGTTCGATTGAATGCGAAGGCTCAGCTTTTGCCCGTCGCCCGTAGGTAATGGCGACCATGATTCCTTCTTGAAAATATTTTTTACCGAGAAGTTATTGAACGAAACGCCCAGTGTACCGGTTAGCCCGATACCGCCACCCCAGCCGGCAGAAAGTTCCAGCTGGTCGGATGATTTTTCTTCAACGGAATAGTTGATGTCCACCGTGCCGTCTTCCTGGTTAGGTACAGGATTGATGCCTATCTTTTCCTGGTTGAAATATCCCAGGTTGGCTATTTCCCTTTGCGAACGGATGAGGGCAGCGCGGCTGAACTTATCACCGGGAACGGTGCGCAGCTCGCGACGGATAACGTATTCTTTTGTTTTATCGTTGCCGGAAATGTTTACGTTCTTGATGGTGGCCTGCGGGCCTTCGATCATTCTTATTTCAAAATCGATGGTATCGTTGTACACCGCTGTTTCTACCGGGTCTACGCGGAAGAAGAGATAACCGTCATCCATGTACAGCCCGCTGATGTCGCCGCCTTCGGGCGAAAGCTGCTTACCCAGTTTTTTGTTCAGTGTTTCGATATTGTACACATCGCCTTTATTGATGCCGAGCAGGAAGGTGAGCACGGAATCGGAGTATTTCGTGTTACCCTTCCAGGTGATGTTGCCGAAATAATATTTTCTTCCTTCATTAACCTTGATGTCGACGTTCAGGTTGCCGTTGGCGGTATAACGTTGTTGCGTATCCACTATCACCGCATCGCGGTATCCCTGCGAGTTGTAATATTCGAGCACGTTGTCCAGGTCCTCCTGGAATTTTTGCGAGTTGAACTTCGCTGAGCTGAACAGTTTAAAACGGAAATAAGGATCTAAAAATTCTTTGGTGCCGGTGATGGAAAGGAAGCCGCCGGATTTGATGTATTCCTTAAACGTCATCCTTTTATTTACGCCGAATGTGCTGGTATCGGCTGTGGGATAAAATGTAATCTTGGTCATTTCCTTGGTGCCC